>Ga0308160_10000130_pt1 | contig 193715 bp, 108 predicted proteins | sample PhyFR1_FD_201036 | JGI IMG/M metagenome (GOLD analysis project Ga0308160, IMG submission 201036) | Phyllosphere microbial communities from UC Gill Tract Community Farm, Albany, California, United States - DLSLF.R1 | ecosystem: Host-associated > Plants > Phyllosphere > Unclassified | place...
CAGTACATCGGACCAGATCGAAACCAACAGTTCCTCCATCGCTCCACGGGCCGCAACATAGTGATCCTCCGCCGAAAGGTCAACTTCGGGGAGCCCCCTGCGGTCGATCTTCCCGTTTACCGTCAAAAGAAAAGAAGACAGATGAACATAATAAGAGGGAAGCATGTAATCGGGAAGCAGCTCCTGAAGGTATTCCCTGATTACAGCTATTGATATAGGTTTTTCTGCAACATAATAGGCAACCAGGTATTTATCACCTTCTTCCCCCTTCGCCATAACTACCGCATCAGAAATATTTTCATATTCCTGTAAACGATTTTCTATCTCCCCCGGCTCGATCCTGTAACCGCGGATATTAACCTGGTGATCAATTCGACCTATGTATTCCAGTTCGCCATTAATCTGCTGACGACAAAGGTCTCCGGTGCGATAGAGGCGTTCACCCGGGCGATACGGGTTTTGTACAAATCGCAATTCATTCAGCTCAGCTCGATTGAGGTATCCCCTTGAAACGCCTGCTCCTCCAACATAAAGCTCTCCTGAAACCCCTTGAGGAACCAAGCGCTGGCAGGCATCAAAAATGTAGGTAGAAAGCGTGGGAATGGGAACTCCAATATTATTCACATTGCCCATAATCTCCTGCTCATCAATCAATTTATACGTCACATGAACAGTAGTCTCGGTGATACCGAACATATTGATTAACTGCGTATTAGGATACTTTTTAAACCAACCAGCTAATTTTAAAGGCTTTAACGATTCTCCTCCAAATATAATATACCGCAATTTCAACTGGTCTAAGGATAATCCTGCCAAAGACTCTGCTTCAATTAAATTATAAAATGCAGAAGGGGTTTGGTTCAGTACCGTAACACCATGAGACACCAATAAGGACAAAAAGTTTTCAGAATCAATGGCTACCATTTTTGGAATGATCACCAGTTTGCCACCAAATAAAAGTGCTCCATACATTTCCCAAACACTAAAATCAAAGTATGGGTTATGAAACATCGTCCAAACATCTGCTTCATTAAAATCAAACAAGGGCGAGGAATGGAAAAACAAACGAACTACATTACGATGTTCTACTAATACCCCTTTAGGATAGCCTGTAGTACCAGAAGTATAAATTACGTAACAAAGATCGTCGGCTTTATTAACCGGAACAACGGCTTCTTCGCTAACAGATTCCTCATCAATTACTTCCTGAACAGTTAATGTTTTTATCGTGTATATTTCATGATGATCAGCATCGGTTACCAGCAAAAGCATAGCTTTACTGTCTTCCAATAAATAATTAATGCGATCCTGGGGATAATCCAAATCCATCGGAAGATAGGCGCCACCTGCTTTGAGAATACCCAGCATACCTATTATTGTTTCCTGACTACGACCAGTTAGTAAACCAACAATACTGTTAGGCCCTACCCCTTCTTTTTGTAAAACGCGCGCAAGGCGATTACTCATCGCATCCAAACTTCGGTAGGTCAGTTCGCTACCCTGATCTACAATGGCAACACGTTCGGGATGTAGCATAACCTGTTTTTCAAAGCAGCTGATAATGGTATATTCTTCAGGATAGGCATCCAAAGACCGGTTATGCTGGTTCAGAAGCTGATATTTCTCTTCTTCTGATAGAATATCTATTTCTTCGATAAGAATATCAGGTCTCAGGATTATAGCATTGACAATACGCTCCAGATAACTTCCGAAACACTTAATCTTAACTTCACTAAACAAGTCTGCAGCATAACTAAAACCCAATTGCAAACGGCCGGCATATTCGGAGGCAAAAAGAGATAAATCAAACTTGGAGATGCCTGATCCCTGAGCATAGGGAGAAAATTGTAATCCAGGGATAGACAAGGCTTCTGTATTGAAGTTTTCGTAAGAAAATGTAGCTTCAAAAAGCGGATTACGACCTGTACCACGCGGCAATTTCAGTTCATCAACCAATTCTTCATACTGAAAATCCTGATGATCAAAACATGATAAGGTGCGGGAACTTACTTTTCTGAGAAAATCCTGAAAACCAAGCCTTCCTTCAGGAAAATTACGTATTGCCAGCATATTGATAAAGACACCGATCATGTCTTCAAGATCTGCATGACGGCGACCGGCTACAGGTGTACCCACTACAATATCTTCCTGGTTACTCAGCTTGCTTAGCAAAATCGTATAAACAGACAATAAAACGATATACAATGTCGTGCCCTGCTCTTCAGCTAACCTGCGAAGCGCTGCCGTTGTCTCCTCATTGAGTTCAAAACTGTAATTTCCACTTTTATTTGATGATTGTTCTGAACGTTGACGATCAAGAGGAAGTTCAAGCGCTTCGGGAATATCTCTATACTCAGTGAGCCAAAAAGACTTTTGTTCGCGCATGCGGGTTTGTTCAGCCCCGCTTTGTTGCCATTCTGCATAGTCTTTATACTGTAATCTTAACACAGGTAACTGCTGGGCATCGTATAAAGACATAAAATCACGTATTAAAATACCATGTGAAACACCATCGGTAATAATATGGTGCATATCAACCATCAGCAATGAAGTCCCATCAGTTACGTGTAACAGGCCAACACGTAATAAAGGACCACGCTTAAGGTCAAATGGCCGGATAAAACTTTCCATTACTCCGGCAACCGCTTCTGCTCCGCTCTGGTATTCCGTTATCGAAAATCCCGAACCATCGCCAATTACCTGAAATGGCTCATCACCTACCATCTCAATGGTTGTCCGAAGAATCTCATGCCGCATCATCAACATCTGAAAAGCATTGACTAAGCGCTCACTGTCTAATTTACCACTCACCCATGCAGCCTGGGGCATGTTATAGGCCAGAGATTCCCTGTCAAACTCATGTAGAAAGTACAATCGTTTTTGAGCAGATGAAAGTGCATAATACTTTTGCTGCGCTGCAACCGGGATTGAATCAAATTTATTGACATTTTTTAAACCTTCAATAAAGGTAATCAGTTCAGCTTTATTCTTCCTCACCTCATCCAAAAGTTCAGTACATTCCAATCCTTCCGGAATTTTTAGTTTAAGCTGGTTATTTAAAACATCAATGCTTATATTTTTGGCTCTTAGTTTAGATATGATATTCTCCATATTAGATGATTATTTCGTCTTTATTTTCATTGCCAAATCCCGAATCTTCTTCTTTACTCACCCACATGCAAGATTCAATGAAACTGGCCATTAGGCTAATGGTAGGTTTTTGGAAAAATTCCTTTAAGGCAATTTTTAGGTGGAATTGTTTATAGATACTATTTGCAAGTAAAGTTGCGTTCAGGGAGTGTCCGCCCAGTTCGAAGAAACTCCTGTTTACGCCAATCTTATTTTCTTCTATTTTCAGTATGTCAGACCAAATGTGCACCAATTGCATTTCGATTTGATTCGATGCAGCCTGATCGTCATCTGCCATCATGTCCGGATTTAATTCGGAGAGCCTTCGCCGGTCTATTTTGCCATTACTGGTTAATGGAAATTCGGGTAAATGAATATAGTATGATGGAAGCATATAATCCGGAAGCGAGCTTTGAAGATGCTGTTTTAAGCTGCTTATTTCATTGGATGATGTTGTTGTATAATAAGCAATCAGGTGTTTATCATTCCCTTGTTTCTGAACCATCACCAATGCCTGCTTAATTTCCTCTAATGCGGTAAGTGCCATTTCAATCTCCCCTGGCTCTATACGATAGCCACGAATCTTTACCTGTTCATCAATCCGACCCATAAATTCCATGTACCCATCTGCCCTCCAGCGAACAAGATCGCCCGTACGGTACATCAGGCTATTCTCTTCGAAAGGATTATTTACAAACTTTTCGCGGGTTAAAGCATCATTGTTTACATAACACTTTGCCAAACCTAAACCAGAGATGTATAATTCTCCCAATGCACCTTCAAAACATAAATTTTGATGCCGATCCAATACATACACACATGTTCCTGATATGGGATGACCGATAGGAACTGATAAAATAGATTCTTCTTTATTTTCTGCCAGATAGATGAGACTGGTTACAGTTGTTTCAGTTGGGCCATATTCGTTATAAAATTTATATTTCTTCCTGTAACGATTTGCCAGCGTTGCACTGCAAACTTCTCCTCCGGCAATAATTCGTTTCAATGAATTGGGTTCAGGCAGGTTAACATTTTCCAGGAAAGATGGTGTGGCATGAAGGTGGCTTACCTTATGCAAAAGCAGACAGTCATTGAACATTTCCTGATCTGTGAGTGTCTCTTTGCTTAACAATACTAAACCAGCACCGTTTAATAATGCCAGCCAGATTTGCTCCACAGAGGCATCAAAACTAATGGTCGAAAACTGGAGAATGCGCTCGGCAGCTGTAATTTCAAACAAATTCGACTGGCTTTGAATCAAATTGATTACCGATTCATTATTTACCATTACCCCTTTAGGTTTTCCGCTACTGCCTGAAGTGTAAATAATATATAGCGGATCAGAAGATTGTACCTGAACCTCATCCTGCAGTTCGCCGGCACTTTCAGCTAAAGCAATGTCCAATACTGCAATATGCTGATGATATTGCGCTGCATAAATTGCTGAAGTAAACAAAAAGCCGGCACCGCTGTCTTCTAGCATATAAAGTACACGGTCCAGCGGTAAAGCACCATCAATTGGTACATATGCAGCGCCAGCTTTTAATGTAGCGAGAATTCCGGCAATCATCTCTGGCGATCGATCTAACATCAGACCGATTACAGTTCCCTGCGATACCCCCGAATGCCTTAAATACAAACTTAAGCGACTGGATAGCCTATCCAGCTCCAGGTAACTCATTGTCTGATCTCCGAAAATGATTGCTACGGCATCAGGATTCTTTAACACCTGCGCATTAAACAGCTCTACCAGGGTCTTATCGGTTCGATGAGCAGGAAAAGTCCCTTCACCTTTTTTGATTAAGCGTAAGCGTTCAGTAGAAGGAATCAGATCAAGATGAGGCAATGCTGCATCAGGATTTGAAAGTAACTGTTTAATGATGTGCTCCATAGAAACAATCATTTTATCCATTAAACCGGGATCATATACTCTGGAATTGAAATCGAACTGAATTCTTATTTCTTCACCCGGAACAACCAGAATACTTAAATCATAATTAGTTTGTTCAAAAAGTTTTACATGATCAATTTCAATATTACCGGAAATATTTTCCTCCGGATCATAACCTTCCAGCCGCTCAGACAGTGGATAATTTTCAAACACAATGATGTGGTCAAACAGCTCCCTTCCCGGCGCTGTTAAAGCTTGTATTTCTGCTAAAGGATGGTAATGATAATTAACGGTTTCGAGGGCCTGATTTTGCACTTTCTTTAATAATTCGGCAACAGTATCTGTACTATTATAGGTTACCCTGACAGGTATGGTATTAATAAACAAGCCAACCATACGTTCTATATTTTCAATTTCAGCAGGTCGCCCGGATACTACAGCGCCAAACACAACATCATTGGTATTGTTGTATTTGCTCAATAAAATTGCCCAGGCCGTTTGTATAATACTATTAACGGTTACACCATGTGTGCGGGAAAGTTTATTGATCGCCTGAGCGGTGCTTTTATCTATAATAAATGAACTGGCACTGAATTCGGGCTGTGCAGAATTGCTTGCTTTTTCCTTTTTCGGTAAGCCTACAGGCGTTTCATAAAGCGACAAATAATTCTTCCAGTAATTGGCAGCTTCATCTTTGTCTCTGTCGTTGATCCATTTGATATAATCGGCGTAAGGCTTTACAGGGGCAAGTGTAAATTCGTTACCGCTGGCTAAACCCGAATAAATTTTTCTGAACTCTTCAATAATGATGGCCATGCACCAGCCATCCATCAGGATATGGTGATGACTCCATATAAATTCAAATTCATTTTCCTCAGTTTGCAGCACCGTTAATCTCATCAGACTGTTATCACTGAGGTTGAATTTATTTGACCTATCTTCCTGGCGTAACAACGCTACAATCCTGTCTTTTGAATCGTTTTTATATTCAGCCCGAATATCTTTATACAAAAAGTCTACCCGACTTTCCTCTAAAACCATTTGCAATGGTTGTTTTAATCCTTCATGTAAAAACCGGGTTCTGAGAATATCGTAGCGTTGAGATAACCTATCAATACTGGATTTCACGGCTGCTACATTTAAATGACCTTTTACGGTAAAGGTCATTTGTTCGAAATAATTATCTGACGATTCATCAAGCAAGGCATGAAATAACATTCCCTGTTGCATTGGAGATAAGGCATAAATATCAACAAAATTGTATTCACCCCTTAATTGATTCAAATGACTGATTGATAAATCTTTATAAGTAAGATCAGAAGGACTTAATTCAACTTTTCCGTAACTGCAACAGTAATCAATCACTTCTACCAAACAAGTCCTGTAGTGATCCATCAGGCGTTGCATTGTCGATTCCTTAAACTGATTTTTACTATAGATAATATCCATATATAACTGATGTCCGGATACCAAACCCAGAACTTCCAGATCATACGGCCTCACCTGCTCTGCCGCAACAATATTCCCTTTTGATTCTGAGGAAATGGTGTAAGACTTATTATCCATATCCTGATCGAATTGTCCGAGATAGTTAAAACTTATCCTGGATGCTTTTTCAATATCATTTTGCGATGAATCTGCAACCATATATTTATTGATCAGGAAATCCCATCCTTCATTGGGAATGCTTCTCAGTGCTTCTTTTACCCCTTTAATTATCTCCGACAAGGCCATTTCGCCGTATTCGAGTATTACCGGATAGATGCTGGTAAACCAACCAACTGTACGGCTAATATTGATTGATGGGTCTGCACTTTGACGGCCATGACTTTCCAAATCAATCCTGATGGCATTATGACCGAATTGTTTTACTATACTCAATAGTAATCCGGTTAATAGTATATCATTAATTTGGGTTCCAAATGCAACCTGCGAATGTTTCAGTAATTTTGCAGTTTCAGCTTCCGTTAAATGAAAAGACACCACCCCGGTGCTGCTATACGTATTTTCACCATCAAAAAGTTCCGGTACGATGTAGTTTATTTTTTGGTTGCTAATGTTATCCCAGTATGATTTAGCCTGCAGAAAAGCTTTATGCTGCAAATACGAAGAGAAAGTACCGGACCACATCTGGAAAGAATCGGTTTTCAATGGCAGTTCCAATGGCTTATTTTCTGCAAGTAACTGGCAAAGTGTTTCAATGTCTTCGAATAAAATTCTCCAGGATACCCCATCGATGATTAAGTGATGAATAATGATCAATAAATGACTACCATCATTAACATGAAACAAGCCGAGTTTCATTAACGGGCCGTTTTCCAGGTCTATACTTTGCTGAAGCTCGTTAACCTTTAAAAACATGATTTCTTTTGCATCATCCCGTTTTGATAATTCGAAAGTTGTTAGCGATACCGGGATTCCTGCTTCAAGATTTCTTTGGTAAATGCCTTCTTCTCTTTCGATAAACACCATCCGCAATGCATCATGATGTGTTTGTAATTTGTGAAATATTCGATTGACGGATTCAGCAGAAATACCATGCTCAAATCTTAACATCACGGCATGGTTATTATGGTGCCTGTAAAGTTTATTTTTATCAAAAAACCAAGATTGAACCGGGCTTAACGGAACATCGCCATAGGTAGCAGATTGATCCGATATACGTTCAAGATGCTTCAATTCTAATGCGAGTGTTTTGATTGTGGGGAATTTAAATACAGATTTAACCGATAGTTCATATCCTAAACCACGAAGACGTGAACTAATCTGAATAGACTTAATCGAGTCGCCACCTAATGAAAAGAAATTATCGTCAATGCCAATCCTTTTTACTCCAAGTACTTTAGACCATATCTCCGCTAAAAGTATTTCTTCTTTTTTGGTTGCTTCCACATAAGCACCCTGTTCTTCCACATCCGGATCTGGTAATGCCTTCTTATCAATTTTTCCGCTGGCAGTAAGTGGAACATTTTCCAGGTACATATAGGTTACAGGAACCATGTATTCAGGCAGTTTATTATGTAAAAAGGATTTCAATTCCGATGTTTCGACCTTTTGCGCTGCAGTATAATAAGCAACCAGAAAGTGGCTGCCCTGTTTCTCTTTTAAAAGTACTGTAGCATGATGAATACCTGGATAACCCATCAATTGATTTTCAATCTCTCCCAGTTCAATCCTGTATCCCCTGAGCTTAACCTGGTTATCTATTCTGCCTACAAACAAAATCTCTCCATCAGCTGTCCATTTTGCCAAATCGCCTGATTTATATAACCGCTGGTTTTCACCATAGGGGCTTTCTATAAATTTTTCTGCAGTAAGGTCCTTATTGTTCAAATAACCTCTCGCAACGCCGGCACCACCGATATATAATTCTCCTGCAACTCCGTAAGGCAGTAATTCGGCAGAAGAATTTAAGATATAGCATTTTACATTCTTTAATGGTTTTCCTATCGGAACGGATGGTTTTTCATCATCTAATGGTATTGAATAAGCACTGCTGTATACTGTTCCCTCCGTCGGGCCATAAACATTTTCTATTGCAATACCTGTATTTAATTCCCTAAATTTTCTAACTATTTTGCCGGATAGTGCCTCGCCCGCAAGGAAAATATATTTTAATGTTTCCAATTTGCTTAAATCTTCCTGTTCTATAAAGCTCAGGAATGCAGAAAACATTGATGGAACAAAGTTGATATGTGTGATACAATTTTTCCCGATGGTATTCAGTATCGCTGCCGGATCATTTTCTGATCCTGACTTAAGTATATGGAGGCTTCCACCGTTTAAAAACCATCCGAATATTTCTGCAACTGATACATCAAAGGAATAATTTGTTTTTAACAGGAATTTATCTGATGCTGATAAGGGATACTGCTGATCCATTGCCATAATCATATTTACCAGTGAATGATGTTCGATCATCACACCTTTAGGCTTACCTGTAGATCCGGAAGTATAAATGATATAAGCTAAATCTTTACCTGTAATATTTAAACCTGGCCCGGAATCAGCAATGGTATTGGAAACCTCCCATAAGTTACTGATAGTAATCTGGTTAACCTGAGCCGAAATCGGATATTGAATATCATCACCTTTAATAATAAAACTTAAGCCTGAATCTTCAATGATTGAATTAATCCGTTCCAAAGGATGTTTAATGTCAATGGGGATATAGGCATATCCGGACTTGAGTACACCAAATATAACCGGAACGAGGTTTATCTCACGATCAATGATTAATCCTATAATTTTCTCTTTTTCCGGTCCCAGGTGTTGATAAAAGTAGTTTGCTATCTGATTGCTTCGCTGGTCTAGTTCGGCATAGCTCATCTCCTGTTCTTCATCCCTCAATGCCACGGCATCAGGTGTTTTCACTGCCTGCCGGGAGAATAAATCAAGGATGGTCAGTTCATCCGGATAAGCAACTTCCGTAGCATTAAAACCATTAAGCAGCTCCTCCTGCTCACCCGAACCCAATACTGCACCTATACCTACACTCCCCTCAGGTTCCATTAACATCAGCTCCAGGAGCCGGTGGTAATAAACCATAAACCGTTCAGCCATATCACCGCTCACAAAATTACTCTGGTAACATAAAGAGAGGTTAAGCCCACCTCCGGTACGGTCGACATTCAGGTTGAACAGCGAGTTGTTCCTCGTTTCACCTACAACCGCTTCACCCCCATCAGCACCCTCCGGTTCAGACAAGGCAGAGCCACCACCCTCACTCAGCTCTTCACGCTCCAAAGCATCGTAAACATGGAAATCCACATAATTGAACAGCACATCGGTGATCGGGTTCTGCTCACCGGCCGACTCTTTCAACGCTGACACGATCTTCGAAAAAGATAAACGCTCATAAGCTTTCTGACCGTTCAGCTTTGTATTGATCCCCTCTACAAAAGAAAGCCAGCTCCCCTCACCAGGAACAGTGATCCTAAAAGGTACCGTGTTTAAAAAACAGCCCAGGATCTTGTCACCGTCCTCCAAAGCTGGCCGGTTGTTCGTTACCATCCCAACCGTCAGGTCGTTATCATAGCTCAGCATATACAGACCATACACAAAGGCCGAAAAACAAAGTGCACGCACACTCACCCCCGAAGAATGGTTCCAGGCGTTTAAACCCGCAAGCAGGCTTTCATCCAAACGCGAATAATGTGTCCGGTAAACCGCTTCCTCTTCCACAGAAGAAAATGAAAAACGTTTATAATCCTTCAGCTCATCCTGCCAGTAAGACCGCAAAACCGCATCCCGGGATGCAAGTTCCTGATCGATCACAAAGTCAAGGTAACTGTGCGCTAAGCCCGAAGGATGGAAACCAGGATCCGATGAAAGGCTCACCAGTGTATTATGGAGTTCTGTATTAAAAGAGGCCTCACTCCAGCCGTCAATAATCGCATGGTGGCAAACCAGGCATAAGCAGCTCCGCCCATCACCAAGACGGAAAACAAGCAGCCGGAACAGCCCCGCCAGTCCAAGCCCAAACGGCTCATCCCTGTCCCGTTCCAGTGCCTCACGGATAAAAGCCTGCTGGGCAGGCGCAGACAGACTGCAAAGGTCATGGTGGCGGATATCGGCAACACCCTGTGAAAAAACAACCTGTAACAGTTCAGTACCATCGCCCTGGTAAAAACCGGTCCTCAGGATCGGATGCTTATCGATCAGGAGCGCCAGCGCATGGTCCAGCAGCGAAAGGTAAGCATCAGGGTAGCGCACCACATGGACCATCTGGTCATGGTAAAGGCCACGTTCTTTCATCGAATGGTAAAGCATACCCTTCTGGATATCACTGGCAGGGTAAACCGCGGTGACCATGGAGGCATCCAGCGAAGGGTTCGAAGCCAAAAAGGACAAACGGAGACCGGCATAGGCAGACAGCAGTTCCTCAACCGCAACCTCTTCTTCACCCAAAGCAAATACAGGCACCAGCCTCGGGCCAAGCTCTGCAACACTCTGGTAGGTAAACAGGTCGGCAATGCTCATCTTCAAACCCAGCTCACGGTTGATCCGGCTAACCAGTTTCAGCGCCAGCATCGAATCACCCCCAAGACTGAAAAAGTTACTGTTCAGCCCAACTTCATCAACCTGGAGTACCGAAGACCAGATCCGGCACAGCGCAATATCAGCTGCACGCCCGGGGGCAACATACAAACCGTCACCATGGTAGACCGGGGCAGGAAGTGCCTTACGGTCCACCTTCCCGTTTACCGTCTGGGGAATAAAATCAACCTGCACAAAGTGCGAAGGAACCATATAATCGGGCAGCAGCCCCGAAAGGTAAGCGCGTATCCCGGACAGGTCTATCTCCTGCAGACCAACCAGGTAGGCACACAGGGAAAGGTTGTTCCCATCATCCTCCCGTACAATTACAACCGCATCGGAAACCAGCTCATGTTCCAGCAAACGCCCCTCTATCTCGCCAAGCTCGATCCGGTGACCACGGATTTTAACCTGGTGGTCAATACGCCCGATGTATTCCAGTTCCCCGTTCGGGCCCTGGCGGCAAAGGTCGCCTGTACGGTAAAGCCGTTCACCCGCACGGTAGGGGTTGTCCACAAAACGGGAAGCGGTCAGCTCCGGACGGTTCAGGTAACCACGGGAAACCCCGGCACCCCCAACATAAAGCTCGCCGCTTACCCCACGGGCTACCAGGCGGCGCGATCCATCAAAAATATATGCAGACAGTGTGGGGATAGGCACCCCGATATTGCTCACATTGCCACGGATGTCTTCTGCAGTGATCAGCTTATAGGTTACATGGACCGTCGTTTCGGTGATCCCGAACATATTCACCAGCAGGATATCGCTGTATTTTGCATACCAGTCTGCAAGCTTTAAGGGTTTAAGTGCCTCCCCGCCAAAAATAATATACCGCAGCCGCAATGCCCCGGGGACCAGCCCGGATGCCGATTCTGCAGCAATCAGGTTATAAAATGCCGATGGGGTCTGGTTCAGTACCGTAACACCCTGCTTAACCAGCAACGAAAGGTATGCGGAAGGGTCGCGGGCAACCATTTTGGAAACCATAACCAGTTTGCCCCCGTAAAGCAGCGCACCGTACATCTCCCAAACACTGAAATCAAAATACGGGTTGTGGAACATCGTCCAGACATCTTCGGCACCGAAATCAAACAAAGGATCCTCATGGAAGAACAAACGCACCACATTCCTGTGCTCTACCAGTACCCCCTTGGGGTAACCCGTAGTGCCGGAAGTATAAATCACATAGCAAAGGTCCTCAGGCTGGTTTACCAGGGGCAGCCTTTCGTCTGTGCTTTCCTCCTGCCCCAGCACATCCTGCACAACCAACGTTTCTATCCCATGTGCCACTTTATAACCGGCAGAGGTAACCAGCAGCAGGACAGCTTTACTGTCGTCCAGCAGGTAACTGATCCGGTCTGCAGGGTAATCTAGGTCCATCGGAAGGTAGGCTCCACCGGCTTTGAGGATACCCAGCATACCGATAACGGTTTCATGGCTCCGCCCGGTTAACAGGCCTACAATGCTGTTGCGCCCAACACCATGTGTACGCAGCACATGTGCCAAACGGTTGCTCAAACGGTCAAGCTCAAGGTAGCTCAGCTCCAAATCATTATCAACCAATGCAATACGATCCGGATACAAATTAACCTGCTCCTCAAAACAACCTATAACCGTAGCCGATAAGGGATAACTAACTGTGGAATGATTAAACTGATTTAAAAGCTGGTATTTCTCTTCTTCAGATAAGATATCTATATCAGCAAGGCGAATATCCTGATTTACGATTACAGCATTTATAATCCGAAGCAGATAATCTGCAAAACGTTGAATCGTTGATGCAGTGAAGAGATCAGTAGAATAGCTAAACCCGAGATATAAACGTTCAGGGGTTTCAACAGCAGATAAGGATAAATCGAATTTAGCACTTTCCAATCCATGATCGTAAGCATCAAGTTTCAGCTCAGAAATTCCGAGTGTTTCAGTATCAAAATTTTCATAGGAAAAAACGGTCTCAAATAATGGGTTTCGCCCCATGTCACGAGAAAGTTTTAACTCATCTATGAGGTCTTCATATTGAAATTCCTGGTTATCAAAAGAGGAAAGTGTACTGGAGCGCACTTTCTTTAAAAAATCACGAAAATTCAGATCACCCTCAGGATAGTTCTGCAACGCAAGTGTATTGATAAACATCCCCATAATACCCTCAATTTCCGGGTGACTGCGTCCTGATAAGGGGCTTCCAACTATAATATCTTCCCGATTACCGAGGCGACTGAGCAAAATATTATATACGGAAAGCAAAATCATAAATAATGTAGATTTTTCCTGCTCGCCAATATGCCGCAAAGCAGCAGTCTGCTTTTCATCAATTTCAAATTTGTAAATTCCCCCCTGGTAACTTCGTTTTTTAGGACGGGGATAATCAGCCGGCAATTCAAGAATATCAGGCAAGACCTCATATTCCTTAAGCCAGAATTCTTTTTGTTTGCCGATTCGCAACTGTTCCTCTTCACTTTGCTGCCACGCTGAATAGTCTTTGTACTGTAATTTCAGGGGCCGTAATTCTTCTCCTTCATACAGTTGCATAAAATCACGGATCAAAATCGTCTGAGAAATTCCATCAGTTATAATATGGTGCATATCTACCAGCAACATATCTTCTTCTGCAGCGATCGAAATTATTCCAACTCTGATCAACGGCCCCTTATCCAATTCGAATGGACGGATAAATTGATGAATCACTTCTTTCAGTTCAGAAACTGAAGATGTATACGTTTCAATACCAAAGTCACTGCCATCACCAATTATTTGGTAAGCTTCTCCATCACTGAGCATAAAACTGGTACGAAGGCTTTCATGACGGGAGATAAGTTTCCTGAAAGTATCACTGAATCTTTTTCTGTCCAGTCCACCGCTGATTCTAACTACCTGTGGCATATTATAAGCCAGCGAACTTTTATCAAGTTCGTATAAGAAATATAATCTTTGCTGTGCTGAAGAGAGTTTATACTTCTCCTGCTCTGCAGCCTTCTTAATTTCAACAGTATTTATTTCTTCCGATAAAGAAATTAAAGATGCCACGCCACGAATAGAGGGGCTGTTAAAAAAATCCGCCAGTGAAATTTCTTTTTCAAATTTCCTCCTGATTGAATTTAGCAGACCCAAGGCTTTAAGTGAGTCTCCACCAAGTTCAAAAAAATCATCGTTAACACCAATGGTTTCATACCCAAAAAGGTTTTTCCAGATTACAGCCAGTTCAACCTCTGTTTGCCCTTCAGGAAGCTCAATATTGCCTGAAAGCTGTGGCCTTTCCAGTTCAGGCATTTTAATATTTAAATCAGTTGCATCTTGTTTTTTCGCAACCCAACGATCAATTCTCTCATCCAGATCGTGTACCGAAACAATAAGACGGCTATCTCCAAATAATAAGCCCATTTGAGAAAATACTTCATTAGCATCATTTTCAGTAATGGCCAGATTAGTTTCTCCGGCATTTCCCGTATTCCATGCATCCCAGTTAACAGAAACCCAGCGCACAGCATCAAGGTTATTATTTATTTCAGCTAGCCTGTCTAAACAGGCATTGGCAGCAGCATATGCAAAATAACCCACGCCACCCAAAACAGATGAAATAGAGGAGAATAAAACAACGAAATCGATGTGGTGATGTTTAAAGACCTGGCGTATATTTTCAGCGCCTTTTAATTTTGCATTAAATTGTTCTGTACAACCAACTATGCTTAATTCCTTAATTAAATGATCTTCGTGATGTGAAAAACCTGCTGCTGAAAGATGAAACACACCTGCTATTTTTCCCAGCTCCTGCTCAATCTGCACGACAGCTTCACTCAGCAATTTTTCATCTGTAACATTAGCGGAAACATAACAAACATCAGGCTTAATTTCTTTAAGTGCATTAAGTCGATGCAGTTTTTCCCGGTCTGCACTATTTGTATCAGAACTGATTTCTGTTCTCCCGATAATGGCCACCCGGGCGCCTTTCCTGCAAAGATATTTTGCTAAAATAAAGCCAACATTGCCAAGCCCACCCGTAATAAGGTAAACCGAATTCTCATGAATTTCGAGTTTTGCATCCTGAACCAGCTCATTTTGATTCAATCGCTCGAAAGCAGGAATCCATCTTACATTATTTCTCCAGGCAACAATGGTCTCATTGGAGTCGACCAGCGTTTCTTCTCCTATTTTTTTATAAAGTTTGGAAAGGTCAGAAAGTTCGGCAGCAGCAACATCAATATTTTTAGATTTTACATAAAAATATTCCTGAGATATCACTTTTAATGTGCTGGCTAGATAAGATGCACGCATTGTTAACTGTTCTGAGCCATAAACATCGTAGTTATCTATAGTCAGATAGTTTAAGAATATTTCAGGTACCCGTGTCAGCTTACCAAACGCTTTAGCTAAATACAGCAGATGGTGGTAAGAGGCAAAGTCAATTTCATCATCCGCGCGCAAAGCCTTTTCAGCATTGAAAAAAGAAAGATCAACGATGGTGAGTGGCTCACTCAACTTCTTAAAGTGCGCTGCAAATTCGATGTAATGAGCCGGATTAGCTGCGTTTATTTTAAATCCATTGTTATTGTCGAGGGTAACCTGATCAGATAAACCAGGTAACAGGCTATAAACTTTGTCTGCAGGGAGATTTGCATGTGTGATAAAGTCTTGAATGATCTGATCATTAGAACCAATAATCAGCCACTTTCCTTCTGGCGTTCTTTGTTTATAACGGGTAACACTTTTTTTCCAGCCGGGAATATAAAACCACTTTTCGATTTCATTTTTTTGCACAGCACCATTAAGCTTACGTCCACTTAATAAATCATCAAGTAGTTGCGGATCAATTTTGAATTCTTTATGCAGAAAATAATATCCTGGTAAAGAAATTTTCTCCTGACCTTTATAAAAAGAAGACCAGTTTATTTCGACTCCAGACAACCAAATGTTGCTTAATTTATTTAGTAAATACCTTAAATCTGAAACGGTGTGATTATTTACATGTCTGATGATTCCATGAATATGATGGCTGTCTTTAAACTCACTATTTTTTTTGATAAAAGATCCTAAAGAATTTCCAGGTCCTAATTCAAGGATGATTACCTCTTTCGTTTCCAGTATTTTACTTATTCCTTTTTCAAGCTGCACAGGGTTTTTCAATTGTTTAGCCCAATAAGTGTCAGCCTGACAATCTTCAGTTCTGATCCAATCGCCAGTTACATTAGAGATAAAAGGGATCCGGGGACCGTTAAACGCCACACTTTCCATTTCATTTTCCAGCATTTCAGCAGCTTCCCGCATCATGAAGGAATGAAAAGCATGGGATGTTTTTAAAATACTGGCATTGATGTTCAGCTCAGTGAGTGTGTGCTGTAGCTTTATGATCTCTTCAGTAGTACCTGACAAAACACAATGAGAAGGACTGTTGATGGATGCAAATGATATTGAAGGAGAAGTAAACTTGACCATCTCTTTCCAATTTAAGTTCACAGCAAGCATTTTACCGGGTTTCATGGCCTGCATAAATTCTGCTCGCTTTGCAACCAGGTGCAATGCATCGCCAAGTGTCATCACACCTGATAAACAGGCAGCAACATATTCACCAATACTGTGCCCGATAAATGCATCAGGTTGAATGCCCCACGCAATCATTAGTTTAGCCAGCGCATATTGAAAACTGAACAGGATGGGCTGACTATTAACAGTCTCATTAATTTTTTCATTATGCGCCTCATGATCAGGATAGAGTATCGCCCTGAAATTGGTACCTGTAATGGTTTTTAAAATATCAAAACATTCATCCAGAACTGTAGAAAAGATAGGCTCTTGTTCATACAGTTCTTTACCCATATTGGCATATTGCATTCCCTGGCCAGGAAATGCAAACAATATTTTCTTATTTTTTGAAACTGCCACACCAGCCTTAAAACTATTCAGCTTAAAAGTCTCCAGCAGTTCTTCCCTCGATCTGAAAACTGTACTTAATCTGAAAGGCAAGTGTTCCCTTCCAGTCTGAAGGGTATGAACAAGCGCAGACAGATCCAGTTTTGAATCTGTTTCAATATGCTCCTGAAGGTTCTGTTTCATCAATTCCAGGGCGTGCTTATTTTTCGCAGACAGGATAAATATTTTATCTTCTTCGTGCACCTTAGTATTCATTCGGTTATTGCTGTGCTCTTCCAGAATCATGTGTACATTTGTTCCCCCAATTCCAAAAGAACTGACCCCAGCCCTTCTGGGTTGTTCTGATAGCCATTCCTTTTGTTTATTTGTAATGATAAAGGGAGATGCTGCAATTCCCAGCTTTGGATTCTCTGTTTGAAAATTAACTACCGGCGGAATCACTTTATGCTTAAGAACAAGTATAGTTTTAATTAACCCGGCTATACCCGCAGCGGCATCCAGGTGTCCGATGTTGGTTTTTGTAGCGCCCAGATAGCAATAATTTTTCTTTCCTGTATTAAAAGCCTTTTTTAAAGCCTCTATTTCTATCTGATCACCTAAATTTGTTCCTGTTCCATGGGTTTCAACAAAACCTATACTCTCGGATTCAACTGCTGAAGATTTTAGCGCATTTTTGATCGCCTCTACCTGGCCCTGCAGACTTGGAGCAGTAAAGCTACCTTTTCTGTTTCCATCATTATTAGCAGCACTTCCTTTAATAACGGCATAAATATGATCCTTATCTTCAATAGCCTTACTCAACAGTTTGAGTACAACCATCCCCGAACCTTCACCACCAATAGTGCCATTTGCGTGTTCATCGAAAGTACGGCAATGCCCGTCGGGCGAACTGATATATCCCTCTTTATATAAATATCCGATAGTATTGTTAACATTAACTGAAGTTCCACCTGCAATAGCCATATCAGACTCGCCGGATAAAATCGATTTTAAAGCCATATGAACAGCCACCATGGAGGTAGAGCAGGCGGTATCTACATTTATAGCCGGTCCTTTCAATCCAAGCTTATAAGATACAAGCGTTGGTCCAAAATCCTTATTCATGAAATGGTTGGCAGACCAGCTTCCTACTTCAGATGAAATACCGGAAATATTGCATAACACTTCCCACAACGGGTTTGCCGAACAACCGGCAAACAACCCAATGTTTCCCTTGAAATTTGACGGGGCATAACCGGCATCAGTAAGTGCATTATACACACATTCGTGCATCAACCTGATTTGTGGATCCAATAAAATTGCCTCATCAGCAGTATAATTGAAGAATTCTGCATCAAAGCCAAATCGATCTGTAATTTCGCAGCCATTGGATTTAATATAATTGGGATCATTTAATATTTCTGATTTCACTCCGGAGTTCATCACTTCTTCTGAGGTATAAAACCGAACTGATTCTCTCCCGTTTCGAATATTTTCCCAATAAGTATTGATGTTTTCAGCATCAGGAAACTTACAGGCCATACCAATAACTGCAATTTCTAACCCGGTATAATTTGTATAAGCATCTAAACCCATCTTATTGACTATTATTTTTAATTGAGTAAATTTTGTGAACCGATTATTAGCTTAGCTAGCTGCATTATCAAGTGCATTAATAGCTGCATTATTTTTATTGAAGTCTTTGAGATATTTATTGATAAATGTGTTAATGGTATCGTGATCGAATAATTCAGCAACCTGAACAGTAATTCCAAATGCTTCCTCTATTTTCTGACCTAACAGCACAACTTTTAATGAATTGCCCCCCATAGCAAAAAAGCCATCATTTAATCCTATACTTTCCTTTTCAATATTCAATACGTCAGACCAAATTTCCACCAGTCTTATTTCTGTTTCATATACAGGCGGGATATAGGCATCACTTTTTGTGATGACCGGATCAGGAAATAAGTTGTAATCGATTTTTCCGTTAATATTTACAGGAAATTCTTTCAGCCAGATTATTATTCCCGGAATCATGGGTTTTGGTAAAAACCTTGTTAGAACGGCTTTTATCTTTCTCTCATCCAACTGTTCATCTGCCAGATAGTAAGCGACCAATGTATCTTCATTGTTTAGTTTTTTTACCAAGGCAACAGCCCTATCTACTTTTTCGATATCGGAAAATATTTTTTCAATCTCTTTCAGTTCAATTCTATACCCCCGTATCTTGACCTGATCGTTTTTCAGTATCCGGCCCATGTACACCAGTTTATTATCTGAATTTAAAAATCCCCGATCTCCCGATTTGTAAATTTTTACCTGATGATCGGCTGGCAGTGTGATAAAACTATCTCTTGTATTTTCTTCGTTCAGATAACCTTCTGCCAGGCACTCACCAGCAATGAAAATTTCTCCCGGCACATTTGAGGGCAATACATTATGTTGTTCATCGAGAATATAGATTTGTGTATTTCTTACAGGCGAACCAACGGCAATAAATTCATTCTCATCATCAATTAGAATCGCTGTACAGGCTACTGTGGCCTCTGTAGGACCATATTCGTTAAATACACGGATATTTTTATTCAGTTTCTTTAAAAATGAAACCTGTTTGGGTAAAAGCGCTTCTCCTCCCAGAATCACCACCTCCATGGAGGTATGTTGAATATTAAGCGCATTCAGCATATCAATGTGTGCCGGAGTTGCTTTAATTGCTTTGATCTCAGATTGAAATATATTTTTTAAACATTCATCTACACTACGCTCATCTTCGTATACATATACCGCAGCTCCTCTTAACAGCGGAGAGAAAATACTGGTCAGTGTAAAATCAAAAGAAACTGAGGTATACAGGGGAAGATCATAAGTTTGTTGCCCATGAAAATAGAATTTATTTGCCCATCCGATATAATTGGCAAGACCACGGTGCGAGAGTTTCACGCCTTTCGGATAGCCTGTTGAACCTGAAGTAAATAAGATATATGCAGCATCTGTTAGTTCGCCGTTAAATGCGTTTTCTTCATTGGCCGGTAAATCGGCCAGCTGAATATCCATGCAAAATACAATCCCTTCAAAATAGGTCAGATCGAACATGTAATCAGACAATGTAAGCACAGCTTTCGCAGCTGAGGTTTCCATCATGTATTTCACCCGTTCTTCTGGCAGCGATACATCAATGGGAACAAATACTGCGCGGCTTTTAATGATGGCTAACACTGCAATAATTAAGAATTCCGACCTGGTAAGGTATACCGCAACATTGTCTCCTTCTTTTATATTATAATTATTGCACAGATAATCTGAGAGCTTATTAACCGCTGAGGCCAATTGGCCATAGGTCATCTGTTTTTCCCCATAATAAATTGCGGTAGTATCACTGTTTGTTTGTGCAATTTGAGAGAATTTAGTAAAAATATGAGATTCGGTTGTTTGGGTAACGTGCTCACCTCTTAGTACAGTAGCAGGAAATACCGCATCAACTTTAGCCGATAACAGACTGATATCTTTAATCTTCAGATCAGGTTTTTCTATAATTTGATTTAAAATCTGCTCATAATAGGCACTATATAATAATATTGTCTTCTCTTCGAACAGGCCAGAATTGTACTCAAAACAAAAGCTCAGTTCGTTTTGCTGTAAATTAAAAGTGAATAACAAATCAAAGCCTACTTTAATATTGCGATGTTCAATATAACTGAGTTCAGTATCCTGATCGGACTGCACAGTTATCGCCTCTCCGATATTATCAGAAGAAAACACAATATCAAAAAGAGGATTTCTTTTTCTGTCTTTTGGTAATTCCAGTTTGGCAATAAGCTCTTCAAACGGGAACTTTCTATTGTCAAAGTCCTCATAAGTATTGTTTTTTACCTGGTTCAGGAATACCTGAAATGCCATTTCATTATCCACTGCATTTCTGAGCGGGATGGTTTCAATGAACATTCCCATCGTATTTTCAAATCCGGTAATATCGCGGCCAAAATGTGTGGTCCCAACGATCACTTCAGGCTCTCCGGTTAGCTTTTTCAACAATACATAGAGTGCCGAAAGCGTATAGGTAAATAGAGTTACACCTTCATTTTTAGCTTCATTGATGACCAATTGTGAGAGATCAGCCGGAATTCTAAACCGGTGTCTTTTTCCAATTTTCTGATCGTTTGCTTTTCGGGGATGGTCGAGCATCAATCCATTAAGCTGGCTGTAGTTTTTAAATTTATTTAACCAATACTGCCCCTCAGCTTTTATTTCTTCCTGCATTTCTGCTGTATAAAACTCCTGGATATAGGCACTGAAATTGCTGCTTTTTTCGGTTGATTGTAAATCATCAAGTTCACAGAACAAATCAGTCAGAAAGACCTTATTGGAAACACCATCTGATATAATGTGATGGATATCGACCAATAAAAAGTCGTCTCCACTATTATTGTTCACATATCCGATTCTAAAAAGAGGTGGAACTGACAAATTAAACGGACGTTCAAACTGTTTCAGAACAGCCTCAAGTTCATTATCCTGCTGAATGGAATAACTTTCTGTTTCAGTTGCAACATGGTTCCTGAAGTGTTGAATGGGTTGTTCTCCTTCCAAATCAAATGATGCACGAAGGACATCATGTTTTTCAATCAGTGTACTGATCGCACCATTCAGTTTTTCCGTTGAAAGCGGCCTGATTTTAAAAGTAAAAACCTGATTATGAATGGTCTGTAATGGATTCAATCTATCCAGAATAAAGATCCTGTTTTGAGCAGGTAATAAGGGATAGTTACCTGATAAATCGACTTGTTGCTGATCTGATTCTGGTTTTTCTCCGGGATTGAGCTTTAAATCAATGATTTTGGAAAGTTGGAGGATGGTTGGATGATTAAAGAAATCGCCTAGTGATATTTTGATATTGAGTTCATTTTTGACCTGATTGATATATTTTACGGCCTTCAATGAATCGCCACCCAGTTCCAGAAAATCATCGTTAACCCCTACTTTATTCAAACCGAACAGGGAACAGCAGAGATTGGATAGAAAGATTTCAGTTTTTGTAGTGGGTGCCATAAATGGTGTAAGCAGTTCTGGTCTTTCAAATGAATTTTCGATCAGCTCAATCACCTCATTGTTTTCAGTATGCCCTTCATTTTCCTGGGCAAAAAAATCTTTAAGGTTTATTTTACTAATGGTATATGCCGATCCGGTTTTTTTCAGACAGTGACGAAAAACCTGAACGCCTTCTTCACTGGTAAGTCCATCTTTAAGAAAAGCATTGATGTCGTTTTGGGAAAGCCCCGCGTTCCTCTTTTTAAGTCCATCAACCGTCATTCCTACATTTTTCCAATCACACCAGTTAATTGCAAATATCCTGTATTTGTCAGCGTTACTTCTTGCAAAGGCATCAGTAAACTCATTAGCTACATTATAAGCAACCTGCCCAAACTTTTCTTTATAATACAGGTTTCCTGCAGAAGAAAATAGCGCAATAAAATCAAGTTCTCCGAAGTTCAGCAATTGCTCAGCAATCAAAATTCCGTGAACCTTGAGCTTGATGTTATTGATAAATTGGTCTTGATTTCTATTTCTGATAATGCCATCGTAATCGATCACACCGGCAGCCCAAATCAGGCCGTTAATTTTTCCAAATTTCTCCTCAGTGAGGCGAATGGCATTCCGCATCTGTAATTCATCGGCCACATCAGCTTTAAGCACAAGCACTTCAGCACCGTTTTTTTCCATATTCCAGATCTGCTGAATAATCTGGCTGGTGGCATCTTCTTTTTCATGACTATCTACCCATGCTTTCCTTTCACTTTCAGCCGGGAAATCCCGTCTGGAAACCAATGCTACGCTGGCCTTTTCTTTTAAAGCAAGATCTTGTGCAATTGATAGGCCCATTCCGCCCAAACCACCGGTAACCAGGTAACATCCTTTATCTTTCAGGGAAGCCTGATCAACTTCCTTTACTTCCACAGCTTCAATGGAAGGTATAAATCTCGAGTGGTTACGGTAGGCAATAATAATTTGATCATCCTTTATTAAACGCTCTTCGAAAACGGCCTTATCAATTGAGATTTCACCTTTTCCGGGATCAATAAGTTTACAATTTAAATGATCATGCTCTACTGAAATAATTTTAAGTGCACCAAGCAACATTGCCTTGGCAGGATTGATTTGATCTTCAGCATTTATTTTGGCCATTTCTGTTGCCAGCACCATGATATTCCTGTCATTTTCCAAAAGACTATCTGACAGGCTTTTAACCAGAAAAACAATACTTAAGTATCCCTGTAAAATGGAATCATCTAAAGAGACCGAGAAATCGTTCAAACCAAATGCATGAATAATATCTGCATCTTCATATCCATCTAATTTCAGGTCTTCAATCAGTTTACCATAATCTTCCAGGTTATGATAATTAATCACGTAAGAAACCGGGTTATTTTTTTCGTACTTCTCTCCTGTTCTGATCTTAATGAGCGCATTAAAATGAATACCTGAGTTCTCCAGCGATGATTCAGCCATCCCATCCTTATCACAAAATACAATCAGGTTTTTCTGTTCCTGTCTTTGTACCGATGCAGGTATGGCAAGCCTGTCTTTTGTCCAGCTAAGTTCGTACAACCAGTTTTTACTACTTTCAGCAGGCTTTAAATAGGAAGAATTTAAATTGCTGATTAATTTTTGCAGATCGATCTTTAAAGGAAATCTCATTCTTTCGAACTGGTATAATGGCAAAGGGACTTTTCTTACCTGCTGGCCTTCATAGAGCTTAGCCCATTCAACCGGAGAACCATTCGCCCAGAGTTTTCCGATGTTCTGACCAAACAACTCAACATCTTTTATATCCTGGTGCGCTTGCCTTAAAGTATTTACAGCCATAACGGTTCCTGCTGCCAGCCTTTCAACGAGTTTAGCCAACTGGTTTCCGGGGCCGACCTCAATAAACCGGGTATATCCTGCCGCTATCAGGGTTTTTAAACCCTCGCCAAAACGAACGGTATCCCTTAAATGACGGCTCCAGTATATCGCATCTCTATTCTCATCTAAAAATTTTCCGGAAACATTAGATATCAATGGTATTTTTCCTTTTTTAAAGCGATAGCCGCCTAAAAATTCTTCATACGCTTCCAGTATTTCATCCATCATTGACGAATGAAATGCATGAGAGGTGTTTAATTTTTTTGAGGTGATATTTTTTGAATTTAATGTTTCTACAAAAGCATCCATAGCAACCTTATTCCCGGAAATCACCACAATTCCTTCATCATTTACTGCCGCAATAGACAAATCAGGATTCAGTATTTCTTTTAATTCATTTTCTTCAATAAATACGGCATACATTTCTCCTCTGGCCACACTTTGCATTAATGATGCCCTCTTTCCTACCACCTGAACGGCCTCGTCCAAAGTGATCATATCTGAAATAACGGCCCCTACATATTCTCCTATACTGTGCCCTATTAAAGCATCCGGATGAATTCCGATGGCCCTCAGAAATTTAGCCATGGCGTAACTCACTGTAAACAAACTCAGCTGAGTATACAAGGTATCATTGATTTTTATTTCTTTATTATTTTCATTCTGATAGATCACTTCTTTGAGTAAAATTCCATGGTGTTGTTTTATCAAATCAAAGCATTCATCCATTTGCTGGCGGAAAAACGAATACTTTTCATACAAATCTTTCGCCATCCCGATATACTGAGCCCCCTGCCCGCTAAACATAAAAACGCAATGATGCCTTCCTGCGCCTCCATCCAAAACACTATTAACCAGCAAGTTATTCTGCAATTTCTGAATAAGATCTTCCGTATCTGAAGCGGTAACGGATGTCCGGTAATTAAAGTCAGTCCTTCCGAGATTTAGTGTATAAGATAAATCCGAGAGTTTGATACCCGGGTGCTTTTTCAAATGATCTGCAAGAAGCAACCCGGCTTCATGGAGTTTTTTTGAAGATTTTGAAGATAAATTGATGGTATCGGAAGTAGGTTCATTATTGGCCGCCTCGGGTAGTTGAACAGCTTCTTCCACGATAATGTGGCAATTCGTTCCCCCTATACCAAAAGAACTTATTCCGGCCCTGAGCTGAGCATATGGACTTTTCCAATCCTGCAATTCGTGATTAACATAAAAAGAAGCATTTTCAAAATCAATTTCAGGATTAGGGGAACTGAAATGTAAACTTGCTGGAATTTTTTTATACTTCATCATCAGGATTACCTTAACTAAAGAAGCAATTCCGGCAGCACTATCCAGGTGTCCGATATTGGTTTTTACAGAACCTATCGGATTGCGATGATTACCTGTTTGACCATAGCCATCGTTCAAAGCTTTAAACTCAACGGGATCACCTAACTTTGTTGCTGTTCCGTGGGTTTCGATATAGCTCACCGAGTTGGGATCAATTCCGGCAAGCTGAACAGCACTTTTGATTACTCTTTTTTGCCCCTGGATTCCTGGCGCCGTAAACCCAATCTTATCACTACCATCATTATTTACCGCAGTTCCTTTAATTACTGCATGGATCGTATCTCCATCTTTTAATGCATCTTTATACTTTTTCATCACCACCACGGCTCCGCCTTCGCCCTTCAAAGTTCCGGCTGCTTCACTATCAAAAGCCCTGCAATGACCATCGGGAGAATAAATCAGATGCTCATGATATTCATATCCTCCTTTATCCAATAGTGAGGTTGAAATTCCTCCTGCCACAGCAATTTCACAATCTCCTGTCAGCAGCGATCTCACAGCCTGGTGTACGGCTACCAGGGACGAGGAACAGGCGGTTTGTGTAAAGATTGCCGGCCCTTTTAAGTTTAGTTTATAGGATATCAATGAACAAAGATGATCCTTATTCGAAAGATAAGAGGTTTCAAGTCCTGAGGAATCAGCACTTCCGTTTAGAGACATTATGGATTGCCATAGGTTGTTATCGCTTGCTGAAGCATACAGGCCAATTTTTTTATTGGTCTTTTCAGGGCTGCAACCAGCCATTTCCAATCCATTCCATACAATTTCATGAAATATCCGGATTTGAGGATCCATGATATTGGCTTCGGCTGGCGTGTACCCAAAAAAATGTGGATCAAAACACTCTTTATCCCGGAGTACGCCTTTTACTCTAACATAGCTGGAATTATTATAAATATCCTCAGCAATACCAGATTCGTCTAATTCATTATTACTAAAATTGTGAAAAGTCTCTTCTCCACTGAAAAGTTTATCCCAGTATTCCTCAACATCCTTGCAATTATTAAACTTTCCGGAATATCCGATAATTGCAATTTCCAATCCATTAAAGCCTGATTGTGCCATCTGTATTTAAATAAGTTTTTATTGATTAAGCGCCCGGAGAATTCCGATCTGAGTCGGGCCTACCTTAAATTGTTCCTGATTAGCAGTATTAATCTTCCTGGTCTGTATTGAAAAGACTAACCATGCCTTCCAGTGCTGATGCTGATAAATTTTCTTCTTCTGTATCCTGATTGATGACTGTAATCCGATTGATGTATCTGGCCTGAAGGCGAATTGTTGATAGTTCGAATAAATCGGCTACCGATAAACCGGCATTAAAATGTTGATTTATTTTACCTATTAAACCAATCAGTTTGAGCGAATTCCCACCTAAATCAAAAAAGTTCCTGTTTACGCCGATATTTTCTTCAAGTGTTTTCAATATTTCAGCCCAGATCTTTACAAGATCTTTTTCGGTTTGGTTAATTGCTTTGACGTTAATTTCATCATCGCTAATCAATTTTGGTTCTGGTAATGCTTTTCTGTTTACTTTGCCGTTTGCTGTTAATGGAAATTCAGTTAAGTGAACATAGTAAGAAGGCACCATGTAAGCTGGTAAAAGTCCGTGAAGATAGATTTGTAAAGTTTGTACAGGGATAACAGCTTCTGCTACATAAAAAGCGACAAGGTATTTATCTCCCTGATTTTCCCTAACCTGCACAATGGCTTCTCTTATGGCTGGTAATTCCAGCAGTCGGCCCGCAATTTCTCCAGGTTCAATGCGGTGCCCACGAATTTTAACCTGATCATCTATCCTGCCCAAAAATTCTATATTGCCATCTTTATCCTGCCTGGCGAGATCTCCGGTAAGGTACTCCCTTAAACCGTTCCCGGCAGTAAACACAAACCGCTCTTTGGTCTGCTGCTCATTATTGAAATATCCGGTGGCCAAACAGACTCCGGAAAGACGGATTTCACCACTCACCCCCTGGGGCACCAAATTCCCATACTTATCCGTTATCCTGACACGGACATTATTAATGGGTTTTCCGATAGGAATTTTTCCTTTTCCATCCGGACGGACCAAATGATAAATGCAACCAATACTTGCTTCTGTTGGTCCGTATAAGTTTACGATTGATATTGACGGGTTATCAAGGAGAAATTGATGTGTAAATTTCACCGAAATCTCTTCTCCTCCCTGAATGATATACCTCAACGAGGCCAACTGCGAACTGATTTCATATTCGGGATTTTTAGAATACTCAAATACAGTATTGAATACCGATGGTGCAAAATCCACCAGTTTAATCTCATGTAATTTGATCAGCTTACAGATGTTTTCGCAGCTCATTTCAAAGAGTGGGGGCAGTATTATGGTCTTACCTCCATTAATTAATGGCCAAAATAGCTGCCATACCATACTGTCATATACATATCTGGTGGTTTGGAGAACAGATGTGGCGGTACTTTGCCCGAAAAAATCATTCATCCAGAACAACCTGTTCATGATTCCTTTATAAGCCACTTCAACCCCTTTAGGTATTCCTGTAGATCCTGAAGTAAAAATAATATACATTGGGTCTTCCGGAGTCAACTTCCTTTCTTCTACATAGGATATATTCTGAAGCGATTCATAATTTACTTTTAAACTATGCGGCGCTTCAAGGCCTTCAATATGTTCTTTACACAATACCACTACAGCTTCAGTTAAAGCAATGCTCTGGTTCTGACGTGATAAAGGCCAGTGTACATCAATAGGAACAAATGTGCAAGCATTTTTCATCACGGCCAGAAAAGAGATCAGCAGCTCAAGAGAGTGGTCGATCAGTACACCAATACGATCACCGAGTTTAACCCCCGATTTCCGGATTAATTCAGACAAACCATTTGCTTTTTCATCGAGTTCGCGGTAACTCAGCTGCTGGTCTTTAAAAACAACAGCAACTGCATCAGGCACCATTTTTACCTGTTCGGCAAAAAGCGCTATAATTGTTCGTTTTTCGGGATAAATCTTATTCATTCCCCGACCAAGATCAATTAAATGCTGCTCTTCTTTTTCCCCTAACAGGTTAATATTTCCAAGCAGGATATCTGGATTGGAAACTACTGTGCCGATAATTTGCTGCAGATATTCTCCAAAACTTTTAATGCGATCTGAAGTAAATAGATCGGTAGCATAATCAAAGCTAAAATATAAGCCATCAGAAATTTCCATAACGGATAGTGAAAGATCAAATTTTGAGCTATGCTCCCTGTAATCATAACCACTGAGCACTAAACCCGGAATTTCCAGGATTTCGTTATCAAAATTTCCGTATGAAAACATGACTTCAAATAGAGGATTGCGGCTGGCATCGCGCGTTAACTTTAGCTCCTCTATAAGATCCTCATACTGAAAATCCTGGTGTTCGAAGCAAGATAAAGTGCTGGAACGCAGTTTTCTTAAAAATTCCCTGAAACTTAAACTGCCCGAGGGGTAATTCCGAAGCGCCAGTGTATTGACAAACATACCGATAATACCTTCAAGATCGGCGTGGCGTCTTCCTGCTACAGGGCTTCCTACTACCACATCTTCCCTGTTTGCCAAATGGGCAAGCAGAATGTTAAATGCTGATAATAATACAATAAACAGTGTTGCACCTTCTTCCGCACCTAAACGACGCAGGCCCTGGATTAGCTGTTTAGGCAATTCAAAAGTGTAAACCCCACCCTGATGATTTCTTCTTTTAGGCCGTGTAAAATCTGAAGGTAAATCCATCACCTCAGGTAAATCCCTGTATTCTTCCAGCCAGAATTTTTTCTGCAGACTTATTCTTAATCGTTCCTTCTCACTCCACTGCCACTCTGAATAATCTTTATACTGCAAACGTAGCGGAGGGAGTTTTTCACCCTGATACAATTTCATAAAATCGCGAATCAGAATATCCTGTGAAATCCCGTCGTTAATAATATGGTGCATATCAATCATCAATAACGCTTCTTCTTCTGAAACAGAAGCTAATCCTGCACGAATGAGAAAATCTTTGCTGAGATCGAAAGGGCGAATAAACCTGCTTATTATTTCGTTTAATTCAGTTTTTCCTGCTTGATGTTCTTCCATTGAAAAATTGGAGCCATCGCCAATTACCTGGAATGCTTCTCCGTCTTTCCAAACAAAATTGGTACGTAGACTCTCATGCCTTTCTATAAGCTGAACAAATGCTGCCTGAACCTTTGCCCGATCCACCCTACCAGAGATTTTGATGAGATGAGGCATATTGTAAGCAACAGAATAATGATCCAGTTGGTGTAGAAAATATAACCGCTGCTGTGCAGATGATACACGATAAAAAGAACGCTTTGCTGATTCAGAAATCTCAGTATATTCAGCATGCCCGGCAGAATCATTGATATAAGCACAAAAACTCCGAATGTCCTGATGATTAAAAATTGCTGAAAGTGGTACCTGCACCTCCATTTCTTTCCAGATCTGATTAACCACATGTATGGCTTTCAAAGAATGACCACCCAGCTCGAAAAAACTGCTGTCAATATCAATATCCGTTATATTTAACTGGAGTGCTTCTGACCATATTTTCATCAGATGCTGCTCAGTAGCGGTTATCGGCCCATCATATTTCACTTTTGAAAACGAGAGGTCAGGCAGCGATTTGCGGTCTATTTTTCCATTTACAGTTAAAGGAAAACTGTCCAGATACACAAAACCTGCAGGAATCATATAATCAGGAAGAACATTCCGCAGAAATTTTCTAATTGCGCCCTCCTCAATTTCTTCTTCAGCTACATAATAAGCTGCCAGATATTTATCAGTATTATTCTGTTTTAGTAAGACCAGTGCCTGCTCTATTCCATCAAACTGCAATAAAACTTTTTCAATCTCCCCGGGCTCAATCCTGTATCCGCGAATCTTGGCCTGATCATCCACTCTGCCCAAAAATTCAATATAACCATCCATTGACCAGCGAACCAGGTCTCCTGTTCGATACATCAATGCACCCTCCAGGTAGGGATTTGGCACAAATTTCTCATCGGTTAATGCCTTGTTGTTAATATAGCCCTGAGCTAAACCAATTCCTGAGATACAAAGTTCTCCAACGGTACCATGTGGACTTAAACGCTGATACTGATCCATAATATATACACTTGTTCCGCAAATTGGCCGGCCTATAGGTATCTGCTGGTTTCCTTTAATATCGCGGGGTATTTTATAACAGCAGGTGAAAGTGGTGTTTTCCGTTGGGCCATATCCATTATAAACGGTAGCACCAGGTAATGCTGCATAAACTTTAATCACCGAGGAAGCATGTACGACATCTCCTCCTGACAATAAGTATTTTAAAGGCAGTTTTTCAATATTGCTATTTACCCATTGATCAAGCAGTCCTGAAGTGAGCCATAGAGTGTTAATTTGCGCTTCTCTAATCAGCTGATTTATTTTCAATACATCAACATACTTTTCGGGGTAAATGACTACACGGCCTCCGCTTAAAAGTGCCGGCCATATTTCAAAAGTTGCAGCATCAAATGAGGCTGACGATAATTGAAGCGTTACCGTATCCCTGTTGAAAGCGATATCTTCCAGATCCAGCAACCTTAAAATTGCCCGGTGTGGCACCATAACACCCTTCGGATAACCAGTACTGCCGGAAGTGTAATTGATATAAGCAATATCTCCGCCTCCAAAGGATGCTGTTAAATAAGCCCCAGGGGCTGGTATATCATTTTCAAGATATTTATTCAGGTCCAGCACGATGAGGCCTGCTTTAGATTTAAAGTGCTCACCGGCTAAAATAACTTTTGCATTCAGTTCATCAAGTATATGCGTAATCCGGCCTTCTGGATATTCCGGATCAATCGGCACATAGGCTGCTCCTGCTTTCAGTATTCCTAAAATGCCAATAATCAGCGCCGACGAACGTTCAACAAATACCGGAACAAGTGTCCCTTTTTTAACCCCCTGCTCCTTTAATAGATTTGCAATATATTCTGATTTTTTATCCAATTCAGAATAGCTGATGTCGCAATCTTCAAAAGTCAGTGCAATGGCATCGGGTGTCTTCATTACTTGTTCGGTAAAAAGATGAACCACAGTCTGATCTTCATGATATGATCTTTCTGCCCCCCTACCCAACGCCAGTAAAACAGCTTCTTCCTCAGTCCCTGATAATTTAATATCGCTCAAACAGATATTCTGATGATTTAATACCACATCAACAATGCGCTGCAGGTAAACACCAAACTGAACAATGCGTTCCGGGGTAAACAAATCAGTAGAGTAATTGAAAGTCAATGAAATGCTTTCCTGTCCTTCCCTCACGGCTAATGTAAGATCAAATTTTGAGCTCCTTTCCTGATGGTGGTATGGAGTCATTGTCAGACCTGAAATATCCAACGTTTCCGTACTGAAGTTTTCATAAGAAAAAATGACATCAAAAAGAGGATTGCGCCCCATCTCCCTGGTCAGTTTCAGTTCTTCAACCAATTCCTCATACTGAAAATCCTGGTGGTCCAGACAAGAGAGCGTCCGTGAGCGTAAATCGCTCAGAAATTCCCTGAAATTTAGGTTCCCTTTAGGATAGTTACGCAGCGGCAGGGTATTTACAAACATCCCGATGATGTCTTCCAGATCGGCATGACGTCTTCCGGCAACAGGGCTTCCAACCACAATATCTTCTTTTCCTGACAAATGCCCGAGGAAAATATTATAAACAGATAAAAGAACCATATACAAGGTTGCACCTTCCTGGGCTGCCAATTCCCTCAATGCGCTTGTAGTTTCTTTGCTGATTTCAAAAGTGTAACTATCACCTTTATAGCGCCTCTGTTTTGGCCTGATATAATCGATGGGCAACTCCAGTACTTCCGGTAATGCGTTATACTCTGCAAGCCAGAAATCTTTTTGTTGAATCAGTTGAAGCTTTTCGTTTTCATTTTGCTGCCATTCGGAATAGTCTTTGTATTGCAAACGAAGTACAGGCAATTCTTCTCCTTTATATAATTTTAGAAAATCGCGGATCAATAAATCCTGAGAAACTCCATCTGTTATAATATGGTGCATGTCGACCATCAGGATATGATCTTCTCTTCCAACAGCAACCAACCCTACCCGGATAAGCGGGGCATTATTTAACTGAAATGGACGAATAAACTGATTGATTACGCGCTCCAGTTCGGTCTCAACAGCGGTATATTCCTCTACCCGAAACCCTGAACCATCCCCGATTACCTGAAATACCTTTCCATCAGCCTGCACAAAACCGGTACGCAGACTTTCATGACGGGAAATTAAGGTATTGAATACAGCAACCAGCTTTTCGCGATCCATTTTTCCTGTGATCCGGACAAGCTTAGGCATATTATAGGCCAGCGAATCTTTATCCAGTTCATATAAAAAATATAACCGTGACTGCGCAGATGATAAATGGTAAAAACTTTGGTTTGCAGCATTCGGTATGGTAGCGTTTATTGAAGGAACAGCAAGATTGCTGATGTAAACGGATAAGCTGGTGATGGTATCATGATTAAATATTTCTTTAAGCGGCACTTCACTTTCCATTTGTTTTCTGATTCTATTCATCAGATTTACCGCATTCAACGAATGACCGCCAAGTTCAAAGAAGCTGCTGTTTACGCTAATTTTTTCAACATCGATATGCAGGATTTCAGACCAGAGTTGAACCAGTTCTTTCTCTGTTGCTGTTGTAGGTTCCTGATAATTATATGTGGTGCTAAATGTTACCTCGGGTAGAAGTTTGCGGTCAATTTTTCCATTCGTATTTAATGGAAAGGTAAAAAGATGCACATAATAAACCGGCACCATATATGCCGGAAGAATAGTGAGCAGGTATTCCTTAAGAGAAAAAATTTCATGCTCAGCACTATAATAGGCAACCAGATATTTCTCCCCTTCGCGGAGTGTAACTGTAACCAAAGCCTGGCGCACTCCTGCAAATTGCAGTAGGCTACGTTCTATTTCTGCTGGTTCAATGCGGTAACCTCTAATTTTGAGTTGTTCGTCAGTTCTTCCTCTGAATATAATTTTATTTTCAAGATTACGCGTGGCAAGATCACCGGTTTTATATATTCTAAGGCCGTTTAATGATGCCGTATTTATAAATTTTTGCCCGGTAAGTTCTTTCTGGTTAAAATATCCGGCTGCCAGTCCCGCTCCAGCTATATAAATCTCGCCTATGGCTCCCGCCGGAACATGGTTAAAATCCTTATCCAGGAGATAAATGGCAGTGTTTGCTATTGGATAACCAATTGGCACGGTAAAGCTTTCATCCTGAGGATCATACTTATAAATCATACAACCAACAGTAGCCTCTGTTGGCCCATATTCATTATAGATATCAATTTGCCCGTCAAACAGCTGGTATATTTCGGCGGCCAGCTGGCTTGATAATTCTTCCCCTCCTAAAATCAGTTTTTTATTCTTTTTTGATTTTTTGCACAGGGCCGAGTCTAAATGTTTTACAATATTTAAGTGTGCGGGAGTTAATTTGATAATATCTATTTCATCATTTACAAACAGCGTATTAATTGTATCCGCTCCTGCATTTTGATAAACCATTATTTTGTTACCAGATATTAATGGCGTAAAAATCGAGGTAATCGTTAAATCAAATGAAATGGAAGTATAAAGGGGGAAAGTCGCTTTGGAATTGTTAATGTAAAAATCAGAAGCCCAGGTAATGTAATTAAGCAGGGAATGGTGTTTAATGACCACACCTTTGGGCTTCCCTGTAGAACCTGAAGTAAAAATGACATAAGCAATATCTTCTCCATTTACTTCATTTAAAGACTGTTCAGCTGAAAATGCACTGATTTTCGACTCGTGCAGGTCTAAGTCCAGTATTTCTATATCTGAAATCTGGTGTCCCCTCAAAATCACCAGACTCAAATCAGCTTCGGTAATTACCGCGTCCCTTTTAGGAGCAGGATAAGCAGGATCGATGGGTATGTAAATTGCCCCGGCCTTTAATATTCCCAATATTACCGGTATGAGTGCAGTTTCATGCATCAGACATACTCCAACCCGATCTCCTTTTTTAATATGATAACTGTACACCAGATAACCGGCAATCTGATCCGACCACTGATCCAATTCCTGGTAGCTGTAAAAAGCATCTGCTACAGCAAAAGCAATATTTGCAGGATTAAGCCGCGCTTGTTCTCTGAACAAGGAAATTACGGTAGATTTTTGAGGAACAATGTGATTCAGACTGTTTATACTGGCTAAAACCTGTTCTTTCTCTTGCGCATTAATAACCTCGATTTTATTTACAGGGAGATTAACATCCAGCATCACTTTGGAAAGAATATCCAGGAAAATGTTTCCGATATATTCTATAAAAGATGCTTCGTAACAGTTATTGTTAAATTTTATTTCCAGCGTTTGCTTTGTGATATGGAAAGAAAATATAAGATTAAGATTTAATTCCTGAAGAAGCTGACCTTTTTGCAATTCTTCAACCTGTAATCCAACCAAATCAATCAACTCAAAATCTACGAAATCGCTGAATATTTTTGCTATTGGATAAGCCCTGTAATTAAAATCTTTTAGCAGTTCGTCCTTACTTCTGATCAGCAATTCAACAAACTTCTGTTCTGAAATGTTATTGCTTCTGAATGGGATGACGCCATTTTTAATCTCCGTACCTTCTTCCTCGTAAGCAGGTGTTAAAATGCAAATGTCATTTTTGCCCGAAAACTTGTGCCCTAAAATTGTAAGCACAGAGAGCAGTACAATGTGCTTGCTCTTAGCTGAGGGTGCAATTTTATTAAGTCCGGTAAAAACAGGTGATGCAATATCCAATACACAATTACCTGGTTCACCTGTATGTTCTTTGTTGATCTGGTTAGGATTGTTAAAATAAGATCCTGGCTCAAAATCGTTAAGTCTTGCTTCCCAATAATATCTTGCACTAATATTTCTATTAGTTTCAATGGTTTTAAAATTAAGTTTAGATTTATCAGACATATTACTTAGTGGTTCTAAAAGCAATATCATTGTCAATCATAAGATTAACCATGATGGTGTATTTCATTTGGTTAAATTTTGGGCAAGGGGCTTATCAGGAATAGTGGCATAAACTGAGATCAAGCGCTTAGATATTAAATGAAATATCATTGGCTATATATTCCGGCGATTGTTCGGCATCACCAACCAGATCAATCAATTCCCGATCAGGATTTTCAGAAATTGCAATGGCCAATTTTTTAAAGTGTGCAATCAGATTTTCTATGTCCGTTACCGAAAAATACCTGCTGGCATATTCCATTCTGCATTTAAAAACATCGTTTGATTCACTAACCACTAAAGAAAGTGGGTACTTGGTTGTCTTATTTTCAAATTCATAATAAGCAAAGCCTGTATCTTTTAATTCCAGCCTGCCTTTATCAAAATTTTGGTAAACAAACATCACATCAAACAATTTCGTGTCCGAAACGGCCTTATTCTTATTCACCTCTATCAAAATATCAGCAAGATCATACATCTGATGGGCTTGTACCTCGACTAAAACCTTACTAACACTTTTTAAAAGTTCATGAAATGATTGCTTTGCATCTACCTGGTACCTAACCGGAAGCGTTCTTGCAAACATCCCCACTAAAGGCTCAAGTCCCTGCTGTAACCTACCTGAAGACATGGTTCCGATGACCAGATCATCCTGTCCGGTTAACTGGTTCATGAATAAAAAGAAAACTGAATATAAGGCCGAGAAACTATTGATACCCGCATCACCATTTCCGGCGTACAATCCCTTTACCACACTGCTTTCGATTTCAAAATTTATCTGGTCACCAGATTCATCAGTGTTATCTTCCAAAGATTCACTTAGCGGAAGTTCCAGTTGGGGAACAGTTCCACTAAACATGTTCATCCAATAGCTTTTTTGCAGGCTATATTCAGCAGATGCACTAAAACTTTTCTCCCATTCACTGTAATCCGTATAATCGAGACTTAGCGGTTTAAGTGAATTACCGACATACATATCCAGAAAATCTGAAAATATATTAACCTGCGACAGTCCATCGCAAACAATATGATGAATATCAAAAACTATAAAATTCCGATTCTCAGCAGTTAAATGAGCAGCTCTGAAGATGGGGCCTTTATTCAGGTCAAATGGTTTTATAAAAGAATCGATTCCTTCTTTGATTTGCGTACTGCTAATTTTTTCCAGGCTAAAAGCAAATTCGGGATTAATTCTCTGCTGAATGCCATCTTCGTTAGCAATAAATTGACTCATTAAAACTTTATGCCTTGAAACCAGTGTCTTAAAGGTTTGCTTAATCCGATCTGCATCTGCATTATCGGTAATTTCGAACACCACCGGTAAATTATAGGCTGTGCTTTGTTTATTAAGTTCGTAAAGAAAATATAGTCTTTCCTGTGCTGCAGAGAGATAATAGGCTTCTTTCTCCGGTGCTTTTTTAATTTCAAACAGGTCATTTCTTATCGCGCTCATTATGTAAGCTGCCTGACTCCTGATGGTAAGCATTTTAAAGAGATCGCTTAGCGGAAACCTTACCTTAAAGCGGGCATATATTTTAGCTATCAATTTCATGATACTAAGTGAGTTGCCCCCTATCTTGTGAAAATTATCCTCAGTTGATATTTCTGATGATCCTAAAATTTCACTCCAGATTGCTAACAAATCACATTCAATTTCATTTTCCGGTGCCACGATCACTGATTTGTGGCTGGATTCGTAAGTTTCTGACAGCTTTTTATAATCAATCTTTCCGTTGCCCAATAATGGGAATGCTGTCATTAAAAGTATATCAGCGGGCACCATATAAGCCGGTAAATTATCATTAAGATAATTTCGGATACCACTTTCTAAATTTGAATCCTTTTCTGAGGTTTCATTGGCAATTACAAAGGCAATGATCGACTCCTGATTCAAACTGCCTGTATTTTCATCAGTCGATTCATCCGGCCTTGTCCATTTAATTACAATGGCATTTTTTACCAGTCCGGATTGTGTAAGTACGTTTTCAATCTCATCCAGTTCAATCCTGATCCCCCTTAATTTCACCTGACGATCCTCTCTCCCAAGAAGTTCATAATTCCCATCAGTTAACATCCGGGCCTTATCTCCTGTTCTAAAGGCCTTTTTCCCTTCAAACGGGCCTGAGTTAATCAGGATGAATTTTTCAGTCGTAAGTTCCGGTGCATTGATGTACCCCTTGGTGAGAAAATCAGAAATAATGTATAATTCACCGGATATTAAAACGTTACAAGGTTTAAAATCCTTATTTGTAACCAGTAAATTTGTATCGGCTATAGGTTTACCAATAGGTATCCTGTTTTTGGAAACATCGGCCGGCTTAATCCGGTAAAATGCCCTGATCAGGGTAGTTTCGGTGGTACCATAAAAATTGCACAATTGGATCCTGTCTTTAAAAGTCTCGTACCAGTTTTTTAATTCTTCAGGAATAATCTTTTCTCCTGATAAAAGGATATATTTCAACTGTTTTAAACGATCTGCAGTTAATGCTTTGTAATCTTTTATTAACCTGAAAACGCTTGGTACGCAATGAATCAATGAAACTTCCGACTGTTCTAACCAGTGAATCATTTTTTCAGCTGTAAAGAAATCTTCATTATCCGGTGGTACACAAATTACTCCGCCAGTAGACAAAGGCAAAAATATATCTCTTAAAAAGGCATCAAAATAAGGGCTGATCAACTGACTTACTTTACAGGAGCTGTCGATATTAAATTCTGCTGTTTCCCAGATCAAAAACTGGGTCAGACTAGCGTTTTTTCCAACAATTGCCTTTGGAATGCCTGTAGAACCAGATGTAAAATAAATGTATAAGCTATCTTCTTCCTCAAAATCCGGATAAATTAGCGGAGTAGCCTCTTCGGGAGAAAATCTTCCGATTAAATCCTCTACCAAATAAACATTTGATAATGAAACAAATGCTTCAGGAACATTTTCCGATGTAATAACATGATCCAGCCTTAAATTTTCTTTAATTGCTTCGAGCCTGTTTAATGGCCATGATCGGTCAATAGGAACAAACACACATCTGGCATTAGCAATTCCAATGATCGCTTTGATCAGATCAGCTCTGTGATCTAAAATTATTCCAATGCTTGTACCATGTGGAATATCATCGTCAATTAATTGTTTCGTAATCCTGTTGGCTCCGGTTATTAACTCCGCATATGAGACTTTGCTATCCTTATACTCAATGGCTATATTTTCTTTTCCGCGATTGAGACTTTCAATCAATTTATGTTGAAATATCATGATTTATTTATTAAGTGTAATGGCTTGAACTGCGTTATTCGAATTTTAATTCTGGAAATTCAGGTAAGTAATCTTGCTGGTTTACATAAATGTTTCCAGCAACATGCCGAAAGTGATGACAGTAGATAACAAATCACTTTCATAAGGGGCATTTACGGCAAAACCTTTAGTACTATATAAGGCTTTGAGTTTTTCAATTTCATCGGGATTAAAATATCCTTGTCTTTTAATCAGGTCATAGGATAAAAGATCATTGATGTAAGTCGAATTCTGCTGTAACAAATACGGGCTTCCCGGAGCAATAAAATGAAATTTTTCACGCTCCATGATACTTTTTGGAAGGATACTTTCTCCTATTTTGCGTAAAATGTACTTTTCTGTAAATTCGTTTAGTTTCATTTCCGATGGAATTTTAGCAGAATATTCAATCAGATTTTTATCGAGGAAAGGGTATCTGACTTCTACAGAGTTTGCCATTGCCATCCTGTCGCCATGATCGCCAACCAAATGATCTACCAGTCTTAATTTATAATCGATGTAAGCCCTTTTGTTGAGCACATCCCTATTTTTAATTCGTTCTTTGTTAACAACCTGATAATTGAGGCAATTAATTTCGTCGTACCGGTCATTTAAATCCTTTGAATAAAGGTTTCTTTTTAAGATGTCAAAATCAGTGAAATTACGTTCGTAAAAGAAATCCTCATCTCCCCAAAGTTTGTTTCGTACTTTCTTCTCTGCTGCAGTACTTTCATTTGCTATCAGCTTCATTGAACGCATTTTATCAAACCTGTATCCAACATAGCCTGCAAAAAATTCGTCGGCTCCCTCTCCTGATAAAATTACTTTCAAATTATGCGACCTGACACTTTCTGATAAGGCCATAGAAGCAGTATTGTAAGTTTCCTTAATTGGGCACTCGCTATGGTAAACAGATAACTTTAACCGCTCAATAATATCACTATAAGGAAACATATTTTTAGTCAGAACAGATCCGCACGCGCTTGAAATGATTTCCTGATACTTAGCCTCAGAATATAAAGCATCTTCAAAATCAATTGAAAAGGCTTTCCTGAGGACTTTTGGTGCCTGCTGCTTCACCTTCATAGCAATCATAGACGAATCCAGTCCACCACTTAGATAAAACCCGGTGGGAACATCTGCCCGCAATCTCAGTTTTACTGATTCATTAAACAATGCTTCTAGCTCGTTAATATAATCCTGTTCCGGTTTGCTATTCAGCAGGGTTTCGCCCTCAGGGTAGATCAAATCCCAGTATTCGACATCTTTTAAATTGCCATTATCATCAAAAAGCAGGTAATGTCCATTTTCCAGGCTTTTAATATTTTTAAACATGGTTCTCGGACTGATTAACCCAGCAAATGTAAATACCTGGTCGAGGCCTACTGTATCTATTTCCTTTACTACTTTGGGATGTTCGAGAATTGCTTTTATTTCTGATCCAAAAATAAAAGTATGGTTAACCTGGGTATAGAAAAATGGGATGATTCCCATTTGGTCCCTGGCACAAAACAACAGTTTTTTTCTTCTGTCATACAGAGCAAAGGCAAACTGACCATTAAGTTCATTTAAAAAATCAGGACCTTTTTCTTCATATAAATGGAGGATGACTTCGATATCTGTTGTTGTTCTAAATTGATGCCCTTTTTTAATTAATTGTGCTTTGAGCTCAATATAATTGAAAATCTCACCATTGCAGATCAGTACTAGGGATTCATCTTCATTATACAGTGGCTGCATGCCATCCTGTAAGCCAATGATACTTAACCTGGTAAATCCAAGCGCAACACTTTCCAAAAGCAAAGTATCCTGAGCATCCGGGCCGCGGTGAATGAGCTTACGAGTCATTTTTTCTATGATCTCTTTGTCGTTACTGTTTGCACGCGAATCATATTTTAGAAAGCCACAAATGCCACACATAGGGTTATTTTAGTTTATATAGATGATGTAAAAAACCGGGAATAATGCTTAGAAATCCTGTAAGCTTTCTTTTAATTGAAGCTCATCATATGTATAAAACAGTTCCTTCTCTCCAAATAATCGTTCTGCGACTATATTTTTACTTTTACAATATTCTACCAACATATCTGATTGAACAATCGGATGTGAGGTAGCTGTGTATTTGATACTGCTTATAAATTCCAGCCAGGGCTCCTGGCCCATAGCATATACGTAAGCCTCCTTAGGGTTGAAAATATTGATCAGATGCGTTCCCCTCTCGCAATCGCAACCGGAAAGCCTTCTTGACTGATCATTTTCCCTCGAAAGTTTCTCTGTCAATAAGGGGCCATATAACCAGGACAATGGCGCTCCATCACATTCCATCCCCAGAAAAATAACAACTATATCTCCTATAATTGCATGTATATGTTCGTAAATTTTTGCTTCCAGAATTCTAGAATCGGCAACAAAAAGAAAAGTAAACTGATCGACAGCGACATGAAAACAGGCCTTGGATTTTATATTTAAATCGCTATGCTCTCCGGTAAATGGAAGGCCGGTAATTTTTACATTTTTCATTTTGATTTCTTCCATCTCATCTATTTCAATCACGTTATTAAAGCCGGCATTCTGGAACATCAGTTTGAGGTTTGGATCCTGTAAAGCACCTCCCGAAGTTCTGGGAACAACAATGTTTTTGATTTTATGACGCAATGGCAATAAAGTTTCAAACAGAATATGATCCTGATGATTGTGGGTAATCAGTACGTAATCAATTACATCAGGAATATCTATATCTGAAAAATGAGCAACACTTGATTCATAGCCATAATAACTAATTACCGGATCAGTGATGATGCAAACATCTTGCGTTTCGATCATGATGCATGCATGCCCGAAATACCTCATTCTGGCTTTCGATCCTTTATATCTTTCGTAAGGTTGACAAGGTTCGGTGGTAAAAAAAGAATCAAATAACGCCCTGTCCTGGTCCTTTATGCCAAGTACCTGAGCTATTTCATCAATAGAGCCTGGTTCCCTTTTCATTTTGCTCAACTGATCTATTCCGCGATGATCAAACGGAATATCAAGGTGCAAAACATCAGGTTCATCGAGACGAGGGGTGCTCAGGCAAAAAGGTCTTTCATCATTTGAAGTTGACCATAAAGCAATACTTTGAGCAGATTTATTGTAAAATTCACTTTTATAAAGCAGTGGTTCAAAAAAACGGAATGAAGCATTGTTATTCAGGTCATAAACCAATTCCACATACCCTTTAAGAATTTCAGGAACCTTTTCGTATAAGGGTTCGAGAGAGCCACCATTAACATTGGTTTTGAGCATGCTGTCCAATTCCTGTATGGCTTCTGCAAAGCGGATTGATTTATTTTGTTTTTCCAGGGTTTTTGCTTTCAATAACGCAATATCTGCTGTTCTCTCCGTTGGAAAATCCATAAAAGGCCCACCCAGCATTTTTGGGTTTTTTACTGCCGCTTCGTGCATTTTTGGAGATTGAAGATATGAATTCATGATTTTTAAATGCCTGCCAACAATATTCATGGCACTTGTTGCAGGAGAAATCAGATGTGGCCAGGCATACCACCTGTCAAATAATGGCTCTATAACCACGTTGGGTTTTAACAAAAATTTTTCCATGTTACTGCTTATTTAGGTTTACTAAAAAATAGTTTATTCGTTAAGATGAGTTATATCTATGGAGGTAATTTTGAGCAGGAATTAAAGTTCAATGTTACCAATGCTCAACTGACAGTTTTCAATAACTATGCTGAGGATAGTTTGATAGTAGTTCAAAAGAACCGCTATCATTTCGTCTTCATACACTTCTTCATTATAAATAAATTCAATCCTGAACTGATCATTCAGTTCAGTAACTTCTAATTTAAAATCATACTGGGTTGTTTTTTCGCGTTCAATATGCGCTGATTTGAATTTCTGTCCGTCCAGTTCAAAATCTGCCTTTCCTTCCATATAATTAGCAAAGGCAAAATGAATATTAACTAAAGGTTTTGGTGTAGAATTTCCTGAATTGATCATGCTAACCATATCATCAAACTGGAAATCCTGGTTTTCGAATGCATTCAGCACCACTTCCCTGACGCGGTGTAAAAATTCGATATATTGTTCTCCTTCATTTAGGTGAATCCTTAGCGGCAGGATATTTACGAACGTTCCTACCACATGCTGTAGATCGCTATCTGTTCTGCCAATCGAATCGCTGCCAATAATCAGATCAGCCTGATCAGACATTTTATATATGAGAATGTAATAAACTGACAATAAGAGCATAAACTCTGAAACATTTGCAGCTACTGAAAATTCCTTTGCCTTTCTGTAAAGTTCCTGATCAACTGTGAGCACCTGTATTTTTGCTGCTTCAGTTCCACCTTCAAAATCATTGCTGTTTTCTGCAAGCGCTACCAGGGGAAGATCTCCCGAAAGGGTATTTTTCCAGAATTCCTTTTGTTTCAGTAGTGCGCTGTTGCTGCTTTGTTGCCATGCGGCATAATCTATATACCTGTATTTTAGTTTCTCCAAAGGATTGCCCAGGAAAATATGCTTAAAATCCTGCATCAGGATATTTAATGAAATCCCGTCAGCAACAATGTGGTGAACATCAAAAAGTAAGGCTTTAACACCATCTTTAAGGTTTAAAAGCCCAAAGCGAACCAAAGGTCCCTCCAATAGATCAAATGGTTTAATAAATTTTGCAAAGCCCTCTTCAATGTTGTCTGCTTCTAAAAAGGTCAGGCCAGTTGGAGCATCCTTATTGATCTGCTGCCTAAGACCATCTACAGTCATTAAGAAATTCGTTTTCAAGCTTTCATGCCGGTCTGTAAGTAGCTGTAAAACTTTGCCAATCTTTAGCAGATCGGTTTGTCCTTCAAGAAAATATGCGCCAGAAATATTGTAAGCCAGGCTTTCTTTGTGACTAAGGTATTGATAGAATAATCTTTCCTGTGCTGACGACGCCGGAAAAGGACCTTCATTTATCAGTATTTGAATCCCTAAATCATCCTTAGCCAGATTTTCTCTTAGTAATTTAGCCAGCTTCGAGATGGAATTGTATGCAAATACTTCCCTCAATTCTATCTTTTTGGAAAATTCTTTTTGAATGCCGATCATCAGGTGAACCGCTTTAATGGAGTTACCACCCATTTCAAAGAAATTACGATCTGTACTGATTAACGCGGGATCAACATTTAGTATTTCTCCCCAAATCAATACCAATTTCTCTTCAGTCTCATCAATTGGAGAAAAGTGTTTCCTTGAACCTGAAAAGAATAAAACCGGCTCAGGAAGTAATTTTCTGTCAATTTTTCCATTTGCAGTTTGAGGCATCTCGTTTAAGCGTATAAACAAAGAAGGCACCATATAAATTGGTAGTGCTTTTAACAATTGAGTTCTGATTTCTTCGTCTTCAATTTCTCCGGATGAGACCAAATATGCAACCAGCAATTTACTGCCATTATGTTCCTTGGCCATCACTACAGCCTCTTTGAGCTGATTAAGGGCTAAAAGCTGGTATTCTATTTCACCGGCCTCCATTCGGTACCCATCTATTTTGATCTGATTATCCGCTCTCCCGCTAAGTTGTACCTCACCGGTTGAAAGCCATTTCCCTATATCCCCGGTTTTGTAAATTAATTCTTCTTTATCTTTCGAAAACCGGTAGTTAATAAATTTTTCACTTGTTAGCGCTGGCTTCCGGTAATATCCCTGAGACAGTCCGTCGCCACCTATGTATAAATCACCATTCACACCAATAGGAAGCAGATTCATTTCCTTATCGAGAATGTACAGCCTGGTGTTGGCAATTGGCTTACCAATATTAACCCTTTCCTTTAAATGAAGTTGGGCTGCAGACGACCAGATAGTTGTTTCTGTTGGGCCATATAAATTCCAGATAGCTTGGTTTGCAGTTAACACCAATTGATCTTTTAATTTATCTGTAAGCGCCTCTCCCCCTGAAAGGATTTTAGTTTTTCTGTTATTTTTCCAACCAGCATCCAATAACAGCTGCCATCTTGATGGGGTAGCCTGAACGAAATCGGGACGAAGCTTTTCTATTTCAGCAATTAATATTTGCGGGTCTGACAATGCCTTTGTTGAAGCAATTGCCACTTGTCCACCTGTACACAAAGGCAGGTAAAATTCAAGACACGATATATCAAAGCTAAAAGTTGTAAGACTTAAGAACAGGTCATTTTGGCCAGCCCCCAGCAAGCTTGTCATTGAAGAAATAAAGTTATATAGCGCCCGGTGAGTGATCATTACTCCTTTTGGCTTTCCTGTAGTACCAGATGTGTACATGATATATACCAGTTCTTTTGAATCTGGAAGCCTGGTTTCTAAATGATTAGCCTCTTTTCTGATCTTATCCTCAACCTGATCGATATTAATTACCTTAATTGAGCTCCCTTCAAAAGCTGCCGCTGTACCATTGGCTGAAATGACCAGCGGAGCATCAATATCGTTCAGTATATATTCAATCCTTTCCTTTGGATGGCTTGGATCTATAGGAATGTAGGCACATCCCGCTTTCATTACCCCAAGTAGTACAATGATCAATTCAGCAGATCTGTCCATGTATACCGGCACTAATTTCTCTGGAATGATTTCATGGTTTTTAAGGTAGTTCGCTATCTGATTGCTTCGCTGGTCTAGTTCGGCATAACTCATCTCCTGTTCATCATCCCTCAATGCCACAGCATCAGGTGTTTTACCTGCCTGCCGAGAGAATAAATCAAGGATGGTCAGCTCATCCGGATAAGCAACTTCCGTAGCATTAAAACCATAAAGCAGCTCCTCCTGCTCACCCGAACCCAATACTGCACCTATCCCTATACCCCCCTCTGGTTCCCTTAACATCAGCTCCAGGATCCGGTGGTAATAAACCATAAACCGTTCAACCATATCACCGCTCACAAAATTACTCTGGTAACATAAAGAAAGGTTAAGCCCGCCTCCGGTACGGTCGACATTCAGGTTGAACAGCGAGTTGTTCCTCGTTTCACCTACAACCGCTTCACCCCCATCAGCACCTTCCTGTTCAGATAAGGCCGAGCCACCACCCTCACTCAGCTCTTCACGCTCCAAAGCATCGTAAACATGGAAATCCACATAATTGAACAGCACATCGGTGATCGGGTTCTGCTCACCGGCCGACTCTTTCAACGCTGACACGATCTTCGAAAAAGATAAACGCTCATAAGCTTTCTGACCGTTCAGCTTTGTATTGATCCCCTCTACAAAAGAAAGCCAGCTCCCCTCACCAGGAACAGTGATCCTAAAAGGTACCGTGTTTAAAAAACAGCCCAGGATCTTGTCACCGTCCTCCAAAGCTGGCCGGTTGTTCGTTACCATCCCAACCGTCAGGTCGTTATCATAGCTCAGCATATACAGACCATACACAAAGGCCGAAAAACAAAGTGCACGCACACTCACCCCCGAAGAATGGTTCCAGGCGTTTAAACCCGCAAGCAGGCTTTCATCCAAACGCGAATAATGTGTCCGGTAAACCGCTTCCTCTTCCACAGAAGAAAATGAAAAACGTTTATAATCCTTCAGCTCATCCTGCCAGTAAGACCGCAAAACCGCATCCCGGGATGCAAGTTCCTGATCGATCACAAAGTCAAGGTAACTGTGCGCTAAGCCCGAAGGATGGAAACCAGGATCCGATGAAAGGCTCACCAGTGTATTATGGAGTTCTGTATTAAAAGAGGCCTCACTCCAGCCGTCAATAATCGCATGGTGGCAAACCAGGCATAAGCAGCTCCGCCCATCACCAAGACGGAAAACAAGCAGCCGGAACAGCCCCGCCAGTCCAAGCCCAAACGGCTCATCCCTGTCCCGTTCCAGTGCCTCACGGATAAAAGCCTGCTGGGCAGGCGCAGACAGACTGCAAAGGTCATGGTGGCGGATATCGGCAACACCCTGTGAAAAAACAACCTGTAACAGTTCAGTACCATCGCCCTGGTAAAAACCGGTCCTCAGGATCGGATGCTTATCGATCAGGAGCGCCAGCGCATGGTCCAGCAGCGAAAGGTAAGCATCAGGGTAGCGCACCACATGGACCATCTGGTCATGGTAAAGGCCACGTTCTTTCATCGAATGGTAAAGCATACCCTTCTGGATATCACTGGCAGGGTAAACCGCGGTGACCATGGAGGCATCCAGCGAAGGGTTCGAAGCCAAAAAGGACAAACGGAGACCGGCATAGGCAGACAGCAGTTCCTCAACCGCAACCTCTTCTTCACCCAAAGCAAATACAGGCACCAGCCTCGGGCCAAGCTCTGCAACACTCTGGTAGGTAAACAGGTCGGCAATGCTCATCTTCAAACCCAGCTCACGGTTGATCCGGCTAACCAGTTTCAGCGCCAGCATCGAATCACCCCCAAGACTGAAAAAGTTACTGTTCAGCCCAACTTCATCAACCTGGAGTACCGAAGACCAGATCCGGCACAGCGCAATATCAGCTGCACGCCCGGGGGCAACATACAAACCGTCACCATGGTAGACCGGGGCAGGAAGTGCCTTACGGTCCACCTTCCCGTTTACCGTCTGGGGAATAAAATCAACCTGCACAAAGTGCGAAGGAACCATATAATCGGGCAGCAGCCCCGAAAGGTAAGCGCGTATCCCGGACAGGTCTATCTCCTGCAGACCAACCAGGTAGGCACACAGGGAAAGGTTGTTCCCATCATCCTCCCGTACAATTACAACCGCATCGGAAACCAGCTCATGTTCCAGCAAACGCCCCTCTATCTCGCCAAGCTCGATCCGGTGACCACGGATTTTAACCTGGTGGTCAATACGCCCGATGTATTCCAGTTCCCCGTTCGGGCCCTGGCGGCAAAGGTCGCCTGTACGGTAAAGCCGTTCACCCGCACGGTAGGGGTTGTCCACAAAACGGGAAGCGGTCAGCTCCGGACGGTTCAGGTAACCACGGGAAACCCCGGCACCCCCAACATAAAGCTCGCCGCTTACCCCACGGGCTACCAGGCGGCGCGATCCATCAAAAATATATGCAGACAGTGTGGGGATAGGCACCCCGATATTGCTCACATTGCCACGGATGTCTTCTGCAGTGATCAGCTTATAGGTTACATGGACCGTCGTTTCGGTGATCCCGAACATATTCACCAGCAGGATATCGCTGTATTTTGCATACCAGTCTGCAAGCTTTAAGGGTTTAAGTGCCTCCCCGCCAAAAATAATATACCGCAGCCGCAATGCCCCGGGGACCAGCCCGGATGCCGATTCTGCAGCAATCAGGTTATAAAATGCCGATGGGGTCTGGTTCAGTACCGTAACACCCTGCTTAACCAGCAACGAAAGGTATGCGGAAGGGTCGCGGGCAACCATTTTGGAAACCATAACCAGTTTGCCCCCGTAAAGCAGCGCACCGTACATCTCCCAAACACTGAAATCAAAATACGGGTTGTGGAACATCGTCCAGACATCTTCGGCACCGAAATCAAACAAAGGATCCTCATGGAAGAACAAACGCACCACATTCCTGTGCTCTACCAGTACCCCCTTGGGGTAACCCGTAGTGCCGGAAGTATAAATCACATAGCAAAGGTCCTCAGGCTGGTTTACCAGGGGCAGCCTTTCGTCTGTGCTTTCCTCCTGCCCCAGCACATCCTGCACAACCAACGTTTCTATCCCATGTGCCACTTTATAACCGGCAGAGGTAACCAGCAGCAGGACAGCTTTACTGTCGTCCAGCAGGTAACTGATCCGGTCTGCAGGGTAATCTAGGTCCATCGGAAGGTAGGCTCCACCGGCTTTGAGGATACCCAGCATACCGATAACGGTTTCATGGCTCCGCCCGGTTAACAGGCCTACAATGCTGTTGCGCCCAACACCATGTGTACGCAGCACATGTGCCAAACGGTTGCTCAAACGGTCAAGCTCACGATAACTCAGCTCCAAATCAATGTCAACCAATGCAATACGATCCGGACACAAATTAACCTGCTCCTCAAAACAACCTGTAACACTAGCCGATAAGGGATAACTAACTGTGGAATGATTAAATCCTGAAAGTAATTTTTCTTCTTCCGCAGCATCCATATAATGAAGATCAGCGATCTTTTCATTTCGAGGATTTACAATGGATTCAAATAGCATGGTTAAATGCGTAATCATCATCTGCACGGTTTCAGGTGCCAGCAGTTCCGTATGATAATTAAAATCTATGGCAATCGTTTCACCTGTTGTAACACATAATAACAAAGAGTAGTGAGTTTGCTCCTTGTTATGTATATTTTCAATTTTGAGATCCGTTTCCGCTTCCGTTATAGAACTGACAGGATAATTTTCAAAAACAAGCAAACTGTCGAAAAAATCTTCATCAAATCCGGTAATTGCCCGGATATCCGATAAAGGTGTATGGCTGTATTCGCGGGAAACAGCATGCTCTTCCTGTATGGTTGCCAACCAGTTGATGATATTTGAATCATTCTCTACTGTAATACAAACCGGGATCGTATTGATGTATAAACCCACACGGTCTTCAACATCATGAATTTCAGCTACCCGGCCAGAAACAGTCGTGCCAAAAACAATCCGGCTTGTTCCCGTATATCTTGAGAGGAGATAAGCCCATGCACCCTGAATAATAGTATTTAAAGTCAGGTGATTACGCTTTGCGAAATCCTCAAGTCCCTGCGCCAGGTCTTTCCCTGCAACGAATGGCGTGAGCTGATTTCCCAGCTGTTTATTTCTAAGCGCTGTTTGATGTATAAAAGGAATTAGGGTTGGCGATTCCAGCCCTGCCAAATAATGTGACCAGTGTTTGGCCGCATCGGTTTTGCTAATTTTTGCCTGATGCATGATCAGGTCTTTAAAATAATCTACCCTAAACGAACCAGATAAAGATTCGCCTGACCTGAGCTGTTTATATAAAATAAGGAATTCTTTAATCAAAACGGACATAGACCATCCATCCAATATAATATGGTGGTTCGTCCATACCATTTTTACCCGGCCTTCAGCCAGTAAAATAAGGCTGATACGCATTAATGGTGGATGCTCCAGATCAAAAGGTTGTTGGCTATCTTCCTTCAGAAAATTATTTAATGCCTCTTCAAGAACTTCTCCTTTTAAACTGCTGTAGTCAATAATATTCAATGGCAGCTTGGCATTTTGAAATACACACTGCACCGGTTCATCAAATACATTATAAAAAAAAACTGTTCTTAATATACTGTGCCTGGCAATCAGCTGTTTCCATGCATTTTCAAAGTCGCCTATCCCCAGTCCGTTCACAAAGTCGCAAGCGAACTGAACGATGTAAGCCGCAGAATCTTCCTGGTATAAACTATGAAAAAGAATACCGCTTTGTAAAGGACTAAGCTTGTATATATCCTCCAATTCGGGCTTTTCTTTGATAAAAGCATCAAAAGCGGGATAATCTGTTACTTTATCAAGGCCGTAATCTGATGGCGTTTTTACCGGTATATCTATTGAACAGCAATGGTCTATAATTTCATTCAGATAATCACTGTACCTGCTCACCAGAAATTCAACAACAGAATCGTCATAAAGTGATGTATCGTAACTCCATACTAAATTAAGATGTCCTTCTGCAATGTTTATACTGACTTCCATCGCATTCAGGTTATGATTGTCGGGGCTATTGTTTTTTCCGGCATATTCAGAAGCAAGGCTAACGAATTCGTTTCCATTCATCGCCGCATCAAAATTCCCCAAATAGTTAAAAATCAGTTGCCCAAAATCAGCATGAAGAAATTCTTCTATTTCTGCATTTCCACTCAGGTAACGCAACACGCCATAACCTATACCTTTATTAGGAATATTGCGTATCTGTTCCTTTAACCGGATTATAAAAGCAGATAAAGATTCTCCACCTCCCTTATACAGTTTAACAGGAAATATAGTGGTAAACCATCCAACTGTTTTACTTAAGTCAGCATTTTCAAATAGAGATTCCCGGCCATGCCCCTCAAGGGCAAGTACAAATTCACTTCTTTCGGCCCATTCACAAATAACCAGTGTTAAGGCACAAAGAAGTAAGTCATTTATTTCTGTATGGTAAGCCTGGTTAGCCTGGTGCAACAAACGCTGCGTTTGCGAACCAGAAAACTTAAGTTTGATACTGGCGTACCCAGGAGTAAGGCTATTCGCAGGGGAACCAGCTGGCAAGGGTTCAAATTCTTCTAAAATACCCTTCCAATAAGCAAATTCATCGCGAAGTACAGGTGATTCAGCATAATCATGAAGAAGCTTTCCCCATTGTCTGTAAGAAGTGGTTTTCGATCTTGGATTTATTCTTTTCCCCAGCGCAATTTTTCTCAACATGACACACAGATCATCCACAATAATCCGCCAGGAAACACCATCTACAGCCAGGTGGTGCACAACCAAAAATAAGCGGTTAAACTCTTCTTCATCGGGCGATTTAATAAATACCATCCGAACAAGTATCCCTTCTGTTACTGATAATTTTTGGTGGTAAAATTCACACAGCTCAGAAACATCATAACTGAATTTAATACTGTCTGATAAATCATTGATATCGGGCACGGGCATGTAATCTCCGTAAGATTGGATTGGCGCCTCATTCTCAGAAGAAGTATACCTGAACCTTAAGGCATCGTGCTGATTAATTAACTGATCAAGACATGCAGCTAAAGAAGCACTGTCTACTGATTTATTTAAGTTTAGCAGAAGTGACTGATTAAAATGGTTTACATTCCTGAAATCAGCTTCAAAAAAATATTTCTGTATAGGGAGTAAAGAAGCGCTTCCCGCTAACCGTCCTTGTTCACTCCATATTAAACTATTTTGATTTAACTGTTCCGCTAACCTTGAAATCGTCTGGTAATCGAAAACATCCTTAACCCTAAAGATTAATCCGGCTTCCTTCGCCCTGCTCACAAATTGAATGGCTATGATTGAATCTCCCCCGAGTTCAAAAAAGTTGTTATGAATACCAACTTCCTTAATACTCAATAATTGGCCCCATAGCATAGCCAGTTTTTCTTCAATAGGATTTGTTGGTGCAGCATAACCTTTTGTTAACAGGGATGACAGATCAGGATCTGGCAGGGCTGACCGGTCTATTTTATTACTCGATGTTAGCGGGAATTCTGCCATCCTAATGTACAATGATGGCAGCATGTACTGAGGCAGAATTGATTTCAAATGGTCATATAAAGCACTTTCATGCCATTCTGTATCAGCGATTACGTAGGCTACAATTTTTTTATTTTCCTGTTCATCGGTATGGATTTTTACCACAGCCTGGTTAATTGTCTCATATCGCTCCAATGCGGCTTCTATTTCGCCTAATTCAATTCTGTATCCCCTTATTTTTACCTGATGATCTATCCTGCCGACATATTCAATATTGCCATCAGGGAGCCATTTTGCAAGATCTCCGGTACGGTATAAAACAGGACAATCTGCTTTTTCACTTTCAAAAGGATTTGGGATGAATCGTTCAGCTGTCAGCTCCGGTCGGTTAAGATAGCCCCTGGCTACCTGTATTCCGCCTGTACATAATTCACCCGTAACACCTATTGGAGCAGGCTGATTATTCTCATCCAGTATATAAATCTTTACATTATCAAGTGGTTTACCGATTGTGCTTTTATAACCATCTATAATAGGATGATCAGACATGGTAATGTAAACGGAACTCTCTGTAGGTCCGTAACCATTAATTACAGTAACTCCTTTTTCTTGCAAAAGTGCTGTCAGCTTAATATTGATGACCTCTCCGGCTGAAATAATCGTCTTTAAAGAGAAAAGATGATCAATTAAAAGTACCTGGTAAGAAGGAGGAATTGTTGCTATGGTAATTTCATATTTTCGGATGAAATCCTTCATATCATCCATTGATAATTGGGTACTCCTGGTTGGAATACAAAGTTTTGCCCCTGCGCCTAATGTTGAAAACAGCTCTGCACAAAAAATATCGAAAGTGGCTGCAGCAAATTGCAGCACATGGTCTTCGGTATTTAGTTTCAAAATCCGGATTTGCCCTGCCGCCAGGTTATAAATACCTCCGTGTTCGATCATAACCCCTTTGGGTTTGCCGGTTGTTCCTGAAGTATAGATAATATAGGCTAAATCCGACTGATGAGTAACAATCCCTGGCTTCTCCTCTGAAAACTTATTTTTTCTGGCAACAAAATCCCTGATAACCGAATCGTCGATTATAATTTCACACTGACTGTCTGATAATATATAAGCGATTCTTTCTTCCGGAAAATCGGGGTCAATGGGGACATACGCTGCGCCAGCTTTCAATATGGCCATAATTGCTGTAATTAACCATTCACTTCTGGGTAATTTTACGGCAACAAGGCTATCCTTCTTAAAACTTTTGTTTGCCAAAAGGTAATTCGCAAACTGATTGGTTAACAGGTGAAGATCCTTATAACTTAATATGGCCTGCTCATAAACTACAGCTATAGCATCAGGAACAATTTCAGCCTGTTGCTGAAATAAATCAATCACCGTTTCAGTTTTGCTAAAGCTAATCCTGGTATCATTGAATGCGGATAACAACTGATTTTTTTCAGCAGCGGAGAGCATTTCTAATTTTCCTATGGGAGCACCTGCATTTTCACAGATAGAAGAAAGAAGTTGCAGGTAATGCTGCCCCATATTTTCTATAGTTGATGGCAGGAACAAATCTGTACAATATTCCAGAACAACCTGAAGATCATCGGGTAACTCGTTTACAGACAAGGTCAGATCAAACCGGGAAACAGGGTAAGCATAAGGTTCTGCCGAACAATCCAGATTTCCAATAAGAAGATCCTGCATATTTTCCTGATGCTGAAAGACGAACATCACCTGGAAAAGCGGGCTACGGCTTTTATCACGCTGTTGCTGAATTTTTCTGACCACCTTTGCAAAAGGAACATCCTGGTTTTGATAAGCCTGAAGCGTTAGCGTTTTAACTTCATTTAAGAGTTCTTCAAACGTCATTTCGCCACTTAGCTTTGTTCTCATCACCACCGTATTTACAAAAAGGCCAATCAGCGTATCCAGTTCTGGTAATGCGCGGTTTGCAACTGGTGTTCCAACCGCAATATCTGTTTGATTGGTATGACGATAAAGCAAGACATTAAAAGCACTTAACAGTAACATATTCATGGATACGCCCTGTTTCCTGGCCAGCACACGAAGTTTTTCTGTTAAAACCGCATCTGTTTTCAGGAACAATTTCATACCATTCGAACTTTGTTCGGCTGGACGCGGAAAATCAGTTGGCAGTTTAAGCGTGCTTAAATTTTTAAGCTGCTTTTGCCAATAGGTTAATTTATCTTCAATGTTTTCTGCCGTAAATGTTTGTCTTTGCCATACCGCATAATCGGCGTATTGTAACTTAAGTTCATTCAGTACAGGTAGGTTCCCGGCAATTTTAGCTGTGTAAATCGCTTTCAACTCCTGCACCAATAATGGGATGGACCATCCATCACAGGCAATATGGTGGATAACCAGGGATAATAAATATTCATCAGGCCCGACCGGACATATAGCGGCCCTGAGCATATGATCACGGCCCAGATCAAAAGGTTGCCGAATAAATGAATGCAGGTAATGATTTAGCTCGCTCGGTTGCTTATCTCCATCAATGCTTAGCTTCCAACTGTCTTCGGGAAGCAATTCCTGGTAAGGGCGGCCATCAGATTCCATAAATACTGTTCTTAAGCTCTCATGTCGGTTAACGATCATGTTCAACGCATCACCCATGGTTTCAGTAACAACTGCCCCCTTAAGCCTTAAAACCAACGGAATATGATAGTGCGAGCTACTTTCAAACTGATCTATAAACCAGAGATCTTCCTGTGTAAAAGAAAGTGGCAATTTATAACCAGGCACCCTGCTGATTGGCGCTATCTTTTCCCGGAGTGCATTGTCTTGAAAACGATCAGATTCAGTGGATAAAAATGCCTTAATTTCGTCTTTATGGCTTTTAATAAGCTCTAGAAATGATGGTTCAATAGTTACATCTTTAACAGTAGAAATCATCAGTTTACCTTCTTTTAAGAAGATAGAGATTCCCTGTTTTCCAGCCTTACCAAGTAGTGAAATAATATGTTCAATCTTGCCAGAGCTAACATTTAATTCATTTATCATTTTTTAAAGCTCAATAGTGTTTACATCCTCCTGTACATTCAATATTTTTGCCGACTGCAATACCTCAAGGTACTCGCTCAACTTTTCGATAGTTCCCAGTTGAAAAAACAGGGTTATTGAAATATTAGCAGAAAATTCATTGCTTATTTCCGATAAAACGCGCATAGCCATCAGTGAATGCCCACCCAGTGCAAAAAAGTTATCGCGAACGCCTACCTTATCTGTTTTTAATAAATCTTTCCAAATCCTGGTCAGTTTTAATTCTATTTCAGTTTCCGGCGCTTTAAAAACACCTGTTAAGGATGGTGCGGCCATCGCATGCAACTGTCCCTTATCAATTTTACCATTCAGGGTTAACGGGAAATCATCTACCCTGACCATTATTGATGGTACCATGTAAAGAGGGAGGATATTTTTTAACTGATCGCTTAATGAATCGGTCTCCAACCAGTTTTGAAGTTTTACGAATGCGGCCAGATACTTATCACCATTATATTCCTTAACTAATACAACTGCACGTTCAACACCGGCCAGTTGTCCCAGCAATACTTCAATTTCAGCAGGTTCAATACGATAGCCCCTTATTTTTACCTGATCATCTATCCGCCCGAGAAATTCAATATTTCCATCAGGCAACCAGCGCACAAGGTCTCCGGTACGGTATAAAAAAGGATATTCATTGGCTTTACTAAACCTATCTGAAATAAATTTCTGTGCGGTCAGTTCGGGCTGGTTCAGGTATCTAAGCGCCACTTGCACACCACCAATCAACAATTCACCGGCTACTCCACGTGGCTGTAAATGATAATGCTGATCCACAATGTACAAACAGGTATTTGCGATCGGTTTCCCAATTGGAATATGATGGGTATAATTTGATACCTGTTCTAATTTGATTGCTGTAACTTCAATCGAAGCTTCAGTAGGTCCATAAAAATTATACAGATGGGTTTTCTTAAATACTTTCTGAAAAGCAGTAACCGTACCAATTTTAAGTTCTTCCCCGCTGCAAATAACAGCATTCAGACTCCGGCATTTTTGTTCATCTGCCCTTAACAAAAATACATCAAGCATGGAAGGCACAAAGTGAATAATACTTATCTGATGTTTTTCAATAAGTTCCTGAAGATAATCAGCGTCTTTATGCCCTTCAGGTTTAGCCATCACGATCACTGCACCACAAAGGAGTGCAGATAACAGTTCCCAAACAGACACATCAAAACAAAATGTTGTTTTTTGCAGGATGATATTCCCGGCGGTCAGGCTTAAATAATCCTGCATCCACAGCAGTCTGTTTAGTATCCCCGAGTGACGGATTTGTACACCTTTTGGCTTTCCGGTTGTGCCGGATGTATAAATTGTGTAAGCCAGGTATTCGGGTAATACCACAACTGCTACCTCATCATCAGTGAATGATGTAAGCAATTCCGGATCATCAACGGCAAAACATTCTACGGCTGTCTGCAGATTCAATACTTCCATCACCGCCATAGTGCTCAGAAATAGCGACGCGCTCGTGTCATCGAGAATAAAGTGAATTCTTCCAGCAGGAAACTCAGGATCAACAGGTACGTAGGCGGCACCTGTTTTTAATACACCAAGAATTGCAATAACCATTTCAAAAGAGCGTTCCAGGCAAATTGGAACAAGCATACCATTTGATACCCCCTTCTCGATCAGGAATCTTGCAAGTTTGTTAGATCGCCTGTCCAGTTCCTTGTAAGTAATTGATTGTTCCTCAAAGATCAAAGCTGTTGCATCAGGGCTTCTTTTTACCTGTTTATAGAAAAGGTTGATTATCGTTTTTTCTTCTTTATAATCGGCAACAGCACCCTTTCCGATATGAAGTAATTCCTCCCTTTCCGCTCCCGACAAAATATTCAGTTCACTTATTTTATGGTCAGGTGTCTCCGCTATCGACCTGATCAGCTGAACATAATGGTTCAACATCCGCTTAATGGTATCTTCACTAAAAAGATCAGTGAAATAATTAATCGCTATTTCCGTACCCCCTGTACCCGGGGTAACTTCAAATGTAAGTTCAAATTTAGTAAGGTCACGGTCCAGCCATTCTGGCGTTCCGTTCCAGTCTTCAAATTTCAACTGTTGTATAGGTTCATTTTCAAGAATAAACATTACCTGGAATAATGGACTGTGACTAAAGTCGCGTTCTTTTACCAACCTGTCTATTACTTTTTCAAATGGTATATCCTGGTGCTCATAGGCTTCCAGTGTCGTATCTTTGATCTTTTGAATAAGTGCTTTAAAAGACATCTCATCACTGAGTTCTGATCGTAAAGCAATCGTATTTGCAAAGAAACCAACCATATGCGCTGTTTCCAGTTGCTCCCGGTTGGCCACAGGCGTACCGACACAAATGTCATTCTGGGCGGTATAACGATATAACAGCACTTTCAGAACAGCTAAATATGTCATAAACAAAGAACATCCCTGTGCACCTGATAAATCTGCAATCGACTTACTCACAGACTGATCCAACATGATTTTATACTCACCACCCTTATAGGAAATATGTCCAGATCTTAGAAAATCGGCTGGCAAATTCAACGGAAGCACGCCCTTTAATTTATCTTCCCAGTAGAAAAGACCTTTCTCCAGTAATTCCCCATTTAAATAGGTCTGTTGCCATAAGCTATAATCTGAATAGGTGAACTGAAGTTCAGAAAGTTGGTGAGGGGTATTTAATTTAACGGAGCTGTATAAAGATGATAATTCCTTTAAAAAGACAACTGCCGACCATCCATCAAAGGAAATATGGTGAAGAACGATGACCAGTTTTTTAAATCCGCCAGCATTTCTCAGTAATCTTACCCTGATCATATGATCCTTTGAGAGATTAAAAGACTCCTTTGCATACCCATCGATGAGTAGACTGGTTTCTTTATTAGCTAAGCCCTCAATATCTTTTAAGGCAAAATCATCCCACGAATTTTCTGGAAGAACAACCTGAAATGGTACGCCACCTGAAGACCTGATAACTGTTCTTAAAGGCTCATGCCTGTTAATTAATAAAGAAAGGCTTTGAAAAAGCACATCCGGATCCAGTGCTCCATCAATTTTTAATACGAGAGGTAAATGGTAATGTTTAGATCCGTCCATCTGATCTAAAAACCATAATCTTTCCTGTCCAAATGATAAAGGAAACCGGACTGGCTTCTCCACTGGTTTTGAAATCCGGGATACGTTGTTCTTTTCCAGATCTTCGATATAAGCCGCAAGAGACTTTATATTTTTATATTCAAAAAAAGCATTAATGGATGGCGATATGGCCAGTTCATTTTTCAATCTGCTAATCAGCCGAATTGCGGTAAGGGAGTGGCCACCAAGTACAAAAAAATCATCATTTAACCCCACCCTCTCTACTCCAAGTACTTCTTCCCAGATAGAAGCCAGCGTTTTTTCCACAACCGTAAGTGGTGGCAGGTAATCCTGGGTTTTTACAAGAACGCGGGGGTCAGGAAGTAATTTTAAAGCGGGTTTTCCATTAATTGTAAGTGGAATTTTTTCGATAAAAATATAATTTGATGGTACCATATAAGCCGGTAGCCTTTGTGCCAGGAAATATTTTAGTTTCTCCTGATCAATTTCAGACGCCGAAGTATAGTAGCAACATAAATTTTTTCCGTCGGTATGATCATATGCAACTACAACAGCGTTATTTACCAACGGATGGGCCAATATATGGTTTTCGATATCCCCTGGTTCGATGCGATATCCCCTGATCTTTACCTGACTATCAGCTCTCCCAATGTATTCCAGATCACCTGATGACATTCTAACAGCTAAGTCACCGGTTTTATACAACCTCTCTCCTTCTACAAAAGGATGCATGATAAATTTTTCATCAGTCAAGTCTTCACGGTGAAGATAACCTCTGGCCAAACCAGCTCCTGAAATATACAGTTCTCCTGTAACGCCTTCAGGCACTAAATTCATTTTTTTATCTAACAAATAAATCTTTGTATGGTCAATTGCCCGTCCTATAGGCACGGCTTCGGAGATAATTGAGGGATTAAACTCATAAATCATACAGCCAACAGTTGCCTCTGTAGGACCGTATTCGTTATAGATAGTGGCTTTACCTTTAAATTTTGTATAAATATCGGCCGCCAGCCCGGTTTCCAGTTGTTCTCCTCCTATGATCAGTACTTTTGTATGCTTTTCATCTACATCAAACGCTCCATCTCTCACCAGTTTCAAATGAGAGGGGGTAAATTTGATGATATCACAATCCTCACCAATGATGATTTTTTTCAAAAGGATATCTATAGCATCATCCTTATAAACGATGATTTTTCCACCAGTTACCAGAGGGATAAAAATAGAGGTAATCGTCAGGTCAAAAGAAATAGAGGTATACAGAGGGCAATTACGTTTTTCTCCCCGGGCATATTTTTTTACCGCCCAGGAAATGTAGTTTAATAGCGCAGCATGTTCGATCATTACGCCTTTAGGATCACCTGTAGAACCTGAAGTATAGATCACATAAGCAAGATCACAGCTTCTGGCCAATTTCAGCGTCGGCATTTGCGGATATTTATGCTCATCAAATTCCAGATCTGCTATAAACACAGTTCCATCATAGAAATCATTTTCAAGAACATAGTATGCTTCTGAAACCAATAGTTTACTACGGGAGCTGGTGAGTATGGCTGCTTTTCTGTCTGCCGGATAATCAGGGTCAATTGGGATAAATGCAGCGCCGGATTTTAAGATCCCGAGAATACTGATGATCAGCCAGTCATTTCTTTCCAAAATAACCCCCACAATATCGTTGGCTACGATCTGATAATCCTCAATGAGCTGATTGGCGAAGCGATCTGATAACCTGTCCAGTTCTTCGTAAGTTAACGTTCTGTTGTCTGCACAAACAGCTGTGGCTAACGGATTTAAACTCACTTGTTTCCTAAACAGATTCAATATTGTTTCCGCTGTATCCTGATCTGCCTTTGCATCATGATGATGGCATAGCAGGTTTTGCTTTTCCTCGTCTGTAAGGTAATTAAAAGTCTGGGCGTCCTGTTCAGGGTGGTTGATAATTGCGCAAATAACCTGGTTAAAGTGAGCAGCAAACCTTTTCACAAAACCTTCATGAAGCAGCTGGCTTTGCCAGATCACCTCTATTTCAAGCTGTTCTTTAAAGAAAACGTGAATCACAACAGGTATCCCTGTGTCACCATAAGCTGATCTGAGTTTGATCTCAAACTCTTTATTGTAATTTATTGCTTCAATATCCAAAGGATAGTTTTCAATAACAAGAATGGAATCGAATAAGGTATCGGAAGGATTAAGGGAAAGCAGTGTTTTAATATCGCTGTAAGAGGTATTGCTATATTCGGCTCTGTCTAACAGTTCATGATTAACTTTTTTGACAACATCCATCAGAGATGTGCCATCTGTTGTGCTTACCCTGAGCGGAATTGTATTGATAAAATTCCCCATTACATCCCCACTGCCTTTAACCGATGAGCTTCTGTTTGAAACAGGAGTGCCGAAAGCGATGTCTGCAGTGTCTTTATATCTTTGAAGTAAAAGCCCGTATGCAGCGTAAACTACCGATGCTTTTGTGATCCGGCTGGATGCAGAAAACTTATCCAGGGCCTCAATAGGATGTTTTGAAATGTATGTGCTTAGCTTTTCATTAAATACTCCAGGCAAAGACTTTAGACTAAACACAGGTGTTATCTCATAGTTATGGAGATAATTTGACCAGAAAGATTCAGATAAGGCCTTATTATCTTTATGCTTTAATTCCTGAAAAACGTGTTTATAAGAAATCTTATCTCCTGTATCAGCATCCAGGTTATGATAAAGTGTAAATAATTCTTTTAGCAGGATACCGGTACTCCAACCATCATACAGAATATGATGATGGGTGATATTAAGAATATATTCCTGCAGCGAAAGCTTAACCAAAGTAATCCGGAAAGGCGTTTTTCTCAAATCAAATTTCGCATGCCTGTCCTGGGCAATAATATCAGCAGATAAATGCCCGATAGCAGAAATTTCATGCGATGAAATATCAATAAAAGAAAAATCCAGATCAGATTCTTTAAGGATGATTTGCAACGGCACTTTTGATTTTTCCCACTCAAAAACCGACCGGAGGACTTCGTGCTGCTGCTGCACAAGCTTAAAAGCCTTTTGCAGCTTGCCGGTATTCAATTCCCCCCGAATATTAAAAGATAATTGGATATTATACAAATTCTCACCGGTATCATGAAGGAAATGAAATAGCATTCCTTTTTGAATATCACTTAGCTCCAGAATATCCTGGACATTTGCTTTTTTAATTTTTCCTTCCATATAAATTCTGTTGGGGATTATTTAATCAAAGAGTGAATCAAGTTCATTCTGATCAATTGCAACTGCATCAAAATCAGAAGGGCTAAAATGTACGTCGTTTTCATTTCTGGTATGTTCCAGAATCAGGTTCAGGTATTGATTAAAAGAATCCAGTAAAATGGTCATTGTAGACACTTTATGCGCTTCTGTATTAAAGGCCATTTCGGTATGAAGGCTGCCATTCATAATCATTAGATTAAAATCAAGCTTAGCCGTTAACTGATTCCCTGGTGCTGTATCTTCAGTATGATAATCCCCTGTATAACCAAAAAGATCATTATCGAATTCGGCATCAAAATTCCCGAGATAATTGAATCTCACTTCCGAAATCTTATTAGCAAACTCATTATCAGCAGCATGCCTTAAAATCCCATACCCGATTCCATCATCCGGAATGGCCCTGATCTGTTCCTTAATATTTTTAATCTGGCTTCCAATACCTGAATCTCCAGTCTCGAGTATTAAAGGATACATAGCAGTAAACCAGCCAATTGTACGGGAAAAATCAGCGAACTCAACATTTCTTCCATGATTTTCCATTTCAATCACAACCTGCGTTTTACCAGTCCAGTTTTTAAGCGCAAGTGCTATAGCAGTCAGCAAAAGCATCTGCGTATCAGTCTTGTATGGTCTGTTTGCTTTTCCGGTTAAAAAAGCGGTCTCTTCCTGCTCAAGAATACAATTAACCTTTCCTTTAGTACCTATTGTCCATTGATCAGTTTCAAAGTCAAGAGGGATAGAAAATGTAGCACTTTCCTGTATCTTCCAGTATTCTTCCTGTTCCTTGTATTTCGGGATGTTTCGAATCTTATCCCAATCTATGGATACTGTGGTTTTCGAAGGCAATAGTACTTGTTGCTGAGTCTGTAACTGATTATACAACGTATACAGATCATCCAGAAAAATTCTCCATGATACCCCGTCAATAACCAGGTGATGTGCTGTAATAAACAAAAAATCGTTAGTAGAATAATCGCTAAAAACAGCTGCTTTTATCAGTAAAGAGGTTTCCAGATGAAAATTACTTTTTAAACTCATCAGTAAGCCTGGTTCAGCCACCCGCTCGATAAGAAAGGCCTGATTCAGGTGTTTATCATTAATAAAAGGTATTTGTTTTTCGCCGGCATAATTCGATCTTAATCCATCGTGATGGGCAATCAGATACTGGAATGCTTCTTCCAGCAGTTTTATATCTGCTTTTTTCTTAAACTTCAGCACAACTGACTGGTTAAAAAATTCGGGAGTTTTAAATTGCTGTCCAAAAAACCAGGAAGCTATAGGCGTTAATCCTTTAACCGTTTCATCGTTATTTTGCAGCTTCTGGTCTACAGTTATTTCAACGTATTTACTATTTTTACTTATTTCCTGAACTGTTTGATAGGTGAGGATTTTTTTTGCCTCGACTTTGATTCCCTTCTCCAATAAGCGCGAGGCTATCTGGACTGCCTTGATAGAGTCTCCTCCCACTTCAAAGAAATTATCTGTTATTGAAAAATTATTCTGGCGTAAAACTTTTTCCCACACTTCCAATATGGCGCTTTCCATTGGAGTTGTTGCTCCATGTTTTACCTTCACACTTTGTTCCTGTATATCGGATTTTTGCAGTGCCTGGTAATCAATTTTACCGTTTTTTGTTAATGGAATGGCATTCAAAACGATAAAACGCGCCGGCACCATATAGTGTGGCAACTTTAATGACAGGAAATCCCGGAGCGCATTTGCTGCTACCGGATCATTAATATCTTTGCATACAAAGAAAGCACTTAAAATTTTCGCAGAACCACTATCGGTTAGTACAACAACAGCATCGCTTATATTTTCATGGGAAGCTAAATGAAATTCTATTTCTGATGGTTCTATTCTATAGCCGTTAATTTTAACCTGTGAATCTGTTCTGCCAACATATTCAAGCAAACCACCGTCTATCTGTCTGACAAGGTCACCTGTTTTATACATCAGCTCCCCATCTAAAAAAGGGTTAGGGATAAATTTTTCGTGGGTTAACACTTCATTGAATAAATATCCCTGTGCAAGGCCTTCTCCTGAAATGTACAACTCTGCAATAACACCCTCAGGTACAGGCATTAAATATTTATCGAGAATATACAATCTTGTATGGGGAATAGGAATGCCTATTGGCACTGACAGATACTTTTCTTCAGGATGATAACGATGAATCATACATCCCACAGTTGCTTCTGTAGGGCCATATTCATTAAATAATTCAACATTGCCATTAAACTTATAAAAAATATCTCTTGCAAGCTGGCTATCAAAATTCTCTCCTCCAACAATGAATTTTCTGAGTTTGCGCTTCATTGCCATGGGTTCATGCAAAGGCAACTCTCTTAAAATACGGAGATGAGATGGCGTAAGCTTTATTACTCCTGCCTTATTGTCTTTAACAATCTTTTCAATCAACATTTCGCCGTCTCCATCTTGATAAATGATGATCTGATTACCGGTAATGAGCGGCACAAAAACAGATGTTAAGGTAAGGTCAAATGAAACAGATGTAAATAATGGAAAATCAAGCTCTTCAGTACCAACATAAGTTTCAGCAGCCCAGGTTATATAATTAAATAAGGAATGGTGTGCAATCATTACCCCTTTAGGATCTCCTGTTGTTCCGGATGTATATAAAATATAGGCCAGGTTTTTAGTTTCCGGCTCCTCGTTTCCATTGGTATGTTGATTGAATATTATACCATGCTCTTTATTGATAATAAAGCGGGCTTTACTGTTTTGAAGCAGGTAATTTATCCTTTCTTCAGGAAGTTCCGGATCTATAGGTACAAATATTCCTCCGGCTTTCATTACTGCCAGCAAACTAATTACAAAATCCGCTGATCCACCCAATTGGATACCAACAACATCATTTGTTTTAAATCCTTTTCGTTCCAGCATTTTTACCTGCCTGCTGACCGCTTCGGCCAGCGCAGAATAGGTCATTTCATTTTCATTCTCTGAAATGGCAATATGATTAGCCTTCGTATTGAATTGTAATTCAATTAAAGGCCATATGCTATTATTTTGACGGAATGATTCTTTTGAAAAATGGCTTTCATCAGGGTATTTTTTTTCACCGCTTATCATACGCAGTGCCGTTACCTGCTTAAAGGGATCTTTCAAAATTTCAGCGACAAGGTTTTTGAAATGATCTGCAATGCGTAAAGCCGTTTCCTTCTTAAACAGGCTTTTTGAATATTCAAGAAAGCAGGTAAGGTTATCCCCTCCTTTGTAATGAATTTCCATCGAAAGATCAAATTTTGAAATCTCCGGATCGAAGAAATAAGTCGCGCTTAAACTTTCCCGTCCACCTATCTTTTCCAGATCGATTTCTTGGAACATAAACATGGTGTCGAAAAGCGGGTTTCTACCAGCATCCTGTTTGACATTCATTTTGTGGATTAGGTAGTCAAATGGATAAACCTGATGACTCAGGCCAGCGTTGGTTGAATTCGTTACGCTTTCAAGATATTCAATAAATCCCTTTCCTTCCATCAATGGACCTTTCAGCGCCAGATTATTTACAAACATGCCTTGCAGATGCTGTAAATCAGGATGGTTCCTGCCGGCAACCGGTATACCTACGATCAGTTCCTGTTGTCCGGAATATTTAAAAAGCAGTATTCTGTATATAGCAAGTAAAAGTGCATGAAGCGTTGACTTGTTAGTCAGCGCAAGTTTTTTTAAAGCCGGAACAACTTCACCATCCAATTGAAATTTAACCCTGCCTCCATTTGTATCAAAAATCACGGGTCGTTGAAAATCTGTCGCCATTTGCAATACAGGAAGCTCACCTTTAAGGTGATCCAACCAGTACTTTTCGTGATTGGTCAGATCCATGGCAGAAACTTCCTTAACCGCATAATCTTTATACCCAATGGGTAATTCTTCCAATTCATGACCATGATAGAGAAGAAACAATTCGTTAAGGAACATATAAACAGACAATCCGTCAGAAATAATATGATGAAAATCTGTGAACAACAGGTATCCTGAAGCCATTTTAATCAGCTCTATTCGAAACAATGGCCCCGATGTGAGATCAAAAGGCTTTACCATACCTCTAAGCAATTCTTCAATAAGCTCATCTTTAGCTGCCTCCTTAACCTTTAGCGTAAATACTATATCTCCGTTAATCTTAAACTCTGGTTCATCAGTAAACAGAAAGGTCATTCTTAGCGAATCGTGCTTGGTAATCAGTTGATTTACTGCCTTCTCTATTTTTTCCGGATCAGGTTCTTCTGCCAGACTGAAAGCAGATGGCAGATTATAAGCCAATGAACTTTTATCCATTGCCCAGGCAAAATAAAGTCGCCTCTGAACCGGAGAAACAGGATAAGAAGGATATTCTGGCGCTACCGGGATAGGATGATATTCTTTTAGTGCAGAAGAGCCAATGACCATGGCCAGCTCTTTTATCGTTCTTTTTTTATAAATAACCTCAAATGAAAGCTCTACATTAAACTCTTTTAGCACATTCATCCCAAATTCGGCTGCCCTTAAAGAATTACCTCCTATGGCAAAGAAATCATGTGTTATACCGAAATTCACGCTACCCAGTAGTGATTTCCATATGGTTAATAAGCGATGCTCAATTACTGTCTCAGCAGGAACAATCTTTTCATCAGTCGCCGTATTTAACATTGAAACTAATGAGGCCTCTATTGCTTTGTATGTACCCTGTATATAAAACTCAATTAACCTGAATCTTTGTAATTTTCCACTGGTAGTTCTAGGAATATCCTTAACCGGTATAATGCTGTCCAGCTCGATCCCTGTTTTACTGTTAACATACGCTTTGACTTCCTGGTAAATCGGTACAAATTTATCGAGTGCACCACGATGGAAAATAAATGCGATTACTTCATTTTTTTGAGCTGAATGATTAAAAAACCCGGCAATAACAATTTTATTAAGTTCTATTCCTTTAACAGAGTGGGCAATATTTTCAATATCATGCGGATAATAATTTTGGCCGTTAATGAAAATAACGTCTTTAGATCTTCCTGTAATATATAACGATCCGTTCATGATAAAACCAAGGTCGCCGGTATCAAGCCAACCACCTGGCTGCACAACTTTATCCGTTTCCTCTTCGTTATTATAATAACCAGCGGTAACACTTGCGCCCTTAATGTAAACCTTACCTATTACCTGATCTTTAAGCGGTAAACCATGAGGATCAGCAATTATTATACTAAAGCTCTCAATAGCCTTACCAACATTAACAATCGGTACGGCATGATGGTCTGAACGATTTACAATCAAGATTTCATCCCCTGCTTTCATTTGGGTTCTATCCAGGTAACATGTAATTACCTCATCTTCCAACTCAGAAATGGAAACTGCCAGTGTAGCCTCGGCCAAGCCATAAACCGGACGGATCCTATTTTCTTTTAAACCATAATCGGCAAGAAACTCAGAAAAATCATGGCAGAGTTTTTCAGATATGGGTTCTGCTCCATTATAAATAAGCCGTACGGCTTTTAAATCCCACTTAGCCGCTTCAACTTCTGTACAGTGCTTAAGTACATACTTATAGCCAAAATTTGGAGAACAGAGGATACTTACAGCATGTTTAGTTGCTTTATCCAGCCATAAGGATGGTCTTCTAACAAAAGCATCTGTAGGGATCAGGTAGTGATTAACCTGCATGAACAAAGGATTAAGGTGAAAGCCAATCATTCCCATATCATGGGTTAATGGCATCCAGCTCAACATCGTATCAGTAGCTGAATACGCTGCAGCTTTACTGATAGCCGCTATATTTGTAAGTAAATTCTGGTGTGTTAAAATAATGCCCTTCGGATAACCGGTTGATCCGGAAGAAAACTGAAGAAATGCAATATCATCTTCCTGACATTCAAATATAACAGCGGCTTTATCTGACGAATAAATATCAGCAATTGCTATACTACTTTTTTCTACATCAAGATATGAAGATGCCAAACCATTTTGTTCGGCAAAGATTTTCAATTTTTCTAAAACCGAAGCGCTGGCAATTAGGTATGGTTTTTTTAAAACTGTCCAGACCTGAAACAATTTTTTCTTATGATCATCTTTCTGTCCGATAGATAAAGGAACAGGTATTATTCCTCCGAGGATGCAGGCCCAGAAAACAATGAGGTATGTCTTATTGTCTTCCACCTGCAGAATCATTTCATTACCGCCTTCTACACCTTCTGCCTGAAAAAATGAAAGAACTTTAAGTGCTTCCGCATAAAGTTGATTATAGGATAAGAAATCTTCTTTTATACTGTCTTCAATAAAAGTCACACCAATTGATTTCAATGCTGCACAACGCTGCAGCATTCGGACAAGAGTTCTTTCTGACATATAATATTTAAGCCTTAACTAAAGCAGTTAGAATATGATAATTAAAAGGGGAATAAGATTTAAGTTCATGTTTTTGAAATGATTATAAAATCATCGTCCGGGGAAACAAGAACAACCGTGAATTGATTAGAATACCGTTTAACAAGGGTAATTCGAGGTCCGCTAAGGAAAAAGTTTACAGCTCTGCTGAAAGCAGTCACAAAACGGCTTCGATACTAATAAATACTGCAATAAACAATATTCAGACTACAATAATATGTAAGACAATTATAACTTATTAATGTGTAAAAAACAATATTTTTAAGTATTATATATTAAATACATAAATCAATTAATATACACACACATATTTTTATTTTCCGAATTAATAAAAATGATATTAACTGATAATTAAATCTGTGCTATCTATTTATTAATACATAAAAATTAAACCATATACAATCGGCATCACGCTTACAAGATCTGATATAGTATTGAAAATAAACGTCAAATGTTATTTATAATACAAGTACCTAATGCTTTAATCCCTTAAAACATTTTATTTATTTTTAAATCAAGAAGGCGAATGGTTTATTTATTATATATTAGCGTAGTAATGAAAATGCATAATTTACATAAAATAAGCGATGAAGAACTTGTTAATCTTCTTACAAAAGACAATCAAAAAGCTTTTACTGAGATTTATAATCGCTATGCATTAAACCTGGCGGACTTTGCAATTTCAAAACTTAACCAGGTAGAAGACGCCCAGGACATCATACACGACTTATTCATTAAACTATGGGAAGGACGTCGTTCTTTAATCATTACCGCTAATCTTAAAACCTATCTTTTCACTTTAGTCCGCTATAAGGTAATTGACAAAATACGTCATAATATTACACGAAGAGAATATGCAAGTACTGCTCAGCGTATCGCTGATTACTTCGACCATGGAACAAATCAGCAACTGGAAGTCAGAGAACTAAATCTTCTACTTCAAAACTCGCTGAAAGAAATGCCACCAAGGGTACAGCAAATTTATCAGCTAAGCCGTCATCAACATCATTCTGTTGCTGAAATTGCAAAATCCCTTAACATATCCACACAAACCGTTAAGAACCAATTATCTAAAGCCCTTAAACATCTAAAAAAATCAATAGGTAATGTGATCATTATCATTGCTATCTTAATCAATAACAGTTTATAATCCTAACCCAATTTAAAGGGTAGCAATTATTTTTCATTTTCATGTAGTACTACCACCATACTTATCCGACTACTGGTAAATCTGAAAAGAATGAATTATCAGGATATTAAATTGTTGCTGGATCGATACCAGAAAGGAGCAACAACAGAGCACGAAAATGAAGTTATAGAGAAATGGTTCGTAGAAACCAAACATCAGAATGCGCAATGGAATCAGCTAAATAAAACTGATAAAGAGGAATGGAAAGATAATCTTTATAAAAAGATTTTACAAACTGCTCAATTAGATGAACCAAAAAAAATAATATATCCCGCAACCCTAACCAAAAAAAACTATCGATTTCAGGCGGCTGCTGCAATTTTATTCTTCATCTTTCTTGGTGTATTTTTCTTCAAGGCTTCATATAAACCTGCAACGCTTACCGCATTGAATGTTCCAAAAAATCAAAAACAACAAATAAAACTCAGTGATGGAAGTATAGTATGGATAAATGCAGATTCTAAATTAAGTTATCCTAGATCTTTTAATCAGAACAAAAGAGAGGTTTACCTGGAAGGTGAGGCTTATTTTGATGTTCATCATGATGTAAAAAAGCCTTTCATAGTACATACAGCTACACTTAAAACAACGGTGCTGGGAACCGCATTCAATATCAATACCAGAAATAACGCCGATAAAATTGTCATTACCGTAACGAGAGGCAAAGTAAGTGTTAGTGACGGCAGCCGGGTGATAGGCATTATAACACCAAATAGCCAGATTAGCTTTAATAAAAATAACCATCAGTATATGCTGCATGAAGTAAACGCAAAAGAAGTAATTGCATGGCAGGAAAGTGACCTGCATTTTGATGAGATTACCTTCGAACAGGCCGCTCAAATGCTTCAAAAACGATTTAAAATTTCTATTAGGTTCAATAATGAGAAACTGAAAAAATGCCAGTTTTCCGGAATTGCATTAAAAGATAAAAGTTTAAACGAAATCCTTAATGTAATCTGCGCATTCAATAAAGCTACCTACCATTACGACACCGAAAAAAACATCATTATTGATGGTAAAGGATGTGATTAGCCCCGCATAAGGCCTTATTAAATTTATACAATATACAATTAACTTACATACACAGATGCGCAGCAGTTTATTTATTCTTATCATTACCATTATAGGCCTAAGTACATTAGTTGCCCCTCCGCTAAAAGGACAGGATATTTCTACTGAAAAAGTAACGCTGGGACTTCAAAATGAAAATCTTTTATCTGCAATAAAAAAAATTGAAGGACAAAGCAGTTTCAGATTTTTTTACAGAAAATCTGCCATCGACAGTATTACCACGCTTTCTATTTCATCGGGAACACGTACAATCGAAAACACATTAATAGAATTACTTAAAAATTCAGCATTATCTTTCCGCCAGATAGATAAAAATATTTTACTCGAAAAAAGTAGTCCTCAAACCAATTATGTTATTCAGGGAAGGGTAAGCAGTACAGGGCATAAGCCAGTGGTTTTTGCATCAATTAATATCAAAAAAATCAATTCGGATAAGATTATACAATCTACTTTAACCGATAGTGCAGGATATTTTCAATTAAAGATCTCTCAAAAGGGAGATTATCAGATTAGTATCTCATCCATAGAAACGCTTCCTTTTTCAATAAAAGTATCATTAGGAGAACAACAAAATATTACATTACCCGAAGTTACCCTTCCTCCTATTGTTAATAATCTCAAAGAAGTTGTTATAGCAGGAAAAAAAGTATACATGGAACAACGATTAGACCGCACAATAATTAATGTAGGTGCATTGATTTCAAACGATGGAGCCAATGCTTTAGAAGTGCTCGAAAAATCACCTGGTGTGGTTGTTGATGGAAATGGCAATATTAGTTTCAAAGGGAAATCTGGTGTTACGGTTTTTATAGACGGTAAACCTACGTATTTATCCGGAAATAATCTTTCGAGTTACCTTAAATCACTTCCCTCATCTGCACTGGACCAGATTGAATTAATGGATAACCCTCCTGCAAAATATGATGCAGCAGGAAACTCCGGGGTAATTAACATTAAGACAAAAAAGTCAAAAGCCCAGGGATTTAACGGTGCTTTCTCCTCAAGTTTGGGCCAGGCACATTATACACAGAACAGTGAAAGTTTGAATTTAAACTACCGCGTTAATAAAATAAATTTCTTTTCTAATGCCTCTTACAACCTGAATCAAAACTACCGAAAATTAGATTTAGACAGAAATTATTTTAATAACAATGGAAATCTTAATTCCGTTTTTGAACAAACGCAATATATCAAAAGCAGAACCCATGCAATAAACTTAAAGCTTGGCATGGATTACTACTCATCACCCAAAACAACATGGGGGATAGTATTTATAGGCTCGGCTTCCCCGGGCAAAACAGATAATCCTTCTATTAATCAATTACTGAATCAAAATCGCCAGATTGACTCCATCATCACAGCTGATAATAAGAGCAAAAATCGCTTTTACAATACAGGTGTCAATCTAAACTACAGCCATCAGTTCGATAGCCTGGGAAAACAACTAACATTTGACCTGGACTATTTAAATTATAATTCACGTATTGATCAATCTTTTATCAATCAATCATTTTCATCAAATGGAATGCTTGCAAATATCCAGACAATTTCAAGTAATTTACCTACCAATATTAACATTTGGTCTGCAAAAGCAGATTATTCCCATCCTTTAGGTAAAGATGCTAAACTTGAAGCAGGTATAAAAAGCAGTTATGTAAACACTGACAATGAAGCCAATTACTTCAACCAGATAAATGAAACACTTACAACTAACTATAACCTAACGAATCATTTTCTTTATAAAGAAAACATTAATGCAGTGTATGCAAATTTCACCAAAAAATTCAAAAGACTATCTCTGCAACTAGGCTTACGTGCAGAAAACACCAACGCAAAAGGTAATCAAATAGGTAACCCAACGCGTCAGGATTCATCATTTGTTAGAAACTATACTAATTTATTTCCTACAGCATATTTTTCCTACAAACTCGATACTTTAGGAACAAATGTCTTGATTGCTTCTTACGGCAGAAGAATACGCAGACCTTATTATCAGGACTTGAATCCCTTTATTACAATTTCCGACAAATTCACCTACTCTTCAGGGAATCCATTTTTAAAGCCGCAATATTCTGACAATTACAAATTATCTTATAATTATAAAAGCATATTTACTGTTGCACTTTATTATAATCGCATCAGTGATATTCAAAATGAAGTGATCAGACAGGAAGGAAACATTTTCATTGACGGGACTGGAAATATTGGCAGAGCCACCTTCCTTGGAGCATCGGTAAATATTGGGTTGCAACCAAATGATTGGTGGTTCTTTAACACCTATATCCAGGTATTCCGTAATAACTTTAAAGGACAGTTATTTTCCACTTATCTTGATCAGTCTTCCACTTTTGGAGAACTAAATTTAACAAGTCAATTCACCTTACCAAAGGGCTGGAGCGCAGAAATCAGTGGTTTTTATATCACCGAACGGGTAAATGGACAGTTTATCAATTACGCCAATGGTCAATTGAACGCTGGTATTCAGAAAAAAATATTCAATAATAAGGGATCAATTAAGTTCAATGCAAGAGATATTCTCAAGACCTACAGAGCTGATGGATTAACAAACTTCATCCCAAATGCTACTTCTTCTTTTAGGAACAGGTTCAATTCACAGGTATTTACGCTTGGATTCACTTATAATTTTGGCGGACCTAGTGGTGCAGAGAAAAAGCGTAAAACCGGAAGTGCAGACATTGAGAAAGACCGTATAAAAACACAATAATATAGAAATCCCATGAAAAATTTATTAACACTTGTATTGCTGCTACCATTTATTGTAAGTGCTCAGAAAGTTGTTTTTCCGACAGATAGTGTAACAAACCTGGTCTCGTATTCTTTTACAGCACAGGTACCGGAAACCGCTCAAAATATTCTTTTTAACCGTGCAAAAAACTGGTTTGATCAAGAAAATAAATCCGGCCAGCTTCTTTCTGTACAAGAGCGGGAGGAAGCTGGCCTATTATCCTCAAAAAAAAACCTTATCAGAAAATATAGCTACAATACAACAGATACCATACCCATCGCTTACCAGATAGAATTTACAGTAAGGTTGATAGCACAAAACAACATATATAAGATAATTTTAACTGATTACAGTACTAAAACCACTATCCTAGACATCACATCTGTTGCTCCTATAGAAGAAGTTTTTTCTTTAAACAGGCAAAAGAAAACCAGAAGTACTCTGCCTAATAAAGATGAACAGGAAACGCTTAGAATCAGAAATGACCTAGCCAAATTCGTTGATGAATCAAGCAAGGATTGTATTTCAAAATTAAAAACAGCAATGGCGCAATAAAGTAATATAACTTATCAACAAGATGATTCAAAAGTAGTAAAAAGCATTTATTTCAACTTGACTAAAATCTATAATTTTGATCCATATTTTCTGATTGAGGACAGATTAACTTCAATAGATACAAATTGATTAATGCCATGAATTTTAACGGCAAATCTTGATTTGCTACTTTTTTTAAAAACAATACCTTTTAGTCCATTAAATGCACCATCAGTTATTTCGACAAGATCGCCAGCCTCTATATGCTGTTCTACAGTCATTCCGGGAACAACTATCATTTTTTTTATTATATCTATTTCATTTTCCGAAATGGTGACAGGACTTCCATTAGAAGAAACGTAGCGTGACACGCCGTACACATTTAACGCCTGATATTTGGTTTTATCATCGGCATACACGAATATGTAGTTGGGAAATAATGGTATTTCAACGGTTTTTTTCCTGTCACTCCATTTCCTGGTTACCTTGTGTACAGGTAGGAAACATGTAATATCTAATTGTGAGAACATATTTCTAACCTTCTTTTCATAATTTGGGTATGTGTAGATAACATACCACTTGGCAGTAGCGACATAAAAAATACTCATATAAAAAATTAAATGTTTTAATCTAAACTGCTTAAAATATCATAATAGTGCTTAAATCATACCAATTATGTATATCAAAGCATTCAGAAAAATCAAGGGATATAGATGTTTAGCAATCGCTATACTTGTTCTGGCACGGCAATATGCCCGAAATATTTTCAATTTCACGCATTTCTATTTAACTAAGCCAACAAGGAATAACAGATACAGATTCCGGAACCGAACGCAAACAAATGCATTAATAAAAAGGCTTATGTTTTAAGATTAGTTACAATAAAAATACTTTAGGGTCGGATACAACTGGAGCTAAAACAGGATAATCACTTTTTCAAATTAAAATCAAACCATAGACAACCGTGACAATAATATTTCAATCGGCAAGTAAATCAATTTTGGCACTCAGATTATCGAGGCGCAGGGATACCCAAAGGTTAATTTATTTCCTCACTAATAGCTTCTAGATGTGATATAAACGTAGATTTTCTCTTTTTTTTCGATCCGATTTGCTGCTTTCATTTTTCTCGATAACATATTCGATCTCAAGCTCGCCAAGCTGTGAGGTAACTTTCTTGTTGAATATAGGTTTTGTATAATCAACATACCTTGTCTTTGCAAATTCATTCATAAATACTATTGAAATTTTAAGAATCTATATCATTATTATTCAATTCCTAAATTACTATAAATCAAGTACGAAAACATATCGAAGGTTACAAATTACACCAAACAAACTACAAACTATGTAAACCCATATTTTATTTATGTAAAATTTATTTATATATTTCACTACTACATTTATAAATAAATAACACATTTAACTAATAACAATTTAGTAAATTAAATTATACAATAAATACATATAAAACATTATAAGAATATTATGGTTGTTATGAGATATTGATAATGTTTCAGCAATATAAAGAGAGGGTTTAAAAAACTATTCAAGAAGATTTTGGTAATAAGATTAAAGTAGTCCAAATCTTGATAATAAACCTAATGGCAAACAGAGAATTTGAAGCCAACTCTATTGGCTATAAACATGTTATAAATTCGGATAATTAAAATCTAAAATTATGTAAACTATTTCGCTATATACCATCAACAATAAATTTAACCAATATGAAAGTTCTCAAATCAATAAATAAATCTATTAAAGAAAATTAAACCAGTAAAATCTACGTACAAACACCAATTACAACGTTAAAAGTTTTAATAAATTTATGATAAAATCCTGCTATATAATTGATGATGAACAACATGCAATTGAAATTCTTTCGGAATATATAAAACAGACCCCTGGACTCAAGCTAATAGGCACCGAAACCAATCCCTTAATAGCGTTAAATAAAATTTCCAAAAAAGAAATTGAGCCAGATATTACCTTTCTTGATATTAATATGCCTGAACTTTCAGGTATAGAATTATCTTATCTAATTAAAGGTAAATCAGAAATTATATTTTCAACAGCATTTAAAAGCTATGCCCACCAAGCTTATGATGCAAATGCAGTCGACTACCTACTTAAGCCATTTAGATATGAACGATTTCTTCAAAGTCTTGACAAAATTTACTCGAAGATCAATGCAACATCAGCTGGTCATCAAAATAATTTTAAGTTCATTCAGATAGATAACAATAAAAATCATTTAAAAATAAACATGGATGAAATAACCTATATCCAGGGACTAAGCAATTATATCAGGGTTCATACGCAATCAGAAAAAGCTTACACAATATACACTAGCTTAAAATACATACTTGGAAAATTAGATCCACATTTATTTTTTCGTTCACATAAATCTTTTATAATTAATTTAAAATATGTTGAAGTTATCATTGGAGATGAAATCGTAATTAAAGGCAATAAAACAATTCCTATTGGAGGCTTTTTCAGAAAGGATTTAATGAGCAAAGTAAGTGTTGATTTATTTAATTAAGATATTTTGTTTGCTCAAAAAGAAAATAATGAGACCCTTCTGCACAAACTCTCCACTTAGGAAAAACAGAACAATTAACTTAATTTATGATAGATAGCTTAATGGTTGAAACGGGAAATTTATCAAGTATAAAAACCTGCTCACCAACAATTCGGCTTAAACAAAATTATTACAGCCCTATTGAAGCTGGCTAGATTGCATTTTATTTCATTTATGATAAAATATTACTATCAGAAAGCAAAAAAATACTTGCTTTCAGAGGAACTAAATCAATTTTGGTATTTACCTCTACGCCATTTATCGATTTTACCGCAACATGACATTTGTAATTTTGAGAAATATTCACTTCTTGCAATAAATATTCATCATTTTTGATCATTGCTTTGTTTTCTATAATTTCAAATGATTTCAAATCAACCCCGGTCAAACCTTCGCCACACGCCTTTAATGCGGCCTCTTTTTCTGTCCAATAACTAAAAAATTCGCTTTGTTTATTATGGGCTGAATTTATCCTGTTCCATTCCGAAATGGTCATTTGACTTCTAAAATCCTCTATATCAACATCCTGCATCAATTCTACATCAACACCAATATTTCCATTTGTGCTCAATGCACATACCACCAAATCTCCAGAATGAGATATATTGAAATCTAAAGCCATATTTTTTAAATATGGCTTTCCATGTTTATTATTAAGCAAATCAACATCTTTTGCATTAAGGCTAAATTTTTTTAATCCCTCCAAAAGAAGTAACCTACCCAGTAACGATAACTGAGCATCCTCCCACTTTCTGAATTTTGAAACTTTATATTGAAAATCATCAGAAAAATTATGTAAAGTATATTTAAATAATCTTTGATGAATATCCCTTTCGATATATGTGTATAATAAAGTTATCACACTCTCTGCTCCGTGAAATCTAAATACTATTTAAAATAAGAAATAAATATTTCATTACCGTTTTAACGCTAATATTATCTCACATCCAAGATTTCTTAGCCAACATTTATCATGATATTAATTTTAGAAACTAAGCTTAACTCATAAAAATCAGTTTAACAATTTTTAATAGTTAAGAATAATTCAGCTAATGTAAAAAGTAATTTAAATTTTTATATTTCCTATGTCAATTTGCATATTTAATTGTGTAAACCAAAATTTATTTAACTAAAGTTGTCATACCCATATATATTTATCACCAACCTGCTATGGAATTATACAGTTATAGACAAATAAAGCCTTAAAACAAAAAATGGCGACAAAAAGTAAAGACTAAACAAACATTTTAATTAGGAAACACTTGGGTCGGTTAAGCGATGATGTTAAGGAAAAAATATTTAGCGAAGTTATATCTGGCAAAATTAGCCTGCGAACAGCAAGCAATAAGTACTGTAATCTCAAAGCACTATAGAACTTTGGCTTGACAAGCGTAATTTAGCTATCTTGCTAGAAGCTAAGACTTCAAATTTACTTTCAGCAATTAACAAAAACTAAGACACATAATCTTCAAGAAAGGATTGATGAGCTGATCAAAGCCCTGCCGACGTTCAACTTAAGAATGTCGGTTTAGAAGCTATGATCGAAGTGCTGAATTGCTCTTATCAAATTTTACTTCTGATCATCGTCCCAACAAACCATAGCTAATCTGTATTACCTTTTCTTAGATAACAGGTAGCTGGCGGTCTTATTTCGAAATTTTCAAAGCCGCCAATACGCATCAAATCTTCGATAAATAATACACTAATGAATTCTTGTCAAGTGCACCTCACGAGACAAATCAGTTTCTACACCGTTTGTCTCGTTTTTTATTTCACGTAATTCGTTTATGATTAAATACATACCCTCAACCATTTTATCCATTCGGGATTTTCGATAACCATCTTCATGAGACATCTGATTTTTCGACAAAACTGCCGCTACGAAAAATTGGTTAAAAAATTACAAAGACTGAGGTATTCGGGCTTGAGAGCTCTCTCGCCAAATTTGGCAAAAAGTTAAGCCCAGAAAGTATGCAGTTGCAGTTCATGCCATTATAAAAGATGTTTTTCATCTATCGCGCCTGTCATTATTCTAACCATTGATGCACAATGATTTGCGTGCAAAAATACAATCCCGATAGAAAATTTAGATAAATTACTGTAACAGATATGAAACTTAGGGCTTTTTTCAGGAAAAACCGCTTAAGGTTATCCGAACGCTTGATTCCGGGATAAAAGGAAGGATCTCTTTAACCGGGCTCAGGAACGATTTGAGACCACAATAACATGCTTCAGTTAAAAACCTCCTTAAATAGCCGAAACCAAATAAGGGAACTGATGTTAGTTTAACAGGCTATTGAGCCAGAGAAAGGTCCTCTATTGACAACTGTATATTAAGCCCTACAATATTGAAAATACATTTACATATCGCCTCCATTAACCTTAATATGATTTTATCGGCTATATCTGCCTGCTCTATTAATATTGGTTTTCTGAACGCTTCTGGAGCGCTTTACAGCTGCAAAGCGAGCGCCTTAATAAACGACGGCCGGTTATTCCATCCTTTTTTGTGTCTTATCCCTTTATATAAACAGCTAAGATGAATGAATATATCATATTAATGCTGATAGCGGGCATTGCCAGTATTGGTATGGCTTTTATTCCATCCATAGCCGGTAAAATAGGCATATCTTATTCTATTGTTTATGTAGCTATCGGTGCCTTGATTTATTGGATATGGCCGGCAGCCCTGCCCTCCCCGCTTCCACAAAAAGATAACAGCCTGGTGGTTCATTTCACCGAGCTGATTGTAATCATCTCGTTAATGGGAACCGGCATCAAGATAGACAGAAGTTTTTCATTCAGGAAATGGTCTACAACACTAAGGTTGATTTTTATCGCTATGCTCCTTGCCATATCCATCTCAGCCATACTGGGCGTTTTTGTACTGGGTTTAAGCCTTTCAGCCGCATTATTGCTCGCGGCAGTGCTAGCCCCGACTGATCCGGTGCTTGCCGCCGATGTACAGGTTGGCCCGCCTAATGAGCGTGGTAAATCTGAGTCACGCTTTGCGCTAACCTCAGAGGCGGGGCTAAATGACGGACTGGCATTTCCTTTTACCTGGCTGGCTATTGTAGTGGCTTCACAAGGTATCGATGCTTCTTCTTTATGGCACTGGAGCTGGTATTACCTTTTATATAAAACAATTGGAGGTTTGATCGTAGGCTGGCTTTGTGGCAAATTAGTTGGATTTCTGGTATTCTCTATTTCCGAAAAATATCGGTTGTTAAAAGCTTCTGATGGTTTCCTTGCGATATCACTTACCCTATTCACTTATGCCATTACCGAATCGTTACACGCGTATGGTTTCATTGCAGTATTTATCGCTGGCCTAACCCTCAGGCACTATGAAAAAGAACATAAATATCATCAACAATTGCATTCATTCACCGATCAGATGGAACGTATGCTGCTTGCCGTCTTGCTCATCTTTTTTGGCGGATCCCTGGTTGGGGGAATACTCGCTCCATTGACCGTGAAAATGGCTTTGGTTTCACTTGGCATTGTCGTGCTCGTACGGCCGATTGCCTGCTATCTGGCCCTTTTGGGAAACTCTACCGCTTTGAAGGAAAAGCTCGCGATCAGTTTCTTTGGTATACGCGGGATGGGATCTATATATTACCTGGCCTTTGCTCTAGGTGAAGTAAACTTCGAGAAACAGGATGTACTTTGGGCCATTGTAGCCTTTACCATTTTGATTTCCATTATTCTTCACGGGCTCACCGCAAAACCTGTAATGGAGGATATCAATAGCAAAAGGGATAAACAGACCTAGTGTTTCCTGATCTTGGCTCAAAAAAGACTGTACTGATTGGGAACTATTGATGCCGAGGCTTACGATAGCAACTGCTATTTTAGGAACATTAGTTCCATTCTTCAGCGCTGAAGATTTTCTTTTATTAGTAATCATTAAGCTGCATCTGGTGTTTATTCCAAATACTCACAATTGAATCATTATATCTTTCAACGCAGACAAAAACATTTTGAATCTGCTTTATTTACTGCGGCTGAATCTGCTAGGTATCAGCTGTTTCATCAGCACCCATTGTTGCCCTATCAATTTTGACCATCCTGATGTTAAATTGAATAACACATATTATGCTACCACTTCAAATCAAACTCAACTGAATATCATGCCGTGAAACTATTAACAGAGCACAACTGTTAGTGATAGTAAATATGAACAATGAGCGAAAAACATCCTACAGGTGCCCCGGGAGACCACCTGGCCAATGAACGTACTTTTTTAGCCTGGATCAGAACCAGTATAGCGGTTATGGGTTTTGGATTTGTGGTGGTAAAATTCTCCTTATTCATCAAGCAGATCTCGTTAGCCCTTGGAACTAAAGTTTCTGTGCACCAGACCGGCGATTCGAGAAAGATTGGGATATTGTTGGTTGCGCTTGGCACCATCACCATTATACTATCGTTTTTAAGGTATCAGAAAACGAAATATCAACTGGAAAAAGGGCTTTATTATCATTCTACAATGTTCATTAAGGCGATTACCGTAATGATCTTTGCTGCCAGTATCGCGTTGCTTATTTATCTGACAAATGCTATTTCCTAAAGCGTTATTCTATTTTCCAGCGATTAAAAACTCTGGCTACCATCTTGAACGCATTGCTCGTGCCATACTCTTCTGTTTGTATGATATATAAGGATAAAAAAATTTGCCGGACGGCTTGTATCCGTCCGGCTGTTTGTTAAAGTGTCTCTCCATTTTTAATCTCATCGTTGGCAGGCGAAATAATCTCTGTACCGGCTTTAATCGGACCAAAAACTTCAGTCATGGCTGTGCCTTTCATTCCTTCTTTAATGTCAACGAGCAAGGCTTTTCCGTTCTTCACTTCTACGATATACTTTCGTTCGGTAGACCGTACAATAGCGGAGTTGGGCACCAGTAACGAAGTAGCACCTGATTTTAGCGGAATCTCTACCTCAGCGTACATTCCAGCCTTCAACCTGTTATCTTTATTGGCCACATCAATTTCCACAATTTCCTGGCGCATATTGCCCAGGGAATTTGCAGAACGGCTGATCTTTGCCCGATGCTCCTCCCCTGGCAAGGCGTTAAAACAAAACTTCACCATCTGGCTTAAGTCTACTTTATCAACATAATCTTCAGGGATGGATACTTCAAGCCGCATGTGGGTCAGGTCTTGCAAAACCAACATTGGCAGATCAGAAGATTTCCCTGCTGATACCAACGCTCCGGGTGACACATTTCTGTCAACTATTACGCCGTCAAATGGGGCATATACCTTTAAGTAATCTTGCATAGTACGTACAGAAGCTACATTAGATCGTTCGGCCTCCACAATGGCCTTATCTCCTTTCATCCTTGAAAATGCATTATCGAGCTCCAAGGGGGATACAGAACCTGCTTCCTTTGCAGCTTCTTTTAACCTCCGGTATTTTTCACTGCTTGCGGATGCCGTTTCACGAGCCTGAAGGTAACGGGAATTTGCAGACTGTAACTGCGATTCAAGTTCTGGTGCCTCCAAGATCATCAAGAGCTGACCCTTGGTCACTTTTGATCCCAAGTCGACCAATATGGCCTTCACAAAGCCATTGGCCTTTGGGAAAATGTTTACCTGGTTAAAGGGTTTTAACGTTCCGGGTATGCGGGTGTAACTGGAAAGGGCCTCTTCTGCTACCCTGGCCGTTTCGTATTTAGCATCTTTGCCATTTTTTGCCTTACTGATATCTACTGGTTTCTGGTTACCACTGCAGGCGGCCAGCAAACCAATTATAATGATGAGGGGAATAAATCTGGTTTTCATATTTTTTATTTAATTAAAGTTTTGTTTTTCCGGGCATTAGATTTGGTTCTGTCAGACTGCTATTTTTCTGTGCCCAGGCGAAAACCTGCGGAAGGATAAATAATGCTGCAAGGGTAGAAAAAAATAGTCCGCCGATAACCGCTCGACCCAGCGGAGCGGTCTGTTCGCCAGATTCGCCTAACCCAGATGCCATCGGGATCATACCTGCTATCATGGCAAAACTGGTCATTAGGATCGGCCTTAAACGAATTCCAGCACTAACAATTGCTGCGCGGGAAGAATCTTTATAATCCAGCCTGAGTTTTTCGGCATTGGTTACGATCAGTATCGCATTGGCAACCGACACTCCCGTAGACATAATCATCCCCATATAACTCTGCAGGTTAAGCGTAGAACCGGTAAGCAATAATGCAGTAAGCGAACCAAGTATTACAGCCGGTACTGTTGACAGCACCGTGAGCGAAAGCTTGAAAGATTGATAATTGGCTGCCAGCAATAAAAATATAACCAAAATGGCAAAGGCAAGGCCGCCCTGAAGTGATGATAGCGTTTCGGTTAACAAACTTGACATGCCTTTCACTTCAGCGGTTAGCCCTTTAGGAGGTGTACCTACTGATTTCAGGGCTTTCTCTACATCAGCCGTTGCAGTTCCAAGGTCCTTTTTGTAAATATTCGCACTAACAGTTAAAAAGCGTCTCGGACCAGAACGATCATACTCTCCGGGAACATAACTGGTATTAAATGTTGCAATATCACCCAATACCGGGCTGCTTTGCCCTTTTACCAGCGGAATTTCTTTGAGTTCATCCATCGTATTCATCACATATTCGGGAATCTGCACCTGTACCTGGTAGGTATAGGCGGTTTTTTCATCGAGCCATTGGTTTTTCTCCGTGAAACGGCTGGAAGAGGTACTCGCGGTAACCGATCTGGCAATATCAACAACGTTCAGTCCGAACTGCGCGGCTTTGAGCCTGTCTAGCGTAATGGATACCACTGGAATGTGTAATGGCTGGGCGATCTGGATATCCCGCAAATAGTCTATTTTTTTCAGTTTAGCGAGTGTTTTATTGGCATACGACTCAATTTGGGCCATATCTTTTCCGGCTACCCTGATTTCAATCGGAGTAGCGGCACCCTGACTCATGATTTTTTCTGTCATGTCAATCGGTTCAAAAGTAATTCTCAGATCCGGAAGCTTATAAGCGATGTTCCTTCTCAGGGCATCTTTGAGTTCATCCATATTTACCTTATAATCCTCATCCAGGTTTACCTGTAGCACAGCCTCATGGGTTCCTGTATTAAAAATATACAGGTTACTGGTTCCGTAACTGCTCGGAATGAGTCCCACGTAGCCAGAACTGACCGCGACATGGTTATCCACGGTTTGGTTAATGATGGAGAGCACCTGCTTGAATTTTTCTTCGGTGCGCTCTAACCTCGTACCATCTGGAGCTTTGATGCGAATCTGGAATTGCCCGTTATTGAGCTTTGGCATCATGTCTTTACCAATGAAAACAAAACCAAGTGCAGCCAAAATAAAAACGATAAAAAGGTAAGTGCCTACAATTCCTTTTTTCATTGGCATCCAGCGTTCAATAATCGTCATAAAACGCACCTTTACCCTTTCAAAGAAATCATTTTTTTCCGGTTCATCCTTTTCGTTCTGCAGATGTATTTCAACCTGGTCTTCTTCTCTCTCGTCTAAAGCTTCCCCTGCATGTGCGTGGATCTTACTGTGGTCGTAATGTTGGTAGCGTTCTTCCCTGATCATCCAGTTGGATAAAATCGGAACCAATGTCTGGGCTACTATAAAGGAGACAATCATGGTAAAACCAATGGACAGAGACAAAGGCAGAAACATTGCTTTTGGTATTCCGTTCATCATAAAAGATGGTGCAAAAACTGCCAGGATGCATAATAATATCAATAGTAACGGAAAAGCGATCTCTTCACAGGCATCATAAATGGCTTCGCGTTTCGGCTTTCCCATTTCCAGGTGCTGATGGATATTTTCTATGGTTACTGTTGCCTGATCAACAAGAATGCCGATTGCCAGTGCAAGCCCGCTCAATGTCATGATATTAATCGTCTGCCCGAACATCCCCAATAACAGCACACCAATTAAAATTGATACCGGAATAGTAATAACCACAATAAGGCTGCTTCTCAGGTCGCGCAGGAATAACAATACCATAAGGCCGGTAAGGATTGCGCCCAAACCACCTTCCGTGATCAGGCTTTTAACGGAGTTGATCACTGCTACAGACTGGTCAAATTCATAAGAGATGTGAACATCATCAGGCAAAAGGCTTTGCATTTCAGGAATTTTCGCCTTAAGCGATTTCACTACCGACCAGGTTGACGCATCAGCGGTTTTAACCACTGGTATATAGACTGACCGTTTTCCGTTAATAAGTGCATAATCTACCGTAACGTCAGCAGCATCAGCAACTCTGGCCACGTCTCTCACCAATACCGAAACGCCATTTTTTGTAGCAATAGGAATGTTGTTAAATTCATCCACCGTTTTTACAAGCGAATTCATAGAAGTTACCATCATGGTATTGTCTAGCCTCAGGTTTCCGGAAGGAGACATCACATTAAATTTGGATAAGGCGCCTACCACCTCATCTGGGGTAAGGTTGTAACTCCTGAGCTTGCTCGGATCTACATTAATGGTTATGGAACGCGAATTGGCACCAAATGGCGGTGGTGCGGAAAGCCCTGCTACAGAAGAAAACATCGGCCTGATACGTGTTGCCGCCATATCGTAGATTTCTTTCAGGCTCCTGGACTTTGCAGAAAGCACGAGCTGGCCTACGGGTAGTGAAGAGGCATCAAAACGGACTACCTGAGGGGGTAGTGCACCGGGAGGAAAAAACTTCATAGCACGGTTCACCTGTAATGCTACCTGTGCAGAAGCTTCGGCCATATTGGTCTGCTCATAAAAACTTAATTTGAGCATCGTTAATCCCTGGATGTTCTTTGCAGTAATATTTTTGATGCCATTAACATAGAGGAACTGATCCTGCAAGCGTGTAGAGAAAAAACCCTCCATCTGTTGTGGTGACATACCACCATAAGATTCGATAACATATATCGTTGGAGAATTAAGCTGGGGAAAAATATCGATTGGGATATTCATCGCGCTGAGTACTGCGAAGAGCAATAAACTCGCGGTGATGACTACTGTTGTGATCGGCCTTTTCAAGGCCGAGGTAACCATTGACATATATTTATTATTTTAATGCGTTTAAAAGTGAATCTACTTGATTGGTGGCAATAGCCCTTTGAAAAAGTGACCGGATATACAGATACTTTGCATTAACAAAATCGCTTTCTGCCCGATAGAGGATGTTCAGGGCTGTATTGAGTTCAATAATATCGGTTAGCCCGTTCTTATACAAAGAAAGTTTCTGGCGGTAGCCTGCTGAAGCTGCCTTTAACTGATTGGGGATTTCCTCAAGCCGCTTATGTGCAGTATTAATTTCGACACCTGCCTGAAGAGCGGCATTTGATAACATTAGCCGCTCCTGCTTTAACTCCTTTAAATAAAAATTACTATTCGCCTTCTGGGTCCTGAGTTTCAGCTGACGCCTGCGTAAATCAAAGAGGTTATAGCTAATGCCCAGGCCCACCAGATAGTTTTCCCGCTGCCAATCAAGGCCGGTCGAGAGTCTGTTGAAATTGTCATTTGCATCGATACTTGATCCCCTTGACCAAACTGCGGCCTGGAGGCTTACCTTTGGATTATAGGCCTTTTTAACGAGATTTTCTTTCTCAATACTACTGAAGTAATTGTTTCTGTAAAAATCAAGCAATGGATGGCTCGAACTATCAGTCAGGTTTACGGAAAGGTTTACTTCCAGCAGTTTTAAGCGATCGAGCATGGTGCTATCTGCCACAATATTTTGCGGACTCAAGCCGCTGATTGCTGCAATATCAAGCTGAACCTTCTTATAGGTATTGTCCATTTCGATATAATTCAGCCTTGATTTGGAAAGTTCTGCCCCCGCAATGCTCGTATCTACGCCCGGGCGTATACCACTTCTGGCAAGAGAGATAATAGAGCGGTTAATCTGTTCGTTACGTTTGATGTTCTGCTGCTGTATGGATAACATATCCTGAAGTTTTAACAGCGTCAGGTAATCATCAATCGCAATAGCCCTGGTTTGGTAGCGACGCTGGGCAAATCTGGAGTGTTCTGCTACAAGCTCGGATTTAGCTACCGCATTTTGGGCTTTATAAGCGCCAAAGTTGTAAATCTCCCAATCGAGGGAAACAATCCCGAGGTTGGTGAGTGCGGCCTGGGTGTTGCTTACCGTTCGAACACCCCTTGAATTAGAGGGTACAATACCAAAAGCCATATATGGCCCAGTTACGTTATTGTTAGTACCCAGATCTGCCTGATAGTTGAGTTTCAGGTTTGGAAGTGCATTTGCTGCAGTCTCCTTTAACTGTGCGGCACGAATATCTACCACTGCAGAATCAGCAGCAAGAGCAGGAGAAAAAGCAGTGACGTGATCAATCAGATCAACGATCCCGATCGGTTTTGGTGATACTTGGGCATGGGTTTCCAACCCCAGATATAAAAATAGGAACAAACAGAAAACCTGTTTAATACGGATCATGTATTTAAATTAAAAATGGAAAAAAAAGATTTAAGGCGTGCGGCCGCGAGTGCCCGCTAATTAACCCACTGTTATCACTTTAGCATGTAAAGTATAGCAATAAAGAAAGTTGGGAATGAATCTCAGATTCTAAATACCTGATTGGAAAGATAAATTGGAACTGATCCGGCAATCCGGTACCTGATCTCAATAAAATACCTGTGAAGGCCGGAGGCTAAAAGGGAAAGCCCCAGAAACAAGATAATACCGAGGATAAGGCCTTCCAGAACCGGAAGCACGGTTTTCTTCCGTTCATCAACGATACACTTAAACTGTCTGTTAATCTTCGAATCTTTTCCGGGCGGAGAAAAACTTCCGCTATGTTGTGCGGCTGATTTGATGCCCTTAGCTGGCTCTAAAAGAGACAGGTTGGATAAAAAAAAGATGTTGCCGAGAGAGATGATCAGATATAGCAAAACAACTCCGATGATAGAGCAATTGGGTACCTGCTTAATCTTTATATCCTTCAAAATCGACAACCTAATATATTGGTGCTAAAATCTGTATTATATAAAAAAAGCAAAAGCATTAATAGCAACAAAGCTGTTACAAAATTAATAACAGTATTATTTTGCCGCAACTACCACATACCCAATAGCTCACCAGTATAATGATCAAAACCAACCCTGCTCTTTGAAGACGATATCTTAGTTAATGCCGAAGAAAAAGATATTAAACCACCGGATATGATCACTGGTATTAAGTAAATTTTAAGCTATCCTATCAATAAAAAGATTGCTTATTTTATTCGTTTTCCTGCAAACAATATAACGGTAATATAGTTTTTTACTCGTAAGCAATTTGAGCTGACATTCTTAACCATGGAAAAAAAATACAGGATATTGCGGCTCATTTTGGGCGACCAGCTCAATATCCAGCATTCCTGGTTTAAGAAACCAGCGCCAGGCAAGTTGCATGTATTGATGGAAGTAAAAACGGAAGCCGGTTATGTCTGGCACCACATCCAAAAGGCATGTGCTTTTTTTGCAGCAATGGAAAATTTTGCTGAGCTGCTGAACGATAAAGGATTTGAAACCATTTACCTTCGACTTGATGACCCGAAGAACAAACAAAATTTTTCAGATAACCTGAACGATTTAATAGAAAAGTTTGACGTAAAAGAATTTCATTATCAGTTGCCCGATGAGTATCGGCTAGATCAGGAACTAAACAAGTTCTGTAAAAGTCTGCCTATTAATCACTGCGCTTTTGATACCGAACATTTTTACACCAGCAGAACCGAGCTGGCGGGTTTCTTTTCCGGTAAAAAAGAATTGTTAATGGAAAGTTTCTACCGGGCAATGCGTGCAAAACACCACATATTGTTAGATGATGACCATGATCCGGTAGGCGGCAAATGGAATTTTGATGAGGAAAACCGGAAGAAACTTCCTAAAAACCACAAACCAAACCCTCCGCTATTATTTGATAACGATGTAAGCCAACAATATAAAAGAATAAGTCCTGCGGAGATAAAAACTATCGGCAATATTAAGCCAAAACATCTCCTTTGGCCTATAAACAGAGATCAGTCTTTAAAACTGCTACATTATTTCTGTGAAAACTGTCTCCCACTATTTGGCACCTTTCAGGATGCCATGCAAACCAATGAATGGTCTCTTTATCATTCGCGTTTATCATTTAGCATGAATACCAAACTTATTTCTCCGGTTGAAGTGGTCAGTTCAGCGATTAAATATTGGAAGGAAAATAAGAAATCGATCACAATGAATCAGATAGAGGGATTCATCAGGCAGATTTTAGGCTGGCGTGAATACATGAGGGGCATTTATTGGATGAAAATGCCCGAATTTGAAAAAATGAATTTCTTTGACCACAAAAGGAAACTTCCTGAATGGTACTGGACGGGAAAAACGGAGATGAACTGTTTAAAGCATTCCATTAATCAGTCTCTTGAATATGCCTACGCACATCATATCCAGCGTTTAATGATCACAGGAAATTTTGCGCTGCTTGCCGGCATCGATCCGGATGAGGTCGATTTTTGGTACCTGGGTATCTACATCGATGCAATACAATGGGTAGAAATAACCAATACAAGGGGAATGAGCCAATATGCAGATGGCGGCATTACCGGCTCTAAACCCTATACTGCCACTGCGAATTATATCCATAAAATGAGCAATTATTGCGATACTTGTAAGTACGACCGAAATGAAAAAACCGGAGAAAATTCCTGTCCGTTTAACAGCCTGTATTGGGACTTTCATGACAGAAACAGGGCTAAACTTGGCAAGAACCACAGGCTCTCTATGGTTTACCGGATCTGGGATAAAATGAATCCTGATTTGAGATCTGAAGTGCTGACAAGAGCAGACTTTGTCTTAAAAAATCTCAATAACCTCTGATATATTTGAAATTACTTTACATGATATACAGTAAAATAGTTCACCGCTTAATTCAATATGCCTTTAATCACCTTGGGGGTAGCGAGTTACTTTTTATTTAATTATTCGCATATTTCCAGAACTTTTACGTATTTATTAAATATTAAGATATTTTTAATAAATTAACCACGTTTTATATAATAGTCGTTTTAGCTTTTAAATGTGCTTAATTTATTGAGCTTAAGGGCAGGATCTATACGAATTTAGATGTATAAATTAACACTTGAAAAGGAGCAGGAATTACTTGGCCGTCTTTTATTAGATGACGAACAGGCCTTTGCTACTCTTTTTAACAGTTATCGAAATAAACTCTATGGTTTTATTTTTGGAATAACGGGATCAAGCGAAATTGCGAAAGACATTGTCCAAGACGTTTTTTTAAAGATCTGGAAAACACGCCATAATGCCCACAAAGTAGAAAATTTCAATGCATTGGTTTACCGCATGGCCAAAAATGCAGCTCTCGATCAACTAAAGCGGGCTTCGCGCGAGTCAACAGCCCTTTCAAGCCTTAGCTTGGTTTCTGAAGAGCGTACGTCCAGCGATCCGTTTGAGGATATGAAAGCGACAGAAATTCAATTGAAATATGAACTTGCACTAAAGAAATTACCTAGACAACAGCGTATGGTCTATGAATTACGTCATATTGAAGGTGAAGACTACGGAGAAATCGCAAAAAAACTTAATCTTTCTATTCCAACTATCCGAAGTCACTTCAGAAATGCCCTCAATACTTTAAAAGGAAGTCTATTTTCGTTCTTGCTGATAATATTATTCCGCTTGTAAGCTAAAAATATAAAAATATTTATTTTTCTTTTGCACATTCTTACCACTTCGTCGTCTTACAATTAAAAACGCACTAAAAATTACGCTCAATTAATTGTTATGTATGTCGGAAAATAGAATAAAAGCTTTACTAGCTAAATATGTAGATCGCAAGTGTGATGAAAAAGAGCTGGAAGAGTTATTTGCGCTGCTGAATGTATTAGACCGACAAAAGTTAGATGAACTACTAAACGATATTTGGCTGGAATATGAGTCTGACCAGGAACTCCCTGAAGAAGATGCTCAACAAATCCTGAATTCAATTTTAGTTAAGCGCGGCAGGTTCACCCTTCGTTATGTCGCTATAGCGGCATCTGTGCTCATCTGCGTTTTTGCAGGCACCTATCTGTTATTGAATTCGAGAAAATCCAATCCTGTTGAGCAGTCTGTTAATCTGGAAATTAAACCAGGTAGTAATAAGGCCGAACTGCTGATGGCCAATGGAAAAAAGTTATTGCTTGGCAATGGCCTTCAAAAAATTGAGATCCCCAATACTGATCTGGTACTTCAACAGGATTCGAACGGATCACTAACTTATAATAAGGGCGCAAATACATCACTTGCAATGTCCTATGATACCCTGCGGACGCCAAAAGGTGGTGTTTACCAGATTAACTTGAGCGATGGCACCAAAATCTGGCTCAATACTTCAAGTGCAATCAGATTTCCTGAAAAATTTGCGAACAACAAACGCGATGTAGAACTTCTTTATGGTGAAGCGTATTTTGAAGTGAAACATAGGCCAGATGCTCCATTCGCAGTTAAAACAGCTGCCGGGATAGTTCGGGACCTTGGAACGAGTTTTAATATCAACAGCGCATCTAATAATGGCCATGTTGCCGCCACTTTACTAGAGGGCGCTATCGAAGTGGAGTCGGGCGGGCAATTTAAAAAGATAAAACCTGGTCAACAGGCCTTATTCAGTAAAAAGAAAATTGTGGTTAACGATGTAGACATTGAGAACATGATTGCCTGGAAAGACGGCTATTTTATGTTTGATGAACCGATGGAAAGTGCCATGAATAAAATTGCCATGTGGTATGATGTAAAGGTTGAATACCAGGATGAAGCGCTAAAAAGCATCCCGGTTCTGGCCACTATTACACGCCACGGAAATATTAAAAATGTGCTGCGGATTTTAGAAATGACCAAAAAGGTCCGCTTTAATGTGCAGGGAAGAACAATCAAGGTTGCGCATTCTACACCATAAACCAATACCAATTAATTATCAACCACCAAACCAAACTTAACTAAATCAAACCACATGAAGAGTAACTAATTGCCACCATTTTAAAAGAGAAAAAGGAGTGCTGGAACACCCCTTTTGAAACTCTTAAATCTTTCCGATCAGATCGGAAATGAACGTTTCTTACCAGATAATTCACGATTTAAAAGAATGTAAATGTATAAAATTTCTTCGATAGATTTTATGCAGCTTCCATGCTGCGCGCATAAAATTTTAAGGCTTATGAAGCTAACTTTTACCCTCCTACTGATCTCGCTTTTACATGTAAGCGCATCCAGTTTAGCACAAAATATTACCCTCAATCAAAAAAAAATTGCCTTAGTAAAGGTGTTCAGGGAAATTCGGTCACAAACCGGGTATAGTTCTGTTTGGGCAGATGCGGGCGAGAAGAACAAAATTATAAATGTCAGTTTCACTAACGCCCCCCTGGAAACTGCCCTTAAACAAATACTTGCCCAAACCAATCTTTCCTACAGCATTGATAAAGAGAGCAAAGCGATTCTAATCTTCAACAAACCGACTGCAGCAATTGCTAAGCCCACAGCGTTGATGGATGTAAAAGGTATTGTACTAAACATGTTAAAACAACCACTGATGGGCGCCACCGTTAAGGTTAAAAACAGTAATACTTCCGTACAAACTGCAGCTGACGGCTCATTTCGTTTGGCCGGTATTGCCAGTGATGCGGTTTTAATGATCTCTTATGTAGGCTATGCCATTAAAGAGATCAATGCATCGCCAGATATGGGAACCATTCAGCTCGAATTTGCATCAAATGAGCTGGAATCTGTAAATGTGACCTTTTCAACAGGGTATCAAACACTGTCAAGAGAACGGAGTGCAGGTTCATTTTCAAAGCCCAGCCTGGCTGTTATGAACGAGAGATCAGGCAGTACAAATGTATTACAACGGTTGGATGGTTTAGTACCTGGCTTAGCCGTAAATAATGCTCCTGATGCGGGCAACAATCCTTTTTTAATTCGTGGTTTATCATCCATTAACTCCAACAGAGGCCCGCTCGTAGTTTTAGACGGTGTACAGGTACCCGATAATGCTATTCAAAACATCAATATGCAGGATGTGGCAGATATCACCGTACTTAAAGATGCAACTTCTTCCTCTATATGGGGTGCCAAAGCGGCTAATGGTGTAATTGTAATTACTACAAAAAAAGGATCTGCAGATGAAAAATTAAAAATTGACTATGATGGCTATCACAACTTTCAGGGCATACCAGATCTGAACTACATCCAGAAGATGAACAGTAGTCAGTTTATTGCTGCAGCAAGGGAACTATTCCCTCAATATGTTGGCAGCAATTCCTTTAATTCAGTTCAATTAATTGCACCCGTTACCCCCCATCTGCAATACCAATATGATGCAAACCGGGGTTTAATAAGCCAGGCCCAGGCGAATACAAAATTAGATAGCCTGGCTGGGATTGACAATCGCGATCAGCTTAAACAATATTTCTACAGGCAGGCTGCAACCACCAACCATACCGTCTCCGTATCTGGAGGTAGTAAAGTCCATTCTTTCTATGGCTCTGCCAATTATATTGGAATAGTTAACAATATACCCGGCCAAACAGATGATCAGTATAAAATTAATCTGCGCCAGGACTTTAAATTCAGCAAACGCCTTCAGGTTTACCTCATTACCGACTTTACGAACAGGCTTACCTGGAGTAATAATATAACCGTTCCAGATTTAGATCTGGTTCCCTATCAGCTATTTGCCGATCCATCTGGAAATCCGTTGACTGTTAACCATATGGGTAATTATAGCGATGATGTACGCAAAGACTATCAGTCAAGAAGCCGGATCAATCTCGATTATTCCCCTTTGCAGGAGATCGAAAATGGATATTCCAAAGGTAATGCGTTATCTACAAGGATTGTAGGGGGCGTAACATTAGAGATTATAAAAGGGCTTCGATATGAAGGGACATTTGGCTATAACATTAATTCCTTTAAAAATCGCGTGGAATTGGATCAAAACAGTTATGCTGTGAGAAATGAGGTGATGACATTTACCCAGGCACCTACTGTAAACAGTACCCCTATCTATAATGTGCCCGCTTTTGGTGGCAGGTTAACTACTACCGATGAACTGCTTAAAAGCTGGACCGTCAGAAATCAGTTTTTATACGATCACAGCTGGCTTGAAAAGCATCAATTGACGGTTATGGCAGGACAGGAAGCGACAAGCATTTCGCCACTTTCAACAACAAGTATTTACCGGGGCTGGGATGATCAGCTTCAGGTAGCAAGACCTGTAAATTATCAGTTATTAGGTGAGGGTATCACAGGAACAGTACCAGGAGGAACAAGGACATTAGCCAACAATGTAACCGGTGGCGAAGGTGTAATAAGCCGTACATCCTCTTATTTTGCCAATCTAGGTTACACGTTTGACCGTAAGTACACGCTAAACAGCAGTATCCGTATAGATAAAAGTAATTTGTTCGGCTTTGACCGTTCAGCCCAGAACAGGCCAGTGTGGAGTGTTGGTGCGAAGTGGGCACTTGGGAGAGAAGATTTCATCAAACCGGTTAATTGGCTAAGCCGATTGGATTTAAGGCTCACTTACGGTATTACGGGTAATGCCCCGACTCCGGGTACGGCGGCATCATGGGATATTTTACGTGCTGAAACCAATGTTAATTATCCAAACGGCGTTGGCCTGATCATTAATGCACCTGCAAACAAAAAACTGACCTGGGAACTGACCAAAAATTATAATCTGGGTATGGATTTTGAAATCCTGAATGGCATATTTTTCGGTTCGATAGATGCCTATCTCAGAAAAACAAATGATTTGATTGGCAACCTGACAACTGCTCCGCTAACAGGCTTTGCGTCAGTGATCGGAAACTTTGGCGATCTGCAAAACAAGGGTTTGGATGTCTCGCTCGGTTCGCTAAACATCAGCAATAGCAATTTCACCTGGAGTACCTCATTTAATTTGGGTTATAATAAAAATAAGATATCGAGGCTTGCGAACGCTACACCGATTACTACAGGCCCAGGCATGATCAATACCAGATTCCTGGATGGCTATCCTTCTTTTGCAGTATTTGCCTACAATTATGCAGGTTTAAATACTTCAGGAGATCCCCAGGTTAAACTTGCCGATGGAACGGTTACCTCAAACCCGACAGCGACTATGGCTCAGGATGTGTTGTACATGGGAACTTCACAACCTGTTTACAGCGGTGGCTTTTCCAATAAATTCCGCTATAAAAACCTCACATTGGGCATTAACATCATTTACAACGGTGGAGACGTCATGTTTCGCGATGTAAATACATTCTGGTCGGGCGTACCTTATTTAAATTATATGACCAGTGAGTTTGCCGAGCGTTGGAAGATAGCTGGCGACGAAAATAAGACTAACATTCCCAGATATGCCGCCACGAGCGCAATTAGTGGCAATAGAAACACCAACTATTACACCTACTCAAATAGCAATGTGTTTAATGCTTCCTTCGCAAAGGTCCGGGATATCACATTAGCTTATGATATTAGAGGTGGAATAATCAAAAAACTACATGCACAGGCCATAACGTTCAGGGCACAGGTTTCTAACTTAATGTTGTGGAAAGCCAATGATTTGGGGATCGATCCTGAATTCCAGTCTTTAGGAAATGTTGGTGCAACGCAAACGGCGGGCAACACCGGTGCGACAAGAAATCTGCGCACCGGACAGGGAACAATAACACTAGGTGCCCATATCACACTTTAAACAGAATTAACAGTTATGAAACGCACAACGAAATACTTTTTAACGCCATTGGTGGCCTGCATGGTACTTTTATCGGGCTCCTGCAAAAAAGACTTTTTGGAAATACAGCCTAAAGGATCACTGATAGCAAAAACAACAAATGATTATGAACAGATCCTGAATGGTTTGTATTTGCAAAATACCGTTTCCGCTTCCATATATCTTGGAGACGATATTGCATTGCAAAATAGCTATTTGGATGGAGTACCCTTAAGGGTTCAACGCCTGTTTAGGTATGAAGACAGGGTTTACGAGCAAAACGAACTCCCTCAGGAAATTACCGCAGCTACGGGTTACATCCAAAGACTATACCTTTTTAACAAGATTATCAATGAGGTGACAACATCTACGCAAGGAACAGATCAGCAGAAAAAGCAGTTATTGGCTGAAGCGAAAGTTGGAAGGGCCATTTGCAATCTGGCCTTTTTAAATGATTTTTCACTCCCTTACAACCCTGCATCGGCTGCAACTGATTTGGGGATTCCGCTTATTACGGCAGCCGATGTTACCCAAACATCCTTTACCAGAGCAACAGTAAAAGAGTGTTATACTGCAATCATAAAAGATTTGACAGAAGCCTTTCCAGGCCTCGGACCAGTTGTGCATCGCAGAAGGCTATCTAAAATGGCTGCCGAATTCTTTCTCACCAGAGTATATATGAATATGCTTGATTTTTCTTCCGCTAAAACACATATTGATGGCGCATTCGCAGAATTGTCTAAATCAACCATACCGCTCTCACTTTACGACTACAATACTGTTTTGGATGAAAATGCAGCCGGTTCCTGGTTTCCGCTCAACTTCCTGGGTGCGTTAAGCAATCTGCCTCTTGCAGCAAACAACAGCCAGGTCATTTATAATATTTCTACCACAGTCTGGAATTTCAATTTTGCTGATTGCCCGGTTTTCACGCCTCAGGTGGCTACCCTTTACGGTGATGATGATAAAAGATTACTGCTTTATTCAGACACGGAGATGTTTGGCAACCTGATTTACCCCAAAAAAGTGCGACGTTATCCGAATTTCTTTCTGGATATCGGGCCGTCGCTACCCGAAATGTATTTAATGCGTGCAGAAATCAAGGCCCGGGAAAATGATCTGAGCGGCGCAAAGGCAGATGTTGAGGCTTTGCGGTTGAAAAGAATGACTGCTGCAGCTGCGAGCGTGCCGGCAAACGTAGCGTCCAACCAGCAAGCTATGGTTAGATTTGTTCTCGACGAACGCATCAGGGAATTTGCGCTTTCGGGTTTGCGTTGGTTAGATATGCGTCGTCTTTCAGTGGATCCGATTTATAAGGATCACATTAATCCTAACCACTATCTATTGGATGCAGATGGCAACATTTTAAAAACCTATACGCTGACCCCAAAACGCTATGCAATGAAATTCGGGGAACTTATGGTCAATCAAAATCAGGGATTAGCAGATAATCAATAAATCATTCCACCTGGGCGGCCCTTAGGCTGCCCAATATTACACATCAATTAAATAACAGTTATGAAAATCAACAAATTAATAAACTGCTTTACCGCTTTAAGCATGATGCTGATTATCAGCTATGTAGCTAAAGCACAACAGCCTAATCCTTTGGCTGAAAAATATGAAGAATTTACGCCTATTGGCAAAGTACAGGATCAGGAAAAATTTTATAAGGACTTAATAAAGAAAATACCTGAAACGGAGAAAAACAGAAAAATTTACGACCGTATTAAAGGTGCAATAGCCATTAACTGGCTTCATGATGAAAATTTAGAAAAGTTCAAACATTATGACAAGTCAGTTAAAGATGGTTTATCGTTATTTGAATTAACCAACATTCTTGAAAAGTGGTTAGATGAGCAAAAACACATGGAATGGGTTGATGTAATTTCCAAACAATATATTAAAGATATTGAAAACGGATTACGCAAAGATGATTTTGAACATGCACACGAACTTTTACTGGAAATTTCAGCTACGGTAGATTGTATCAATGGCGATAAAAGTTCTGCATTAGCAAAAATCAACGAAGCACTTAAAGATGCTAAAATGAGGAACATGAATTACTTTAAAGATTCGAAGCCAAATTTCATCAGTCGTTATGCGTTTATTTTAGATGCAAATGGCCAAACGCAAAAGGCAATTGATACATTAACCGTTTCCGTTAAAGAAGCAGAGTCTAATCCCAAACTTTTATCTACACTTAAAACCATCTATGCCAAAATAAATGGAGAAGACAATGCTACGAAATATGTCACTTCATTACAGGACGAGGCGTACCAGCACTATTATAAGGCGCTTGAAAGCAAATGGGATCCAATTGGCAAACCTGCGCCAACCATTGCCATTACCAAATTAAATGGTCAGGAATTTAAAGTATCTGATTACAAAGGAAAAATCATGGTAGTCGATTTTTGGAGCACCACCTGTACGCCCTGTAAAGCCTGCTTTCCCGCTTTCGAAAGAATAGTTGCAGACTATAAAAATGAACCATTTCAACTATTTGTAGCCGGAATAGCTGAAGACAAAGAAACCCAGCAAAAATATGTCGACAAATCCAAACTGACTTTAGATGTATTGAGGGATCCCGATATGGAATTCTACAAAGCAATTGGTGCTAAAGGCACACCGCATAAGTTTATCATCGATCCTAAAGGAATAATAAGAATGGAAGGAATTGGCTACGCTGGCTCAACAGATCGGGAATATTATGAATTAAAAGCAATGGTAGAAATCACTAAAAAGCATGCTGCCGACAATAATTAATATTAATATGAAAAAAAATATCATTCTGCTGTTACTCTGCTCGTTTTTCACAATAAAAGGATTCGGGCAAATCTACCACCCCATCAAATGGAGTTATGCGGCCAAAAAAACAGGTAAAAATGAAGCGGTTGTATATGTAAAAGCCACCTTAGAAAAAGGCTGGCACTTATACTCACAGTATGTAGAAAAAGGTGGTCCGCAACCGACAAAATTTACATTTGAAAAATCAGATGGCTATACCGTCGCAGGTTATACAAAAGAACCTCAGGCCATTGTGCGCTTAGAGCCCACTTTTATGATGGAAGTCGGATTTTTCGAAAATTCAGTCATCTTTCAGCAAAAAGTAAAGCTAAAAGGCAAAACAGCAACTGTTAAAGGAAAAGTTAAATTTATGGTGTGTAACGACAAGATGTGCCTTCCGCCGGATGAAGTCGATTTTACCATTAACATCAATTAATATCCAGAACGATACAATAAAAATATGAAACGATTAATGATCATCGCCTTATCCATACTACAATTGAGTGCTTTTGCACAGGGCGGAAAAAATACTTTTACCATCACAGGAAAATATGGTGAATTTAATGCACCGGTAAAGGCCTATTTAGACTATACTTTAAATGGCAAAGATATTACCGATTCGGTTATATTGAAAAACGGGGCATTTAAATTCAACGGCACAGCGACTTCTTCGCCAGTTTCAGCCGAACTGAGTTTTGACACAAAAGGTGTTGGTAGAGATAAAAGCCTGGAGCGCGGTACCGTAATTTTAGAACATGGTAAAATAATGGTCGCTATTAAAGGAGGAAGTTCTTTTGACGGATTAGAAGTAACCGGTACACCTATGAACAATGATTATACCGAATTTAATAATCTTGTGGACGAATCGCTGGCAAAGATGTCTCCGGGAGATAAGGCTTTCATGGAAGGAAAATCAAATCAGCAAAACACGCCTGATTTTGAAGATAAGCTGGAAGAATTCAAAAAAAGATATAGCAAACTAACAAACGAAGCTTATGCAAAATTCGTAAGAACCCACCCTGATTCTGATCTTGCGCTCAACCTGATGTCGAAATTAGCTTATGACGGTGAATACGCTGAAGTAAAATCTCTATTTGATGGTTTTTCTGACAGGATTAAGAAAAGTACTAAAGGTATAAACTTTGCTAAAACCTTGCTTCAGATGAAAGCTACAGCCATTGGACAAACGGCACCTGATTTTGAGTTGGCTGATACAGAAGGAAAATTGGTAAAACTTTCTTCTTTTAAAGGCAAATACGTTTTATTAGACTTCTGGGCGTCATGGTGTGGCCCTTGCAGAGCAGAAAATCCAAACCTGCTCAGGATTTATAACAAATTCAAAGATCAAAACTTTACCGTAGTTGGTGTATCGCTCGATAAGCCCGAAGCAAAAAATCTATGGCTGGATGCGATAAAGAACGATGGTTTACCATGGCTGCAACTTTCTGATCTTAAGGCCTGGGATAGTGCCGCAGCAAAATTGTACGGCGTTAGTGCCATACCGCAGAATTTCCTGATTGATCCTAATGGAAAAATTATAGGCAAAACTTTAGTTGGAAAAGGACTTGAGCATAAACTCATCGAAATGATTGGTCAGCCTTCACATTAAGATTAAGGATTTTTAGCAATTAACATCTTTCTATCTGCATATAGAAGCTGTATCAGAAATGATTTTTTAGATTTTTAGCAGAATAATATTTTGAAAGGTCGTCATTCCCAATTAATTGGGAATCTTAATACTATTGCAAAGCGCTTTAAGATTCCCGCCTGCGCGGGAATGACGAAAAACAAAATAAAATTTTGGGTTTAAATGTTAGATTTTACTTCTGATACAGCCTTTTTATATTTTCAACCGTGTATAATGTTTAATAAACCAATTCAATGCTTCGTTTTTATTTGATTCTTTATAAGCCAGTACCACCTCTGTGTTAATGGGAATATCGCTGATTTCAATAAAAGATACGTTCAATTGTCGGTATTGCTTTTTTAACGACAGTGGCAAAATAGATACTCCCAGACCCGCCTCTACCAATTGTAGTATAGAATGTACATTGTTAGCCTCGTGTGTAATATCCGGACTAAAGCCCAACCTATGGCAAATCTCTACAAGTTTCTGGTTATACTGTGGGGCAAATGTTTTATTAAAGAAAATAAACGGACTCTTCCTTAAAAAATCCGCTAGTTCATGTTCATTGCCTATTTTATGCGTACTTAAAGGGGTAACCACCACAAAAGGATCAAAAAACAAAGATTCTACTTTCAATTTTTCAGACAAAACAGGAGCTCTCAAAATCCCAACATCTAAGTCACCATGTTCCAGCGCTTTAATCTGCGCCAGTGTAGGTACTTCAAACAAACTCGTTTTCAAGTAGGGAAATTCCTGATGCATCAACTTTAAAATTTCGGCAAGCTGCGATTGGTAAACCGAACTGATGTAACCGATCTTAAACTCGCCGCTAACACCTTCATGGATTTTAAACACCACCTCTTTACTTTCTTCAAGCCTGGTAAACAGGTTATCTACTTCATTCTTAAAATATTTACCAGCATTTGTTAACTCAACCCGCTTATTATTCCGGATAAATAACTTTACGCCGAGCTCTTCTTCCAATTCTTTAATCTGCCTGCTTAAAGGTGGCTGCGAAATAAAGAGTTTCGTTGCTGCCTTGGTAAAGTGCAGTTCTTCTGCAACAGTTTTAAAATATGACAAATGTCTGAGCTCCATATCTACAATACTTTTTAGATATTAATGTATGCCTAAATTGATATTTTACAAATATGATCAACTAAGGTAACTTTACAAAAAACTAAAAGCAATGAATAAAGATTATTCGCATAAAGCAACAAACGATGAGATAAAAACAAGGTTCGACAGCGATGTAGAACGTTTCTCTAACTTAGAAAGCGGTCAGCAAACCACTATTGATGCGCCCCTCACTATGGAACTTTGCACCGAAGCTGCCAAATACATCAATTCAACCGCTACAGAACTGTTGGATATTGGCTGTGGTGCTGGTAATTATACATTGAAAATGCTCAGTAAAATCCCAAACCTAAACTGTACCTTAAACGATTTGAGCCTACCTATGTTAACACGTGCAAAAGATCGGATATCGGCGCAAACCACGGGGAAAATAACGCTGATACAGGATGACATGCGAAACCTTGATTTGCCCGACAGCCATTTCGATATTGTACTGGCCGCGGCTACATTTCATCATTTACGTACCGATGCCGATTGGGAACTTGTTTTCACTAAGATTTACCAGGCTTTAAAACCCGGTGGCAGTATCTGGATTTCAGACCTCATTGCGCACGATTCAGTTTTGATTGACAAACTTTTTCAGGATCAATACGGAGCATACCTGAAAACACTTGGCGGTGAAGCATACAAACAAAAAGTATTAGATTATATTGAATATGAAGATACCCCGCGTTCGGTTAATTATCAGCTGGATTTGCTAAAAAAAGTTGGGTTTAGTACGACCGAGATCCTACACAAGAATGCTTGTTTTGCAGCATTTGGTGCGATAAAATAGAAGATACCGGGATTTTCCAAAAACGATCTAATACCTCTTTATTAAACCTCAATGATTTACTTAAGCAAAAGATCATGTTTTATTTTAAATCAGTTCATCCTATTGAATTAAGCATAGCCGGGCTTGAAATTTTTACTTAATGCAATTAATTCGTCAAGGTTAATCAGATTGGGATCTGCTGACTGTCGCCTTAAGAGGTTGATCGGAACCGTTATAATACCATTTGTAGTACGCAATACGCAATTTTCATCATTAGCATTTGAAGATACGTAATCGCCGATTCCGGATTCGATTTCAGATAAACGGATTAATAATTCGTAATAGATATAAAGCGGAAAATTCACAGCGCAAAGTTAATGCAATAAAACGCGAATGTTTAATTATTGTTACGTTAACATTAAATAAGTCTATAATGATAATTTAACACCGGGAACCATTCTTTCCAGGCCTATATTTGGTAGATTATGCTAACTTGAAAATTAATGCCGGGTTAACAATAGTAATTTTAAGTTTGTTCTAAAACCAGGAAAGGCAATGACCACGTCCATAACAAACTTAAATAAAACAACTTATCAGTTTATTTATATAGTTATTCTATTTTTAACTATCCTGTCGGGCTGCAAAAAAAGCAGTCAAAAACCTGATTATCCAATAGGAAGCAACGAGCATATCAACACCTGGATACTTGATAGCCTTAAACGATATTATTATTGGAATGACCAATTGCCTGCCAATCCGAATCTCAGTTTAGCACCAAAAGATTTTTTTAATTCCATCCGCAACTCGTCGGATCGTTTTTCATACATCACTATCCCTAATGACCCTGCCACTGCAATACCAGGCAACAGAAATTTTGGTTTTGATTATACCGTGGTGAGTGACCAAAACAGTTCAAAAGCTATCGGAATTATTAAAGTGGTACTAAATGACTCTCCGGCTTCGAGGGCCGGTTTAAAACGTGGAGATTATATCAGTAAAATTAACGGCAAAACAATAACGGTTGATAATGCACAGGTTTTGCAAACTGAAATATTAAATAGCGATCACTTTTCTTTGGGTTTAGCTGAACTGAAAAACAATATCTGGACAGACACCCGCACTGTTCAGTTAAATAAAAGTATCATACTCGATCAGCGTGAGATCAGCAAGGTGATAGAAAGTGATGGAAAAAAAATCGGTTACCTGTATTTACTGGATTTTAATGGTGGTTTGGCCAGTTCGCTTACTACTGCCTTCAGTAATTTTAAATCAGAAAACATCGCTGAGCTCATTCTCGACCTCCGTTATAACGCAGGTGGCCAGGTAGCAGAAGCAGCCGGCTTATGCGCTATGATTGCTAAAAATGTATCTTTCAATAAACCCTTTATTATCTACAAAGGCAATAAAAACGGAGGCACCAAAACCGAATCAATCGGTACTGCAGCGACATTCGATGGCACTTTAAATTTTAACGCCATCTTGCAGCAAAACCTTGGCTTAAGCCGGGTTTATATCCTATCAACAGCAGCCACCGCATCTGCTTCAGAAGTCATGATTAATAATCTTAAACCTTTTATTCAGGTGATACTGATCGGCGAAAAAACGAGGGGAAAAGATGAAGCGTCATTTAGGATCTTTGATGCCCGAAGCCCTAAACAGGTGAACTGGGAAATACACCCGATTGTTTATAAACTTTTTAACGCGCAAGGCATTGGCGGTTACAGCACAGGCATTGCCCCCGATATCAAGGTTAATGAAATGGATAATCTGCCTTTGCTTCAACCTGGCGATACTGCAGATCCAATGGTGAGAGCAGCAATTGCTGCCATAACCGGTAAGGCTATCAAAACTTCTACTGTAATAAATAATGTATTGACTAACAGCTTTCAGCCTGATCGTGTATTAATGGATTCGAGGACGGTGTCTGCACAGCAAAGCATAGTCATCACCCATCAGTTAAGGTGATAGAAAAGGTTTTCATTGCGTTAACATTAACTTTATACGCAACTACTAACTTGCCTACATAAACGCTACTTATGGAACAGTTGGAAGATTTTAAAAATGCAAAACTCCTCAATGCAGTAAAAGCTGGCGATTCTGCCGCTTTCAATGAAATTTACCACCAGTATCGAAAAAAAATATATGGTTATGCCTACCATTTTAGCCGTAACAGTGAAGAAGCCGAAGAACTTACCCAGGATGTTTTTGTAAGGCTTTGGGATAACCGATCAAAAATTGATACACAAAAGAATTTTGAGGCATTTCTTTATACCCTTATCCGTAATAATTTTCTTTCTATACTTCGTAAAAAAGCCAGAGAGAAGGCTTATAGCAACGAAAACCTTAAATGTGAACCATCTTTCAATACCATAGAAGAGGAACTCAATGCCAAAGAAACGAAACAAATTGTAAATAAAGTGATAGAAAGTCTTTCTCCGCAGGTTAAAAAAATATATTTATTGAGTCGTAACGACCACCATACCCACGAAGAAATTTCGCAACTGATGGGCATCTCTAAAAACACGGTAAACAACCACCTCAAAAAATCACTTGGGACTTTGCGGAAATACTTCAGCACCTATTCCCCGGAAACGATATTATCATTGGCTATAGTGATCTTTTGTTGAAGGTTGCCCCATAAGAAAAGTACTTATGGCTACCTGCATGGTTTCTGAATCTACTCTGCCAATTGATCGTTATTAAATTCATTTACATTCTCCCATCTTAATTTTCTTTAGCGAGGATGCCTCCCGTTAGGTCACCGTTGGCTAGCTCCAAAAAAATGCGATGGTGACAAGAAAAAAGCCTTCTTATAATAACGTTTATACAAGCAGCTCATCGTTAATATATCTTGCTACTATATAAGCGCATATAAGTTTTAAGCGTTATCATCATTTTCAGGCAAGAGCCGCGATGAATACCTGCATAAATCAATCGAGGAGATTTACTTTTAGTTAAATTCTAAAATTATTTCTCAGGATAACAAGCAAATAAAACTGCCCCGTAACTGCCCCTAATTGCTTTTTAAAATAAATTTCATTTTCCGATAGCTATATCACCACGCTCGTGCATATATACATTAGTGCGCAGCGCTAAAGCTTACAAATAATAAAGTGAAAGAAAACATTAAAATACTATTTGAATATTACTTAGCAGGTAAAACCACTCCAGAGCAAGAAAAAATGTTAATGGAGTACCTTGCTGACCCAGCGAACGCCGATAGTGAATTTTATGGTGTAATGGAAAGCGCGTGGACAGCACAAACAACAGAAACCGATTACTCTTTAACTGCTGTTAACGGACTTGCAGAAATATGGGACAAAGTAGAAAAACGCCAGCCTAAAAGCAGATTATTCTCGCCACTATTGAGATATGCTGCGGCAGTTATCGTCATTATTTCTGCATCGCTTGGCTGGTATCTGTACCGGAACGTACAACAAGCTACACAAACATCGATCATCTTTTTAAGTAAAACCACTCAAAAGGGCGAAAGACTAAAGTTGATTTTACCTGATAGTTCTGTTGTATACCTTGGTGCCGAAAGCAGGCTAACCTGGCCATCCCGGTTCGTAAAAGGTAATTTAAGAAATATCCAGCTGGAAGGAGAAGCTTTTTTTGAAGTAAAACATGATACCACCAGCCCATTTATCGTACAGAGCGGAGAGATGCAGACCAGGGTTTTGGGTACTTCATTCAACATTTATGCTTATCCTGAAGATGAAACTTTCAGCGTCGCTGTTCGTACCGGTAAAGTAGGCGTTTCAGAGAACAGTACCGGAAAATTAAGACATCTTTCGCTACTTACTCCCGGAATGAAATTATCATATCATTTGAAAGCACATCACTATGATATCCGTAACGAACGTATCAGCGAAATTAATGCATGGATTAAGAACAGCTTTGCCTTTAAAGATGTAAGCCTGGCTAACATGTTCCAGTCACTGGAAAGATATTACAATGTCCGTTTCGAAATGAAAACCAATAAATTAAACGATTGCAGGTACAATGCCACATTTACCAGCAAAAGCATCAGCGATATAATGGAAGAAATCCGGATCATGAGCGGCAAAAAAATGAGATATAAAATAGACAATTCAAACAAAATAATAACCGTATGGGGGGAGGGCTGTCAATGATGAGTTAGCAAAATGCTATAGCGCGGCAAAAGGTGCAACAAACCAGATTTATACCTACAAAAAACAGATTAAACCTCTTTACATCAACAAGGGGCCGGATTGCTCGAACAATCCAGCTCCTAAAACAAAAGTTTTTAACCCGTGAAAATTAAAAAACATCTTGAACCTATGAAAATAGGAATTTATGAATATATAAAAGAATATATTATCAATTTAGATTACCGCCCTTTGGTAACCTTCATCATACTATCTACTTTTTTATTTAACGAGGCAGTGGCAAACAGCTTTGTACAAACGCCAAAAGAAGGCATACTGAGCATTAAGATAGTTGAAATGGGCATTCCTGATGCGCTTTCATTGCTTGAAGAAAAAGCAGGTTTATCAATCAATTATAATAAATCGATTTTCAGCAAAAACGGGAAAGTAAGCCTCGAAGTAAAAAACATGGCCATTGAGCTGATCTTAAAAAAAATACTTTCAGGAACCAGAGTAGCCTACCGGTTTGCTGATGCCAATACCATATTGCTATATAAACTTCCGGATCCGGAAAAACCAGGAAACATATCAGGAAAGGTTTTTGACGAAAAAGGTGAAACCCTGCCCGGTGCATCTGTTAAAATTAACGAAACGGGCAAAGCTACACAAACGGCCAGCGATGGTAGTTACACATTAACTGCCGAACCCGGAAAATATACAGTAGAAATTAGTTATATATCTTTCATTACACAACGCATAAGTGATGTAGAAGTCAGGGCAGATAAAAGCACACCGCTCAACATTGCCCTAAAACCCGATGCAAAAGGTTTGCAAGATGTGGTGATAACCGCCAGCTATAAAAAAGCTTCCGTTGAAGGCTTACTGACCCGTCAGAAAAATGCTGCTGAAATGAGCAACGGAATTAGTGCCGACCAGATTTCCAGAACACCGGATAAAAACATTGGTGAAAGTTTGAAACGCATTAGCGGGGTAAATTCGGTAGATAATAAAATGGTACTGGTACGCGGCATAGGTGAACGTTATAACACTGCACAGCTGGATGGGATTAAGCTACCCAGTACAGAGGCACAAACCCGTAACTTCTCTTTCGATTTAATTCCCTCAAACATGGTTGATAACGTTGTGGTGAGTAAAACCGTTACGCCTGATATGAACAGCAGTTTCGGGGGTGGGTTAATACAGATCAATACCAAAGATATCCCTACCGAGAACTTTATGTCTTTTACAGCAGGTACTTCGTATAATGATCAAAGCACAGGAAAAGATTTTTTAAGTCATAAGCGAGGTAAATACGATTATTTTGGGTTTGATGATGGAAGAAGAAATTTTCCGGTCGGTTTAGAACATACTGAACGTACAACGGCACCCAACAATACCCTTACAGACGAGCAGTACCAGCAAAAGCTGATTGTCCAAAGCCAGAAATTCGTCAATGATAATTTCACGATGTACAGGTACAAAACGGCACCATCTCAAAATTATCAGTTTACCATAGGCAGAACCATAGGCATTGATACTACAAATAATAAAAAACTGGGTTTTACCACATCATTAAGCTACCGCAACAACCAGAATATCAATACCATTGAACAACAAACAAGAGGTGAATGGAATATCAATACGCCAAATACCGGTGCGAAATATATGTTCAACACCACTTTAGCAGCCATGTTAAATGTAGGTTTACAGCTTGAGAAAAACAGATTTAGTTTCCGCAACACCTATACACACATTTACAATAACGACCTGTTTAGAACCATTGGTTATGATGCTGATAATGGATCTGAATTCTTTGCCAATGGCCGAAAACCAAATGCTATTGTTGAAGCTGACGATCCTACGTACACCGACCTGTTACAGAATAAACTCAATGGCCAGCACCAGGTAGGCAAAGTAAAGCTGGAATGGAATTTATCGCGTACATCAATAGACCGTAAAGAGAAGGATTTGAGTATTAGCACCCAAAACTTGCAGCAATTTGGTAATGATTATGAATATTTTTACCAGGCAAGCGGCCAAAGGGAAGGTTATATCAAACCTACCTCAAGACATAACTACAGCAATAATGAACACCATCTTGCCTGGGGTGGCGATGCAAGTATGCCTTTCAAAATTGGCTCACTAAATAACACGGTAAAAACGGGGTATTTTGGTATACACAAAGAAGGTTCCTTAAACTGGGAAATCGCATCACTGGTCCGTAATGCATCGATAGCCGATAGCCTGAAATTCATCTCTATTGCCCAAATGATTGATCCTGCCAAAATTGGCAATAATGGCTACAATTATTTTATTAACCCATACTTTTTAAACGGCTACAAAGGTAAAAGTACCACCCAGGCGGCGTATATGATGCTTGATAACCGTCTTGCTGAAAAATTACGTTTGGTATGGGGCCTAAGAGCAGAGTACTTCAAATATACCGAACTCCGCAACGACCTCAATGTTAGGGGTGTGAATGGTTTCGCACTTCCATCTGAGAAAAAATGGCGTTGGTTACCTTCGGCTAATCTTACCTATAGCCCTACAAAAGAGATTAACATCAGGGCCGCTTTTTCAAATGCTGTAGTAAGGCCCGAACTAATGGATAACAGTCAGTTCTTTAGATACGACCCTATGTTTGACGCCCAGTTTGGGAACGAGGGTTTAGCCAGTACCCAAATAAAAAATTACGATCTTAAATTTGAATGGTTCCCCGGCTTGGGCGAAATAATCTCGGCAAGTGCCTTTTATAAAAAATTCGATCAACCCGTAGAAGTGGTTTACAGCATCTCAAACGGAGGCGGTTTTTATTATATCAAAAATTCTGATCAAGCCAAAGTTTATGGATTGGAACTGGAGTTGAGGAAAAACCTGGGTTTCATCAACAGCAGTACGCTGTTATCACGAATAACGCTTTATGGCAACCTTACTTTACAAACAGCCAATGTGGTTGGGACCTACAAAACTACCGGTACCAATGGCGAAAGTGTTATAGTAAGTGCCAAAGCCAAAAGAAACATGTATGGACAGGCACCTTACCTGATCAATGCCGGTTTCCAATATTTAGACGAGCATTTTGGCTTCAACCTTGCCTATAATAAATCTGGGCGCAAAACAACTTTGGTTAGTCCGGAACTGAATAACATTGAATATGAAAACCCGCGCGACCAGATTGATGCACAGATTAGTTATAAGTTTTATAAAAACAGGTTCGAAGTAAAAGTCAATGCCGCGAATTTACTCAACAGGGCCTCGCTGATTTATAGAAATACCGCGAGTTACGAAGCCAACCCCGATTACCAGCCGGGTTCAGACTACAGCAACAAGTTGCGATTGAAACCAGGTTTTACCAACAACCTGGATGATGGAGACCAGGTGATGTTTTCGCAAAAATTTGGCCGCACCTACAGCACCTCTATTACCTATAATTTTTAGAACGACCATGAAAAACAGTTTTTATAAGGTTAAACCATTTAACAGGAAAGGAGGAAGTTTATTTCCTGCATAGCCATAAAAAAAACGAAAGGTTGTATCAGAACCCTTCGTTTAAACCGATCATTTGCAGTGGAACGGCCAATCAGGAAAAACCTGAACTATTTTTAAATCTACTGTTAAAAACCCAGGGTAGCTAACAGCTTTACTTAGTTAAATCTATATGAACAGCTAAGATATAAAAAAACATCATATTTAGGTATATCAGGCTTTTATTTCCTTAAAAACCAACAAATAACTTGTCTGTAAACCTAAATAACCTTGAAAAAAATCAACCTAAAAAACATGGATCGTAACAATAAGATCCTATGAAAAACAAAAAATGACAATGAAAAATTTTAAAAATTTAATCGGTCTTTTATCAATTGTTGCTGTTTCATTTACAGCTTGTAAAAAAAACGAAGGTGGTGCTGATGCATTCGGTAACCGCAGCACTTCAGCAGCAGATTATTCACAATCATCCTTGCCGGTTGTGGCTGTTAGCGGAGACATTACCAGCTCTGTTACCTGGACCGCAGGAAACGTTTACGAATTAAGTGGTGTAGTAACGGTTAGAAATGGTGCGACTTTAACCATCCAACCAGGTACTTATATCAAAGCTTCGGTAAATACTCCGGGTGTACAAAATGGTGTATTGGTTGTTGCCAAAGATGGTAACATCAATGCAGTAGGTACAGCCGAAAATCCAATTGTATTCACCAGCCGCTACCTTCTAGATGGTGATGCCAGTACAACTGGTAAACCAGGCGACTTTGGCGGAGCCATTATTTTAGGTAATGCCAGAATCAACGTTGGTGATAAACTGATAGAAGGTTTAGCTGACAATCCTAAATTCCATTACGGAGGTACAAATGACGAAGATAACCGAGGTACTTTCCAATATGTGCGTATTGAGTATGCAGGTTTCCAGTTGGCTCCAAACATCGAAGTTAACGGTTTAACTTTAGGTGGCGTGGGCAGTGGCACAACGATCGATCATGTACAGGTTTCTTATGGTCTGGATGACGGATTTGAGTTTTTTGGTGGTACAGTTAGTCCAAGTAATTTAATTGCGCTGGCTTCTGATGACGACCAGTTTGATTTCGATAACGGTTTTACCGGTATATTAAGCGACTGTGTGGCGATTGCCGATAAAAATTCTACACACAGTACGAGTGGAGGCAATAGCGATTCAAACGGTATCGAATCTGATAACAATGCACCTGCGGAAGATGGTACGTTTAACTTAACCCCTAAAACACATCCAACCTTACAAAATGTAAGCATTTTCGGAACTGAAAATAAAAACGGTATTTCTGGTTTAGGCTACCGTAACGGTATCCGCGAGCGCAGAGGTTCTGAAGTAAGCTTAATTAGTGTGACTGTTTCTGGTTACAATACCGGTATCGCTTTCGACAGTGATGCCAATGCAAGTCTTTCAGATATCTCTTCTACTTCTGTTCATGGTTTCAACAATTCAATCACAGCTGCCGTTGGTGCTTATGTTGATGGTGGTGGCAATACTTTAGTAGTAAATGCAACCAACGCCAGTATTTTCGGTGTTGCGCAACCATGGTATAACACTCCGGGTTCTCCTGCTACAGTTACACTTCCGAGCTGGGCTTCAGGTTGGTCAAAACTTGTATTTTAATTTTTTCTTAATAGAAAGAGACTATGCTGTTCGGCATAGTCTCTTATAATAAAACAGGATAACGCTGTTTTAAATGATAATTAACCTTTATATGAAACTTAAAATATTTGCCTTTTTTTTCCTTTCGGCCATCGCCACATTAAGTTTATCCTGTCGTAAGGCAGAACTACTCCAACCCGAACCGGTTAAAATTATTCAGTTAAATGTTACGGGTGCAAGTAGTGTTGAGCTGGAGTACCTGTATAAAGACAGCGTAATAGCCGCACCACCTGCGGGGGGCATTAACGTAAAAACCCTGCTTACCGTTAAAGATCAGCACGCTGATTTGAAAATCAGAAAAAAAGGTTCAACGGAGATATTACTGTCCAGAACGATAACGGCAGCACCGTTCGATCAGTACATCAGTATTTTTTATGATGGCACTAAAATATACAACAGTTCCATTTCACTACTCATCAAAGGCTACGCACTGGCGGGTGAACTCGAATTTTTAATAGATGGAAATGTATTTTTATCCGGCACCGGTTCGATAAATAACACCTCCCCTATCCTGATTGATAAAGGTACAAGGAGAGAAATCACGGTACGCAAAAAAGGCGAAACCAATATTCTGCTTGCTAAAACGATCGATGCAACCAGCAATAGCCAAAGCATAAATTTCTTTTACGATGGAATCAAAATTGTTGATAATGTAAGCCTTAACCCGCCTGTAAATCCTGCAAATATGATGGTTAGTGCAAAGTTCGAGACTTTATTTGCACCACAATTTAAAAATGTTGATGTAGACCTCGTTTTCTACACCAGGCTTAAACCCCAATCTACCGCAGCGTATGCTACCGCCGGAACAAAGGTACAGCCCGAACTTAGGCTTACTTTGCTTAAAGATGGTACTTTTAACCAGATAGAACTTCCACCACTACCAGATGCCAATTATATATATAGTTTTGATATTGTTGAAAAAGGCACCGATAATGTACCCTACACCACAACCAGCGCGCCTTTTGTATTAGCCGCTTATCCCTTTAAACCTAACCAGGGCCGTTATGGGGAAATTAATTTTGAAGCTGGTAAGTCGAGGTTGTTTGTTATCAACGATACTAAAAATATTTTAGCGAATACAAGAAGTACCTACTTTTCCGGTAAAGTAACCGACCTTTCTCAATATTTCAGATAACATTACATGTTCATTCTTTAAAAAAGGAGGAAACCAAAGCAAACTGCAACGGTAATCTCCTTTTTCTTTATTGAAATTAAAGAGCCAGCATCCCGATACTAACATTTTTTTTGCTACAGCGCTACCACCCGATATATCTGATTATTGCTGTCATTATCTAAAGGTAATCACATTATTTCATAGCTTTACCCAGCAAACCATACAACAGAATGAAATTAATGATGTCAATTATCGGATGGTCTGGAGTAGTATTTTGTACGCTGGCATACCTTTTTTTAAGTATGAAATTAATCCGGTCGGATTCGTTCTCTTTTCAGGCCCTAAATATATTGGGTGGCTTGTGTTTAGCCGTAACTGCTTTAGATACGCACGATTTACCCAATGCTGCTGCCAATGTACTCTGGATGTCTATTGGCTTATTTGCTTTGGGTCGCCAGTTTAAAAAACGTGATCAGAAAGCGCCTTAGTCGGAGGTATGCAAAGCAGATCATAAGCTTTTTGCTTATAATAGGCTAATCGCTCTGAATAAGCTTTTTTATCATTTTCCAACGAAAGATAAAAGTAAGCCCCGTCAACCATTACAAAAATGAAATCGGCTGCAACCTTTGGGTCGTTTACATTTGTAATGCACTGCGCATTGCACTGTTCAATCAGCAACGCAAGTCCTTTGCGCAACGAATCCAGAATTAGCTTATACTTTTGCTTGATTTTTTTCTCCCTAAACGCCAAAGCGTAAAAAGTATAAAATAAACCGTCATCAAAAAGCAGGTTCCATTTTTTAGAAAACAGCATTTCAATCGTACTTTGCAAATCGCTTAAGGATGCTTTTTCTTTATTCTTTACGGTATAGATCAGTAAATACCGGTCAAGTATGTGGTCGATCAATTCGTAAGTGAGTCCTTCCTTGGTTTCAAAATAATGAATAATAAGGCTCGGGTTAATATCCATCACCTTTGCAATTTTGGCTATAGAGGTATTTTCGTAGCCCTCTTTTTTGGCCACCTGGTAAAATACCTTTATAATTTCCTGTCTCCTTGTCTCTTTTAGGCTTTTACGTCCCATTGTGCAGCTAATTTAATGGGGCAAACTAATCAAAAGCGGTTGGATTCTGCAAATTTATTTTACGAAATATATTGAATGAACGTTCAATTAATATATTAATTGAACGTTAACCTATCCTTAATATGATATGTTCAATTTAGCACTGCTGAAAAGAGCTTATTATTCCAAATCAAACAACTAAATATTAAGAAAATGAAAAAAAGGCTACTCTGGATATTCATGCTATTGATTCTGTCTACAAGCGGCTTTGCACAAGGGATCGCAATAAAAGGCGTGGTTACTGATGCAAAGACAGGAGAAACGCTCCCTGCCGTAAACATTACCGTAAAAGGGACAAACCTGCATATCGCCACCAACAGTAATGGTATTTATACCTTAAGTAATGTAAAACCTGATGCCACACTTATCTTTTCCTACATTGGCTACAAGCAACAGGAAATTTTGGTTAGTGGCCGGGCAAAAATCGATATTTCTTTATCTCCTGACTTTGCCAACCTCGATGAGGTAATGGTTGTTGGTTTTGGAACCAAGAAAAAAATCAATGTTGCCGGCGCAATTGATCAGATTTCTGGCAAGCAGCTTGAGTCGAGACCTGTAAGCAACGTATTACAGGGCTTACAGGGCATTAGTCCCGGACTCAATATTACTTACGCAGGCGGCGCGCCAGGCAGTGTACCCAACATCAATATCAGGGGCTATACTTCCATTAATGGTGGCTCGCCATTAATTGTTATCGATGGTATTCCTGCTACCAGCACTGATGATATGTTGCGCTTAACCCCTAGCGATATTACTTCGTTTACCGTATTGCGCGATGCGGCATCGGCAGCCATTTATGGCGCACGTGCTGCATTCGGTGTAATTCTGATTACCACTAAACAAGGTGTTGCTGGTAATAATACCATTAGTTACAATACTTTCCAATCATGGGCAAAGCCAACCTTACTACCCAGGCCGGTGACCGATCCCTATATTTTTTCGAGGGTATTAGAAACTGCTACAGATAACACTCCATGGGATTATGTAAATTATTCTGACGAATATTACCGCTGGGCGAAAGAAAGATCGGATAACCCTGCTATAGCCGATACCCGGTTAAATTCAACCGACCCTACCAAATGGGCCTATATGGGCAGTAACGACTGGTATGAATATTTTTTTAATCACTCGAGTTTATCTAAAAGCCATACCCTTACTTTTTCTGGTGGAGCTGCGGTAAACGAAAAGCCCTTAACCTACTACCTCTCTGCAGATTATACCAGAGATAATGGGTTAAATAAACTGACTGCAGATTACTGGGACCGTTATGGACTGAGGTCAAAAGTTGGTTTTTCTCCACTTTCGTGGCTTAAAATTGATAATAACCTGAATATTTATCAAACTAAACGGGCACTTCCCAACGGAAACATTACCGACCTGTATTACCTGATGCCTACCGACGTAGCTACGAATCCTGATGGCACATGGGCGAATACCGCTGCCGGAAAACTGGCTGCAAAACTGGTAGATGGAGGAAATAACCTTCAAAATATGTTTGGTTTTCAAAATATTACAAGTGCAACAGCTTTATTTTTAAAAGGTGATCTTCAGGTAAACGCTGACGCTTCTTTTAAACGTGAACTCTGGAAAACGCATAATGACAGTAAAAAATACAAAATCGGCTATGGTCCGAATGATATCCGCGAAGAAGGTGGGACTGGTTCAGTAACCGAAAACAATGGTTTCCTGTTTAATAACGCATTTAATATCTATAGCACTTATAAAAAGACGCTTGGCGACCATTTTTTCAGTGCAATGGTAGGTTTTAATAGCGAAGATTACAGCTATTCTACCGTAAACGCGAGTAAAGACATTCTGATTTCTTCTTCTCTACCGTACCTATCGCTCACCAGTGGAACGGCTACTGCTAGCGCAGGTTATTCCGCTTACGCTACCAATAGTGCATTTTCAAGATTAAATTACACGTACAAAAACAGGTACATCCTGGAAGCTACAGGAAGGTACGATGGTTCATCGCGGTTCCCTATAGACAGACGTTGGGGATTCTTCCCTTCGGCATCGATCGCCTGGATAGGAAGTGCAGAAGATTTCTTTAAACCATTATTATCTACGGTATCTACTTTTAAACTTCGTACTTCATATGGCGATCTTGGAAACCAGAATGTGGGCGATTTTGGTTATATCCAATCTCTGGTACCTGGTACTTCAGGTTATTTAATAGGAGGCAATGGCCAGAACCAGGTGATTAATGGTGCCCCTGGATTAAATGTGGATCCACGCACGTATACATGGGAAAGGGTATCTACCTTAAATATGGGTACCGATATTGGTCTATTGAACGATAAACTTTCTTTCACTTTCGATTATTATATCCGTGATACCAAAGGCATGCTTACTGCAGGACAGGAACTTCCAGGGGTGTTAGGCACGGGTGTACCACGTCAGAATTCAGCAGATCTTCGTACCAAAGGATGGGAACTTTCAGTAACTTACCGAGACAGGTTTGAACTGGGTTCAAAACCTTTCAGCTTTGATACTAAAATATTCCTGGCCGATTCTAAAGCTAAAATTACCAGATTTAAAAATGATCAGAACCTGTTTTCAAATTACCGCGAGGGGCAGACACTCGGAGAGATCTGGGGATTACAGAATGACGGGGTTTTCCGGAGTAAAGCAGAAATTGCTGCTTTAGATGAATCTGCCATTATTCCATGGGGTGCACTTTCCATTGTTGAGGGATGGCCAAAATATGTTGACCTAGATGGAAATAAGAAAATTGAAAGGGGTTTAAGTTCAAACGATCCGAAAGATTTAAAAATTATCGGTAACAGTGCTGACCGTTATACGATCGGTGCCAATCTGAATATGGATTGGGGTGGTTTTGATGTTTCTGTATTTTTGCAGGGCGTATTAAAGAGAGATTTTTATCCTCATCACTATCTTTTCTGGGGGCCTTACCAGCAGCCGTATGCCAACGTTTATCCATGGAACCTTGATTTTTACCGTGGAGCAGCTGATTCGCCGGAACAAAGAGCCAAACACTCCGCTTCATATATCGCCGCAGGCCTTGCTGATGCCAATACCGATTCTCAATATCCGGTATTACAATCTTGGCTTGCCGATGCCAATTATGGATCGGGTTTAGATATTCCCCAGACTAAATATTTGCTAAACGGTGCTTACCTGAGGATCAAAAACGTATCGTTTGGTTATACCTTACCAGTTCAGTGGACCAAAAAGTTTCATGTAAACCGTCTTCGCGTATTTGTGACCGGAGAAAACCTGTATGAGTTCTCTTCTATCAAGAAATTTATTGATCCAGAAGCGGTTAACCAGGGACCAAGTGCCTGGGCATATCCTTATCAACGGAGATATGCCTTCGGTTTAAACCTCGATTTTTAATTTTTGGATCTATCATAATTAAATCATTAGAAAATGAAAAAGTATATATATATCGTGTTTATTGCAGTTGCAGGTATGCTCGCAGCCTGTAAAAAAGCCGGGCTTGATCGTTTCCCTCAAACCTCCGTCTCCCCTGGCCTCTTTTTTAACACAGAAAGTGATCTTTCGCTCTATGTAAATGGCCTACTCTCGCAGCCAGACCGCAGTACTTACCTTAATGATCAGAGTACGGATAACGTATCTACTACAGCAGCAGTTGAGATAAAAAATATTATGGGAGGCAACGCGACTGCCCAAAACATTACCACTGGCTGGAGCTGGAGCAGATTAAGAAACATTAACTATTTTCTAGAGAATTGCGGAAAAGCACAGGTTTCTGCTGCCGTTAAAAACCACTACGCGGGTTTAGCGAGGTATTACCGCGCTGAATTCTATTTAGATAAAGTTAAGCGTTTCTCTGACGTACCCTGGTATTCAGGTACATTGGAACCTGGTGATGATGCACTCTACAAAGCCCGGGATCCAAGGACGTTGATTGCCGACAGTATCATGGCAGATCTGGATTTTGCCTATAAAAATGTGAGGGAAAGTGTTCCGGTAGGTACTCCGGGAAAATGGGCAGTGGCCACTTTATATGCACGGGCAGCACTTTATGAGGGCACTTATCGTAAATACCATAACGAACTCAATTTAAGTGGCTCAGCAAATGCATTTTTAGAAACTGCAGCAAGAATTTCAGGGGAAATCATCGCCAGCAAAAAGTTTAACATTTACAACACCGGAAAACCGGAACAGGATTATGCAACACTTTTCTCCAGTCAGGATTTAACAGCCAATAGCGAGGTCATTTTAGTCAACATCTTTGACCTGAGTAAAAGCAAAAGCCAGAATGTAAATTCTACCGTCTTTGGCGATTATGAGCAGGCACCAGCCAAGAACCTGTTAGAAACTTACTTAATGAAAGATGGAACGAGGTTTACAGATGTAGCAAACTACACGCAGCTGGGTTTTGTGGCAGAATTTAAAAACCGCGATCCGCGGATGTCGCAAACAATGGTTTACCCGGGCTGGATCAGGGTACCCGATCCTACCCCCTATATCCAGCGTTTAAACAAAAATTTTACAGGTTATCATCAGTTGAAAGGTTATGTAAACAGCACTGATAACGCGATCTTAAACGGTGTAGATTTTCCGGTATACCGCTATGCAGAAATCCTGTTAACTTATGCTGAAGCGCTTGCTGAATTGGGTACCTTAACGCAGGCCCAACTCGATCAATCGATAAATCTTCTTCGTAAAAGAGCGGGGTTGCCCGATCTCAACCTGGCAGCGGCTAATGCCAATCCAGATCCGGCATTGCAATTACAGTATCCGAATGTCACCGCTAACGCAGGTGTTATACTCGAAATCAGAAGGGAACGCAGGGTAGAATATGCTTTTGAAAACATGCGCTTTGATGATTTAATGCGCTGGAAGGTAGGCAAACTACTTACCACAAGCCCCCAAGGCATGTATTTTGCCGGATTGGGCAAATACGACCTTACCGGTGACGGCGTTGATGATATTATTCTGATTGACAGAACGGCAACGATCCCTGGTGAAGACCAGAAAGAAAAAAATTCGCTTGGGGTAAAACTTATTTATTACCGTGCAGGACTTATCGGTACTGATGCAACGGTTTATCTGAAGAACGGCAACAACGGCGGTAATATCGTAACAGAAAATGTGACCAGAAACTTTGAAGAGCCCAAATTCTATTACCGCCCTATTCCGCAGCAACAAGTCATCCTGAATCCTAAACTGAAACAAATTTTTGGCTGGTAATGATGGCAGAAATAACGAGAAGGTCTTTAATAAAGGCAATAGGAATATCGGCAGGAACGGCATTTTTGGGCCCGTTGCCCGTTCTGGCTTCAGAAACGCTTACAGATAAACCGAAAGGTAAGAAGTTGGTGCTTACTGTGCCACACATTACTGATGTTCATATCCGTGCAGGAGAAAATGCCCCGCTACGATTCAAAGCATGTTTAAATCAGATAATCGGCAAACATAAAGTTGATTTCTTCTTAAACGGAGGAGATTCCATTAATGATGCTTCTTATGATAATGTGGTACGCAATCAGGTAACTGAACAATGGGATATTTGGGATGAATGCACTAAGGTGATCGATAAATACAAAATATACAGTTGTATTGGCAACCACGATATCTGGTGGAAAGCGCCTGCAACAGACGATGAAATGTATGGAAAGAACTATGTGGTAAAACGGCTGAAAATTCCTAATCGTTATTACAGTTTCTCTAAAAAAAACTGGCACTTTATTATCCTTGATGGCAACAACAGCAAAATTTCTCTTGATGATGAACAGTATAACTGGCTTGAGCAGGAATTAGAAAACCTGCATGCCGGCACACCTACGCTGATCATGTCACACTATCCGATCCTGGGCACCACCCACGTATTGGTTGGCGGCGGACATTCGGATTGTAAAAAACTGAAGAATCTCTTCTACAAACATCGCGATAAGGTAAAAATCTGCCTGAGCGGACACAACCATCTCTCTGATCAAACGGTATACAATGGTGTGCAATACTGCTGCAATGGAGCCATGAGTGGCTTTTGGTGGGGCAAAGGCGATGCAGAATCAGCAGGCCCCTGTTATTACCAGGAAACGCCACCCGGATATGCTATACTTAAAATGTACGATGATGGAACAGTTGAAAACGAATATTTCTCACACACTTTCTAATCATAAAACGATGTTATTAAGGACATTTATTTTTGCCTGCTTTTTTTCTTTATCACTATCATCACTTGCTCAAAACAGGTTACAAAAAGTGGTTTATGTTATCGCCGATGGTATCCCTGCCGATGTAATAGAACGATTGGAATTACCTAACTTCAAAAAAATCATCTCTGCAGGATCTTATTCGCGCATGCATGTGGGCGGAGATAAAGCAAGTTATAACGAAACACCAACCATATCTGCTGTAGGTTACAATAGCTTGCTTACCGGCACCTGGGTAAACAAGCATAACGTACCCGATAATGATATCAAGGCTCCAAATTATAATTATCAGCATATTTTCAGGCTTTTCAAAAATCAATACCCTGATAAAAAAACAGCTATTTTTTCCAGCTGGACTGACAACCGAACCAAACTGCTTGGCGATGGCCTTCCCGAAACCGGAAACTTTAAACCCGATTTTGTAGCTGATGGTTTTGAGTTAGATACTGTCCGCTTTAAACATGATAAAAAAGCTGACTATATGCATTTTATTGATGAGGAAGTGGTTAAACGAGCTGCTAATACCATTCATGATCAAGCACCGGATCTATCATGGGTATACCTGGAATATACGGATGATATGGGCCATCGCTATGGTGATAGTCCGGAGTTTTATAAGGCTGTTGAGATGCTGGACAAACAAATGGGCCAAATTTGGGATGCCATTAATTACCGTCAACAGCGATTTAAAGAAGATTGGCTGATTGTAATTACAACTGATCACGGACGCGATGAAAAAACAGGTCGCGGACATGGCGGACAATCGGATCGTCAGCGTTCTACCTGGATGGTAAGTAATTATAAAAACCTGAATACTTATGCGCAATACTTCGATCTTAGTATAGTAGATATTATGCCTTCCATTGCTGATTATCTGAATATAAAACTTCCAAAAAGTGTAGAACAGGAAATTGATGGTACTTCATTTATTGGCCCGGTATCCATATCCGCACTCAAGGCAAATTATGTACAAAACCACTTAGACATCACCTGGAAGGCATTTGAAAAGAAAGGAAAAGTAAAAATTTGGCTGGCAACCACTAATGCCTTTAAAACTGGCGGAAAAGATGATTATCATCTATTGGGAGAGGTTGACGTTAATCAGCAACATTACCTGGCCGACCTTAAGAATTATCCATCTCCTTACTATAAACTAGTGGTTGAAGCACCAGACAATACGCTTAACAAGTGGATAAGTGTTAAATAATTAATTTCATTCCGAAAAATTCATATTCTTAAGCCCTATGCCTGATCTTAAGCGATCAGCTATAGGGCTTTTTTATTACTTGTAGCGCTTATCCTAATTGCTTACATAACAAAATTTGTCCTTAGATTTTAAATATTCGTACTTTTAAACCAATTTTTAGGAGCTTTAGACCTTTTTTGAAAGCGGTTCCTGATCGAAATTTGTATCATAAATTTCATCAAAGCGGAATCATCAATAATTTGATTTGGCTGATCACCAACCCAGATTCATTAAAGTGGCTAAATATACTATCACATCAACCCCTACAGGTTTAAAAACTGCCCTTCTACGGCTTATTATTTATGGTGCACTCATTTACCTGCTTGCCGAATTTCTTAAATGGAATGTAAAACAGGAAGCAGTAAGCAATAAATTCAGTGAAGATTCTGCGGTAGAATATGTTCAAAGCATTTTGCTCCTTTTAAGTTCAACCGTTTTTCTCTACACCTCTTTTAAATACAGATCCTTATTCCCACTTTCCTTCGCGCTATTTGCTTTTATGATGGCTTCGTTGATCCGGGAACAGGATGCTTTTTTGGACGAACATGTTTATGATGGTGCATGGCAAACCGGTGCATTCAGTCTCCTTATCCTGGCAAGTCTCCTTATTTACAGAAAGAAAGCCATATTTTTCTCCAACTTAAACAATTTTGTACACCAGTTCTCTTTTGGAATTTTATTATCAGGTATTGTAACAACCTATATTTTTGCGCGCCTGTACGGAAGGAAAGTTTTCTGGATGGCCGTTATGGAAACACAGTACGTCCGTGATGTCAAAAATGTATCAGAAGAGTCTCTCGAACTCTTTGGCTATGCACTTATTCTTATTGCAAGTGTAGAGTTTTATCTATTTGCCCATGCAAAAAACATTGAAATAGAATTAAAAACACACCAGGCTCAATCCTCATTTCCTATTTCTGCTTAATTTGAGTTAAAACGAACATGCTATTTACCAATGGCGGCTACCATTTTGGTTACAAGTTGTTTTAATTTGGTGTAGCGCATTAATAAATTAAAAGAAATGATGCCCAAAAGTGCACAGGTTAATCCTGCCAACACATCCAGCGTATAATGATGACTGGTATAAATCGCCGAAAACCAGATGCCCAGCATTACAGTAAAGAAGAAAATATTAATTTTTCCCAAATGATTTTTCAAACCATAATAAACCACAATAACCGGATATGATGAGTGCAATGATGGCATGGCTGCAAATACATTAGAACCTTTGCTGTATATTCCATGAAAAAGTGTAATCCCAAAGTAGTGGTCAAAACGGGCCAGGCCGGCGGTATTACCAGCTGTTTTAGCTACAAAGCCGAAACCGTGTTCCTGTACATACCACGGTGGAGCAGCCGGGAAAGCATAGTAAACCACAAAACCCAGTAAATTTACCCAAACAAAGGTGAGTGAGAACCGAACAAACTGTTCTTTATTCTTAAAAAAAAGATAGGTAGCAAATGCCAATGGAACGGGTACCCACATCAGGTAGAAAAACCCCGTCAATACGTCTAAAAACGGGGTACTGTTTATCTTCCAGTATTCGTTCGGTGTTAGTATTGCTCCGTGGTAATTAATGCCAAAGGTTTTCCTTTCCAAATCATATAAATCTTTAATATGCACCGTATTAAACAGATAGTTTGGAAAGGCTTTCATGTAATCAAACAGGATCCAGTATATGATAAATATAGAAAAACCGAGGATAAACTTTCTGGTTCCCCTTGATATATAGAACAAGGCATTAAAGATAAAAATCAGCACCAGCTGATCAGTTTTAAAGCCAACCAGCAGTATTGATAACAATAGATATCCAACAGATATAGCAACTGTTAGGTAAATATTACGGATATCATAAAAATTGTTTTTAAGCAATGATTGTTGCTGCATACTACTTTTTATCAAAGTTAGACCTGAAAATGTGGTCCCAAAAAGTCCAGCTTACCCCATAACCTTTGGTCGAGTCGGAATAATGGTGAAGCATGTGATGCTGCTTTAGTTTTTTCCAGAAACCACTTTTAAAATTTGCATGGTGAAGCGCATAATGTACCATATCGTAAAACAGATAACCGATCATAAACCCTGAAAAAAACGGATAAACTTTGGTATCCGGCAATAACCAGTCGAAAAGAAAGTAAAAGCCTAAAGCCATGGGAATACTGGCAGAGGGCGGCATCACAAGCCTTTTGGCATCATTTGGGTAATCATGATGTACCCCATGGAAAATAAAATGGATTTTCTTACCCCATTCAACTTCAGGTTCAAAATGAAAAACATAACGATGGAGCACGTATTCGGTAATGGTCCAGATGCCCAGGCCGAGCAAAAACCATCCTGTAAAACTTAAAGCTCTCATGTTTATTTCCCAGAGTGCTTTCCAAAACAGAAAGGCAATAACCGGAACATATACGATTAATGGTACGTAAAACTGAACTTTTGATAGACGCTCTAAAAAGTCGTTTTTAAACATCCTGATGGATGCGGTTGAATTGGAAACAAAATTCTTTTTCATTGTAATTATTTAATTGGCTTTCAGCTCCACTCATTTAATCGTCATCCTGAACTTGTTTCAGGATCTTCTTCCCAAACAATCTGTCATATACAATACTTTATCCCTAAAGATTGTTCGTTACACTCAGAATGACAATTCACTCCTATTCAATCGTCATCACGACTGAAGCGCCGCGAAATGGAGAGATCGATATGGTTAGATTTTGTTTCGCAGAGCCTTCGTGTTCTCGACTACGCTGCACCCGAAAGCTATCGGTTCCGCTCGAAATGACCATTCGGGAGAGATTGCTTCGTCGGCTGAAAAAGCCTTCTCGCAATGACGGAATGGATAAGAACGCCACCCGCAAAACGCCTAACGCTAAACCTTAATCCTTTCTACTAACACTTTCGACGGTTCCGAAGCATCATAACCTTTAATTTCAACATATTTTACATTAGGAAACCAGAATGTGCCCCCTTCAATCCGAAGGAATATCCGTTCCAGCTGCATTTTCTTATTGTTGATTGTCGCAAAAACATGATATTTCTTGTCAACAGCAGATTTATTCAGGTACATCGGCAACTTTTTATGGGAGGTGAACCGCAATTCAAACTGGCCATTGCCTAAGTTTTTGCTAATAATGCCATAAGCAAATTTCCGCTGAATATAACTGAGTTCTTTCTTTTCACCCTGATCTCCGTAACGCATCCAAAATACATTTACAGGTTGCTCTTTATTCACTTCTCCATGTTTATCTACATTTAACTGGCAAATGATGGTATTGGTATTCGGATCGCGCTGCAAGTAAAACAATTGATTGCTAATGTCTTTTGGTACCGGAAAACTGATCGGGGAAGGATCTGCCCCCTGCGCATTCGCAGGCAAAGAGATTATTCCGGTTAAACCTCCCATAAAAACTAAACCTGCAATTAATGCCGCCTTATTATTTCCTTTTCTTTCCTTAAACTCTTGTGCTTCCAGGCCTCTTTTTGCCTCTTGAAGACGTTTAACAGCCGTAATATTGGTCAATACCGCCATTACAGTAATGGGCATGGTAAAAATCGACATGGTTTCGAATACATGGAAAGAAATTCCAGGCACATATAACTTATAATTACCACCGATAAAATGACCTGCAATACCGCAGAAGATGGCAAAAATGCCAATGGTCACTACCCGCTCCGGTCGCTGCATTAAACCGCCTTTACACTCCACTCCTAATCCTTCTGCCCTTGCACGCGTGTAACTTACCATCATCGAACCAATTAGTGCAATAAAAGCAAACAATGAACTTAAAAAGTAATGATGTGCCACCAGGTAGTAACAGATACCCAAAAACATAATCATTTCGCTATAACGATCTAGTACCGAATCGTACAAAGCACCAAACTTCGAACTCATGTTCCCTAGTCGCGCCACCTGACCATCGAGCATGTCGAACAGACCAGCAAAAAGCACTAGTGCACCTCCCCAACCAATGTAAGACATGTCGCCTCGGTTAGATTTTTCTGCACCAAGCACAAAAATAACGGCCACGCCAATATTTAAAATTAAACCTATGGTAGTGACGGCATTAGGTGTTAAACCGATTTTGATCAATCCCTTTACAAAAGGATTGATGACTTTATAAATGCCCTGTTGCAGGCTGTCTCTCAGATTTTTTTCCATAGCTTATTTTAAAAATCAAATTTTACCCTTGCCCTAATCCCCCACTCCGAAACTTCCGGATTATTGAGGTAACTGAAGCGTTTTACCAGATCTACCCGCAATAACTTAAAGATGTTAGCTACACCGATACTGCCTTCCATATAGGGTGTATTGCCCAATGCATAAGTTCTTTGTGAACCGTTCTCATAAACCGGAAGCTGGTATAATCCGGTTTGAAAATTCGGATTATTCTCATTCCGCAAGCCACCATACAGGGCTTTGAATGAGAACACTTCCCTCAACTTCAATTTTTTGATCAATGGCATTTTATTAAAAAAGAAGCCATTAAAATTATGATCGATATTAATGCTTACGTAATGATCACTTACAAACTCCAGGAAGTTCATTAAGTTGTATGAGTTAAGTTGATAAGCATAGGTTTGATTGGCACGGTGGATATCCAGCAAAGGAAAAGGCACTTTTCCGGCAATGTAGCTACCCTCTACCGTTACATCGCTATAACCCAGCTGCGATAAATAAAAACGTTTATCAATGCTTCCCAGCAGGTTGTGATAATTATATTCGCCGCCCAAAACGCCTTTCAAACCCGCGGTGTAACGGAGATTAAATACGGGATAACGATCGGCAATGGGTACGCGGTATATTTTCCCCTGGTAAAATTTTTCATTCGGGGCGTACCTTAACTGAACAGACACCTCACTGGTGGTTAACCGGTTTACCAACTGGTTATTTGTATTCAGGTAACTTAAACCGCCGGCTGGTGTCTGGCTCCATTTTTTGAAACCCAGGTTATAGGAAAAGTGATTTTCGAACTCCTTTACATAATCCAAACGGTAAAAATCGTTATACAACAGCATATCGTTTACGCCACGTTTAAACGAGAGCAGGAAATTATCTTCCTGTACAAACTGCAACTCTTGTCCGGGTATTTTAGTATCGCGCTGAAAACTGGCCCTCACATAATGTTGAGGGAATGCGTAGATCGATTTATTGTTCAGTGAATAGGTACCGGAAAGGAAAAACTTCCATTTCTCATCTTTAATGCCATAAGCCAGATAGTTTTCGAAATAGTAACGTTTGCTCAATTCTGGAGTGGTTCGGCCACCAAACCGTAGCCTTAAACCTTCTACATTGTTAAAACTGTAAAAGGTGTTTACCGGACCAATTTCATAGGGGCCAAGATTCTGATAACCTGCAAATAAAAGGGTCACGATTTTCATGGTCCGCTTGAAAGATGGCAGATTTTGCAGCGTATCGATATTGCTGTAAATTTTCAGCTGGTTCTTCGAAATGGTATCTAACCGGTTATTCTCCCAAAATGTATCGTCTTTTTTTGCCGCATCAGCCTGTACTACGCTGCTTTTCCCTTGAAAAATCGTATCCGGCAGCACCATATCATACCGGTAATTTTTAAAAGTAACCGAACGCTCGCCTGTAAAGCCAATACCTTTGGTTTTACCAATGCCGAAATCGGCCAGTAAACTACTTTTGCTCAAACTGTATTTGCCTTTATCGTTCTGTTCAAAATTCAGATCGATTTTAAGTGCACGCACAAAATTGAGATTAATATTTTTGTTTACCCCGAAAGAGGCTCCTGTAACCGCATAATGCCTATCATTGGTCACGTAAATCTTCCCTTCGAACAACATATCGCCGGTATTACGCGGGGTAAAAGACAGTTCTATTATTTCAGGTTTCTGTGTTTTAATGGTATCAGTAATGAAAAACTTATAAAAATTAGGCGCACCATCTGCAATAGGACTCAAAAATTCATTACTGATCACGGAGATATTATTCTTATAAATATCAATATCCTGATACATCCTGTCGAAATAGGATTTCATTCCTTTATTATCAATGTAACGGCTATCAAACTGGACCTGTTTTTCTCCGATTATAATCGTTTTGTTCTTTTCCGGATCTTTACTCAGGTAATGATCGGCCAGTTGCTCCTGAATATAAATCGGAAGAAGATTTTTCCCTCCGATTAATGTCGAATCCTGCTCCTGAAACAGAAACTGATAATTCTTAAACATCCTTTTATTCTTAAACTTATCTGATACATTGCTCAGTGAGAAGAGCATTTTTTCATATTGCCTGAAAGAAATGGTGTTATAACTTTTAATGCGGTTTTCATCTTTATGCGCAATTACCTGCCGGATCAATTCCACCGCGGGATTATCTTTATTTCGATACTTAGTCTTTTTACCGCCCACCACAACCACTTCATCCAAGACTCTCGAATCGGGTACCATGGCAATATCCAGTTCCTGCGTTGCGGATGGAACAGTATTTTTAAGAACACTACGATAACCAACATAATTGAAACTGATCTCATTTTGTGGGTTTGGAGAAACAAGTAAATATTTCCCGTTTACATCGGTCTGTGTACCAATCTGGGTATCTTTAAAGAAAACCGAAACATTGGGCAGCGTTTCTTTGGTTACGGCATCGCGTACCGTACCAGATACAACAGTTCTTTGGCCAAAGGCATTTACCTGCAAAATAAAACAGAGCGTAACGAATAATAAAAATGAATAAATCGGTTTCATTTAATTTGAAAAAATAAACTGCTTTTGCATGATATAATTGTAGCTGATACCCGTTAAAACGGAGCTCAAGACTTTGGCGAGTACGTAATTGAGATTAAAAAAATGCGTGAGCATAAATACCCCCGAGGTTACAATGATCAGGTTGCCGGCCCATACCAAAATATATTTTAATATCTGCCACCTAATGGCTGTAGATTCACTTTCAAAAACCCATTTACGGTTTACATAAAAGTTAACGGCACCACCTGCTACCGTGCCTGTTATACTGGCTGCCAGGTACCACCATCCTAAAAGATTTACGGCCATAATAGTCACGCCGAAATCTGTTGCCGAGGCCACTAAGGATGATGCCTGTGCTTTTAGGAAAGTGAACATCAGGTTTAAAATATTGCTAAAACAACGATGAGTTGCAGTATAATATTCGCATAAATTCCAGCCAGCACATCGTCAGCCATTACCCCCCAACCACCTGGCAGCTCTTCTAATTTGCGGATGCCAAATGGTTTAAGAATATCAAAAAACCTAAAAAGAATAAGACCGATCAGGGTATATTGCCATTTTAAAGGTATAAGCAGTAATGTAATGCACATTCCGGCAACTTCATCAATTACTACCCGGTTGTGGTCTTTACCCCAAATCTCCTCCACCCTATCGGCACTCATTACCCCAATCATTACAATGAACATGGTAAAAAGTATAGGCCATAAATATGGATTGGTATAAGGGCCCTGGGAAAGGTGCCAGCAAATACACGTTGCTATTGCAGCGTAAGTACCGGCACCTTTACCGATGTAGCCAATGCCCAAAGCCGTTGAAAGAAATTTGTGGATAAACACTATACTGTTTCTATCAGTTCTTCTTCGTAATCCTGCCCTAAATGGGTAATCAATTCTTCACCCATAATGTAACGCAGGGTATTCTGAAGTTTCATTAACTGTTTAAAAATGTCGTTTTCTGCTGGTACCCCTGGTATCGTTTGCGGCGATTTCAGGTAGAATGATAACCATTCCTGAATGCCCGACATATTTGCACGTTTAGCCAGATCGATAAACAGCGCAAGGTCTAATACTATCGGTGCGGCCAAAATCGAATCGCGGCAAAGGAAATTGATTTTGATCTGCATTTTGTAACCCAACCAACCGAAAATATCGATGTTATCCCAACTCTCTTTGTTATCACCATGAGGGGGATAGTAGTTGATCCTGATTTTGTGGTACATGTCGCCGTACAGATCATGATTGAGCTCCGGTTTAAAGATATCTTCCAGTACACCCAGTTTTGATACTTCTTTGGTTTTGAAGTTATCCGGATCATCTAACACCAAACCATCTCGGTTACCCAGAATATTATCAGAAAACCAACCGTTTACACCTAACGAACGTGCCGCTAAACCAGGTGCCAAAATGGTTTTCATCAAGGTTTGACCGGTTTTAAAATCTTTACCGGCAATTGGGGTATTGGTTTCTTTAGCCAGTTCGATCAAAGCAGGAATATCTACCGTTAAGTTTGGCGCACCGTTAGCAAAAGGAATTCCCAATTTTAACGCCGCGTAAGCATAAATCATACTTGGCGCGATACGTGGATCGTTATCTCTTAAACCCTGCTCAAAAGCAGCAAGTGATTCGTGAACTTCTGACGCTTCGAAATAAATTTCGGTAGAGCCACACCAAACCAGTACAATACGGTCGCAGTTGTTTGCAGCTTTAAAGTTTTTGATATCTTCCATTACAGCTAGAGCCAGTTCATAACGGTTATCGATATCTTTTACATATTTGCCATCCAGGTTTTTTACGTAGTTTCTGTCGAAAGCAGCGCGCATCGGTTTAATGGCCTGTAATTCTTCGCGTACATCGCGCAAAAGGTTAGCATCCAATACGCGGGCGTTTAAAGCAGCTTCGTAAACGTTATCTTCGTAAACATCCCAGCCACCGAAAACCAAATCTTCCAGATTGGCCAGAGGAACAAAATCTTTGATTTTTGGCTCCTTTTTTTCTGTTCTTTTACCTAAACGGATCGTACCCATCTGCGTTAAAGAACCGATCGGCTTTGAGATGCCTTTTTTAATTGCAGCAACTCCGGCGATCATGGTTGTTGCTACGGCGCCTAATCCCGGCATTAATATTCCCAGCTTACCTTCAGCTGCTTTTACTTGTTCTTTCATTCTATTTTATTTAAAATCTTATAACCAATTGTTTTTACGGTACCAGTTGATGGTTTCATTTAGTCCCTGTTCCAGGCCAAACCGGGGGGCAAAACCAAAATCATTCTGAATATTTTTAATGTCGCAGCCCCAGTTAGGCGCCGTGAGTTCTTTTATCTTATCTACATTTAATGCGGGTATTTTATTAAAGATGCCATATAAATGCTCCATCGACCAGGCCAAACCTTTAATCAATGGCACAGGCACATTTACCCTTACTGTTTTTTTGCCTAAGGCCTTCCTTGCATAATGAGCAAGCGATGAACGCTTGTATACTGCCCCATCTGATATATTATAAGCCCTGCCCACCACATCAGAAGCGAGTACCTTAATGATAAGGTCGGCAAGATCGGTCGCATACACGAAACTGAGTTCCTGTTCCTGCTTGCCAATGTAAAGCTCCAGCCCAGCCTTGATGGTTTTGATCAGTATGAAAATATCTTTCTCCCTGGGACCATAAACCGCAGTGGGCCTGATTATAATTAAGGGTAAATCCGAAATCTGGGCCAGGTATGTTTCGGCTAATGCTTTGCTGATCCCATAACTGGTTACCGGATTTGAAGCACCATTATCCGTTAGCCTTTCATTTTTTTGCTTTAAAGGTCCCAGTGCCGCCAAACTGCTGATGAATACAAACTTCTTGATGCGATGTGTTGATTTTGAAGCAGCTACCGCCAAATTCCTGGTATAGGTTGCGTTAATTTTATTGTAATCGCTTAATTTTTTTGCCTTGGTTACTGCAGCAGCATGTACAATATAATCGTACTTTTTCTCTTCAATATTCTCTTTCAGCAAATAGATCGATTCAAAATCTAGATCTACATAATTGATCTCAAAATCTTTAAGATGACCTGCAGTTGTACTGTTACGTACATTGGCAAATACTTCCATATTGTTGGCCAAAGCGGATTTAATCAGGTGATAACCCACAAATCCCGTTGCTCCCGTTATCAACACCCGCTTTTTCATATCGCTTTCTCTAAAATTCTGTATTTCCGGTATAACTTTCCACCGATATCTTCAATGGGTTTATTGATCAGCTCGTTATGGTCTAAAGTCCAGCTCGCCTCTGCATATTTCATCTTTTTAGCTTCAAAATGTTTGATAATCCGTCCATATAAACAGGCTTCGATCCCCATTTTACGGTAACCATCTACCACGCCAAGCAATAAAATACGGATCCCATCAATTTTCTTTTTATTGGCTAAAAGCTTGATCAACCCCGTTGGGAACAGTCTTCCGCGTTTAATTTTGATCAAAATCTGGTTGATATCGGGTATTGCTAAAGCAAAACCTATAATCTTGCCATGTTGCTCGGCCAGGATGCAAAATTCAGGATCAAGAATAAGTTTTAAATCGTTTGCCGTGTAGTCAAACTCTTTATCCGTCATCGGTACAAAACCCAGGTTTTTATCCCAAGCTTTGTTGTATACCTCTCTTACCGCATTACAATCCTCCTTGAATTTCTTCATGTTGATTTTGCGGAGAATAATGTCATTCCGTTTCAAACGTTCCTCAATCCTGTCCATCAGTTTCACCGACCGGTCGCTATAATTGCCAGCGGTGTACCGGTAGGCCCTTAAATCAACATTTTTCTGAAACCCAATCTGTTCCAAAAGCGGCAGATAGTAACGGGCATTATAAGGCATCATGGCTACCGGAGGGCCGTCGAAACCTTCTATGAGCAAGCCGCATACTTCATTGGTAGAAAAATTTACCGGTCCTAAAACTTTGGTCAATCCCTTTTGCTTTAACCAATCCTCTGCTGCTTCAAAAAGCTGTTTAGCTACTGTGGCATCGTTGATACAATCAAAAAAACCAAAAAAGCCATCATTCGATTCATAGACCTTATTGTGATTGGTGTTGTTGATGGCGGCAATCCGCCCAACTATTTTACCCTCATCATAAAGCAAAAAGAGCTGTATTTCAGAGTGTTCGTAAAAAGGATGTTTTCCGGGGCTAAGCAGATCGCGCTGGGCAATGAAAAGTTCGGGCACATAATTTACATCGCCCGCATACAAATCGTGCGGAAAATCTACAAACGCAGCCAATGCTTTTTTACCGGAAACCTTTACCAGTTCTCTCATGATTGGCTCCCGACTAATTCTACATTAACGGACTTAAAAGCTGCACTTAGCTTGGCTATGGCCGATTCAATCTGATCGAAAGTGTGCGTAGCCATCAAAGAAAACCTGATCAAAGATGAATCTGACGGAACAGCCGGCGAAACTACCGGATTAACGAAAACCCCGTTTTGCTGAAGGATGTTCGTAATCATAAAGGTTTTGGTGTTATCGCGGATGTAAATGGGTATAATCGGACTGTTGCTGTGCCCGATATCAAAACCGGCATCAAGCAGAAGTTTCTTCGCATATTCTGTATTGGCCCAAAGCTGATCAATCCGTTCAGGTTCCGATTCAATGATATCCAACGCAGCAATCACGCTGGCCACAGCTGATGGCGGCATACTGGCGCTGAACATGAGTGAACGGGCACGGTGTTTAATATATTCGATGGTTTCGGTATTACCGGCAATGAAACCGCCCAATGAGGCCAGCGATTTGCTAAAAGTGCCCATAATCAGGTCTACATCCTCAGTGAGATTGAAATGAGATGCTGTTCCAGATCCATTAAAACCGATTACACCGAGGCTGTGTGCATCATCCATCATAATATTGGCGCCGAATTCGTTGGCTATTTCCACCATTTCAGGAAGATTAACCAGATCACCTTCCATGCTGAAAATACCGTCGGAAACAATCAGTTTCGCAGCATCTTCAGGTAACCGGCTCAATTTGCGACGAAGATCCTGCATATCATTATGCGCATATTTAATCGTGCGCGAAAAGGCCAAACGGCTACCATCAATAATAGAGGCATGATCATACTCATCCAGCAGCAGATAATCGTTACGATCTAACAAACAGGATATTACCCCTAAGTTAACCTGAAAACCGGTACTAAAAAGTACTGCAGCTTCTTTGCCTACATATTCGGCCAGGCGGTTCTCCAGTTCGAGGTGGATATCGAGCGAACCGTTCAGAAACCGCGATCCTGCACAGCCGGTTCCGTATTTTTCTATCGCTGCTTTAGCGGCTTCTTTTATTTTGGGATGGTTGGTTAAACCCAAATAGGAATTTGAACCAAACATGAGTACTTTTTCCCCATTGATTACTACCTCGGTGTCCTGACCAGATGCTATGGACCTGAAATAAGGATATAATCCTTTTTCTTTTATTACCGCTGCATCCTTAAAAGAGGCAATTCTATCTTGTAATTTTTTACGCATGCTGAACACTTATATTCTTCAGTTTTTTAAAACCCGTTCTGAAACATTGATCTGCAACCTGAATGCTACTTGTAGAAATTAAAATTAACAGCGTAGATTAAGGCAACATTAACCAAATGATTTGATCACACAATTTTAGTGCGTAAGTGAAGCCAAAAAAAGGTTCAAATGTGGGATATATTGGTCAAAATGTTGGATAGGCAAAATGTGACATTTAGATGAATTGACTAATTGACATTCTGACTTTTATTATAAAATAGTAAAAAAGTTAAAAAGTAGACTAAAAAGCGCTTAAACAACATAAATAACTGTTTTAAAGCATTTTAATTTATTTAAATTATTAATCAAAAACGTAAAAATCAATCAGAAATTAGTCATTTAAAAAAAATATTCTTGAAAAATTAATTCTGAACATTACATTTGCCAGATCAAAAATCCGATAGATAAGGGGGCAAAAACTATCCAAATAGGGTGGATGAAATTGTGGTGCAAAAGATGATTGGATCTGTTAAGAAATGATTAAAAATACGGAACAATTTTTATGCAAGAAGATTTACTCACCAAAACTTTTTCTGAAAAAGACCATGAGGAAGCGCTGTCTTTAAATGATGGTCTGATGGCTAAAATCCATCATAGCACAGACCCCAATTATTGCAGTTCCGAGCCGTTCCGTGTATCAAGTTATGCGCTAATCCTGATCACCAAAGGGAAAATGAACCTCAGGATAAATTTTACAGAACATGTATTAAACCAAAGGGATATTCTACTCATTTTTCCGCATGCTGTTTATGAAATAAGAGATAACAGCGAGGTTTCATTTATCAGTATTCATTTTAGCAAAAGTTATTTAAAAACCAGGGGGGTATTTTTTAACAGTGGCGAAGCTTACAGAATGTTCCAGACCAATCCTATCCATAAATTTTCATTATCAAAAGAAGAGCATACATTCATTTATTATGACATGCTTGCCATACACAAAAAACTGAATGTACCTAAAGACACGCCTCAGATTAAAAACATTGTTCACAACAGCTTTTTAGAACTCTTGTATGATATTTTTCTGTTAAAGCACAAACAGAAAGATGCAATGCCTTTTGTGCATGATAGCAAAACAGAGCTTACGAACCGGTTTTTATCGCTGGTATCAGAAAATTTCAAAAAGGAAAAGCGTGTAATTTATTATGCCAACCGCTTACGCATTACACCCAGGCATTTATCACAAGTAGTGAAACAGGTAACGGATAGAACAGCGGGAGAAATCATTGATGAAATGGTCATCAGGGAGGCGAAATTATTACTAACGAGCCACAGAATGAATATTTCGGAAGTAGCCATGGAACTGCGTTTTAGCAATTCCTCTTTTTTTGGTAAATATTTTAAAAAGCAGACGGGAATTACCCCGTCTGAATATAAATTATCGAATAATATTGCGGTTTAAGATTTAACCACAGATATAAAATCCCTGTAGATCCGTGTATATCTTTGGCTTAAATCAATTGGATTACTTCGAAAGGTATTTATTACTAACATACCCCTGGATCTCTTCGTAACTTACCAAACTCCATTCCCCGTCGCGGGATATTTCTGCAACATGTTCGCCCTTTAAAATCACCGGGATCTTTTTTATCTTTTCTGAGGTAACGGATGGTCCGGTTCTAAAATTTAGAGCAGTTGTTGTACGATAAAGGTTTGGAACCACTACCGGCGGCCTGTCCAAAATCACATAACCGTTCCTTTGTTCGCCAGCAATCATTTTAGCCTGTAATTGTTGCCAGGTATACCCATAATCGTGCTGTAAATGTGGGCCATCTTTAAAGCTTACCCAATCACCACCCCATTCCCAGCCATTGGCCTTAAAAACATTAACCACTTCCATCCAATCGCTACGCCCATCCTGATCATAATCTTTAACCATATTCCATGAGGTATCTTTTCCATCAATAACCAGCACAAAATCAAGTGCTAAACCGTAATTATGTATCGATTGACCAGCTTTTGCATTGGTAACAATATTACCCATAGGCTTGCTGGCCGATCTACCATCAGGGTTTACTACCGTTCGGCCAAGATTATATAAATCCTGTTGCTCTTTAAATGTTCTGAGGGTTGCAGTTATCCGCGGTTTAGATCTTCCCGTTAATTTAGCTTCCGCCTGAGAAAACGTACTTATTGCCAGTTCCCTTAAATCGGGATGCAATAGTTGAATTTTTGTTTGGCTTGGTTTGTCCATGATGAGTTTGTTAATTAAGTTTTACGATAATTTATTAATAACATATTAATAATCAATTAAATATACACAAAAATCAAGTTAAAAACGACAAGCCATATTCGTATATCAATAAAAAAAGGAAAAATACTTAATATTAGTTAGCTACAATTGTCATTATAAGTGGGGCTTGCTCATGCCTACCGGAACACAGTGAAATGGAGATATCTATCTTGAAACAGATTTCCCGACTAAGCTGCAATCCACTCGAAAGGACGGAATGGTTAAGAATACCCCTTAATAATGATCATTTCTAAGTGTGAGTCTATCGAAGATCTTGACTATTTGAAAAAAAATTGGCCTTCTACAGGTTCAGGGCGGTAATTGTTTCTCCTAAACTTAATCCCATTGAATATCCGCCTGCAACGGGCAGGGTTTATATCAACAGGGCAAACCATTCACAGTCACAAAAATAATTTTACCACAGATAGAAAGGATGCACACAGATATGAAAATCCATGTTTATCCGTGTGCATCTGTGGTTAAAAAAGCTTAACTTTAACTTAACTACACCGCTCACCCGCTTGCAGTGGACGGGGTTTATGTCAACACCATATTAGCACCATTCATCACCCCTATACCCAATATAAGCGGAATGCCGGTTTCCTTCAAATTATCAGAACCGGGACTTAACCAACCCAACCGCTTCTGCAATTGCTTTAAAAAAATAAATGTTAATGTTATGGATTTGCAATAGCCAATTTTTTACCCGCTATATCCTCCCATCTATAAAAGTGAAAGGTTTTATCATCGCTCATCGCCACCAGCAAACCGTGTTTAAAATCTTTATTCAAAGGAACTGAAACCACATCAATACCATCTGTTTGATTAGCTGAATATTTTATGGTGGTTAATAGCGGATGCGGATGGGCCGTATTTTTCCTGGCTACCCGGTCATATACTTTTAACTGCCCGGCACCCTGATCAGACACCAGGATATATCCTTTATTGCCTGGTGTTTTATAAATGGCGATACCCTCATTGTCCACGGCAAAATCGCCTTGTCCAAACAATGCCAGTTCTTTATTTCCTTTGGCCGGATCTGCATAATACTTGCGTATGCCTACCTGCTCATCGCAATAATAAACAAAGCCCAATTCGTTATCAACGGCAATAGCTTCGATTTCTTTTTTCCCGCTATACAATCCAAATTTCCGCACTAAATCTGCTTTAACATTACCCTTTCCGTCATCTGCCAATTCATATTGCCAAAGATAACCTCCATTTTTAGGGCCGGTTTTACGGCCTACAATGGCATAAATTTTTCCGGCAGGATCGGTATACATCGAAATCCCCATCAAATCACGGTATTCTGCTCCTGTTTCGCCCACAAAAACCGGAATTCCGCCATTGTCAATTGCCTTCATATCCGGCAGCGAAAAGATACGCAGTTTATGGGTATAACGCTCAGTTGTCACTGCAATATCTGTCTTTTTTCCAGCCAGCTGCAAACCGTAGGCAATATCTACATTATCAGGTCGCTTTAAGCCCTTAACCGTTTTGGATTGGATGATTTTACCTTTCAGATCGAAAACATACAGACCACCATTGGTATCTTTATCGGTACCAATTACCAAAGATTGTGCAGGATCGCTTGGGTTTACCCAGATTGCAGGATCATCGGTATCAAAATCGACAGGGTCAGATACATATAAGGGTTTTACGGCCGTACTATTTCCATTTTGCGCACCTCCTTTGCAAGAAGTGGCCAGGCTCAAAACCGCAAAAGCGGCAAACTTTAAAATATGGTTGTATTTCATTTTTATATTTTAGTTCCGTATGCACCAACAAATGTAGATGGTGAAGGCGAGATATAGGTAATTCCGTTTTTCATTACAATGCCTCCTTTGTGATGACGGTTAAAGTTAGTGATGCCTTTGCCTAAAGCGGGTGAGTTACCCTGCAGGTGAAAATCCCATGCGGTATTGAAATCGGCATTGGTAACTGCCGTGTTTAAAGGATAATTCACAAATTTAGGATCATTTGCACCGGCCACATTGCTGATCACATCGTTTTTACCACCTACAATATCGCCTGTGGGCTGAAACTGATTTACAGTGGCCTGATCAAAACCATAATACCAGTTATTGCCATAAGCAGAACGGCTATCTTCAGGTTTTTTCGGATCTCTTTTTACGCCAAAACGGGTATTGGCAAAAAGGTTATTATACAGATCGGCACGTACGGTACTTTCCAGCCAGATTGATCCGCCTTTGGCCGTTGGCCTTCTCCAACCTGTATTCACCAGGGTATTGTTATACGCAATAATATAGGTTTGCGGTGTTTTATCTCCTGTATTGGATAATTTTAAGGCATTGGTATTGGTGCTATAAACCAGATTATAAGCGATATCTGCTAAACAGCCGGATTTAAAATTCATGGCTTCCCCTCCTGTCACACCCGTAGTATAAAACACATTATTGGCAAAAATAATCTTCCCGCCTTCAATGTAGGTACAATCTTCCTGGAGGTTCCTGAAAATGCTGTTCTGAACCACTAATTTGCCATTGGCATTGGCAAACCAGAGTGCGGGCAGATTTTCTCCGGCCTTGGCCTTATAAAGCCCCATTTTTACGGATGTGGAAGCATCCGAAGTAGTGGAGCCAGCATATTCGAGGATTACATGATCAAGCACCAGTTCCTCGCACGTTGGCCCGGCCAAAATACCGCCCCAAAGCTTTCCGAATTTTTTTGATGCCGTTTTATAAAATTCATTTACCGTAAACCTGATTGGGTTTTCTGCAGTTCCAAGTGCATACAGGTTACCTTTTATCACAATCTCTGGTTTTGCAACCGTGTCCATCAGCACCGTTACCCCTTCTTCAATGGTCAGGGTTTTCCCTTCCGGGATGACAATATCGCCTTTAATTACCTGTGTACTGCCTTTTGCCCAAACACCGGAAACCTCCCCGATTGCCGAACCATCAATAACAGTGGTATCTACATCTATATTGGCTTTTTTACATCCTGCCAGGGCTAGCACAACAAGGATTAATAATTTAAAAATCTGATTTGATTTCATGTCTTTGTTTCTTAAATGCTATTAATTAAACTTATACCTAAAGCCAACAACATAATTCTGGCCGTAATAATCGCTCCTGATCAAGGTATTTCCGTTTTTAACCAAATCTTCTTTGATATCGTTATTTGCGGGATTTGTACCTTTTATAAATAGTTTTGTCGGGGTATTTAAAATGTTATTGGCTTTTAGAAAAACACTTATTCCGCCTTTAAAACGCTTCTCTGCAGCGGCATCAACCTGGATAAATCCTTCCTGCCATAAATCGTTGTTTAAGAATTGCGAAACCGTGTTGATCCGTGGCCCCGTGTAGGCACCTGCAACCTGAGCATCCCAGCCTTTTTTAGTGTCTTTAAACAATATAGACAGGTTAGCAATATGTGCCGACTGACCATAAAGCGGACGCTCCTGATTCACATTTGCGGGCTCTGTATCTCCGGTAGTGTTATTGATTACCCTGGTGGTTTTAGTGGTATTAATGCGCGAATGAGTATAAGTATAATTGGCCTTCACCCCTATTTTACTAAAATATTTGATGTAATCTACTTCAGCTCCGTAGTTATTGGCCGTACCAAAGTTACCCGGGCTGTAATAAATATCCTGACCGCGAACAGCATCGGCCTGAAAAGTATATTCAATCGGATTTTTTATCCTTTTATAGAAAGCACCAACCAATAATTGCTCGGAAGCGCCGGGAAAAAGCTCGTACCTTAAATCGAAGTTATCAGCCAGAGCACGTTGCAAATTAGGATTACCACGTTCCTGAAATTCTTCATTTACCACTTTTCCAGGTACAATTTCATAAAAACCCGGGCGGTTCAGCGCCTTATAATAAGAGGCATGTAACTGTGCTTTTTCAGTTAAGAAATATTTTGCGGTTAAACTTGGCAATACATCGGTGTAAACCTGGTTTCCTTTTGGAAAAGATTCTCCTGCGGCAAAAAGAAGGTGATAACCCTGATTGGTATGCTCTACTCTTGCACCACCAATTACCTCTAATTTAGCTGAATTATATCTAAACATTCCATAACCGGAAGTGGTTTGTTCCGTGGCATCATAAGTAAGCGAATTGGCTACAGCACCGGTTGGATTGCTTACCACCAGGTTCAGATCAGTATAATTTTGGAAATTTACAACGTAAACATCATTTGCATGATCTGCGGCCTGGGCCATATTGTAGTTATTAAAGAAGCTGCTTCTTTGTTTATCGCGGTATAAACCTCCCGCCATAACATCCAATTTATGCTTACCTGCTAAAACATGGTAGGTCAGATCCAGATAACCTGCCAAATCTTCGTCGGTATTGCGCTCCCACCTGCGGGTAACGGGGTTGGTATTCACCAAGCTGGTGCGTTTACGCTGGAAATTCTGTTCCAACCCATTTAAACTGATACTGGTATTTTCAGGCACATCGTTTTTGGCAGAAGAATAAACAGCCGACCACTGCACCTTAAATTTATCATTAAAAAACTGATGGTCGCCATGCAGCGTTGAATTGTAAATCTGCTGCTCAGTTAAACGGCTACGGGTATCGAAAACCAACTGTGCATTTCCTGCTATTGGATCATAATCTTTATTATAAGTAGTAGTTACGGCATCCCTAACCTGCTGGTTTTTCAGGTTAACATATACATTGTAAAAACTGATCTGGTGGCTTTTGTTAAAAACATAATCAACTTTCCCGTGCAAACCTGTACGTTGTTGCTGCTCCGAAAATTCTCGGTAACTTTTACTGGTAATGGTGGCATAAGCATCTGTACCAACAACAGAATTATTATAGAAGGTACTATTGCTTCCGCGATAGGTATTTTGATAACTTCCTGCTAACACTACGCCTAATTTGTTATCCAAAAAGCGTTTACTTAAAGATAAACTTCCGATTAGATTAGGTGCAGGGTTTTTATATTTATAATCAAGCGTTCCTTTGGTAAAATCGTTCTGTGTAGCATTATAGGTTCTGCCGTTTATTTCATAAGGCGATTTATAACTGATATCCGAAGCATTGTAGCTGGTAAACTTACGATCGAAAAACAACTGGCTATAACCAGTAGCAACATTGGCATTTACCTGCAACAAACCCGGTGCATTTTTCATCACCATATTAATCGCACCGCCAATAGCATCGCCCTCTAAATTTGGGGTAAGGGTTTTGTACACCTCCAAACGATCGAGTAAATCAGCAGGAAAAAGGTCGAGCGGAACATAACGGTATTTATTATCCGGACTGGGGATTTTAACACCATTGACTAACGTATAGTTATAGCGTTTATCCATTCCCCTTAATATGGCGTACTGTCCGTCGCCATTGCTGTTGCGCTCTATGGATACACCCGAAATACGTTGCATCACATTCGCCACCGTGAGATCAGGTGAAATTTCAATCGCCCTGCCTGATACGATGTTCATCAGTTGTGGCGCATTTTTTTCTAAGCGTCTTGCCCCCTGATCAGTAGAACTAACCGTATTGGATTTAATGGTAATATCATCAAGGATTCTCGAATCACTTTCCATGTAAAACTTTAAGTGATCGTTATCTTCTTTCAGGATCACGAATGTTTTTTCGATGGTTCTGTACGTAACATAGCTTATGCTGATTTTAGCCGTACCAACTTTAACATCCTTAAATTCGAAAGTACCGTCTAATCCGGTATTGGTTATGCGCCTTGGATTTTCTAAAACCACTGTTGCACCTACAATGGCCTCGCCGGTTTGCTTATCGTAAACATGGCCCTTTAGTTTTGTGGCATGAACTGTGCCTGCACAAAAAAGAAGTAAAAACAGAATTTGAAATGGTTTATTCATTGCGTTTGGTCTTGTCTTTTTATTATCGACAGGGCAAAGATGTACACGCCAGATTACATCAGAAAATGTTAAGGGTTACATAAAGGCAACAGCGTTACAACAGGCATATATCAAAAAGCAACAAAAAGAAACAAACCACTGTAAATAAGACAATTAAATACATTAAAAAGCGCCGTTATGCTTTTATTACCGTTACATTAACGAATTGTTAAGCCCTAAAAAACATTAAAAACAGGCAATAGATAGCTATCGATGTAACGGTTATAAGGCCTGGATAAATGCTGATAAATTATCGCCTTGAGCCAGATTTAGCTTTTTCCTTAACCTATATCTTGATACCCTTAAGCTATCAGTAGATATACCGAGCAAAGTGGCAATATCTCCCGAATCAAGATTCATTTTTAACAACGCGATTAAGCGCATATCTGCTGAGGTAAGCTCCTGGCTATATTTTTTAAGGCTTTCCAGAAATTGATGGTGTACCTGCTCAAAAGCGGCCGTAAATTCCTTCCAGTTGCGCTCGTGGTTAAAGCTCTGGTTAATCTCGGTTAGGATCTGGCTCATCTGCTTTTTCTGATCGCGTTTATCCTCTTTCACCATCGCCTGCAAGGTACTTCTCAGGTTTTCCAGAAATTGGTTATGCTTAATCAGATTTAAAGTATGAGTAGATAACTCCCTGCTTTTTACCTCCAGTAATTGTTTCAGATTTTGTTCTTCGAGCTGAAGATTTTTGAGTTCAAGGCTGGTCATATCGTGTTCTATGGCCTTTTGCTTTGCCAGCATCTGTTGATCTTTTAACTTTAAACGTTGCCTGCTGAAAATCACAAAACCCAAAACAACCAATAATATCACTACAATGGCAGAAGAAAAAGCAATAATCCGGTTTACCTTCCGGTCGTTTTTTAATCTGATAATTTCATCCGATTTTTTATTGATATCGTAAAGTACCTGCAAAAATGCGGCCTGCCTGGCTCCATCTACCGAATACAGATCGATAGTATATTTATAACCAAGTTTTACATAATGATAGGCGCTGTCCATATTGTTCAATAACTCATAGGCTTTTCCTAAATCTCTGCAGCAGGAACTTAACTGATAAATATTGCCCATTTTTTCGGCAAGTTTTAGAGCCGTTTCGGTTTGCACAATACTTTCCTTATATCGACCGGTTTTACGCAAAATATCGCCTAAATTGTTAATGACCTCAATACTTCCCAGCTTATTCCGGTCTTTTTGATATAAATCCAGTGACTGTTTAAAATGTACGTAAGCGGAATCGTAACGCTCCAGATCTTCATATATGCTCCCGAAGTTTTCGTGTATTTTTGCAGCTTCGCTTTTATTGTTAAGCTCTTCGGTTATTTTTAAAGCCAGTTTTTGACAATAAAACGCACTATCATAAAGCTGCCTTTTTTCGTACAACTGCCCAATATTGCCCAATACTGTTACCTGTCCGGTTAAATTATTCAATCTTTTATAGAGATCAATAGCTTTACGATAGCTATTCATGGCCTTATCTTTCTGTTTCATAAAATAGTAAAGCACGCCGGCATCATTAAGATTGGCTGCCAATAACAATGGTTGATTGGCATTACCAAATATCTTATCTGCTTTTAAAAAGAACTCTAAAGATTGACTAAAGTGGCCTTGTGTATAACAAATTTTGCCCATCTGCTGTAAACATTTGCCTTCTAATAACTCATCACTATCATTAATAGCTTTGGCATAAATCCTCTTTAATTGAGCCAGGGCTGTAGTCGGATCTTTTTGATCCTGAGCAATAATCGATTCAAACCGATCTTCACGGGCGTTTATATCAGAGATGAAAAAAAGAGAAAATAAAAGCAGACTAATGAGTTTGTTCATTTTAAAGGCAATTGCATCAGGCAATATGGAGCAAAGAAAAGATACAGGTGTTAACTTAAAGTTAAGCGAAGTCTCAGGTGATATAATTAAGGTGCTTCACTGAATCTTTTTCGCTTTGAGATCTAAGTGATATTAACTTATTATGTGTCAGATGGTAACATCTGACACCACAATTAAAGACCCTGAAATAAACAATTAAAGACCCTGAAATAAATTCAGGGTGGCGACACTGCTATGGTTCGTGTCTGCACGAACCATTTTTATTAAACACCGCCGAGGCCTGGGTTAACTAAACCCGACCGGCAGCGTTATCCCAGTATTGATCCCGCAGAAAACGCTGATCTATGCGGAGAACATTCCATCATCCGTTTTTACATCTTTCATGTAATGTCCCGGGTTAAATAGCCCTGATGGGAGCGGCATCCCTTTTGGCTAAGCAAAATTGTTTAAAAAATAATTTTTCCAAAAGGATAGAGCGCACAGCAGGACAGAACCCAACCGACAGGCACAGGAAACTGCGCTCCAAAAAACAGATACTTTTCCATAATCAAGCTTTAGACATTATTCTATTTAGTGATAAATTACCGGGATTAAGTATAGGGCGAGGCCAAAGTAACCGAAGCATCGCAAGTATTGCTTTTCTAAAAAAACAGAATGATTAAGCTTGATATTAAAAAGCAAACTACATCAATGCAACATTTTTTTCGTGTCAGATAGTAACATCAGACACCACGGGTATGGGTCGTGTCTGCATGAATCATTTTCATTTTAACGCTACCGCCATAGTTACATTTAGTATACTGATTACAAGTATTGAAACATCGGTCTTACAACCAATCCTATTAAAAGGTTTGATTTTAATTTTTTAAATGTAACTTTGTTGCATTGAAGCATTCGAAATATAAATATCGCCGCGAAATTTTTTCCCGCATATGGGCGATCTTGTTATTAGGGTTATTTCTTAATGCTACACTGGTCGAAAGTCTGCACCACCACGCAGCGAAACATACCGTGCACAATACATCGCATTCAAAATACAACGAGCAACTTGTTTCGGCAAAGTTAACCTGTAAACTCTGCGAAGTACTGAAACACCAATCGCACTTTTTCGATCGCCCTTTACCGCTGGCATTTCTTTTACCTATAAATAAACCAGGTGTTAGACCCAGTGTTTTCCTCATAAAGCAACCTGTTGTTTACATTCTATCTTTTAGCAATAAAGGGCCGCCAAGTTTAATGGCCTAACCTTAAAATCAGGTTTACTTTATTTATCCGACAAATTTATTTTGTTTAATGTGCAGCTGTATTCGGCATGCGCCTATATTTCCTATATATTTTATGCTTCAAGCTATTTCATTATCTAAAAATTATGGAGCTTACAAGGCTCTAAACCAACTTAATTTAACCGTTAAGGCCGGCGAGGTTTTTTGCCTTTTGGGCCAAAATGGTGCCGGAAAAACGACCACTATTAATTTATTTCTTGGTTTTATTGAACCAAGCGCGGGTAAAATTTTAATCGATGGCAAAGCGCTGGATGCGCATGATCACGAGCGCCGCAAACACCTTGCCTACATTCCTGAAGTGGTGATGCTTTACGGTAACCTTTCGGCCATAGAGAACCTTGATTACTTTTCAAAACTTGCAGGTTTTAATTATGAAACCAGGAGTTTGACCAATTTTCTAAATCAATGTGGTTTACAAGAATCGGCTCATCATAAACACCTGTCCGGTTTCAGCAAGGGGATGCGCCAGAAAGTCGGTATTGCGATTGCCCTGGCTAAAAACGCGAAAATTATTTTAATGGATGAACCAACAAGTGGCTTAGATCCAAAAGCCACCGCCGAATTTACCCTATTGGTTAAACAATTGGCTGCAGAAGGTAAATCTATTTTAATGGCTACGCATGATATTTTTAATGCCGTAAATGTAGGCTCGCACATCGGTATTATGAAACAGGGCGAATTAATCCATACCCTTAAAGCAAGCGAAATTAACGCAACCGACCTGCAGGAACTATACTTACAAACCATATAAATAAATCAAATCCATTTCATGCACCCAAAACATAAGGCACTTTATGGTGTCGCTACATTTTTTTTACTCTTCCTGCTCAATCTGGTAAGCATTCAAGCCATTGCCCAGATCAAAGTAAGCGGTAAAGTAATTAATACAGAACGTCAAAACATTTACAAAGCCACCATTAAATTTAAAAATGGCAAAGATCAATTAAATACAATGAGCGATTCTTTAGGGAATTTCTCGCTTATTTTACCTAAAACAGCTAGTTATGCGGTTGCGGTTAGTGCCATTGGTTATAGCAGTTTTAGCCGCATATATCCTATAAACCAGACAGGCAATTTAAATCTTGATGCCATTGTATTGCAAACTTTAAATGAAGAACTACAAACCGTTGAAGTTGTAGGCACCAATGGCAAGAAATATTACGGTAATTATTCCTTTTCAGCCACAAAAACGGCCACTTTAAACAAAGACATTCCACAGGCTATTTCTTCGGTTTCGAAAGAATTAATTGCCGACAGGCAGGCTGCTGTACTAGCTGATGCCATCAAAAACGTAACCAGTGTATCGCAAAGCAGTTATTACAACCAATTCTCCATCAGGGGGATCAACCAAAATGAAGAAGGTGCCATCATTAACGGCATGCGTACCCGCCAATTTTATTTTAACCAACCATTAACCAACAACCTGGAACGGATTGAGGTGATAAAAGGTCCGGCAAGTGCTACTTTTTCGAGTGTAGACCCGGGTGGAAGTATTAACCTGGTGACAAAAAAGCCGCTGGCAGAAGACCGCAGGGAGATCAGCATTTCGGCCGGAAGTTTTAGTACGATACGTGGCGCATTAGATTTTACAGGCCCCTTAAATGCGGAAAAAACCTTGCTTTACCGGCTGAATCTTGGATATGAAGACAGCAAAAGTTTCAGGGACCTCCAGTACAGAAAGGGTTATATAATCGCCCCTTCGTTCTCGTACATCCCGAATGAGCGTACCAGTTTAAACGTAGAGGCTGTGCTGAACAACAGCAATTCGAGATTGGACCGTGGCCAGGCTATTTTTGGCGCCATTGCCGGGCAAACCGATTTAAAAAGCACCCCCATCAGTTTTAATATGGGTGCCAGCAACGACCGTTTTAACACTCAGGATTTAATGTTGATGACCAATTTTTCTCATCGCTTTAACCAGGATATAGTATTTAATGTGGCTTATATGAAGCAAAACTGGAATGAAGATCTTTTGGAACATCGTACCACCAATGCTTTTGGTGTTGATGAAAACAATCAACCGATCCCCACCCTTGCTGCTATGCGGGCAGTTCAGCGCCAGCAAAAGTGGAGTACCGATAATTTAAGTACATATTTCAGTATAAACGCCAATACATTTCACTTAAACCATAAAATGGTAATCGGCTACGACCGGATCAATACCCAGAAACTACGTGGCGGCGGCGAAAATGCGGCACAGGGTTACCGCCTAAAAGATGGTACCATTGCCAGCAGGTATGACCCGGCAAAAAAAGACCTCTATTTATTTAAAATGGTAAATGGGGTGAATGCACCTGTACCTAATGTTGAGCATTTCAACCTTGCCAACCCGAGTTATACGATCAAAAATTTAAGCGATTATATTTTTACCAAAACTGAAATACCCCCGGCCTATAATTTAGTTAATGCGGTTTATTTTCAGGACCAGATCAGATACCGTAGACTCACGTTAACCCTGGGCCTGAGACAGGAATGGTACCAGGATTACAGCAATTACAAACTGGCAACAGAAAAGAAGATCGATCAGCAGAAGCTTTTACCGAGAGTTGGGCTAACCTATGCGGTGACCGATAACATTAACCTTTATGGAACTTATTTACAGGGTTACCAACCACAGGGCAATACCACTTCACTGGTTATTGTACCGCCACCTGCAGGCACAAACTTTAAACCCTTAACCAGCGACTTAAAAGAAATCGGCGCAAAATCAGAATGGTTGAATAAAAGTTTAATGGTTAACGTTTCGGTTTTTGAAATTAACCAGAAAAACCTGTTGATGAATGCAAACGACCCGCTGGATGTGAACCGTTTAATTGAACGTGGCGCACAGCGCAGCCGCGGATTTGAGTTTGAAGCTTCAGGTTTCATCAGCAGAAACTGGCAGTTTAATGCGGGCTATAGTTATGTAGATGCTATTATTATGGATGATTTCAACCCGGCTTTGATTGGTCAACGGGTGCAGAACACGCCAAAGCACAGTGCCAGTTTGTGGACACGTTATAATTTTGAAACTCAAAAATTGAAGGGCCTTGGTTTTGGTGCAGGTTTACAATACAGCGGCACTAAACTTCCATTATACATCAGGGATTTTACACTACCAGCCTATACCCTTGTTGATGCCGCAGCTTATTATTCGCCGGCCGGCTCAAAGGTGCAGTTGGCCTTAAATGTAAATAACATCTTAAATAAAACCTATTGGGTAGGTGCGCAAAACTACCTGCGTCTTTTCCCTGGCACGCCAAGAAATGTAATGTTTAACGTAACCTATAGAATATAATGTCGGGTAGAATAAGCACTATCGCAAAACAAACATTTAAAGCCGCATTTAACAATAAAGCAACATTAGCCTTAACACTTTTATTGGGCTTATCACTCTGTTTGGCTACTTATGTTGGCTGGCAAAACTTTAAAATGCAAAATAACCAACGGCTCCATTATAAAGCGCTGGTAAGGGCGCAATGGTTAGCCAAACCAGATAAACACCCACACCGGATGGCGCACTATGGCTACCTCGCCTTTCGCGAAAAACATGAACTCAGTTTCTTCGATTTTGGAATAGAAAGTTTTGCGGGGGTATCTATTTTTTTAGAGGCACACAAACAGAATACCGTTAATTTTAGCGAAGCAGGTTTTACAAACGGTATGTTAAGCTTTGGCGAAATCAGTGTAGCCATGGTATTACAATTGTTGGTGCCTTTACTCATTTTCTTTTTAGGTTATAACAGTATATCGGCCGAACGTGAATCAGGCACCTTAAAAATCCTGTTGTGTCAGGACGTAAACTGGAAACAGCTTCTTTGGGGGAAAACTATAGGAATTATCGGCGTGTGCCTCTCTATATTTATTCCGCTTATCCTGCTCACCATCTTGTTATGGGCATCATTAAGTTATTGGCAAATCAGTATGGATTCAGCCTTACGTCTGTTACTCCTGGTTTTAACTTATGCCATCTATTTTTTCATCATGTCAGCCATTACGGTTTTGATTTCTGCCTTTGCCCGCAGTTCTAAATCCGCTTTGATTACCTTATTGGCCTGCTGGATATTTTTTATGGTGATTATGCCACGCATTACCCAAGCGGTTGGGGTAAAGATCCATCCTTCGCCGTCTAAAATAGAGTTTGCCGATGCCATTGCGACAGAAGTTCATCAGCAGGGTGATAGCCATGATCCGAATGACCCACACTACGCGGCCATTAAGGATTCGCTACTGAAAGCTTATGCCGTAGATGATGTTAAAAAACTTCCTTTTAACTATGGTGGCTATATTATGGCTGAAGGTGAAAAGATTACCTCAAAAATTTACAGTAGCCACCAGAATGATCTGAACAAAATTTTCAAAAAACAGAACAGCATGACTACAATCACGGGTTTCTTAAACCCTTATTTATCATTGAAAAATATTTCGATGGCTTTAACCGCATCTGATTTTAATACCTACGTCGATTTTCAGCATCAGGCAGAAGCTTACCGCTATCAGCTCGCTCAAAAGATGAATAAGCTACAGATTGAGAAAATCAGCAACATTAAACCTGGGGATGAAGAGAAACCGCTAGCCATTAGCAAATCCAACTGGTCAGAACAACCCGATTTTAATTATCGTTTTAAAACATTAGATACTGTTCTGTCAAATGAGCTACTAGCGCTGAGTGCCTTAACCTTTTGGTTATTGGTTACGGTTATTTTGCTCCAATATTCAACCAAATGGCTTAAAACGATATAGCAATACGCATGAAAAAAAATAGATATCAGCTCGAATTTAAATTGTTTTTTAGGAGCAGTTCTTCCTGGATTGGCATCTTTGTGCTTCTTATAACAGGTTTTGCCGGCCTGTATTTCGGCAAAACTTTCATTGCCAGGCAAGAAGCTGTAATTGAAAAAGCAGCCATATTGCAAAAGAAAAATACCCTTAAAAATATCGAGCATTTCGGCGATGATATTGGCCTGTTATTTTTCCATAATAAGTTTACACTGGCCAACTCCCCTGATAACTGGGCAGCCTTTGCCAACGGACAGCGTGATATAAACCCCTACTTAATTTCCGTAACCATGTTGGGCCTTGAAGGCCAGCTTTATGACACCGATATCAATAATCCGGTCAGCCTGCTGTTGGGCAACATGGATCTTAGTTTCGTATTTATCTTTTTGTTTCCATTGGTTATTATTGCCTTCACCTACAACCTCCTTTCAGAACAAAAAGAAAGTGGGATATGGTCGCTTTTAAGGGCACAAACCAACCAATCTTTCCAGGTTATCTGGCAAAAATTTTTAGTTAGGGTTGCGGTGATTTTTAGCGTTGCACTATTGCTGTTATTGGTAGCGATGTTTTACCTGGCATTGCCGCAAGACGTAACCTTCCTTTCGGTTACCGTACTTATTTTACTTTACCTGAGCTTTTGGTTTGCTGTGTCCTTTTTCTTCATCTCTTTAGGTAAGTCTTCAAATTTTAATGCCTCAGCGCTGATAGCCGTATGGGTACTGCTCTGCATCGTCATTCCGGCATCATTTAATCTTTTTCTAACGCGAAAATACCCGGTACCTGAAGCCTTGCAAAATGTAATTAACCAACGCGAAGGCTATCATGAAAAATGGGATATGGCTAAAGACGTGACCATGAAACCCTTTTTTAAACATTATCCCCAATTGAAGAAATATCCGTTTCCTGAAAAGAAAACCTTTAGCTGGTATTGGTATTATGCCATGCAGCAAATGGGTGATGACCAGGCATTGGCAAGCAGGCTGGACATCGAAAAGAAATTGGCCAGCAGGCAGGATTTTACAGATATTTTTGCCTTTTTCTTGCCTGCCATACAAACGCAGCTTGGATTAAATAAAATGGCAGGATCAGATCTTGCTACACATCTTGAATTTCAACAGGCGGTCAGAAAATACCACGAGCAGATCCGCTTGCATTTTTATCCGGCAATCTTCCTTAATCGAGATGTTAACGATACCGATATTAAAGATTATAAACTGGAAAAATATAACCGTCAACAGATTCCGCATGTATGGATTAATATGCTTTCGGTATCATTGCTCACCATGGTTATGATTGGCGCAACAGCTTTAAATTTGAAAAGATTCAACAGTTAGCCTGCTAATAAAAAGTCCTTTCAACTGGAGCCATCCCGTTTTTCCTCGGCGGCGAAATGCCCACCTATGCGGCGGGCGGGGAGAAATCTACTTATTAAGATTTTAGGCTCCTTTACACCCGATTATTATTGATAGCCTCCCATAGAAAGTGTCGTCATACCAACGACTAAAGCGCAGTCTCGAACACCCGGCAGAGAAATCTATCCTGATAGATTTCTCGACTGCGTTGCACTCCGCTCGAAATGACTCAAGCTTTATGGAGAAAACAAATGCCGGTAAACTATTGACCAATATACCAATGGCTAATGAACCATTACCTCTCTACAGCGGATAAGCAGTTTCACTTTTTGGTTCGGAAAGTACAAAGTAGCTCTGAACAGTCGTAATATTAGGCAGTGTAGCCAGTTTATTCCGTAAAAATTCGTGATAGGCATCCATATCTTTAGTGGCAATACGGAGAATAAAGTCATGCGCCCCCGTCATCTGCAGGCATTCCATTACTTCTCCAAACTTAGACACCTCGGTTTCAAATTCGATCAGGGTATTGGCAGTATGTTCTTTCAGCAGTACGTGAGAGAAAGCAATCAGGTTTCTATTGATCTTTTTCCGGTCAAGAATCGCCACCACTCTTTTAATATAGCCCTGCTCCTTTAATCTCCTTATACGTTCGTGTATGGTTGCTATCGATTTATGCAGCTTCAAAGAGATTTCTTTATGGGTTAAGGCGGCATCATGCTGCAACAATTTTAATATTTCGATGTCAACCTGATCTAAATCGCCCTGTACCATATACGCTGATGAATGAAAAAAAATATAACAGACCTTAAAAAAAATAGCCTAAACTGAAATAAAAATTAAATAAAGATAAAAATAGCAAAAAATTTCCGAAAAAATCGACTTGTATTGATCCAAATCAGAATAATACAGAGTTTTACCGAAATTTAATTAGTTAAAAATTTACTTTAATTGATTTAAAAAATCTCCATGAAAGCATTAACCGCTAATGAATTAACAATTTCCAATATGGGAAAATTTGAACATTTATCACTTCTGGTTGGCAACACCCCAATGCTGGAGCTTACTTATACGTACCGTGGAAGTTTGGGCAAAATTTACGTTAAATGTGAACACTATAACCTAACGGGCAGTATTAAAGACAGGATGGCGCTTTATACCCTCAAAAAAGCTTATGCTGAAGGTAAAATTAAAGCCGGCGACCGGATAGTGGAGGCGACGAGCGGTAATACCGGAATTGCATTTGCAGCAATAGGTAAAGCTTTAGGCCACCCGGTAACCATCATTATGCCCAATTGGCTGAGCAAAGAGCGCATGGATATTATTAAAAGTTTAGGTGCTGAAATTATTTTGGTGAGCAAAGAAGAAGGTGGATTTATCGGTAGCATTAAACTTGCAGAAGAAATGGCTACAAAAGACCCGAATATCTTTTTACCAAAACAGTTTGAAAATATTGCCAATCCGGAAGCACACGAACAGACAACTGGGAAGGAAATCTGGGGGCAACTGCAATTAAAAAACATATCGCCCGATGCTTTTGTTGCCGGCGTAGGCACCGGAGGAACCATTATGGGGGTAGGTAATTTTTTAAGAAAGCAAAATGCCGGTATTAAAATACATCCGCTTGAGCCTGCAGAATCACCAACTTTAACTACAGGTTATAAAGTAGGCAGCCATAGAATCCAGGGCATTTCTGATGAGTTTATTCCTGAAATTGTTAAACTGAATGAACTGGACGAAGTGGTGCAGGTAAACGATGGCGATGCCATATTAATGGCGCAAAAACTGGCAGAAAAACTTGGTTTAGCTGTAGGTATATCATCAGGAGCCAATGTGATAGGTGCCATTAAACAACAGCAAAAAATGGGAACTGACAGTTGTGTAGTCACCATTTTTTCTGATAGCAACAAGAAATATTTAAGTACCGATTTAATGAAGCAGGAACCAGTTAAGGCTGGATACATTACCCCTGAAGTAGATTTTCTGGATTACCAGGCCTTTAGCAGATTACAAAACCACCATAACCAATAATTTAATAACCACAACATGAAAAAAATCACCTTTTTGTTATGTGCCGTATGCCTGATTAACCTTGGCGCATATAGCCAGATCTTAAAGCCCGTAACCTGGAGTTACGCTGCAAAAAAAACCGGCCCAAATACCGCTACTGTTTTTATTAAAGCTACTATAGACCAGGGCTGGCACCTCTACTCGCAATTTGTTAAAGATGGTGGTCCGGTTAAAACAACCTTTACCTTTCCAACAGCTGCTGCTTACACATTGATTGGCAAAACGATCGAGCCAAAAGCAATAACCAAGTTCGAACCTACTTTCAAAATGGAGGTGAGCTACTTCGAAAAATCTGTTGTTTTTCAACAAAAAGTAAAGCTGAAAGGTAAAACGGCAACCATTAAAGGTAATGTAGAATTTATGGTATGCGACGATAAACAATGTTTGCCGCCAGAACAGGTTGACTTTAGTATTCCTGTAAAATAAGCGTAAACAAGCATATGACATCCTTAAAAAAAATCTGTCTTGGATTGCTGTTCTTTGGTGCCATATCCTTAAACGGATATGCACAGGACAGCTCCGGTACCGATGACCTTACCTTTACAGAGATTAAACCTGAGACGCCTGACAGTACCATCAAAGCAACTGATACAGTTGTTAAAACAGCACCAGCGGCGCCAAACAAGGCTGATCAAACTGTTGCACCATCGAAAGAAGAACACAAAACGTTATGGGGTATTTTTATTGCGGGCTTTGTTGGCGGTTTAGCTGCCCTGTTGATGCCTTGCATTTTCCCTATGCTGCCGCTTACGGTAAGTTTTTTCACTAAAGGTTCAGAAAAAGGAAAGGCCTTTCAACGCGCGGCGTTATACGGCTTTTTTATTATTCTCATTTATGTGGTACTGGGCCTTTTGGTTACCGTAATTTTTGGTGCAGATGCCTTAAACAGTTTATCTACCAATGGGATATTCAACTTCTTTTTCTTCTTATTGCTTGTTGCTTTCGCAGCTTCGTTTTTAGGTGCATTCGAAATTACCCTACCCTCTTCATGGGTAAATAAAATGGATGCCAATTCTGATAAAGGAGGCGTAGCAGGCTTATTTTTTATGGCCGGAACGCTGGCCCTGGTATCATTCTCGTGTACTGGTCCAATTATTGGCACTTTATTGGTACAGGCCGCAACAACCGGCGCCTTATTAGGCCCGGCCGTAGGCATGTTTGGCTTTTCCTTAGCCCTGGCCATCCCTTTTGCCCTGTTCGCCTTATTTCCGTCTGCAATGAACAAGCTGCCAAAATCTGGTGGTTGGTTAAACAGTGTTAAAGTTGTGCTTGGCTTTCTTGAACTTGCATTTGCTTTAAAATTTCTAAGTAATGTAGACCTGGCCTACCATTGGGAATGGTTTGACCGCGAAATATTTTTAAGCCTTTGGATCGTTATTTTTGGGATGATGGGCATCTATCTTCTGGGTAAGCTAAGGTTTTCGCATGATAGCCCATTGGCATTTATCTCCGTACCGAGGCTTTTTCTGGCTACCATAGTATTGGCTTTTACCATTTACCTGATCCCGGGCATGTGGGGCGCGCCGTTAAAGAGCATTTCTGCTTTTCTTCCACCGCAGGAAACCCAGGATTTTGATCTGTATACCGCCAGTTTACTAGGCGGAAAACAAACTGCAACAAATGATGGTCCGCATAAATATGCAGATAAATTCCATGCACCTTTAAAGCTGAATGTTTATTTCGATTATGATGAAGGTATGGCCGCAGCAAAAAAGCTGAACAAACCTGTAATGATCGATTTTACCGGCCATGCCTGTGTAAACTGCAGAAAAATGGAAGCCAACGTTTGGCCGGACAAGGATGTGTACAAAATGCTAAGCAATGATTATGTATTGATCCAGTTGTACGTAGATGATAAAACGGAGTTGGCTCCTGCTGATGTAGCAGTTACACCCGAAGGTAAAAAACTTACCACCATCGGTAAAAAATGGAGCGACTTGCAAGCCAGGAAATTCCAATCCAATTCACAGCCGTTTTATGTACTGCTCGATCCAAAAACAGAAGCACTATTGGCACCGCCGCAAGGTGCTGATTATGAGATAGAAAATTATAAAAAATTCTTACTCAGTGGTTTAAACGCTTTCCACTAAACAGATAGAAATAAAAGTGTTGAATTTAATTTTAGTTAATGATGTAAAAGGACAGTACCGGATGGTCTGTCCTTTTTTTTTTAATTTAGGCTTTTGAACTGAGCCATGGCTACTTTTACAGGAACTGTCAGTAGAGTTAAGCGCAGCGTCTCCTATGTTTACAAAAGTTTAAATTCGTAAATATAATTGAAGAAAGATGAGAGCCTGAGCTATCCGTAGAGTTAAGCGCAGCGTCTCTACGGATTTAGTGATAAGATTAAGTCCCAAACTCAACTGATAAAAACAAGTCAGAGACTTTTTTCCATTAAAAGTCCAAAAAGCATATTGAAATTAACGGAGAGATTTTGGAAGAACGATTATCGAATATTTGAATTTGTTAGCGGGCAGCCTGATGAATATCATTTTTTTTATTTACTTTAAACCTGGAAGTTACAGTCTCAAACAAACGTCATAAATACCACATGTACCTCTTAAAAAAAGCTTGCTTTTTCATCGGTTTAGCCGTTCTCACCTATACCGCAAACGCTCAGTCAAAAGCTAATATTCAGGTTAATTTCGATAAGAACATAGCACCTATGCAACCCATATGGGCCTGGTTTGGTTACGATGAACCAAATTATACCTATATGAAGGACGGCCGGAAATTGCTCACCGAAATCTCGAAATTAAGCCCGATTCCGGTGTATGTACGTACCCATAATCTGCTCACATCCGGAGATGGAACCCCTGCTTTAAAATGGGGATCTACCAATGCTTACACCGAAGATTTACAAGGTAATCCGGTTTATAACTGGAAAATTATCGATCAGATTTTCGATACTTACGTAAAAAGAGGTATGAAACCTTTGGCGCAGATCGGTTTTATGCCAGAAGCCTTATCTATCAAACCTTTTCCTTACCAGCATAAATGGAAACCTGGCGCATGTTACGACGAAATTTTAACGGGTTGGGCCTACCCCCCAAAAGATTATAAAAAATGGGGCAACCTGGTATACGAATGGGTTAAACATTGTGTAGAACGTTACGGCAAGGCAGAGGTAGAAAGCTGGTATTGGGAAGTATGGAATGAACCTGATGGCGCCTATTGGAAAGGTACACAGGCTGAATTCTTTAAACTTTATGATTATGCTGCCGATGGGCTGAAAAGGGCTTTACCCACTGCAAAAATTGGCGGTGCCAATGTAACAGGTGGTGGCGCCAGGTTTTTAGATGCTTTTATCAAACATTGCTTAACCGATACCAATTACGTAACCGGTAAAATCGGTTCACCTTTAGATGCTGTATTGTTTCATGCTAAAGGATCACCCCGCGTAGTTGATGGAACTGTTGTAATGAATGTAAGGGCGCAGCTCCGTAATATCGATGCCAATTACAAGATCATCCGTAAATATCTTCAACTTAAAAATAAACCTGTTATTATTGGCGAATCTGATCCCGAAGGTTGTGCCGCCTGTGGTATGAGTACCAATCCAGAAAATGCCTACCGCAATGGCACCATGTATTCGAGTTATACTGCAGCTTCTTTTGCCAGGCTTTATGAACTTACAGACAAATATAACATCAACCTATTGGGCGCTGTTACCTGGTCGTTCGAATTTGAAAACCAGCCCTGGTTTGCGGGCTTTCGGGATCTAGCAACCAACGGCGTAGATAAACCTGTTTTAAATGTGTTCAGGATGTTTGGCCAGATGAAAGGAAACCGTGTGGAGACCATAAGCAATCGGATGTACAATTTAAATTCCATCCTCGATTCGAGTATCAGAAAAACGCAGACAGATATTGGGGCTTTAGCCACCAAAGCAGATAGAACAGCTGCTGTTATCATTTGGAATTACCACGACGAAGATAAAACTGGAACGAAAGAAACTGTTTCCATCACGTTAAATCAATTGCCTGCAAAAACAGTAAACATCACCCAATATCTTATCGATACTGATAATAGCAATGCTTATACCGAATGGAAAAAAATGGGTTCGCCACAAAACCCGGATGCAAGACAGATTGCAACATTGGAAAAATCCGGTCAGCTTAAAATGATGGGTAAACCCACCAAATTCAATACAGGCAACGGTCCATTTGAGATGGAATTGGCGAGACAGGGAGTAGCTTTTTTAAAGTTGGAGTGGTAGATCACCCTGTGTTAATCTAATCCCGTGGTCTGTGGCTCACAGACCATTTCCATCTATCGGTTCGATATTTAATCTGCGTCATTAAATGAGCATGGAATAATAGTTGACGCTCGCCGGTGCGGCAACAGCCAATACAAAAGATTCTTCAGTCTGTTGAGAATGACCCTGATTTACAGGCTATATTCTTTCTTCCAAACCTGCTTATTACCACTGTAAATCGCTTCGTTGCACATGGCCACACATATAGCTGCCTGGGTTCCGGTATTGATGTTTGATGCAGGTTCTGTTTTTGAAGTGATCGACTTATAAAATTCATCAAGCGCATAGTTTGTTCCATCTATGGTGGGCTTATCCAAAATCGGGATTCCGCCGTCTTTATTAACCACAATTTTAGTTGCCCCGGTTACGCCATCAACAATACCCAACTCTTTTTTGGTACGCGCTTCGGGGTAAAATAAGCCGGTATTGGTCAGCAGAGAAACCGAACCGTTCGTACCTTTTATTTTAAAGAGGTAACCATCATGCGCGTTGCCACAAGTAGCCCCAAAGTTGCCAATCATACCTTTCTCATCATACCTCAGTATGGCCTGAATGTTATCATAAGTTTCGCGGCCATCTTTAAAAACATCTATCCCTCCCGAGCCCATAATTTCATCAGGCTGGGTTTCGAAAGCCCAGTTAATAAAATCGATCTGGTGTGAAAGCAGCTCAGCAGCCAAACCACCAGAATACTCCTTATACATTCTCCAATTGATTTTTCGTTCTAAAGCCGGATCCGGAACAGCCCTGCGCCAATTCCCATTACGGTCCCAACGGCAATCAATCTGGCTAACCTTACCCAAATAACCACTCTGGATCATCTCTTTTACCTTGAAATATAATGGCGAATAACGGTACTGATAACCCACCTGAAAAACCTGATTAGGATGTTTTTTAACCAGTTTCTTAAGTTCTAGTGCCTGGGCAATGTTGTAAGTCATGGTTTTTTCCACATACACATGTTTGCCGGCCAGCACTGCATCTTTTGCAATTCTAAAATGTTCGCTTAAAGGTGTTGCAATAAAAACTGCGTCGATTGTTTTATCATCTAAAACTTTGCGGTAATCTTTTATCGCCCTTGCTTCAGCAGGAACATATTTTTCAGTTTCCTTTAGCCTAAAATCGAGCAGATCGCAATAGGCTTTAATTTTATACTTTGCAGACATAGACTTAATGACCGACAAAACACCTTTGCCACGATCTCCACAACCGATCATGGCCACATTAACAACTTCCTCAGCTGCTAAACTGGCGAAACCCTCATGGCCTAAAAGTAAACCAGAACCTACTAAAGCTGATGTTTTAACAAAAGATCGACGATGCATGATATCTTAATATTTTATTCTTTTAATGTTGATTTGAAGCGCTAACTACTGCTGCTATTAAAGGTAGTCCCGCCAATGCTGCAATCTTTTTGTTCAAGGTAGCTGCTATATGGCCCAACATGCAACAAAAAGTATTTTCGTGTATGTCGGGGCTAATTACCATCCGTCAGTGCTTATAGGTTTGTTTCAAGGCACAAACGTTAATGATAAACCCGATCCGATAGCTAACGGATGAGCTAAATAGCCCACAGCGTAGCGAGGACTATAAGTGAAAGCGGGACTGCAGGCCGCCATACTGAACCAATGCCCGTTTTCAAATCAAAACTTATAATTTTTTGATCTTAATCGTCCTGAAATCTACTTTGTTACCATGATCCTGCAGTAGGATATGCCCTTTTGGCGCTTCACCAAAATTTTTCCAGTTTTTATACTTACTCATAGCAACGAGTTTTTTAAACTCTGCTGAACCACGCGTATATTCCAGCACTTTTACGCCATTCAAATAATGCTCTACCCGGTTATCCGGATAAACCACTATACGTCCATTGTTCCAGCTGCCGATTGGGCGCAGGTAACGGGCTTCTTTTTTCGAAGTAATCAGATCGTATAAAGAGGCCAAAGTACGGTTTCCATCTCTGCCCAATTTAGCGTCAGGATGTAATTCATCATCCAAAACCTGGTACTCCAAACCAATGGCCGAACCCGAATTGTTTTCACTTAAAGTAACAAAATATTTCACACCGCTATTGGCTCCGGGCGTCAGCTTAAACTCAAATGATAAATCAAAAGCAGCATACTCATCCTTCGTTACAATATCTCCTCCATTAGTCGATTCTGCACCTCCTGAAGGTTCAACACTGATGATACCATCCGCAATCTTCCATCCTTTGGCAGGGAAAGCAGTTTTATAGGCACCAACCCAGCCTGCATTGCTTTTACCATCAAATAACAGTTTATAACCTTCCGATTTTTCGTAAGCTGATAAGGCATTTGGCGTTAAGTTAACGGTATAAATACCTTTCGGAAAAGCTTTGGCTTTCAAGCCTTCAGTTTGGATATTGATATTTTTAAAATAAACTTTCTTGCCATCGTTATCCAGGTTATTGCCAATACCATGAACCTGTAAGCCAATAAAGCCAGATTGATCTAAGGTATCGATCACAGAGGCAACGGGCGTTCCGTTTACCCAGGTTTTGGTTTCATTACCGATACATTCTATTCTGTAATGGTTAAATTCATTCTTTTTATACAATGGTTTGGCCGATGGGTTAAGTTCTAAAGGATAAAGCCACAACCTTCTGGCTTCATCATAAATTCCTCCCGTCCATGCGCGTGGTGTAGGGTCTATTTCTACCTGCCTGCCAAAAACCAACCCTTTACCGCCGTTCCCTTCGGGTTTAATATGGCTACGGGTTTGCACACCCGAGTTGGTCGTTTCGCCTTCCAGCTTCACATCCAGTTCTAAAATGAAATCGCCGTATTCTTTTTCGGTAATCAAAAATGAGTTGGGTGTACCTTTGGTCATCGTTCCCACAATCATTCCATCTTCAACCTTATATGGAGCAGCACCTGCAACGGCTTTCCAGCCGGTAAGCGTTTTACCATCAAATAATGGTTTTGCTTTTTGGGCAGCTGCTGGTAAACTGATGAACGAAAGTGCCAGAATACTATATTTTTTTAAATTTAACATGATAGGTTTTTCTTGCCATCATTGCGGGTAAGAATGACGAAGCGATCTTTTTGCTAAATAGATGGCTTGTACCTCGCAATGACGATATTTTTATTTTAATACTTAAATACTTTTCCGTTCGCCATTACTTCCTGTTTTCCTTCATCGAAAATGGCTTTTGCACCTGTGTGTACCGCAGCATTGGTCATGATATTGGCAATAGAATGTGAATAACCAGCTTCAACAGGCGCATTTGGTGTTTTACGGCTGCGCACACATTCCATCCAGTTGCGCATATGACCGGAGGTTAAGCTATCACCACCCGTATTGGCACCGGTTGCGGCTTTAATTGCAGTTTTACTTAAATCAAATTCAGGCAAAAGATTAGCTTTCAATCCCATAGCAGCTGCTTCTTTTTCCCTTAAACCACCTTTTGGCGACACTTTATTCGTAATCAGATTTAGTTCGCCACCATTTGAGTAATACACCTCACCTACGTCACCAACGCTATTCTGCATCCTGGAAGTAAAAGTAACCTGAAAACCATCGGTAGTATCCGGCTGACCGTAATCAAATACAGCTACCATCGAATCCCAGTTCCTCCTGCCGTCTTTCCAGGTGTAAATACCTCCGTTTGCCACTACGCTACGCGGGTGTTTTAAATTGGTAAACCAATGCACGGTATCAATCTGGTGGCTCATCCATTGCCCGGGCATTCCTGATGAATAAGGCCAGAATAAACGATATTCCAGGTATTTTCTTGGATCAAAAGCTTCCTTTGGCCGATTGAGTAAAAATCTTTTCCAATCAATATCTTCTTCCTTTAATTTAGCCACTAAATCCGGTCTGCGCCATCTGCCGGGCTGGTTTACATTCCATACCAGATCAACCGCAGTGATGGGCCCGAATTTTCCATCCTGGATAAATTTTGCCGCATTGATATAATTTTCACCGCTCCTTCTTTGGGAGCCAATCTGTACAATCTGCTTGCTGGCTTTAACCGCTTTAAATGCAGCTTTAGCGTCATCCATCGTCTCAGCAAACGGCTTTTCCACATAAGCATCGCAACTGGCTTTTACCGCCTCAATGGTGTGGAGCGCATGTTGAAAATCTGCCGTACTGATAATCACGGCATCCAGATCTTTTGTGGCATAAAGCTCGTCATTGTTACGGCAGGCTTTAATATCATGGCCGAATTTTTCTTTTAAATGGGCAATTCCTAAATCCCTTCGGTAATTCCAAAGATCAGAAAGACCTACAATATCGAAGTTAAGTTCTTTATTATGGTTCAGAAAGCAAGGCAGAAGCGTATCTTTAAAACGATCAGAAAATCCAACAACACCAACTCGTACCCGATCATTTGCGCCAATAATACGGCCATAACTTTTAGCACTCATACCCATGGTACCTGCATAGGTTGCTGCAGCAAATATTGCTGATTGTTTAATAAATGTTCTTCTGGAATTTTCCATAGAATACAACGGTTTAAATAAGGTTAGATAGATTGCAAGTTAAACGATTTAATGTACGTTTAACAGCATCCAAATTAGCGTTTCTAGTTTAATATAATGCTACGCTTAGGTAACAATTTAGAAAGAAAGGTAGTAAGAGGATGTATGATGGAAAATGAAAGGAAAAAGAAAATCCCTTTTTAAGACCTATAAGGTTTTGAAAACCTTATAGGTCTGACAAGTTGTAACTAGCCTAAAACCGCTAAACTTTCTTCAATAATTTTGATTTTTGCCTCAGCATCGGCTTTTTTATTTCGCTCGTTGGCAATAATTTCAGGTTTCGCATTCTGCACGAAACGCTCATTGCTCAATTTGGCATCAACCGATTTTAAGAAACCCTGAAGATAAACCAGATCAGCATTTAGGCGTTGGCGCTCAGCCTCAACATCAACATTTTCGGTCAGTGGAATAAAGAATTCATCTTTACCGGCCATAAAAGCTGTTGCACCAACAATTTTATCATTTACAATCTCCGCTTCTGAAACATTGGCCAATTTGAAAACAATGTTTAACCATTTTTCGTAATCAAGTTCAGAATTTATTTTGATATTTAAAGGCAAGGCTTCTTTAGGAGAAATCTGTTTCTGATTCCTTACGTTTCTGATTTCGGCCACAACCGTCTTAATTACCTCTGCATCTTTCAATAACTGCTCATCAAAAGCCCCCCCTTTCGGAAATTCGGCAACAATACAGCAATCCATTTCTGCACGATCACCAAACAAGTCATCATGCCATAATTCCTCAGTAATGAAAGGCATATTCGGATGCAATAACTTGATGATATTTTCGAAAAAGGCAATCGTAGCTTTGTAACTCTCCGCATCAATCGGCTGTTGGTAAGCCGGTTTAACCATTTCCAAATACCAGGCACAGAAATCATCCCAAACTAACTTATAAGTAATGGTTAGTGCTTCAGATAGTCGGTATTGTTTAAAATTGGCTTCAATTTCTACCAATGCCTCATTAAAACGGTTTTCAAACCAAGATATGGCCTGCGTATTTGGGTTTACCAGGTTTTCATCAACTTCCCATCCCTTTACCAAACGGAAAGCATTCCAGATTTTGCTGGCGAAATTACGGCCTTGTTCACAGTAGCTTTCATCGAACATTAGATCGTTACCGGCAGGTGATGACATTAACATCCCCACACGAACCGCATCGGCACCATATTTTTCAATCAATCCGATCGGATCTGGTGAGTTGCCCAACGATTTAGACATTTTACGACCTAATTTATCGCGTACAATACCAGTTAAGTATACATTTGTAAACGGCTTTTTGCCCATAAACTCATGTCCGGCCATAATCATACGGGCCACCCAGAAGAATAAAATTTCAGGTGCCGTAACCAGATCATTGGTTGGGTAATAGTAATTGATATCTTTATTTTCCGGGTTTTTAAAGCCATCGAAAACAGAAATTGGCCATAACCATGACGAGAACCAGGTATCCATCACATCATCATCCTGCCTTAAAAATGGCGCTAACTGATGTTTGAATCCAGCTTTTTCCTCGTCTGAACAATTTTCATCCAGATGTTTTTTCTTCCAGAATTCCTCTAAAGCTTCATCTTTGGTTTTGGCAACTACCCAGTTTCCTTTATCATCATACCAGGCCGGAATTCTTTGCCCCCACCATAACTGGCGACTAATGTTCCAGTCGCGCACATTCTCCATCCAGTGACGGTAGGTGTTTTCAAATTTATTGGGAATCAGGTTTACTTCGCCGTTCAAAACATCATCCAATGCCGGCTGAGCCATTTCTTTCATCTTCACGAACCATTGCATCGATAGCTTCGGTTCGATAGCGGCATCGGTACGTTCAGAAAAACCTACCTGTGATTTATAATCTTCTACCTTTTCTAAATGACCGGCCTCTTCCAACATTTTGGCAATTTTTTTACGGGCAACAAACCTGTCTTCACCTACTAAAATTACCGCCAGTTCGTTTAAGGTACCATCATCGTTTAAAATATCGGTAACCGGTAAATTGTGCTTAACACCCAGTTCGTAATCGTTCAGGTCGTGTGCTGGTGTTACTTTTAAACAACCCGTTCCAAATTCAATATCTACATATTCGTCTTCAATAACCGGAATTTCGTGGTTAACCAAAGGCACGAAAACCTTTTTGCCTTTTAAATGTGCAAAACGTTCATCATTTGGGTTGATACAGATGGCTGCATCGGCCATAATGGTTTCCGGACGCGTAGTTGCAATGGTTAAAAACTGATCGTCAGTTCCTGCAATCAGGTATTTAATGTAATATAATTTCTGGTTTACTTCTTTACGGATTACTTCTTCGTCAGAAACTGCGGTTTTACCAGCCGGGTCCCAGTTTACCATACGGATACCACGGTAAATCCAGCCTTTTTTATATAAATGGATAAATGAATCGATAACCGCTTCAGAAAGATCCTCTTCCATGGTGAAACGGGTACGGTCCCAATCACAGCTTGCTCCCAATTTCTTTAACTGTTCTAAAATAATACCACCGTACTTCTCTTTCCATTCCCAGGCATATTTCAAAAACTCTTCACGCGAAAGATCTTTTTTATCTATACCCTGCTCTTTTAACATGGCAACCACTTTTGCTTCAGTAGCGATAGAAGCATGATCGGTTCCGGGTACCCAGCAAGCATTTTTACCCTGCATACGGGCTTTGCGAATCAATACATCCTGAATGGTGTTGTTGAGCATATGCCCCATATGAAGTACACCTGTGACGTTTGGAGGCGGAATGACGATGGTGTAAGGTTCGCGCTCATCAGGTTCTGAGTGGAAAAACTTTTTAGATAGCCAGTAGCTATACCATTTATCTTCTGTTTCTGCAGGATTGTACTTGGTGGAAATGCTCATGAAAAATTGTTATAAAAGCCCAAAAATAGCTAATTAAGCGCAAAGCTGAAAGACTAAAGCAGAGAAAGCCAAAGACTAATACAGATGAGGTATGGATATGCTTTATTTGGCAGATATAAGTATGAGTTTTTAGATAGCAGGTAAAGTATTTTATCTATCCTTGCTTTGTTCTACAATTCAGACGTCAAGCTGGGCTATCAATCAGTTTTGAAAAATTAGGCTGTACAAAACAAGGCTGATCATAAAGTTTTTAATCCACATCCTCAAAAACATCATCCAATGCCAGTTCAAAACCTCGCAATACAGTTGAAGTGATTTTTTCGCTTAGGGCAAATATTTTAGAGGGCTCAAATTTACCCATCTCATTTAAGGTATAAATTAAAATACTTTGATCGCCATGGCTCACTACCCAATATTCCTTAACGCCAAATTCTTCATAAATGCGATATTTATGAAGCAATTCCGTTTTGGTATTGCCAGGTGATAAAATTTCGACAACCAGATCGGGCGCACCGATACAACCACGGGCATCCAGTTTGCTCTTATCGCAGATGACACAAATATCTGGTTGTAATACAGTATATACATTCTTATCAGCTTTGCTCTCTTTAGGAAAACGAACATCAAATGGAGCCGAATAAATCTTACACTGTTTGCCTTCCAAGAAGTTACCGATTTTCAAGAAAATACGACCAGCGACTTCCTGATGTGCTCTTGATGGCGCTGGGCTCATCTTAAAGATTTTACCGGCAATCAGCTCTACCCTTTCAGGAAAAAGCCAGTTTAAATAATTGGCATAGCTATAAGTTAATGACGCATCAAGCTCATTGAACTGCCTTACAGGCTCATCATCATTTAAAACAGGATATGGAACTGGTTCAGACATAAACGAATATACTAAAAAAAGTAGCAATCCAAAAATTATTTATGGATTTATATCTTCAAAAACATCGTCCAAAGCCAGTTCAAAACCTGGTAATATGATTGATGTAATTTTTTCGCTTAATGTAAATATTTTAGAGGGTTCAAATTTACCAATTTCATTTAAGGTATAGATCAAAATACTTTTATCGCCCTGGCTCACCACCCAATATTCCTTAACGCCAAATTCTTCGTAAATGCGATATTTATGAAGCAATTCCGTTTTGGTATTACTTGGCGATAAAACCTCTACAACCAAATCGGGTGCACCGATGCAACCACGGGCATCAATTTTACTGCTATTACAAACTACACATATATCGGGCTGTAGAACGGTAAAAATAGCTTCATCATTTTGACTTTCCTTAGGAAAACGAACATCAAATGGAGAGATAAAAACCCTGCAGGGTAGTTTTTCAAGAAAGTTACCTAATCTACGGTATATTTTGCCCAAAATCAATTGATGAAAACTTGATGGCGCAGGACTCATCTTAAAGATTTTACCTTTAATCAGTTCTACCCTTTCAGGAAAAAGCCAATTTAAATAATTGGCATAGCTGTAAGTTAACGACACATCAAGTTCATTGAACTGCCTTACAGGCTCATCATCATTTAAAACAGGATATGGAACTGGCTCAGACATAAACGAATATACTAATTTTTATAGCAATCTGATTTTCTATTTTTCAACATATCTTGCTAACCACCAATAAGTTTTCAGCTGGCAATTAGCAGTTACTATTGAATCAGTGAAAAAATGTTTTATTCTGAGGACAGTTAACCGATTAACCAATTTAAACAATTAATCCATCAAAAAAACTTCATTTTCTGAATTCTCACTGCATTTAAAATCGCCAGGAGTGCTACGCCAACATCAGCAAAAACAGCCTCCCACATGGTCGCTATTCCGCCTGCACCTAAAATTAAAACAATTGCTTTCACGGTAAATGCCAATATGATATTCTGGATCACTACATTTTTCGTGGCTTTACCTATTTTAACAGCGGTCGCAATTTTAGAAGGTTGATCAGTTTGAATGACTACATCTGCCGTTTCGATAGCCGCATCACTACCCATTGCGCCCATGGCCATACCGATATCGCTGAGCGCCAATACCGGTGTATCGTTAATTCCATCGCCCACAAAAGCCACCACCTTGCTTTTATCGCTTTTAATTTCTTCCAGTCTGGCTACTTTATCTTCAGGTAGTAAATCTCCGAAATAAGTATCGATCCCCAAACTTTCGGCAACTTTTTTAACGATTGAGGTTTTATCGCCACTTAACATCACCACCTGTTTTATTCCGTTTTCGTGAAGCTGTTTGATGGCATCGGCGGCATCTTCTTTTATTTCATCTGCAATTAAAACATAACCCACGTATTTCTGGTCAATAGCAACCACAACGATACTTTCTTCTATCGAAGTAATTTTAGGATCAAAATCAATATTGAATTTCTCCAGAAGTTTAGCATTACCTGCCAGAACCTCTTTGCCATTAACCAAACCCTTTAAACCCATCCCGGCAATTTCCTCGATATTTTCGGCAGGATGGATTTCTTTCTGGCCTGCATATGCTACAATAGCTTTCGCAATTGGATGGGTAGATTTTGCTTCAACAGCCGTTAGTAAGCTTAAAAAATCTTTTTCATCTATACTGCTTTCTACTTTCTGAACATTAAAAACACCTTTTGTTAAGGTGCCCGTTTTATCCATCACAACAGTATTAAGCTTAGTAATTAAATCAAGAAAATTTGAGCCTTTAAAAAGAATTCCATTTGCTGATGCTGCACCAATCCCTCCAAAATAACCCAGTGGAATAGAAATCACCAGCGCACATGGACAAGATATAACCAGAAAAACCAACGAACGATACAACCAGGTTTGGAAGTGATATTCACTTCCCAAAACCAAAATTGGAAGAGTGATCAGCGCAAGGGCCAAAAAGAAAACAATCGGCGTATATATTTTCGCAAATTTGCGGATGAAGAGTTCGGTTTTGGCTTTACGTGTAGTGGCATTCTGAACCATTTCCAAAATGCGCGACAATGCACTGTCAGCAAAAGCTTTGGTAACTTTAACTTCAATTACCTTTTCTAAATTAAGCATTCCGGCCAAAACCGATTCGCCTTTAACAATCGTGCGGGGTTTGCTCTCGCCCGTTAAGGCAGCAGTATTGAAACTGCTTTTATCGTTGATCAATTCGCCATCCAACGGCGTTTTCTCACCAGCCCTTATCTGTATCGTTTCACCAATCTCTACTTTTTCGGGATCGACATCTTCATATTTTCCATTTCGGAATACATGCGCCACTTCTGCCCTGACATCAAGCAATGCTTTGATATTTCTTTTTGCGCGGTTTACCGCAGCCATTTGAAACAGTTCGCCAATAGTATAGAAAAGCATAACCGTTACGCCTTCAGGATACTCGCCGATAGCAAAAGCACCAATAGTGGCAATAGACATTAAAGAGAACTCGGTAAAAAAATCTTTCGCCTTAAATGTTTCCCAAACTTCGCGTAAAACCGGAACACCTACGGGTAAATAAGCCACAATGTACCAGTAAGGACGAATGACCTGAAATGCCGGCAAATTAAAAAGGTTATCAAACGCAATTCCAACCAGCAGCATAACCAATGTTACAATAGCTGGCAAATAAGTTTTAAAGGCTGATGGATCACCCCCATGATCATGGTTATGCCCGTCACCCTCTTCGTGTGCATGACCATCATGATGTGCATGTTTTGATCCGGCATTTTCTTTACTGCTGCAACAGCTATCTTCGTTATCATGTGAGTGGGTCATTATATACTGTATCTAGTGCATTACCTTCTTAATTACTTACTAAACTTTGAAACTTCAAAAAACATGCTAAGTTTAATCAGTATTTCAAATTTATGGAAAATAATAGGTTTTATTCTGAATCATTCTTGATAGCAATATTTTTCACAAGCGCACAATAAATTTTGTTAAAAAATGTTAATAGTGATATAAAGATTTAAAATCATGAAATCTATCAAAATTCCTTTTTCAGCTTCCGACTTGATCAGACGTCTTGGCTTGGCAAAAATTTATTACTGGTTTAACAAGTAATATTCTTAATATATTACACCAGTATCAATTAGTATTTCCTAAATTTCGCATCATTATTAACTTATTAAGCGAATGAAATACCAAAATTTGAAAAGATATTTTGCGGCGCTGGGTATAATCGCTGCTGGCTTTTCTGCAAATGCACAAACGAAAAAATTTATCGACCCTGCTAATATGGATTTATCCGTTAAACCAGGCGACGATTTCTACACCTACGCGAGTGGTACGTGGATAAAAAACAATCCGGTTCCTGCTAAAGAAACGCGCTGGGGTTCATTTAACGAACTCCGCGATTTCAACATCAATGCTGTTAAATCTTTAGTGGAAGATGCAGCTGCCGATAAATCTGCTCCTGCAGGTTCGGTTAAGCGTAGAGTTGGCGATTTTTATACAGCCGCCATGGATAGTGCGACCATTGAAAAATTGGGTTATACACCTATCAAAGCCGATTTAGCGAAAATCAAGCAAATCAAAAACATCCAGGGTGTGCTTGATCAGGTGGCCTACATGCGCACCAATGGTTTGGGCGGCGGAATGTTTGGTTTGGGTGTTGGCCAGGACCGCAAGAATGTGAACAAATACATGGTGAATATCAGTCAGGGTGGTACAACACTTCCTGACCGTGATTATTACCTTAAAGACGATGCGCGAAGTGTGAAGATCCGCGATGCTTACAACACCTATATGGTAACTTTGTTTACCTTAACAGGAAGTACCGCTGAAGAAGCCAGACAAAAAGCAACAACTGTTTATAAAATTGAAAAGCAATTTGCTGAAGCGCAGATGAGCCGTTTGGAAATGCGCGATCCTTATGCCACGTATAACAAACTTACCGTTGCAGAGCTGAACAAAAAAACACCTGACATTAACTGGACGACCTATTTACCTAAGTTCAAAATCAAAAATCAAGATACTGTTCTGGTTTCATCGCCTAAATTTATGGCAAGCCTAGATGGAATGTTGAAATCAATTCCTGTTGAAGATTGGAAAACCTATTTAGAATGGAATATTTTAAAAAGTTCAGCTTCTAGTTTAAGTTCTCCGTTTGTAAAGGCAAGCTTCGCTTTCACACAAGCTCAAACCGGTCAGAAAGTGCAAACGCCGCGTTGGCAACGCATGTCATCTCTAACAGACGGCACCATTGGCGAATTATTAGGCCAGCTTTATGTAGCTAAATATTTTAAGCCGGAAGCTAAAGAACGCATGAACCAGATGATTGTGAACCTGCGTAAAGCATTCGAAATCCGAATTAAAGGTTTAGAATGGATGAGTCCTGAAACCAAACAAAAGGCCTTAGCTAAATTAAATGCATTTACACCCAAAGTGGGTTATCCCGAAAAATGGAAAAACTACGATGGTTTAGTGATCAATAAAGATACTTATTTCCAGAATTTACGCAATGCAAGCGTTTGGGGTTATAATGAAATGGTTAACCAGTTAGGTAAACCGGTTGATCGTAAACGCTTTGGCATGACGCCTCCAACGGTTAATGCTTACTACAGCCCTACATTAAACGAAATTGTTTTCCCAGCGGGTATTTTACAGTTCCCTTTCTTCGACCCAAATGCTGACGATGCCGTTAACTATGGCGGTATCGGTGCGGTAATTGGTCACGAAATGAGTCATGGCTTTGATGACAGCGGTAGCCAATATGATGCCGCCGGCAACTTAAAAAACTGGTGGACAGCTGAAGACAAAGCTAAATTTGATGCTAAAACCAAAGCTTTGGGCGAGCAGTTTGATGCCTATACGGTGTTAGATACGGTTCATGTAATCGGTAAGTTAACAATGGGCGAAAACATTGGCGATTTAGGCGGTTTAAATGCTGCTTACACTGCTTTTAAAATGACCAAACAAGGTCAAAGTAATGAAAAAATCGATGGTTTTACACCAGATCAGCGTTTCTTCTTGGCCTGGGCGCAGGTATGGAGGGGTAATATTTTACCTGAAAGTGCAGCCCAGTTAATTAAAACAGATCCGCATTCTCCAGGTCCTTACCGTACCATTGGTGCACCTGTAAATATGGATGCCTGGTATGAAGCTTTTGATGTTAAACCTGGCGATAAACTATACAAAAAACCTGAAGACAGGATCAGAATGTGGTAGATTTGAGGTTGAAGGCTGGAAGGTGGAGGGTTTAAGGCTTTTTCACTCGATCATTTAGTGGAGGTTGAAAGTCGAATTTATAAGACTCAATCTCCCTCAACTTTAAAATTTCCATTATCATAAATTTAAATATTATAAGCGTCCTGATTATCTCGGGACGCTTTTTTTTCAAATGCGGTGCAAGGTCTTCCCATCTCCATTCCCGCCTTGATTTATGTCCCCACAAACCAATAAATAATTCAACATTTACCCTGTCCCGATGGGCAATGGTTCGTATCCCCGCGAAACAATAACTAATCAACCTCTACCTCAATCAAAAATTAATCCTGCTCGTTTCAGCAATTCTTAATTATCATCCTATCTTTGAAAAAACATAATTACCCTATCCATGAAAAGTCCAATTTCCTACCTCTTTATCTTTGCGTTATCCTTATTTTCCCTCTCAGGTTTTGCCCAGGAAAATAACATGATCAGTATTGAAAAATTAATAAATAAAACAGATCCTGCATGGCCACTGGTAAAAAAATGGATTGACTCTGCAAAAAACAAGGTAGAGGTTCTGCCTGTTGATTCTGCAAGAGCGAAGGAGGTTTTGTACCACTCGCAAATGACAACCTATGCCACACTTGGTTCGGTAATTTACAATACCGGAGGCATTATGGTAGATAACGGCTGGATTAGAATTTTAGGCTCCGGAAGTGAAAGATTAAACAGAAACGTAGCCGATTGGAACAAAGGGAAAACCTTAAAGGAGTATGGCGATAACATTCCCTACCTCTTAATTGCCGATGATGCCGTAGGCGGTTTTTTTGCCATCAACTACGGCGGTTTGGGCAAAGACATTAAAAATGTCTATTATCTTGAACCCAATACCTTAACCTGGCAACCACTTGGAGCTGGTTATGGGGAGTTTCTCGTTTTTTGCTTCGACAGTGATCTTTCCAAATTTTACAAGGGATTACGCTGGAGCAGCTGGAATCAATTCATTGCCAATTTGGATGGCACCAAAACCTATAGCTTCCGTCCTTATTTATGGGAAGAAGGTACAGACATTGATAAATGCACGCGAAAACTGGTTGGTATTGAAGAAATGTACCGTTTTAATATTATGAAGTCGAAAGAACTGAATGCAGATAAAGGCATAAAAAAAGACGAAACAACAAAAGAAGAAACTAAGGGCGAACAATAATTCCGTGTCAATTTACAGCACAATCCTGCACTAGAGCACGTGAAAAGATACCTTAGCATAAAAATTAAGCGTACTTTGCCTGTGTTTTCTTTGGTAATTTGGCTAACACCATCGCTCTTGAATCGGCCACCCTTCTTTTTAGCTCATTATCGTTCAATACCTCTAAATTCTGGATCTGGATCCATTGCCGCTTTGCCATATGATACGCTTGTGAAATGCCATCTCTCGCAGAAAGTTCGTCAAATTCATCCGGATTACATTTGATAGAAAAACGATTCCCCTCATCAATAGCGATAATGACATAAATTTTTTCTTCTATCATAAAACACAAATGCTCCCATTTCATGCCTTCTGTAGTACCGGGTAAACTTAAACAATATTCTCTGAACGATTCGATATCCATATTTGCTAGGGTTTAGGGTAAGATCAAAGCTAATCACAAAAGATTAAAAGTTAAAGACCAAAGATACTAGTAGCAAGATACAAGTAGCAAGATGAAAGTATAAAGACAGATAAGATCTTTAAATAATTCTTGATTATTGAATTGCTAATTGATCCTGGAAATCCAAAAATCCTATCCATCCTGTTCCTATATTTGCACCATTACCTTCACAAATAAAATAATCCAAGCCCATGAATATTATAACACCTACTGCCGACGGTTCCAATACACTTTATAACGAAACCATAGGCGAACATTACCACAGTAAACATGGTGCACTGCAGGAAAGCAAACATGTGTTTATTGATGCAGGTTTGAAATTTGCTTCCGCCAACCAGGATGAAATTTCCATTTTAGAGGTTGGTTTCGGCACGGGATTAAATTTTATTTTAAGTTTCGAATATTGTGCAGAAAATAATATAAAACTGAATTATACCAGTATTGAAGCTTTTCCGCTGACTACAACAATAATTGAGCAAACAGGTTATGCAGCATATGTTTCTGAAGAAATATGGACCAGTTTTATTTCCAACTACCCAAAAGCATTAAAAGTCCCTCAAAAACTATCACCACTTTGCACATTAGAAATTCCGCATACTACATTGGCCGAATACCGCGGCAATAAAAAATTTGACCTGATTTATTACGATGCATTTTCGGTACAGCACCAACCCGAAATGTGGAGTGATGAAATTATTGCACATGCCTGCAGTTTCTTGAAGCCTGGAGGAACTTTTGTTACCTACGCCATTACAGGAAAATTAAAAAGAGCGGTTAAAGCCTGCGGATTTAACATAGAAAAATTGCCTGGCGCCCCCGGAAAAAGGGAAATGTTACGGGCAGTTAAAGGGATGTAAAAGATGGGAAATGGATGATGAAAATGTAGGATGTAAAATGGAAGATGGATGTGGAAAAAGTTCGGGATTAGAAAGTCTGGCGATGGCATTGCATAAGAAAAGTCTCCCAATTTATGTCCTCTGCGCCTTACTCTTAGTGTCTTCATGCCTCGTGGTAAATCTATGCCCAACAAGGACAGCAACCCAACTCCGTGTGCTCTGCGCCTTTCTCTTTGCGCACTCTGCGGTTAATCTACAACATCATTTTACATAATTTAGAGCCCCCGCCAAACCAGTACAATCTAAATTTGTTAGATTAACATTAACATTCGTATCATGGAAAAAAGAATTTTAGGCAAAACAGATTTACATATTGCACCAATTGTATTCGGAGGAAATGTTTTCGGCTGGACGATTGATGAAAAGAAATCATTTGAAATATTAGACCAATTTTTAGCAAGTGGCTTCAATTTTATCGACACGGCGGATGTATATTCCCGTTGGGTGCCTGGAAACAATGGTGGCGAATCGGAAACGATTATTGGTAACTGGCTGAAAAAACAAAACAAACGCCACGAAATTATTATCGCAACCAAAGTAGGTTCAGATATGGGACAGGGCAAATCGTTGAAGAAAGATTATATCATCAATGAAGTAGAACATTCTTTATCTCGCTTGCAAACCGATTATATCGATCTCTATTTTTCGCACTTTGACGATGAAACTACCCCTGTTGAAGAAACCTTAAATGCCTACGAAACTTTAATTAAGGCAGGCAAAGTCCGCTGGATCGGTGCTTCAAACTTTTCTGCCGATCGACTTAGGGAATCTTTAATTTATGCTACCGAAAATAACTTGCCCCGTTATGAAGTCTACCAACCAGGATATAACCTTTATGATAGAGCGGACTTTGAGCAGGAACACCAAAAAATCTGCCTGGATTATGATTTGGGTGTTGTGGTTTATTATTCGCTTGCCAGTGGTTTCCTAACCGGCAAATACCGCAGCGAAAACGATTTGAACAAAAGCCAGCGTGGCGGGGGCGTAAAAAAATTCCTGAATGAACGTGGTTTTAAAATTTTAGCAGCCCTTGATCAGGTTGCAGCGCAACATCAGGTGGAGCCGGCTTCTGTAGCTTTGGCCTGGTTAATCAACCATCCGTCTGTTACTGCCCCAATTGCAAGTGTTACTGATTTAAACCAACTAAAGTCGTTTACTGAAGCCGCTAATTTGAAATTGTCAGCAGAAGAAATTTCTCATTTAGATCAAGCCAGTAGTTATTAAAAATATCTCTTATATTTAAATGCCCGATTAATGAAACAATTATTCGGGCATTTTGTATTAAACAGGATTTTTAATAGATATGAAAGAAAAACTATCTTTTCTACCCAAACTGGCACTGGTTCTCTTCTGTTTAATCAGTTTAACCTACATTGCCATTTTAGGCCACTCTTTGCTGGCTCCTTTGCTTTTTTCTTTTTTAATGGCAATCTTACTATTACCGGTAGGCAATTTTTTAGAGCACCGTTTAAAATTCAAAAGGAGTTTGTCAACCTTACTGTCAGTGATTCTGATGATTGCTGTTATTGGCGGAATTGTATACTTTTTTGGCAATCAACTCAGCGATTTATGGGCAGATTGGCCGTTACTTAAAGAGAAAGCAAACGTTTCCTATCACGAACTGCAAAAATGGATTTCGCATACTTTCGGCATAAATTCTCAGAAACAGCTCAGTTATTTAAACGATAGCACGGAAAAAGCTTTGGCTACCAGTGCTGCAATTGTAGCTACCACCCTATCAACCTTATCTTCAACTCTATTGTTCTTAGGTTTCACATTATTATTCACCTTCTTTATTTTAAACTACCGCAGGGTATTATTTACGTTCTTAACTTCTGTTTTTAGCGAAGAACATAAAGAAAAAGTCGCAGAAATTGTGAGCCAGATTCAGTACATCATTAAAAAATACATTATAGGTTTGTTCTTGCAAATGTTTATTGTTACGGTATTAATGATTACGGTGCTGAGTTTATTGGGCGTTAAATACGCCGTTCTATTGGGCTTGGTGGCAGGGATTTTCAATGTGGTTCCTTATTTGGGAATATTCTTCGCCTTACTGGTAAGCTGCCTGATCACTTTCGCTACCGCGGGTGCTGGTAAAGTATTGCTTGTTTTAATTGCTTATGTTGGGGTGCATGCCATAGATGGAAATGTGCTGATGCCATTGGTAGTAGGTTCTAAAGTAAAAATAAATGCTTTATTTGCTTTTATCGGTATCGTTGTTGGCGAAATGATCTGGGGTATCTCAGGCATGTTTTTATGTATTCCATATTTGGCCATCTTAAAAATAATTTTCGATAGAGTAGATGGCTTAAAACCCTGGGGCATATTAATGGGAGAAGAACACAGGCCCGATAAAAAGAAACGGGTTTACCGGATTACAAAAAAGATTAAATTAGAAGAAAAAGATTAAAATGGCCGAAAACAGATCGCCTCATATTTTAAGCACTTCTGCCAATCTCCTGGGTATTTGCTTTATTGTACTCACGTCTTTGAAAAAACTCGCACTCAACGATGGCTCCCTGATTGACGAATTTGCCGTAGCTGCGGTAATGTTTTTTATGACCAGCTGCATCTTATCTTTTATCTCAATGAGAAGACAAAAAACAACAAGCCAGCGGCTGGAAAAAGCCGCCGACTTCATCTTCTTATCCGGCCTTTTGGTATTGTTTGTTGCTACAATACTAATTGCATTTAATTTAATAAAGTAAATCGGTTAAATTAATGAAACCCCTATTTGTCCTGGTAATCGTTTATGTTGCGCTGATGGCTTTTGGCCAACACACCACCTTTGATAAAGGAGATATTTTTGCAGGTAATATGGCAATGGCCGCAATGCTGGTATTTACTGCTGTTGGCCATTTCAAATTTAAAACCAGTATGGCAGCAATGGTTCCACTATTCATTCCCAAAAAAGTAGAACTTGTAATGTTAACAGGAATGCTGGAAATCTTATTTGCAATCGGATTGGCGATACCAGGCACCAGGCGTTTTACCGGAATAGCATTGATTATTTTTTACATAGCCATTCTACCTGCAAATATTTATGCAGCCAGACACCGCATCAATTACGAAAATTTATATAAACCAGGCCCCGGACCAAAATATTTATGGTTCAGAATTCCTTTTCAGTTTTTCTTAATCGCCTGGGTTTGGTACTTTAGCGTTCGATAAATCTATTTCAACCATAAAACATGCCTAACAATCCAATTCCTGCAAGCGCCAATAATCCAGCTGATGCCTTTACACGTTTACTTACCGTTTTAGATACCTTGCGCACGCAATGCCCCTGGGATAAAAAGCAGACCATGGAAACGCTGCGCCATTTAACTATTGAGGAAACTTATGAGTTAAGCGATGCCATTTTAGACGGCGATTTAGACGAAATTAAAAAGGAACTTGGCGATGTGATGATGCACCTCGTTTTTTATGCCAGAATTGCTTCAGAAACCAACGACTTTAACATTACTGATGTTTTAAACGGCGTTTGCGATAAACTGGTAAACCGCCACCCACATATTTATGGCGATATTGAGGTAGAGAATGAAGAAGATGTTAAACGCAACTGGGAACAGATTAAGCTAAAAGAAGGCAACAAATCGGTATTGGCTGGTGTGCCCTCTTCACTGCCCGCATTGGTTAAAGCTGCCCGTATTCAGGAAAAAGCACGTGGAATAGGCTTTGATTGGGAAGATAAAAACCAGGTATGGGAGAAAGTAGAGGAGGAATTGCAGGAGTTCAAAACTGAATTTAATGTAGCAGACAATACGGCAATCGATATCGAAAAAGCTGAGTCAGAATTTGGCGATGTTTTGTTCTCATTAATCAATTATGCCCGTTTTATCAATATCAATCCGGAGAATGCATTAGAGAAAACCAATAAAAAATTTATCAAACGTTTCCAATACCTGGAAAATAAAGCAAAGGAAAACGGAAAGGCCTTAGCCGATATGACACTTGCAGAAATGGATGTATATTGGAACGAAGCGAAGAAAATATAGCTAAAAAGAGTGAATTCGCAAATTTAATATAAATTTTGCGAATCGATTCGCAAAATTTATATTAAATTTGCGAATATGATTTCAAGAGCAATAGCTGATTCTATACAAAAACGCCTGAAAGATGAGAAGGCAATCATCCTTTTAGGTCCAAGGCAAGTTGGAAAAAGCACGCTTCTACAACAACTATCATCTAAATTTGCCAAGCCGGTAATGTGGTGGAATGGCGACGATGCCGACATCAGAACTATACTTTCAAATACCACCGCTACCTCATTACGCTCTCTTTTAGGGAAATCGAGAACATTGATTATTGATGAAGCGCAGCGAATTGAAAACATTGGCCTATCGATTAAACTAATGATCGATCAGCTTAAAGATGTTAAAGTAATAGCTACAGGCTCATCAGCTTTTGAGTTAGCGAATCACATCAATGAACCGCTTACCGGCAGGAAATGGGAATACCATCTATTTCCTTTTTCGTTCGGAGAAATGGTGGAGGAACATGGCTTACTTACGGAAAAACGATTACTTGATCATCGATTGGTTTACGGATACTATCCAGAAATTGTTAACAACCCAGGGGAAGAAGAAATACGACTGAAACAATTATCAGATAGTTACTTATATAAAGATTTACTGATCTGGGAGAAAATACAAAAGCCAGATAAAATGGAAAAATTAATTCAAGCATTGGCTTTCCAGGTAGGAAACGAAGTATCTTATAACGAATTAGGACAGTTAGCGGGGCTGGACAATCAAACTACCGAAAAATACATCGATCTGCTCGAAAAGGCATTCATTGTTTTCAGGCTAGGCTCTTTAAGCAGAAATTTAAGGAATGAATTAAAGAAAAGCAGGAAAATCTATTTTTACGATAATGGAATCAGAAATGCTGTTATCAATCAATTTAATCCGGCTGTATTACGACAGGATATTGGTGCACTTTGGGAAAATTTTGTGATTAGTGAACGGGTTAAGTTTCTTGCTTACAAACAGATCAACTGCAACCAATACTTTTGGCGTACGCATGCACAGCAGGAAATAGATTATATTGAAGAAAGAAATGGTTTAATGAATGCTTATGAAATGAAGTGGAACCCGAGGGCCAGGGCAAAATTTCCAAAAGCCTTCTTAGATGCTTATGCTGGTGCGGAAACCGGGATCATTACGCCCGATAACCTGAATGAATTTTTATCATGAGTAAAAATCCCCGTCAACATAATACCATTTACCATCTTCTAACCTGAAGTTAGATTTTTCATGCAACACTTCGGTATGAAATTTTTTGTTCAGATAGTAGGCCTTAAACTCTACCACATCAAAAGCGGAAAAAACAATCTCGAGCTTTAGCCATCTGGTATTTTTCGCACTGCTTAAATAACCCCTTCTAGAATGGTTCTTTCTTTTGCTGATATGCGTAGTTTCATAAAGATAATCTGCATCAGCGACTATAAAGGCCGAATATCTGGAACGCATTAAAGCCTCGGCAGTTGGCGCTTTTTTCGTTTTTAAGTGATAAGGCTTGCAACATTGCTGAAAAGTTATTCCACTTCCACAAGGACAGTTTATTGAATCCATGATTAAAATTTACAGCACAAAAGTATCATTTAATATTCCTGCTGCTAAAATTTCCGTAAAATTGCAGCAGAATAATGAGGTATTTCTTTCATATTGCCTATCAAGGCCAGCACTACAATGGGTGGCAAAAACAACCTGGTATAAAAAGCGTTCAGGAAGTTATAGAACAAACCCTGTCGAAGATTTTAAAATCACCAATTGCCATTAACGGTTGCGGCCGTACTGATGCACACGTGCATGCCAGTCAGTTTTTCTTCCATGCTGATATCGAAAAAGAGATCAATCCCAATCTGCTTTACATTTTGAATAAAGCTTTACCTTCCAATATCGCGGTGTTCGACATTATCAAAATGGAAGGCAAGCCGCATGCCCGGTTTGATGCTGTACAGCGTAAATATGACTATTTCGTCCATACCTACAAAGATCCTTTTTTAACTAACCAAAGTTCTTTTTATCTATTAAACGATTTAGATTTTGATAAAATGAAAGCTGTGGTAAAATTATTACCTCAATATAAAGACTACAGGGCTTTTTGTACGCATCCGGATAAATATGAACATACCATCTGCAATGTAATGGAAGCCGATTTATTTGTAAACCCAAAGGGCGACAGATTAAGGTTTCATATTGCCAGCAACCGCTTTTTGGGTAAAATGATCCGCTTGATTATGGGCAAAATCCTGATGGTAGGCAAAGGACAGCTCAGTTTTGATGAGTTTGAAAGCGAACTCATTACCCTTAAACCTTCCAAAATATCATTACCTGCCCATCCTACCGGCCTATATCTTTCCAAAGTTACTTATCCCTATCTAAACCTCGAACCACGGACTGAATTTATCCACAGTACACAAGGTACAGAATGGATCTCGATTGGAGTGTAGCGTTTTTATTATCAACTCCGTTTAAGGGGTATGAATGTCCAAATCTGCATTGTCCTTTTCATCCTCATTCTATCTTTAGGCTCCAAAAAAACACCAATGTAGATGTTTTTGGAGTGTAGTATCGATGATCACCATGTTTGCACCTGAAATCAGCCGGTTGCATTATGGGATGGAAATTCAACACTGCACCAGATGCCAATTTACAAATCTTTGAAAGGAACTCATACTTTCAAATATGACCTTGGCAATTTGAGGATATCAGTGTATGGACAGCAGCTTTTGACTGGAATATGATTTGAGACGGGGTTCTTCATCAGAAATGGAATATTGCACAAGCCGTAAAGGTATGAGTAAGCAAGGGCATAGTTTAGGTTGCTTGGGCATCGGGAAATGATCTGTCCGGTGTCCCAAGTTTTTTATTTAAACCGGATTGCCTTAAGCGGCGAAACCTTACTCACCAGCAACGAAGGAATAATCAAAACGGCTAAACAAACCACTACCGTAACGATATTAAGCAACAGCACATCAATAAAATGAAACTCTATGGGTGCATATGCTAAAAAGTATGAGGCCTGGTTAAGCTTAAAAATGTGCGTAGACTGCTGTAAAAACCCAATACCTAAGCCCAAAATATTCCCTAGTAACAATCCTATACCGATTAAATAAGCCGCATTGTAAAGGAAAATTTTCATAATGCTCCAGTTGCTTGCCCCGAACGACTTTAACATACCGATCATGTTGGTCTTTTCCAGAATCATAATCAACAAGGCTGTAATCATATTAATTACACCTACTATGAGCATCAGGATCAATAATACTTTGGTATTTACATCAAGAAGGCCTAACCAGGTAAAAATATTAGGAAAATTTTCTTCAATTGAATACGAGCGTAAACTACGTGGGAGACTTTCATAAATATGATCGGAAATGGGTTTAAGTTTGCTGAAATCCTTAATCCTGATTTCTACGCCACCAATTTCATTAGCTTTCCAGTTATTCAGGCGTTTAATGATATTCAGATTGCCCAGTACAAAACCCTTATCAATATCTTCAACACCAATATCGTATATACCTACAATTTTAAATTTACGCGGGCGTAATTGGTTTTGAACAAAGTACATGATAAAATCATCGCCTGTTTTAAGTTTTAACCGGTTAGCTGTGTATTTCGAAATCAGTAGTTCCTGCATGGCCGCCGTACTATCAGAAAAATCGATAATGGTACCGCTGATAATATGCTGTTTAATGTAATTCCATTTATAGCTTTTATCTATCCCCTTAAAGTTTATGCCCTCAATTTCATTATTGGCCGATAGAATACCAGGTTTTGTAGCAAAAGGGTAATAATATTCAATATCAGGATTATTTTTGAGCATCTTTTCCGTTTCCCGGTCTAAAATAAAGGGAGAATGCTCAAAAGAATTATTCAGATCGTAGCGGGTAATTTGTATATCGCCTAAATATCCCCTCACTTTATCCTGAATTTCAGTTTTAAAGCCCTTGATAATGGCTATGGAAAGAATCATAACAGCCAGGCTCAACATCACGCCTGCTATTGCAATACGTACAATGAGTTTTGAAAAGGTACGTTCAGATTTAATGGCTATCCGCCCTGCAATGAAATATTCGAAGTTCAATTTAATAGGTTTGTATTAACAAAAATGCTCAATTCCTTTTTAAAAATGGCATTTTCGAAAATAAATAACCAACTTTAAATATCAATCGTTAACTTTTAAAAAGAAAACGCCAATAGCATAATTAAAATATGCTGTAAATTGTTTTATTATAATATCCAGAATACACTAAAATGAAAAAATACATCAGCTTTACGTTAACCAGTTTAATTGCTTTATCTGCATGTGGGCAGCCCAAACCGCAGGAGCAAGAGGTTTTGGGCAAGAATAGCCCTGAAAACAAAAAACTGATGATTAAGACAGCAAAGTTACCAACAGCCATTAAAACCGGTGCAGAGCAAACCGAAAAATATCTGCCGTTGTTAAAGGGCAAACGTGTTGGCATGGTGGTTAATCCGACCTCTGTTATTGGTACGCAAACATCAGTTGATAGCCTTTTGAAAAGAGGAGTAAAAATCCAGAAGATATTTGGTCCTGAGCATGGTTTTAGAGGCAATGCCAGCGCTGGTGTGAGTGTTAATGATGATATTGACACTAAAACAGGAATAAAAGCCGTCTCCCTTTACGGCAAACATAGTACGCCTACAGCTGAAGATTTAGCTGATATTGACATTATGGTTTTCGATATTCAGGATGTAGGTGTTCGTTTTTACACCTATATCAACACTTTGCAGCATGTGATGGAAGCCTGTGCCGCAAACCATAAACCTTTACTGATTTTAGACCGACCAAATCCAAATGGTTATTTAATCGACGGACCGGTTTTAGATCCTAAATTTAAGTCGGGCATTGGCATACAACCTATACCTATTGCGCATGGTTTGACAGTTGGAGAATATGCACAGATGTTAAATGGCGAAGGCTGGTTGAAAGATAAGGTGAAATGCAAACTTACCATTATCAAAAATGCCAATTATGATCATAACATGGAATATACTTTACCGGTTAAGCCCTCTCCTAACTTAAACACGCAGCAATCTATTTTACTTTATCCATCTACCTGTTTATTTGAGGGAACTTACCTAAATCATGGCCGTGGAACCATGTTTCCTTTTACTATTGTTGGGGCGCCTTACCTAAAAGGTAAATTCGATTTCAGTTTTACCCCAAAAAGCATAAAGGGGATGGCAGAAACACCATTATTTCAAGATCAGGTTTGTTATGGTTTAGATTTAAGAACTTACGACACAGCCGAACTGCGCAAAACCAAACAGATCAATTTATCATGGTTAATTTCATTGTATCAGGCATCGCCCAAAAAAGATGATTTTTTTAATACCAAACTGAGTAAAGAAATGGGTGTCATTGAAAGACTGGTGGGTGTAGCTGATTTCAGGCAGCAGATAATTGACGGTAAGAGTGAAGCAGAGATCAGAGCCAGCTGGGAACCAGGCTTAAGTGCGTATAAAACCATGCGTAAGAAATACTTGCTTTATAATTAATGTGAGAATAATTGAATGAGAACGCGAGAGAATGAAAAAAATGATAAATTTTAGAAGATTTTAAACTTAACGTATTCTGATTTGTTATGATTTAAAGGGATAAAGATTTTCTTTATTCAATCATTCAAAATTCATTCATTCAATCATTATAACATGAGCGGTCCAAAAGTTAAAAGCGATAAACCAGGAAGCAATTACGAGAAAGAGGTGCCTAAAGGACGGGAGCCTGTTGACCATAAAACCGTCAGACACGAAAACGACAGCACCCCCAACAAGCCGGTTCGCACCAATAATCCCGCTAAACAGCGCGAAAACGAAGAGCAACCGGTACAGCCGATCAAGAAAGCACCTAAAGCATAAATTATCGTTCAGACTGCATCAATGGTATGAGCTGAACGATTATTTTATTTTTAAAGCAAAGAAAAAAGTGGCACCCTTTCCAGCAGTGCTTTCTACCCAAATCCTGCCGCCTTCACTTTTTATAATTTCAGCTGAGATGTAAAGGCCTAAACCCAAACCCGGGTAGGTATGTTGCAAGTTACCATCTACACGGTAAAACTGGTCGAAAACCAGGTGTTGCAAATCCTCTGAAATACCAATACCATAATCCCTGACGCTTAATATCACTTCACCGTCTTGACTATAGGTAGCAACATCTATTTCATCGGCGTCGGTGGAATATTTAATTGCATTAGATAAAAAATTAGTAATAACCTGTCCAATGCGTTCCTTATCAGCGAAAACGATGGCATTACTTTCCAGGTTACAAATGATCTTATGTTTTGAACTGATGTGCTGCATTTCATCTACAATATCTTCAACAACAGCATCAAAATCAAATTCAATTGGGTTGAAAGTCATTTTCCCTGATTGAATTTTGGTTACATCAAGTAAATCGCCTATCAGGCCCGTTAACCGGTTCAGCTGCTGGTCCATTTTACGTACCATTGTCGCCTTTTTTTCGTCTCCCTCACTCCTGATCATGCGTTCAAGCACCTGGGCATACGCCTTGATACTGGTTACGGGTGTTTTTAACTCATGACTGGCGATCCCTAAAAATTCATCTTTTTGCTGTTGCAGCTGCACTAGCTTTGTCACATCCGTTGCAGCGTGGATAATGGCATACACTTGCCCGTTAGCATCTTTTATCGGTTTATAGGTAAAGCTGAACCAGCGTTTCTGTTCTTTACCATCAATAATCACCATGAATTCTTCCTGATCAGCATGGTAACTTATTCCTGTTTGATATACTTTTTTCAAAGTTTCAACTGATGGCTGTAAGTTCAATTCAGGTATGGCCTCAGCAACGGTTTTACCGATTACGCTTTTATCCTTTCCCCAAAACCGGAGCATTTCATCGTTCGCCAGGCTGATTACCATGTTTTCTGTTTCATAGTAGGCCGTGGCCATCGGTATATCATACATAAAGTTGCGAAAGCGTTCTTCGCTTTTAGCAGCCTCCATTTTTGATACAACCTGTAAGGTAATTTCGTTAGCGACTACCATAATGCCGGTAACCTCTCCATCCTGACCAAATATTGGATCGTAAACAAAGTTGAAATAAAAATCATCTTCAACCCCGTTATGCTCCAATCGGGCTTTCGTTTCGTAGCCATAATGAGCAACACCGCTGTTGTAAACCTGTTGTAACAATTCTGGAAAAGGCTGGTTGGCAATTTCAGGCAATCCATCTAAAAGTTTTAAACCGATTACAGCTTTACTTTTCCTCCATATCTTTAGCAGATCATCATTGGCATCTTCTATAATCAGGTCTCTGCCTTTTAAAATTCCAATAGCCACAGGCGCATCGTAAATCATCTGCCTTAACAAGGCTTCACTCTGCTCTACTTTAAACTTTGCATTTACTAATTCGGTCACATCTGTAGCATTATTTAAAATGCCCCATACATTACCATCTGAATCAAGCAGCGGTTTATAAGTAAAATCGAAATAAAAAGTTTGGAGTACATTATCATTTAATAGCACGACCTTGTCTTCTTTAGCTTCATAAGGCATGCCGGTGCTTCTTACCTGTTTAAGAATATCAAGAAAGGGTTGATCTTTCAACTCGGGCAGCGCCAGAGCCAATTCTTTACCTATTACAGATGCGTCTCTTCCCCAAGCTTTAAGCATAGCCTTGTTGGCTACCTCTATAATCATATTTTCTCCGGTATAAAGCGCGATGGGCATTGGAGACTCCTCTATAAGCGTATTAAAAATATTGGCTTTATCGGCGAGATTAGTTTGCATAATTGGGATAAAAGACAAATATAGTTGCTTTTTTACTTGCTACCAGATTTTAAAAAAGATAATAACACCTTTTCATTATGCTCTAAACTCACCTTGCCTTTAAGTGCATGGTTATTCATTTTTTTAAGATATTTTTCAAGCTGATTATTCTCGTAAGCCGTAAGCAAAAGCGGATAAACGTAAGAGCTTTTACAGACCGCCCGGGTGTTACCTAATTTTTTGGCTACACAATCTAAAACGGCAACAATTTGTTTTTTACTATTTAAACCTGCATTTTCATTCACCTGGCATTGGGCAAACTGCCGAAGGGCTTCGAGGGTACCTCCCCAGGTTCTGAAATCTTTCGCCGTGAAATCATCGCCTGTAATTTCTTTAATATAGGCATTTATTTTACCGGAATCGATGCTTTTATGTTCGCCATCAGGTGTATAAAACTGAAAAAGCTCCTGACCAGGAATATCACGGCATTTTTTAACGAGTTTTGCAAGCGAACGATCGTTAAGTTCCAGTTTCTGCTGCACGCCTTTTTTTCCCACAAAATCCATGGTAATTTTACTTCCGTTTATTTTTACATGCTTATCACGTAGGGTGGTAAGGCCAAAAGATCCATACAGCTGTTTGTAGCTCTCATTTCCTACCCTGATTAATGTTTTTTGAAGTACATCTACCGAAATAGCCAGCACCTTCCGTTCGTCGAAATCTTTGCGGCGGAGGTCTTTCTGTAGATTTTTCCTGGCTTTTGGCAGAGATTTCCCAAACTCAAGCAGGCGGAAATATTTATCCTCCGCACGCCGGCTGGTCCATTTTGCATGGTACTTGTATTGTTTTCGTCCCGCGGCATCAATTCCCGTCACCTGTAAATAAGCATTGGGTTTATTGGCAATCCATACATTTTGCCATGCCGGCGGAATAACCAGCGTTTTAATACGGTCCAGGTGTTTGTCATCTGTAACTTTATTACCGTCTTTATCTACATAATAAAATTTTCCTGGTTTTCCTTTACGGTAAATACCAGGCATGGTATCAGTTACATATACCAATCCGCTTGCTTTTACAACATCTTTACCTTGTACCATTTTTTGGCTATAAGTATGGGTTTATTTTTAGTTATTTTGCAAAACTAAACGTGGATGACCACGTTATTTCAGAAACACAACACTTTCGTATGAAAATAGTTTTTATGGGTACGCCCGATTTTGCGGTAGCCTCTTTAGATGCCTTGGTAAAAGCCAATTTTGATGTGGTTGCAGTGGTTACTGCGCCAGACAAGCCTGCAGGGCGTGGGCAGAAACTAAGTGAAAGTGCGGTAAAAAAATACGCGGTAGAAAAAGGGATCGCTATTCTGCAACCCGAAAAATTAAAAAATCCTGAATTTATTGAGCAAATCAAATCATATCAGGCAGATTTACAGGTAGTTGTAGCTTTTAGAATGTTACCAGAAGTGGTATGGAATATGCCGCCAAAAGGAACCATTAATCTCCATGGATCGCTCTTACCGCAATACCGGGGTGCGGCTCCAATAAACCACGCCATCATAAATGGAGAAAAAGAGAGTGGCGTAACCACTTTTTTCCTCACACATGAAATTGATACCGGCAATATTATCCTCAGCGAAAGTACCCCAATCGCTGATAACGAAACCGCTGGCGACCTGCATGATAAACTGATGCACATTGGTGCCGACCTATTGGTAAAAACGCTTAAAGCCATTGAGGCCGGTGAGGTTAGCGAACAACCGCAGCCACAAAGCGGCAGCTTAAAACATGCGCCGAAAATTTTCAAAGAAGATTGCAAAATCGACTGGAACAACCCAGCACAAATGATATATAACTTAATCCGCGGGTTAAGCCCATATCCTACCGCCTTTACTTTTTTAAATGATAAAACCTTAAAAATATTTAAGGCCGAAATAGAGCATAAAGAACCAGGTATTGTTGCCGGAGGCTTTTTAACCGACGGCAAAACTTTTTTAAAATTCGCCGCTAAAGATGGTTTTATCAAACTATTGGACATTCAGTATGAGGGCAAAAAACGCATGCCGATAGAAGATTTTTTAAGAGGAATACGGTTGTAGTAGTCCTTAGTCTAAAGTCTTTAGTCCGAAGTCATCAGTCTGGGATCGAATAACTTATATTACATGTCGCCCTGAATGCAATGAAGGATCTTTTAAATAAAGCTAGATTTTTTATTTAAGAAATCATACTTCGATCATCCGCCTGCAACGGGCAGCATTATCCCGATTAGGAACTTTTTATCTTGAAGGAAATTTTATCGGGATTAAGCAAAGGGCGGGACTAGCGGAACCGAAGCACCACAACTTTGCTTTCCAAAAAAGAAGTGGAATAAATCTGTGCCTGATGAACTTAGTTCATTATTCTTTTTTGGAAAGCAGTAACAGTAGCTTATATGTCAATACAGCCCCGCTCCCTCTTCTGCCAATTTGAAGGAATCGGCATCCCGCTTTGATCGGGTTTAGGTGGCACAGTCAGTGCATGGTCCAATGTCAAATAAACCCGACCGGCAGCGTTATCCCGATTAGGAACTGTTTATTTTGAAGGAAATTTTATCGGGATTAAGCAAAGGGTGGGATTAGCGGAACCAAAGCACCACAAGCTTTGCTTTCCAAAAAAGTAATGAGTGCTTCAGTAAATAAACAACCAAACACAAATGAATCAATGACTAATGAACTTATAAACTAAATGGCGTTCAGCTTCTCCGACAAAAACTTCGAAACCTCGTTAAAATAACGTTTCCTACCATAGCCCATTACCCATTGTATGCCTTGAGTGGCATTGGTAATAAAAACTTCTTCAGCTTCTTTTAAGATTTCAGGATTGATCTGCGCCTCAATCAAAGGCATATCGTTCATTTTGCACAACTGCATAATAGCTGTCCGCATTACGCCGCTGATGCAACCTTCGGTAAGGGCTGGTGTATAAATCTGTTTGTTGTATACCACGAAAACATTTGCACTGATGCTTTCGCAAAGAAAACCATATTGATTCAGGATCATCGCCTCATCAAGGCGGTGCTGACTTTTAAAAAGCCCGGCCATAACATAAAGCAGTGCATTAGCTGTTTTAAAATTCGAGAGTTTATTAACTGGTTTGGTCATTTCGTCAAAAACATCAATGATCAAGCCTTTGCTGTTTAACTCGTATGTAGAGGCTTTTAGCGGAATACCCTCCAGAATATAACCAGCTTTATTAATTTCAGGTGTGTATACTCCAGCCCCTCCCCTGTAAACAGAAAGTCGGAACCGAACATTGCCGTTCCATTTGTTCCTTTTTGTCAAATCAGCTGTTTTCTGGCGCAGAAAATAATCGTCCATCAAAGCATGTCCGTCTATTTTTAGTGCTTTCATGCCAGCACTTAACCGATCAGCATGTAAGTCTGCAAATTGCAGCTTATTATTGATCATGCGCATACTTTCAAACAATCCATCGCCAAATTTGAAACTTCGGTTAGCCGCTGTCAAAATTGGGGCATCAACCGCCTGAAATTCATCATTAAATAAGAGGTACTCCTGAAGCATATTTTATGATGTTGCGATATAATTTTCCCATTTGGTTAATCCGGCTTTAAAATCGGTCGGTAACGGCGATTCGAAATACATGTACTCTTTGGTAGTAGGATGGATAAAACCCAAACTTTGCGCATGCAGGGCCTGACGGGGCAGCAATTCAAAACAATTATCTACAAACTGTTTATATTTATTAAACGTAGTGCCTTTTAAAATCTTATCTCCACCATACATGGCATCGTTAAACAAGGGATGACCAATATGTTGCATGTGAGCCCTGATCTGGTGCGTACGACCAGTTTCGAGTTCGCAACTGATCAAAGTAACATATCCCAACCGCTTTAGTACTTTATAATGCGTTACAGACCATTTGCCTTTTTCTTCATCATCATAAATATCCATTACACGGCGATCCTTTACACTACGGCCAATATAACCTGTAACGGTACCATCATTTTCAATATCGCCCCAAACCAACGCAATATATTTACGGGTAATGCTGTGATCGAAAAACTGACGTGCAAGGTGTGTAATCGATTTTTCATTCTTGCTGATCAACAGTAAGCCTGAAGTATCTTTATCAATGCGGTGCACCAGACCCGGGCGGCCGTCATTTCCGGGTAGCTGAGGGAGTTGCTCAAAATGGAATGCCAAAGCATTAACCAATGTTCCGGTATAATTATTGAAACCAGGATGTACAACCATCCCGGCAGGTTTGTTTACCACGAGTAAATCACCATCTTCGTAAATAATATCCAGTGGAATATCTTCGGGATAAACTTCTGTATCTCGTGGCGGATGAGGTAAAACGATAGATATTTCATCAAATGGCTTAACTTTATAACTGGCCTTTATCTGTTTCTGGTTAACCAGTACGTTTCCTGCATCAATTGCATTTTGAATACGGTTTCTAGAGGCATTTTCTACACGTACCATCAAAAATTTATCGATACGCAGTAACGACTGCCCTTTATCAACAATAATTTTTAAATGTTCGTATAACTCCTGTTCTTCTGATTCCTGCAATCCAGCCACATTTTCCATGGCGCAAAAATAAACTTTTAACTTCAAGATTTTTTTAATGATTGCAGTTTTCGCAAAAACAGCATTATATTTACTAACAATGAAAATCTTTTAAATCTTCCTCTATGAAAAAATACTACACCTTAAAGGCGATGTGTGCCTTAATGTTATTAATCACTGCTCAAAAGGCTAATGCACAACAGAATGTTGGAGACCTTTTTAAGTCTGGTCCCGCCGATGCGACTAAATTAATCAATGCTTATTTCGATCCCTTATACAAAGGTTTGGGCATTGGCTTAACAGATGGGTGGAGTAATACCGCAAAATCTAAAGGTTTGTTAAAATTCGATGCCCGCTTTTCGGTTTCGGGCGCCTTTGTACCACAATCATCCCGCAGCTATGATGTAAATACGCTGGGCCTGAACAATATCAGGCCGGCAGTTGGTTCGTCGTCTATAGGTCCGACTGCTTTTGGCAATGACGAAGTTGGCGGAAAGATGCAGATTTACACCAGTAACGGACAACCTACTACATCATTTTTTAATCTTCCTAAAGGTTTGGGCTTCCATGTTGTACCCGCAGTACAATTACAGGCTACCTTGGGACTGCCTAAAAACATTGATGTTACTTTAAGAGCTATGCCTAAAATAAAACTGGGTAGCGACCTTGGAAGTTTATCAATGATCGGCTTCGGTGCAAAGGTAGAATTGCTGCCACTTTTTATGGGTTCTACCACCGAGAAATTGATTCCGGTAGATATTGCTGTAGCAGGAGGATTTACCCAATACAAATATAATTTGCCGTTGAATATTAACAATAATGCAAATTCAGACCAACGCATTGATGCCAAGTTCAATGGTGTAAATTTTGACGCCATTGTATCAAAACAAATTCTATTTTTTACGCCATTTGCAAGTGTGGGGTATCAAACTTCCAATACGGATTTAAAGGCTTTGGGTACCTACCCTTTTGATACCGGTAACAACCAATCAGTAAACTACACCGACCCGATTGCTGTAAATCAAAGGGATATCAATGGCGTAAGAGCAAGTTTAGGCTTTCAGCTAAAGTTTGGTTTCTTTAAGTTTTACGGTTCCTATACGCAGGCAAAATACAGCATGGTTAATGCCGGTATCGGTTTAGGCATTGGTAAATAAAAAACTTACAGCATAATAATGGTTCAAAAACACCTGAAATATTCAGGTGTTTTTTATTTTTACACGTGTTTGAAGAAATATATAGCCCGGTACAGAAAATAGCATTTCCACCTTTAAAAAACCTGTTCGTTAAAAGGGATGATCTTATAGACCCTTACATTTCGGGCAATAAATGGCGTAAACTCAAACATATTCTAGCTAAAGCCAAAGCCGACCGCAAGACGCACCTGGTTACTTTCGGTGGTGCTTACTCGAATCACCTGGTCGCTACAGCAGCTGCAGCATCACGCTCAGGGTTTACATCAACCGCTTTTGTACGTGGGGAAGAAGTAAAAAATGAGATGTTATTGCTTTGCCGGTTATTTGGGATGAAACTCATTTTCACCGACCGTGAAAGTTATCGGGATAAGCATAATTTGTTTAATTCAAATTTTGCTTCTGATGAACAGGCTTATTTTGTAAATGAGGGAGGCGCCTCTATGGAAGCCACTATTGGCTGTGCAGAGATAATTGACGAATTAACAGTCCCTTATGATCACATTTTCTGTGCTGCCGGAACGGGAACCACAGCTGCAGGGCTGCTTCGCGGACTTCAGCAGCATGGATTAGATACAAAACTACATATCATCCCGGTGTTAAAGGGGGCTTCTTTTATTAGGGAAGAAATAGCACAATATACGCCAGTGTCTGATCATCTCGAACTCCACCTCGATTATCATTTTGGTGGCTATGCCAAAACCACTCCCGCACTGATTAGTTTCATCAGGAACTTTACGGCAAAAAGCGGACTGCTTTTAGATCCGGTTTATACGGCTAAAATGTTTTATGCCATTCAGGATTTAGCAAAACAAGGCATTATTGGCAAACAAGAAAAGGTATTGGCTATTCATACCGGAGGCCTGATGGGCCTTTTTGGAATGAAGGACAAGTTTTAGAAAGTCCTGCTTACTTAAGAGCTTTGGTCGTTTTTGAGCGGTTTGCAGAATCCAACGCTTTGTGCTTATCTCCCCAGCTTTCCAGTTGTTTTATAATGGCTTTAAGTTCGTAACCTATCGGTGTGAGTTCGTATTCTACACGTGGTGGTACTTCAGCATAAACAGTTCGCTTAACAATTTTGTTCTCTTCCAGTTTTCTGAGTTGAAGAGTCAACATCCGTTCGGTAATATTAGGCAACAATTTTTTCAGTTCACCAAATCTGAGTTTGCCGTTAATTAGCCAGGAACAGATGACCAATGCCCACTGCCCACCAATAATATTGGCCGCATAAACCTCTGGACATTCCTCGGCCAATGCCTGTTTATTGGCGTAATTAGTCGATGTTTCCTTGATTTTAGACATTACTTACATTTTTTATAGTACCATACAATTGGTTGCCAATATACATATTCTACGCAAGCCACCTTATTTTTGTAGTTAATAATTTAAGACTGCTAAAATGAAAACACTCATTATCGTCATTCATCCTGATATTCAAAACGCTGTTGTTAACAGAAGGTGGATCGAAGAACTTGGTAAATTCCCTGATAAATTCTATGTGCATCAATTGCATGAAGTTTATCCTGATGAGAAAATTGATGTGCCAGCTGAGCAAAAACTGATCGAAGCATATGAAAAGATAGTATTTCAGTTCCCTTATTATTGGTTTAACTGCCCGGCCTTTTTTAAAAAGTGGCTAGATGAGGTCCTTACGCATGGTTGGGCATATGGAAGCAAAAGCGGCTACAAGCTTGCGGGAAAGAAAATTGCACTGGCCATTTCATTAGGTGTAGATCAGGAGGAACTCAGTTCTTCAGGTATTTACAAATATCCACTTGAAGAACTCACACGTCCTTTTGAGCTTTCCTTTGAATATGTTAAAGCCGATTATAGACCATTTTTCGCCTATTATGGAATTGAGCATAATGCTTCAAAAGAATGGGTTGAAAAAAGTGTTCCGCTGTACCTGGATTTTCTTGACAAATTGTAAGATATCATTCATATCTCTTAATTTAAGAGTAAAAAATGTATTGCTCAAATGCGATTTTACAGAAAAAGTTTTCCACATCTGTGAAGTCCAAAATCGGTTTTTGTCTATAATCATACTTTAAACTGTTTAAACCTATTTTTTACGCAAAGTGTAGAAAAAGTGCTTAAATTTTGATTTCAGGCACATTTAACTAAATTTGGATTATACCAAAACCAAGTTTATGTATCAATTAACAGTACCTGCAGATCGCGTTAACGAATCGTTAAGTAAACACATTTTGGCCGATGGTTTCGACCTGACCTATGATATGGAAAAAAGCCATGGCGCTTACATTTACGACTCTAAATACAATAGGACTTTACTCGATTTTTTCACTTGTTTTGCTTCCGTTCCTTTAGGTTACAACCACCCAAAAATGGTTGATGATGAAGCTTTTAAAAAGAATCTTTTACTGGCTGCTCTGGCCAATCCATCAAATTCCGATGTTTACACCCAGCAGTATGCACAATTCCTGGAAACATTTTCCAAAATTGGCATTCCTGATTATCTGCCCCATGCTTTTTTTATTGCAGGTGGAGGCTTGGCGGTAGAAAATGCCATTAAGGTTGCCATGGACTGGAAAGTTCAAAAAAACTTTGCCAAGGGATATACCGAAGAAAAAGGTTTCAAGGTTTTGCACTTCGAAAAGGCTTTTCATGGCCGTACGGGTTACACACTGAGTTTAACCAATACCCTGCCAGATAAAACAAAATGGTTTGCCAAGTTCAATTGGCCAAGGGTAGCTGTTCCGGAAGTTAGCTTTCCACTTTCCGGAGATAACTTAAATCATGCCATTGCAACTGAAGAAGCCTCGCTCGCCCAGATTAAAAAAGCCTTTGCAGAAAATAAAGATGAAATCTGTGCCATTATTATAGAACCGATCCAATCAGAAGGTGGAGATAACCATCTGCGGGAAGAGTTTTTAATCCAGCTTAAAATATTGGCCGATGAAAATGATGCTTTTTTGATTTATGATGAAGTACAAACAGGTGTGGGATTAACCGGTAAATTCTGGTGCCACCAGCACTTTAGCGAAAAAGCCCGGCCAGATATTATCGCTTTTGGAAAAAAAATGCAGGTTTGTGGCATTCTTGTTGGTAATAAGGTAGACGAAATTGAAAGCAATGTATTTAAAGTACCCAGCCGGATTAACTCAACATGGGGAGGCAATTTAGTGGATATGGTGCGTTCCTCTCAGATTTTACAGATTGTGGAAGAGGATCATCTATGTGAGAACGCAGCAAAAGTAGGCAAATACTTAAAAGATCAATTAGAAAACCTGGCGCATAAATTTGATCAGATGACAAATGTGCGCGGAAGAGGATTGTTATGTTCTTTCGATTTCCCGACAAAAGAAATGCGTAATGCCTTTATTGGCAAGGGACTGGAAAACAATGTGATGTTTTTAGGCTGTGGTGAGCGAACCATCCGTTTCCGCCCGGCACTTTGCATTGAGCAAAAGCATATTGACGAAGGCCTGACCGTTATGGAAAAAATATTGCCTTTATTGTAAGCATGAAGCGAAAATCGTTTGTTTATTTCCTGCTTGCAGGGGTTTTGGCTTTGATCTTTTTCATGGTTAAAGATATCGTTAATCAACCTGGAATTAGTGATATGAAAGCTGGTTTTAAAGAAGTAGTCAAGTATAGAAACGCCAACAACACTGGCCCAATACAACGGATTTACGTGGTGACAGTTAAAGATTCGATCTGGAAAGAAATGAAAGATTATGGTAATTTAATGCCACATACTAAATACGGTAATACCAAAGTGTATTTCTTTATGCATCATGCAAAGATTCCACCAAGCTTAACGCCAGGCGAAGTAAATTTCGATCCGGTTTTTAACAAAGACTGTATTGCATTATATGAAAAAAGTGCAATGAGCCAGGTGGCCTTTAATAAACACCCTTATTAAACAGAACATTCGGCACCTTAGTTAGCAAAAAAATTAAACCTTATTTATTTGGAAATGAAGGGTTCTGAGGATTTGGCATTTTCAGTCCCGCTTTCCCTACTGCCAATTTGAAGGAAATTGGCATCCGTTCCAATCGGGTTTATATACAAAGTTTTGTGCCTTGAAAACAGGCCTTTGTTCAATAAACCTGACAACAGCGAAAATCCTTTTTGCTTGCAGCAACCTTAATAGGCTGTCATGCTGAGGCACGAAGCATCTGCAAGCGATGAAACACTGCGATAAACCGAGCACTACAGAACCCGCAAAAAGATTGCAGCGAATGGCAGGACTAAAGCAGCGATGAAACACTGGCGTTCATTTCCTAAACCTAAGTCTTCGACTACGCTCAGACTGACATAAAATTTAATAATTAGAAAAGCGTCTTTAATTCGTAATCAATCATTGAGTTTGAAAACTCATTACCATTAGCCAATTCGTAGACGCTACGCTTAGCTCTACGAAAAGGATAGGGATGTATCCAATAAACCTTTGTTCAATAAACCTGACAGCAGCGGCAGCCCCGATCTTTCCATCGGGCTACAGCGAATGGCAGGACTGAAGCACCTATGAAATGCTGACACTCTTTTCCTAACCCTAAGTCTTCGACTACGCTCAGACTGACATAAAATTTAATAGTTAGAAAAGCGTCTTAACTCGTAATCAATCATTGAGTTTGAAAACTCATTACCATTAGCCAATTCGTAGAGACACTGTGCTTAACTCTACGAAAAGGATAGGGATGTATCCAAAAAACCTTTGTTCAATAAACCTGACAGCAGCGGCAGCCCCGATTTTTCCATCAGGCTACAGCGAATGGCAGGACTGTAGCACCTATGAAATGCTGACGTTCGTTTCCTAACCCTAAGTCTTCGACTACGCTCAGACTGACATAAAATTTAATAATTAGAAAAGCGTCTTTAATTCGTAATCAATCATTGAGTTTGAAAACTCATTACCATTAGCCAATTCGTAGAGATTCTGTGTTAATTTGCAAATAAAATATTTTATTTTTGTTTCATGGGCGGTCAAGAACTAGCCAGTGTAGCGTGCTGATCCTTTAGGTTTAGTGCGCTACTTTCTTTTAAAACCGAGTATTCTTT
>Ga0308160_10000131_pt1 | contig 193695 bp, 169 predicted proteins | sample PhyFR1_FD_201036 | JGI IMG/M metagenome (GOLD analysis project Ga0308160, IMG submission 201036) | Phyllosphere microbial communities from UC Gill Tract Community Farm, Albany, California, United States - DLSLF.R1 | ecosystem: Host-associated > Plants > Phyllosphere > Unclassified | place...
GTTCAACACCGAACGACCCCACTCAACACTGAAGGGCCTGAGCCCGGTTCAATACCGGACACAGGCCCTCCGCGCTTAGCCCTACGATCTCACTTAGCCAGTCCAACTACCGGGGACCAGTTCATTCTCACCGGGGGCTTCGTCGTTTCGGGAGACGCGGGCTCAGCGCACACCGTCCGCGTGCTCCGGAGGCCACGCCACCGAGAAGCGTTCGAAGACGATCTCGTCGTGGTCCTCGGACCACTCGCGTCCCAGGGCGGACGAGATCCGCGTCCAGTAGCGGCGGTGCTCGACGCGCCAGCTGTCGAGCGAGCGGTCGTCCTCCCCCTCGTCGAAGGCGAAACGGGCATCCGCGCTCTCGAAGACGCCGAGACGCATCTCGGTCGTCCGCAGGATCGCTCGGGGCGTCCCGCGGCCGTCGCAGGCGATCCAGTGCGAGCCGATCCGCGGTAGCTGCTGGCTCTCGGCGATGTACTCCGCGACGAGCGACGAGGTGGCGCGCTTCTCCCCCTCGAGCACGCAGGCGAGCAGCTCGTCGGCGAGTCTCTCGCTGTCGCCGAAGTGCTCGACGGTGTACTCGGGGCATGCGGCGACGGCGTCGGGGTGGGCGGCGGCGTAGTCCTGCCACATCCGAACGGCCGCAGCGGTGTCGACGACGATGGGTGAAATGGTGCTCATCCATCCATCCTGACAGCCGTCGTCAGCCGCGCTTCCACCCGTAGCGTGCCGTCAGGGCCGCCGCGACCGTGTCGAAGCGCCGCCGATCGAGGGCGGCGGCCTCTCGGCGCATGCCCGCGTCGTGCACGAGGTACAGCTGCTCGATGTCGACCCACGAGGGACGCCGCTGGGGGTCCCACTCCCCCGTGCCGAGCGACAGATACTGCCGATCGCCGTCGTGCGGCTTGCTGGTCAGGCGCACGGCGTACGAGCGGGTGGCATCCGCTCGTCCGATGACGAGGACGGGTCGGTCCTTGCCGCGTCCGTCACGCTCCTCGTAGGGCACCCACGTCCAGACGATCTCTCCCCCGTCCGGCGCGTTGTCGCGCTGAGGGGCGTACGAGAGCGTGAGTCGGCGCGGAGGGTCGATCTCGACCGTCTGGGTGCCGGTGGGGGCCGCAGTCGGCCGCGCGGGGGCAGAGACGTTTCGAGCGGGTGCGGAGGGCCGGAACAGCCCGAGGAACGCCGACACGAGACGAGAGGTGGTTCCCATCCCCCCACCCTAGGCATCGTCCGGCGGACTCCGATCGCGTCCACCCCTCAGCGGCTTGGGCGAAAAAAGAGACGGGGCGCCACCGACGAATCGGCGACGCCCCGTCCGGGGTGAAGAAGGTCAGGCGCGGGCGTCGCTGAGGACGTATCCCTCTTCGCCGTGGACCACGGTGTCGATGCCGGCGATCTCGTCCTCGTTCTTGACGCGGAAGCCGATCGTCTTCTCGATCGCGAAGCCGATGATGAAGGCGAGCACGAAGGAGTACACCAGGACCGCGAGGGCCGCGATCGCCTGCACGATCAGCTGGTTGAACGAACCGCTGTTGATGAGGCCGGTACCGGTGGCGAAGATGCCGAGGTACAGCGTTCCGAGCAGACCGCCGACGAGGTGGATGCCGACCACGTCGAGCGAGTCGTCGAAGCCGAGCTTGAACTTCAGTTCGATCGCCAGGGCGCAGACGGCACCGGCGACCAGGCCGAGCACGATGGCCCAGATCGGCGTCAGGGCGGCACAGGCCGGGGTGATGGCGACGAGACCGGCGACGGCACCCGAGGCGGCGCCGACCGAGGTGGGCTTGCCGTCCTTGATCTTCTCGACGATCAGCCACGAGAGCAGGGCCGCGGCGGGAGCGGCGATGGTGTTGACGAACGCGAGGGCCGCCGTGTTGTCAGCGGCGAGCTCGGAGCCCGCGTTGAAGCCGAACCAGCCGAACCACAGCAGGCCGGCGCCCAGGAGCACGAACGGCGGGTTGTGGGGGACGTGAGCGCCCTTCTGGAAGCCGACGCGCTTGCCGAGGACGAGGGCGAGGGCGAGCGCTGCGGCACCGGCGTTGATGTGCACCGCGGTTCCACCGGCGAAGTCGATCGCGCCGACGCCGAAGACGTCCTGGAGACCGTGGGTGATCCAGCCGCCGTACGAGAAGGAGCCGTCCTCGGCGAGGCCGAAGTTGAAGACCCAGCTCGCGACCGGGAAGTAGACGACCGTCGACCAGATGAGGGCGAAGATCATCCAGGAGCCGAACTTGGCGCGGTCGGCGATGGCGCCCGAGACCAGAGCGACCGTGATGATGGCGAACGTGGCCTGGAAGGCGACGAAGGCGAGCGGCGGGTACGCCGCGCCCTCAGGTGCGGTGAGGACGCTGGAGAGACCGAACTCGTTCCAGTCGATCATCCAGGGGAGCTGGGTGACGCCGGCGTCGGTCGCGGGGAAGGCGATCGCGTAGCCGTAGAGCACCCACAGCACGCCGATCAGGCCCATGGCGCCGAAGCTCATCATCATCATGCTGATGACGCTCTTGGCCTTGACGAGACCGCCGTAGAAGAACGCGAGTCCTGGCGTCATGAGCAGCACGAGGGCGGCTGCTAGCAGGATGAATGCGGTGTTGCCTTGATCCATCTCGGAGGAAACCTCTCTGCAGGGACGCAGGTGTAGCGTCGGGTCCCCCCAGTGTTCCCAGCCCCGGTTTCCATCTCCGTTCGAGAGGTGTTACGGGGACGTTACAGCGTTCGGCCTCACGTAAACATCGCGTTTCGCGTGGCCGGGAGCCACGCATGAGCACGCTGAATCAGGAGTGTGTGAGCGCGACGAGCCGTGACGTGGCGCGCAAGTACTTCTTGCGGTAGCCACCCGCGAGCATCTCCTCGCTGAAGACCGTGTTGAGCGGGACGCCGGTTGCGCGGATCGGGATCTGCGCGTCGTAGGCCCGGTCGATGAACGCGACGAGGCGCAGCGCGGCCGACTGATCGTGCAGAACCTGCACGTCGCGCAACCCGATCGTGTCGACACCGTCGATCAGACGGATGAAACGCGAGGGGTGCACCCGCGCGAGGTGTCCGACGAGGTCGGAGAACGCGTCATCGGATGCCACGCCCGCTGCCGCCGCGGCATCCATCTCCCGTCGGTACTCGTCGTCGTCGAGCACCTTCGCCTCGCCGTCGATGGCACGCTGACGGAAGTCGGTGCCGTCGATGCGGATGGTGCGGAAGCTGTCGGACATCGACTGGATCTCGCGCAGGAAGTCCTGCGCGGCGAAGCGTCCCTCGCCCAGGGCGTTGGGCGGAGTGTTGGAGGTCGCCGCCAACCGCGTTCCGGATGCCACGAGCTCGCCGAGCAGGCGGGTCATGACCATCGTGTCGCCCGGGTCGTCGAGCTCGAACTCGTCGATGCAGAGCAGATCGCTGCCGCGGAAGAGCTCCACGGCCTTGGCGTAGCCGAGGACGCCCACGAGTGCGGTGTACTCGATGAACGACCCGAAGTACTTCCGACGCGCGGGCATCGCGTGGTAGATCGACGCAAGCAGGTGCGTCTTGCCGACGCCGAAGCCGCCGTCGAGGTAGACGCCGGGCTTGACCGGCGCGACCTTCTCGGCGCGACGGAAGAACCCGCCCTTCTTCGCGGGGGCCGACTGCTTCCCGGCGAACGCCTGAAGCAGCTTTTTCGCCTCCTGCTGCGAGGGGTAGGCGTCATCCGCTCGATAGGACTCGAACGTCGCGCCGTCGAACTGCGGGGGCGGGACGAGGGCGTTCACCATCTCGGCGCCGGTGACCGCGGGCTCGCGCTCGGTGAGGTGGATGAGGCCGGTCGGAGAGGAAGTGGAGGTCATGGCCGTCCTGTGTCCAAGTCTTACGGGAGGGGTGCGTGCCCCATGCCGCGGATCTAGGGTCGATGGTGCGGTGTCCACCCTATGCCGCCGTATCCGCCCCCTTTGACCGAGGAGATTCTCGTGACCGTCGAGTTCGACACCAGCTCCCCCAAGTTCGCCGACTACGCCGAGCCCGGACGGCTCGTCACCGGCGAGTGGCTCGAGCAGCGTCTCGGTCAGCCGGGACTGGTGGTCGTCGAGTCCGACGAGGACGTCCTCCTCTACGAGACCGGCCACATCCCCGGGGCCGTGAAGGTCGACTGGCACACCGAGTTGAACGACCCGGTCGTCCGCGACTACGTCGACGGAGAGGGCTTCGCCAAGCTGCTGAGCAGCAAGGGCATCTCGCGCGACGACACGGTCGTCATCTACGGCGACAAGAACAACTGGTGGGCCGCCTACGCGCTCTGGGTGTTCTCGCTGTTCGGGCACGACGACGTCCGTCTGCTCGACGGCGGCCGCGACAAATGGATCGCCGAAGGACGCCCCCTCACGACAGACAAGCCGGTGATCGAACCCACCGCGTACCCGGTCGTCGATCGCGACGACACCGCGCTGCGCGCCTACAAGGACGACGTGCTGGCCCACCTCGGCAACCCGCTGATCGACGTCCGCTCCCCCGAGGAGTACTCCGGCGAGCGCACCTCTGCCCCCGCCTACCCCGAAGAGGGAGCCCTGCGCGCGGGACACATCCCGAGTGCGCAGAGCGTCCCGTGGGCCAAGGCCGTGGCCGAGGACGGCGGCTTCAAGTCCCGCGAAGAACTGGATGCCATCTACCGCGACGGCGCGGGCCTGTCGGACGGCGACAAGATCGTGGCGTACTGCCGCATCGGCGAGCGCTCGAGCCACACGTGGTTCGTGCTCAAGCACCTGCTCGGCTTCGAGGATGTCCGCAACTACGACGGATCCTGGACCGAGTGGGGCAGCGCGGTGCGCGTGCCGATCGTCGCCGGCACCGAGCCGGGCGAGGTCCCGGGCCGCTGAGCCCGGCCGCGGTGGGCGTGGGAGGATGACGGAGATGTCCGAGACAACCCTCCCCGCCCGTCTGGCCGAGATCCGCGACGAGTTCCTCGAACTCGACGAGCCCGACCGCCTGCAGTTGCTGCTGGAGTACTCGCAGGAGCTCCCCGACGTCCCGGATGAGTACGCCGACCACCCGGAGTTGCAGGAGCGCGTGGCCGAGTGCCAGTCCCCCGTCTTCATCATCGTGACGGTCGACGACGCCGATCGGGTGGCGATGCATGCCACCGCCCCCGCGGAGGCGCCGACCACCCGGGGCTTCGCCAGCATCCTGGCGCAGGGGCTCACCGGACTGAGCGCCGACGAGGTCCTCGCGGTGCCCGACGACTTCCCCCAGAGCATCGGTCTCACCCGCGCGGTCAGCCCGCTGCGGATCGCGGGCATGACGGGCATGCTCATGCGCGCCAAACGCCAGGTCCGCGCCAAGCGCGGCGCCTGAGCGTCGGCATCCGGTCAGTCGGCGGCGAGACCCTGCCGACGCACCCAGTCCTGGATCGCTCGGGTGAAGCGCGACTCGTCGTAGTTCCAGAGCTTGGTGTGGCGCGCCACGTCGAACGTCTCCATCGTGACGAGATCCGGGCGCGCGGACGCCAGCGCGTGCGAGGCGTCGCTCGGGACGAAGCCGTCGTCGTCGCTGTGCAGGATGAGCACCGGATGCCGGAGCTCGGCCGCGTGGGCGACCCGGTCGAGGCGGTCAAGAGGGATCGCATCGCCACCCCGGACGAGGCGGGCTCCCCACCGGGAGTCGAGGATGCGTTCGGTCAGGCCCAGGACCGGCGCGGGGAGCTTGAGCAGCCTGCTCTGATACCGCAGAACCGTTCGCCAGTCGACGACGGGCGACTCGAGGATGACTCCGGCGATGACGTCCCCGTGCGACGACAGGGCTTCGGTCTGCAGGCACATCGCGCCGCCCATGGACCATCCCATGAGCAGGACGCGTCGCGCTCCGCGATCCCGCGCGTAGCCGATGGCGGACTCGACGTCGCGCCACTCCGTGGCCCCGAGGGTGTAGGTGCCGCTGGCGCTGTGCGGTGCCTCGCCGTCGTTGCGGTACGACACCGCGAGCGACGTGATCCCGAGAGCGTGGAAGATCGGGATCGCGCGGAGAGTCTCGGCTCGCGTCGTCCCCCGTCCGTGCACCTGGATGACCCAGACGTCGGAGACGCCCTCCGCCGGGAACTCCCACGCGGGACACGGGCCGACGGGGGTTTCGACCTGCACCGACAGCACAGGCAGTCGAAGCTGTTCGGGTTCGTGGAAGTACCATCCGCTGAACGCTGCCTCGGCGGCGAGACTTCCGTCCGCGGGGACGTGCGTGAGGAGCTTGCGCGTGACCGTTCTGCCGTCGTCGGCCACGACGGATCCCAGACGGAGGTAGTCGGACGTGCCCGTGGTGAAGACCCCGTAGCGTCCGGGCAGAGCGGTGTCGGCGGTGCGCTCGAGCGTGATCGTCTGCGCCGCGGCATCCAGAGACACGATGCGCGTGTTCGGAACACGACCCGCGGGGGTCACGACCGTCCGTGCCATGCGGAGCGAGACGGCGCTCAGCGCGGTCGCGCTCGCCGCCGCGGCGACCGCGAGCGCGGAGATCCCGATGCGTGCGATCGACGCCTTTCCTCTCGAGGGGCGGGACCGCGCGGCGCGCCTGGGAGCGTTCATCGAGGCCTCACTCTAGTCTGTGGCCGTGACTGACCTGGGCTCCCCCGAGGCGTCGACCCCCTTCGCCCGGGCGATCGAGGAGGTGCACGCCGCGACGTTCCGCGACGATTTCGTCGTCCGCGAGATCCCCTCCCCCGCGGGGCTCGCGCCGCATTCCCTTGCGCTGGCCGGCGATGTCCGCCCCGAAGAGCACGCGACGGATTCGCCGTTCGGTACCGGGCGCTTCATCCTCCTCCACGACCCCGATGAACCCGATGCCTGGGGCGGGGCGTGGCGTGTGGTCTGCTTCGCACAGGCGCCCCTGGAGCCCGAGATCGGCGTCGATCCGCTGCTCGCCCAGGTGGCGTGGTCCTGGCTCATCGACGCGCTCGACTCCCGCGGAGCCGAACGCCACTCGGAGTCCGGCACCGCCACCAAGACCCTCTCGACCGGCTTCGGGGCGCTCGCGTCCCAGGGCGAGGGGTCGCAGATCGAACTTCGCGCGTCATGGTCGCCGCGTGGTCCCATCCGCCCCCATCTCGACGCGTGGGCGGAACTCGTATGCATGCTCGCCGGCCTCCCCCCGGGGTCGGAGGGCGTCGCCGTCTTCGGAGCCCGGAGGCCCACCCGTGGTTGAGTACTTGGTCATCGAGGATGCCGCCGGTCTGGTGTCGGCATCCGATCGTCTTGCGGCGGGCCTCGGCCCGGTCGCGGTCGACGTCGAGCGCGCGTCGGGGTTCCGCTACTCCCAGCGGGCGTACCTCATCCAGGTGTTCCGCCGCGAAGCGGGTGTCTTCCTCTTCGACCCGTCGACGATCGAGGACTTCACTCCGCTGCAGGCCGCGCTCGCCGACGTCGAGTGGGTGTTCCACGCGGCGAGCCAGGACCTGCCGTCGCTGCGCGAGAGGGGTCTCGAACCCCCGCGCATCTTCGACACCGAGCTGGGCGCACGCCTGCTCGGTCACGAACGCGTCGGTCTCGGCGCCGTCGTCGAGCAGACGCTCGGCATCACGCTCGCCAAGGCCCACTCGGCGGCGGACTGGTCGACGCGTCCCCTTCCGGCATCCTGGCTCGAATACGCCGCCCTCGACGTCGAGCACCTGATCGACGTCCGTGACGCCCTGGTCGCCGAGCTCGAGGAGCAGCAGAAGACCGAGTTCGCCCGCCAGGAGTTCCAGGCCGTCCTCGAGCGCCTGCCCAAGCCGGCGCGGGAGGACCCGTGGCGACGCATGAGCGGGCTGCACACGGTGCGGGGTCGTCGAGCCCTCGCCGTCGCCCGGGCTCTCTGGCAGGCCCGAGAGGAGTACGCCCGCGAGCAGGACGTCGCCCCCGGGCGTCTCGTGCCCGATCGCGCGCTCATCGCCGCCGTGTTGGCGGATCCCTCGAGCAAGCAAGCGCTCGCGGGGGTCAAGGAGTTCAACGGCCGCGCCAGTCGCACCCAGCTGGATCGCTGGTGGAACGCGATCGTCGCCGGTCGCGAGGTCACCGAGCTTCCGCCGGATCGTGTCGCCAGTGACACGCTCCCCCCGCCGCGCGCCTGGATCGACCGCAACCCGGAAGCCGATCGTCGGTTGAAGGCCGCTCGTCCTGCCGTGGAAGCGCGCGCCGAGGAACTGAACATGCCCACGGAGAACCTCCTCACCCCCGAGACGCTGCGTCGTGTGGCGTGGGCGCCGCCCGCCGAGATCACCGTCGAGACCATCGGGGTGGCGCTGTCCGACCTCGGCGCGCGCCCCTGGCAGATTGACCAGACTGCACAGGTGATCGCGGATAGCTTTGTAGCTTCCCTCAACGACGTCATCGACGAGCCCGGCGCGGGTTCGTAGGTTCGGACAACCGATTCCTCCCGGGGAATCCGCCTTCCTAGGCTGGGGTCATCCCAAACTTTGGAGGCAGAGTGGCCGAGATGACGGACGTCTTCTTCGTCGACGGAATGCGCACCCCCTTCGGGCGCGCCGGCGAGAAGGGCATGTACTGGAACACCCGCGCGGACGACCTGGTCGTCAAGGCGATCATCGGGTTGATGGAGCGCAACGGCGACGTGCCGAAGGACCGGATCGACGACGTGGCGATCGCCGCGACCTCGCAGACCGGTGACCAGGGGCTGACCCTCGGTCGCACCGCGGCGATCCTTGCGGGTCTGCCGATGACCGTGCCGGGCCTCGCGATCGAGCGCATGTGCGCCGGCGCCATGACGAGCGTGACGACGATGGGCGCCTCGATCGGTGTCGGCATGTACGACCTCGCTCTTGCGGGCGGCGTCGAGCACATGGGGCGGCACCCCATCGGGGGCAATGTCGACCCGAACCCTCGTTTCGTGGCCGAGAAGCTCGTCGACCCGGGCGCCCTCAACATGGGCGTCACCGCCGAGCGCATCCACGACCGGTTCCCGCACCTGACCAAGGAGCGCGCCGACCGCTTCGGTGCCGCGAGCCAGCACAAGGTGCAGGCCGCGTACGAGGCCGGCAAGATCCAGCCCGACCTGGTGCCCGTCGCCGTCAAGGACGCCGAGGGTGCCTGGGGCCTCGCGACCGAGGACGAGGGCCGCCGCCCCGAGACCACCGTCGAGGGTCTCGCGACGCTGAAGACGCCGTTCCGTCCCCACGGTCGCGTCACGGCCGGTACCTCATCGCCCCTCACCGACGGGGCGACCATCAGCCTCCTCGCCGGAGCCGACGCCGTGAAGGAGTTCGGCCTCGCGCCCAAGATGCGCATGGTCTCGTTCGCCTTCGCGGGCGTCGAGCCCGAGATCATGGGCATCGGTCCGATCCCCTCGACCGAGAAGGCCCTGAAGAAGGCCGGACTCACGATCGACGACATCGGGCTCTTCGAACTGAACGAGGCGTTCGCGATCCAGGTCATCTCGTTGCTCGATCACTTCGGTATCGCCGATGACGACCCGCGCGTCAACCCGTGGGGCGGTGCGATCGCCCTCGGGCATCCGCTCGCGGCATCCGGAGTCCGTCTCATGATCCAGCTGGCCGCGCAGTTCGCCGAGCGCCCCGACGTGCGTTACGGCCTCACCGCCATGTGCGTGGGTCTGGGCCAGGGCGGCTCGGTCATCTGGGAGAACCCGTTCTTCGACGGAAAGAAGAAGCGCAAGTGACCGACAACATCTCCCGTTCCTACGCAGACATCGACTTCTCGCCCCTCGACGCCCTCACCGGCGACGAGGTCGTGACCCACTCCCCCGTCCGTGACGTGCGGCTGCCCTCGGGGAACGTGCTCGCGCTGATCACGCTCGACAACGGGCGCGACCACACGCGGCCGAACACCCTGGGGCCCGCGACCCTGGCCGAACTCGGGCAGACGCTCGAGACGCTGAAGAGGCGCGCCGCCGCGGGCGAGATCCACGCTGTCGCGATCACCGGCAAGCAGTACATCCTCGCCGCCGGTGCCGACCTGTCCGACGTCGCGAAGCTGCCGTCGAAGGAGGTCGCCCGCCTCATCGCGCAGCGCGGACACCAGGTGATCGGGTCGCTGTCGGAGCTCGGCGTCCCCTCGTTCGCATTCGTGAACGGCCTCGCCCTCGGCGGCGGCCTCGAGATCGCGCTGAACTCGACCTATCGCACGGTGGACGCATCCGCCGCGGCGATCGCGCTTCCCGAGGTGTTCCTCGGCATCATCCCCGGCTGGGGAGGCGCCTACCTGCTGCCGAACCTCATCGGCATCGAGAACGCGCTCGAGGTCGTCATCTCGAACCCGCTCAAGCAGAACCGCATGCTCAAGCCCCAGCAGGCGTTCGACCTCGGGATCATGGATGCCATCTTCCCGGCGGCCAGCTACCTCGAGGACTCGCTGCGGTGGGCTGACGGCGTGCTGACCGGCCGCGTCAAGGTCGAGCGCAAGAACGAGCCCGGCAAGCTCGAGCGCCTGACCAAATGGCCCATCGCGATCAAGATGGCCCGCGGAATGCTCGAGTCGAAGATCGGCACCGTGCCCCGCTCCCCTTACGTCGCGCTCGACCTGCTCGACAAGGCGAAGAGCGGCACGAAGGCCGAGGGATTCGCGCGCGAGGACGAGGCGCTGGCCGAGCTCATCACGGGCGACCAGTTCGCGGCATCCATGTATGCCTTCGACCTCGTGCAGAAGCGCGCGAAGCGTCCGGTCGGGGCCCCCGACAAGGCGCTCGCGAAGAAGGTCACGAAGGTCGGCGTCATCGGCGCGGGTCTCATGGCCTCGCAGTTCGCGCTGCTGTTCGTGCGCAAGCTCCGGGTTCCGGTGATCATCACCGACCTCGATCAGGGACGCGTCGACAAGGGCGTGGCATCCATTCGAGACGAGATCGGCAAGCTCGAGGCCAAGGGGCGCCTCGACGGCGACACCGCCAACCAGCTGCGCGCCCTCGTGCACGGCACGACCGACCGCAGCGAGTTCGCGGACTGCGACTTCGTCATCGAGGCCGTGTTCGAAGAGGTCGGCGTGAAGCAGGAGGTGTTCTCCGCGATCGAGAAGATCGTCGCCGACGACGCCATCCTGGCCACGAACACCTCGTCGCTCTCGGTGGCTGAGATCGGCTCGGTGCTGCAGAACCCGGAGCGTCTCGTGGGCTTCCACTTCTTCAACCCCGTCGCGGTCATGCCGCTCATCGAGGTCGTGAAGACGGATGCCACCTCCGACGCCGCTCTGTCGACGGCGTTCGTCGTCGCGAAGGGCCTGGGCAAGAACGCGGTGCTCACCGCCGACGCCCCGGGCTTTGTCGTGAATCGTCTGCTGGCCAAGGTCATGGGCGAGGCGGCCCGGGCGGTCTACGAGGGAACGCCGATCACGGTCGTCGAGAAGGCGTTCGCCCCCCTCGGTCTGCCGATGGGACCGTTCCAGCTGATCGACCTGGTCGGCTGGAAGGTCGCCGCGCACGTGCAGGACACCATGGCGCACGCGTTCCCCGACCGGTTCTTCTCGTCGGAGAACTTCCACGAGCTCGCCGCTCTCCCCGAGGTCGTCGAGAAGGACAAGGGCGGCCGCGTGACCGGCTGGACCAAGGCCGCGCAGAAGGTGCTCGTCACCGGGAAGACGCCCGTCGCGCCCGAGACGATCCTCGCCCGTGTGCAGGACGGCCTCGCGCAGGAGATCAAGATCATGCTCGACGAGGGCGTGGTCCCCGAGGTGCAGGACATCGACCTGTGCCTCATCCTCGGCGCCGGCTGGCCCTTCATCGACGGTGGGGCCTCGCCCTACCTCGACCGCGAGGGGGCCTCGGAACGCGCCTTCGGCGCCACTTTCCACCACCCGCCGATTCGCGGCATCGGGGGCTGAGACTCTCGCTCACGACGGCGTCGTCCCCCGGGGCGGCGCCGTCGTCGTTCGTGCGGGTCGAGCGCCGTCACCAGAACAGGGTGCGCGACGAAGACAGGGCGATTCCGGCTGTTTCGGCCTGTTCTCGGTGCATCGCCCTGTTTTCGTGATGGCGGGGGTGCGCGAGGCCGCCCCCGCGGCATGATCACGAAAACAGGCTGAGCGACGAGGACAGGCTGTTTGCTGCGATTTCAGCCTGTTCTCGTTGCCTCCCCTGTTCTGGTGACGGCGGATCGCCGCCGAACATGCAGAGCGGGCCGGGATGTCGGCATCCCTTCCCGTTCGCGCTTGCTCACGCACCTACGGGCGCGACTTCTCCCATTCCGCGATCGTCGGGATCGAGCCGGTCGGCGTCTGCCGCGCCATGGGGATGCGGGTGCCGAGGACTTGGGCCACCACGTCATGGGCGATCTTGGATGCCGTGAGACCGGCATCCTCGAGGATCTGCTCGCGCGTGGCGTGGTCGATGAACTCGTCGGGGATGCCCAGCTCGTCGACCGCCGTGTCGACACCGGCCTCGCGCAGCACCTGGCGCACGCGCGTGCCGACACCGCCGACGCGGATGCCGTCCTCGATCGTGATGACGAGGCGGTGCTCGCGCGCGAGGTCCACGATGGACGGCTGCACCGGGATCGCCCATCGCGGGTCGATGACCGTGGCCCCGATACCCTGCGCCTTCAGCCGCTCGGCGACCTCCAGAGCCAGGTGGACCATCGGACCGATGCCGATCAGCAGGACATCCTCACCCGAACCGCGGCTGAGCACGTCGACGCCGTCATGCAAGCGCTCGATCGCCTCGACGTCGTCGTTGACCTTGCCCTTGGGGTACCGCACGACCGTGGGGGCGTCCTCGACCGCCGTGGCTTCGCGGAACACCTCGCGCAGGCGCGCTGCGTCGCGCGGAGCGGCGATCCGGATGCCGGGGACCAGCTGCAGCATCGCGAGATCCCAGATGCCGTGGTGGCTCGGGCCGTCGGGGCCGGTCACGCCGGCGCGGTCCAGGACGAAGGTGACGCCGGCCTTGTGCAGGGCGACGTCCATCATGACCTGATCGAACGCGCGGTTCATGAAGGTGGCGTAGATGGCGACGACCGGGTGCAGGCCGCCGAACGCGAGGCCGGCGGCGGATGCCACCGCGTGCTGCTCCGCGATCCCGACATCGTACACGCGCTCGGGGAAGCGCTCCGCGAACTTCTGCAGACCCGTGGGACGCAGCATCGCGGCGGTCATCGCGATGACGTCGTCGCGTTCGGCGCCGACCGCGACGAGTTCGTCGGCGAACACGTCGGTCCACTGCAGACCGCCGCCCGAGCCGAGCGCCTCGCCGGTGATCGGGTCGATCTTGCCCACGGCGTGGAACTGATCGGCTTCGTCGCTCATCGCGGGCGCGTACCCGCTGCCCTTGTCGGTGATGGCGTGCACGATGACGGGCGCGCCGTACGACTTGGCCAGCTCGAGCGTCTCGATGAGCGACTCGAAATCGTGGCCGTCGATGGGGCCGAGGTACTTGATGTCGAGGTTGCTGTAGAGCGCCTCGTTGTTGGTGAAGCGCGAGAGGAAGCCGTGGGTGCCCCCACGGACGCCGCGATAGACGGCACGGGCCGCCGGACCCAGGCGGCGGAACAGCGTGTCGGAGCCGCGGTGCAGGGTGCGGTACGCCTCGTTCGTGCGGACACGGTTGAGGTAGCGCGCCATGCCGCCGATGGTGGGGGCATATGAACGGCCGTTGTCGTTGACCACGATGACGAGGTTCCGGTCGTTGTCGTCGCTGATGTTGTTCAGCGCCTCCCACGTCATGCCGCCGGTCAGGGCGCCGTCGCCCACGACGGCGACGACATGGCGGTCGCGGCGACCGGTGCGGCTGAACGCCCGCGAGACGCCGTCCGCCCAGCTCAGGGAGCTCGATGCGTGGGAGGACTCGACGACGTCGTGCTCGCTCTCGGAGCGCTGGGGGTATCCGGCGAGGCCTCCCCGCGAGCGGAGCTTCTCGAAGTCCTGACGACCGGTCAGGATCTTGTGCACGTAGGACTGGTGGCCGGTGTCGAAGATGATGGGGTCGGCGGGGGAATCGAAGACCTTGTGGAGGGCGATGGTGAGCTCGACCACGCCGAGGTTCGGTCCGAGGTGGCCGCCGGTGCGGGCGACGTTCTCGACGAGGAAGGACCGCACCTCTGCAGCCAGCTGACGCAGCTCGTCGGGGGTCAAGGCGTCGAGGTCACGGGGTCCGTGGATGCCGGGTAGGAGAGCCATGTGACTCCTCTCGTGCGGTGCGCGCAGAGGTCTGCGCGTCTGTCGATTCTAGCCTCCGGGGGCGCGAGGGGCCCGGCAACGGCTTGCCGTCCGGGGTCGAGTAGTGTTCGCTCCTCGCCCGGAAAACAGCAGGTGCCCCGAGAGCACGAAGCTCCCGGGGCACCTGCCGATCGCGGATCAGACCAGCGAACGCAGCACGTACTGCAGGATGCCGCCGTTGCGGTAGTAGTCGGCCTCACCGGGGGTGTCGATACGGACCACGGCGTCGAATTCGACGGTCTGCTTGCCCTCGGGCGAGAACTCGCTCGGCTCGGCCGTGACCTTCACGGTCTTCGGCGTGACGCCCTCGTTGAGCTGCTCGAGGCCCGTGATCGAGACGATCTCGGTGCCGTCGAGGCCCAGCGACTTCCAGCTCTCGCCGGCCGGGAACTGCAGCGGCACGACGCCCATTCCGATGAGGTTCGAGCGGTGGATGCGCTCGAAGCTCTCGGTGATGACGGCCTTGACGCCCAGGAGGTTCGTCCCCTTGGCCGCCCAGTCGCGCGACGAGCCCGAGCCGTACTCCTTACCGCCGAAGATGACGAGCGGGGTGCCCTGGGCCTGGTAGTTCTGGCTCGCGTCGTAGATGTACGACTGCGGGCCGCCCTCCTGGGTGAAGTCGCGGGTGTAGCCACCCTCGATGATCTGACCGTCGTTGACGGCGGCGACCATCTCGTTCTTCAGGCGGATGTTGGCGAACGTGCCGCGGATCATGACCTCGTGGTTACCACGGCGCGAGCCGTAGGAGTTGAAGTCCTTCTGCGCGACGCCGTGCTCCGTGAGGTACTGCGCGGCAGGGGTGCCCGCCTTGATGTTGCCGGCCGGGCTGATGTGGTCGGTGGTGACCGAGTCGCCCAGCGTCGCCATCACGCGCGCACCCGTGATGTCGGTGACCGGTGAGGGCTCCATCGACATGCCGTCGAAGTACGGCGCCTTGCGCACGTAGGTCGAGTCGGCGTCCCACTCGAAGACCGGGCCGGTCGGGGTGGGGAGGTTCTTCCAGCGCTCGTCGCCCTCGAAGACGGTGGCGTACTGCTGGATGAACTGCTCGCGCGAGATCGACGCGTCGATGATGGTCTGCACCTGGTCGGGCGCGGGCCAGATGTCCTTCAGGAAGACGTCGTCGCCGTTCTGGTCCTTGCCGAGGGCGTCCGTCTCGAAGTCGAAGTTCATCGAGCCGGCGAGGGCGTACGCGACCACCAGCGGCGGGGATGCCAGGTAGTTCATCTTCACGTCGGGGCTGATGCGCCCCTCGAAGTTGCGGTTGCCCGAGAGGACGGCGGTGACGGCGAGGTCGTTCTCGTTGATGGCCTCGGAGACCTCCTCGATGAGCGGACCCGAGTTGCCGATGCAGATCGTGCAGCCGTAGCCGACGGTGTAGAAGTCGAGGCCCTCGAGCGCCTTGTCGAGGCCGGACTTCTCGTAGTAGTCGGTGACGACCTTCGAGCCCGGGCCGAGCGTCGTCTTGACCCACGGCTTGCGCTTGAGGCCCTTGTCGACGGCGTTCTTGGCGAGAAGACCCGCCGCGATCATCACCGAGGGGTTCGAGGTGTTGGTGCACGAGGTGATGGCGGCGAGGGTGACCGCGCCGTTGTCGAGAAGGTAGGACTGCCCGTCGGGGGTGGTGACCTTGACCGGGTTGGAGGCGTTCACGGGGTGACCCGACGAGATGAGCACCTCGCTGCCCGTGACGTCCTCTTCTTCTTCGCCGGGAACCGCGCCCGGGTCGGATGCCGGGAAGGTGCCGTCGACCTCGAGATCGACGATCGAGTCCGAGACCGAGGCATCCGCGTAGTTCAGGATGTCCTTCTCGAACTGCGACTTCGCCTCGGAGAGGAGGATGCGGTCCTGCGGGCGCTTGGGGCCGGCGATGGAGGGGACGACCGTCGAGAGGTCGAGCTCCATGTACTCGCTGAACACGAGTTCGCGGGACGGGTCGTGCCAGAGCTTCTGCTCCTTGGCGTACGCCTCGACGAGGGCGACGGTCTGCTCGTCGCGGCCGGTCAGGCGCAGGTAGTCGAGCGTGACGTCGTCGATCGGGAACATGGCGGCGGTCGAGCCGAACTCGGGGCTCATGTTGCCGATCGTGGCGCGGTTCGCGAGCGGCACCGAGGCCACGCCTTCGCCGTAGAACTCGACGAACTTGCCGACCACGCCGTGCTTGCGCAGCATGTCGGTGATGGTGAGGACGACGTCGGTCGCGGTGACGCCGGCCGGGATCTCGCCGCTCAGCTTGAAGCCGACGACGCGCGGGATGAGCATCGACACGGGCTGGCCGAGCATGGCCGCCTCGGCCTCGATGCCGCCGACGCCCCAGCCCAGGACGCCCAGGCCGTTGACCATCGTGGTGTGCGAGTCGGTGCCGACGCAGGTGTCGGGGTAGGCGCGGAGAACGCCGTCGACCGAGCGGTCGTAGATGACCTTGGCCAGGTGCTCGATGTTCACCTGGTGGACGATGCCGGTGCCCGGGGGGACGACCTTGAAGTCGTCGAAGGCGGTCTGGCCCCAGCGCAGGAACTGGTACCGCTCGCCGTTGCGCTCGTACTCGATCTCGACGTTGCGCTCGAGGGCGTTCTCGCTGCCGAAGAGATCGGCGATGACCGAGTGGTCGATGACCATCTCGGCGGGCGAGAGCGGGTTGATCTTGTTGGGGTCGCCGCCGAGGGCGGTGACGGCCTCGCGCATGGTGGCGAGGTCGACGATGCAGGGCACGCCGGTGAAGTCCTGCATCACCACGCGCGCGGGCGTGAACTGGATCTCGGTGTCGGGGTCGGCCGTGGGCACCCACGAGCCGAGGGCCTCGATCTGCTCCTTGGTGACGTTGGCGCCATCCTCGGTGCGGAGAAGGTTCTCGAGCAGCACCTTGAGGCTGAACGGGAGCTTCTCGTGACCGGCGACCGTGTCGATGCGGAAGATCTCGTAGTCGGTGCTGCCGACTGTCAGGGTGCTCTTGGCACCGAAGCTGTCAACCGTGGACACGATCGTCTCCTTCGTCGGCGAATGCGCAGGCGTCAGCCCGCCAATCCCATCTTCCCCGCGCCGATCGGTCCCTGCCAGGAAGGCCGACCTAACCGCGTCGAAGACGGTTATTTATCTTGATATCAAGATAAATGTATCAGTCTTCGCTCGCAACGGAGCGAGCCGGGCCCAGGGCGCGGACGGTCAGCCACGTCACCGCGAGCATCGGAGCGAACAGCGGAAGGCCCATGACGATCTTCAGCGTCCCGAGGGCGACGACATCGCCGGCGAAGTACAGCGGCAGCTGCACGATCAGACGCGCGGCGAACAGGGCCGCCCACGCGATCGACAGCCAGACGTAGGCGCGACGCTTGCGCCGGTCGGCGCGCCACCGCGTCCCCTCCCCCGTCAGATACCCGGCGGCGAGACCGATGAGCGGCCAGCCCACGAGCGCCGACACCAGGAAGGCGGTGCCGTAGGCCCCGTTGGTGAAGAAACCGAACACGAAGTTGTCCTGCCCGCGACCTGTCACCAGGGCGAGCACCGCTGCGGCGACCGTGGCCAAGAGCCCCCCGATCGCCGCACTGGGCGGCGATTTGGCGACCAGTCGCGCGACCGTGAAGATCACCGCCAGGCCGACGGAGACCCCGAGGCTGAGCCACAGGTTGCCCTGACGCGTCTCGGGATCGATCGTGACGGTGAACAGGACGACGAACGCCAACGAGGGCAGGACCGATTCCAGGATGCCGCGCCACCCGCCCATCGCCGACCAGACCGCGGAACCGGTCGAGGCGTGTGCCGCGGGGTCGAGTCCGGCGCGTCGCGCGGCGTTGCCGAGAGCGGCGCCGAGCGTGTCCGCCGCCGCGGGCGGTTCGAGGGGAACGCCCTCACCGTCTCGGGCAGCGCGTGCCGCGTCGTCGCTCATGCCGTGCCGGGGGTGGCCGGCATCCGGAGCGGGATCAGATCGCGCGGGGGCATCGGCGAGCCGCCGCGCACCACCACGATCGACCGGTAGAGATCCTCGACCGCGGCGGCCGCTTCGACATCGGTCGTGGCCGCTCCCCCGATGACGCCGCGGAGGAACCAGCGGGGGCCGTCGACGCCGACGAAGCGGGCGAGACGCTTGCCCGCCCCCTCGGGCGTGCCCATCACGGGCACCTCGGCGAGGAGTTCGGGGCCCAGGGGGCCCTCACGCTCCTCGACACGACCGCCCTGCTGCTTGACCTGCTGGCGGATCTGCTCGCGGGTCTCTCCCCACAGTCCGCTCGTGCGCGGGGCGGCGAACGGCTGCACCTGCAGCGTGGAGTCGGCGTAGTCGAGACCCACGGCCACGATCCGCTTGGTCTGCTCCTCGACCTCGAGGCGCAGGTTCAAGCCCTCGCGCGGAAGGATCTTGATCCCGCCCAGGTCGATGTACGGCCGGACGGGGTTCGCCTCGGCCTCGTCGAACGGGCCGGCGCTGTCTCGGTCGATCGGGGCGCTCTTGGTGGCGAGGGCCACGTCGAGCCCGCGCTCGTCCGGCTCGGCGGTGGGCTGGGCGTCATCGGTCATCGGGTGCTCCCTTGCAGGTTCTGGTATCCACTCGATCCGAAGCCGCCCTCGCCGCGCACGCTGTCGGGAAGTTCGTCGACGGGGACGAAGCGCACGGGCGGGACGGGCATCACGATGAGCTGGGCGATGCGATCGCCTACGGCGATGTCGTAGGCCTCGTCGAGGTCGGTGTTGAGCAGGGCCACCTTGATCTCGCCGCGGTACCCCGCGTCGATGGTCCCCGGGGAGTTCACGATCGTGATGCCGTGCTTGGCGGCGAGGCCGCTGCGCGGGACGACGAAGGCGGCGTAGCCCTCGGGGAGGGCGATGCGCACTCCCGTGGAGACGAGTGCACGGCGGCCGGGCTCGAGACGCACGGCCTCCGTGGAGGTCAGGTCGGCTCCGGCGTCGCCCGGGTGAGCGAAGACCGGGGGCTCGGATGCGACAATTGGGACGTCCACCGTTTCGGTCACCCCACGAGGGTAATGCAGAAGAGGGGGTGCGGTATCCGCACCGGAGTCGAGTATCGAGAGCGCCTCAGCCCATCCCTGTGGGCTCTGGTGGCTGCTGCCGTCTGCGGGCCGATGGCCGCGCTGGTCTTCTCCCCCGTGAACACGACCCTTGCCCTCGTCATCGGGCTCGTCGTGGCGGTCGGCATCGTCGCGGCGCTCGTTCTGCTGTCGCCGATCGTCGAGATCCGAGACGGGGAACTCCGGGCCGGTCGGGCTCATATCCCCGTCGATGTCCTCGGGGAGCCGTTCGGCGTGGAGGGTGATGCGGCGCGCACGGCCCGTGGGAGTGGTCTCGACCACCGGGCGTGGCATGTGATCCGGGGCGGTATCGACGGGGTCGTCACGGTTCCCGTGACCGACCCCGAGGATCCGACTCCTTCATGGGTGGTGTCCACCCGGACGCCGGATCGCCTGGTGGCGGCGATCCAACGTGCTCAACTCACGCTGCGCACTCCGCGCAGATGAAGCCGTTCCCGCTCTCGTGATCGATCTGCGAGCGGTGCTTGACGAGGAAGCAGTTCATACACGTGAACTCGTCTTCCTGCGGCGGGAGGACGACGACGTCGAGTTCGATGTCGGACAGGTCGGCCCCGGGCAGTTCGAAGCCCGAGGGGTTGTCGGCATCCTCGTTGTCGATCGACCCCGACGTCTTGTCGGGCACGCGCTCCTTGAGGGCCTCGATCGACTCACTGTCGTCCTCGGTCTTGCGCGGTGCGTCGTAATCGGTCGCCATGCGTGCTGGTCTCTACTTCCGGTGATCGTGGTGCTGTGCGCCGTCGGGTACCCGATCGGGCGGCCATAGTTTGCACGACCCGACCTCGATAAGCAAATGCTCTCGAGACGGGTTGCGTTTCGGGCGAGGCCTGAAACTCGCGGCGCGCCCGCGATATTCCCGGAACCGGGAGAGCGCCGTGTCAGCATGGGCGTCGACCGCAGATCGGAGGGGTGTTTCGCATGGAGCAGCTCAAAGTCATCGGAACCGAAGATGACGTCCTCGTCGTCGCGACCGAATCAGGTGAACGATTCGCCCTCGCCCTCGACGAGGTGATGCGCGTGCAAGCGCGCCGGGCGCGCCGAGACCGCGACGAGGACGACCGTGGACCCCGTCCCAGCCCCCGCGAGATCCAGGCGCACATCCGCTCGGGTCTGACCGCGCGCGAGGTGGCCACCCTGCTGAACGCGCGCATCGAGGACGTCGAGCGATTCGAGGGCCCCGTGCTCGCCGAGCGGGAGCACGTCGTCGCCCAGGCGCTGGCCGTGCCCGTGCTCCTGGGCGGTGCGCTCGAGCACGACTCCCCCATCACGTTCGGCACCGCCGTCCGCGCGAAGCTCGCCGAGGCCGGCGCGTCCGCGGAGCGCTGGACGAGCTGGAAGGAATCCTCGGGCTGGATGGTCAAGCTCGAGTTCACCGCGAACGGCATCGATCACGATGCCCGCTGGGGCTTCGACCCCCGTCGCAGCACCCTCTCCCCGCAGAACTCCGACGCCATCCAGCTGTCGCGCCAGGGCTCGCTCCCCGAGGGGCTCATCCCGCGGCTGCGCGCCCTCGACAGCCCCCTGCCGAAGGACGAGTCGCGTTTCGACAGCGGCTCGTTCGGCCCGCGCAAGATCGACATCGAGGACGAGCCGGGCGTCGAGGCCACGGGACCGGTCGCCGCAGCCGTCCAGGCGGCCGCCATCAAGCGTGCTCCCGATGTGCCGGTGACCTCGTCCGAGACCGCCGACCTCCTCGAGGCGCTGCGTCGTCGTCGTGGACAGCGTGAGCCCCTCCCCGGAACGGTCGCGCCGGAGCCGACGTCGACGCGTCCCGTCGGTGCCCCCGTCGCGCTCTTCGACGCGGTCGAGCCCGGCTACACGGATCCCGCGACCGATTCGGCACCTGAGTCCGAGAACACGCCGTCGCCGAGCTCCTCGTCTTCGGGCGACGCGGGTCGGCGCACCAAGGGACGCCCCTCGATGCCGTCGTGGGACGAGATCGTCTTCGGCGCCCGCTCCGACGAGAGCTGAATCGCCTCAGCCGAACGCGCCGAGCCGCAGGAGCGGGACGGTCCGCTCCTCGTCGGTGAGCGAGCCGTGCTGCCCGACCATGCTCTGCGGGCGTTTGTCGGCCTCGCGGTCGTCGTAGTACGCATGCCGACCGCGCGCGGCGACGATCACGTCGCCGATGCGATCCCGCACCTCGTCGTCGACGCGTCCGAACAAGCCCGCGCCGATGGCCTCGTCGCGGGTCATCACCCAGGCTCGCGCGTGCTCGCGCTCTCGCCAGGTCGCGGCGACGGCATCCCTTCGCCCGGGTTCGGTGTAGAGATGCAGCATGCGCGGCTCGCCGCCGATCAGCGTCACGCCGTCGGCGAGCGGATCGCCGTCGCCGAGGAGCACGTGGCGACGGGCGGGGACGTCGACCATGCCGTGGTCGGCGGTGATCAGGATGCCGGTGGTCGGGCCGGCTTCGGAGGCGAGTGTCTGCGCGGCGGCGTCGACCCGCTCGAGCGCGGTGATCCAGCGGTCGGACTCGGTCCCGTCCCGGTGACCCGCCGTGTCGAGTTCGGGGGCGTAGAGGTAGATCAGGGCGCCCGCGTGCTCCGTGGCCAGGGCGGCGGCGGTGGCCGCGCGTTCGGCCAGGTCGTTCGAGGGCACGAAGTGCGCACCGCGCAGGGTCGCCTCGGTGAAGCCGGTCCGTGTGTACTCGGGCCGTGAGACGACGAAGCAGGGCCGACCCCCGGCGACCTCGCGCGCGAGGAGCGGGGTGCTGCGTTGCCACGTCTGAGGATCGAGTCCGTCGGTCTCCCACCCGTGCAGTTGGTTCGGCGCCGTGTTCGTCCCGGGGATGCGGGCGCGATAGCCGACGATGCCGTGGGTGCCGGGGTCGGTGCCGGTGAGCAGGCTCGTGAGCGCCGCGGCGGTGGTGGAGGGGAAGACCGTGCGCGCGACGTCGCGGCGACTCCCGACCGCCCCGAGGAAGCGCGCGTGGCCGCGTCGGGCGGCGAGGTTATGGGCTCCGAGGCCGTCGACGACGAAGACGACGGCGCTGCGCGCGGGGGCGAACCAGTCGGAGCGGCCCTCCAGTGCGGCGATCGACTGCTCCACCACACCGGTGAGGCTCCGGGAACGCGGCGGGTCCGCCGGTAGGCTGAGAGACATCGGAGCAAGTCTTCCACACGGCTCCCGATCCCCGTCCTGACGTGACGCCCGCCCGACCCGAGGCCGCATCCATGCCCGATTCCCGTTCTTCCTCCCCCGTGTCCGAGCGCATCGAAGATGTCGATGTCTCCACCGAGATGCAGGGGTCGTTCCTCGAGTACGCCTACTCGGTCATCTACTCGCGTGCCCTTCCCGATGCCCGCGACGGGCTGAAGCCCGTGCAGCGGCGCATCCTGTACCAGATGGCCGAGATGGGGCTGCGCCCCGACCGCGGTCACGTCAAGAGCGCCCGCGTCGTCGGCGAGGTGATGGGAAAGCTCCACCCCCACGGCGATGCGCCCATCTATGACGCGCTCGTGCGCCTCGCGCAGCACTTCACGTTGCGCGTCCCCCTCGTGGACGGCCACGGAAACTTCGGTTCGCTCGACGACGGGCCGGCGGCCTCTCGCTACACCGAGGCGCGCCTGGCGCCCCCGGCTCTGGCGCTGACCGAGCACCTCGACGAAGACGTCGTCGACTTCATCCCGAACTACGACGGGCAGTTCCAGCAGCCGGAGGTGCTGCCCGCCGCGTTCCCCAACCTCCTGGTGAACGGTGCGACGGGCATCGCGGTCGGCATGGCGACCAACATGGCGCCGCACAACCTCATCGAGGTCGTGGGCGCTGCGACGCACCTCCTGCAGCATCCCGATGCCACGGTCGAAGAACTCATGGAATTCGTCCCCGGTCCCGACCTGCCCACGGGCGGCATCATCGTCGGGCTCGATGGCATCAAAGACGCGTACACGAACGGTCGCGGCACGTTCCGCACGCGTGCGAAGGCGTCGATCGAGTCGCTCGGCCCGCGTCGCACCGGCATCGTCATCACCGAGCTGCCGTACCTCGTGGGTGCCGAGCGGGTGATCGAGAAGATCAAGGACGCCGTCCAGGCCAAGAAGCTCGCCGGTATCGCCGACGTGACCGATCTCTCGGACCGTCACCACGGTCTTCGCCTCGTCATCGGTATCAAGACCGGGTTCGACCCGAAGGCTGTCCTCGAGCACCTCTACCGGCTGACCCCGCTCGAGGACTCCTTCGGCATCAACAACGTCGCACTCGTCGACGGGCAGCCCCAGACGTTGGGGCTCCGCGACCTCCTGCGCGTGTACCTCGAGCATCGCATCCGCGTCGTCACGCGGCGCAGCGAGTATCGCCTCGCCCGAAAGCGCGAGCGCCTTCACCTGGTCGAGGGCCTTCTCATCGCGATCCTCGACATCGACGAGGTCATCCAGGTCATCCGCTCCTCCGACGACGGCGAGCAGGCGCGGACCAAGCTGCAGGAGGTCTTCGACCTCTCGCATCCGCAGGCCGAGTACATCCTCGAACTGCGTCTGCGCCGCCTCACGAAGTTCTCGCGGATCGAGCTCGAGGCCGAACGCGACCAGTTGAACGCCGAGATCGCTCAGCTCGTCGAACTGCTCGGCAGCGAGACGCTTCTCCGTCAGCAGGTGGCGAGAGAACTGGATGCCGCCGCCGACGCGTACGGAACTCCCCGGCGCACGATGCTGCTGAACGGCGGTCCGGTGCAGCCACGTTCGGCCAAGGCCGCCGCGGCCGCCGATCTGCAGATCGCCGATGCGCCGTGCCGCGTCTTCCTCTCCGCGACCGGACGCATGGTGCGCGCCGAACTCGTGGCAGATGCCCCCAACGGGGGTGTCGTCCCTCCCGCACGACGGTCGAAACACGACGCGATCCGTTCGTCGGTCGACACCACGACGCGCGGCGACATCGGGGCCGTGACGTCGGCCGGTCGCCTCGTGCGCTTCTCCCCCGTCGACCTCCCGTCCGTCCCGGCCAATTCGGTCCAGGTCGCGGCGGGGACGAAAGTGGAGCAGTACCTCGCCCTCGGCAAGGGCGAGAAGGTGGTCGCCCTGGTGCCTCTCGGCGAGGGCCCCGCGATCGCCCTCGGAACGGAACAGGGAATCGTCAAGCGCGTGGCCGCGAGCGAACTGGGCACCAAGGACGAGATCGAGATCATCTCGCTCCGCGACGGCGACCGTGTGGTCGGGGCTGCCCCGGCCAGCGACAGCGCGGAGCTGGTCTTCGTCGCGAGCGACGCGCAGTTGCTGCGCTTCGACGCCTCGTCGGTGCGGCCGCAGGGGCGTTCGGCGAGCGGCATGGCCGGCATCCGCCTGTCCGACGGCGCGCGCGTGATCACGTTCGCGGTCGTCGGGGCCTCGGCCTTCGACGCGGTCGCGGTGACGATCGCCGGATCGACGGCGGCGTTGCCCGGAACGGAAGCCGGCAGCGCCAAGGTGTCGGCGTTCACCGAGTTCCCCGCGAAGGGGCGCGGCACCGGCGGTGTCCGCGCGCAGCGGCTGCTTCGCGGCGAGGACGCGCTCGTGCTCGCCTGGGTGGGCACCGATCCGCGGGCCGTCGGCGCCGACGGGTCTGTGCGCGCTCTCCCCGACTCGGGCGCCAAGCGCGACGCATCGGGTCAGCCGCTCGACGGTGCGGTCGCCGCGATCGGCACCGCCGTCCGCTGAGTCGATCCCCCCGCCGAGTCGACGCACGCGGGTGGTGCTGTCATCCGGACGGGCGGCGGGGTGGTGCCGTCGCGCGGGGTTCCGGCGCCGTGGTGCGGCGTGGGGACCTCGCGCAAACGGCACTCGTCCGTGACGGTACTCCTCGGCGAGCTCGGACCGCCGATCCTGCGAGGGAGCGCCGATCCTCGCGTCGACGTCAGACGTCGATGCTCTCGCGGGCCAGACGGTCGCTGGAGTCGATGATGAACTCGCGGCGAGGCGCCACCTCGCTGCCCATCAGAAGATCGAACACCTCCGCCGCTCGCTCGATGTGCTCGACCTGCACGCGTCGGAGCGTGCGCCCGGCGCGATCCATCGTGGTGGTCGCGAGCTGGTCGGCATCCATCTCCCCGAGGCCCTTGTACCGCTGGATGGGTTCTTGCCAGCGCTTGTTCGACTTCTTGAGGCGCGCGAGGAGAGCGTGCAACTCCTGCTCGCTGTAGGTGTAGATCGTCTCGTTCGGCTTCGATCCCGGGTTCATCACGATCACGCGGTGAAGCGGCGGCACCGCGGCGAAGACCCGCCCGGCCTCGACGAGCGGTCGCATGTACCGGAAGAACAGGGTGAGCAGCAGGGTCCGGATATGGGCACCGTCGACATCGGCGTCGCTCATCAGGATGACCTTGCCGTACCGGGCAGCGCTCAGGTCGAACGAACGGCCCGAGCCGGCACCGATGACCTGGATGATCGACGCGCACTCGGCGTTCGACAGCATGTCGCTGATCGAGGCCTTCTGGGTGTTCAGGATCTTTCCGCGAATGGGCAGGAGCGCCTGGTACTCGCTGTTGCGGGCATCTCGTGCGGTACCGAGGGCGGAGTTTCCCTCGACGATGAACAGCTCAGAGTTCTCGACGTCGTTCGACCGGCAATCGACCAGCTTCGACGGCAGCGACGACGATTCGAGCGCGTTCTTGCGCCGCTGCGTCTCTTTGTGGGTGCGCGCCGAGATGCGCGCCTTCATCTCGGAGACGATCTTCTCGAGCAGCTGAGCCGTCTGGGCCTTGTCGTCGCGCTTGGGCGAGGCGAACCGGGCGGCGAGCTCTTTCTGGACCACGGATGCCACGATCTGGCGCACCGCGGGAGTGCCCAGCACCTCTTTGGTCTGGCCCTCGAACTGCGGCTCGGGGAGGCGCACGGTGAGGACGGCGGTGAGGCCCGCGAGGAGGTCGTCCTTCTCGATCTTGTCGTTTCCGACCTTGAGCTTGCGGGCGTTCTGCTCGACCTGGGTGCGCAGGATCTTCATGAGCCCCTGCTCGAAGCCCTGCTGGTGCGTACCGCCCTTGGGGGTGGCGATGATGTTGACGAACGAGCGGGTCGTGGTTTCGTAACCGGTCCCCCAGCGCACGGCGATGTCGACCTCGCACTCGCGCTGCACCTCGGTGGGGATCATCGATCCGCCCGGCTGCAGCACCGGAACGGTCTCGGTGAACGTCCCCGTCCCGGTGAGACGCCAGGTGTCGGTCACCGCCGCGTCGGGGGCGAGGAAATCGGCGAACTCCGAGATGCCACCGTCGAAGCGGTAGCTCGTCTCGACCTTCTCGTCGCCGCGCTCGTCGAGCACGACGATCTCGAGACCCGGCACGAGGAACGCCGTCTGGCGCACGCGCTGCACGAGCTCGTCGAGGCCGAAGGCGGCGTCTTTGGTGAAGATCTGGCGGTCGGCCCAGTAGCGGATGCGCGTGCCCGTCACGCCGCGCGGCGCCTTGCCGATGACCCGCAGCTCGCTGCTGCGTTCGAAGGGCGTGAACGCCGAGTCGGGGGTGTCTCCCGCGAACTGCCCGGGCTCGCCGCGGTGGAACGACATGGCGTAGGTCTTGCCGGCCCGGTCGACCTCGACGTCGAGCCGCTCGGACAGCGCGTTGACGACGGAGGCACCGACACCGTGCAGGCCACCGGATGCCGCGTAGGAGCCGCCACCGAACTTGCCGCCCGCGTGGAGCTTCGTGAAGACCACCTCGACACCCGTGAGGCCGGTGCGCGGCTCCACGTCGACGGGGATGCCGCGGGCGCGGTCGCGGACCTCGACGCTGCCGTCGGCGTGGAGCACGATGTCGATCCGGGAGCCGTGCCCGGCGAGTGCTTCGTCGACCGAGTTGTCGATGATCTCCCAGAGGCAGTGCATGAGACCGCGGGAGTCGGTGGAGCCGATGTACATGCCCGGGCGCTTGCGGACGGCTTCGAGGCCCTCGAGGACCTGGAGATGATGGGCGGAGTACTCGGACGTCACGATCTCCCAGCGTAATCGGGGCCACCGACATCGCTTGGCAGACACACAGCGGGGTGGGGTCACCGTACGCGCACAGCGAAATGTGATCAAGCTGCGGCATAGAGGAAACATCCCCGTGGTTGTATATGGAGACTCGCCCAACGACCACTTGAGGAGGGCACCCGAGATGACCACCACGACCGCACCCGACGCGTCTGTTCTCGACCACCGCCTGACGGCGGCGGATCGCTGCGACTCCTGCGGAGCGCAGGCGTACATCGCCGCCGAGGTCAACGGCAGCGAACTGCTGTTCTGCGCGCACCACGGCCGCAAGTACGAAGAGAAGCTGCGCAGCATCGCCACCTCGTGGCACGACGAGACCGCACGGCTCCACGCCGCCGACTGAGATCTGTCAGAACAGGCCCCGGCACCGCTTCGAGCGAAGTGGATCGGGGCCTTTTCTGTGCCGTCAGTCCCGTCCCGTCGAGTAGAGGCGCGGAACGAGGGGTGACACACGCAGCGCGATCTCCTCACCGATCGTGTCGATGAGTTCCGCGAGGTCCGTGGCGCTGGCCAGAGCGCCCCGTCCGAAGAGCGTGAGCGGTTGCCCGGCCTCGGCACCGTCCCACGGCGCGACGGTCAGCGAGGTGAACCCGATCTCTTCCACCCGACGCGGGCCCGCGGGCGTCGCGACGTCGAACCGGCCCGCAAGGGCGCTTGGGAGCCCGTGCGCACTGCCCACGTCCACGTGCACGCCCGAGGCGTCGACCGAGGTCACGGTGGCGACGAGACTCGCGATGGGCTCGATGCCCAGCTCCGCCTCCATCGGACCCCCGGCCGGGCGGATGCCGTACGAGAACGCCCCGACACGCACGAGGTCCTCGCGGAACTCCCCGCGGGCGAAGCCGGCGGCGCTGGCGGCCAGGTGAGAGAAGCGCGGCGAGAGGCCCGCGGAACGCGCCGCATCGCGCGCGGTGAGGAACAGGGCGCGCGCGTCGTCGTCGTCGGCATCCGATGCCTCCGAGATATGCGACCAGATGCCCTCGAACCGCACGCGGCCGTCGGCGACGAGAGCGGACGTGCGGGCGAGCGCGGACTCCCAGTCCTCGGGACGGATGCCGTTGCGGTGGAGGCCCGTGTCGATCTTCAGGTGCACGCGCGCGGCGCCGTCGGTCGAGAGCGTCGCGAGGTCGCCGAGCAGCGCCTGGTCGCCGATACCGAGATCGAGGTCGGCCGCGATCCCCGCGGCCAGGTCGTCGGCCCCACCGATCAACCAGACGAAGATGCGCGCATCGGGGCCGGCGACAGCGCGGACCGCCGTCCCGGTGGGCACGTCGAACGCACCGAACCAGCGGACGCCCTCGCTCCCCGCGCGTCGGACGAGGACGTCGAGGCCGTGGGCGTAGGCGTCGTCCTTGACCACGAACATCGGCTCGGCGGGCGCCACCGCGTCGCGGACACGGTGGAGGTTGCGCGCGAAGGCCTCGAGGTCCACGCGATACTCGGCGCTCATGCGTCGACCCGCCGATCGGCCCGCACGCCCACGACGGCGACGATCTCCGCCGCGCTCCAGCCGGTGGCATCCGTCCACTCCTCGAGAGAGGGGTGACCCTCGGCGGGGTCGCCGAAGAAGACGACCTCCGATCCGCGCGGGACGGCCGCGCCCTCGACGTCGACGACGCAGACGTCCATCGCGACGCGGCCGACGATGCGGTGCCGGAGGCCGTCGATCGACACCGTCACAGCGTTGCCGAGAGAGCGCACCACGCCCTGGGCGTATCCGCCCGTGACGAGGGCCACGGTCGTGTCGTGGGGGGCTCGATGGGTGTAGCCGTACGACACGCCCTCGCCGCGCCGCAGCGCCTTGGTGCCGAGAGCGCGACCGCGAAGAGACATGACGGGCCGCGTGTGCGAACCCGGCAGGCCGAACAGGGCCGCGGCGTCGAAGGTCTCGGCATCCAGACCGAGGTCGGAGAGCACGGATGCCACCCACGAGGCCCCGTGTCCCCAGGCGTCGGCGGCGAGGACGTCGTCGCCGCCGTCCCGGGCGAGCGGGGCGTTGTGGCGCAGCGCGGCCGTCGAGACGAGCGCGACCGGAGCGACTCCCCCGGCGGCGGGCGCGCGGGCAGGGAGCGTGGAGGTCACCCCTTTAGACTAACGGGGTCCTTCGTCCCCGACCCCGGAGCGTGCATGCCTAGCCAGGGCTTCTCCCCCGTCACCCGTCTGCGCTACCTCGCCGGACGCGCCCGTCGCATCGACGTCGGATCCGTCGTGGAGCGCGCCAAGGAGGCCTCCGCCCAGCACGGCAAGGCGCTTCCGCTGGTCGTGGCCGACATGCTCTTCCAGGCCGGCGTGAAGAACGTCGGATTCCAGGACTACATCGACTACGACTTCGCGATCCTCACCCCCGCGGAGCGTGCCACCTACATGACGCACCCGGTCTCGAACCAGATCTCGCAGAAGTACGACCACCCGGATTATCGGGGCCTGTTCCAGGACAAGGTGGAGTTCGATCGGAAATTCAGCGACTTCCTCCGCCGCGACTGGATGGTGGTGGATGCCGGCAACGCCGACGAGCTGCGCGCCTTCACCGAGCGGCTCGGCACCATCGTCACGAAGGAGCCGGTGGGCCAGGCCGGAACCGGTGTGCACCGCTACCACGCGGCCGAGGTCGAGGACTGGACGCAGTTCCACCGCGGACTCCTCGAGCGCGGAGAGATCCTCGTCGAAGAGGTCATCCGCCAGCACGACGACCTCGCCGCCGTCTGCCCCGGCACAGTGAACACCACGCGCGTGACGGCGTTCTTCGACGGACAGAAGACGCACATCCTCGCGATGGCGCAGAAGTTCGGTCGCGGCGCGGTCAGCGACCAGATGACCTTCGGTGGCTTCTACACGATGCTCGACGAGGACGGCCACGCGCTCGGTGCCGGCTACGACTCCCACGGTCACGTCCACGAGCTGCACCCCGACTCGGGTGTGCGCATCGCCGACTTCCAGTTGCCCATGATCGACGAGGTCAAGGCGTTCGTCGACCAGGTGGCCCGCGTCGTGCCCCAGGTGCAGTACGTCGGTTGGGACATCGTCGTCGGGCCGGACGGCCCCGTGCTCGTGGAGGGCAACTGGGGCGCGGGCGTGTACGAGAACAAGCCGAGCGTGACGGGGATCCGCACGGGCCACAAGCCGCGGTATCAGGCGGCCATCGGGTTCTGATCCCGGATGCCGAGAGGCCCGCTCCCCGTGCGGAGGGCGGGCCTCTCGGCATCCCCCGTCGCTCCTTCTCCGGGTGACTTGCGGCGTCTGCACGCCGGGCGAGACGGTCGCCGCGCATATGGCGCAAGCCACCGGTCCTTATGGGCGAGCTTCGGGTTTCGGGGGCCGACATGTCGGCATCCGGAAACGCTGAAGGCCCGCCCCGAGAGTGAACGGGACGGGCCTTCGACGTGGCTCTGTCAGCTGCGGCGAACGATCCCCAGCGGCGTGGACTCGTGTCCCTGGCCGAGCGGATTGTCCTTCAGGATCGCGACGAGACGCTTCTCACCGGCCTTGTCCATCGTGGACCCGAGGATGTTGCCACCCAGGTCGTTGATGTCGACGACGGCGACATCGAGGTCGATGCCGAGCAGCGACTTCAGCCGTGCGGCGACCTCGCGCGGCCGCTCCGGGCCGAGGACGACGGCCTGGTTGTAGGGCGGGATCGTGCCCTTGGTCGGGCCGTCGATCGCGCGGGCCTTGTCACCGGCGATGCGGTAGAAGTCGCCCTTGCGGCCGAACGCCTTGGTGACGGCCGAGACGGCCGCCGCGAACAGGATGCGGGGCGTTCCGCACTCGCGCAGTGCCATCTCCATGGTCTCGGGCATGCCGAGACCGATGCCGTAGGGCGTGCGCGTCACGTATTTCGACAAGAACAGCGCGAGCTTGCGCGGCTTGATCGAGTCGAGCTTGAACGAGCGGCCCTGCGTGATCGCGACGATCTTCTCGGTGACGAACAGCAGGTCGCCCGGCTGAACGGCATCCTTCGCGTACTCGAGGATGAAGGCGTCGAGGTCATCGCCCGGCATGACGACCCGCGTGCGGATCGGGATGCGGGCGTACGACGTGCCGTCGACGGTACGGGTGAGCGCCTTGCCGGCGTTGGCCTCGCCGCTCATTCGAGGTAGTCCCGGAGCGACTGCGAGCGGCTCGGGTGACGCAGCTTCGCCATGGTCTTCGACTCGATCTGACGGATGCGCTCGCGCGTGACGCCGAACGTGTCGCCGATCTGGTCGAGGGTCTTGGGCTGACCGTCACCGAGGCCGAAGCGCATGCGGATCACGCCCGCCTCGCGCTCGCTCAGCGAGTCGAGCAGCGACTCCAGCTGACGCTGCAGCATCGTGAAGCCGACCGCGTCGGCGGGGACCACGGCCTCGGTGTCCTCGATGAGGTCACCGAACTCGCTGTCACCGTCTTCGCCGAGGGGCGTGTGCAGCGAGATGGGCTCGCGGCCGTACTTCTGCACCTCGATGACCTTCTCGGGGGTCATGTCGAGCTCGCGGCTCAGCTCCTCGGGCGTGGGTTCGCGACCCAGGTCCTGCAGCATCTGGCGCTGGACGCGCGCGAGCTTGTTGATGACCTCGACCATGTGCACCGGGATGCGGATGGTGCGGGCCTGGTCGGCCATGGCACGGGTGATCGCCTGACGGATCCACCAGGTGGCGTACGTCGAGAACTTGAAGCCCTTGGTGTAATCGAACTTCTCGACCGCACGGATCAGACCCAGGTTGCCCTCCTGGATGAGATCCAGGAACTGCATGCCGCGACCGGTGTAGCGCTTGGCGAGCGAGACGACGAGGCGGAGGTTGGCGCCGAGCAGGTGGCTCTTCGCGCGCTGGCCGTCGCGGGCGACCCACTGGAGGTCGAGACCGAGCTGGCTGGTCTTCTCGGCGGCCGACATGTTCGACAGCTTCTCTTCGGCGAACAGGCCCGCCTCGATGCGCATCGCGAGCTCGACCTCTTCGGCCGCGTTCAGCAGCGGGACTTTACCGATCTGCTTGAGGTAGTCCTTGACCGGGTCGGCGGTCGCGCCGGTGATCTGCGCGGAGTAGACGGGGACGTCGTCCTCGTCGCTCGACGAGATGACGATCGCGCCGGTGGGCAGAGCCTCGGCGGGCGCCTTCGGAGCCTCGTCGTCGTCGGAGTCGTCGTCGTCCGACTTCTTCGCCGCGGGCTTGGCGTCGTCGTCGGTGTCGTCATCGTCGTCGGAGTCGAGTTCGACATCGACCTCTTCGTCGACCTCTTCTTCGTCTTCGAGGTCGTCGTCCTTCTTGGCCTTCGTCTTCGCCTTCGCGGGCGCAGCCTTGGCCTTCGCGGGGGCCTTCTTCGCGGGCGTCTTCGTCGACGTCGTCACGGCCTCCTCGGAAGTGTCGAGGTCGGTGTCCTTCGCACTCCGGGAGCGGGTCTTGGTGTTCGTGCCTGCCACGTTTCGCCTTTCACCGGGAACGTACGTTGCACGGCCGCCGGTCGTTCTCGGACACTAGTAAGACCCTTGTCAAGTCCGGAGCCGAGGAGCGGGGCTCCTGGACCGGATGACAACGGGTCAGGTTCTTCATTGTCTCACATCCTCGACGCGGGACTTGACGTACGCCGGGGATCTATGCGTAGTAACGCGAAGACCGCGTCGGGAATTCCACGCACCGTCGAAACTCGAGGCCATTGTCTGCACGATGTTCGAGGAGATGCGGCGCTCCGCCGCGGAAAGCCGTACTCAGCCCAGAGGACCGCGCCGGTCGTCGTCGGCCGGTCCGGATGCCAGGAACCGTTCCAATTCGGCGGCCAGCTCGTCGGCGCTGGGCAGATCGCCCGTGTGGATGATCGGGGTGGCCTGGGTCGACCCGGCCATGTAGGAGTCGTAGCGCTCCTCCAACCCCTGCAGCATGCGCGTGAGCTCGTCGCTCCCGGTGACCTGTTCGGTGACCTTGGCCACGAACTCGCGGTTCTCCTCGCGCAGGACCTCGCCCGAGAAGACGAGGCCGGTGGCGACGGTGAGGCTGTCGAGGGCGGCAAGGGTGGCGGCGGGGTACTCGGTGTCGGCGAGGTAGTGCGGCACGAGCAGGGCGAAACCGGCCACCTTGGCGCCGGCCTCGGCGAAGCGGTACTCGAGCAGATGACCGACCGTCGACGGAACCTGGGTGTGCGGGCGCCACACGGAGTGCGCCTCGGCCAGGTCGGAGCGCGTCCCGCTCACCGTCGTGCCGATCGGACGAGTGTGCGGAACGGGGAGCGGGATGGCGTGCACCCACGTCACCGACGACACCTGGAGGCCCGCGGCGAGCTCGAGGACGCTCTCGGCGAACGCCTCCCAGAGGAAGTCCGGTTCGTACCCCGCCAGGAGCAGGAACGGGCTGCCGAGGGAATCGTGGGCGAGCGACAATTCGAGGCGCGGAGGACGGTAGTCGGTGAGGTGGTCCTCGACGAACGTGATGAGCGGACGCCGCGCGCGGTAGTCCAGGAGAGTGTCGTTGTCGAAGGCGACGAGCGCGTGCGGCTCCAGGTCGTTCCGGAAGTACTCGACCAACCGAGTGACAGCGCCGCCTGCGTCGGTGAACCCGGTGAGCGCGATCACCAGGGGAAGCCCCGAGGGCACCGGCGGCGCGGATGGTGCGCGGTCGTACAGCGGTGCGGAATACGGCATGCCCTCCAGCTTACGAGCCGGGTCCCGCACCGGGGCCCGGTGCGTCCCGCTGCTAGCGAACACGGGCGAACCTAGGATGGACGGCATGCCCTTTCCTTCTGTGGCGCACACCGACGCCCCCCTCCGCGAATCCGATGCCGATGCGATCCTCCTGGTGGTCGCCAAGCCCGTGGGCGAAGGGGCGGACCCTGAGGGGTGGGAGGGGTTGGGGGCTGCGCTTCGCGCGGTCGGGTTCACCGGCGCGGCGGGCTCCTTCCAGCGCGTGTACCTTCCCGGCCTGACGACCCCCCTCGCGGTCGTGGGTGCGGGAACGACCCCGGATGCCGCCGCTCTCCGGGATGCGGCCGGCGCGGGGGTGCGCCAGCTGACGGGCTTCGAGCACGTTGCCGTGCAGGCGCTGGCGCCCGCCGAGTGGCGCCCGCTCGCCGAGGGTGCCGCCCTCGGCGGATACCGCTTCGCCGGGTACAAGAAGGAGTCGCCGAAGACGCGCGCTCAGCGGGTCACGGTCTTCTCCGCGCAGGCTCCGGCGGATGACGACGTCGTGGCCGTGGCCGCCGTGTCCGGAGCCGTCGCGCTGGTCAAGGACCTCGTGACCACTCCTGCCGAATGGCTCGGTCCCGCCGACTTCGCCGACGAGGCGGTCAAGGCCGTCGCCGGTCTCCCCGTCGAGGTCGAGGTGCTCGATGAGGAAGCCCTCCGCGAGGGCGGGTACGGCGGCATCCTGGGCGTGGGTCAGGGATCGGATCGGCCTCCGCGCCTCGTCCGTCTCGACTACTCCCCCGCGGGCGCGCAGCGTCACGTCGCCCTGGTCGGGAAGGGCATCACCTTCGACACCGGCGGTCTTTCCCTGAAGCCGCCGGCCTCGATGGTCGGGATGAAGTACGACATGTGCGGTGCCGCGACCGTCCTCGCGGTCCTGAAGGCGGCCGCGGAGATGGCTCTTCCCGTCCGGGTCAGCGCGTGGCTCTGCATCGCCGACAACATGCCGTCCGGTCGCGCCACCCGCCCCGGCGACGTCCTGCGCACCCTCGACGGAACCACCGTGGAGGTGCTGAACACGGATGCCGAGGGTCGCCTCGTCCTCGCCGACGGACTCGCCGCCGCGAGTCGGGAACGGCCCGACCTCCTCGTCGACGTGGCCACGCTCACCGGGGCGATCACGATCGCCCTGGGCAACCGGCACACCGGCGTCATGGGAGAAGACGAGGCCGTCGCCGAGTACCTCGCTGCCGCGTCGCGTGCCTCTGAGCTCGCATGGCAGCTTCCCCTTCCCGCGCACATGGTCGACGACCTCGACTCCCCCATCGCCGACCTGCAGAACGCGAAGATCGGGGACCCCGCCGGGGGCTCGCTCTTCGCCGGCCTCTTCCTGCGCCACTTCGTCGGGCGCGTCTCGGAGGACGCCGACGCCGCCCGCATCCCGTGGGTGCACCTCGACATCGCCGGCGTGGGGATGAACAAGGGAGCCCCGTTCGGATACACCGACAAGGGCGTGACGGCCGCGACGGTGCGCTCGCTCGTCGAGCTGCTGGCGAGTTCGCGATGACCGACCACTCCGCCGACGTCGTCGTCCTGGGTGGCGGGAGCGGTGGCTACGCCGCTGCTCTGCGTCTGGCAGAACTCGGCAAAGACGTCGTCCTCGTCGAGAAGGACAAGCTCGGGGGCACGTGCCTGCACCGCGGCTGCATCCCGACCAAGGCTCTGCTGCACGCCGCCGAGGTTGCGGACGCCGCTCGGGACGCTGCCCGTATCGGCGTGAACGCCACCCTCTCCGGCATCGATCCCGCGGGCGTGCGCGCGTACCGCGAAGGCATCGTCGCGAAGAAGTTCAAGGGGCTCGAGGGGCTCATCTCGGCCCGAGGCATTCGCGTGGTCGCGGGCGAGGGGACCCTGGAGCCCGGACCGGCGGTGCGCGTCGGCGAGGATGTCTACCGGGGTGCCGACGTCATCCTCGCGACGGGGTCGTACAGCCGCAGCCTGCCCGGTCTCGAGATCGGCGGACGCGTCCTGACCAGCGAGCAGGCTCTCGACCTCGACGTCATCCCGGAACGTGTCGTCGTGCTCGGCGGCGGGGTCATCGGGGTCGAGTTCGCGAGCGTGTGGCGTTCGTTCGGCGTCGACGTCACGATCGTCGAAGCCCTTCCGCACCTGCTGCCGGCGGAGGACGCCACGTCGAGCAAAGCGCTTGAACGAGCGTTCCGCAAGCGCGGGATCGAGTTCCGTCTCGGTCGCCGATTCGCCTCCCTCCGGGTCGCGGAAGACAGTGTCACCGTCGTCCTCGACGACGGTGCGGAGCTCGCGGCGGACTACGTGCTCGTCGCCGTCGGCCGGGGTCCCGCCACCGCGGGTCTCGGCTACGAGGAAGCCGGCGTCGTGCTGGATCGCGGCTTCGTCCGGACGGATGATCGCCTGCGCACGGACGCCTCCCACGTATGGGCGGTCGGCGACATCGTGCCCGGCCTCCAGCTCGCCCACCGGGGATTCCAACAGGGCATCTTCGTGGCGGAGGCGATCGCCGGGATGTCGCCGGTCCTCGTCCCCGACGTCGACGTGCCTCGAGTGGCCTACTCGCACCCCGAAGTCGCCTCGGTCGGCCTGACCGAAGCTCAGGCTCAAGATCGTTACGGATCCGAGGCCGTCCGCTCCTACGAGTACAACCTCGCGGGAAACGGCAAGAGTGAGATCATCGGTACATCGGGCATCGTCAAGATCGTCCGACGAGTCGACGGGCCTGTCGTCGGCGCCCACCTCGTGGGAGACCGCGTCGGTGAGCTGATCACCGAAGCCCAACTGGCTGTGGGTTGGGAAGCCCACCCGGAAGACATCGCGCCGTTCGTCCACGCGCACCCCACCCAGAGCGAGGCACTCGGCGAAGCCTTCTTGGCACTCGCCGGAAAGCCCCTGCACGCACTCTGACCGCCCACCGGTCACTAAGCTAGATACCGCATCCGGTACGAAGGAGACATATCCATGAGCACTTCCGTCGTCCTCCCCGCTCTCGGCGAGAGCGTGACCGAGGGAACGGTCACCCGCTGGCTGAAGCAGGTCGGTGACACCGTCCAGGAGGACGAGGGTCTGCTGGAGATCTCGACCGACAAGGTCGACACCGAGATCCCCTCGCCCGTTTCGGGCGTGATCGAAGAGATCCTCGTGCAAGAAGACGAGACCGTCGAGGTCGGCGCCGTGCTGGCCAAGATCGGCGACGGATCGGGCGCTGCGTCCTCGGACGACGCTCCCGAGGCCGCCCCCGCCGCGCAGGAGGCCGCTCCCGCCCAGGAGGAGGCCCCCGCTGAGGAGGCTGCCCCCGCGGAGGCCGCCCCCGCCGCGCAGTCGGCATCCGAGTCCGCCCCGGCTTCTTCCGGTGACGCGACCGACGTCAAGCTCCCCGAGCTCGGTGAGAGTGTGACCGAGGGCACCGTCACCCGCTGGCTGAAGGCCGTCGGAGACGAGGTCGCCGTCGACGAGCCGCTGCTCGAGATCTCCACCGACAAGGTCGACACCGAGATCCCCTCGCCGGTCGCCGGAACCCTCCAGGAGATCGTCGTCCAGGAGGACGAGACGGTGGAGGTCGGCGCGACGCTGGCGCGCATCGGCAGCGGTGCAGCCGCTCCGGCCGAAGCGCCCGCTCCGGCTCCGGTCGCCGAGGAGAAGCCCGCCGAGCAGCCCGCTCCCGCGGTGGAAGAGAAGCCCGAGGCGCCCGCTCCGGCCGCCCCGAAGCCGGCCGAACAGCCCGCGCCCGCCGCCGAGAAGCCGGCCGATCAGGCGCCGGCGGCATCGTCCAACGACGACGTCACCTATGTCACTCCCCTCGTTCGTCGTCTCGCTCAGCAGCAGGGCGTCGACCTGACGACCGTCAAGGGCAGCGGCGTCGGCGGACGCATCCGCAAGGAAGACGTCCTCAAGGCCGCCGAGGCTGCGAAGTCGAGCCCGGCCGCGGCTCCTGCCGCCACTGCCGCCGCACCCGCACCCGTCGAGGTCTCCCCGCTGCGCGGCACGACGCAGAAGATGTCGCGTCTGCGCAAGGTGATCGCCGAGCGTGCGGTGGCGTCGATGCAGGCCACGGCGCAGCTGACCACGGTCGTCGAGGTCGACGTGACCAAGGTGGCGGCTCTCCGCGACCGCGTGAAGGGCGAGTTCCAGCAGAAGACGGGCGACAAGCTGTCGTTCCTGCCGTTCTTCGCTCTCGCGGCGATCGAAGCGCTCAAGGCCTACCCGATCATCAACTCGACGGTCGAGGGTGACGAGATCGTCTACCCCGCCCAGGAGAACGTCGCGATCGCGGTCGACACCGAGCGCGGTCTGCTCACCCCGGTCGTCAAGGACGCGGGTGAGAAGAACATCGCCCAGCTCGCTCGGGAGATCGCCGACCTGGCGGCTCGCACCCGCGACAACAAGCTGAAGCCCGACGAGCTCGCCGGCGGCACCTTCACGCTGACCAACACCGGTTCGCGCGGAGCGCTGTTCGACACGCCGATCGTGTTCCTCCCCCAGTCGGCGATCCTCGGCCTCGGCGCCGTGGTGAAGAAGCCGGGCGTCGTCTCGGTCGACGGGAAGGACGCCATCTCCGTGCGTTCGTACGTGTACCTGGCTCTTTCGTACGATCACCGCATCATCGACGGTGCGGACGCCGCCCGTTTCCTCGGTGCCGTGAAGGCCCGCCTGGAGGGCGCGCAGTTCGAGGGCGACCTCGGGATCTGATCCTCGCCGCAGCCGGCTCATGATGGCTGGTCCGCGACCGTTCTGACGGCGCGGACCAGCCATCGGTCTTTCTCCCTGACAAGAGTCACGTATCTCGATTCGTCACCGTCGTCGACGCGGACCACCGCGAGTCCTCCGAAGTCGTCCACGAGTGAGATCCGGGCGTCCGCGGGATCTTCCGGCGGTGCCTCGTCGGGATCCGCTTTCCCCTCGCGGACGTTCTGCTCGCACGACGGGTCGCCGGTACACGCCGCGTAAGCCGTGAGCAGCGCTCTTGCGGCATCGATGACGGCTTCCCCCGAGGAGGACGTCTCGGTGGCCGACGGCGTCGGGGTCTCCCCCGACAGCAGCGGCGTCGGGCCGCCGGGGTCCAGAACCGTCGGCCGGCCCGATGGAAGCGGCGTCGCCGAGGGCTCGGCATCCGGGGTCCGAGCGGTACTCGGCGTGGTGGTCGCGGGCGACGCCTCGGAGGCGGGAAGAGGAGGGGGTGCGGTCATCGGCACCACCACGCCCACGACAGCCGCGGTCCCCACGGCGATCAGCGCGAACGAGAACGCACGCGCATAGCGCCACCTCCGCCATCTCTGCCGGAGCTCGCTGACGGCCTCCATCGCCGCGGCAGCGAGATCGCCGTCGATCGCGGCGAGGAGGGGCGGTGGCTGAGCGGCGGCGCGCGACGGCTCGCCGGCCTCGTCGATTCGCGGGCTGAGCGGCCCGAGGACGAGCGGCATCGGGGCGGCCCACGCGAACAGTCGGCGCTCCAGCTCATTCTCTGCGGGCGGTGGGGTGAGCAGAGCGTCTCGCACCCCTTCGACCCGCTCACGCCCGTCGTCGTCGAGCATGTCCGCGAGTTGCGAGAGCGCGGCCGCGGTCGCTCCCCGCGCGTCGTCCCCGTCGTTCTCGTCGACGAGCACCGGACACCCCCGCGCTGTCAGCGCCCAGGCCGCCGCCTGCGGGCGATTCTCGACCCTTCGGTAACCGCGGACGAGTTCGACGGCCAGAGTGACGGCTTCTCCGGGGGTCAGGGGAAGGCCGCTGCGTCTCCGGCGTCGGAGATAGTCGTCCAGGTATTCGACGAGGGGAGGCGAGGGATCGGTGGTCACCCGTCGATCGTGGACTCATGGGGACCCGCGGAATGGACGAGAAGGGGCGAATGTGGACCGCGTCGGGCATCTCTCTCCTGGGGAGGAGAGGCGGCCCACGCGCGAAGATAGAATCATTCCTATGGCCGCTCGTACCTCCACCCCCGAGAAGCGTCCGGGATTCTTCTCGCAGCTTCGCACGCTCTACACCTTCACGCAGAAGGAGTACCGCTGGCTCCCGTTCGCGTTGGCCGGCATCGTGCTGGTGGGCGTGGGACTCGGCGTACTGATCGGCTTCCTGATCCCGCCGGTGGCGGTGTGGAGCGTCATCCTCTGGGGCTTCACCGGCCTTCTGGCCGGCATCCTGGTCGGGATGATCACGATGACGAGGCTGTCGACCCACGCGATGTACAAGAAGATCGACGGGATGCCGGGGGCCACCGGCCACGTGCTGTCGTCGTCGCTCGGCCGCAACTGGCAGGCATCCGAGACGCCGATCGGCGTCAACCCTCGGACGCAGGAAGCCGTCTACCGCGCGATCGGTCGCGGTGGTGTCGTCCTCATCGGTGAGGGTTCGCGCACACGTCTCTCCCGCCTCATGGGCGAGGAGCGGGCCCGTGTGCAGCGCGTCGCGACCGGCGTGCCCATCACGGTCATCTACGTCGGCCACGGCGAAGACGAGGTCGAGATCAAGAACCTCGCCTCGACGATCAAGGGTCTGCCCAAGAAGGTCGACCGCGCCACGATGGCCGCCGTGATCAAGCGCGTCTCTTCGGTGTCTCAGGGACTGGCGTCGCTGCCGATCCCCAAGGGCGTCGACCCGAACAAGATGCGGGCTCCGCGCCCCCGTTGATTCCGAGAACGGCCCCGCTCCGGCGGGGCCGTTCTGCTCTCAGCTGCGGACGAGGATCGTCCCGACGGCCTTGTCGTGCAGTCCCCGCTGGTCGGCGTCCCAGACGACGGCGGGAATGACGAGGGCGAGGAGGACCGTACGGACGATCGGCCGCCACACGCCCACCCATCCTCCGGATGCCAGCTCGAGACGCATTCCCATCAGCCGGTGTCCCGGGCTGCCGCCGATGAGAGGGATGAAGAGGATCTGCGCGGTGAAGAAGATGAGGTTCGTGGCGATCGGGTTCGCGAACGGCACACCCGTCACGGGATCAGGGCTGGAGAAGAACGCGAAGCCGATGAGCCCGGCACTCGCGACGTCGATCAGAAGGGCGGCGATGCGGCGTCCCGGCCGGGCGATGGAGCCGCGACCCTCGCGGGGAAGGCCGAGCCGCTGGCCCGGATACTCGTTGTCGGTGGCAGCGGTCACGATCTCAGCGTAATCGTCGCTGCGTAACATCCCCGAAACATGCGAGATATGACCGGGACACCGGTTCTGGGTAGGGTCGAGGAGGCTGGCCGAGGTCGGCCTGATCCCGAATGTTCTACCTCTGGAGTCTTCATGTTCAAAGATTCGTCCGAGGTGCTGAAGTTCATCCAGGACGAGGACGTCAAGTTCCTCGATATCCGTTTCACGGATCTTCCTGGTGTGCAGCAGCACTTCAACATCCCCGCCTCGACTGTCGACGAGGAGTTCTTCACCGTCGGACAGCTGTTCGATGGCTCGTCGATCCGCGGGTTCGCGAACATCCACGAGTCGGACATGCAGCTCATCCCTGACGTGACCACCGCGTATGTCGACCAGTTCCGCGAGGCGAAGACCCTCGTGATGATCTTCGACATCTACAACCCGCGCAACGGTGAGATCTACGGCAAGGACCCGCGTCAGGTCGCCAAGAAGGCCGAGAAGTACCTCGCCTCCACCGGCATCGCCGACACCGCGTTCTTCGCCCCCGAGGCCGAGTTCTACATCTTCGACGACGTGCGTTACGAAGTGAAGCAGAACTCGAGCTTCTACTCGGTCGACTCCGAGGAAGGCGCCTGGAACACCGGCCGCGCCGAAGAGGGCGGGAACCTCGCCAACAAGACCCCGTACAAGGGCGGCTACTTCCCCGTTTCGCCGGTCGACAAGACCGCCGATCTGCGCGACGACATCACCCTCAAGCTGATCGAGGCCGGCTTCGTGCTCGAGCGCTCGCACCACGAGGTCGGCACCGGTGGTCAGCAGGAGATCAACTACCGCTTCGACACGATGGTGCACGCGGCCGACGACATCCTGAAGTTCAAGTACATCGTCAAGAACACCTGCGAGGAGTGGGGCAAGGTCGCGACCTTCATGCCCAAGCCCCTCTTCGGCGACAACGGCTCGGGTATGCACACCCACCAGTCGCTGTGGAACGACGGCAAGCCGCTGTTCTACGACGAGACGGGCTACGGCGGGCTCTCCGACATCGCGCGCTGGTACATCGGCGGTCTGCTGGCTCACGCGCCCGCGGTCCTCGCTTTCACCAACCCGACCCTCAACAGCTACCACCGTCTGGTGAAGGGCTTCGAGGCGCCGGTCAACCTGGTGTACTCGGCCGGTAACCGCTCGGCGGCCATCCGCATCCCGATCACGGGGTCGAACCCCAAGGCCAAGCGCATCGAATTCCGCGCGCCGGACGCCTCGGGCAACCCGTACCTCGCCTTCGCGGCGCAGCTCATGGCGGGCCTCGACGGCATCAAGAACCGTATCGAGCCGCACGAGCCCGTCGACAAGGACCTCTACGAGCTCCCCGCCGAAGAGGCCAAGAACATCCCGCAGGTTCCCAACTCGCTGCTGGACTCCCTCGAGGCCCTCCGCGCCGACCACGAGTTCCTGCTCGCCGGTGGCGTCTTCACCGAGGAGCTCATCGAGACCTGGATCGAGTACAAGATCGAGAACGAGATCCAGCCGATCGCCCAGCGCCCGCACCCCTTCGAGTACGAGCTGTACTTCGGGGTCTGACCGCCCGATCATCCACGACGCCCGTCCCCGCCGTTTCGCGGGGGCGGGCGTCGTCGTTTGCACGGCACCTTCCTGTGACCCTCCTGGGGGTCCCGCGGCACGCCTTCGACGCTTCCACGAAGGTTTGGCAGGATGGTGTCATCGATGAGAGGGGCCATCGTGGGTGACTATCGAGTTGATCCGGACCGCGTGATCGGGGTTCTGGCGAGCGTGGACGATGCCGGTGCCGGGATCGCGGATGCCATCTCCGGCATCGATGCTCTCGCCCTCGAGGGCGGCTCGCTCTCGGTTGACGGTCGCCGCACACTGTCCGCGGCCTGGGGCGACTTCCTGGAGGAGCGGCGTCTGGTTCCCGGGAAGCTCGCTCACATCGTCGCGGCCTCCGCGACGGCCGTAACCGAGGCGACCACCGCCGTGGTCGCGGGCGACGTCGAGATGTCCGTCACGGCGGGTGAAGCGGAGTCCCGCGCGCTGGACGATTGGGGCATCGATTCTCTCGACGCCTACACCTCGGGGGTGTACGGATGAGCACGCCGAGTGTCGGCGACCTCCCTCAGGTCCTCGATCCCGCCGTCGTTTCAGGATTCGCGGAGCGGCTCGTCACGGTGGCCAACGCGACGCAGTCGTCGATGTCGACGGTTCATGACCGGTGGAACGTCCTCAGCGACCCCGAGGTGTTCCACGTGACCGGCGCCGACGGGGTGCCGCGGATGCTGGATCGGCCCCGTGACGACGCCCAGAGCTTCGCGGAATCGCTGGTCGCCGCGCGGAACGCTCTGTACGAGGCCGCATCCTCAGAACTGCCCGATCTCCGCTCCCGTCGCGAGGAGCTGGCATCACGGATCGGCACCGTCGTTGCGGACTACACGTCGGCGGAAGAAGCCAAGGCGATGGCGGACACGACCTACTGGTCGACACGATCGAGCGGTACGGACCCTGACGTCGCCGCCGATGCGGCGCTGGGCAGGTCGTCGGCGGGCGCGGCGCTGCGCACGGCCCAGGATGCACTCGACACGTTGCGTGACGATATCGAACGTCTCCGGCGCGACATCGAGGAGTCGGAGGACCGACTCGCGTCGCGCTTGCGCGGTGTGTCCGGCGGTACCGAGGTCTACGCTGCGGGTGGCGAGCCGCTGCGCGTCGCGCAGACGTTCTGGGGATTCGTCGAGAACGCGTATCCGGGAGCCCCGGCTGCGGCATCCACGAGCCGGACTCTGGCGGAGCAGCTCACCTACGAACTCGGACGTTCGGCCGAGCGTCGCATCGATTGGCTCTCGACCGCCGACGAAGATGCGGTGAAGCGGTGGATGGAGGCGCACCCTGATTTCGTTCAAGCGGTCGCCTTCGTCGACCCGCATCGGGCGGGTGATCTCTTCGCCGATCTCGCGTCGACCTCGACGGCGGCCCCGAACGGCGAGTGGAACGCGGGTCCCCTCGCGCAGCTGCTCGCGCTGGCTCCGCTCGTGGTCGGCAACCTCAACGGCATCCCTGCTCCGCAGCGCGGCTTGTTCAACCGGTCCGGGCTCGCGCAAGCGCTCGCCCGCAAAGACCTGGACAAGGAGACGCGCTCCCGACTCGAGAAACTCCGGTCGGTGATCGCGCAGCGGGGAGACGACGGTTCCCGTCCGACGCTGCTCAGTCTTTTCCTCGACACAGAGGGGTCACCCCGCGCGAACATTGCTTTCGGCGACGTCGACGACGCCGATCAGATCACCACGCTCACCCATGGCATCCGCACCGATCTGGGTTCACTCGACGAGTGGGCGCGAGGGAGCGCCGACCTGCAGTCCGCCCTGACGAACGAACTGGAGCGTACGGGATCGGATCAGACGACGGCGGTCGTTCTGGTCATGGACTGGGACTCGGGTGGCGTGCTCAGCGTCGGAGGGATCGACCGCCCGGACGCCGGAGCCTCCCGACTCTCGCAGACATGGCGTGGTCTGCACACCGTGAATCCTGACGCGCAGCTCGACGCCGGCGCACACTCGCTCGGCACGACCATGACCGGACAGGCCTTGGCCGACAACCCGGGCCTCGTCTCGACCGTGTGGTTTTTCGGCTCGGCCGGCGTTACCTCGCAGGCGGGCGACGAGATCGCCGAACAGATCCGGTTGGGACAGACCCAGCTGTCGGCGACCCACGCGGACGATGACAGCATCGCGGCGTGGGGACGGAGGGACTGGCTCGGGAGCCTGCACTCCACGGACCCGCGCAACATCCCCGGTGTCGAGGAATTCAGTTCCAATGGGGGTGTGGTCCCCGGCTACGGCTCGCCCGAGGGGGAATACGGGGAGTCGACGGACAGTCACGACGCCCACAAGAGTGTGAGGGACGAACTCGTCGGGTGGACCATCGGTGTGGATGGTTCTCCTGTTCCGCTCTACGAGCCCACCGAGAGGTTTGGGTATCTCGACCCGTCGGCGGAATCGTTCAAGCATTTCGTGGTCGGCTTGCGCGACTCGCTGGATTCGACGGGAGCTCCGGAATGATCGAACGCCGCTGGGTGAAGCTTCCCTCTGTCTTCGCGGCCGCGATCGTCGCCGCGACCCTTTTGACCGGATGTGGAGGTCCGCAGATGACACCCGTGGAGACGCCGACGAGCGAGCAGAGCTTCGACGAAGCGAAAGCGGCGAACGCTGAGTTCAAGGCCGCCGTGGCCGACGTGCAGAAGCAGCTGTTCGCCGGGGAGTGGCGCGTCGAAGAGTACGGCGACATCCCCGAGTCATGCGACGACGGGTACGAATTCTTCCTCCGCCGGAAGCTGCCCAAGGGATTCTCCTTCGAGGAGCAGGGCCCGCAGCGCTTGGAGGGGCTGCGCGCGTGGATGGGCGAGAACGGCTGGCGCGTGGAGCCCGGTCCCTCTTACGGACCGGGTATCGACAACGTCGTGATCGTCGGCTCGAAGCCGGACGCGAAGGTGGCGCGGCTCGATATCGATCTGCTTCCCGGGGTGGCCGCGGAGGGGACCGTCGACGTGCTAGAGCTCAGGGCCACCTCTACCTGCGAGCCCGGCGATGCCGCGGCGCTCCTCGAACAGCTGCACGGCCCGCTCCGCGCGGTTCCGGAAGACACCGGTATCCCGGACCTGGAGAGTCCCGATGCCACTCCCCTGTTCGAGCGACACACCGAGGGCTGACACGCGGCGGGCTCAGCCCGCGCGCCCCGCGCGCTTCTGCTCCTGGAAGACGCGGATCGCCTCGTAGCGCTCGGCCGAGCGTGCCTGTCGCTTCGCCGCTTCCTCCTCGCGGATCTTCGGCGGGGCGTTGGTCACCAGGTCGTCGAGGAGATGACGAACGGATGCCGCGATCTCGGCCACCGCGCGGTCGAAGACGTCCTGGTTGGCCCGCGAGGGTTTCGTCGTCCCCACGATCTTGCGGACGAACTGCAGCGCGGCGTCATGGCACTCGGCATCCGTTGCCGGCGGGGCGAAGTTGTGGAGCGGGACGATGTTTCGGCACATGGCGTCAGAGTAGGTCGATCGCGTCGTCATCGCGAGGGCGGACGCTCACGGCACCGGTATTTCGACGATCCTGAACCACCGTCCGCTCGGCTGGAGGCGAGACAGCGCGGGCAGGAAGTGCGGGTCGCTGACGTGACCGTCGAAGTCGACCTTCGTCACACCACGGTGGGCCAGTATCGCCATGGCGCGACGGATGCAGCCCTCGACGAGATGCTCTCCCTCGGCCTGATGGCGCGTCGTCGTCTCGGCGACGATGAGAGGCGGATCGGTGTCCCGATAGACGAGCGCGAGAGCCGAGATCCGGCCCTGGTCATCCACGGTGGCGGCTGACGCGTCCACGTCCAGAACGTCCCACAGGTCCTCGTTGAGGGCGGCCTCGAAGCCGGCGCGGACCGGACTCCAGGTCTCATGGGTCCATCGGTACATGCCCGCGTGCGCGGCTTCGATCCGGGCCCTGCCGATCTCCGCCACAGCCTGAACCCGAGCATGCGACCGCAGGGAGGTGTGTGTCGGCAGATCGACTCGCGCGGGCGGAACGATCTGGGTGGTGACCGCTCCACGTGCGTCCGCGAACAGCATCTTCTCTTCATCGACGTAGCCGCGTGCGGTGAAAGGGACATCGCGTGACCGCAGCGTCGCCAGATGACGGAGCATCGCCGTCCCGATGCCCCGCCGCCGCATCTCGGGATGGACGACGATATCGACCCAGAAACGCGCGTCGTGGACGCGGGACAGCCAGATCGCTCCCGCCGCGACGATCTCGCCCCCGTCGATCGCCACAGCCGACCTCGTCTCACCGTCACGCCAGAGATCCGCTGCGAGGCTACGGTCATTCCACCACGGTGGGGACGAGTGGAGGTCATCCTCGGTCAGCGATCGGAAGTGCATGGGTCCATCGAAGCACTCCCCCGCGTGGGCGCCGAAGCGCGGTCTGTCAGGATGAGCCACATGGATGTCGAAACCGCCCAGGACGATGTGCGACGGGTCTATCGAGGTGGGTTTTGCGGTCCGCCCGTGTCTGCCGTGATCTGGGCGGCGGCGTCGGCCGCCCTCCAGTGGGGATCGGTGTGGCTGTCCATGGCCGTTCTGTTCTTCGGCGGAATGCTGATCTTCCCCCTCTCGTCGCTCGTTCTGAAGGCGATGGGCGGGCCAGCCGCACTCCCCAAGGGGCATCCCTCCGCGGCACTGGCGATGCAGAGCGCATTGACCGTGCCGATCGGACTGCTCGTGGCGATCGCCCTCGGAGGCGTCGCTCCCTCGCTGTTCCTGCCGGCGTCCCTCATCATCGTCGGGGCTCATTACCTGACGTTCGTTTCGTTGTATGGGATGCCGCTCTACGGCGTTCTGGCCGGGGTCCTCGTCACTGTCGGCGCGGTCGCGATGTTCGCGGTGCCGGCGCTGCGCGGGGTGAGCGGGTGGATCGGTGCGCTGGTTCTGCTCGCTTTCGCGCTCCCGCTTTTCCTTCGCTCCCGCGAGGACGATCGGGCCGCCGTGCAGGAGGTGTGAGCGTCCAGGCTCCCGGCATCCCCACAGGTGCCGTGCCGTCGTGATGTCGGAGGGGGACGGAAGGATGGATGCCATGCCCCTGCCTTACTCTTCGCGTCCCTGGCTCAGCTCGTACGCTGACGGGGTACCCCACGAGATCGATGAACCGACGCAGACGCTGCCCGAGATGATGGCCGCGAGCGTGTCGCGGTACGGGAAAGGGCCGGCGCTGGAGTTCTTCGGCGCCACGACGACGTATCGCGAACTCGGGCGCCTGATCGACCGTGCGGCCGAGGGACTCCGCCGGCTCGGCGTCCGCGCCGGTGATCGCGTCGCTCTGGTGCTGCCGAACTGTCCGCAGCACGTGGCCGCGTTCTACGCCGCGCTGCGTCTCGGCGCGATCGTCATCGAGCACAACCCCATCTACACGCCGCGCGAGCTCCGCCACCAGTTCGAGGACCACGGCGCGCGCTTCGCGATCGTGTGGGACAAGATCGCCGACGTCGTCGCCGAGTTCCCCTCCGACCTCGCGCTCGAGCACGTCATCAGCGTCGACATCACCGCGGCGATGCCCCGGGCGAAACGTCTTGCTCTCCGCCTGCCGGTTCGAAAGGCCCGCGAGGCTCGCGCGCAGCTGACCGCCGCGCCCACGTCGAAGCGCGTCCGCCCGTGGGAGACGCTCCTCAGCCACGGCACGCTCTCCCGCAAGCACGAGGGTCCGCGCCTCGACGACATCGCTCTGCTGCAGTACACGAGCGGCACGACCGGGAGCCCCAAGGGCGCCGTCCTGACCCACGCCAACCTCCGCGCGAACGCGATGCAGGGCCGTGCCTGGGTCCCCGGACTCCGCGACGGCGAAGAGACCTTCTACGGTGTCCTCCCCCTGTTCCACGCGTACGGGCTGACCCTCTGCCTGACCTTCGCGATGAGCATCGGCGCGAAGCTCGTGCTGTTCCCGAAGTACGACCTCGAGCTCGTGGCATCCGCGATCCGCAAGAGCCCACCGACCTTCCTGCCGGCGGTGCCGCCGATCTACGATCAGCTCGCGCGCGCGGCCGCCCGCGGGACGATCGACCTTTCGACCGTGCGGTTCGCGATCTCGGGGGCGATGAGCCTTCCCGTCGCGACGGTCGATCGCTGGGAGGCCGCGACCGGCGGCCTGCTCGTCGAGGGATACGGGATGACCGAGTCCTCCCCCGTCGCGCTCGGAAACCCGATCGGGCCCTCGCGTCGCCCGGGAACGGTCGGCGTGCCCTTCCCCAGCACCGAGATCCGTGTCGTCGACCCGGCTGACCCCGAGAACGACGTCGCGCTCGGCGAGACGGGCGAGCTGCTCCTTCGCGGTCCGCAGGTGTTCCAGGGCTACTGGAACCGTCCCGCCGACACCGCCGAGACCCTGCTCGACGGCGGGTGGCTGCGCACGGGCGACATCGCCTCCGTCTCCCCCGACGGTTTCGTCACGATCGTCGACCGCCTCAAAGAGATCATCATCACGGGCGGCTTCAACGTGTCACCCAGCGAGGTCGAGGATGTGCTCGTCGGCCATCCCGACATCGAGGCGGCGGCTGTCGTCGCTCTTCCGAAGCCTCGCGGTGGCGAGGATGTCGCGGCCGCCATCGTCGTCCGCGACGGTGTCGAGCTTCCCGCGGACGCCGTCCGCGATTTCTGCAAGACGCGCCTGGCCGCGTACAAGGTCCCGCGCCGCGTGATCGTCGTCGACGATCTGCCGCGTTCGCTGATCGGCAAGGTCCTCCGTCGCGAGGTCCGCGAGCGTCTCATGTCCTGAGCCGTGCGGCGGGACGGATGCCGTGGCCCTGCGGCCGCGGCATCCCTCGCCCGTTCAGATCAGCCGTAGAAGAGCTTCTCGAAGACGCGGCGCGCGCGGCGCGTCGCGCCGAGGAAGTCCTCCTCGACCTGCGTCGCGGAGCGCGGCGGGTACTCGAGGATGCGTCCGATGCCGTCGAGGCGGGAGCGGTCCGCGGGAAGGACGTCGCTCGTCTGACCCGACAGCAGCGTGTTCGCCGACCGCAAGCGGCTGGCGAGGTGCCACGATGCCGCGAGCTTCTCGGCCGCGTCGGCGGGGACGAGACCGGCCTCGACCGCGGCGCTCAGCGCGCCGAGCGTCGAGGTCGTGCGCAGGCCCGGTACGGCTCGCGCGTGCTGCAGCTGGATGATCTGCACGAGCCACTCGACATCGCTCAACGACCCCGGACCGAGCTTGAGATGGCGCGCGGGGTCGGCACCCTGCGGGAGCCGCTCGTTCTCGACGCGCGCCTTGATGCGGCGGATTTCGCGAAGACCGTTCGGGTCGGCCTTCTCGGGGTAGCGCACCTCGTCGGCGAGAGCCATGAAGTCCGCGATGAGCTTGACGCTCCCGGCGACGCCTCGCGCCCGCAGCAGCGCCTGCGCCTCCCACGAGAGCGACCAGCGGCGGTAGTACTCGGCATAGGCGTCGAGCGAGCGGGCGAGCGGTCCGCTCCGCCCCTCGGGGCGCAGCTCTGCGTCGAGGTCGAGAGGCAGGCGGTGATCCTCGGAGTGCTCCCGGAGGCCGGCGACGAGCTTCAGCGCGAGGGTGTTCGCCCGCTGGGGATCGAGGCCGTTGGCCCGGTAGACGTACATGACATCGGCATCCGACCCAAAACCCAGCTCACGACCGCCGAAGCGTCCCATCGCGATGACCGAGAAGTCGAGGTCGTCGTCTTCGGGGGGAACGACCGCACGACGCACCGCGCGCAAGGTCGCTTGGATCGTCGTCTCCGTGATCGTGGTGAGCGCGTCGGAGAGCTCCTCGAGAGACACGACCTCGAGCACCGCGGCCATCGCGACCCGGAGCATCTCGCGCCGGCGCAGGGCACGGACGGATCGCATCGCGTCGTCGATGTTGTGCCAGCGCGTTTGGATCGCCCGGGCTTCGTCTTCGAGCGCCTTGCCCGAGCGGGGACGCAGCAGCGCGTCGTCGTCGAGCCAGGCCACCGCCTCGGGGATCCACTCCATCAGCTCGCCGATGTACCGCGAGCCCGACAGCACGCGGGTCAGGCTCTCGGCCGCGCCCGCGGAGTCGCGCAGCACGCGCAGGAACCAGGGCGTGTTCCCCAGACGCTCGCTGATGCGGCGGAAGACGAGGAGCCCGTAGTCGGGGTCGACGCCGTCGGCGAACCACCGGATCATGACCGGCATGAGGTGCCGCTGGATGGTGGCCTTGCGACTCAGGCCACTCGTGAGCGCGGCGATGTGACGGAGGGCTCCGGCCGGGTCGCGGAAGCCGATCGCGGCGAGGCGGTCCCGCGCCTGCTCGGTCGACAGCGTCCTCTCCCCCTCGGGAAGGGCGGCGACGGCCGAGAGCAGGGGGCGGTAGAACAGGCGCACGTGGATGTCGCGCACCTCGCGCTTGATGCCCTCCCACGCCGCCTGGACACCCTCGGCGGAATCCGACAGGCGTGTCGCCCGCGCGAGGACGCGAAGGTCTTCCGGCTTCTCGGGAAGAAGAGCGGTCCGTCGCAGGCCCCGCAGCTGCAGGCGGTGTTCGAGCAGACGGAGCAGACGGTAGTCGCGCCCGAACGCCTCCGCCTCCGAGCGGCCGATGTATCCCTCGGCCACGAGGGCGTCGAGGGCTTCCAGCGTGCCGCGCTGTCGGATGCGTTCGTCGGTGAGCCCGTGCACGAGCTGGAGGAGCTGCACCGTGAACTCCACATCGCGGATGCCTCCCGGGCCCAGCTTGAGCTGCCTGTTCACCTCGCTCGCGGGAATGTGGTCGGTGACGCGCTCGCGCATGCGCTGAACGCCTTCGACGAAGTTCTCGCGCGCGGCGCTGTGCCAGACAAGGGGCTGCATCGCGGAGACGTAGTCGTCGCCGAGCTGCGCGTCCCCCGCGATGGCCCGCGCCTTCAGGAGCGCCTGGAACTCCCAGCTCTTCGCCCACCGGTCGTAGTACTGCCGGTGGGAGCCGAGGCTCCGCACCAGGGCGCCCTGCTTGCCCTCGGGGCGCAGGTTCGGGTCGACCTCCCACAGGGGCGGCTCGATCTCGGGCCCCGAGATCCCGCGCATCGTCTGCACGGCGAGGCGCGTACCGATGTCGATCGCGCGTGCCTCGGACACGATGTCCTCGTTCGACGATCCGCCGACGAAGATCACGTCGACGTCGCTGACGTAGTTCAGCTCGCGCGCGCCGGTCTTTCCCATCGCGATGATCGCGAACTGCGTCGCCTCGACCTGCGCGCGCGGGAACGCGGCAGGTCCCGCCCCGGACACGCGCGCGCGGGCCACGCTGAGCGACGCTTCGAGCGCCGCCCCGGCGAGATCGGCGAGGGAGGCCGAGACCATGTCGATCGCCCCGGCCGGATCGTCCTGGCCGAGGTCGTACGCGGCGATCCGGGCCAGAAGGCGCCGGTAGCGAACCCGCAGCGCGAGCCACGCGGCATCCGAGGAGTCCGCGGCGAAGCCGCCGTCGTCGCCGACGGATGCCAGGAGCTCGGCGCGCATGGCCTGCTCGTCGGGAATGGTCAGCCCCGCCCCGGCGAGGTGCACGAGCTCGTCGGGATGGCGGAGGTAGAACTCCGCGAACCCGTCGGAGGCGCCGACGATGTCCCAGAGCGCGCGCCACGCGCCGGCGTCCGCGGCGCAGGTGCGCACGGCATCCGTGTTCCGGCGAGCGATCTGCACGATCGACGACAGGGCGCGATCGGGGTCGGCGACGCGCTGTGCCAGGGCCGTCGCATCGGCCCGTGCGACACCGACGAGCTCGTCGAGCTCGCCCAGGAGCGCATCGGCTTCCGCGAGTCGCGAGAAGCCGATGCGCGCCAGGGCGGTGAGCGCCGTCGATCGATCGCCCGAGATCATCGGTGTCCTGTCGGAGGCGGTGTCAGAGCGCTTCGAGGTTGCTCGCGAGCTCGAACGGCGTCACCTGAGCGCGGTACTGCTGCCATTCGCGACGCTTGTTGAGCAGGACGTACTTGAAGACCTGCTCCCCCAGTGTCTCGGCGACGAGCTCGGACTCCTCGAGGTACTCGAGCGCGTGGTCGAGGCTCGCCGGCAGCGGCGCGTAGCCCAGAGCGCGGCGCTCGGAGTCGGTCAGCGACCAGACGTTGTCTTCTGCCTCGGCGGGCAGCTCGTACTCTTCCTCGATGCCCTTGAGCCCTGCCGCGAGCATGAGCGCGTACGACAGGTACGGGTTCGCCGCGGAGTCCAGCGCACGGTACTCGACGCGCGTCGACTGGCCCTTGTTGGGCTTGTAGAGCGGAACACGCACGAGAGCCGAGCGGTTGTTGTGTCCCCAGCAGATGAAGCTGGGAGCCTCGTCGCCGCCCCACAGGCGCTTGTACGAGTTGACGAACTGGTTCGTGACGGCCGAGATCTCGTTGGCGTGGCGGAGCAGGCCCGCGATGAAGTGGCGGCCGACCTTCGAGAGCTGGTACTGCCCGCCCTCTTCGTAGAACGCGTTCATGTCGCCCTCGAAGAGCGACAGGTGCGTGTGCATGCCGCTGCCCGGCTGTCCGCTGATGGGCTTGGGCATGAACGTGGCGTACACGCCCTGCTCGATCGCGACCTCTTTCACGACCGTGCGGAAGGTCATGATGTTGTCGGCGGTGGTGAGAGCGTCGGCGTAACGCAGATCGATCTCGTTCTGGCCCGGGCCGCCCTCGTGGTGGCTGAACTCGACCGAGATGCCGAGGTCCTCGAGCATGCGCACCGAACGGCGACGGAAGTCGTGCGCGGTGCCCCCGGGGACGTTGTCGAAGTAGCCCGCCGAGTCGACCGGCTGCGGCTTGCCGTCGGGACCGAGCTGCGACGACTTGAGCAGGTAGAACTCGATCTCGGGGTGCGTGTAGAACGTGAACCCCGCGTCCGCAGCCTTGGCGAGGGTGCGCTTGAGGACGTGCCGCGGGTCGGCGACCGCCGGCTGCCCGTCCGGCGTCGTGATGTCGCAGAACATGCGCGCGGTCGGGTCGATCTCGCCGCGCCACGGCAGGATCTGGAACGTCGTGGGGTCGGGGTGGGCGAGCAGGTCCGACTCGTACGAGCGGGTCAGCCCCTCGATCGCGGAACCGTCGAAGCCGAGCCCCTCGGTGAAGGCCCCCTCGACCTCGGCCGGGGCGATCGCCACCGACTTCAGCGTGCCCACGACGTCGGTGAACCACAGGCGGACGAACTTGACGCCGCGTTCTTCGATCGTGCGCAGAACGAAATCGCGCTGCTTGTCCATCGTCATCCTTCGTTCTCAGTACGTGCGGTCAGCGGGTGATGCCGTGGGTGCTCAGCGGTCGTCGCGGGCGTCGTCTTCGGCCCACTGCTTCGACCGCTCGCGCAGGATCTCGGGCGCGCGCGCCGCTTCTTCGGCGGTGTCGAAGGGACCCGCGCGGTCGATCGCCGGAGAGGCGTAGCCCTGCTCGACCTCGTGGGTCTCCAGGTTGTACCAGTACTTCGCGTTCTCGTCGCTCACGATCGCTCCTCGAGTGGGTCACGAGCCTCGGGCGCAGATCCGCCGGGCCTCTGTCGATCCTACTGATCCGGGCCGCTCGGCTGGATAGGCTGGAGGGCATGGCAACGAATGCGTCGCGCGCGGTCGGAGTGGACATCGGCGGAACCGGGATCAAAGCGGGGATCGTCGACCTGGATGCCGGGGAGTTGATCAGCGACCGCGTGAAGGTCGCCACTCCGGCGGGGGCCGAGCCGGCCGACGTGCTCGCCGCCGTGAAGCAGGTGCTCGAGACGCTCGAGGCGCCGGCGGATCTCCCCCTCGGCGTGGCGTTCCCCGCCATCGTGAAGGGCGGACGCACCATGTCGGCCGCGAACGTCTCGAAGTCGTGGATCGGCTTCGAGGCCGAGAAGTTCTTCGAGCACGGCCTCTCCCGCGACATCCACTTCGCCAACGACGCCGACGTCGCCGGTATCGCCGAGGTGCGCTACGGCGCGGCGAAGGGCATCGACGGGCTGGTGATCCTGACGACGCTGGGCACGGGCATCGGCTCGGCGATGATCTACGACGGCGTGCTCGTCCCCAACAGCGAGCTGGGACACCTGCAGCGCAGCGGCCACAAGCGGGATGCCGAGGGCTACGCGGCGTACTCGGCCATGGAGCGCGAGGAATTGTCGTGGGAGAAGTGGGCCAAGCGCCTGCAGTGGTACTACGACTACGTCGAGTTCCTCTTCAGCCCCGACCTCATCGTCGTCGGGGGCGGCGTGTCCAAGCACTCGGAGGAGTTCCTGCCGCTGCTGAAGCTCCGGGCGCCGATCGTGCCCGCGAAGCACCGCAACAACGCGGGGATCATCGGCGCGGCCTCGCTGGCCGTTCCTTTGCCCGAGGCGCTGCCCGCTGTCAAGTGACGCCCGGATTCTGACGGACGCGACAACGGCTCCCTAGGGTGTAGCCATGAAACGTCTCCCCGCCGTCCTCGTCCTCGCCACCGCCGCCGTCCTCCTGGCCGGATGCACCAGTGAAACGACCGAGGAGAACATCACCGTCACCCCCGGGCAGTCCGGGACCTTCTCGTCCGGCGATACCACCGTGGTCGTCGAGCCGGAAGAGACCGAGGCTCCCGCCTCGACCGAGGATGCCGCGTACCTCACGGAGGTGCGCAGCAAGCTCACCGATCTCGGGAAGGCGTCGGACGAGCAGCTGATCTCGTTGGGCGAGAGCACGTGCGATCAGCTCGAGGCCGGAACGCCCGCCGACCAGGTGATCCTCGTGGTTCCCGCGGGCCTCACCGCTCAGGCGGGCGACGGGACGATCGTGGCCCAGGCCGCGCAGTCGACCCTCTGCGGCTGACCTCACGCGTCAACGGCTCGTTGAACTCGGCGGCTGTGGTCGATACCGGCCGCCGAGTCTGCGCTTCTGCTCCGGTGCCCCCGAGGCCGGGTGTTCCGGGCCGTCTCGGGTGAAGCGAATGGGCCGGCCTGTACGCCGGGTTCTGTCCGGGTGGCCCGTCGACATGCTCGGGGCCACCGTGGACGGTCATCTCTCTCGGCGACACGTTGCCGTGCCGCTCCAGCGGCCTACCCGGGGACTCGGCGAGCCGCGTCAACATCCCCTGTCTGGCCTTGCTCCGGACGAGGTTTACCGTGCGGGTCGTGTCACCACGACCCCGGTGGTCTCTTACACCACCCTTTCACCCTTACCCGCTCCCGCGACGAGCGCGGTGCGGGCGGTCTGCTCTCTGTGGCACTGTCTCGCGGATTGCTCCGGGTGGGCGTTACCCACCGTCCTGCCCTGTGGAGCCCGGACGTTCCTCGGCACGGGCGAACCCGTGACGCGACCGTCCAGCCGACCCATTCGCAGTGTCGAGTCTACCGGGCGGGGCGAGGCTCACCCCTTCTCCGCGGTGTCGCCGATCCGCAGATCCAGCGGGAAGTCGAGGGGGAACGATCCGAACAGGAGCGTCCCCGCGGCCGCCGCCGAGTCCCGCACCGCGGCGGCGACGGCTTCCGCGTGCACGGTCGGCGTATGCACGATGATCTCGTCGTGCAGGTAGAACGCCAGGTGCGGTCGCCGTCCGAACACCGGTCCCGATCGCGGCGCCGCGTCCGCGGCATCCACCGGCTCGAGAGCCGCCAGGCGCCCGCGCAGGTCGGCGAGCCAGGCCAGCGCCCACTCGGCGGCCGTGCCCTGGACGACGAAGTTGCGCGTGAAGCGCCCGCGGTCACGTGCCGACCGTCGGGCCCGTGTCTCGTCGATTCCGGATGCCTCGGCGTCGCCGGCGCGCGACTGCACCGCCCGCCATGTCTCTCCGGGACCGGGTGAGGTCCGTCCGAGCCAGGTCGAGACGACTCCGCCGTCTTCGCCCACGCGCGCGGCGTGGTCGACGAGCGCCATCGCCCGTGGGAACGTGCGGCGCAGGCGTGGGAGGAGACGACCGCTCTCCCCCGTGGTCGCCCCGTACATCGCGCCGAGCATCGCGATCTTCGCTTCGGCGCGCGTCGCGACCGCTCCGGCCTCGACGACACCCGAGTAGAGGTCACGGCCCCGCGCGGCGTCGGCGAGGGCGGTGTCCCGGGCCATCGCGGCGAGCACGCGAGGCTCCAGCTGAGCCACGTCGGCCGTGACGAGAGTCCAGCCCGGGTCGGCGCGGACCGCGACGCGCAACTGTCGGGGGATCTGGAGCGCTCCCCCGCCCGACGACGCCCAGCGACCGGTGACGACTCCGGCGGGCACGTACACCGGCCGGAAGCGCCCGTCGTGCACCCACTCCGACATCCAGGACCAGCCGTTCGCGGTGTACAGGCGCATGAGCTTCTTGTAGGCCGCCAGGGGAGCGACCACCGGATGGTCGTGCTCGGCGAGCTCCCATCTGCTCGTGGATTCCACGAACAGACCGGCGCGGTGCAGCGACCGCAGGAGCCGAGGCTGCGAATCGAGGGAGGCCGCGGGGTCGCCGAGCGCCGCGCGCACGCGCGCCGCGGCCTCTTCGATCCGCGCGGGGAGCGCTTGCCCCCGGCGTTCCCCCAGCTCGCGCTCGAGCAGCGCGCCGTGCGCGTCGATACTCCAGGGCAGTCCGGCCGCGTGCAGTTCCTCGGCGATCAGCGCCCCCGCCGATTCGGCGGCCGCGAGCAGCCGAAGAGAGGCCGGCGTCGTCGAACCGTCGATGGCCTCGCGCTGCCGGCGGTACTCCTCGAGCGCGGCCTCGGCTCCGTCGGGTGGACCGGATGCCGCGTCCGCGAGGTCGAAGAGCGTGTCGACGACGAGGGTGTCCGGCAGGGCGGCGTCCCACGCGCGCGCCGCGCGCAGACCGTGGTCGTCGACCACCGCGGCGGCGTCGCGAAGCAGCGCGTGGACGAGCCGGAGATCCCACGCGCGCGCCACTCGCACCCCCGCGGCGAGGAGACCGGCGTACCAGGCCCGGGTGTCGTTCCAGATCCACCTGACCGTGCCCGCCGCTTCGCGTGCGCCGATCGCCTCGGGGACGCCGGACGGCGCGACGGTGACGGTCGTGGTTGCGGAGCCCGTGGCATCCAGGTCGATCAGGACGACGTCGCCGCTGGTCGTCCGGGCGACGAGGACCGTGTCAGACGCCGTGGACGCCAGGGTGGTTCACCGCGATTCTTCGGTGCGCACGAGGATCGCCCCGCACTCGGGACAGAACACGACCTCGTCGGTCTGCGCGCGGCGGACGTTCGCGAGGTCGCTCGGCGGCAGCACCATGCGGCAGGCTTCGCACGCGCCCCCGCGCAGCAGGCCCGCGCCGTTCCCGCGCGCGGCCAGGCGCTCGTAGAGGGCCACGAGATCTGCCGGGACGGAACCGGCGACCGCCTCGCGGTCGCGACGGGCGCCCTCGAGGCGCTCGGTGGCCTCGGCGACCACGCGCTTGGCCTCGGCACTGAGCTCGGCCCCGCGGGCGTTGGTCTCGGCGATCAGGGCCTCTTGCTCGGCGACGGCGGCATCGGCGCTCTCGAGGCGTTCCATCAGCGCGATCTCGAGGTCTTCGAGGTCGCTCTTGCGGCGGGCGAGGGCGGTGAGCTCGCTCTCGAAGCCCTGCGCCTGCTTGGGGTTCGAAGACGCGGAGAGGCGCTCGGTGTCGCGTGCGATACGGGCGTCGACGACCTTGACGTCGGATTCGAGGCGCGCGATCTCAGCGGTCAGATCATCGCGGGCGTTCGCACGCGTCGAGAGCTCCTGCGTGAGTGCGGCGCGCTGCGCGATCAGATCGCGCACCTCCGCCGCCTGCGGCGGGTTGCCGGCGACGCGTTCGTCGTGCCGGATCCGGGCATCGAGGTCGGCGAGATCGAGCAGTTTGCGCTGGTCGGCAGGGTCGGCGTTCACGGAGTCCACGCTACCGCGCGGGTCGGACACCGCCGCGCCCTCGGTAGCCTGGAACACACGGACCCCCCGGATGAAGGGATGCCATCACCGTGACATGGAGCATCGACCCCGTGCAGGCGCGCGCCGTCTGCCGCACCGCCGACGAACACGCCCAGGCGATCGACGACGTGGTGACCGCGACCGCCAACGCCTTCGATTCGGCTCAGACAGCCGTGGGAGAGGGCGAGACGTCCGCGGCCCTCGCCGAGGTCGCCGCGGACCCGTTCCTCATCCGCCTCGCCGGGATGCGGCGGCACGTCAGCACGGTCACCGAGACCACGGAGAGCGTCATCGCGCTGTACGACCAGGCCGACTACGACATGGCCGCGCAGACGCAGTCCACGCTGAACGGACGGGAACCGTGAGCACGCCCACGCTGTCGACCGCGACCCTCGTCGCCGTCCCCAGCTCGACCGCGGTGTCGGCGGCGGCGGACACGCTCGCCGGCGTGCTGGGCGGACTCGACGACGCCGTCACCGACATCACGACGACCTGGAACGGGCTCAGCGCGGTCTACGAGGCGCCCGAAGCACAGACGGCCTACGGCGCGATGGCGCCCCTGCCGCTCGCCGTCGACGAACTGACCACCGCGTTGTCGTCGGCCGTCTCGGCCCTGCGGACCTACGCCGACACGCTCGCCTCCCTCGAGACACGCCGCGCCGCCCTGCTCACCGACCTTCAGACCGTCGACGAACAGTCCGCGCTCCCGACGGCCGACCGTGATCCGGACGCGCCGACCTCCTTCGAGGTCGGCCGCACGCGGGCGCTTTTCGAGACCGACGTGACCGCCGCCGACCAGGAATGCGCGCGAGCCCTCCGGGCGCTGCGGACCTCGGCATCCTGGCTCCTGAGCGACGGCCTCGAGATCGTCAACGGCAACGTCGGTTCGGGGGTGCAGGGTCTGGCCGCCGAGCTGCTCACGCGCTACCGCGGCACGTTGATGGTCCCCGGCCCCGGAGCCCTTCTCCCGGACGAGATCACCCTCACCGCCGGGCAGATCAACCCGACCTGGCCGCGCAGCCTCATCGACGGGCAGGTCTGGGTCCAGCGGCCCTCGGGCGCGTGGATGCTCGAGAGCAACCTCCTTCCGGACACTCCCCCGCGGATCTCGGGTCTGCCGGGGTGGAACGGCCAACCGCAGTTCGCCCCCGACTCGGTCGGCACGCCGCCGGCCTGGGCGGGACGCGTGGGCAAGGGGCTGGGGCTTCTCGGTGCGGGGCTGACCTACTGGAGCGTCTACGGAGAGAGCTACAACGACACCCTCACCCGGCATCCGGAGTGGTCCGAGGACCAGCGTCAGGAAGAGGCCGCGGTCGACACGCTCGTCATCGGCAGCTCCTCGGTCGCCGGCGGCGCGGGAGGCGCGTGGGGCGGCGCCCTGCTCGGCGCGAGCATCGGGTCGATCTTCCCCGGGCCGGGCACGGTGATCGGCGGTGTCATCGGTGGCGTGATCGGCGGCGTGCTGGGCGGCTGGGGCGGTCAGGAGATCGCACAGGACGTGATGGACGACGTCCGCCAGGAGAACGTCGAGATCATGGCACCCGGCCCGATCGGGGTCGAGCCGCAGGCGCAGGGAAACCTCCTGTGACCGCGGGCCTGCTCCTCGGCGTCGTCTTCCTCGTCCTCGGCGCTGTCGCCTATTCCGGCCGGTGGAAGGGCTGGATGCGCGTTCGCCGCGGCTTCGGCAGCACGATCGGGTTCGCCTGGCTGTGGCTCGGTGCGGCGTTCCTGACGGCGGCGGTCGGCCTCCTGGTCAACCCGTACTCGCCGGCGGCGTTCGCTGTCCTCATCGGGCTCGCGGCGATTCTGCTGCTCGTGGCGATCATGGGCGCGTTCTGGCTGCCGCGGTTCCTGCTGCCGCGCTGGTACCGCGCCTGGCGGGGCGAGGCATCGACGAAGGGCGGACAGGCGTGAAGTTCTCCACCACCGACGCGCGGACGCCCGTACCCGAGGTGCGCGAAGCGTCCACGACCCATGCGATCGTGCGCTACCCCGACAGCTTCGCCGCCTCGGAGTACGACGGTGCCGAGCTCGTGCTGACGCTGCGGGAGGAGCAGCCCGGCTTCCAGCCGAATCTCGTGCTCACGGCGGTCGAGAGCACGGCACCCCTGGCGGATGCCTCCGCCGCCGCGCTCCTCGCCGCGGGTCGGCAGCACCCCGGCGCCCGTGTGCTGGGCGTCGATCTGTGGGACGAGGATCCGGATGCCACCCTCGCCCGCGCGCGACACATCACCTTCGTGTACCCGGCCGCGACGACGGACGTCGTCGTCACCAAGACGGTGTGGGCCACGGGCACGCATCACGTGCACCTCTCCGCGAGCGCGACGCCCGCGCAGCTCGGCATGATGAGGCCGGTGTTCTCGTGGATCGCCGCGCAGCTGCGACACACCGCCGACCCTGCCGAGGTCGAGGCCGCCGCTCGCGCCGTGGGCGCCGCGCCGGTCGACGCCGAGGCCTCGAGACGCGTCGGCTTCCCGCTCGAGGACCTCACAGCCTTCGCTCCCCCCGCCTTCGCCGCGACCGCTCCCGTCGTCTCCGCCGCGGCGCTGACGGAGCTCCGCGCGGGCGCGGCGCGCATCCGCGGGGGATCCGCGTCGCTCCCCCGACGGGTGAGAGGGACGGATGCCGCTGCCGAGCTCGCCGAAGCCGGCTTCATCGACGACGCGTCGAGGCTCACGCCCGCCGGCACCGCCGTCGCCTACGCGCTCGGCTCTCCCCGCCCGGTGCTCGTGGTCCGCGCTCGGCGCGGCGGGGTCGCCGCGGTGCTGGTCGCCTTCGCGGGCCCGCGCGGCATCGTGGTCTCGCACGACCCGTCGATCGCCGAGCTGCACGCGGGGACGGAGACCGCCGATCCCGAACGGCGCCATCACGCCCTCGTCGTGCCCGAGCATCTGCCGGCCTTCGTCGCCGCGTGGATCGGGCTGTCCCCGTTCTGGCCGATCGACGACCCCGACGCGCCGGCCGTGACGACCGCCGCCCTCGAAGACGCCGTGCGCGCCGACACCGCGCCGTGGACCGACGTGCTCGTCCAGGGCTCAGGGATGGAGCGCTACGACGTGATCGTCCCGGGGCGCGGCTGGAAGCGCGTGACTCCCCCGGCCGACGGCGCGCACGAGCTCGTCGTCGACCCGAGTCTCGCGGTGTACGCGTTCCTCGTCGAGGTGTGCGCGCGATCCCTCGAAGAGGGGCCGGTGTCGTCCGCCCGCTAGACTCATGGCATCCCGGGCCTTTAGCTCAGCTGGTAGAGCGCCACGTTTACACCGTGGATGTCGTCGGTTCGATCCCGGCAGGGCCCACCACCCTCAACTCAGGATGTTCACGCTCCGCGCGATCACCAGCGCGAGCAGCACGAACCCCGAGATCGCCTGCACCATCATGAACATCTTCGCGCGCGTGCTCAGGGGCATGACGTCGGTGGGGCTGAAGGCCATCGCGTTGGATGCCGAGAAGTACAGGTAGTCGACGTACCCGGGGGCCCAGTCCTCGACGTCGGACGAGCGCCGGGCGACCTCGCGCACCGCGTCGCGGTCGGAGTCCTGCGGGAACTGGAAATCGGCGGGCGGCAGCTCGTCGCGTGCATCGCGACGGCGGGCGATCGGTCCGCCCCGGTCCATCTCCCAGTACACGACGGCGTAGCCGATGACGTTGATGGCCCACACCTGCGCCGCACCCAGCAGGGTCGTCGCGCCGCTCCCCTCCCCCTGCAGCAGCTGGTGGACGAGGAGGAAGAAGGCGATCTGGTTGGCGGCGAGCAGGACGACGGTGAAAGCCAGGGCGAAGCCCCGCCCGACCCGTGTCTCCCGCGTCAACCGCGCGGGGTTGGTCACCACCATGGGGATCGCGCACAGGACGCCGGCGATCACGACGACGTAGCGCAGGATGCCGGAGGAGTCGCTGGGAAGGACCGCGTAGAGCCCCGCTCCCACCCCGAGCGCGATGAGCACCGGCCACCGATGCTCGGGTCGCGTCCGGAACGCACCAGGTTGTCGCGAGGTCACGCGCTCAGGCTAGACCCGCATCCGATGCGTCAGCGGTGGAACGCCGAGGTGCGGCATCCGGTCATCCGCTCCCGCGCGGGCGGCGGATCGTTCGACGTCGAAGCGTCGCGCGGTCGTGAGGAATGTGTGCGTCACGCGCGCATCCGATGTCGCCGCGACTCGCTAGGCTGGACGCTGGTTGATTGTGCGGAGCGAACAAGGGTTGCCGCACTTGTATGGCGATTCTCTGGCATGACCTGCCAGACGACGAAAGGTCTTCCGTGACTGTTCACGACCAGGATCCGTATTCGCAAGGGCCGCAGGACAGCGACCCCGAAGAGACCGGGGAGTGGCAGGAATCCCTGCGACAGCTCGTCCAGGCCAAGGGGCCGGCCCGCGCTCGCGAGATCATGCTGAGCCTCCTCAAAGGCTCGAAGGAACTGCACCTCAACGTGCCGATGGTTCCGACCACCGATTACATCAACACGATCTCGCAGAAGAACGAGCCCGAGTTCCCCGGTGACGAGGAGCTCGAGCGCCGTTACCGCAAGTGGATCCGCTGGAACGCCGCGGTCACCGTGCACCGTGCGCAGCGCCCCGGCATCGGTGTGGGCGGCCACATCTCGACCTATGCGTCGTCGGCGGCGCTCTACGAGGTCGGCTTCAACCACTTCTTCCGCGGTCTCGACGACCCCTCCGGCGGCGACCAGATCTTCATCCAGGGCCACGCCTCCCCCGGCGCCTACGCCCGCGCCTACCTCGAGGGGCGTCTCACCGAGGCCCAGCTCGACGGTTTCCGCCAGGAGAAGTCGCAGGCGCCGAACGGCATCCCGTCGTACCCGCACCCCCGTCTCATGCCGGAGTTCTGGCAGTTCCCGACGGTCTCGATGGGTCTCGGTCCGATCAACGCCATCTACCAGGCGATGTCGAACAAGTACCTCTCGAACCGCGGCATCAAGGACGTCTCCGACTCGCACGTCTGGGCGTACCTCGGTGACGGCGAGATGGACGAGGTCGAGAGCCGCGGCCAGCTGCAGGTCGCGGCGAACGAGGGCCTCGACAACCTGACGTTCATCGTCAACTGCAACCTCCAGCGTCTCGACGGTCCTGTCCGCGGCAACGGCAAGATCATCCAGGAGCTCGAGAGCTTCTTCCGCGGCGCGGGTTGGAATGTCATCAAGGTCGTCTGGGGCCGCGAGTGGGACGACCTGCTCGCCCGCGACACCGAGGGTGCGCTGCTCAACCTCATGAACACGACGCCCGACGGCGACTACCAGACGTACAAGGCCGAGAACGGCGCCTACGTCCGCGAGAACTTCTTCGGTCGCGACCCCCGCGCCCTCGAGCTCGTGAAGGACTACACCGACGAGCAGGTCTGGGGCCTCAAGCGCGGTGGCCACGACTACCGCAAGGTGTTCGCGGCGTTCAAGGCGGCCAAGGAGCACAAGGGCCAGCCCACCGTCATCCTGGCGAAGACCATCAAGGGCTACGGCCTCGGTCCGCACTTCGAGGGCCGCAACGCGACCCACCAGATGAAGAAGCTGACGCTCGACGACCTCAAGGCGTTCCGCGACGCGATGGACATCCCCGTCACCGACGCGCAGCTCGACGAGAACCCGTACCAGCCGCCGTACTACAACCCCGGACCCCGGGATGAGACCATCACCTACATGCTCGAGCGTCGTCGCTCGCTGGGCGGGTTCCTGCCCGAGCGCCGCACCACGCACGTCGGCCTCGAGCTGCCGGGCGATGCCGCCTACGCGCTGCCCAAGAAGGGCTCGGGCACGCAGGAGATCGCCACCACGATGGCGTTCGTGCGTCTGCTCAAAGACCTGCTGCGCGTGAAGGACTTCGGTCACCGCATCGTGCCGATCATCCCCGACGAGGCGCGCACGTTCGGTATGGACGCGTACTTCCCGACGGCGAAGATCTACAACCCCAAGGGCCAGCACTACACTTCCGTCGACCGCGAGCTGCTGCTGGCGTACAAAGAGAGCCCGCAGGGCCAGATCATCCACGTCGGCATCAACGAGGCGGGCGCCCTCGCGGCGTTCACCGCGGCGGGTACGGCGTACTCGACCCACGGCGAGCCGCTCATCCCGGTGTACGTCTTCTACTCGATGTTCGGCTTCCAGCGCACGGGCGACGCCCAGTGGGCCGCGGGCGACCAGATGGCGCGCGGGTTCATCATCGGCGCGACCGCCGGCCGCACGACGCTGACGGGTGAGGGTCTGCAGCACGCCGATGGCCATTCGCAGCTTCTCGCGTCGACGAACCCGGCGACCGTGTCGTACGACCCGGCCTACGGCTACGAGATCTCGCACATCGTCCGCTCCGGTATCGAGCGCATGTACGGCGGGAACCACCCCGACCCCAACGTCATGTACTACATGACGGTCTACAACGAGCCGTACGTGCAGCCGGCCGAGCCCGAGAACGTGGACGTGGACGGCATCGTCCGTGGCATCCACCACATCTCGTCGGGCGAGGGCGACGGTCCCCGCACGCAGCTGCTCGCCTCGGGCGTCGGTGTGCCGTGGGCGTTCGAGGCCCAGCGTCTGCTGAAGGACGACTGGGGTGTCGTGGCCGACGTGTGGTCGGTCACCTCGTGGTCGGAGCTGCGCCGCGACGGTCTCGCCGCCGACGAGCACAACTTCCTCCACCCCGATGAAGAGCGTCGCGTGCCCTACCTGACCGACAAGCTCAAAGAGGCCGAGGGCCCCGTCGTCGCGGTCAGCGACTGGATGCACGCCGTCCAGGACCAGATCCGTCAGTGGGTCCCGCAGAACTACTGGACGCTCGGTGCCGACGGCTTCGGCTTCTCCGACACCCGTGCCGCGGCTCGTCGCTTCTTCAAGATCGACGGCCCCTCGCTCGCCGTGCGCGCCCTGCAGGCGCTGGCGGAAGAGGGCAAGGTCGACCGCGCGGTCGTCGGACAGGCGATCGAGAAGTACCGTCTGCACGACGTCAACGCCGGCACCAGCGGAAACGCGGGCGGCGAGGCCTGATCACGTGAGTGAACCCACGGTCGGGACCGGCTCCCCCCTCTCGGGTGGGGCCGGTCCCGACCGCATTTCGCGTGACGCGCCGGCGCCCGCCGCGGCGGGCCGGGACCGGGCCGCCCGCGACAAGGAAGAGACCCTCGTCTGGTTGCGCCGCATCTCGGGCGACCTCGCGACGGCCACGATCCAGCGTCTCGAAGAGACCCTGCCCTGGTACGCCGGGATGCCGCCCGCCCGGCGCTCGGCCGTCGGCCTCGTGGCCCAGGCCGGCATCACGTCGTTCACGCAGTGGGTCGAGGACCCGGCGCAGACACCGGCCATCGCGTCGGATATCTTCGCCGCGGCTCCCCGAGAACTCCTGCGCAGCGTCAGCCTCACGCAGACGCTTCAGCTCGTCCGCGTCACCGTCGAGGTGATGGAGGAGCGCGTCGCCGGTCGCAGCAAGAGCGTGCGCGAAGCGATGCTGCTCTACTCGCGCGAGGTCGCGTTCGCCGCGGCCGACGTCTACGCGCGCGCAGCGGAGGCCCGCGGCCTCTGGGACGCGCGCCTCGAAGCGCTCGTCGTCGACTCGATCCTCACCGGTGAGGCCGACGAGGAGCTGCCCAGCCGCATCGCCGCCCTCGGGTGGCACGGCCACGGCGAGGTCGCGGTCCTGGTGGGCACGACTCCCCCGCAGTTCGACGTGGACCAGGTGCGCCGCACGGCTCGCAAGCTCGGCGTCGACGTGCTCATCGGCGTGCAGGGATCGCGTCTGGTGCTCGTGCTCGGACGAGCCGAGCTGCCCGCCCGCGGCGGCGACGACACGACCGAGCTCCCCTTCACCGAGATCGCCAAGCGGCTCGAGCCCGGTTTCGGCTCGGGTCACCTCGTGCTCGGCCCCCCGGTGGCCGCTCTCGTCGACGCCGGACAGAGCGCGCGGGCGGCCCTCGCGGGCTTCGCCGTCGCGCGTGCCTGGCGCAACGCCCCGCGTCCGGTCGAGGCAGACGACCTCCTCCCGGAGCGCGCCCTCGCCGGCGACGCGGTGGCCAAGCAGACGCTGGTGGACCGCGTGTACCGGCCGCTCCAGGCCCACAGCACCGACCTCGTCGCGACGCTGTGGAGCTACCTCGACAACGGTCGCTCGCTCGAGGCCACCGCGCGCGAGCTGTACGTGCACCCCAACACCGTGCGCTACCGCCTGAAGCGCGTGTCCGAGGTCATCGGATGGGATGCCACGGGCCCCCGCGAAGCGCTCATCCTCCAGACCGCGTTGATCCTGGGATCGATCGGAACGGATGCCACGCGACGGCGCGGAGTCGCCGGTCGGCGCTCTTCCCTCCCCCGTTGATGCACGGCTCGCACAAAGACACGCCGCATATCTGTGTCGATATCTCCATAAGCCCGCGCCCGATCCTTGGCAGGATGGGACAGTGATCATCGCCGTCTTCCCCGGGCAGGGGTCGCAAACCCCTGGGTTCCTCACGCCGTGGCTCGAGCTCGACGGGGCGCGCGAGCGCCTCGCCGCCTACTCCGAGCAGGCCGGTGTCGACCTCGTGGCCGCCGGTACCGAGTGGGATGCCGACCGCATCCGAGACACGAGCGTCGCCCAGCCCCTCATCGTCGCGGCGAGCCTGCTGTCCTGGGCCGCGTTGACCGAGCGCTCGGGCAGCGCCGTCGCCGGGGTCGCGGGGCACTCCGTGGGCGAGATCGCCGCGCTGGCGGCATCCGGTGTCCTGTCCGAGCCGGACGCGCTGCGCCTGGTCGGACTGCGCGGACGCGCGATGGCCGAGGCCGCCGCCGTCACCGAGACCGGCATGAGCGCGGTCGTCGGCGGAGACGAGAGCGCGGTGCTGGAGCGCCTGGAAGCACTCGGACTCACCCCGGCCAACTACAACGGCGGTGGCCAGATCGTGGCGGCGGGAGAGCTTCCGGCCCTCGCCGAACTCGCCGCCGAGGCGCCGCGCGGCGCACGGGTGATCCCGCTGCAGGTCGCCGGCGCCTTCCACACGCGCTTCATGGAGCCCGCCGTCGAGACCCTGCGCTCGGCCGCGGCGGACGTCGAGGTCTCGGACCCGAGCCTGTCGCTGTGGACCAACTCCGACGGCTCCGTCGTGACCGACGGCCGCCGCGCCCTCGATCTGGTCGTCGCCCAGGTCGCCTCGCCGGTCCGCTGGGACCGCTGCATGGCGTCCTTCGCGGAGCAGGGCGTGACCGGCATCATCGAACTCTCCCCCGCGGGAGCGCTGACGGGACTCGCCAAGCGCGCCCTGCGCGGCACGCCCACCGTGGCGGTCAAGACCCCCGACGACCTCGACGCGGCCGTCTCACTCCTGAAAGAAGACATCCAGGCATGAGCACCCCCACCCTCCGTCAGCTGCAGGGCCCGGCGCACACGCGGATCTACGCGTACGGCGCCGCCCGCGGCGAGAACTTCGTGCCGAACGACGACCTCGTGGGGCCGATCGACTCGAGCGACGAGTGGATCCGTCAGCGCACCGGCATCGTCACGCGCGTCCGCGCGAACAAAGAGACGGATGCCATCGACCTCGCCTCCGAGGCCGCGCGCGAGGCCGTCGAGAAGTCGGGCGTGAACCCCGCCGACATCGACGCCGTGATCGTGGCGACCATCAGCAACCCGAAGCAGACGCCGTCCGCCTCGGCGATCGTCGCCGACCGCATCGGCGCGAACCCCGCCGCGGCGTACGACGTGAACGCGGCGTGCGCCGGTTTCGCGTACGGCGTGGGTCAGGCCGACGCCCTCATCCGTGGCGGCCTCGCGAAGCACGTCGTGGTCGTCGGGGCGGAGAAGCTGAGCGACATCGTCGACCCGACCGATCGCAGCATCTCGTTCCTCCTCGGCGACGGCGCGGGCGCCGTCGTCGTCGGTCCCAGCGACACGCCCGGTATCGGCCCCACCATCTGGGGCTCGGACGGGTCGAAGGCGGATGCCGTGGGCATGAACGCCACCCTGACCGAGTTCCGCGACGGTGCCGCCCCGTGGCCGACGCTGCGCCAGGAGGGTCCCACCGTCTTCCGCTGGGCCGTCTGGGAGATGGTCAAGGTCGCGCGTCAGGCGATCGAGGCCGCCGGCATCGAGCCGAGCGACCTCGCCGCGTTCGTCCCGCACCAGGCGAACATGCGCATCATCGACGAGTTCGCCAAGCAGCTCGGGCTGCCCGAGACCGTGGTGATCGGCCGCGACATCGAGACCACGGGCAACACCTCGGCGGCATCCATCCCCCTCGCCACCCACCGACTGCTCGAGGAGCACCCCGAGCTCAGCGGCGGACTCGCGTTGCAGATCGGCTTCGGCGCCGGTCTGGTCTTCGGCGCGCAGGTCGTCGTCCTCCCCTGACGCGCACGCGTCGAACCCTAGACTGATCCAGGCCCACGGGTAACCGCACGGGCCGACCCACGAACAGGAGAAATCATGGCATTCACCAACGACGAGGTTCTCGCAGGTCTGGCCGAGCTCATCACCGATGAGACCGGCATCTCGGCCGACGAGGTCGCCCTGGAGAAGTCGTTCACCGACGACCTCGACATCGACTCCATCTCGATGATGACGATCGTCGTCAACGCCGAGGAGAAGTTCGGCGTCACGATCCCCGACGACGAGGTCAAGAACCTCAAGACCGTCGGCGACGCCGTCACCTTCATCACCTCGAACCAGGCCTGATTCTCCCGGTGGGGGCTTCGGCCCCCACCGGTCAGGTCCCATCGGTCCGCAGCAAGGATTTCGCACCCCATGAGCACACCCCGCATCGTCGTCACCGGCATCGGCGCCACCTCGCCCATCGGCGGGACGGCGCCCGAGAGCTGGTCCGCCCTGCTGGCCGGCACCTCCGGCGCGCGCACCCTCGAACATGAATGGGTCGAGAAGTACCAGCTTCCCGTCACCTTCGCGGCCGAGGCGATCGTCCGTCCTGAGACCGTCCTCGAGCGCCCCGTCGCCAAGCGCCTCGACCCCTCGTCGCAGCTCGCGATGGTGGCGGCGAAGGAAGCCTGGGAGGACGCGGGAGCTCCCGACATCGATCCCGACCGTCTCGGAGTCGACTTCGCCACCGGCATCGGCGGCGTGTGGACGCTCCTCGACGCGTGGGACGTGCTGCGGGAGAAGGGCCCGCGCCGCGTCATGCCGATGACCGTGCCCATGCTCATGCCCAACGCGGCGGCCGGCAACCTCTCCCTCCACTTCAACGCCCGCGCGTTCGCCCGCACCGTCGCCTCGGCCTGTGCCTCGAGCACCGAGTCGATCGTCAACGCGGTGCAGCACATCCGCGACGGCCTGGCCGACGTCGTCATCGCCGGCGGGACCGAGTCGGCGATCCACCCGATCACCATCGCGTCGTTCGCGTCGATGCAGGCGCTCTCGAAGCGCAACGACTCCCCCGAGACGGCCTCGCGCCCGGCCAGCATCGACCGCGACGGCTTCGTCATGGGCGAGGGCGCCGGTGTGCTCATCCTCGAGACCGAGGAGCACGCCAAGGCCCGCGGCGCCAAGATCTACGCGTCGATCGTCGGCGGCGGCGTCACGGCGGACTCGTACCACATCACCGCCAACGACCCCGAGGGCCACGGTGCCGCACGCGCCGTGCACATGGCGCTCGATATGGCGGGGGCATCGGTCGACGACGTCACCCACATCAACGCGCACGCGACCTCCACCCCGGTCGGCGACCCGAACGAGTACAAGGCGCTGCGCTCCGTGTTCGGCGCGCGGGTCGATGAGATCCCCGTCTCGGCGACCAAGGCGTCGACCGGACACCTGCTCGGTGGTACCGGTGCTCTCGAGGCGATCTTCACCGTCCTCGCGCTGCAGAACCGCGTCGCGCCTCCCACGATCAACCTGACCGAGCAGGACCCCGAGGTGCCGTTCGCCCTCTCCGGGTCACCGGTCGAGCTCGGTGCGGGCGACCAGCTCGCCATCAGCAACTCGTTCGGCTTCGGTGGGCACAACGCCGTCGTCGCGATCGCCTCGGTCTGATCACGGCCGAACGCCCCCGGCATCCCCCGACTGCTTCGGGGATGGCGGGGGCGTTCGCTTTGCGATCGGGAGAGGGATACGCGGTCCCGGTGCCGGGAATGATCACCGACGTCCGGTAATGGCGCCTCCGCTCCCCCGACGTGCGGGGGTCAGCCGACCTTGTGGAGCCAGACGATCTGCTGGTCGTCGCCGGCGTGACGGAACGGTTCGAGTTCTTCGTCCCACGCCGAACCGAGGGCCACGTCGAGCTCGCGTCGCAGCTCGAAGGCATCCCCCGCCGCGACCTCCATCGCGTAGCGGACGCGGTCCTCACCGATGACGACGTTTCCGGCCGCATCGGTCTGCGCGTAGTGGATGCCGAGACCCGGCGTGTGCATCCAGCGACCGCCGTCGCTGCGCGGGGTGGGATCCTCGCTCACCTCGAAGCGCAGGTGCTCCCAGCCGCGGATCGCGCTGGCCAGGGCTGCGCCCGAGCCGACCGGACCCTCCCAGTAGAACTCGGCGCGCCGACTGCCCGTGAGCACCGGCTGGTCGGTCCAGTCGAAGTTCACGGCACGGCCGAGAGCGCGTCCCACCGCCCACTCCAGGTGGGGGCACAACGCGCGGGGCGCGGAGTGGATCAGGATCACTCCGCGCGAAGACGTGGTCGCCATGGTCTCTCCTTCGTCAGGTACGTCTTCCCCTACGACCTGTGATGGAGTCACGGCGATGTTCTGTTGTCTCGGTCATTATCGCCCGGAGATAACGAAATCACAACACTGTGATTCGCCCGTGAGAGTTCAGTCGAACCACAGCGCCCAATACAGCGCGAAGTTGCGATTGCCGTACGACGAGCAGGAGTCGCCCGTTCCCCACGTGGCCTCCACGGCTGCGGGGTTCGGCTGGTAGGGCGTGTAGTTGTACAGGGCGGCCGTGGCTTCGTTGGCGATGGTCAGGTCGGTGCCCCCGCAGGCGGGATCCGGCGAGTAGGCGATCCAATGCGTGCCGGGCTGACGCATGAAGTCGGACGCGCTGTACGACTTGAGGTCGGTGGCTCCCTGGGCGATCTGCGCGGCGAATCCGGCGAGACCGGCGTCGCACGGGGCGGTATCGGGGCAGCGCGCCCCCATGGCGGCTCCCAGTGCCGCCTCGTCGGGGTCGCGCGCTGTGCGGCCGGAGACGAGGCTCTGTTCCTTCTGCAGGGTGACGAGCAGCACTTTCGCTGAGATCCCGCACGCGCGCTGGATACGGTCGATGATCTCGGCCGCGGTCAGGTCGCCGCCCTCGTACGCTTCGCACACGGTTTCGCCGGTGGCATCAGAGACGATCCTGTCGCGGCCGGGCAGGGTTGTGCGCAGCACGTTGAGGCACGTGTCGGTGCGGCACTGCCCCACCTTGTCGTCGAGGAAGCGCTGGATCTCGTCGGCTGTCATCGCGTTGCCGTCGTAGAAGTCCGCGTCGTCGATGAGGCGGCCGGGATCGAACGAGGAGAGCGTCATCGCCTCTTTGCGCGCCTCGGTGTTCCATGCCGAGGCGAGACCGAGGAGGGGGACGACGGCGGCGACGAGGAGGCCGACGATCGTCAGCACGCCGACCGCTATGAGCGCGCCCACCGTGATGCGGCGCCGCCGAAGCCGGGCGGCGGCGACCCCGCGGCGGGGGCGCCGGCGTGCGGCGGGGCGACGCCGGGAGGCGGGACGGCGGGCCGGAGGTCGCCGAGTGCTCATGCATCGATCGTGCCTCACCGCGCTGACCGCGGCCTGCACGTCGGGCGTGCGGCGCGGCGGTCAGCGCGGGGCGGTGATCAGCTGCCGGGAGTCGTCGGCGCGGTCGGCGCCTGCCCGCCGGTCGGCGGGGTGGGGGCCTGTCCGTCCGCGGGCGGGGCGGGCGGGGTGGGGGCCTGTCCGTCCGCGGGCGGAGCGGGCGGGGTCGCCGCATCCGGGCCCCCGGCCCCCGGCGCTCCGGGACCCTTTCCACCCGGTCCGCACACGCCCGGGCCCGCGCCTTCACCCGGCGCAGCCGGAGGCGTCGCCTCCGCGCCGGGGGTCGGGGCCTCCGCTCCGGGGGTCGGGGCATCGGTCGGCGTGGCGCCCGGCGTCGGGACGGTGCCCGGCCCGCTTCCTCCGTCGGCGCTCGGAGCGGAGGTCGTCGACGCGCCGGCGAGGGCCAGAGAACCGCCGGACTGCGCGGCGATGGCGGCGGAGCCCCCCGCGAGACCGACCGCCACGACCACCGCTCCGGCGATGAGCGCGGGGCGCGTCCATCGACGTCGGGCCGGTTCGGGCTGGGGCTCGGTGCGCGGCAGGGGCAGGGTGGGGTTGTCGTCGTCCGTCATGATGTTCCTTCCTGGGCCGGAGGTTTTCCGGCGGTAAGCCCAGCCTTCGAGCCGGGACTGAAGCGAACCTGAAGCTCCCCTGCGGAGTCGGATGTCATAGCCACCGCATAAGAAGCGCACAGCACGTGCCCCTACCGTGGCGGGGTGCCCACCCCTGCCCGTGTCCTCGTTCTCGACGATGACGACACCATCCGCCTCAGCGTCGTCACCGCCCTGCGAGCCGAGGGTTTCACCGCGGAGGGCGCCCCGGACGGCACCGATCTGGCCACTCGTCTGTCGACGTTCCGCCCCGACCTCGTGGTGCTGGACTGGATGATGCCGGGGCCGGCCGGCATCCGGTTGCTCCCCGTGATCCGGGCCGAGGGCGACACCGCCGTCATCATGCTGACGGCGCGCGACGAGGTCGACGATCGACTACGCGGGTTCGCGGAGGGGGCCGACGACTACGTCACGAAACCCTTCACCGTCGCCGAGCTCGTGGCGCGCGTGGGTGCGGTGCTGCGTCGGCGGGGGCGTCTCCCCCAGACGATCGCGATCGGCGATCTCGTCGTCGACCCCGACGCGGCGATCGCCCGTCGCGCCGGCGCTCCCCTCGATCTCACGGCCACCGAGTTCCGTCTGCTGCACCTGCTCGCGGAAAGCCGCGGGCGCACGCTGTCGAAGGGGCAGATCCTCACCCAGGTGTGGGGCTACGACGACTACGACCCCAACCTCGTCGAGGTGCACCTCAGCGCTCTGCGCCGGAAGATGGAGGCGCGAGGGCCCCGCCTCATCCACACCGTCCGAGGACTCGGCTACCGCCTGAGCGTCGCGCCATGATGGCCGCCCCGGTTCTGCGGTCGGGGTCGCTCCGACGCCGCACGATCGTCGCCGTCCTCGCGCTCGTCGCGGTGCTGCTCATCGTCCTGTCGGTCGTCGTCGACGTCGCTCTCGGTGCCCGCCTGCGCGGGCAGATCGAGGAGCGGCTGCGTGATCGTGCGGCGGCCGCCGCGTCTCTCGTCGGCACGGTCGACGACGCCGACCTGGCCGAGCGCCTGTCGGATCAGGGTCTCGCGGTGCGGATCGACAGCGCGGGCGGCGGCTCGATCGTCGCCGGCCCCAGTCCGGAACAGCTCCGCGACGGCCCTCCCGGACCCGGCGGTCCGGGGCGCGGGGAGCGCGCGGTGCCGCAGCCGTCCGCGACGGGGTCCGACGTCTCGGTGGTCGCCTCCTCGGTCAGCGGGGACGACGACCTCATCACGCTGAGTTCGACCCTGAGCGACGGATCGACGCTCACGCTCACGGCATCCGCTGTCGGCGTCCAGGACACCCTCGTGCAGGTGCGGTGGATCATGGCGGTCGCCTCCGCCGTCGTCCTGGCGATCGCTGCGGGGGCTGTCATCGTCATCGTGCGGGCGACCCTGCGTCCGTTGGATCAGGTCTCCGAGGTGGCTCGCTCGATCGGCGCCGGTGAACGGGGCCGGCGGCTGCGCCCCACCCGGCCCGACACCGAGATCGGCCGCGTGGCGACCGCTCTCGACGACATGCTCGACGACGTCGTGGGCGCGGAGGAGGCCGCGCGCGGGGCCGAGCGACGCCTGCGCGCCTTCCTCTCGGACGCCGCCCACGAGCTGCGGACGCCGGTCGCCGGCATCCGGGCCGCCGCCGACACGCTCGTCCGCGCGGATCTGAACGGCCCCGACCGCGAGATGCTCGCCGCTCAGGTTGCGCGCGAGGCGGCCCGCGCCTCGCGGCTGGTCGACGACCTGCTGATGATGGCTCGGGTCGATCGCGGCCTCGACCTGTCCCTCGCCGATGTCGATCTGCGCGCGGTCGTCCGCGCGGAGGCGGAGCGGGCGCCGCTCCTGCACCCCCATCTCGATCTGCGGGCGACGGTTCCGGACACCGCGGTCGTGGCATCCGTCGACGTCGACAGAATCGCGCAGGTGCTGTCGAACCTCGTCGAGAACGCGGCGCGCGCGACCGGCGGTCGCGGGTCGGTCCGCGTATCGGTGGACGAGAGCCCGACCGGGATCCGGCTGACGGTCGCGGACGATGGGCCCGGGGTGCCGGATGCCGATCGCGAGCGCATCTTCGACAGGCTCGTCCGCTTGGACCCGGCGCGATCGGCAGCGGGTGTGGGCCTCGGTCTGCCGATCGCGCGCGGGATCGCCCGTGCGCACGGCGGAGACGTGCAGTGCCTGGCCGCGGAGGGCGGGGCCGTCTTCGTGCTCACCCTGCCGCGCCCCGAGAGCGCCCGCACCCGCTGAACGGGCACGGGCGCGGATCGCTCAGCGCGCGGCGCGTGCCGGGGGCGGGCCGGCGATCACCGGTCCGGTCGACAGGAGCGTCAACCCGTCGGCGCTGCTGGCGTCGTGCATCATCTGATCCACGAGTTCGCGATCGATCGCGGGCTCGCGGCCCCCGTAGAACTGCAGGACCAGCGCGTTGGAGGCGTGCACCCAGATGCTGGCCTGGCGCACTCCCTCGTTCACGGGCAGCTGCAGCATGAACCCTTCGTTGCGGCGCAACTTGTTCATGATCACGATGCGGAGGTGAGCGAGGATGCGGTCGTCGATGTCGAACGATGCGCGATCGCGGTAGATGAGGCGTCCCACGGCTGGTCCTTTTCTGGCGCGTCAAAGCGCCTTTTGGTGCAAGGGGCGGGACCGCGCCGGGTAGCGCAGCAATGCGGGGTGCGTCCATTATCTCACGCCGCGAGATATTAACCGCCTTGACAGGGATGCGATCCCGTTGCATGGTTACCTAGTCAAGTAATGAACCAAGGGACGGAGATCGCATGATCGACGACGGACGGGCACTGTTCCTCCAGATCGCCGAGAGCGTGGAGGACTCCATCGTCGACGGCTCCCTCGCCGAGGAGACGCGCGCGCCCTCCACGAACGAGCTCGCCGCCTTCCACCGCATCAACCCCGCCACCGCCGCGAAAGGAATCACCATGCTCGTCGACAAGGGTGTGCTCTACAAGCGCCGAGGAATCGGCATGTTCGTCGCCGCCGGCGCGCGCGACTCCCTCTTGCGCGAGCGACGGACCGCCTTCGCGGATCGCTTCGTCGAGCCCCTCCTCGCCGAGGCCCGCACCCTGGGCCTCGGCCCCGACGACCTCGCCGATCTCATCCGCGAACGCGCGAACCTCGTCTCGTCCCCCACTTCCCCCCGCACCGAAGGAGCCACACGATGACCGCCGTGATCGAGGCGAAGGGCCTCACCAAGCGTTACCGGGGCGGACTCGCCCTCGATGACGTGTCCTTCCGGATCGAGAAGGACTCCATCTACGGTCTGCTTGGGCGCAACGGCGCCGGCAAGACCACGCTCATGTCGATCCTCACCGCGCAGAACATCGCGTCGGGCGGCGAGGCGCGCGTGTTCGGCGAGGACCCCTACGAGAACCCCCGCGTCCTGTCGCGCATGTGCTTCGTGCGCGAGAGCCAGAAGTACCCCGACGACGCGCAGCCCGCGCACGCGTTCCGCGCGGCCCGACTCTTCTTCCCGCGGTGGGATCAGACGTTCGCGGACCGGCTCGTGGGCGACTTCCAGGTGCCGCTCAAGCGCCCCATCAAGAAGCTGTCGCGCGGACAGCTCTCCGCTGTCGGCGTCATCATCGGCCTCGCCTCCCGCTCCGAGATCACGTTCTTCGACGAGCCGTATCTCGGCCTCGACGCCGTCGCGCGCCAGATCTTCTACGACCGCCTGCTCGAGGACTACGCCGATCATCCGCGCACGATCATCCTCTCGAGCCATCTGATCGACGAGGTCGCCAACCTCCTCGAGAAGGTCATCGTGCTCGATCGCGGCCGCATCGTCATGGACGAGGACACGGATGCCGTGCGCCACAGCGCGGTCACGATCGTCGGTGAGGCGACGGCGGTCGACGCGTTCTGCGCCGGTCGCGAGGTCATCCATCGCGAGAGCCTCGGGGGCGTGGCATCCGTCACCGTCGTGGGCGAGATCACCCCCGAGGACCGTCGCACCCTCCTGGAGATGCGGCTCGAGGTCGCTCCCGTGTCTCTGCAACAGCTCATCGTGCGTCGCACGCAGAGCGCCGCCCCGCGCGCCGCTGCCGCGGACGCCGCCGTCCCGGAAGGAGCGCTGCGATGAACCGCACGCTGAACGTGGTCCGCCTGCAACTGATCAACCGGCAGACGTTCCTCTGGTTGCCGCTGATCATCCTCTTCGGGGCACTGGGTCTCAGCCTGCTCGTCTACGGGATCGTCGCCGCAGCGGGTGCGGAGGGGGTGAAGATCAGCGGCGGCGCGCAGGCGCCCCTGTGGTACTTCGGGGTCGTCGGTGCTCAGGCGCTCACCCGCACGTTCCCCTTCTCCCAGGCGATGAGCATCACGCGTCGCGAGTTCTTCGCCGGCACCCTTCTCACCGCCGGGATCACCGCCGTTCTGCTCTCGACCATCTTCGTCATCGGCGGTCTGGTGGAGCAGGCGACCGGCGGGTACGGCATGAACGGCTACTTCTTCTACATGCCGTGGCTGTGGGAGGCGGGTCCGCTCGCGGCCGGTGTGATCTTCTTCGCCGTCGCGATGTTCTTCTTCGTCATGGGGTTCTGGGCCGCGACGATCTTCAAGCGCTTCGGCACGCTGGTGCTCACGGTCACCCTGATCGGGGTGTCGCTCCTCGTCGTGGCGATGATCGCGATCGTCACCCTCACCCGCTCGTGGCCGGGGGTCATCGAGACGGGAGCGACGCTCGGTGCGTTCGGCCTGGCGCTGTGGGGGCTGGTGCTGATCGCGCTGCTCGCGTCGTCGTCGTTCCTCACCCTGCGGCGCGCGACTCCCTGATCGTCCGCGGGAAGGGGTCCGGACCGTCGCGGTCCGGACCCCTTTTTTTACGGGGTCAATCCACAGGTCGCGACCGATTCTCCTCGATAAAGTCGAGAACGATCTTCGATCACCCGACCCACGAGAGAGAAAACCCGTGAGCCATCACCGAACCTCCCCCGACCAGGAGGGCCGATCTTCGAGCCCCCTCGTTTCGAGAGGGGGTGAAATCTGATGCTGGCTGCGGTACTGACGCTCCTGGTGGGTGTCATCGTGACTCTGGCGATCATCGTCGCCTGCGGATTCTTCGTCGCGCAGGAGTTCGCGTACATGTCCGTCGACCGGTCGCGCATGGCGGCCCTCGCCGAAAAGGGCGACGCCCAGGCGAAGCGCGTCCTCGCCATCACGAAGCGCACGTCGTTCATGCTGTCGGGTGCCCAGTTGGGCATCACCGTGACCGGTCTGCTGATCGGCTACGTCGCCGAGCCGTTGATCGGCGAATCGCTCGGCACCCTGCTGGGCGGGGTGGGCATCGACCCCGCGATGTCGGTCCTCATCGGCACGGTCGGCGCTCTGCTGCTCGCGACCATCGTGACGATGATCTTCGGCGAGCTGTACCCGAAGAACCTCGCGATCGCGAGCCCGGAGCCGCTCGCCCGGGCCCTCGCCGTGCCGACCCGCATCTACCTCCTGCTCTTCGGCTGGCTCATCACCGTCTTCGACGTCGCGGCGAACGCGCTGCTGCGCCTGTTGCGCATCGAGCCCCTCGAAGACGTCGACGAGAGCGCCACCGCGCGCGACCTCGAGGCGATCATCGAGGAGTCGCGTCAGAGCGGTGATCTCCCCGACGATCTGTCGATCATCATCGACCGCATCCTCGACTTCCCCCAGCGCGACGTCGAGCACGCCATGATCCCCCGCTCGCAGATCGACTCGGTGACCCCCGAGACGACGGTCGGAGAAGTGCGTGCGCTCATGGCATCCGGTCACACCCGCTATCCCGTGATCGGCGACGAGGACTCCCCCGTCGGTGTGGTCGAGCTGATCGACCTCCTGCGCGAGCAGCCCGCCGACGACGCCTCGGTCGCGACCGTGATGCGGCCGGCGGTCGTCCTGCCGACCTCGATGATGCTGACGGTGGCGCTCGACCGGATGCGAAAGACCCGCAACGAGCTGGCGTGCGTGGTCGACGAGTACGGCAACTTCGACGGCATCCTGACGATCGAGGACCTCACCGAGGAGGTGATCGGGGAGCTCTCCGACGAGCACGACGTCGAGACGTCCGAGGTCGCCGTCGTGGGCACCGACGCGTGGACCGTGCCCGGCGACCTGCACCTCGACGAGCTCGAGCGCGTGATCGGGCACGACCTCGCCGAGGCCGACGCCGAGACCGCGGCGGGGCTGGTCATCGAGACCCACGGCGACCTCCCCGCGATCGGCGAGGTGGTGCGGGTCGACCTGCCCGCGAAGCCGTCCGAGACGGTCCAGGGGCTCGACATCGAGCGGTGGTTGACCGTCGAGGTCGTCGAGGTCGATCGCCATGTGCCCTCCCAGCTCGCGGTGCGGCTGCACGAGGTGGATCGGGATGCCGAGCCCGCCGACGACGCACCGACCGTCGATGAGGAGGTGGCCCGATGAACGGCTGGATGGTCGCGCTCATCACGGCGCTGCTGATCATCGCGAGCGCGTTCTTCGTGATCGTGGAGTTCGCTCTCCTGGCCGCGCGTCGACATCGTCTGGAGGAGGAGGCCGCCACCAGCGCCTCCGCCCGAGCGGCGCTGCGCGGCGTGAACGAGCTCACCGTGATGCTCGCGTTCGCGCAGCTCGGCATCACCGCGTGCACGTTCCTGCTCGGCGCGATCACGAAGCCCGCGATCGACTACGCGCTCTCCCCCGTGTTCGAGACATGGGGCCTTCCCTACGTCCTCGCGGACATCATCGCGTTCATGCTGGCGCTGATCGTCGTGACATTCCTCCACCTCGTGATCGGCGAGATGGCCCCCAAGTCGTGGGCGATCGCGCATCCCGAGACCGCGGCGAAGGCCACCGGCATCCTGGCCCGTGCCTTGACCTGGCCGCTGCGTCCGTTCCTGCTGTGGATCAACCACATCGCCAACCGTCTCGTGAAGGCATCGGGCGTGGAACCGGTCGACAAAGCCGCCGCCGGCGGACAGGACGCCGACACGATCCGTGAGCTCGTCGCGCACTCTCGTCAGGCGGGAACGCTCGAGAAGCAGTACTCCGAGCCGATCGCGCAGGCCATCGCACTGGGCACCCTCACGGTGGGCGACATCGTCCGCACCGACCGCTCCCCCACGAGCGTGCCGGCGGATGCCACGGTCGCCGACATCCAGGCGGTCGCTGCCGCATCGACGCACCTGCGCATCCTCGTCGGATCGGGTGCGTCGTCTCGCGTCGCGCACGTGCGCGACACGCTGACGGTCGACCCGGCGACCCCGGCGCTGGACATCGCCCGCGAACCTCTCGTGCTGGAACCGGATGCCTCGGCCTACGACGCCCTGGCACGGATGCGTCGCGGGCGGGTGCAGTTGGCGACGGTCGTCGACGGCGAGATCCTCATCGGCGTCGTCGCCCTCGATGATCTCCTGCGCGAGATCCTGCCCGGCCCCGGCGAGCTCGCGGAGGTCGCGTCCTGAGAGCCGTTCGAGGCCCCGTTCCCGTCGAGAGGTGGGGGCGGGGCCTCCGGCGTCGTGGGCGCAAGGCCTTCCTCTGGCCGCGCGGCATCGGCCAGAGTCATGGTGTGACGCGTGAGAAACCGATCGACGACGCCACCCGCGCCGCGGCACGGATCACGGGGCTGGTATTCTTCGGGGCGCTCGCGATCATCAACCTTCTGCCGCTGCTCGACGAGGAGCGTCGCAGGAACCCGACCGAGGGGCGGACGATCTACGCGCTCGGGCTCCCGGGCTGGGTGGTCGACGGCGCCGTCGAGGTGTTCCTCATCGGGGTGCTCGTCGCGATCGTCGTCTCCTGGGTCCGCGAGCGCCGTCGGAACCGCGGCACCCAGCAGCGCACCTCGGCGCAATAGCGCCGGTAGTCGTCGCCGAAGCTCGCTTCGAGATCGGCCTCTTCGTGCGGGCGGATGGCGTCGTTCCAGACGAGCGAGCCCACCAGAGCCCAGACGACGACGAGCCAGGACTGCAGGAGCAGCCCCACGCCGATGCCCTGGGCGATGCCCGCCACGGCCATGGGGTTGCGCACCCACCGATAGGGGCCGGCGATCACGAGGCGGTTGGGCATCGCGGACGGAAGCGGTGTCCCGTCGCCCTTCACGGTCAGCGCCGCCGCCGACGCGAGGCCGAGCAGGCTCGCCGCGACGACGAAGACGGCACCGGCGGCGGAGACCCCGAGCGGCAGGGGCACCGACAGGCCCCACCGTCGTTCGAGGAAGGAGATCACGAGCGGGAACACGACGAGGAACAGGCCCCAGAAGACCGCGATCTGCCCCGTGGTGGCGATGATGTGGGCGATCGGCGTCCGGCGCGGACGGGCGGGCTTGAAGGCGAAGGGCCCGACCAGCAACCAGGTCGTCGGGACGCGCCCGAGCCACACGAGCGACAGGGCGAGCATCGAGCACCCGGAGGCGGCGATCATCGCCAGCACGCCCCACCCCGCGAGACCCGTGAGGGTCGCGTACACCGCGAGCGAGGCGGTGACGAGCAGGGTCCAGCCCGTGACGACGAGAGCGGCCATCCGGCCGGCTTTCCCGGGGAGCGCCGCGAGGCCGGAGGCCACGACGAACAACGGCACATCGAGGGCGGCCACCGCGACGGGGTCGAGGCCCCCGAGCGTCGCGGTCCGCACGACGGGCACCGTGAAGACGGCGATCCACCACGCGGCACCCGCCATCGCCTGAACGGCGAAGTACACGCGTCCGAGGAGGACCGGGTGCGAGGCGGTGGGGTGCATCTCGACCGAGCGTATCCCGCGGTGCCGCGCCATGTCAGGCCGCCGGGTCGGTGAGCGCCACCCCCGCCTCGGTCACGACCGTCCGCACCTCTGCGAGATAGCGCTGCGCCTGCTCGGTGAGCGGGATCGCGGTGCGGCCGATCCACCCGATCTCGATCCGTTCGTCGACGTCGAGCGGCACCGCGACGATCTCGGGGTCGAGGTCGTCGCTGATGATGCCGGTCGAGATCGTGTAACCGTCGAGACCGATCATCAGGTTGAAGATCGTGGCGCGATCGGACACGCGGATCTCCTGGGCGCTCGAGAGTGTCGAGAGGATCTCCTCGGCGAAGTAGAACGAGTTGTTGGCCCCCTGGTCGAAGGTCAGGCGCGGCAGGTCGACGAGGTCGTCGAGGGTGGCGCGCTCGCGTGACGCGAGGGGGTTCCGCCGCGAGACGAAGATGTGCGGATCGGCGACGAAGAGGGGATGGAATGCCAACCCCGAGTCGCGCAGCAACTTGTCGATGACGTTGCGGTTGAAGTCGTTGCGGAAGAGGATGCCGAGCTCGCTGCGCAGCGTCCGGACGTCCTCGATGATGTCCCACGTCCGCGTCTCGCGCAGCGAGAACTCGTACTCCGCCGCGTCGCTCGCCCGGACCATGCGCACGAACGCGTCGACGACGAACGAGTAGTGCTGCGCTGAGACGCCCAGGAGCCGGCGGGAGGGCGGGCGCCCGAGGTAGCGCTGCTCGAGAAGCTCGGCCTGCTCGACGACCTGGCGGGCGTACCCGAGGAATTCCACGCCGTCGTTGGTGAGGGTCACGCCTCGCGCGGAGCGGACCAGGAGCTCCCTCCCCACGCGGCTCTCGAGATCGCGCATCGCCGCCGACATGGTCGGCTGCGCGACGTACAGAAGGTCGGCGGCCGCGCTGATGGAGCCTTCCGCGGCGACCTCGATGAAGTACTGCATCTGCTGGAGCGTGATGCCGCTCGTGCGACGTGCCATAGGGAAAGGCTATACCACTGCATAGTCGCCTCGAATTACCCGATGCCTGACCGTGGCGAGCACGATGAGGGAGCGGCATCCGACCCCTTCTGATTGGCACGTCATGACGAACGACATCACGTTCAGCATCACCACCACCCGTTTCGACGAGGACTACGCCCCGGCGGAGAACTCGCGCGTGACGACGAACTTCGCCAACCTCGCGCGCGGCGCGGGGCGTCGTCGGAACCTCCAGGGCGCCCTGTCGATGATGGATCGCCGCGTCAACGAATTGCTGTCCGCCGAGGCGAGGTACCGCCTCGAGCTCGACATCGTGTCGGTGCAGCTGCAGTTCTCCGACGGCGCCGACGAGCAGTTCCCCGTGATCGAGGTTCTCGACGTGCAGATCCTCGACACCGAGACCGGCGAGCGCCACCCGGGCATCGTCGGCAACAACTTCTCGTCGTACCTGCGCGACTACGACTTCAGCATCGTCCTGCCGGCGGCCAAGGCCGCCGCCGGGACGTTCACGGTGCCCGAGGACTTCGGCGACCTGCACGGCAAGCTCTTCCGGCACTTCCTCGACTCGGAGGTCTACCGCGAGCGCTTCCCGCAGTCGCCGGTCATCTGCATCAGCGTGTCCACCAGCCGCACGTACCACCGCACCGGCGTCGTGCACCCCGTCCTCGGCGTCGAGTACGAGCAGGACGCGTTCTCGCTCACCGACGAGTACTTCGCCAAGATGGGTCTCCAGGTGCGGTACTTCATGCCGCGCGGCAGCGTCGCCCCCCTCGCGTTCTACTTCCGTGGTGACCTCCTCGCGGACTACACCGACCTGCAGCTGGCCGGCACGATCGCCACGATGGAGACGTTCCAGAAGATCTACCGTCCCGAGATCTACAACGCCGTCGCCGCCGCGGGTGAGGTGTACCGCCCGAGTCTCGATCAGGCGGAGTTCGTGCGCACCGGCATCGAGTACGACCGCGAGGAGCGCAGTCAGCTCGCCGTGGTGCAGGGGCGCTACGCCGAGGAGCACTTCGTGAAGCCGCACCGCGCCGCTCTCGATGCGTGGTCCGCGAATGTCGGGGCGGTGCTGCGATGACCTCGACGCTTCTTCCCACCGCGCTCGTCGGCAGCCTCCCGAAACCCGCGTGGCTCGCCCGGCCCGAGGTCCTCTGGGCTCCGTGGGAGCTCGAGGGCGACGAACTCGTCGAGGGCCGGCACGACGCGCTCCGCGCCGCCGTCCACGAACAGGAGCGTCGCGGCCTCGACATCATCAGCGACGGCGAGCAGACCCGCCAGCACTTCGTCACGACGTTCATCGAGCATCTCGACGGTGTCGACTTCGAGAACCGCGAGACCGTCCGCATCCGCAACCGCTACGACGCGAGCGTGCCCACGGTCGTCGGAGCGGTGAGTCGTCGACAGCCCGTGTTCGTTCAGGATGCCGCGTTCCTCCGCGCCCAGACCGACCGGCCCATCAAGTGGGCCCTTCCCGGACCCATGACGATGATCGACACCCTCTCCGACCGCCACTACCGCAGCCGCGAGAAGCTCGCGTGGGAGTTCGCGACCATCCTGAACCAGGAGGCGCGAGAGCTCGAAGCGGCGGGGGTCGATGTCATCCAGTTCGACGAGCCGGCGTTCAACGTGTTCTTCGACGAGATGAAGGACTGGGGCGTGGCGGCTCTCGAGCGCGCCGCCGAGGGGCTGCGGGCCGAGACGGTCGTGCACATCTGCTACGGCTACGGCATCAAGGCGAACAACGACTGGAAGGCGACGCTCGGGTCCGAGTGGCGTCAGTACGAGGAGTCGTTCCCCCTCCTGCAGCGGTCGACGATCGATGCGGTCTCACTCGAGAGCCACCACTCCCGCGTGCCGATCGACCTCATCGAGCTCATCCGCGGCAAGAAGGTCATGCTCGGTGCCATCGACGTCTCGACCGAGTCGATCGAGACGCCCGAAGAGGTCGCCGAGACCCTGCGCCGTGCCCTGCAGTTCGTCGACGCCGACAAACTCATCCCCTCGACCAACTGCGGCATGGCACCGCTTCCCCGTCGGGTGGCGCTCGAGAAGATGAGCGCGCTGGCGGCCGGCGCCGCGATCGTCCGCGACGAGGTGTCGTCGCCGGCGTTGGTCTGACGCGCGAAGCGGGACGGCGGGGGGCCGGGGACGAGCGGCGGAGGGATGCCGGGTCCCCGGCCCTCCGCTCGTCCCCGGCCCCCCGCTCGTCCCGGGCCCTCCGCTCGTCACGCGGACGGCCCCGGGTGAGGGGAACGGTAGGGCGGGTGGGACTTGAACCCACGATCGTCGGGTTATGAGCCCGCTGCCTTGACCAGCTTGGCCACCGCCCCCAGCGACGACGAGCCTACCGGCATCCGGTCTCCGTCGCCGACGACCCGAGCGAGACCGCACGTTCGGCGCGAGATCGCCGGTTGTTGCGCGAAGACGTCGGGTGTTCTCGACACGGTCGTGTGATCTCGGGAGGCCCCGGCGCCCCAGCGCCGCGTCGCCGACCCGCGTCAGTGGACGCGCGGCTGCTTCGGTTTGCCGTCGGCGGTCACCTGCGGGTGGTGCTTCGTCAGCTGGATCACGCCCCAGGTGGCGATCGCGCCCGCGATGACGAAGCCGATCAGAGCCCACACGGGAGCCGTCGAGGCCTCGCCGAGCACGAGCAGACCGATGAGCACGGCCACGATCGGGTCGATCACGGTGAGGCCGGCGATCACCAGATCGGGCGGGCCGACCGAGTACGCCGTCTGCACGAAGTACGCGCCCACAGCCACGGCGGCGAGCAGGGCGACGAGGCAGAGCAGGGTCAGCCACTCGAAGTTGCCGGCCTGCGCCCGGCTGATGACGACCTTGGCGAGGGTCGCCACGAACCCGTAGATGACGCCCGCGGCCATGATGTAGAACAGCGCCTGCGCCTTGCGCCGCACGAGCACCCAGAAGACGCCGAACACGATCACGACGACGGCGAGGATGCCGAGGATGATCCACAGCTCGCGTTCGGTCACGACGTGCTCGGTCGCGAAGAACGCCGCGATCGTCACGAAGATGAAGATCCCGCCGACGCACGCGGCGATCGCGATGAGCGACTGGCGGGTCGGCTTGTGGCGGGTGACACGGGCGTTCAGCACCGTGGTGATGACGAGGGCGATCGCCCCCAGGGGCTGCACGAGGATCAGCGGGGCGACGGAGAGCGCCGCCAGCTGGCACACGATCGCCAGGCCCAGCATCAGGGTGCCCGCCACCCACGACGGGCGCGTCAGGAGCGACGTGAGCTGCTTGCGGGAGAGTCCGCCGGTGGTCTTCCCCGAGAGGCGTTCGACTTTCTGGACTCCGCGGTGCTGGTACTGCGCGCCGAACGACATGAACACCGCGCCGAGGAGGGCGAGCGGGATGCCGAGGAGGATACGGGGGTCGCGGAAGACACCGACGAGTTGGTCGATTCCGTCGCTGAGGGAGACATCGAGCGGGATCACCCTCCGACGATAGCCGCCCGCTCGCTGGATAGGCTGGTGACGTGGCCGTTCTCCCGATTCGCATCATGGGTGATCCCGTGCTGCACGCTCCCGCCGCCCGCGTCGACGAGATCACCGACGAGGTGCGCACCCTCGTCGCCGACATGTTCGAGACGATGGACGCCGCCCCGGGCGTGGGTCTCGCCGCGCCCCAGGTCGGTGTGGGACTGCGCATCTTCACCTACACGTACGAGGACGACGAGGGTCTCCCGTGGCGCGGCGTCGTCATCAATCCCGAGCTCTGGATCCGTCCTCTCGAGCCGGGCTACCCCGACCCCGACGACGAGTCCGAGGGCTGCCTCTCCTTCCCGGGCGAGCGCTTCCCGTTGCGTCGGTCCGACGCCGCGCTGCTCACCGGCGTCGATCTCGACGGGCAACCCGTCCGTGTCGAGGTGACGGGCTGGCGGGCGCGCATCCTCCAGCACGAGTTCGATCACCTTGACGGCATCCTGTACATCGACCGCCTCGACGACGAGGACGCTCGTGTCGTCGCGAAGATCGCGAAGAAGCGCAAGTGGGGCAAGCCCGGTGCGTCCTGGATGCCGGGAGTCGACGACATCGACGCGTGATGCCGGCGCGCGGGGCGTCGTGCTCCGAGTGCAGACGTCGAGGCCCGCTCGATGTCGAGCGGTGCCGATGACGCGCGAGCCCGGTCTCGCGGGACCGGCGCGGCAGGGGTGTGGCAGCGGGTCAGCGGCCGGTCCCCTGAGGTTGAAGCGAAGGGTGAGGCGACGCCGCTGAAGGTTCCCGCGCGTCGTCGCCGTGCGGTGCGTAACCGCCGGTATCGCCATCGTCTCCCCTCGGGCGGGGATCATCGGGGCGTCCGTGCGGGCGTGTGCACATGCGCAACGGTTGTCGTCGACGCTGCCGAGCGACACGACCTGATCGCCTCACGAAGGAAGACGCCCCATGACCACGCACCCCTCGGGCACGACGCCCGTCTCGCCCGTCGGCCGCAGGGCCGTCCTCACCGCCGCAGCATGGTCCGTGCCGGCGGTGTCGCTCACGGTCGCGACGCCGGCGCACGCCGCGACCTCGGGCGAAGCCACCTCGGCGACCCTCGCGCAGCGTCGCGTGCAGCCCGGTGACACCACCACGCTGACGGTCCGCGTCGTCGACGCTCAGGGCGCCGCGGTCTCGGGCCGCGCCGTCGCCCTGACGTCCAGCGACCCCGGCGTGACCGCGACGCCCTCGACGGGAGCCACCGACGCCCAGGGGATCTTCACGGCGACCATCGCTGTCGCGACCGGCGTGGCTCAGGGCGACTACGTCATCTCCGCCTCGAACAGCAGCGGAACCACCTCGACGACGATCTCGGTGGCGGGAGCCCTTCTGCTGACGCTGGCGACGACGCGGATGCGCTCCGACCGGAGCGTGAACGCGACGGTGCGACTGCTCGACGACCAGGCGAGGCCGGTGTCGGGCGCGGTGCTCACGTTCGAGGGCAGCGGCCCGATCGGCTTCAAGGACGACTCTGGCCGCACCGATGCCCAGGGCACCGCGGCGAATGTGCTCAAGGGGGACGGTCCCGGACAACCCGGACAGTGGACCGTCAGTACGGCCACCGCTGATGGGCTGGAGGATGCGGTCTCCGTGACGGTCGTCGATGCCCTCGAACTGTCGATCGCCACCCGTCAGCTCGAGCAGGGCGGCACGGCGCGAGCCACCGTGGCCTCGTACAACGCCGCCGCCAATCCGCGCGCGAAACGTTCTGTCACGATCTCGGTGACCGAGGTCAACGAGGACGGAGACGCCGTGGCCTCTTCGCAGATCAAGTACCCCTCGACGGTGACGACCGGGACGGATGGCCAGGTGACCGTCGATCTCGTCGCCAAGAAGTCTGCCCGCCCCCAGACGTACACCGTCACCGCCACGGCCGGCACCGACCGCGCGACAGCGACCTTCGCGGTGCTGGTGCCGGTCGTTCCGGTCGTCATGACGGTGTCCCCCGGCGTCGTGCCGTGGGGTGGGACGAGCCAGGTCACGGTGACGGCGACGAACGCCGATCGCACCCCCGCCGCGGGTGCCGCGGTGACGCTCTCGTCGCCCTCGAGCGACGTCACCCTGTCGCCCCTGTCGGGCACCACCGACGACCACGGCGTGTTCACCGCTGTGGCCACCGTGTCGTCGGCGCCATCGGCCTCGGGGAGGCGAAAGGTGACGGCCACGGCCGGCGCCGACACCGCCGCAGCCGAGGTGTGGATCGATGCCATCCGCCAGCGCGTCTCCCTTCCGCCCCGTCCGGCGAAGGTCGTGCTCACGGGCTCGACCCTTTGGGTACTCGACCCGGTCGCCGGAGTCCTCAAGGCTGTCGACACCTCGACCAACACGCTCACCCGCACCGTCACTCTGCCGTCGACGTGCTTCTCGATGGGCGCCGCCTCCGAGAGCAACGCGACCCGGTTGTACCTGTTCCCCGAGGACGGACGCGTCTTCGTGTACGACATCGCGGCGAACGCGATCGTCGCCACCCTCATGCGGCCCAACGGAGGGCACGAGATCATCCAGATCTCCGCCCACGACAGCGCCGGACGCGTCTACGCGGCGGCTCCCCGAGACGGGGTCGTGATGGTGATCGACACCGCCGCGGACACCCTGCTCGCCGAGGTGAGCGGTATCTGGCCGCTGGCCGTCGTCGGCGGCCGCGGCGCCTACGCCGATCGGTTCTACTTCGTCGACGGCGATGGCATCCTCCATTGCGTGCAGACGTCGGACCACACGGAGGTCTGGAAGCTCGATCTGCACGTGAGCATCGATGCGAGTGCGCTCATGGCGGTGTCGACCAACGGGGAACGCGCGTTCGTCGCGACGAGCGGGGCCGTCACCGTCGTGGACCTCGTCGCGTCGGCGGTACTCGCACGGATTCCGATCCGGGGCGAGGAGGCGGCAGGCATCGACAGGACTCCCGACGGCACGCGCGTCCTCGTGCTCACCAAGACGCCGGACACCATCACGGCGGTCTCGACGAGCACGAACAAGGTGGTCGCGGCCTGGAACCCGGGTCCGAGCGCGCTCTCTCTCGCCGTCCTGTCCGACACGACCGCATACACGGGCGACTACGACATCGACAAGCCGGGCGTCAGCATCATCGACATCCGCTGACCCATGGTGGTCGTCGTGCTCGGGTCCGCCCGGTGCACGACGACCACCGGTCGGGACACGCGCACCGCGGTCCGTCAGCCCCGGAACGGGTGAAGCCCGCAGAGAGTTTCGCGCGCGCGGTGCCCCCGCACGCTCATCAGGGTGCGTCCAGCGGCCGACCGGGGATCGCGGGTCCTCGTCGTGGACACGGCTCTCCGATCCGCCAGGGTCCGCCCGTCAGCCCTCGATGATGTTCGGGGCGAAGCGACAGTAGTAGTCGGTGATCGGCCCGTCGGACTCGCGGATGCCGACGCCGTACGCCTCGTCGTTCACGACCCACGAACCCAGCACCGGGTGGTTGCTGCCGTTCGACCCGGGGAAGTCGGGGAGCTCGTGGTACTGCTGCCACACGCGCTCGCGCCCGGTCCCTTCGCGGCGGTACTCCTGCCCGTTCGTGATCACGCTGCCGTCGGCGCGGTGGACCCGGATGCCGTCGCCCTCGCGCCCGAAGACGGGTTTGACGACGTAGTCGGTCATCGCGTTCGGTCCGTCGGCGTATGCGGGCAGGAGATTGGGGTGGTCCGGGAACAGGCGCCAGAGCGCGACGAGCAGCAGCTTGTTCGACAGGAACATCTTCCACGCCGGCTCGTACCAGCGCCCGAACAGACCGCGCCCGGCGATGAGCAGGGCCCCGAACTCCTGGTCGCCGACGACGCGGTCGTCCCCCGAGACGATGTCCTCCCAGGGATAGAGCTTGAAGAGGTTGCGGATCACCGGGTACTGCGTCTCGGGGGCATCCCCCGGCAGCGCGTTGACGCTCCGCGACGAGCCCCACGGCTCGGGAACGCCGACGAACTGCCGCGCACCGTGGTGCCAGCCGATGTCCTTCATCTCGATGCCGGTGTGCTCCCAGCCGGCTTCGCCCGCGAGGTCGCGCATGTAGGCGACGGTGTCCCAGTCCTCGCCGTAGATGTCGGCATCCGAGTGGGCGACGAAGAGGCGCCCACCCTCCCCCTCGCTCAACGAGCGGTGCAGAAGGACCCGCCAGCGTTCGACGAGGGCTTCGTGCAGCCCGTTCCACTGGTCGGTGTCAGCGGGCAGGGCTCCGCTCTTGATGCGGTCCTGCAGCCAGAACCACTGGGTGAGCGACGCTTCGATCAGTCCGGTGGGAGTGTCCGCGTTGTACTCCAGCATCTTCGCCGGGGAGCCGTCGCCGGCATACGCGAGGTCGAAGCGCGCGTAGACGTCGGGCTCGTCCTGCTCGAGGGACCACTGCGCGAACTCGAACGCCTGCGGGGTCAGCCCGAGGTGACCGAGTTCTCCGGATGCCAGGTAGGTCGCGGCCTCGCGACACATCCGGTGCAGCTCCTCGGTCTGCGTCTCGAGCGCCTCGACCTCGGGGAGGGTGAAGACGTACGCTGCGCCGTCGTTCCAGTACTCGACGGCGGAGCCGTCGTCGCGGAGCGAGCGCGAGTAGATGAGCCCCGACTGCATGATTGTGCGCTCCCAGTCGGGCCGGGGCGCCAATTCGATCCGGCGCATCAGCCGCCGTGGCTTCCGTCGGATCCCGATCCGCCGAAACCGCCGCGCGAGACGCTCGCGCCGTCACCCGAGATGCCCTTCGCGGCGGTCTTCCCGCCGGGCAGGGTGTCGACGCCGCCGGAGGCGCGATCGCCGACAGCCGGCACTTTGCGACTGCTCGACCCCAGGGGCAGGTAGTACCAGTGGGCGCTGCCGCCGTGGTTGTTGCAGTCGTCGTCGGGCAGTCGCTTCTCGGTGGCGTTGTCGCGGCAGATCTGCGCGTAGTCCTCCGAGACGTTCGTGCCCTGCCCGCACCCGGTGAGGGTGGCGGCGAGGGCGGCGACGACACCGATCGTCACGGTGCGTGACGCGCGGCGGCGGGCGGCGACGGGCATCGGCTCTCCTGGGATGAGCGGGGTGGAGGGGACAACCAGATGCTCTCACATGCCGTGTGCACCGGCGCCGTATCCATGCGGCGTTCCGGGGACGAGTCCTCAGACCGCGAAGCTGTGGAGATGGAGGTCGTCGCTGAGTCTCTCGCTCGCGATGCGCCCCCGCACGCTCGTGCCCTGGTCGTCGAGCGGCGGGCTGACGACCGCGCCTCCGAGGCGACCGGGCGCCGACAGGACCAGGGCTCCCGAGACGCTCGACTTCGCGGGAACGCCGACCGCTCGCATCCAGCGGCCGGAGCCGTCGTACACCCCGCACGTCGCCATGACCGAGACCACGTCTCGTGCCACGCGCTCGGGGACCACCCGGTCGCCCGTGCGCGGGTTGACGCCGCCGAGCGCGAGCGTCGCCCCCATGACGGCCAGGGTCTCGGCATCCACGAGTGTCGCGCAGGCGCGGGCGTAGACCGCGACGGCGTCGTCGGCGGAGACCGCGAGCGTGCCCTCGGCGCGCATGAGATGCGCGAGGGCGTGATTGCGGTCGCCGAGCAGGTGCTCGTTGTGCGCGACATCCTCGTCGAGGTCGAGCTCGCGACCGGCGAATGCGGCGAGCCCCCGCGCGATGCGGGCGCTGCGCTCGCGGGGTCCTCCGCCGTCGACCAGCGACGCGGTGAGCAGCGCACCCGCGTTGACCATCGGATTCGGCGGGCGTCCCGTTCCGCTCTCGAGCTTGATCGCGTCGAACGACTCTCCCGTGGGCTCGATGCCCACCCGATCGAGGGCCTCGCCCTCGGTGTCGAGCAGCGCGAGCGCGAACAGGAACGGTTTCACCGCGGACTGGATGCTGAATGCCACCTCCGCGTCGGTACTCCGGCGCACGCTGCCGTCGGGCAGCGAGAGGGCGATCGCGCAGAGATCGGGATCGGCTGTCGCCAGCTGGGGGATGCTGTCGTCGACCTCGCCCTCGCGTTCGTCGAGCAGGCTCTCGCGCAGGTCATCGAGGTCGTACCGGTGGGGATCGTGTGCGGGGGTCACGGTCCCAGCCTCGCAGTCTTCGCGTCCGGGCGGGCCGTCACAGCAGCCCGCGAGCGGTCAGCTCGGCCCGCAGGATCGGCGTCAGACGCTCCGCGTACGCGGGCGTGATGTGGTTCTCGTCGTAGCGGACCGGTGTGTCCCCGGCGAACGCGGGGCAGACCCGGTCGACACACGTGAACGGCAGGGCGCTGATCGCCGCGTCTCCGGTGGTCGCCGCGCGCGCTTCGATCGCGCCCTCCATGTCGGTCCAGACGTCGTCGACGGCGGCGAGACACGCTCCCGGCCCCGTCACGCTCGAGAGGCAGCGGCCGAGATCGGCGCCGTGCGGCGGGGGCGACAGGTAGACCGTTCGTCCCGCCGGTGCCCACCCCGTGACCTCGGAGGCGACAGCGGATGCCAGCTCCCCGGCGTCGAGGTCGCGTCCGTCGACCGTGCGGGCGAGGGTGAAGGCGTTCGAGACGACGAGCAGATCGGCCGGAGCCGCCGCGATGAGGGCGGCGACGTCGCTCTTGCGCTGCGCGCAGGTCGCCGTGACCGCGGGATCCCGGCTCTCGACGAGGACGTCGGTGAAGCGGCATCCGTACATCCCCACCGTGGTGACGCGCCACTGACCCCCGCTGTCTTCGGCGAGCTTCGCGAACGTGGGGGCGTAGGCCATCGCGCTCGAGTCCCCGACGAGGTAGAGGTGCCGCGGGGCGTCCGCGCTCCCCCAGGTGCAGCGGCCGATCTCGGGAAGGGGGTCGGGGGTGAAGCAGTCGTGGGCGCGGTTGGCGGCGGAGGACTCGCGCATCGCGTCGTCCAGGGACGGATGCAGCTCGGGCCAGGCCGACGCCGTGGTCGCGGCGGCGAGATCGGCTTGCAGCGTGCCGAGCGGATCCGCGCCGTCGTCCGGGGCGGCGACCGCGACGGGGGCGGGAGCGCTCGGGAGCGTGGGGGCCCCGTAGGCCACGAAGACCGCCAGCACCGTCGCGCCCGCGCCGATGACGAGGCTCGCGGCGGCGACCCCCATGCGCGGCCCGTAGCGGGCGCGCCAGTCGGCCCAGGCCGGGCCGCGCGAGGAAGACGGAGCGGCCGGCTGTGCGGGAGGAGCAGGGGCGGACGCCGGGAGCGCGGGCGAGAGGGATCCTGCCGGTCTGACGGACGGAATCACGGGTCGGGAGGCTCCGGAGACACCGGGTGCGGGGTCCGACCGGGCCGGCGCGAGGGGGCGCGAGCCCGGGTAGTACCGCTGTCCGGGCACCCACCCGGCGGGCCGCGAGGCCAGGGCGGAGGGACGGGGAAGCGGCGCGGACTCACGCTGCGGGGCGGGGGTCGACGACCTGGTCTGCGTCGGGGCCGTGCGTGCGAGCGGCGCGGCCGCGGACGTCTCCGGCGCGGGTGCCGATGCCTCCGATGCGGAGAGGGCGCCGTCGTTCCGCGACAGCCACGGTGACCGATGCACGGGCTGCTCCACGCCGAGGTACGTCGCGACGGTCAGGACGACGAGGATCAGCACGGTGATCGGCATGGCTGCCGGCGCCGGAGGCAGGAGCGCGCCGGCGAAGACGATGACCGGCAGGTGCCAGAGGTAGAGGGAGTACGAGACGTCGCCGACGGCCACGGCGAGGGGGTTCGTCACGACGAACAGGTGCCGGTGCCGCGGGTCTCCCGCGATCCCCCCGGCGATCACGAGCGCCGCCCCGGCGACAGGGAGGGCCGCCCACGGAGCGGGGAACGGCTCACCGGGGTCGACCACGAGGAACGAGGCGGCCACGACGCCCAGGCCGACCCACATCGACAGGATGCGGACCGCAGCGGGAAGGCGACCCAGGACGGGCGCGAGGCAGGCCAGGGCGGCCCCGACGCCGAGCTCCCCCGCACGGGTGAACGTCGAGAAGTACGCCATCGACGGGTCGCTCGCCGTCTGGATCCACGCGACGGTTCCGGATGCCACGACGACGAGCACCGCGACCGAACCGACCGCCGTACGGCCCGCGCGTCCGCGTCGGGCGAGGGCGGGAACGAGCGCGACCGAGAGCAGGACGATCAGCGGCCAGCCCAGGGAGAACTGCTCCTCCACCGACAGCGACCAGAAGTGCTGCAGCGGGGACACGTCGATGTGGGAGAAGTAGTCGCGCCCTTCGAGGGCGAACCGCCAGTTCGAGACCAGTCCCCCGGCCGCGAGCGCGTCGCCGAGAAGGGCCTCGGCCCGGACGCCGGGGAAGACGAGGAACCCGGCGCCGACGACCGCGGCGAGGACGAGCAGCGCCGCGGGGAGGAGCCGGCGGACGCGGCGCGCGAAGAAGCGGCGGAGGTGCACCGTGCCGGTGGACTCCAGATCGCGGAGCAGGATGCCGGTGACCAGGAAGCCCGAGAGGACGAAGAACACGTCGACGCCGACGAACCCGCCCCGCGGCCAGCCCGTCAGATGGGTCGTCACCACCGCGAGGACGGCGAGGGCGCGGAGTCCCTGGAGGTCGCGGCGCACGCGCGGTGTCGCAGCGTGCACGGGCGGCGTCCTCTCCGGCCGCGTGAGTCGGCCGGAGCGAGTCTAATGGAACCGCTCCCATGGGCGGGGACACGGGTCCGGGGAGCAGCTCTCCCGTAGTCGTTGCCGGGAAAAAGGTAAGGCCCGGGGTGGAAGCCCGGGCCTAGGTTGAGAGTCACGCTAGATGGGCGTGGACTTCTCGCTCCCCGGCTTGGACTCGAACCAAGAACCTATCGGTTAACAGCCGATTGCTCTGCCAATTGAGCTACCGAGGATCATGCGCGCCTTGCGGCGGGCAACCACACGATACTAACAGCACCGCGGCGCAGTCGAAAAATCAGGCCGTCGAAACGCGCCGGTCGGGCGCGCCGCCCGGGGTCCACTGCAGGTCCTCGGCTCCGTGACCGAGCGCGACGGCGTGTCCCCCGTGCAGCACGAGCACGTCGGCATCCAGATCCGTCGGCGCATCGGCGTCGTTCGTGACCACCAGCGTGGCCATGCCGCGCTCATCGCGTCGGCGCACGATCGACGCGCGCGCCGCGGCGCGGACCTCGACGTCGAGGTTGGCGTAGAGGTCGTCCGCAACGAACAGTCGCGGCTCGAGCACGAAGGCCCGGGCGAGGGCCACGCGCTGCCGCATGCCGGCGCTGAGCTCGTACGGGTACTTCGGCGCCGTGCCGAGGGGAAGTTCCATCTCGTCGAGCAGGGTTGCGACCCGGACCGCGAGCGCGCGGTTGTTCACGCGGCGATCGCGACTCGTGATGGGCTCGGCGATCACGTCCTGGACGGTCAGGCGTGACGGCAGCGAGGCGCCGGCACCCTGCGGGAGGTACCCCGTGTGGAACGTCCATTCACGATGCGCTCGCCCGGGGCGCCGCGCGGAGATCCCGTGGACGTACGCCTCTCCCCCGACGACGCTCAGTCCGTCGTCGGGTCGGCCCGCGAGCATCGACACCAGGGAGGTCTTGCCCGAGCCCGTCGCCCCTCTCACCACGAGGGTCTCGGCGAACGGCAGCGTCAGGGTGATGCCGTCGATCACGCGGACGCCGTTGCGGGCGAGCGAGAGATCGTCGGCGCGGATGGCGACGTCGGTGTCGAGTGTCCGGGGCATTCCCCCATCCTCCCCTGAAGAGCCGTGCGTGCGCATCGGGCTTCCCTCCCGACACGCCGGTGCGGTAGCGCCTCGCCGGGAATGCCCGTCAGGAGGCGATGAGACGCTGGCGATCGGCCTCGAGGTCACGCAGGCGGAGCCCGAGTCGGCGTCCCTCGTCGGTGTCGGCCGGGACGCGCTGCACCTCGCGCAGCAGCTCGGCCTTCTGCCGCTCGAGTTCGCGGACGAGCAGGCGCCGGGAGAGATCGTTCGCCGCGACGACCGCCCCCTCTTCGGTGCGCGCCGGGAACTCGGCCGTGAGCAACTCCGCGGCCAGGGAGCGGAACGGCTCGCGGACCGCCTCGACGGCCGTGACGGCCCAGCCGGGTTGGGAAAGATCCGTGGATGCCAAGGTGCTCCGCACCGCTTCGAGGGCGGGGTGGCCGAACGGCGTCTGCAACGCGCGCAGGAACAGCTCGGGCTCGATCCGGTGCCCGTACTGGAGGAACGCCATCATCGCGCCGCGCTCGAGAGCGACGTCGCGGGTGTTGGGCAGAGACGCCATCGTCACGGCCACCGCGACAGGGGCCGCATCGGCCTCGCGCGTCGACTCGCGCTTCTCGGCCCGGTCGGCCCCGCGCGCCGCGCGCTCCACCGCGGCCTGGACTTCGGGCATGTCGAGACCGAGTCGCCGGGCCAGCACGCGGACGTACCCGGGTCGCAGAGCGGGATCGCGGATGTCGGCGACGATCGGGGCCGCGGCCCGGAGCGCCCCGGCGCGCCCCTCGACGCTGCCGAGGTCGAAGTCCTTCAGGCGCTGGTCGATGACGAACTCGAACATCGGCGCCTTGTTGTCCATGAGCGCTCGCACGGCACCGTCACCGCGCTGGAGGCGCAGATCGCACGGGTCGAGGCCCTCGGGGGCGACGGCGACGTACGTCTGGGCGGCGAAACGCTTCTCGTCGGCGAAGGCGCGCAGCGCCGCCTTCTGGCCCGCGGCATCCGGATCGAAGGTGAAGACGACCTCACCTGAGGAGCTGTCGTCTCCCATGACGCGGCGGAGCACCGTGATGTGGTCGCTGCCGAACGCGGTGCCGCACGACGCGATCGCCGTGGTCACTCCGGCGAGGTGGCACGCCATCACGTCGGTGTAGCCCTCGACGACCACGACCCGGTGCGAGCGCGAGATGTCGCGCTTGGCGAGGTCGAGGCCGTACAGCACCTGCGCCTTCTTGTAGATCGGCGTCTCGGGGGTGTTGAGGTACTTCGGGCCCTGGTCGTCGTCGTAGAGCTTGCGTGCCCCGAAGCCGATGACCTGGCCGGTGACGTCGCGGATCGGCCAGACGAGGCGTCCGCGGAACCGGTCGTAGACCCCGCGCTGTCCCTGCGACACGAGTCCCGCCTGCAGCAGTTCGTCGCGCGAGAACTTCTGCCCGAGGAGGTGGTCCATGAGGTGCGACCACCCCTTGGGCGCGTAGCCGACGCCGAAGTGCGCCGCGGCGCCCGCGTCGAAGCCGCGGTCGCCCAGGAAGCGTCGTCCTGTCTCGGCCTCGGGGGTCATGAGCTGCGCGCGGAAGTACTCGGCGGCCGCCGCGTTGGCGGCGTACAGGCGCGAGCGGCCCGTGGTCTCGGGCGCGGGGCCGCCGTCTTCGTAGTGGAGGGTGTAGCCGACGCGCGCGGCCATCCGCTCGACGGCCTCGGTGAACGAGACGTGGTCCATCGCCCGGAGGAACGAGTAGACGTCGCCCGATTCGCCGCACCCGAAGCAGTGGTAGTACCCGACCTGCGGCCGGACGTGGAAGCTGGGGCTGCGTTCGTCGTGGAACGGGCAAAGCCCCTTCATCGATCCGACGCCGGCGGACTTCAGCGCGACGCGTTCACCGACGACGTCGGCGATGTTGACCCGCGCTTTGACCTCGTCGATGTCGGACTGGCGGATGCGGGCCATCAGGCATCCGCCCCGCGGGGCGCACGTGATCCGGGGGCCCAGACGCCGAGCTCGGCGGCATCCACCTGTCCCACCAGACGGTTGTGCCAGGCGATCGCGAGTTGGTCGGTCAGGCTCGCGACCTGGTCGACGACGACCCGGCGGCGGGCGGTGTCGTCCTCTGCGACGGCGAAATCGGGGGCGTGCAGCGCGTCGAGGGCTCCCGGGTTCTCCCAGAGGGCGGATGCCAGGCGCTTGAGGACGTGCCGTTGCTCGCGATACAGCACCTTGCGGCCGTCGATCGAGACCACGGTCGCACCGATGATGCCCTTCAGCACGGCCATCTCGGTCTCGACCTCGGCGGGGACGATGACGCGCGCGCGGTAGCGCGTGAGCTCGTCGGCCGGGTACGCCTCGCGGGTGGCCGCGGTCGCCGCGCGCGCGAAGCGTCCGATGAGGTCGGAGGTGAGGTTCTTGAGCCGCGCGAGAGCGGGGCGCGTGCCGTCGAAGGAGTGGATCCACTCGGGCATGGCCATGAGCCGGTCGAGCCCCTGCGCGAGGTCGTCGCGGACGAAGTCGTAGCCGACCCAGCGCTGGATCGCGTCGAGCAGCCCCTCGCGTCCGACCCGGGATGCCAGACGGGCGGGGTCGACGTAACGGTTGACGACGGCGTCTTCGAAGTCGTGGACCGAGTAGGCGATGTCGTCGGAGAGGTCCATGACCTCGGCCTCGATGCAGCGCTGCCGCGCGGGCGCTCCCCCGCGCATCCAGTGGAATACCGGCTCGTCGTCGGGGTACACGCCGAACTTGAGGCGCCCGCCCGGGTCGGGGACGGGTTCGTCGACCGTCCACGGGTACTTGCACGTGGCGTCGAGGCTGGCGCGCGTCAGATTGAGTCCGAATGGTTCGCCGTCGGCACCGAACACCTTGGGCTCGAGGCGCGTGAGGATGCGCAGGGTCTGCGCGTTGCCCTCGAAGCCGCCGATGTCGGATGCCCAGTCGTTCAGCGCCCGCTCGCCGTTGTGGCCGAAGGGCGGGTGGCCGAGATCGTGGCTCAGGCACGCCGTGTCGACGACATCGGGTGAGAGCTGCAGGGCCGTCGCGAGCTCGCGTCCGACCTGGGCGACCTCGAGCGAATGCGTGAGGCGGTTGCGCGCGAAGTCGGCCGGGCTCGCCGGGCTCAGCACCTGCGTCTTCGCGGCGAGGCGGCGCAGGGCGGCGGAGTGCAGCACGCGAGCGCGGTCGCGGGCGAAATCGTCGCGCTGCGAGCGGTGCTTCTCTTCGTGGAACCGGGCGGCATCGGCATCCGCGTACCCGAGCGGGCGGGCGGACGCCACCGTCACCTCAGCCGCCACTGTGGTGCAACTCCGCTTCGGCGAGCTCGCGACCGGCGGCGTCGCCGATCTCGTGCGAGTCGAGCCACCGGTCGGGTAGCGCCGGGCGCTTCGGCGTTCCGGCGCGCCCGCGCTGACCCTCGGCGGAGGCTCCCGGGTAGGGCGCGTCGAGCTCCATCGTGGCCAGCAGTTCGTCGATCTCGTCGAGGGTCGACGCCGTGGCGAGGCTCGCGCGCAGCTCTCCGCCGACCGGGTAACCCTTGAAGTACCAGGCGACGTGCTTGCGGATGTCTCGGCATCCACGGCCCTCGTCTTCGAAGAACTCGACGAGGAGTTCGGCGTGGCGGCGGAAGGCGTTCGCGACGAAGCCCAGCGTGGCGTCGACGGGCTCGCCGTGGGCGGCTCCGGGCTCGCCGAGTGCGCGGGCCAGGTCGCCGAAGAGCCACGGGCGGCCGAGGCAGCCGCGCCCCACCACGACACCGTCGCAGCCGGTCTCGGCCATCATGCGCGCGGCGTCGTCGGCCGACCAGATGTCGCCGTTGCCGAGGACGGGAACGCTCGTGACGGTCTCTTTGAGCTTCGTGATCGCCGACCAGTCGGCGTGGCCCGAGTAGAACTCGCTCGCGGTGCGCGCGTGCAGGGCGATGGATGCCACACCCGCCCCCTCGGCGATCCGGCCGGCCTCGAGGTAGGTGAGGTGGTCGGCGTCGATGCCCTTGCGCATCTTGATCGTGAGGGGCTTGTCGCCCGCGGCGCGGACGGCCCGCTCGACGATCTCGCGGAACAGGGTGGTCTTCCAGGGCAGCGCGGCTCCTCCGCCGCGGCGGGTGACCTTGGGGACGGGGCAGCCGAAGTTGAGGTCGATGTGGTCGGCGTGGTCTTCGTCGACGATGATGCGCACGGCCGCCTCGACCGTCGCCGGGTCGACGCCGTACAGCTGGATCGAGCGCGGAGTCTCGGACTCGTGGTGGCGGATGAGCCGCATGGTCGTGTCGTTGCGCTCGACGAGGGCGCGCGTCGTGATCATCTCGCTCACGTACAGCCCGGCACCGTATTCGCGACACAGGCGACGGAACGCCGTGTTCGTGATGCCGGCCATCGGAGCGAGGACGACGGGAGCGTCGAGCTCGATGTTGCCGATGCGGAGCGTCCGCGCCGGAGCCAATGCCGTGTTCACTGTCTCATTCTCCCAGAGGTCGTGCGACAGCGGTGCCCGCGCCGGCGCGAGCCGGGAGCGGACACCGCTGTGGAGGGGAAGTCAGGCGTCGGCGGTCGCGGATGCCTCGCGGCGCTCGCCCCACACCTGGCGGGCGATCTGCGAGAACGCCTCGACCGGCTGCGCCCCGCTCACGCCGTACTTGCCGTCGATCACGAAGAACGGCACGCCGGTGATCCCGAACTGCTGCGCCTGCTCCTGGTCGGCACGGACAGCGGCCCGGTAGCGCTGCGACGCGAGCGCCTCGCGGGCGGCATCCTCGTCGAGACCCACCTCGACGGCCAGGGCGACGAGGTCGTCGTCGCGACCCACGTGCTTGCCCTCGAGGAAGTACGCCGACATGAGCACCTCGGCCAGCTCGAGCTGCTTGCCGTTCTCTTTCGCGAAGTGCAGCAGTTCGTGCGCCTTCACGGTGTTGGTGTGCTGGAGGATGTCGAAGCGGTAGGCGAGACCGGCATCGGCGGCGACACCGGTCACCCGGTCGAGCATCTCGCGCGCCTGCGCGGGCGAGATGCCCTTGTGCTGCGAGAGATAGTCGACCTCTCCCCCGTCGAAGTCTTCGGGGGTGTCGGGCGAGAGCTCGAACGAGTGGTACTCGATCTCGACGACCGGGGCGTCGTCGTCATCGGCCGTCGCGGCGAGGCCGTTCTCGAGGTTTCGCTTGCCGATGTAGCACCAGGGGCAGGCGATGTCGCTCCACACGTCGATCTTGATGGCATCCGTCATATCGCGTAGAACCCTTCGGACGAGCGATCTATTCCGATCGCGGCATTCATTTCCCGGTGGGCGTGTCGATCGCACCGCCGAAGCGGCGGTCGCGGGAGAGGTAGAGCCCGATCGCGTCCCAGAGGTGCGTGCGGCGGAAGTCCGGCCACAGCGTGTCGAGGAAGACCATCTCGGCGTATGCCGACTCCCACAGGAGGAAGTTCGAGGTGCGCTGCTCGCCGCTCGAGCGCACGAACAGGTCGACGTCGGGCATGTCGGGCTGGTACAGGTGCTTGCGGATCAGCTTCTCGGTCACGGCGGACGGCTTGAGCTTCCCGGCCGCGATGTCGTCGCCGATCCGGCGCATGGCATCCACGATCTCCACACGTCCGCCGTAGTTGACGCACATCGTCAGGGTCAGAGTCGAATTGCCCTCGGTGAGACGCTCGGCGTGCTGGAGCTCCTTGATGACCGAGCCCCACAGGCGCGGCTTGCGGCCCGACCACCGGATGCGCACTCCCCACTCGTTCAGCTGGTCGCGGCGGCGGTGCAGGACCTCGCGGTTGAAGCCCATGAGGAAGCGCACTTCATCGGGAGAGCGTGACCAGTTCTCGGTCGAGAACGCGTACACCGACAGGTGCTTTACCCCCGCCTGAATGGCTCCGGCGACCACGTCGAGCAGCGCGGCCTCTCCGGCGCGGTGCCCTTCGACGCGCGTGAGCCCCTGGCGGTTGGCCCAGCGGCCGTTGCCGTCCATGACGATCGCGACATGCTCGGGCACGGCCCCCTTGGGGTAGCTGGGCGGGTACTCGCCCGTCCAGTCGAGGGGGCGGTACGGCACGGCGTCGCGGTGCGTGAACGGCTTCGGTGTCATCGATGCGACTCCAGGTGCGAGAGGGAACGGATGCCACGCTCCAGGTGGAACTGCGCGTACGCGGCCACGAGGCCCGAGGCCGCCGAGACCGTGCGGCCCGGGGCGGCGTCGATGGTCTCCCACTCCCCCGCCATGAGCGCGCGCAGCATGTCGACGGTGTCGCGCGCGACGCGGGGCGAGCCCGCGGGGGCGCACGTCGAGCAGACGACGCCGCCGAGTTGCGCGAGGAAGTAGTCGTGGTCACCGACCGTCCCGCACCGCGCGCACTCCGTGAGACCCGGTGCCCAGCCCGAGAGCGCCATGGCCCGCAGGAGATACGAGTCGAGCACGCTCCGCTCAGAGTGGTCGCCGCGGGCGAGGGAACGAAGCCCCCCGACGAGGAGGAGGTACTGCTGCGGGGTCGCTTCGGCCTCGTTCAGGCGGTCGGCGGTCTCGACCATCGCGCTGGCGGTGGTGTACCGGTCGTAGTTGACGACGATGTCGGCGCCGTACGAGCCGAGCGACTCGGCCTGCTGGACGATGTCGAGGTTACGGCCCTTGAACAGCTGGACGTCGGCGACCATGAACGGCTCGAGGCGCGAGCCGAACTTCGACGACGTCCGCCGCACACCCTTCGCGACCGCACGGATCTTGCCGTTGCGGCGGCTGAGGAGGGTGAGGATGCGGTCCGCCTCCCCGAGCTTGTGGGTACGCAGGACCACGACTTCGTCGCGGTAGGTGGGCACAGTCCATTATCGGGCCCGGATGCCGTGAGTCGGCGGTGCGCCGCGCCTCAGGCCGCGGGCGTCAGGGTGACGAGAACCCTGCTCGCCTCGCCGGGGACGTCGACGGACACGGTCGCGAGGTGGGTACCGGCGGTGGGCAGCGGCATCCGGTCGACTTGTCCGGACAGGAAGGACCCGAACGCGACAACGCCATCGGCGAGGTGAAGTGTTGTCGTGAGGATTTCACTGAAGTCGTCGACGGGCGCCGTGCCGGTGCGGACACGGACCGCGACCTCTCCCACCAGGTCGTCGCGGGTGGCGACGAGGATTGCTGTCGTTGTCGCCACGGCCGCTTCGTCGCCGGTCTCCCACTCGGGGATCTCGGGCGCACGCGGCGAGAAGATCGCGACCTGCGCGTTGAGCGGGGTCACGTGGAGCTGTCGGTCCATGTCGTCATCCTTCCGCGGGAGCGTCGCCGAGGAAGGCCACGGTGGCATCGAGGCCCATCGCCCTCCCGACGGTGAGGAGGCGGTTGCGCTGCGCGGCACTGAGCGGAGCGTCTGCGTCGAGGATCCTGTCGCAGAGCATGTCCAGCGCGATTCCGGGCTCGGCGTAGTCGGCCAGGTCGGTGACGTCCCGCAGGACCGTCGAATCCAGGATGCCGCCGAGGTCGCCGCAGAGGGACGTGATCTCCGCGCTCGCCCATCGCACGGTTCCCGGCGCGTGGGCGTTCGTCTCGTCCGCAGACCCAAGGAGACGCAGCTGTGCCACCACATGCTGGCCTTCGTAGACGAGCAGCTGAGCGCCGGGGATCACCCCTTCGGAGCCCGGTGCGCCCGGGACGAGCACGCCGACGGTGCAGGGTGTCCATTGCGTTGCCGACGGGAGGTGGGCAAGGTGCACGCGGATGCTGAACGCGTCACGGCCCGACGTGGCGGGCACGAGGACAGTGGCCGTCGGGGAGTAGTCCTTGCCGGTCGGGGGACCCGACCGCCGGCCGCCCGCGGTCGGTGGATGGAAGATGATCTCGCCTGCGAGGTCTGTCATCGGTGCTTCTCCCCAGTGGGTGTCGAGGCGTCGGAGGCGCTCGTTCGTCGTGAGGCCGTCGGCGGGGATGGTGCGGTTCGTCCATGTCCCGCCGCGCTGGACCCATTCCGATCGAAATCGTTCGACGGATGCCGGCAGGGAGTCCTGGTAGCCCCACTCGACGCCGCAGCAGGGACAGTACTCGTAGGTCGGGCAGCGGCCATCGAGTCCCCACGGAGGGTCGTCTGAGAAGTACCCGCAGACGCGACACAGGTGCGCGGAGGGGAGCCTCATCCGCACAACTTGCGAGCGGGAACGTGGTTGACCGCAGCTCGGTCTATCCGACGGACAGACAACGAGTGGGCGAAGAAGATCTGGCCGTAAGTGACGGATCGCACGGAGATGCTCCTTCCCTATCAGCTGGTCCATATTGTCAAGTCGCCGCCCGGCATCGATATGACGAGCGTCCGCGATTTCCCAGGCCCAGAGTAGCTCCGGGCCTCGTAGGCGGGATGGGGAGGGACACGCAGCAAGGACGCTACGCGTTGACGTGACAGCGAGCGGGGCCTGATCAGGAGCCCGGAACGATCTGCCACTTCCGCTGCTGTTCTTCAAATGTGGTGATGGTGCCGAGCGCGCGGGGATCGACGTGCTTCTCCACCAGATAGCAGGGTCCGGGATAGAAATCCTCGTCGAAGGGGTCGATGCCGAGCTCGTGACAATACTGCTCAAGCATCTCGGGCGTGAACCGGTCTTTCACCCGGCGCTGCTTGTAGGCGTCGAGGTTCTCGAAGCTGAGCGGCTCTCCTTTTGCTTCGAAGAGCCATTTAGATCCCGATTGGCGTGCCAGATAGATGCTTCTCGTCGGGGGCGCGATCGGGCGCTCGTTGTCGGGGTCGAACGCGGTGTACGTGAAGACACGGGCACCGAGTCGCCCCAGGCTGATGCCCGGCTCCTCCCTCTCATCGGGCGAGTAGCCGACGAGCAACCCGTCTGTCTGCAGCGCCTTCGACAACACCGCGATCGCGCTCACCGGGTCGCCTCCGGGCGCGAAGTTGTCGAGTATCGCAGACCACTCGGTGTTGCGTGTCGTTGCCACGATCGTTCGAGTGTGGTTGCTCACGAGCGGTTCGAGGCGTGGCATGACCTGGCGAAGCGGGGCGTCATAGGACGTGACCTCGAACGAGTTGCCCAGTTGCGCATACCAATCGCTGTAGGCCCTGACGATCGACTCCGGAGAACTGCGCAGGAAGCCGATCCTCTTCGTCGCAGGGTAGAAGTCGTCGTGAAACAGTGTTTGCATAATCCCGTTCGATCAATCGAGTGTGTGAAGAATCACGTTCCCCAGCGGGTCGTTCGCCAGGATGCGATCGCGATGAACCTCTCCGCGGCTCGACGACGATCGATCCCACTCCACATAGTGTCGCTGTCCATCGAGTGTGTACTGCAAGTCGGGGCGGTTGATGCCCACTCGATCACCATTGAGGTTCACCTGCTGCTGGTTGACGCGAACGTCTCCTGCTCCGAGTGCTGTAAGCCGGTCGACCTCGTTCTGTACCGCGAGGTTCTGTGATGGCGTGTTACCGATGGTCCGGCCGATCGGGTCCAGGGCGTCCGGTGCCACCGGGTTCACCCTGACGTCCTGCGGCAGCCGAGGTCGGACCTCCACGTCGCCGAGTCGGTTGATGGTGTTGCTGGCGGGGACGCGGCTGAGCGCTCCGGCGGTGACGGCGGACATGGTGGCGCCGGTGGCGGCGTTTGAGAGGAGTCCGCCGGGGGTGATGGGTTGCCCGCTGATGAGGTACTGCGCGGTGTTCTCGACGGCGCCTTGGGCAGCGTTGGCGCCGGTGCGGGCGAGGAGGCCGCCGGCGGCGCCGGCTCCGGGGATGAGGCCGAATGCTCCGGTGAGGGCGACTTGTCCCCAGTTGACCTCTCCCGTGGTGGCTTTCTGGATGATGGTGTCGGCGCCGGCGCCGATGAGGGCGGCGCCGATGGGGCCGCCGACGCCGGTGGCGATCATGACGCCGCCGGCGATGACCATGGCGCCGCCGGCGACGTATTCCCAGTTGTCGTTCCACCATTCGCTGATGGCGTTGCCGGCGGTGGCGAGGGCGCCTTGGTGGGCGTTGGCGTAGGCGGTGAGTTGTTCGTCGGTGACGGGTTGGAGGCCGAGGGGGTCGGTGGCGTGGAGGGGGTCGTTGCCGGCGAAGGAGTAGGGGTTCGCTGACCAGGCGGCGCCGGCGGGGGCGGTGATGGGGTCGGTGCTGAGGAATCCGCGGGTGGTGGGGTCGTAGGCGCGGGCGCCCATCCACTCCAGCCCCGCGACCTCGAGCCCCCCGGCGGGGCTGATCCCGACGGCTCCCCCGCCGAGGGCGTTGGCGGTGGTGAGCGCGGCCCAGGGGTCGTCGGTGGTGGTGGTGCGGGTGCCGCGCCATCCTCCGGTGGTCCATGCGTCGCCGATGCCGGTCAGGGAGCCGGGGGCGTGGAACACGTCGGTGTTCCCGACCGTGAGCGGGGTGGCGGTGTAGGAGCCGGCATCCCAGGTCAGGGGGATGCCGTCGACCTCGGCGAGCTCACCGAGCGCGTCGACGCGCAGGTCGGTGCGACGCTCTCCGTCGGGGGTGTGCTGGGTGATGGCGCGGATCCAGCCGCGGTCATCCCACGCGTACTCCGTCGCCCCGGTGGGGGCGGTTTCGCGGGTGCGGCGTCCCTGCCCGTCGTAGGCGTAGGTCGTGGCACCGTCGGGTGCGGTGAGGGTGAGGAGTTGCCCGGCGGTGTCGTACGCGAACGCCCGCTCGAGATCGTCGAGGGTTTCGCGGACGAGGCGGCCGGCGGTGTCGTACTCCCAGGCGTTGGTGTGCGTGTCGCTGACGGCGGTGAGGAGTTGCCCGGCGTCGTCGTGGGTGTACCGGGTGGTGCCGTCCGGGCCGTCGACGGCGGTGATGCGGCCCTCGTCGTCACGGGTGATGCGGGTGAGGGTGGCGCCGTCGGCGTCGGTGCGGGTGTGCGCGACGGGGAACCCGTCCTGGTATTCCCAGGTCTGCAGGCTGTCGCCGGCGCGGGCTTGGAGGATCCGCCCGAACGCATCCCGCGTGTAGTGCACCGCGCCGAGGCGGGAGTGGTCGATGCGGGTGAGGTGCCCGGCGGCATCCCGCGTGTACTCGACCGTCACCCCATCAGCGGTGGTGAGGCGGGTGCGGGCACCGTCGGCGTCGTACTCCCACCGCGTCGAACGCTGCCCGGTGGGGCCGTGCGTGGTGCGTTCGGCGAGACGGTCCAGGCGCGTGAATCGGAGGGTGTGCGTGGTGGGTTCGGCCGTGGTGTGATCGATGATCGTCGCCGTGCGGGCCCGCGCGTCGCGACGGATCTCCGTCACGACCCGCCCGTTCACGGTGAGCCCGGATTCGAGGCCGGCGTCGTCGTACGACCACTCCGTCACCGTCCCATCGGGACCGGTCTGCCGCACCTGCCGCCCCGCCGCGTCGTAGTCCGCGGTGGTGACCCGACCGAGCGGGTCGGTCTGCGAGGCCACCTTGTCCAACGGCGTGTAGGTGCGGGTGATGACCCCACCGGCGGGGTCGGTGATCGACACCACCCGCCCCCGCTCGTCATACGCGTACCGGGTCACACCGCCGATCCCGTTCGTGGCGGTGACGAGCTGACCGGCGGCGTCGTAGGAGAAGCGACGGATGCCGAACCGCGCATCCTGCGAGAACGTCAGACGCCCCACCTTGTCATAACCGAAACGCGAGACACCCGCGCCCGGGACGCGCTCACGCACCACCCGACCGACCTCGTCGTACTCGATCTCCACCCGCTCCCCCGTGGGGAGGACCCGGGCGGTCACGCGGGAATCGGCGTCGTATTCGAGGGTGGTGCGGGCGTCGTTGCCGTCGACGGCGGCGACGGGGCGGCCGCAGTGGTCGTACTCGTAGCGGGTCGTGCGACCCGCTGGTGTGGTGATCGCGGTGACACGGCCGGCGAGGTTGCGGTCGATGCGGGTGAGGCCCCCGTCCGCGTCGAGGACCTCAACGGCACGCCCGCAGGCGTCGTAGGTGATCAGCGACGCGTCGCCCGCGGCATCCTGAACTTTTTCGGGACGGCCGTAGCTGTCGTAGCTGACCGAGGTCTGCTCGAACGCCGTCTGGACCGTGCGGGTCGCGTCGGTGCGCGACAGAGTCGCCTCCGCGGACACCCCGGTGGGGTCGGTCGTACGGACCAGGTCGCCGACCGCGTCGTACTCGCGCGTCCAGACCCCGCCGGCGGGGTCGGTGATCTCGCGAAGCCGGGAGAGCGCGTCCTGCGTGAAGCCCCAGGCGGCGCCGTCCGGGAGGGTGACGCCGGTGACGTTGCCGAAGGCGTCGAAGCTGCGGTCGATCGCGCGGCCGAGCGGGTCGATGGTGCGGGCGAGGCGGCCGTGGGCGCCGTACTCCAGCTCCGTGCGGGCACCGAGGGGGTCGATGATCGCGGTGATCTGTTCGCCGGGGCCGTGTTCGTAGCGCCAGACCGCACCGTCGGGGTCCTCCCGGCTCAGGAGAGAGCCCTCAGAGCTGTACGCGTACCGGGTGACCGCGCCGAGGGGGGTGACGGCCTGCGTCACTCGACCGGATCCGTCGCGGACGAGCTTCGCGATGGCGCCGTCGGCGTTGCGGGTGGCGATGAGTTCGCCGTGCGCGTCGTAGTCGAAGCGGACCACGACACCCTCGGGGTCTTCGACGCGGCGGAGGAGCCCGTTCTCCCAGTCGAGTTCGGTGACACCCCCACCGGGGTCAGTCACCCGCGACGGGTTCCGCTCGAGGTCGTTGGGGTAGTCGTACGTGACGACACCGCCGTCCGCGGTCACTACTGTCGTGACGCGGTCGTGGTCGTCGTAGCCGTAGGTGATGTCCGCCCCGTCGGGGGTGACGGTGCGGGTCTTCCGGCCGCGGGTGTCGTACGCGTGGACGGTGATGCGTCCTTCGCGGTCGGTGACCGAGACGAGGTTCCCGGACGGGTCGTACGCCATCGACTGGCGGTTGCCGTCCGTGTCGATGACACCGACCAAGCGGCCCTTACGGTCGGCGATCCACGTGTTCGCGTTCGACCCGTCACTGTCGGCGACCTCGGTCACACGCCCGGAAAGGTACGTGAAGCGGGTGTGACGACCGAACTCCGTGGTCTGCTCCCGCACGCGCCGCTGCACGTCGTACACGTTCGTGCACTCGATCACACCGGCGGCCGAGACCACCTGATCGATGAGGTCGTCGTCGTTCCACCGGTACGTCCGCGTCCCCGCCGGACCCGTCACCGCGGTCAGACGCCGGTGTTCGTCGTAGAGGTACTCGACCCGGTGACCGTCCGACGCCGTCACCGATGCGACGAGCCCGTCGACGTAGTCGACGTCGACGCGGCGATCACGGGAGTGCTCCAACGCGACGATGGCGCCCGCGGCATCCCGCACCACCGACACCACGTTCCCCGCCCCGGCGCCGGCGCCGAGCCAGTCGCCACCGGTGGTGAACGCCCACCACCCGCCGGCGTTGTCGGTGACCAGCAGCCCGTCGGGGGCGTCGAGGCCCCGGGCGCGGAGGTCGGCGGACGGCACGCGCGCCAGCCAGTAGTTCTCCCCCGTGCCGCGCGCCCAGTCGCGCCCGTCGGCCCCGAAGACGATCTGCCGCCCGTCCGCCATGACGAATCGCGCGTCGTCGTCCGACAGCAGCAGGGTGATGTCGAGGATCGAGGACCACCCGAGACCGAACACCCCGGCCCCGTCGTCCAACGAGTTGTACATCCGCGTCAGCGACAAAAGGGCCGTCGCGGCGGGGAACGGGAGGTCGTTCTCAGGCTCGAGGAAGTTGCCGGTGGCAGAGTTGACCGGGTCGTTCACGAACCCCGTCGTCGGGGCCCCACCCCACGCCGTCGGAGGATCGATCACCAGATCCTGCCGGGTCGCGGACACCCCCGCCGCCGCCAGCGACGCCGCCAACGCGGCATCCGACACCGTCCCGATCCCCCCGTTGGTCCCGGCATCCTCGAACGCCTGCGCGATCGTGTTGGCCCACGCCGAATCATTCGCATTCGCCGCCAACCACGCCCGGAAGCCCGTCACCACGGGACTGACATCGATCCCGCCGAAGTCACACGTGGCCATGAAGTCGCCGGCCGCGGACGACACCCTCCCGGGGTGCGCGGAGAGCTCCGCGTCGAGATTCGCGTTGCCCGTGGCGAAGGTGCGGAGGTTCTCCGGTCGTGCGGATGACGTTCCTCCCCCGCCGCCGCCCGCGCTCGGGGTCTGACGTGCCGAAGCGTTCACCGGGGTCGCCTGGAACACGGGCGGTTCGATCTCGCCGCCCTGCGGCGGCGGCTCCTCGCCGAAGATGTCGTCCCACGTGGCATCCAGCCAGTTCGACCGGCGTGCCTCGACGCGGGCCTTCCACTCCCGAGCGCGCTTTCGACGGGCGTTCTCCTCGCGGGCCGCATCGCTCAAGCGGCCGATGAACGACGACACATCGCGGAGCCTCGACGCGAGCTCTCGCGCGTCACCCGCGGCGGTCGCCGCGTTGGCCGCGAACAGCTCGCTGAAGTATCCCTGGAAGTCCTGCCCCGCGGTGGTGACATACGACGCGCGGGTCCCGGACTGGCCCTCCACCGCCGATGCCGCCGCGTTGGCCGCGGACGCCACCGCCTCGGCCAACCCGAAGTCGTAGGTCAGATCCGGTGCCCCATACACCTCGAGATCGACATCGCTCATCGAAACCCCCCACTGGTTCGGCGGTCACGTCGCCAGGCGCCATGACCGCTCACGACCGCATGAGCATAGCTCCCGTCCCCCGCCGACACGGAGGACTTGCGGCAGTTCTCACGGGTCCCTCATAAACCCTGATCGCCCCCCTTTAATCGCCTATCCGGCCCCCCGTCAACACCTGGACACCCCTCGCCCGGTTGTTTATGTTCGTCTCGTCATGAACGGCGTGCAGTGGGTGCGCCGCGCGAAACAAAAGGGGAAATGATGTCGCGCGTTCTTTCTACCGAGCAGGCCAAGTCGGCCATTCAGCAGATCCAGTCGATCGTGAACGGGGGCTTCACCGACCAGATCTCGCAGCTCGACGCCCAGGGCCGCATCCTGTCGGACCCGAACGTCTGGGACGGCCCCCTCGCCGCGCAGTTCCGCGGCTCCACGTGGCCCGAGACCAAGGCCGCGCTCGACAAGGCCAAGCAGGAGCTCGAGGAGCTGCGCACGCAGCTCAACGCGATCTCCCAGAACATCTTCTCGGCGGGTGGCGGCGCCTAAGCTCCCCCTCCGCAGCGCGAGGAATCTCGCGTGAGAACCGGCTCGCGACCACCCACGACACGGGGGTCGCGAGCCGGTTCTGCGTGTGCACATCCCGGAGAATGGATGCCGTGAACCCGCCCGTCTTCATCATCCCGCTGTGGGCCGACCTCACGGCGGTCGCGCTCGGCGGCGTGCAGGGAGCGCTCTTCGCGTCGGGCTTCCAGGGGCAGCGGCGGCTCGATCTCCTCGGCGTCGCCATCATCGGCATCCTGCTCGGAATGGGTGGCGGACTCATCCGTGATCTGCTCCTCGGACTGACGCCCGCGACGCTCCAGAACAACTGGTACCTGATCACCGCGACCGTCGCGGCTCTCGTCGGCATGCTGCTGTCGGGGCTCTTCCAACGGCTGAATCGCGCCATCGTCATGCTGGACGCGGTCGTCATCGGGCTCTTCGGGGTGTTCGGGACCAGCAAGGCGCTCGCCCTGGGTCTTCCGGCCGTTCCGGCCGTCTTCGTCGGCGTCCTCGCCGCCGTCGGCGGGAGCGTCCTCCGCGACGTGCTCATGGGACTCCCCGTCGCGATCATGCATGTCGGCTCGCTCTACGCCGTGGCCGCGGGCGGCGGGTGCGCGGTCGTCGCGACGGCGGCCGCCTTCGGGGTCCCGCTCCCGATCGCCGCGGTCGTGGGACTGGTGGTCACCACGATCGTCCGCGTTCTGGCCGTGATCTTCGATCTCTCGCTCCCGGAGCAACGCAAGCTCTACCGCCGCAAGGTCGCGGTCGAGACGACGGGCATCCCGATCATCCGGAACGACGACGCTGCTGGATAGACTCGCGACCATGCTCGGTCTCGACGGCGACGGGGATGACGCCGCGGTCGCTCCCCTCGACGGCATCGTCGTCGCCGATTTCTCGCGCGTCCTGGCCGGACCTCTGGCGACGATGACCCTCGCCGATCTCGGCGCGCGCGTGATCAAGGTCGAGCGTCCCGGCACGGGCGATGACACGCGGGCCTGGGGGCCGCCGTACGCCCCGTCGGCGATGACGACGTACTTCGAGTCCGTCAACCGCGGAAAGAGCTCGGTCGTCCTCGACCTGCACGATCCGGACGACCACGCGCGCGCCGAGGAGCTCATCGCGCGCAGCGACGTCGTGATCGAGAACTTCCGGCCCGGCGAGTTCGCGCGACTCGGGTTCGGTGCCGAGGCGCTGCGCGCGCGGCATCCGCACCTCGTCATCGTCTCGATCAGCGGCTTCGGATCCGCCGGCGGCGCGGACCTCCCCGGCTACGATTTCGTCGCCCAGGCCGTCGGCGGCCTCATGCACGTGACCGGCGCGCCGGACGGGGAAGCCATGAAAGTCGGCGTCGCCCTCGTCGACGTCCTCACCGGCAAGGATGCCGTGATCGGGGTCCTCGCGGCTCTCCGACGGCGTGAGGCGACCGGGCAGGGCTCTCTCGTCGAGGTCAACCTTCTCTCGAGCCTGCAGGGCGGGTTGGTGAATCAGGCCGCCGCGCACCTCGGTGCCGGGATCGAACCGGGGCGCCTGGGCAACCGGCATCCCTCGATCGCTCCCTACGAAGCGTTACGGTGCGCCGATGCGCCTCTCGCCGTCGCCTGCGGCAACGACGCGCAGTTCGCGCGGATGGCCGCGGTGCTCGGGGTGAGCGAGGTGACGACCGATCCCCGCTTCGCGACGAACGCCGACCGCGTCCGCCACCGTCTCGAGCTCGCCGCTCTCCTCGAGAACAGGCTCCGCGCGGAGGACGCGGCGACCTGGGCCGAGCGTCTGAACGCCGTCGGCCTCGCCGCGGGCGTCGTGAACACGGTCGGTGCCGGCATCGAGCTGGCCGAAGAGCTCGGTCTGCACCCCGTGATCGACACCGTCGGCGACGACGGACGGGTGTCCCGACAGATCCGGATGCCGATCACCTGGACACCGCCTTACCCCGGTGCCCCCTCCGCCCCGCCGCGTCTCGGTGAACACACCGCCGCGGTGCTCTCCTGGCTCGACGACACTCCCGAGGAACACCGATGATCCCCGATCTGCTCGACTTCGACGACCTGCTCACGCCCGAGGAACGCGAGACGCGAGACCGCGTGCGGGCGTTCGTCGATGCGCGCGTGCGCCCGTTCATCGCGGACTGGTACGACCGTGCGTACTTCCCGGCGGAGCTGATCCCCGGCCTCGCCGAACTGGGCGTCTTCGGCATGCACCTGACGGGCTACGGATGCGCCGGACGCGGCGCGGTCGAGTACGGGCTCGCGGCGATGGAGCTCGAGGCCGGAGACTCGGGGCTGCGCACGCTCGTGTCGGTCCAGGGGTCGCTCGCGATGAGCGCGATCCACCTGCACGGCAGCGAGGAGCAGAAGCAGGCCTGGCTCCCCCGCATGGCGCGCGGCGAGGTCATCGGGTGCTTCGGTCTCACCGAGCCGGGGTCGGGCTCCGACCCCGCGAGTATGACGACGCGCGCGCGGCAGGACGGCGACGCGTGGGTGCTCGACGGGGCGAAGAGGTGGATCGGACTGGCATCCATCGCCGACGTCGCCGTGATCTGGGCGCGCACCGACGAGGGCGTCCGCGGATTCCTCGTGCCCACGGACACGCCGGGATTCGTCGCCACCCCGATCGCGCCGAAGATGTCGATGCGGGCCTCGATCCAGTGCGACATCGCGCTGACCGACGTGCGAGTACCTCTCGACGCCGTCCTGCCGCTTGCGCGCGGACTCGGCGCTCCCTTCGCGTGCTTGAACAACGCGCGCTACGGCATCGGGTGGGGCGTCATCGGCGCCGCACGCGACAGCTACGCCACGGCGCTCGCCTACGCCGGAGAGCGACGGCAGTTCGGGCAGCCGATCGCCGCCTTCCAGCTGACACAGCAGAAGCTCGTCGACATGGCCCTCGAGATCGAGAGGGCGCAGCTCGTCGCGCTCCGTCTCGGGCGGTTGAAGGATGCCGGACGGCTCCAGCCGCACCAGATCTCGGTCGCCAAGTTCGCGAACACGCGCGCGGCGATCGCCGTCGCCCGGGAGGCGCGCACGATCCTCGGCGGCAACGGCGTCACTGCGGAGTACTCGCCGATGCGGCACGCGGCCAACCTCGAGTCGGTACGCACCTACGAGGGCACGGACGAGATCCACACGCTCGTGCTCGGCGCGCATCTGACGGGGATCCCGGCGTTCCGCGCGGCGGACCCGAGCTGAGTCGGCGCTCACTCGCTCTCGACGCGCACCTCGTCCCCCTCGCGGATGATCCCGCCGCCCTCGGCGGGGAGGAGCAGGATGCCGAGCGTCGCCTCGTCCTGCCCGAACTGACGGGTCAGCACGCCGAGGAGTCGCGCGTCGCGCTCTCCGGTGTCGGGGTTCGCCATGATCGCGGCGCAGCGTCCGATCGGCCGCTGGACGTCGAAGACGACGTCCCCGATCCGCACGCGCCCGCGCCAGTCGAGCTCGGCCCAGGGCGCCGCGCCGGTGACGACGATGTTGGAGCGGAAACGGCGATCGTCCACGGGGGCGGAGACCGCGTCATCGACCGCTCCCACCGAGGCCGCCCCGTGCAACGAGACGAATCCGCGGGCCCTGTCCTGGAAGCGTGACGTGCGTCCGTCGCCGATGAGGTGCAAAGGCAGCGCTCCGTCCCGATCGAGCGCCTTCGCCTCAGGCGTCGTCGCGACGTAGGCGGTGACGGCATCCTCGAGCTCGGCGCGACCCGCGGCGTCGATCCCCGCCTCGACGAGGAGGCGTCCCTCGACATGAAGGATCAGACGTTCGGTCTCGGCGTCGTACGTCGTCGACACGCGGGCGAGCGAGGGGAAGTCCATGAGAGCGAGCCCCCCGCTCTTCGGCCACGCGTCGAGTCCGTCATCGTCGACGGGCTCGACGGCATCGGCGAAGCGGAAGGCGAGGACGCGGTCCCCTCGGATCCGGCCGTCGTCCTGCACGACCAGCTGATCCTGCCGCTCCGGGGTGAAGCCTTTGACGGGATGACGGTACAGCGCGGAGACGGTGATCATGCCGTCATCCTTTCAGGTGGCGGCGTCCGGCTCGCCGGAGGTGGGGAGGATCGCGCTGAGCACGCGCGCGACGTCGTCCGGGTCGGCGGCGCTCAGGCCCGGTACCTCGAGGAAGTGCCGCGCGATCGTCACCCCGAGGATGCTCGACACGAGAACGGCGGCGCGCAGCTCCGCATCGTCGGAAGCCGCGGTGTCCGCCAGCCTGTCGGCGCGGTCGGCCAGATGGGCGCTCATGGTTCGCGCGGCGTCCGCGGAGGTGAGCATCGAGCGCAGCAGCGCCCTGGTCGCGGACGGAAGCTCGCGCAGGCGGACGTCGAGCACCTCCGCGAGGTGGCCGGGCACGTCGTCATCGACCAGGTCGGCGACCGGGGTGACGGCGAGGGCGAACAGGCTCTGCTTGTTGCCGAAGTGCTGCATCACGAGCGACGGGTCGACTCCCGCCCGTTGGGCGATGGCGCGGATCGTGGCGCCGTCCGGCCCCCGGTCGCCGAACTCCTGTCGAGCGGCCGACAGGATGCGCTCGGCGGTGGCGGCGCGGCGTTCATCACGTGAGGTCACCAACTCACTCTACATTCGTGGAGCGAAGGTGTAACGTCACACTCAACAACCGTTTAGTGAAGAAGGACATGGACATGCACACTCCCTCTGGACACGCGTCGGTGCTCATCGTCGGTGCATCGCGCGGACTCGGGCTCGCGATCGCGGAAGAGTACGCGGCGCGCGGCGCGCGAGTGATCGCCACGGCCCGCCGGGAGGCTCCCCCGGCGCTGGCCGCCCTGCGTGAGCGCCACCCCGACCGCGTCGAGATCGAACACGTCGACATCGACGACCCCGCGCAGATCGATGCGTTGTCGACGCGCCTCCGTGGCCGCACCCTCGACCTGCTCTTCGTCGTCGCCGGGGTCTCGCTCGCTCCCGTCGACCAACCCGCCGCCGACATCGCCACGGAGGCGTTCGTCCGCGCCATGACGACGAATGCGCTGAGCGTCGTGCGCACCGTCGAGCGACTGGCGGACCGTGTCGCAGCGTCGGGGACCATCGCCGTCATGTCTTCGGGCCAGGGCAGCGTGGCGAACAACACCTCCGGCGGCTTCGAGGTGTACCGCGCCTCGAAGGCCGCACTCAACCAGCTCATGCGCAGCTACGCGGCGCGGCACGCGGAGGAGGGGCGGACGCTGCTGCTCCTCGCGCCCGGCTGGGTGCGCACCGACATGGGCGGTGCGGCCGCCGGGTTGGAGATCCACGAAGCCATTCCCCCGCTGGTCGACACCGTCGAGGCGCAGCGCGGAACGCCGGGCCTGCGGTACCTCGACCGGCACGGGGCGACCGTGCCGTGGTGATGAAGACGCCCCGTGCCGATCGTCAGGCCCGCGCGAGCACCTCGCCGTGCGGCATCAGGAACCACCCGTCGGGGTCGGCCGCCCACTCGCGCCACGCGTCCGAGATGCGTTGCAGCAGCGCGTCGTCGGCGAGACCGAGTCGCCGAGCGTGTCCGGCGAACGCGGAGGCGAGAACGCGATCCGCCCACATCCCGCCCCACCAGGCGCGCTTGTCATCGGTGTCGAAGACCCAGACGCTCGCGCTCGCCTCGATGCGGGTGAAGCCCGCTTCGCGGGCCCAGGCCTTGAGGCGTCGACCGGCGTCGGGCTCCCCCGACACTCCGCGGTGCACGCGGTGATAGATCTCGAGCCACTCGTCCAGAGCGGGGATCCGCGGATGCCAGATCACGCCGCCGTAGTCCACGTCCCGCGCCGCGACCAGGCCCTCGGGGCCCGCGACGCGGCGGAACTCCCGCAGCGCGTCCACCGGTCGCGCGAGGTGCTGCAGCGTCTGGTGGGCGTGCACGATGTCGAAGGACGCGTCGGGGACGTCGAGCGCGTAGGCATCCCCGACACGGAAGCTGACGTTGGTGCGGTCCCCGGCCGCGGCGCGCGCGACCTCGACGACGTCAGCGGCGGCATCCACTCCGACGACCTGCCCCGGGAAGACCCGGTCGGCGAGGTCGACGGTGATGGTGCCGGGACCGGCGCCCACATCCAGGATGCGGGCGCCGGCGAACAGCGAGGACACCAGGTAGGCCGCCGAATCGGCGACGGTCCGTGCGGCGTGGGAACGCAGCACGCTCTCGTGGTGTCCGTGGGCGTAGGCCACGGCCGTGTCTCTCGTACGCGGTGTCAGACGCCGGCCAGCTCGCCGCTGGTCTGACGGGTACGGATCGCGCGGTTCACGCCGGAGACGATCGCCTTGAGCGAAGCCGTCGAGATGTCGTTGTCGATGCCGACGCCCCACAGGCGCTGGTCGTCCACCTGCAGCTCGATGTACGCGGCCGCCTGGGCGTCTCCGCCGGAGCTCAGGGCGTGCTCGACGTAATCGTAGAGCGTGACGTCGAAGCCCTGGGAGCGGATGATCTCGAGGAATGCCGCGACCGGACCGTTGCCCACGGCCGAGGCCGGCTGCGCCGCGTCGCCGTCGCGCAGGGTGACGTCGAGGTGCACGTCGCCCGACATGTCGCTCGAGGACCGGGTCGAGAGCAGCTCGAAGCGGCCCCACCGCTGGTCGTCGTCCTTCGACGGCAGGTACTCGTCGGTGAAGATGTCCCAGATCTGGTTGCTGGAGACCTCGCCGCCCTCGGCGTCGGTGCGCGCCTGCACGACCCCGGAGAACTCGATCTGGAGCTTGCGGGGCAGATCGATCGCGTGGTCCGCCTTCAGCAGGTAGGCGACGCCGCCCTTACCCGACTGCGAGTTGACGCGGATGACGGCCTCGTACGAACGGCCCAGGTCCTTCGGGTCGATCGGCAGGTACGGCACGGCCCACTCGATCTCGTCGATGTGCTTGCCCTCGGCGGAGGCGCGGGCCTCCATCGCCTCGAAGCCCTTCTTGATGGCATCCTGATGCGATCCGCTGAACGCGGTGAAGACCAGGTCGCCGGCCCAGGGGCTCCGCTCCGGGACGGGCAGCTGGTTGCAGTACTCGACCGTGCGCTTCACCTGGTCGATGTCGCTGAAGTCGATCTGCGGGTCGATGCCCTGCGTGAGCAGGTTGACGCCCAGGGCGACCAGGTCGACGTTGCCCGTGCGCTCTCCGTTGCCGAACAGGCATCCCTCGATGCGGTCGGCGCCGGCGAGGTACCCCAGCTCCGCGGCGGCCACGGCGGTGCCGCGGTCGTTGTGCGGGTGCAGCGACAGGATCACGTTCTCGCGGTGGTTCAAGTGACGCGACATCCACTCGATCGAGTCGGCGTAGACGTTGGGCGTGGCCATCTCGACGGTGGCCGGCAGGTTCAGGATGACCTTGCGCTCGGGCGTGGGCTGGAAGACCTCGAGCACCTCGTTGCAGATGCGCAGCGCGAACTCGAGCTCGGTGCCCGTGTAGCTCTCGGGAGAGTACTCGTAGTACACCTCGGTCTGCGCAATGGTCGCCTCGTACTTCTTGCACAGGCGTGCGCCCTCGAGGGCGATGTCGACGATGCCCTGCTGGTCGGTGCGGAACACGACCTCGCGCTGCAGCACGCTCGTGGAGTTGTACAGGTGCACGATGGCCTGCTTCGCGCCGGCGATCGCCTCGTAGGTGCGGGCGATCAGGTGCTCGCGCGCCTGCGTCAGCACCTGGATCGTGACGTCGTCGGGGATGAGATCTTCTTCGATCAGCTGGCGGACGAAGTCGAAGTCGGTCTGGCTGGCGCTCGGGAAACCGACCTCGATCTCCTTGTAGCCCATCTTCACGAGCAGATCGAACATGACCCGCTTGCGCTCGGGGCTCATCGGATCGATCAGGGCCTGGTTGCCGTCGCGCAGGTCGACGGCGCACCAGCGGGGTGCGACCTCGATGCGCTTGCTCGGCCACGTGCGGTCGGGCAGGTCGACCCGGATCTGCTCGTGGAAGGGACGGTACTTGTGCACCGGAGCGGACGTGGGCTTCTGGGTGTTCTTCATGGTGTGTCGCTTCTCTTGTTCGTGGTTCCCGCCCGGGAAGGGCATCAGGAGGGGCCGACGACGAGCTCCGCGACGAGGAGGGCCCTAGATCGAGGACTCGTCGCGGCAGCTAAGAAGAAGCAGGCCACCGAAGCGCATTCTGCGATCGTACCAGCCCCGGGCGGACGGGATCACTCCCCCGCCTTCCACTCGCGCGACAGGACGCCGTAGTCGACCTCGTCGCTCCACCGTCCCTTGAACCACGCGTTCTCGACCAGATGCGCCTCGCGGCGCATCCCGACTCTCTCGGCCAGGGCGAGCGACCGGGCGTTGTCGGCGTCGATGCGGGCGACCAGGCGGCGAAGCCCGTAGACCCCGAAAGCGACGTCGATGAGGGCGCGCACGGCCTCGGTCGCGAGGCCTCGACCGGATGCCGCCGGCCCGACGACCCACCCGATCTCCGCCGCACCGGCATCGCGGTCGAGGTGGAACAGCACGAGGTCGCCGATGACGGTGCCGTCGGTCCTGTCCTCGATCGCGAGGAGGACGCCCCCGCGTTCGCCGTCGAGGCGGGTGCCTCCGAAGAGATGGCCGATCCTCGCGCGGATGTCATCCGCCGTCTGCGGCTCGAACGGCAGGAATCGGCACACCTCGGCGTCGCCGCGATACCGCACCATCGCGCCGAGGTCGTCGTCGACGACCGGACGCAACCGCACGCGCTCGCGCACCACGTCGAGTCGCTCCGGTTCGGGCGGTAGGACGAACGGCGACCCGGTCACGGGATCAGCGCGACCTTGCCCCCGGGGTGCCCGGTCATGACGAAGCGGACGGCCTCGACGGCTTCCTGGAGCGGGTACGTGCGCGACAGCGGGACCTCGAGGACTCCGGATGCCGCGAGCTCGAGCACCCTCGACCGGGCGATGTCGCGGAACCGCGCGCTCTCGGGGCGCGCGCCGGCGATCCAGAGGAATCCGTCGCGTTTCGCCCGTTCGGGGTCGACGATCGTGACGATGCGGTCGCGCTCCGCGACCAGAGCCAGCGAGACGTCGATCGCCTCGTCGGTGCCGACGGCATCCCATGCCGCGACGAGGGGGTCCCCGCCCGCGGCATCTTCGACGCGCTCGCGCAGCCCATCGCCGTACGCTACCGGGGTCCCGCCGTAGCGACGGACGCGCTCGGCCGAGTCGGCGGCATCCGGACCCACCGTCCCGATCACATGCACGCCGAGCTCGCGCGCCTGCTGGAGAAGACTCATGCCCACGGCGCCGGAGGCGGCATGGAGGAGGACGGTGTCGCCGGCAGCGACACGGGTGACCTGGATCATCTCGGCCGCCGTGGTGCCGGCCAGCAGGAGGTTCGCCGCCTCGGGATGCGACAGCGTCGCGGGCTTGGCGAAGACGTCGCGGGCGGGCACGGTGATCTCGGTCGCGTACGCGCCCTGGACGCGGAACGCGACCACCTCGTCGCCGACGGCCAGGGCGCCCGACCCGCCCAGGGTGTCGGGACCGACGGCGAGGATCTCACCCGAGAGCTCGTACCCGATGGGCACCGGGAACGTCGCACCCGGGCGAGCCTGGGCGACGTGCTTGGCATCCGCGGGGTTGACGCCGGCGGCACGCACGCGGATCGTCACCTCGCCGGGGGCGGGAGGAGAGACATCGACCTCGTCGAAGCTCCACGTGTCGATCGGTCCGGGAGCCGGAGCCGTCCACCTCTTCGCCATGACCACGCCTTTCAGAACCCGAGACGGCCGAGCTGCTTGGCGTCGCGCTGCCACTCTTTCGCGACCCGGACGTGCAGCGACAGGTACACCCGGCCACCGACGAGCGGCTCGATGCCGGCGCGTGCGCGGGCTCCGACGTCGGCGAGACGGGAGCCCTTGCGTCCGATGATGATCGCCTTCTGGCTGTCTCGCTCGACGATGATGTTGGCCCAGACGTCGGTGAGGTCGCTGCCCTCGCGCGGGGCGACGTCGTCGATGGTCACCGCGATCGAGTGCGGCAGCTCGTCGCGCACGCCGTGCAGGGCCGCTTCGCGGATGATCTCGGCGATGCGATCCTCGAGGGTCTCGTCGGTCGTGATGTCGGCGTCGTACAGCGCCGGCCCCTCGGGCATGAGGGCGAGCAGCTCGTCGCTGAGAACGTCGAGCTGATCGTTCGTCACGGCCGAGAGCGGGATGACGGCGGCCCAGTCCTCGCGGAGCGCGTCGACCTCGACGAGGCGCTCGGTGATCTGGTCGCGGGTCGCGGCATCGGTCTTGGTAACGAGGGCGACCTTCTTGGCGCGGGGGTACCCCGACAGCGACTCCGCGATCCGGCGATCGCCGGGGCCCACCTTCTCGGTCGCGGGCGCGCAGAAGGCGATCACGTCCACGTCGCCGAGCACCTGCTCGACGAGGTCGTTCAGACGCTGACCGAGAAGAGTCCGGGGGCGATGGATACCGGGGGTGTCCACGACCACCAGCTGACCGCCGGGACGGTTCACGATCCCGCGGATCGCACGTCGCGTGGTCTGCGGCTTGTCGCTCGTGATGGCGACCTTCTCGCCCACCAGGGCGTTCGTCAGCGTCGACTTGCCGACGTTGGGTCGCCCCACGAAGGTCACGAAGCCGGATCGGGTGTCGCTCATCTGTCGTTCCTCTCGCGCGCGGTGTCCGCGTCGCTGTCGTCGTCCGGTGTCTCGGCGCGCTCCACGATGACCGTGGCGATGCCGCGATTGCGGCCCCGCGACGCTCCCCCGGTCATCACGAGCCCGGAGTGCTCGGCGGTGGCGCCGGGCTGCGGGATGCGCCCGAGGGCCTTGCCCAGCAGGCCGCCGATCGAGTCGACGTCTTCGTCGTCGAGTTCGAGGCCGAACAGGTCGCCCACTTCGTCGAGACCGAGCCGCGCGTTCACCCGATAGCGCCCGTCGTCGAGGGGCACCACCTCGGTGGACGGAGCGTCGTACTCGTCGGAGATCTCGCCGACGAGCTCTTCGATGAGGTCCTCGAGCGTGACCAGCCCGGAGATACCGCCGTACTCGTCGACGGCGAGGCACACGTGGACGGCGTCGCGCTTCATCTGCTGCAGGAGGGTCTCGGCCTTCATCGATTCCGGCACGAACACGGCCGGGCGGGCGATGCGGCGGATCGGCGCGTCGCGCCAGCCCGCCTCGTCGCGGAAGCCGAACTGGACGAGATCCTTCAGGTAGAGCATCCCCACGACGTCGTCGGCCTCGTCATCGGCGAGGGGGACGCGCGAGACGCCCTTCTCGAGGAAGAGCGCGAGTGCTTCGCGCGAGGTGGCGGTGGCATCCACGGTCACCATGTCGGTGCGCGGGACCATGACCTCGCGGACGTAGCGGTCGGTGAAGTCGAAGACGGAGTGGATGAGCTCGCGGTCGTCCTGCTCGATGAGCTCGTTCTCGGCAGCTTCGTCGATGATGCTGAGCAGCTGCTCCTCGGACGCGAACGACGTGGACTGCGACAGGCCCGGGGTGACCCGGTTGCTCACGGACACCAGGCCGTGTGCGAGGGGCCCGAGGATGATGCGCATCCCTCGGATGAGGGGGGCGCCGCCGCGGAGAAGTCCGCGCGCGTGCTGACGGCCGACCGAACGGGGGCTGGCCCCCACCGCGACGAACGAGATCCCCGTCATGAGGACGGCGGCCGCGGCCACCGCCAGTCCGATGTTGTCGAAGAGCAGCACGAAGGCCGCGGTCACGAGCACGGCGGCCGTGGTCTCGGCGAGCACGCGGATGAAGCCCACGGCCGTCACGTGCGCGCTCGGGTCGTCGGCGATGCGCTGGAGCGCGCGGGCGTTACGCCCCGAGGAGCCGAGCTCCAACAGGTCGGTGCGCGAGGTGACGCCGAGGGCCGCCTCGGACGCCGCCATCAGGCCGCCGAAGGCGACGAGGACGAGCGCGGCGACGAGGAGGAGCGCCTCGGTCATGCGCGACGGCGGCGCTCGACGGCCTGGAAACCGGTGATGAGCTCGCGCTGCAGGCCGAACATCTCGCGCTCCTCGTCGGGCTCGGCGTGGTCGAAGCCGAGCAGGTGGAGAAGGCCGTGCGTGGTGAGCAGGATCAGCTCGTCCTGCGTCGAGTGCTTCGCGGTGATCGCCTGCGCCTCGGCGACGGACGGGCACAGCACGATGTCGCCGAGGAGACCCGCGGGAGTCGGCGCATCTTCCGACCCCGGGCGGAGCTCGTCCATCGGGAAGCTCAGGACATCGGTGGGGCCGGGCTCATCCATCCACTGCACGTGCAGGGATTCCATCGCGCCCTCGTCGACGAGCACGATGGCCACGTCGGCGTCGGCGCTCACGTGGAGCTCGGCGAGGTTGTACTCCATCAGACGGAGCAGAACCTGCTCGTCGATGTCGTAGCCGGATTCGTTGTTGATCTCGATCGTCATGAGCGGTTTCGTCTCGGGAGGTGATCGCGGGGACCCGCGGCCCGGGGGCCGCGTCGCTCCGCACGGTTGGCGAACTCGGTGGCTTCGTCGCGCTCTCGCCGCGCGACGAGCCGCTTCTCGTCGTACTCGCTGTACGCGTCGACGATGCGGCCCACCAGCGTGTGGCGCACGACGTCGTCGCTCGTCAGGTAGGAGAAGTGGATGTCATCGACGTTGCTCAGGACCCGCGTCACCAGACGCAGGCCCGAGGCTCCCTGCGGGAGGTCGATCTGCGTGATGTCGCCCGTGACGACCATGCGCGTCCCGAATCCGAGACGCGTGAGGAACATCTTCATCTGCTCGGGGGTCGTGTTCTGCGCCTCGTCGAGCACGACGAACGAGTCGTTCAAGGTGCGGCCGCGCATGTAGGCCAGCGGTGCGACCTCGATGGTCCCCGTCGCCATGAGCTTGGGGACGATCTCGGGGTCCATCATCTCGTTGAGCGCGTCGTACAGCGGGCGCAGGTACGGGTCGATCTTGTCGGTCAGCGTGCCCGGCAGGAACCCGAGTCGCTCGCCCGCCTCGACCGCGGGTCGCGTGAGGATGATGCGGCTGACCTCTTTGCGCTGCAGCGCCTGCACGGCCTTGGCCATCGCGAGATAGGTCTTGCCGGTACCGGCGGGACCGATGCCGAAGACGATCGTGCTCTCGTCGATCGCGTCGACGTAGGCCTTCTGCCCGGCGGTCTTCGGCCGGATGACCTTGCCGCGCGACGAGAGGATCGCCTCGCCCATCACCTCGGACGGCCGCGGACCGCCCTCGGCGCGCAGCATCCGGTTCGAGCTCGACACGTCGGAGGGGTCGAGTCCGTGGCCGGAGCGGGTCATCGCGAGCAGTTCGTCGACCAGGCCGCGGGCCGCGCGCACGGCATCCGGAGCGCCGGAGAGCGTGACCTCGTTGCCGCGCACGTGCACGTCGACGTCGGGGTGCTCCTTCTCGACGACGCGCAGGAGTCGATCCTGCGGGCCGAGGAGCTGCACCATCGCCACGCCGTCGACCTCGATGCGGTCGACGACGTTCTCTTCGGGGGAATCAGCCACCCAGGCTCTTTTCGTTCAGGCCGCCCGCGAGGACGTGGGCGTGCACATGGAAGACGGTCTGTCCGGCGCCTTCGCCGGTGTTGAAGACGAGACGGAAGTCGCCGTCGGCGTGCTCGGCGGCCACGGTGTTCGCCAGACCGATGACCTCGGTGAGGAGGTCGGGGTCGCCCGCGGCCAGTTCGACGACATTGCGGTACTGCGCGCTCTTCGGGATCACCAGCAGATGCACCGGTGCCTGCGGCGCGATGTCGCGGATCGCGAAGACGTTCTCCGTCTCGGCCACGATCTCGGCCGGGATCTCGCCCTGCAGGATGCGCGTGAAGATGGAGGGTTCGCTCATGGCATCCAGTCTATCGACGGGCTCCGACACGGGAGGCGGGTTGCGCCGGGCGGCCCCTCACCAGCGGCCGTGCGCCGCCGACAGCACCGAGATCGCCGCGGATCCCGCGGTGGAGGTGCGCAGCACCGTCTCGCCGAGGCGGACGAGTCGCGCGCCGGCGTCCTCGAGCGCCGAGAGCTCGTCGGGCGCGATCCCGCCCTCGGGGCCGACCACGAGCACGACGTCGCGACCGTCCGACGCCTGCGTCGCGACGGCGGTGAGACGAGCGGATGCCGACGGCTCGAGCACCAGCACGTGCGACGTCGCGGCAAGCTGGACGAGATCCGCCGTGCGCGCCACGCCCTCGACCTCGGGGATCCAGGCGCGGTGCGCCTGCTTCGCGGCCTCACGCACGATGGTCCGCCAGCGGGCGAGGCCCTTCTCGGCCTTCGCATCCCAACGGGACACGCTCCGAGACGCCTGCCACGGCACGATCGCGTCGACGCCGAGCTCCGTCGCCGCCTGCACGGCCAGTTCGTCGCGGTCGCCCTTGGCGAGGGCCTGGACGAGCACGAAGCGCGGGCTCGGCGCGGAGACCTCGTCGCGGTCGGTGACGCGGATCTCGACCTGCTTCGGCGACGCCGCGGTCACGAGGCCCGTGAGCCACGTTCCCCGCCCGTCGCCGAGGGTCACCGCTTCATCGACGCGCACTCGACGCACCGCAGCCGCGTGGTGCGCCTCGGCGCCGGTCAGCGCGACGATATCGCCCGGTCGAGCGGATGCCGCGTCGTCGGTGACGAAGTGCAGAGCCACGGTCAGTGCCGGAAGCGGTCGCGGAACTTCGCGAACATGCCCTGCTGGTGCTCGGCGAGGCGGGGCTTGGGGGCCTTCGTCCGCTTCGCGAACTCCTCGATGAGGGCCCGCTCCTTGTGGTCGAGGCGGGTGGGGGTGACCACCTGCACGCCGACCTTCAGGTCGCCGCGCTGGCTTCCGCGCAGCGGCGTGATGCCGCGGTTCTTGATCGTCAGCACGTCGCCGGACTGGACTCCGGGGCGCACCTCGAGGTCGACGCTGCCGTCGAGCGACTCGATCGTCGTGGTGGTGCCGAGGATGGCATCCGGCATCGAGACTTCCAGCGTCGCGAGCAGGTCGTCTCCCTCGCGGCTGAACGCCTCGTGCGCCTCGACGGTGACCTCGATGTAGAGATCGCCGTTGGGACCGCCCGCGGGACCGACCTCTCCCGAGCCCGGGAGCTGCAGACGCAGACCCGACTCGACGCCGGCCGGGATGTCGACCGACACGGTGCGGCGCGCGCGCACGCGTCCCTGGCCCTGACAGGTGTTGCAGGGGTAGGGGATGGTCGTGCCGTGACCCTGGCAGACGTTGCAGGGCTGGCTGGTCACGACGTTGCCGAGGAGGCTGCGGACCGTGCGCTGCACGTGACCCGAGCCGTGGCAGATGTCGCACGTGACCTCGCTCGTGCCGGGTGCCGTGCACGCGCCCTGGCACGTCTCGCACAGCACGGCCGTGTCGACTTCGAGGTCGCGGTGGACGCCGAAGACGACGTCTCCGAGCGAGAGGGTGACGCGCACGAGGGCGTCCTGACCGCGCTCACGCCGCGAACGGGGTCGCGGCCCGCGGCCCCCGCCGCCCTGAGCTCCGCCGAAGAACGTCTCGAAGATGTCGCTGAAGCCGCCGAAGCCGCCCGCTCCCCCGCCGCCGAACGGATTCTGGTCGCCGCCCATGTCGTACCGGCGGCGCTGCTCGGGGTCGCTCAGCACGTCGTAGGCGTGCGTCACGAGCTTGAAGCGCTCGGACGCGTCCTCGCCGGGGTTGACGTCGGGGTGCAGTTGGCGCGCGAGGCGTCGGTACGCCTTCTTGATGTCCTCGGGGCTGGCGTCGCGTTCGACGCCCAGGACCTCGTAGTGGTCAGCCACAATCGCCTTCCTGTCCGCTTGCGCGGGGTCGTTCTCGGTGGGGTGCTCGTCGCGCGCGGGGTCAGCGCGCGCTGTCGTCGTCTTCGAGCATCCGGGTCAGATAGTGCGCGACGGCGCGGACCGCCGCGAGGTTGGAGGAGTAGTCCATGCGCGTCGGCCCGAGCAGACCGACGCGGGCGCCGCCCGTCGACCCGTCGTACCGGCTGGCGAGAACAGACGCCTCGATGAGGCCGAAAGGCTCGTTCTCGCGGCCGATGCTGGCCGAGAGGCCCTTGTCGTCCGCGACCATCTCGCTCATCAGGCGCAGCAGCGTCACCTGCTCCTCGATGGCCTCGAGGAGCGGATAGATGCTGCCGCGGAAATCCTGCTCGCGCTTCGCAAGCGTCGCCGCTCCTGCCATCACCAGGCGGTCCTGGCGGAACTCCTCGAGCTCTTCGCCCACCACGCGCAGCACCGCGTCGGCGATCGCGTCGAGCAGCACGCCGGGGCGGGGCCCTTCCGCGAGGGCGTCGGCGACGCGCTGCACGCAGTCGGCGACGCTGCGACCGACCAGCACCGCACCCACGCGTGCGCGCAGCTGCACGATCTCCGTCTCACCCGGTTCGGCGGGGACGAAAGCGATGCGCTGCGACACCCGGCCGGTGTCGGTGACGAGGATGACGAGCACCCGGGGACCCCCGAGGGCGACGAGCTCGACGTGCGAGACGTTGGCCCGGGCGAACGAGGGGTACTGCACGATCGCGACCTGGCCGGTCAGCTGCGTGAGAGCGCGCACCGTACGGGCGAGGAGGTCGTCGAGATCCCCCGCCTCGTCGAGGAAGGAGGTGATGGCGCTGCGCTGGGCGCTCGAGAGCGGACGCAGCTCGGCCAGATGATCGACGAAGACGCGGTAGCCCTTGTCGGTCGGGACGCGTCCCGATGACGTGTGCGGAGCGACGATCAGCTCTTCGTCTTCGAGCAGCGCCATGTCGTTGCGGATGGTCGCCGCCGACACCCCGAAGGCGTGGCGGTCGACGATGGCCTTGCTGCCCACCGGCTCGCGCGTGTCCACGTAGTCCTGCACGATCGCGCGGAGCACCTGAAGGCCGCGTTCCGACACCATGAGCTGCTCCTCCCGTTTGGCACTCGACTCGACTGAGTGCCAATTCTACGACGATCACCGCGGCCCCGCGTCGAGCGGCTCGCGGAGGTCGGCGGCGCCACGGGCGGGGCGGTGCGAGTGAGGGTGAGGGGTGCGAGTAAACGCCGCCCGGAGGTGGAAACGCCCGGACCGGGCGTTTCCACCCCGCGCGAGCGTTTACACGAAGCGTCGGCGACCGCGAGGGGCGTGTAAACGCCGCACGGAGCTGCAACGCCGGATCAGGCCGTCAGCGCGCGCACCACGGCATCCGCGAGGAGGCGACCGCGCCGCGTCAGGACGATGCGTCCACGCACGGCATCCGGGCCCTCCACAAGCCCGTCGGCGATGAGGGATGCCACGGCCTGACGGCCCTCGCCGAGCAGCTCGGACACCGCGAGACCCTCGCGGATCCGGCTGCGCAGGAGCACCGACTCGAGGCGCCGGGCCGTCTCGTCGGGCCGTTCCCGCGCCGCGGCCGGCGACTCCTCGGCGGCCAGCCGCTGCGCATACGCCGCGGGATGCTTCACGTTCCACCAGCGGAGGCCGGCGACGTGGCTGTGCGCGCCCGGGCCGAAGCCCCACCAGTCGGTGCCCCGCCAATACGCGAGGTTGTGGCGCGAGCGGTGCTCCACGCCCCGCGACCAGTTCGACACCTCGTACCAGTCGTACCCGGCGTCGGCGAGGAGTTCGTCGGCCAGCTCGTACATGTCGGCCTGGAGGTCGTCGGAGGGCTCGACGACCGCGCCCGAGCGGATCTGCCGCGCGAGCTTCGTGCCGTCCTCGACGATGAGCGCGTACGCCGAGATGTGGTCGGGCTCCAGGACCGCGGCGGACTCGAGCGATGAGCGCCAGTCGTCGAGCGACTCCCCCGGTGCCCCGTAGATGAGGTCGAGCGACACATCCAGTCCCGCGCGCCGCGCGGCGGCGACGGCGGTGGCGACGTTGGCCGGATCGTGGGTGCGGTCGAGGGCGGCGAGGACGTGCGGCTGTGCCGACTGCATCCCGATCGACACCCGCGTGACACCGGCCGCGGCGAGCGTCTCCATGACCGCGTCGTCGACGGTGTCGGGGTTGGCCTCGACCGTGACCTCGGCCCCGTCCGCGATCCCGAACTCCGCGCGCACCGCGTCGAGCATCCGCGCGAGGTCGCCGGGCGGGAGGAGTGTCGGCGTTCCGCCCCCGAAGAAGACGGTGGATGCCACGCGGCGCCCGCCGGCGGCATCCATCACCCGACCTGCCAGACGCACCTCGGCGGCGAGCGTGTCGGCGAAATCGTCCTGGCGCGCGCCGCGGAGCTCGCTCGCGGTATAGGTGTTGAAGTCGCAGTACCCGCACCGCACGCGGCAGAACGGGACGTGCAGATAGACGCCGAAGTCGGTCGACGGGTCGATCGTCAGGTCGGCGGGCAGGCGTCCGTCGGGGGGAGCGGGGTCTCCGAGGGGAAGAGGTCCGCCCATCAGGACGTGAACAGCGGGGAGATCGCGCGCAGATACTGCGTGAAGAGCGCGCGCCGGCGGCGGCGGAGGCGGCTCGAGAACAGCCGGTACGACGGCACGGTCGGGCGGTCGAAGGCCCGGACGACGAACCACACCTCGTCGTTGTCGCGCCACTCGACGACGAAGAGCTCCTCGCCGCTGACGATCGAGTGCCCCACCGTGCCCAGGATGAAGCCGACCCGGCGCGGCTCCTCGAAGACCGAGATCACGCGCAGATCGGCGTCGGCGCGGTGGCCGTCGACTTTGCCGTGCAGGTGCACACCCGTTCCCGGGCTGACGAAGGGCGTGCCGTCGGCCGCGAAGCGCTGCTCGGGCTCGAGGCTGCTGGGGGCCACGGGGGCTCCCTCGGCATCGAAGCCGACGCCGGAGTAGCCGCCTCCGGATGCCGGGCGCACGTCGCTGATGCTCAGATCACCCGAGCGCAGCGGCGCCCACGACAACAGCAGCTCGCTCGCAGCGGCGAACCGCTCCTCGCCGCTGCCGATGCGCCAGGCGTCCTCGGCCGGCACGGAGTGCTCCGGCGGATACTGCATGAGATCGGGCGCCTGCGTGGCGCCGACCGCCGCGTAGTCGACCGTGTCGTCGGTGAAGTTCTGCCGTCGCATGATCTCCCTCTCGATTCGGTCGTTACTTCTTCGCCTCGACGTCTCCCGACAGGGCGGCGATGAACGCCTCCTGGGGGACCTCGACGCGGCCCACCATCTTCATGCGCTTCTTGCCCTCTTTCTGCTTCTCGAGGAGCTTGCGCTTTCGGGTGATGTCACCGCCGTAGCACTTGGCCAGAACGTCCTTGCGGATCGCGCGGATCGTCTCGCGCGCGATGATCCGCGCGCCGATCGCAGCCTGGATGGGCACCTCGAACTGCTGGCGCGGGATCAGCTTGCGCAGGCGCTCGGCCATCAGCGTGCCGTACGCGTACGCCTTCTCGCGGTGCACGATCGAGCTGAACGCGTCGACCTTCTCGCCCTGGAGCAGGATGTCGACCTTGACGAGGTCGGCGGTCTGCTGTCCGGCCGGTTCGTAGTCGAGGCTCGCGTAGCCCTGGGTGCGGGACTTCAGGTGATCGAAGAAGTCGAACACGATCTCGCCGAGCGGCATGTTGTAACGCAGCTCGACGCGATCCTCGCTGAGGTAGTCCATGCCGAGCAGGGTGCCGCGCCGTGACTGGCACAGCTCCATCACGGTGCCGACGTAGTCCTTCGGGAGCAGGATGCCGACTTTCACGACCGGCTCCGACACCGAGGCGACGCGCCCGTCGGGGTACTCGCTGGGGTTGGTGACCGAGACGGTGTCGCCCGTGTCGGTGGTGACCTCGTACGTCACCGACGGAGCGGTCGTGATGAGGTCGAGACCGAACTCGCGCGAGAGGCGCTCGGTGATGATCTCGAGGTGCAGGAGGCCGAGGAAGCCGGCGCGGAAGCCGAAGCCGAGGGCGACCGAGGTCTCGGGCTCGTACTGCAGGGAGGCGTCGGAGAGCTTGAGCTTGTCGAGGGCTTCGCGCAGCTCCGCGTAGTCACTGCCGTCGATCGGGTAGATGCCCGAGAAGACCATGGGCTTCGGGTCGGTGTACCCCGCGAGGGCCTCGGTGGCGGGCTTGCGGTGCGTGGTGATCGTGTCGCCGACCTTCGACTGGCGCACGTCCTTCACGCCGGTGATGAGGTAGCCGACCTCGCCGACGCCGAGCCCCTTCGTCGGGATCGGCTCGGGGCTGGAGACGCCGATCTCGAGCGCCTCGTGCGTCGCGCCCGTCGACATCATCTGCAGACGCTCGCGCGGCTGCAGGGACCCGTCGATCATGCGGACGTAGGTGACCACGCCGCGGTAGGCGTCGTAGACCGAGTCGAAGATCATCGCGCGGGCGGGGGCATCGGCCTTGCCGACGGGCGCGGGGATCTTGTCGACGATGAGGTCGAGCAGCTCCTCGACGCCCATGCCGGTCTTGCCGCTCACGCGCAGCACGTCCGCGGGGTCACCGCCGATGAGGCCGGCGAGCTCGGCCGCGTACTTGTCGGGGTCGGCCGCGGGCAGGTCGATCTTGTTGAGCACCGGGATGATCGTCAGATCGTTCTCGAGCGCGAGGTACAGGTTGGCCAGCGTCTGGGCCTCGATGCCCTGGGCCGCATCGACGAGGAGGATCGCGCCCTCGCACGCGGCGAGCGAGCGGCTGACCTCGTACGTGAAGTCGACGTGGCCGGGCGTGTCGATCATGTTGAGGGCGAACGTGCCGTCGGCGGTGGACCACGGCATCCGCACCGCTTGCGACTTGATGGTGATGCCGCGCTCGCGCTCGATGTCCATGCGGTCGAGGTACTGCGCGCGCATATCGCGGTCGCTGACGACGCCGGTGATCTGGAGCATGCGGTCGGCCAACGTCGACTTGCCGTGGTCGATGTGAGCGATGATGCAGAAGTTGCGGATCTGCTCCGGCGGAGTGGCAGACGGCTCGAGGGGCTTCAGGGCGCGCGGTGACATGTTCCGTCGATTCTACGGGAGGCCTCGCCTCACGACGGGCGCGAGGGTGCCGGCAACGCCGACAGGCCGCGTCGGAGGTCGTCCCACGGGCTCGCCGCACAGATGCGGATCCACCCCTCCCCGCCCGCCCCGAATGCGGATCCCGGCGCGACCGCGACACCCTTTTCGACGAGGAAGCTCTCGGCCCACGCGGCGACATCGCCGCGCGCGGCGTGCGAGACGTCGACCCACAGGTAGAACGCCCCGGTCGGCGGGAGGTACGCGAGCCCCCGCTCGTCGAGCAGCGCGCAGCTCGCGCGGAGGTTCTCGCGGTAGAGCTCGCGCGCGTCGCGCACGCAGTCCTGTGGGCCGGTGAGAGCGGCGAGAGCCGCGCGCTGGGCCGGGGTGTTGACGCAGCTCGTCGTGGCCTCCTGGATCTTGCCGAGCACCTCGTCCAGACCCGGGGGCGTCACGAGCCACCCCACGCGGGCACCGGTGAGGGCGTACGTCTTCGACACCGAGTGCACCGTGAGGGTGCGATCCTCCGCCCCCGGGAGGGTCGCGACCGAGACGTGCGCGGCATCCATCACGAATCGCTCGTACACCTCGTCGGAGATGATCCAGAGATCGTGCACGACGGCGAGGTCGACGATCTCCTGCAGGGTGTCGCGGGGGTAGGCCACCCCCAGCGGGTTCGACGGGGAGTTGACGACGATCGCGCGGGTGCGCGGCGTGACGAGCGCGGCGAGGTCGGTGGCCTGGGGGACGAACCCGTGCTCCGCGCGCAGGCGGTACGGCACCGGGACGGCCCCGACCATGCGCGGCGCCATGGAGAAGACCGTGTACCCGGGATCGGGGATGAGCACCTCGTCGCCCTCGCCGAGCGCGAGGAGGATCGCGTGCGAGAGCGCCTGGGTGCCCCCGTTGGTGACGTGGACGCGATCGGTGTCGACGAGGAGCTGGTTCTCGCGCCGAAGCTTGTCGACGATCGCCTCGCGGAGGTCGAGGATGCCGGCGTTGGCCGTGTATCGCACGTCGGCGGCGGTCCACGTGCCGGCGGCGGCTCCGAGGGTGTGGGGCGGCGGCTCGGCAACGGGTTCTCCGACCGCGAGCATGACGGTGTCGGGGCGTCGCAGGGCGAGCTCGAAGATCCGGCGGATCCCCGACGCGGGCATCCCCGACGACCGAGACGAGAGCTGGGGCATGCGCTCATGCTAGGCATGGCAGATTTCGGGCTCGGTCACGGGCGCGCTTTCGTAGATTGGATGCCATGACGGTCCAGGTCGTGCTCGTGCACGGCATCCGCACGTCGGCGACGATGTGGCGATCCCAGGTCGCGTATCTGGAAGAACGCGGCACCCCCGTGACCGCCGTCGACCTGCCCGGACACGGAAGTCGCCGGGGCGAGGAGTTCACGCTGGACGAGGCGTTCGCGACGATCGATCGGGCGGTTCAGGATGCCGCCGCCCGCGGCCCCGTGCTTCTGGTCGGGCATTCGATGGGCGGGCTGTTGTCGATCGAGTACGTCGGGCGCGAGGAGCCGCCGCCGGTCGCGGCGTTCATCGCAGCGTCCTGCACCTCGATCCCCCGCGGGATCGGGCTCGCGGCGTACCGGTTCCTCGCGCGGCGGTTCGACAGCCTCCCCGATCGGGGTCTCGGCCTGACAAACCGCGTGCTGGATCGGACGCTGCCGCCCGAGACCCGGCCGGACTTCGGCGCGGGCGGGTACGCGTTCGATGCGCAGGACACGGCGCTGGCGTCGCTGTCGGTGCTCGACCTGTTGGCATCCGTTCGTCGGATCCGCGTGCCGCTGTGGTTCATCAACGGGCAGTGGGACCAGCTGCGCGTGAACGAGAGACTGTTCGTCTCGCTCGCCCCGCACGCGGAGCTGATCGTCGTGCCGCGGACCACGCACCTCGTCACCGCGATGCGGCCGCGGGTGTTCAACGCGCTGCTGGAGGTGGCGCTCACCACGATCGAGGTCTCGACCTGATAGAATTGGCCCTTGGCTTGCGTGTGGGGTTTTTCCCGACCTCCACGACCGCCGGTGCAGCGTCCCTCTACCGCTCGCCCGGCACTTCCAACACTCACTCAAACGAAAGACCGATGACGTGGCGAACATCAAGTCGCAGATCAAGCGCAACAAGACCAACGAGAAGGCGCACGAGCGCAACAAGGCCGTCAAGAGCGAGCTGAAGACGCACGTGCGTCGCACCAAGGAAGCCATCGTGGCCGGTGACAAGGAAGCCGCCGTCAAGGCGCTCGCCACCGCGACCAAGAAGCTCGACAAGGCCGTGAGCAAGGGTGTCATCCACCAGAACCAGGCCGCGAACCGCAAGTCGGCCATCGCGAAGCAGGTCGCCGCTCTCTGAGCCGCCGAACCTCGACAGCCCGTCCCGCATTCGCGGGGCGGGCTTCGTCGTTTCCGGCACGACTGTCGCCGACGCGGACTGACGTTCTCGAGTCTCAATTGCGGCGATGAATCGCCGCCGCCGGTTGGAGCATTGCCGAGCCCAGACTCCAACACCTCAGGTTGAGCTCGCGAACATAGACCTGTGCGCAACATCTCGCTGAGCTCCTTCGACTCGGTGATGCCTGCTTACGCGCCTCCTGCTCCGCCAAATGGGTCCGGGGTGACTGCGACCGCTCGATCTCTAGCGGAACTCGCCTGCGGTCGAGTTCATGAGATACGGCGTCTCCGGGTCAGCTTGAGGAAGCAATCACAGAGAAACTCGCACCGACACTGCGACATGCGGCTTCAGCTTCCAAGAGGAGGGTGCTGAGTTGACGGTGGCGCAGTTGGATTGTCGCCGACGCTGCTTCAGGATCGATGTCGTAAACTTCCCGCCGCGTATGTGGTTGTAGGACCACTACTCGCAGTCGGATCTTCGCCCCCCTGGCTTGGAGTTGTTCGGCAAAGTAAGAAGGATCTCCCGCTAACTGGCCGTCGATCCAGACTGGCGAGCTACCAGAAAATGTTCGGAGCTTCTGTGCGATGGTAAGAGGAGAAGCGAAAGTAAGATTCTTTGTTGCCTGCGCGACCACAACCTCATATTCGCTCACAGAAAGCCCGCGCCCCGGTTTCGAACCTTTACTGCCTTTTGCGTGGATCAGAGTTAGAGCGCTCTCGCCATCCTGATCGGCTGGTGCCAGGTGTAGGAAGTCGGCAATTTCTCCGCTTCCATCGTCGCAAAGAAGGATGCCTTGCCGATGTGCTCCCCATCTATCGTGTATCCAGGTGAAGAGTGAGTCTTCGCCGGCGTCACCAATGAGGCCGAGGTCGATGGATCGTCTATCCGGCGCGCCGTCGGCTACAGGCTTCTCTTTGGTTATATCGATCCGCGTCGGGGTTGAGAAATCCACCCAGGTCCACCCTTGAAATGGCTTCGCTGTGTAATTCGGGAGGTATGCCCTCGAACCTGAAACCACGCAGCCGTTCGCATATCGAATGGTCCCCCATTTCTCCTCAATAAAAAGAGTAGAGATGGCTGAGCCCCACACAGACATATCCCCGCCTTCGGTATCAGGTTGTACGACGATCGAGACTTCGTTCGATGCCTGCGGGTACGTGATCTTCAGTTTCACTACAGCAACAGGCTCTCCGTAGTTGAAAATCTGAACGCCGAACTTGACTGTGCGGTCGTTGCCTTCTGTGGCTCGCACACAATTGGTCGCATCGACTGACAGACCAGTGCCTTCAAGCAGATTGAACGCCTCGACAGTTTCCGGGGGCCAACTGCCGACTTCCCCTGTCGGGGTCCAGCCGATCTCTTCCGGCACGTCGAGTTGGTCGAGTGAGGGGAGCGGATGCGCCAGTTCAGCTATCGGTGCGGAAACCTCCGCTGCGCCATCGAGAAGAGCCATTGCCCAGGATGCGCGTTGACAGAAGTCATCGAAATCGACAGCCTGCCCGAGCCAGACGCGGTGCTTCCCCGGGGAGATGCCGAGATTCTCGTGCTCATCCCCGGTCGGAACCTTCGATCGTCCTGACGCGAAATGGTATGTCTGGTCCCCAAACGGGTCGACTGCGGAGCGGATATTGAGTCCCGTGAGCTGCTTGCTGTCGGGTTTTGTCTCAACTGCGCGATGAAGACCTCGCATCCATACGGCAGCTACCGCCCACGCTTCGTTCGTGAACGCGCCGTTTAGCAGAGGGGGCGACACGGGCCACACCTGCGTCACGCGTTTTTTCTTGATTCCGTTCATGATGCGACGCCAATCCGACGGGTGCGACGAGTACACCCCAAAAAATCTGCCTCGTTTGACGATGAGGACGAGGTGATTTACTTCATTGGCGAACGGAACGTCGACACGCTTCTCGTCAGGGGTGTTCCCTGTCGGACCGTGCCACCAAGATGGAGTCTCCCGAGTGCGGTAAACGAACCCGGAGCACTGGATTGATCCGTCAGCGTGAATCTCTAGCTGTCTGGTCACTGAGACGGCACCCTGCTCTGATCTAGGGCGATCCCGAGAAACTGCTCTTTGAACCTCGTTCTTCAACGCAGACAGACTTCGTCTAGATGATTTCGCCTCCAGCAGGCCCAGTGAGATGTAGGGAGCGAAGTGAGACGGGTGAAGCGGCATGAGCGTCAGTTTAGGGAGCGTTGACCGATCAGTGGCAAACGCTTCTTCTGCGGTTCCCGAGTTGGGATGGACGGTCGGCGCAACTTGAAGTGAACTGACGGTCGAATGCCCTGTCGTTTAACTCTGCCCAAGCGCTTCAGGGACTCGTGCACTACCTCCCTGGTAAGACCAGTCAGCGTGGCGTTCAGAGGTGCTAGTCGGCCGTTTCTAGCGTTTTGCCTGGCAGCGCAAAGGGCGGCGGCGCTGGCAGGGCGTCTACGGCGCCATCAGGGAGCGGTGCATGGAGTAGCCGGTTCCTATCTTTCGCTTGCCGGACGACAACGCTTAGGCGGAGGCTCCCTGCGATCCACTTCTTCTCCGCGCGTTTCGAGGCTGGCAGAATGCGTGCGCGTACGCGCTCGTGTTATGCGCGACCGCGCGGGTTGCCGCAAAGTCCCAGCGAGCGCTCAGGTGCCGTAAGGCGCGCGCGTGGCGATGATCGTGATCATGCGTTCGAGCGCGAACACGGGGTCGCGGGACGCGCCTTTGACCTCGGCGTCGGCGCGCGCGGTCGCGTGAATCGCTCGACCGAGGCTCGCGGCGGTCCACCCCACGAGGTCGCGGCGAGCGCGGTCCACCTGCCAGTCCTTCATCCCCAGCCGCTGCGCGAGCTGCGATGACGGTTCGCGCGTGCCGGCCACGCGCGCCATCGTGCGCAGCTTCATGGCGACCGCGGCGACGAGGGGGACGGGATCGGCTCCGGATGCCAGGGCGTGCCGCAGAGCGAGAAGGGCGGGGCCGTACTGACCGGCGATCGCGGTGTCGGCCACCGTGAACGCGGAGGTTTCGACGCGGCCGCCGTAGTAGCGCTCGACGGTGCGCTCGTCGATGTCGCCGGGGACGTCGGCGATGAGCTGCTGGCATGCGGCAGCGAGTTCGGTGAGGTCGTCGGCGAAGGCGGAGACGAGCGACCGCAGCGCGACGGGCGCGATGCGCTTTCCCGCTGCCTTGAACTCGCCGACGGCGAAGTCGAAACGATCGGAATCCCGCTTGATCGCCGGGCACGCGATCTCGATGCCACTCCCCTGCCCCGCGCGGATCGCGTCGAGGAGCTTCTTTCCGCGCACGCTCGCGCCGGTGTGCCGGAGCACGACCGTCGCGCCGTCCTGCGGATGTGCGAGGTAGGAGAGGGCCTCGCTGAGGAACGTGTCGCTGCACTTCTCGACACCCCCGACGCGGACAAGGCGCGGCTCGCCGAACAGCGAGGGAGAGGTCACGGCGAGAAGCGTCCCGGCGGCGTAGTCATCGGCTCGGATGTCGCTGACCTCGAGCGTCGGGTCTTCGCTCTTCAGGAACTCGCGGATCCCCGCCGTCGCACGCTCCGCGCACACCTCTTCGGGGCCCGAGACGAGGACGACCGACGCCGGTTGCGGCGTGCGCCACGACACCTGCGGGATCGCCGATCTGGCCTTCGCCGGGGCGGAGCGTCGAGGAGCCGGGGTCACTCTCCCAGCCTACCGATCGGGTCCGACACGGCGGTCCGGGACGGCACGACCTTCGGCGGGGTTCTCCCGTCGCGCGCCCTCACCGAGCGAGGGGTCATGAGGGTGGCCGCGCGCGCCACAGCGTCAGCTGTCCCTGGCTCATGCTGACGGCGAGGTCGCCGTCAGTGTCCGTTCGCCCGACGGTCGTGCCGAGCGCGGACATCGTCGACAAGAGCGTGGCCGTCGGATGCCCGTAGCGATTGTCGGCTCCGACGCCGATCAGCCCGACGACGGGATGCAGGCGCCGATAGAGATCGGGATCCTGGTCCGCGCTGCCGTGGTGCGAGACCTTCACGACGTCGACGCGCGGGACATCGACCCGGCGCACGAGCGCGGCCTGCGCGTCGGCACCCAAGTCGCCGAGGAGCACCGTGCGCGGGAAGTCCGGACCGATCACGTCGAGGGCGACGCTCGCGCTGTTTCCGGGCTCGTCGCGCGGGGCGGGGCCGAGAGCCTGCCACCGGGTCTCCCCCACCGTCCCCGTCAGGCCGGTCGTCGCCTGCTGCAGCTGCGCTCCGGCCGCGGCGAACCGATCGAGCAGCCGCTGGTCCTCCGGCACGTCGACGGGCCCGTGCAGAACGAGCGCCGCTCGCCCGACGACCGCTGCTGACCCACCGATGTGGTCGAGGTCGAAGTGCGTGAGCACGATGAGGTCGAGGCGATCGACACCGAACGTCTGGAGGCACTGTGCGAGCCGCTGCGGTTCGGGCCCGGTGTCGACGAGCGCCACCGCGCTGCCGGAGCGCCACAGGGTGGCGTCGCCCTGTCCGACATCGCACATCGCGACATCCCACGTCGTCGGAACGGTCAGCGGTCCGGCGACGGTGCGGATGGTCGTGTGACCTGCGATCAGACCGACGGTGACGGCGACGACCGCCGTCGCCAGCGCGGTCACGCGTCGAAGATGGGTGGGTCGCACGAGGGCGACGACCACCGCCGCGCTGACGACGGTCAACAGCGCCGCGCCGAACGCGCCGTCGGGCCACGGCAGGTTCTGCGCGCCGATCGCGCTGGTGGTGTGCGCCACCGCGGCGATCCACGCAGCGGGAATCCAAGCGAGAGCGGCGAGGCCGTCGCGCAGCCAGGGAAACGGCGCGATGCAGGCGAGGACGCCCGCGATGGTCGCCGGTGCCGCGGCCGGGTCGGCCACGAGGTTCGCGGCGATGCCGAGAAGCGGGACGTGGGGGTCGATCAGGACAATGAGGGGCCCGCACGCCAGCTGGGCGGCCGTGGGCACCGCCAGGGCGAGGGCGAGGGAGCGTGGCATCCACCGCTTCAGGCCGCGGGCGATCGGCCGCGCGAGCACCAGGAGGGCCGCGGTGGCCACCGCCGACAGGGCGAAGCCGATCGACGACGACAACCACGGATCGCTGATCATCAGCGCCGTCACCGCGGTGGAGAGTACCGCCACGCCTACGGCGGGGCGCCCGAGCACGACGGCCAGCAGCGCGATCGCGGCCATGGTCGCGGCGCGCACGACGCTGGGCTCGGGCGTCACCAGGGCGACGAAGCCGGCCAGGACTCCTGACGCTCCGACGACACGGAGCCACCGCGGGGCGCCCACCGCGGCTGAGAGCGCGAAAGCGGCCCCGACGACGAGCGCACAATTGGCACCTGACACCGCAGTGAGGTGCGAGAGCGAGGACGCGGTCATGGCTGCCTCCGTCGCCGCGTCGAGGCTCGAGGTGTCGCCTACCGCGAGTCCCGGCACGAGTCCCGCCCCGGGCTGCGGCAGACCGCGGGTCGATGCGACGAGACCGTCGCGGAGCGCCTCGAACCACGCCCACATCCCCTCGGGCGGGGGCGCGTCGAGGACCTCTTGCGCGCGCACGACGAGAATCGCCCTCTCCCCCGGGCTCGCCGGGAGTGCTCGGCCCACCAGACGGATCTCACTCCCGAGACCGGATGCCGCGACGGCGGCGCGCCCGCTCGGATCCACGCCGACGCGAGCCGGGATGCCCCCTGTCACCGTCACCGCTCCCGCGCTGACGCGCGAGGCGACCGCGTCGAACCAGGCACCGCCGTCGGCGGAACCGGACACGTGCCCGACGACGGTGAGGTCGACGTCGAGCCGGCGGCCGCCGTCGACCTGCAGCGCGGCGATCTGTTCGCGCACCGGAGCCGCCGCTGCGACGCTTCCGCCAGCGGCCGCCGCGCACGCGAGCGCCACCGCGGCGACACCGAGGACCGGATGCCGAACCCTCACGAACACCACCGCGCAGAGCGCCGCCGCGACGATCGCTCCCACGCTCAGCCCGGCCAGATCGGGGGCGGAGGTCGCGATGCCCGCCGCGGCCCAGGTCACGACCGCCACGGCGGCGGGACGGAGCGCTCGGCGCTGCACGGGTGTCATACCCGCACCAGATCGCGGAGCCCGTCGAGCATCTTCTCGCCGATCCCCGGGACTGACCCGAGATCGTCGACGCTCGTGAAGCGGCCGTTCTCTTTCCGCCACGCGATGATGCGGTCGGCGATCGCCGGCCCGACCCGCGGCAAGGTGTCGAGTTGTTCCCTCGTGGCGGTGTTCAGATCGATGAGGCCACCCGCGGCGGTGGCGGCACCCGTCCCCGCGCCGTCATCGGGTGTCGCGCCGGCCACGGGCACCACGATCTGCTCGCCGTCCGCAACGGGACGCGCGAGGTTCACCCCGGCCCGTTCGGCGTCGTCCGTGAAGCCGCCGGCGCGGGCCACGGCATCCGCGACCCTGTCTCCCGCGGCGAGGCGGTAGAGGCCGGGGGCACGCACGGCACCCGCGATGTGGACGTACAAACCCGCCTTCGGAGGTGCGAGCGTGGTCGTGAGCGGTGAGGACGCGACGGACACCTGCTGTGAGCCGGACATCCCCCGCAGCATCCCGATCCCGATCGTGACCGCGAAGGCGATCAGCACCAGCACGATGACGGCACCCACGCCGAGCCGCCGGCGCGCGGCGAGCGCGTCCGGTGGCGGTTCGCGGGTGTCGGTCACCCGGCCACCCTAGGAACCCGTGCGAAACGCGTGCGGCGCAGAGGACGCAGTTCGTGGAGGGTTTTCGCGACGGTCGCCGTGGGGAGGAACAGTGCTCAGGATCGCTCGGCGGCGTAGCGCCGGGCCGCGCGACGCGCGGGGACGATTCCCGAAATCGTGCTGACGAGCAGCCACACGAGTCCGAACCCCAGCAAGCCCGGCGCGACGCTGCCGAACCCGAGAAGGGATGACACCAGGGCGAGGACAGCGGTGGCCGCCGTGCCGATCCCGCCCGCCGCGACGAAGCGGGCGGGTGCCCGGTTGACCGCGATCCAGGCGGCTTCGTCCGACAGCGTGAGGGGGGTTCTGTAGCCGAAGGGCGCCACCTGCCCTGGACGACGCTCTGACCGTATCGGCGCTGGCAGCGATCGCCGACAGCCGCTCCTTCAGCGTGCAGAGCCCAGGTGTGGAGAAGAATCACCCCATGCACCACAACGCCTGGCGCGCGATCCTCGCCGCTCTCGCCGACGACCGCGCGCGCGAGGTCTATGCCCGTACCGTCCTCGCGCAGCAGGCCGACGAGGCTCTGTCTGCGCTTCCCGCGAAGAAGTCGCAGCGCATCATGGAGTCGCTGACTACTGCGGGGCTCGTCATCGCCACCCCCGAGGGGCTGGCGGCCGTGCCCGATGCCTTTGCCCGGGCTCTGGCATCCGCGGGCACATCGGGCCGCCGTGAGGGCGTGGAGCGCTTCCTCGAGGACGGCCGACTCGTCGGGATGCCGGCGCGCACGGCCGACCGGCGCGCGGTCCTGGAGCATCTCGCGGCGCGTGTGCTCGGCGTCACGGAAACCCTGAGCGAAGCCGAGATCAACACGCGTCTCGCCGACGTCACCGACGACGTCGCCGGGCTTCGCCGCGCCTTCGTCGACCACGCGCTGGTCGTTCGCACCGCCGACGGCTCCGCCTACTCCCGCACCTGAGAACGACGGATGCCACGCCCCCACCGCTGCGCGAAGCGCCGGGGACGTGGCATCCGAGAATCTCACTTGGTCGAGAAGCTGTCGCCAGGTCGCGAGACCGTCATCTCCGGTTGCTGAACGGTCGCAGCGGGCACAGCGCACGCAGTCGACGCAGTGAAGGCTGCCTGGCATCCGATGGCTGGTGCCGCAGAGGTCGCAGCTCGCTCCATCGACGGTCTGCTCACGCAGGTCCACGGCGGGCGCGACGCCGATCCGTCCGGTGAATTGTCCGCTGCCAGGACAGCCGGCGCCGCGTTGGATGTTGCCGGGAGAGTCGATGGAGGTCACGCCTACATAAGGGCGGCTGTTCCTCAAGCATTAGCGGCCGTTACAGGTCTGACGAGGGTGAAGACCGCTTGCGCGGAGTGCAGGCATCTCTAGGCGGGTGACAACTCCTTGTCGTGATGCCACCGTCCACCCACGGGGCCGCGACGCTCACGCTTCGTAGGACCGCTGTACGAATGCATCGACCAAAGCGGTACTGCATGGGCCGCATATGTATCTGGCATAGTTCGCTCATGCACCCACAGACAGAGCTTCCGGTTTTCTCCTATGGCGCGCTCGCCCGTCCCGAGTTTCAGCGGTCGCTATTCAACGAGCTTGTTGCCGTCGAACCGGCAAGGGTACGCGGATTCAGGCTGGAGCGGGTGCCAATCCCTGCGGAGGAGCTGCTTCCAACTGACCGCGAGCCGTTCCGATCTGTTGCCGTGCCAGCAGTCGACCAGGACTCCGCCGTCGACGGATTCGTCGTCCGACTGTCTCCGACACAAATCAAGTTGGCGGACGAGTTCGAGGCTCCCGAGTACCAGCGTGGCGTCGTCGTCCTCGAAGACGGGTCTCGAGCGTGGATGTATTTGCCTTCAGACGGCTGACAGTTCGGGTCCTTGGGGACTGATACCGCGTAGCTCATACTCGCCGCTCATCGTACGGACCGATTCATATGCATCTCGCGTCTCGATGACACGGCGAATGATTTCCTCGGCGGGGTCATGCAAGCGAGTAGGACGCCCCTGGTACATGACGGGGATCTCGTGGAACCAGCCCTCGTAGTATCCGCGTTGCGTGCCCCAGTTGGCTTTGAGCCGGAGAACGTCCGACCACCCACACGCCTCTCTTTCTTGCGCGCCGAGGACACTAGCGACCGCGCGCAGTCCTTTCGCTCTCGGAGGATCAGCTGTTTCTGCCTCAATGGTCATGTCGCGGGCGATGCGCGCGACGATTGCGCCGGCGTCCGCAGCAGGGTCTACCTTGAGGTCGTCGAGCGATCCGGTGAGGCGATCGAAGAACTCATCGAGCGGGCTAATCAGAACGTTCAACGGCCAGAGATAGATGCACGCCAGATAGTCGACGACCCGTTGGACGTAGCACGCATCGTGACGATCCAGAAGATCGTCGGCGAACGCGCGGACCTCACGGAAGTAGCTCTGCGCGATGTCGAGAGCCTGGGCGCGGGCTTCATCGCCGAACAAGACGGAGGTGATGGCGCGATGCGTGCGGTGCGCCCAGTACTCGTAGTTGAACGTGCTGTGCATGTCCTCACCCCATGCATCGACACGGAGGTGGAGCCCGCTCAAAGACATGGGTGAAATCTTCCCGATCCCGAAGGAGGGGTTCGTGTACAGGGCGATGTGGTGAAGATAGTCGTGTATCGCGCCATCCCAGGCACGGTTGTACATCGACAGCAGTTCTGTGCGGTCCTGGTCGCGAATCAGCTCCATCACTTCGGAGTCGATCGTCGTGACGCTCAGGAGCACACCCGCTCCGTTGCCCTGACTATCTCGGCGCTCGATTCGCATGAATCCCCATGCGTTCCCGAAGCCCTCGAGGTCGTAGAGCCGCGGGAAAGAGAAGGTGAGGGCGTCAGCGTCCGAGAGTCCGTCACGAGCCGCGGGGTGGAGCGGGCGATCTGTGAAATGTGCTTTCTCTTCGGGCGCGTCAGCGAAGAGCGCCTCGGAGACGACATGGTTCTGCGAGACGTAGAGGACCCCGCTCAGCGCCGGGGTCTCACGAAAAAGGTCGGTGAGGCCGGGTGCCCAGTGAGGGTCAGCGCCACGCCGAGACAGAATCTGACGTTCCCACTCAACCAGGAACGCGGTGTTACGTTCGCACTCCATCTCGATCAACTGAGCGAACGACTCAGTCCGGTACTCCTTAGTCAGGCAGGCGAGATGCCCACTGTCGGTGAACTCCTCAGCGCGGACATCCCAGGCAACCGCATCGTCGGCCTTGCGCATCAGATGTCCACCTCCGACAGTTTCGTCAACGACGCAAAGAGATCGCGCCGCTCGTCGCCAGCGCGGAATTTACCACCGAGGTCCGCCGTTCGCGTGAGGGCGTCGCGGTCCTGGATCCCGCGCATGCGCACGCAGAAATGCAGGGCATCGATCACGACAGCGACGTTCTCGGTTTCCAGGACCTGAGACAGGGTCGCCCGAATCTGGCAGGTGAGTCGCTCCTGTACTTGTGGCCGACGAGCGAAGTACTCCGCGATTCGGTTGAGTTTCGAGAGTCCGATGACTCGCTCGCCCGGAATGTACGCGATGTGGCAGTACCCGACGATCGGCACGAAGTGATGCTCGCAGACGCTGTGGATCGCGATGTTCGTCTCGATCAGGGGCTGATCGTATCCAAATGAGTTCTCTTGGGTTGTGATGCGGGGGAAATTCTCGCTGCTGAGCCCTGAGAACAACTCGTTGACCAGCATCTTCGCGTACCGATGGGGCGAACGCCGGAGAGAATCGTGATCGATGTCCAGACCCAGCGTCGTCATGATCTCAGCGAAATGGTGCTCGATCCTCGCGATCTTCTCATCATCGCTCAAGGAATTGACGAGGTGTGGGTACCCCGACTCGCTCGTCACCGCGATCAGGGCTCCCGAGATGGCGTCAGTTGACAAAATCTTCTCCTTCTTCGGCTCGTCGAGCGGTCGCCGAGCAGTTGTCCGTCTCGAACACGGTGATGCTCTGGATCTGGACCCCGGTGCCGCTCAACACCGCAGGGCAGACGTCATCCAGGAGGTAGCGCGCCATCTCCTCCGCGGTCGGGTTGAACGGACACACGAACGGTTCCTTCTTCCTGGGAAGCGACTGCAACGCCGAAACCACCTCGGTGTCGTACTCCCATACGAGGAAGTTGTGGTCCCAGTGCTCGTCAATCCAGCCGCCGACACGGTCTTTCAGGACGGAGAAGTCAACTACCCGGCCGATATTGTCGAGGACGCTCGCCTCCGCTTGGATGGACACGTAGTAGTTGTGGCCGTGGACGGTCGCGCACTTGGACTCATGGTTCATCACGCGATGACCAGCGGAGAAGTGCACGCGGCGGGTACAGGTGAGATCGGTCATCGTGTTTGCCTCCCAGGCGGCGCGGGTATCGTCAGGCGCTCTCGCGACGTAGCGTCGTGAGAGCGAGTGTGGCTGCGGCGGCCATGAGGACGGCGCCGATGGTCGAGGTCGCCAAGGCGCCGGAATCGAACGCCGCCCCCGCTGCGGTCATGAGGGCGTCCGAGGTCGCTCCCTGCAGTGTTTCCGCTGTCGCGTGTGCGCCCGAGAGCGTCGCTCGCGCGGCGTCTGCCTGTGCCTGCGTCAGGCCATCTGGCACGACGAGAGCACTTCGATAGGTGGCTGTCAGAATCCCGCCGAACACCGTCACACCGAGGACTGTGCCAAGTTCGTACGCGGTCTCTGACATGGCCGACGCCGCTCCCGCTTTGTCGGGCGCGATGTTGGCCATCAGCAGGTCGCCAGCGAGCGTCCCGGCGGATCCGACGCCGATGCCGATGAGGATGTAGGCCAGGCAGATCACGGCGATGGCAGGGCTCCCGCTGGTGATCGCCGTAAGGGTGTAGGCGGCCGCAGAGCTCAGGAGGCCTGCGGCAATGGCCGTCGACGGTCGCATGACTTTGACCAGCTTGACCACAGCGAGACCGGCGATGACATTCGCGAGCGCACCAGGAGCCAGCAGCCAAGCTGCCTCCAAGGGAGATAGCCCCGCAACCAGCTGCAGATGCTGCGCAGCGAAGAACAGGAAGCCCGTCAGCGACGCGATGCTGACGAGGTTCACCAGTATCGGGCCGGTGAAACCGCTTTTGCGAAGCAACCGAAGGTCGAGCATGGGGTTGGTGGCCGTGAGCATCCGCCGGACGAAGAGTGCCCCGGCTGCGGCACCGATCGCGGCGAGCGCCCCGGAGAGAGCATCCGGCCCGCTGTCGGCGGCATGCTTGATGGCAGCCACGAGAGGGGCGAGCGTCAGGGCCGATAACAGGATCGACCACAGGTCAAGCGGACCGGGCTCGGGGTCGCGAGACTCGCTGACGAGCAGCGGCGCCGCCGGGAGAAGTACGACTGCGAACGGAACCGCGATAAGAAACACGGCCGGCCAGCCGGCGATGCTGACGAGCCAGCCACCGAGAATCGGACCGAGGGCTGCTCCCGCTGCGAAGCCGGTCGACCAGATCGCGATGGCTAGACGGCGTTCGGCACGGACATGAAACATGTTGCGCAGCAGGGAGTGCGTCGCAGGCAAGATGACGGCACCGAAGACCCCCGTGAGGATGCGTCCAACCAGCAAGAGCTCGGCAGTCGGGGCGAAGGCCGCGCCGAGCGACGCAAGCGCGAATCCCGTCAGCCCGATCATCAATGTGCGACGACGGCCGAAGCGGTCGCCGAAATTGCCGCCGGCAACCAAGAGGGAGCACAGCACCAGTGGGTAGGCGTCTATGAGCCAGAGCTGCAGTGCCGGCCCCGGCTGAAGCTCGGCTGCGATCGAGGGCAGCGCGAAGTTCAGCACCGTGTTGTCGATAGTCACCAACAGCACGGGCAGCATCAAGACCGCCAGCCCTGCCCATGCACGCCGCCCGGCGGGGGCCGGCGCGAGTTCAGTCGTTTCCACAAGCCGTTACTGTACCGGACGTCCCGTATGTTTTGGGACAGAGGCTACGATCAGCTCATGCCGAGTGACTTGAGGACGCGGGACGCGATCCTGGAAGCGTTCCGTGACATCGTGGTCGAATCGGGTGAACGCTCTGCGACCATCACGACCACTGCGACTCGCGCTGGCGTCTCCAAGGGCGGACTTTTCTACTACTTTCCTACCCGAGATGCACTCGTCGAGGCACTCATCGAAAGCCTTGCCGACCTCAACAGAGATCACTGCGACCGGATTCGAACGGCGAAGGAGGGCCCTGTAGCGTACTTTCTCCGTGATGCGATCGCGACGGGTACTCCGCTCGATCTCGCCTTGACGGCCGTAACCCGGCTAGATCAGTCCGGGAAACACCCGGGCGCACGTCCGGCGCTGGAACGTGTCGTACGCGAGTGGCGTCAGACCCTGGAAGACGTGCTTGGAGATGCACCTCTCGCACGTATCGTAGAGGTGCTCGGCGACGGGCTGTTCTTCAACAGCAGTCTGGCCGGTTCTCCCGATGCTGTTGTCGCTCCGCGCATCACCTCGTCTGAGCTCGAAGAGATGATTACCATCATCGCGAACATCCCTCGGGCTTCGAAGGACTGAACCCGTCTGAGAACGTCCGCGGCGATCCGCTTCCGCGATCGACCGTCGATACACGACCGCGTGACCTCAGCTCAGCGCGCGAACCATCTCTAGACCATTCAGTTACCGTCGCGCCGACGCCCGCGGACCGTGAAACGACGGATGCCACGCCCCCACCGCTGCGCGAAGCGCCGGGGACGTGGCATCCGAGAATCTCACTTGGTCGAGAAGCTGACCACCTTCGGCGGACGCACGACCGCGCGCACGATCTCGCGGTCGCCCAGTGCGCGGCGCACCTTCTCGTCGCCGCGGGCGAGGGCCTCGAGCTCGTCGGCGCCGATCTTGGCCGAGACCTCGAGGGTGCCGCGGACCTTTCCGTCGATCTGCACGACGGCGGTGACGGAGTCCTCGACCAGCAGCGTCGGGTCGGCCTGGCGCCAGGTCGCGAGACCCACGAAGCCGTCGTAGCCGAGCGTCTGCCACATCTCCTCCGCGGTGTGCGGGGCGAAGAGGTCGAGGGTCATCGCGATGACCTCGGCGGCCTCGCGGACAGCGGGGTCGCTCGCGCCGGCCGAGCCGTCGATCGCCTTGCGGGTGGCGTTGACGAGCTCCATCAGGCGCGCGACGACGACGTTGAACTTCGTCTGCTCGATGAGGTTGGGCGCTTCGGCGAGCAGACGGTGCGTGACGCGGCGCAGGGCCTGGTCGCCCTCGGCCCAGACGACGTCGGTTTCACTGTCGACGTCGTGCGCGATGCGCAGCGCGCGGGCGAGGAACTTCGCCGCTCCCGTGGTCGAGACGTCGTTCCAGTCCTTGTCGTCCTCCACGGGACCCGCGAAGGCGAGCGCCACGCGCAGGGCGTCGGCGCCGTGGGCGTCGAGCTCCTCCTGGAAGAGCACGAGGTTGCCCTTGCTCTTCGACATCTTCGCGCCGTCGAGGATGACCATGCCCTGGTTGATGAGGCTCGAGAACGGCTCGGTGAACTCCACCAGACCCATGTCGAACAGGGCCTTGGTGATGAAGCGCGCGTACAGCAGGTGCAGGATCGCGTGCTCGACGCCGCCGATGTAGAAGTCGACCGGCCCCCACTTCGACGCCTCGCGGCCCGAGAACGCTTCGGTCTCGCTGTTCGGCGACAGGAACCGCAGGTAGTACCAGGAGCTGTCGACGAAGGTGTCCATGGTGTCGGGGTCGCGCAGCAGCGTCTGGCCCGTCTCGGGGTCGGTGACCTGCACCCAGTCCGTCGCCGCGCCGAGCGGCGAGGTGCCCTTGGGCTTGAGGTCGAGACCCTCGACCGACGGCAGGACGACCGGCAGCTGGTCCGCGGGAACGGGCGTGATCGAGCCGTCCTCCCCGTGCAGCATCGGGATGGGCGTGCCCCAGTAGCGCTGGCGCGAGATGAGCCAGTCGCGGAGGCGATAGGTCTTGGCCGCGCGGCCGACGCCCTTCGCCTCGAGCTCCTCGATGACGCGCGCGATGGCGTTGCGCTTGGACAGGCCGTTGAGGGAGCCCGAGTTGATCATGCGTCCGTCGCCGGTGAGCGCGATCCCGGTCTTCACCGGGTCGGTCTCCTCGACGTCGCCCAGCGGGTCGATCGGCACGCCCTCGTCGTCGAGCTCGATGACGGGGATCGCGCCGGTGACGGGGGCGAGCGTGTCGACGACCACCTTGACGGGCAGGTCGAAGGCGCGCGCGAAGTCGAGGTCGCGCTGGTCGTGCGCGGGCACGGCCATGACGGCGCCGTGACCGTAGTCGGCCAGCACGTAGTCGGCGGCCCAGATCGGCAGCTTCTCGCCGTTGATCGGGTTGATCGCGTGGTGACCGAGGAACACCCCGGTCTTGGGACGATCGGTCGCCTGACGCTCGATGTCGGTCGCGCGCTGCACCTGCGCGAGGTAGGCCTCGAACGTCTCGCGCACGCCCTGGTCTGCGGATGCCGCGAGCTCGGCCGCGAGGTCGGACTCGGGCGCCACGACGAAGAAGGTCGCTCCGTGCAGGGTGTCGGGGCGCGTGGAGAAGACCGTGATCTTGTCGTCGCGCCCCTCGATCTCGAAGGTGATGTCGGCACCGACGGAGCGGCCGATCCAGTTGCGCTGCATCTGGATGACCTTGCTCGGCCAGAAGCCCTCGAGCTGGTTGAGGTCGTCGAGCAGGCGGTCGGCGTAGTCGGTGATCCGCAGGAACCACTGCGTGAGCTTCTTCTTCACCACGACGGCGCCGCTGCGCTCGGAGGTGCCGTCGGGCAGCACCTGCTCGTTCGCGAGCACGGTCTGGTCGACCGGATCCCAGTTGACCAGCGCGTCCTTGCGGTACGCCAGGCCCTTGTCGTACAGCTTCTGGAAGAGCCACTGGTTCCAGCGGTAGTACTCGGGGTCGCTGGTGTGCAGCACCCGGCTCCAGTCGAACGAGACGCCGTAGTCCTTCAGGCTCTCCTTCTGCTGGGCGATGTTGGCGTACGTCCACTCGACGGGGTCGGCTCCGCGCTTGATCGCGGCGTTCTCGGCGGGCAGGCCGAACGAGTCCCATCCGATCGGGTTCAGCACGTTGTAGCCGCGGTGGCGCCAGAAGCGCGCCACGATGTCGGAGTAGAGGTAGTTCTCGGCGTGGCCCATGTGCAGGTCGCCCGAGGGGTACGGGAACATCGCGAGCACGTACTTGCGGGGGCGCTTGTCGTCGTCGCCGCCGGCGCGGAACGGATCCTTGTCCGCCCACGCGCGCTGCCACTTCGCCTGGATCGCGTGGGCGTCGAAAGCGCCCTCGCCGGGCACAGGGGTGGTGTTCTCAGACACGGGTGAAGCCAATCGTGAGGTCGGGGAGGCCACGAGGGCCGGCGTCCAGGCTATCGGACCGTGCCGGTCACCACCCCGGCGGGACCTCGGCGCCGAGGGCGGCGAGCGGGGCCCGCGCCTTGATCCCGACCTCGGCGACCTCGGATGCCGCAACCGAGCGCCACGTGATGCCCCCGCCTGCGCCGACGTGGGCGGCATCCGGCTCGACGACGATGCTCCTGATCACCATGGCGAGATCCGCCGACCCGTCGTCGCCGATCCATCCGAAGGTCCCGGAGTAGATGCCCCGTGGCGCGCCCTCCAGGCGCTCGAGGATCGCCATCGCCGAGGCCTTCGGCGCACCGGTCATGCTGCCCGCCGGGAAGGCCGCATCCCGTAGCGCGCGGAGCGTCGTCCCCGGGAGCAGTCGACCCGACACCTCGCTGACGAGCTGGTGGACGTGCGGGTAGGTCTCGACCTCGAGCAGACGGTCTACGCGGATGCTGGACGGGGCGCACACCCGCGAGAGGTCGTTGCGCATCAGGTCGACGATCATGACGTTCTCGGCCTGCTCCTTGGCATCCGTCCGCAGCTCCTCGGCGAGCGCGCCGTCGGCGGCGGGATCGACCGCGCGGGGACGGGTGCCCTTGATGGGGTGCGTGTGCACGGCTCCGTCGCGCACCTCGAGGAACCGCTCGGGCGACGCGCTCACGAGGGCCGTGTCGCCGATGCGCACGAAGCCGCCGTGGTGCGACGACGACGTGCGGCGGAGCCGGCGGAACACGTCGAGGGCGAAAAAGCGGCCCGGAACGGTGAATCGGGTGGTGAGACACAGCTGGTACGCGTCTCCGTCGCGGATGTGCGCGCGGCACGCGGCGATGAGTCCGGCGTACTCGTCCGGTCGATGGCGACCGGATGCCGTCCCCCGGGGCTCCGCCGGCGGTACCGGTGCGGCCGGCCCGACTCCGAGTGCCCGCTCGGCGAGGGCAGAGAGGGCCGCGGCATCCGTCCCGACCGCCCACACCCGGCGCGCGGCGTGGTCGAAGGCGAGAGCGGCGTCGACGCGGAGCCACGCGGCGTCTCCGTCGTAGGGGATCCAGCCGACCCAGCCGCCGTGGAACGCGCCGCTTCCGACGGGGGCGGCGACGAGGTCCAGAGGGTCGGTGAGGTGCTCGGGGCGGCCCGCGCCCATCCAGCTCCACCCGGCATCGGCGTCGACACCGCCGTCGAGCCAGAATGCCGCGGGGGCATCGGCCCACAGGCTCGTGAACACCGCTTCGGGATCCACCCACCGGGGCAGGGCGAGCGGGGGGACGGAACGCGGCACGCTCCCAGGCTAGGCCGAGGCCGCGCCCCTAGGCTGACGGAGGTGAACGAGATCCTCACGTGGCTGCTCGACGTGGTCCAGAACGTCGACCCCGTGCTGCGCACGATCCTCGCCGGGATCGCCGTCATGCTCGAGACGAGCGTGCTGGTCGGTCTCATCGTTCCGGGCGACACGATGGTGATCGTCGCGGGAACCGCCATCGCCTCGCCGCTCGAGGGCGTCATCCTCGCGGCCGTCGTGGTGGTCGGGGCTCTGCTGGGTGAGAGCGGGGGGTTCTGGCTGGGGCGGTACTTCGGCCCGCGGATCCGCGCGTCGCGGCTCGGGCAGAGACTCGGCGAACGCAACTGGGAGCGGGCGGACCGGTACCTGCGTCGTCGGGGCGGACCCGCCATCTTCCTCTCGCGGTTCCTCCCGGTCCTGCACTCGCTCGTGCCCCTGACGGTGGGGATGAGCGGCTACAGCTATCGCCGTTTCCTGGCGTGGACGGCCCCGGCCTGCGCGATCTGGTCCGCGCTGTACATCTCGGTGGCGGCGACCGCGGCGGGGACGTACCGCGAGCTCGCCGACCGCATCCACTACGCCGGGTACATCTTCGTCGGCATCCTCGTCGTGTTCCTCGTCCTGGTCTTCGTCGGCAAGAAGATCATCGAGCGCGTGGAGCGTCGTCACCTGGCCGACGACGTCCAGCCCCTCGAATCGGCGGACGGGGACGTGAAAGACTGAGGCGGATGCCTCGTTCTCCCCGCGCCAAAGTGCTCTGGTTCGCCCGACTGGAGCGCCGCTTCCACCGGTGGCGCGAGAAGCGCGCCCGTGCGCGCGGCCTGCGTCCCGCGGTCACCGGGTTCCCCGGCTACGGCACGGAGGAATGGGTGCGGGTGCTCGGCCGCGTCCTCATCGCCCCGCCGATCAAGCGGACCTCGACGGGTGAGTTCGCGAGCCTCCGGGGCTGGCGCAGCTTCGCCGCGGTCCCGGTCGGAATGGCTCGCGTCCGCGTCGTCGTCGACGGCGTCTCCCACGAGGTGTCGGCCGATCGCGGCGGAGTGATCGACGCGCGTCTGCCCGCCTCGCTCGCCCCCGGCTGGCAGACGATCACGATGTCGGTGGAGGGCAGCGAGCCCGCCGAGACACGCGTGTTCATCGTCGGATCCGACGTGCGCTTCGGCGTGGTGAGCGACATCGACGACACCGTCATGGTGACGGCCCTGCCCCGCCCCTTCCTCGCCGCCTGGAACTCGTTCGTGCTCGACGAGCACGCCCGGCAGCCCGTCCCCGGCATGGCCGTCATGCTCGAGCGGCTGACGCGCGAGCACCCCGGCACGCCCGTCATCTACCTCTCGACCGGCGCCTGGAACGTGGCCCCGACGCTCACCCGCTTCATGCGGCGGCATCTGTTCCCCGCGGGCTCGTTCCTGTTGACCGACTGGGGCCCCACGCACGACCGCTGGTTCCGGAGCGGCCGCGACCACAAGGAGCAGAACCTGCGCCGCATCGCGAGCGAGTTCCCTCAGGTGAAGTGGCTTCTCGTGGGCGACGACGGCCAGCACGACGATGCCATCTACACGCAGTTCGCGATCGACCACCCGCAGAACGTCGCCGCGGTCGCCATCCGGCGCCTGCTCCCGGCGGAGGCCGTTCTGGCCGGCGGGCGCACGGTGGTCGATGACCACTCCGCGGCCGAGGTGCCGTGGGTGACGGGGTCGGACGGGGCCGCGCTGCTCGATCGCCTCGAGCGCGCCGGGGTCATCACGGCCGACGGCTGAGGACGGATGCCGCGCTCCCCCGCCCGATGTCGGAGGGGGCGCGTACGGTGGGAGCATGTGCGGTCGATTCGTCGTGGCCAACGTGGCCTCCGAGCTCGTGGGCGTTCTCCGTGTCGACGTCGAGAGCGATGAACTACCCCCGCCCTCGTACAACATCGCGCCGACGTCCTCGGTGGCGATCGTGCTCGACTCGGTGAAGACCGAGCCGCCGGTCCGCCGCCTCGAGGTTGCGCGCTGGGGACTCGTCCCGGGGTGGGCGAAAGACGTCAAGATCGGCGCCCGAGCGTTCAACGCGCGCTCCGAGGAGGTCGAAGACAAGCCGATGTTCCGCAACGCCCTCATCAAGCGGCGCGCGGTGATCCCGGCATCCGGGTACTACGAGTGGAAGACCACCCACGCGGGCAAGACCCCGCACTACATCCACCCCGCCGACGGCTCCCCGCTCTTCTTCGCGGGTCTGTACGAGTGGTGGAAAGACCCGTCGGTGGCCGACGACGATCCGGCCCGATGGGTGCTCAGCTGCACGATCCTCACCCGGGACGCGATCGGGCGACTGGGCTCGATCCACGACCGGATGCCGTTGTTCATGGACCCCGACTTCGCGGACGCGTGGCTCGATCCGACGACCGAGAACGTCGGCGACGTCCTCGACGCGGCGATCGATGCGGCCCCCGACGTGGCCGAGACGCTCGACGATCACGTCGTGTCGTCCGCGGTCGGGAACGTGCGCAACGACTCGCCCGCTCTCATCGAGCCGGTCGAGTGACCGCTGTTCTCGCGGATCGCGTCCTCGACCGCGACGAGTGGACGGCCGCAGCCGCGGAGCACGCCGCGCGCGCCGACGCGCTGACCGCCGATCACCGGGCCCGTGCGAGTCGCGCCGAGAAGCACCCCGTCGAGGACTTCCTCTTCACCTACTACTCGTACAAGCCCGCGATCCTGCGCCGGTGGCATCCGGGTCCCGGGGTCGTCCTCGCCGATGCCGACGAGCGGGTCGGGTGGCGCTGGTACCGGCGCGAGGGCGACGGCGTGCGTGTGGACGCCGAGGCGTTCCGCACCGAGCGCGCATCGCTGTACCGCGGCATCACAAACCTCCTGCGTGCCACGCTGCACCGCCCGGCCCAGTTCGGATGCTTCGGCCTGCACGAGTGGGCGATGGCGTATCGCGTGGACGAGGTCCGTCACGCTGTCCCGCTCCGGCTGGGCCGGGACGGGACCGATGCCGTCGTCGACGCGCACGACCTGCGGTGCACGCACTTCGACGCGTTCCGGTTCTTCACGCCGGACGCCGTCCCCCGCAACCGCGAGCCGCTCTCCCGCGAGGGCCAGGCGGAGCGCGAACAGCCGGGGTGCCTGCACGCCGGGATGGACGTCTACAAGTGGGCCGTGAAGCTCGGCCCCCTCGTCCCCGGTCCGCTGCTGCTCGAGGCCTTCGTCCTCGCGCGAGACATCCGCACCCTCGACATGGAGGCCTCGCCCTACGACCTGACGGCGTGGGGGTACTCCCCCGTGCGCATCGAGACCGCCGACGGCAAGGCGCAGTACGTGTCCCGGCAGCGGGCACTGAGTGAGCGGGCGCAGGGGCTGCGACGCGCTGTGCTGGCGGCTGTCGGCGCGGCGGACGACACGCCCGGCCGCGCCGATTTCTTGCGTCTCGATCTCGTGTAGTAAGCTCATGGAGTTGCCTCGAACGGGGCGGAAAACAAAAAAACGGGCCTGTGGCGCAGCTGGTAGCGCACCTGCATGGCATGCAGGGGGTCAGGGGTTCGAGTCCCCTCAGGTCCACCCCAGAGAGAAAGCCCCCGCTTCGGCGGAGGCTTTCTTCGTTCCCGGACCGTGCCTGATCGGGGGCGTCGGCGCAGCGGATCCGGAGAACGTTCGCGGATCCGGAGGGTTTCGCCCCCTGGCTCCGGTTCCAGCGCCGATCTCCGGTTCTGCGCGCACACCGGGCCCGCCGCGTACACCGGGCCCACCGCGCACACCGCCCCCCGCGCACACCTCACCCGCCGCGCGGGGCGCCGCCGTCGCGCGACGACAACGGATCCGGATGCCGGGAGCTTTGGCATCCGGATCCGTCCGTGTCAGCGCGACGCGACCGTCTCCCGGCTCCGCGCCTGCTGTGCGTCGCGCATCAGCACCTCGTCGTCGAGCCAGTTCGGCGCCTTGTTGCGCAGCGCGAAGATGTACACCGCGAGGGAGGCGGCGATGATGACGGTGACGTACACGATGAACAGCGGCACCTGCGCGGTCGACTGCGCGCCGGCGTACAGCAGGGGCGCCGTTCCGCCGAACAGCGAGTTGGCGAGGGCGTAGCCGAGCCCCACCCCGAGGGCGCGGACGTGCGTCGGGAAAAGCTGCGCCTTCACGAGGGCGTTGATGGAGGTGTAGCCCGTCAGGATGACGAAACCGCCCAGGAGGATCGCGAACGCCGCGAACTCGTTGGTCTGCTGCGGCAGCATCGTGATGAGGAACCAGGTGTACACGACCCCGCCGACGCCGAAGAACACGAGGAGGGTCTTGCGTCCGACCTTGTCGCTCAACCAGCCGCCGAGGGGCTGCATGAGCATGAGGGCCGTCAGGGCGATGAGGTTGATCACCGTGCCGGTGACGACGTCTCCCCCGGAGAAGGCCGTCTTGACGATGTTCGGACCCGTCACCGAGTACGTGTAGAACGCCACCGTGCCGCCCGCGGTCACGGCGAAGCAGAGCAGCAGCGGACGCCAGTTGTTGACGAGAAGGTCGCGCATCGAGCCCGAATCCTTCGAGCGTCCGGCCTTGTTGTCGTCGAGCACGTGCTTCTCGAGCGACTCGTCCATCGTCCGGCGCATCCAGAAGACGGCGACGGCCGCGACGCCACCGATGGCGAACGCCACGCGCCAGCCCCACGCTGTGATGGCCTCCTCATCGAGAGTCAGCACCATGATGAGCAGCGTGGTCTGCGCGAGCACGTGTCCACCGACGAGAGTGACGTAGTGGAACGACGACAGGAAGCCGCGTCGACCGGGCATCGCCGCCTCCGACATGTAGGTCGCGCTCGTGCCGTACTCTCCGCCGGTCGCGAAGCCCTGGACCAACCGGGCGAACACGAGGATGACGACGGCGCCCACGCCGATCATCTCGGCGGTGGGGGCGAACGCGATCACGAGGGAGCAGAACGCCATGAGCGACACGGAGACCGTGAGCGACAGCCGGCGGCCGTACCGGTCCGCGAAGCGGCCGAAGAACCACGAGCCGATCGGCCGCATGAGGAAGGTGACCGCGAAGATCGCCCACACGTAGATCGTCGAGTTCTTGTCGTCCGAGCTGAAGAACTGCGATTCGAAGTAGACCGCGAAGACGGAGTAGACGTAGACGTCGTACCATTCCACGAGGTTGCCGGCCGAGCCTTTGAGGGTGTTCGAGATGGAACGCCGCAGACTCGTGGGGATCGTCGTCGTCGTTGACATGAGGAATCCGATCGGTCGAGGGACGAGGGTCGTCCCGCCATCGCCGGCGGAAGAGGCCTCCGGCGACGATGACGAGGCGTACGGGCCATCGTGGCCGGGGACAGGGACGTCGACCGAGATCCTTACGTCGGCCTTACATTCGAGGGGCGGATGCCACGGGCCCTGTGCCTACCATGGAGCATGCACGTACTCGTCGCCGAGGACGACGGCTCCGTCGCCGCGGCTCTCGTCTCGGCTCTGGGCCGCGCCGGGCACACGTGCACCCGCGTGGCGCGGGGCAGCGACGTCTTGCTGCGTCACCGAGACGCCCAAGCCCTGCTGCTCGACCTGGGGCTCGAGGATCGCGACGGCCTCGACGTGCTGCGGGATTTGCGCGAGGTCAGCCAGATCCCGGTGATCGTGGTGACCGCCCGAGGCGACGAACGATCGACGGTCCGCGCCCTCTCGCTGGGCGCCGACGACTACCTCGTCAAGCCGGTGCGCCTGCACGAGCTCCTCGCCCGGCTCGTCGCCGTCACACGCCGTTACAACCCGCCCGCGGAGCCCACCCGCCTCGAGACGGCCGCGCTGTCGATCGACGTCGACGCGCGCCGCGTCCGTGTCGCGGACCGCGAGGTGGGGCTGACCCCGAACGAGTTCGGCATCGTGGTGTCGCTCGCGCGTCGCGCGGGGACCGTCGTGAGTCGCGCGGTGATCCTCGACGAGGTCTGGGGCGATGCGTACGCGGCCTCCTCACGATCGTTCGACGTGCATATGGGACAGGTGCGGCAGAAGCTGCCCGAGCTCACCATCACGACGGTTCGCGGCTTCGGCTACCGCCTCGAGGACACCGTGTGAAGAGGCGCGTGCTGCTCCCGTTGCTCGTCTTCGGTCTCATCGCGGTGATCGCGGTGCTCATCCCCGTCGCCCAGGCGATCGCCGACTCCCGGACGCAGCAGGTCGCCCTGCAGCGACAAGCCTCGCTCGACCAGGTCGTCCAGCGCGCGCGCACGGCTCTGGTGCAGGGCGGCACCGCGAGCCTGCAGACGTACCTCGATCGCTTCCACGCCGTCTACGGCGAGGCGGTGCTCGTGCTGGACGAGAGCGGTGACGCGGTCGCATCCGCAGGTAGCCTCTCCCCCGATCTCGACGTGCGTTCCATCGCGGGGGCCGCGTCTCGCGCGCTCCCCCAGGTGTCGTTGCCGCGCGTCACCCCGTGGGCGCCCGACACAGCGCTCGTCGCCGTTCCCGTCATCGCGGCGGGCGATCTGTCCACCGGGGTGGTCGTCCTCGGGGTCGACCTCTCTCGCGCGAAAAGCGACGTCCTGGCGGCCTGGTCCCTCATCGCTCTCATCGGTCTGCTGCTGCTCGCGGCGCTCATGGGGGCGTCGCTGGTGTGGACGAGATGGATCCTGCGCCCCGTCCGCGCCCTCGACTCCGCTGTCGCGGCTCTCACGGCGCACCGCGAGCCGGTTCCGCTACGTCCCACGGGTCCGCCCGAACTCCGGCGCCTCAGCCGCGCTTTCACCACCATGACCGACGAGGTCGAGAACACCCTCGAACAGCAGCGCGGGTTCGTGGCGGACGCGTCGCACCAGTTGCGCACGCCCCTGGCGGCGATCCGTCTTCGCATCGATTCCCTTCCCCGGGATCCGGATGCCGCCGGAGACCTGGCCGCGGTGGATCACGACCTCTACCGACTCGAGCACACCGTCGAGCGCATGCTGACCCTCGCGAACGCCGAGCATCGCGCCTCCGCCTCGCGGCACGGATACGACATCGGGCGCGACGAGGGAGCCGAGCGCACCTGCCGGGTCTCGGCATCCGAGCTCGGTGATCTGCACCGCTGGCGGCTCGACGAGGCGGGGATGATGCTCGAGGCCGCCGATGAGAGCGTGATCGAGGTTCCCTGTGGGCGCGCCGATCTCGAAGAGATGGTGCAGGTCCTGATCGACAACGCCGCGAACTACGCGGGTCGGGGGTCGCGCGTGCGTCTGACCCTCCGTGAGGAGGACGACGGAATCGTCCTGCGCGTCGACGATTCGGGTCGACAGCTGGCCGACGCCGACCTCGAGAGCATGGGAACCCGCTTCTGGCGCGCGAGCGTGCACCGCTCACGACCGGGCACGGGTCTCGGACTCGCGATCGTCGCCGAGCTGATGCGCGCCGCCGGCGGCACGCTCCGCCTCGAACGATCGCCCCTCGGGGGACTCGGGGCCCGCCTGTCCTGGAGCGCGCCGTGAGAGCGATCACGCGCCGCGGCTTCCTCGCGGTCCTCGGCGGTGCCGGAGCGGTCTCGCTGACCGCGTGCGCGGCATCGGCGACGACCCCTCTCGTCCTCGCGTGCGGGGAACCCGGCGGGAGCTACCTGGAGTTCGGGGAGTTGCTGGCCGCGGCGACCCGGTCCGCGAGTGCGGTGTCCGTCTCTCCGCTCGCGACCGAGGGCAGCATCGACAACCTTCGACTGCTCGGCGAGCGTCGTGTCGACCTCGCCCTGTCCCTCGTCGACTCCGCCGCGGACGTCGGCGGCGACGTCATCGCGATCGGGCGGGTCTACCAGAACTATCTGCAGTGCATCGTCCGCGCCGACGCGGGTATCCCGGACCTGTCCGCCCTGTCGGGACGGACGGTCTCGCTCGGAGCTCCCGGTTCCGGGGCCGCCGCCACCGCTCGACGCGTGCTCGGCGCCGCCGGACTCGATCCCTCGAGCGGGGCGGGACCGCGGACGGTGGAGCGCACCTTCCGCGAAGCCGTCGATGACCTGGCCTCCGGGCGGATCGACGCGTTCTTCTGGTCGGGCGGTGTCCCCACCCCGCAGATCTCGACCCTCGCGCAGCGGGTGCCGGTCACGGTCCTGGACACGACGCCCGCTCTGTCGGTGCTGACCGATCGCTTCCCCGACGTCTACGCCGCCACCACGATCCCCTCGCGCGTGTACGGCGCCACGCGTGCGGTCCCCACGATCGGCGTCGCGAACCTCCTCCTCGCCCGCGCCGACCTCGGCGACGATCTCGCGCGCGCTCTCGTGGACGCCCTCATCGACGACGCCCCGGCCCTTGTTCCCGCCGACGCCCTCGGCATCCAGTACCTGACTCCTGCGAGCCTCATCGACACGGCGCCGATCGCCCTCCATCCCGCGGCCGAGCGCCGTTATCGCGAACGGTACGGCTGAGCGGCTACCGGTCAGTTGACGCAGGGAACCGACCCCGCGCGGAGCGGCTGCTGCGAATCGGTGTAGACCGTCGACGTCGGGCTCGGCGTCGCGGAGGGGGCGTCGGGGACGGGGGCCTCTGTGGTATCCGGAGCCGTCGCGGGAGTCGGATGCAGCAGGGCGCTCATCTGCGCGGCGATCGCTGTCTGATCGACGATGTTGACGCTCTCGCCGTCGATCGTCCCGAAGCGCTCCACGGGGAGGGTCTGGAAGGTGACGTCACCGCCCGCGAGACGCTGAGCCGTGGAGGCGAGGCTGAGCAGATCGAAGCCCTTGTCGACCGCGACGTACTGCTTCGCGGTGTCGAGCAGCTCCTGCAGGCGGCCGAAGTCGGCGAAGGTCTGCGCGTCGCGGAGCTTCAGCGCGAGCGAGACCAGGAAGGCCTGCTGCCGCCGCGTCCGATCGAGATCGGTGAGGAAGACGTCGTCGTACTTCGTGTCGCGACGTTGGCGCACGAAGGCCATCGCCTGGGCCGCGTCGATCTGCTGCGGCCCCGCCGCGAAGTCGGCCCCCGAGAAGGTGTCGGCGGTCGCGCGGTTCAGGCACACCTGGAGGGGCTGGACGGCTTGCGCGACCCGGTAGAACGCGGCCATGGTGACCTCGACGAAATGGTCTATCGGTACGCCGCCGAGGAACTGCGAGACGGTCTGCATCTCCTCGGTGCGGGCCGCGTCGCGGGCCTGCTGATAGGCGTCGTCCTCCGAGACCCCCGCCGCGCGGAGCTCGTCGTCCTTCGCGGCGAACGCGCGTCCGTAGGCTTCCTTGATCTTGCCCCTCGTCGTTCCTCCGGGAGCCCCGGCGTAGTCCACGTCGTCGTCGCGCGGGATCGACACGGCGACCGCTTGGCCCCCGCCCGCGGGGATGTGCACGTACATGAGGACGTTCGCGTTGTACCCGCCCACGGACGCGTCCTCCGCGTGGATCGCGTCGTAGATCTCCTGGGGGTACGGCTTCCCGTCCTCATCGACGCGGCTGTCGAGACCCATGATGAGGATGTTCTGCTCACCCTCGTCCTGGGGGACGCCGGCCGCGCCGGTGGGCAGGGCGGCATCCGAGTGATGGATGCCGTTCGCCGCCCCCGCGAGATCGATCGCGACGAAGGCAACCGTGCCCACGACGGCGACGGTGACGAGAGCGGAGACGGCGAAGAGGAGGCGACGCCGGTTGCGGCGTACGCGGGGCGAGGTCGGAGACACCGCCCCACTATGCGCGCCGTCGCCTATGAGTCCGGCGAACGAGAACGCCCCCTGCCGGGGGCAGAGGGCGTTGACGGGGCGTGCGTCAGTCGGCGGCGTGGGCCGGGCTGGGAAGCTCGAGCGGGACCACGGGGCAGTCCTTCCAGAGGCGCTCCAGGCCGTAGTACATGCGCTCCTCTTCGTGGAAGACGTGCACGACCAGGTCGCCGAAGTCGAGCAGAACCCAGCGGGACTCCTGGCGACCCTCGCGGCGCAGGCGCTTGTGGCCGGCTTCGAGGAGCTTCTCTTCGATCTCGTCGGCGATCGCGGCGACGTTGCGCTCGTTGCGACCCGTCACCAGGAGGAAGATGTCGACGAGCGGAAGGGGCTCGGACACGTCCAGGGCGACGAGGTCTTCGCCGGACTTGCTGTCGGCGGCGAGGGCGGCGATCTGCGCCATCTCGCGGCCGTTCTGGGTCGCGGTCATCCGAATACTCCTGTCGTGACGGCGATGGCGAGCGCCACCGCCACGGCGATCGCGAGAGCGCCGGTGGTGATGATGAGGCCGATGACGAGCTTGCTGCCCTTCTCCGGCGCCGGCGGACGAATGATGTCCCCGGGCTGCTTGACGGTGCTGATGGCCGCGCTGGCGGCGATCGGCGTGGGCGACGACGCGGCGGGGAGCTCCCCGTCGAGGAGAACGGCATCCGCCTCGCGACCGTCGGTGGTTCCGGGAGCGTGCCCGACGGAACCGAGCCCCTGCGGGAGCTCGAAGGTCCCGGTGATCATGACCTCGCCCGTCGCCGTCACCGGAGCGACCAGCGGGCCGCCGATCGGGGTGTCGGAGAGGATCAGCGCGTTCGGGGTGGAGACGGATCCCGTGGCCACACCGCTACGGGCGATGAGCTGGTCGAAGGACGGCGGGAGCGAGATGTCGGGGGTCGCGCCGTTGAGCAGATCCGAGCCGAGGTCGGGGTTGACCGTCGAGGAGACGGGCGGCTCGGGAGCGGGCTCCGTTCCCTCGAGGTCGTCGGCGACCGCGGGCCGGAAGATGGCGGGAAGCCCGTCCGACCGCGTGTCGTCGGTGGATGCCGTGTCCGCCGGCGTCTCCGGGCGGGAGGAAGGAGTCGCGGGGGCGAGGTCGGGAGAGATAACCGGCACCGATGCGGTGCGGATCTTCTCCTGCGCCCGCACCTGTCGACGGGTGAGACCGGTCGGCGCGTAGGCCGCCCCTTCGTCTTCGGACGGCGAGCCGAAGCCGATCACCGCGGGCTCGGGCGTGGTCGCGGGCTGCGCGGGGGCGGGGTCGTCCGCCGGGGCCGCGGGCTCTCCCGGCGCCGCGGGTTCCTCCGCCACCGCACGCGGCTCCGGCACGGCGGGTGTGAGCTCGACGGACGGGGCCTCGGGGGCGGCGTCGGCGGCCTCGACGGGCTGCGTGGGGATGATCGGAGTCGCGCCGGTGTTGCGGATCTCGCGCAGCTGGCGCCGCGTCAGCGGCGGGGTTCCATTGTTCTCGGAAGTGCTCATGCCTTACTCCGGTAGAGGTGGTGCTTCGCGATGTACTGCACGACACCGTCGGGCACGAGGTACCACACGGGGTGTCCTCGGCGCACACGGGCGCGGCAGTCTGTGGATGAGATCGACAGGGCGGGGATCTCGAGCTGGCTCACGTCTTCGGTGGGCAGTCCCTCGGTGGTCAGCACGTGCCCCGGGCGCGAGACGGCGACGAAGTGCGCGAGGTCCCACAGCTCCTGGTGGTTGCGCCAGCTGAGGATCTGCGCGACCGCGTCGGCTCCGGTGATGAAGAAGAGGTCGGCCCCGGGGCGCTGTTTCTTCAGATCGCGCAGTGTGTCGATCGTGTACGTCGGGCCGTCGCGATCGATGTCGACCCGGCTGACGGTGAACTGCGGATTCGAGGCCGTCGCGATCACCGTCATGAGGTAACGGTGTTCGCTCGCCGTGACCTCGTCTTTCTGCCACGGGCGTCCCGTGGGCACGAAGACGACTTCGTCGAGATCGAACGACTGCGCGACCTCGCTCGCCGCCACCAGGTGACCGTGATGGATGGGATCGAACGTCCCACCCATGACCCCGATGCGAGGGGCGCGCGTCACCGACATACGGTGGGCCTCAGTGGCCGTGCGCCTCGGGCGTCGGCGTCCCGTGCTTCTTCGTGTAGGCCTCGGCCTTGTGCGCGTGGCGGTTCGAGACGTTGCGGTACGACAGCGTGACGAGGCTGAGCGACACGAACACCACGAAGGCGAGGGCGCCGATCCAGAAGGTCTGGGCCTGCACGTTGCCGCCGTGGTGGCCGGCCTCTTCGGCGGCGTGGGCGAGAAGTGAGGCGAAAGTCATCAGTGCTCCGTTTCGAGTGTCTGCGCAACGCGCAGTGCCATTTTAGGCGGTTAGGCGCGGACCTGTCCGTCGCCGCGCCCGAGCCACTTGGTGCTCGTCAGCTCGGCGAGGCCCATGGGGCCGCGGGCGTGAAGTTTCTGGGTGGAGATCCCGACCTCGGCGCCGAAGCCGAACTCGCCCCCGTCGGTGAACCGGGTCGAGGCGTTCACGAGCACGACGGCCGAGTCGACCTCGGCGAGGAAGCGCTGTGCGGCCGCGGTGTCGTCGGTGATGATCGACTCGGTGTGATGCGTCGAGTACCGCCGGATGTGGTCGAGAGCACCGTCGAGGTCGTCGACGACACGCACGGCCAGATCGAGGCTGAGGTACTCGGCGGCCCAATCGTCGTCGGTCGCGGCGACCACCCGCGGGTCGTAGCCGGCGACCGTCGCGTCGCCGTGCACGGCGACCCCGGCCTCGGCGAGCGAGACCAGCAGCTCCGGGAGGAGTCGGTCGGCGGCGGCGCGGTGCACGAGGACCGTCTCGACGGCGTTGCACACGCTCGGACGCTGCGTCTTGGCGTTGAGCACGATGTCGCGCGCCCAGTCGGCGCGAGCCGTCTCGTCGAGGTAGACGTGCACGACGCCCGCGCCTGTCTCGATGACGGGCACGGTCGACTCGGTGACGACGGTCTCGATCAGCGAGGCGCTCCCCCGCGGGACGAGGACATCGACGAGGCCCCGGGCGTTCATCAGGGCGCGTGCGCCGTCGCGACCGAAGTCGTCGACCGTCTGGACGGCCTCCGGCGACACGCCCTGGGCGGCGAGGGCTCCGCGCATCACGGTGACGAGGGCCGCGTTCGAGCTCTGGGCGGCCGATCCCCCGCGCAGCACGACGGCGTTGCCGGAGCGCAGCGCCAGGGCGGCGATGTCGACGGTCACGTTGGGGCGTGCCTCGTAGATCGAGCCGACGACGCCGAACGGCACGGCGACCTTCTCGAGCGCGAGCCCGTTGGGCAGCGTGCGCCGATCGAGGACGCGTCCGACCGGGTCGGGCAGGACGGCGACGTCGCGGACGGCGGCGGCCAGTGCGGCGACGCGGCCGGCGTCGAGACGCAGGCGGTCGAGGAGCGCGTCGCCGATCGCGTTCGCCCTCCCCCGGTCGAGGTCGTCGGCGTTGGCGGCGACGATGTCGGCGGTCGCGGCGTCGAGAGCGTCGGCGATCGCGTTCAGGAGCGCGGTCTTCGCGGTCGCGTCGAGCAGGCCGATCTGGCGCGCCGCGTCTTTGGCCAGACGCAGGCGCTCATCGACGGAGACGGCGATCGTGGTCATCGCGTCAGTCTACCGTCGCACCGACGGCACCGACGGGGCCGGTCGACAGGGTGACGGCATCCGGATTCGGAGCGAACCACGTGCCCACGGACTCCCCCGCGAGAGCCTCCGCGACGAGGTCGGCACTGGTCACGAGGACACCGACCCCGGCAGCGGAAGCCAGCTTCGCCGCCGACGCCTTGGTCGCCGCTCCCCCGGTTCCCACGCCGTTGACGACGCCGGCTCCGAACTCGAAGTCCGACAGGTCGTCACCCCACGCGACCTCGGTGATGGGACGGGCGCCGGGCTCGTTCGGGGGCGCGGTGTAGAGGCACGCGATGTCGCTCAGCAGGATCAACGCGTCGGCGCCGATCAGCTGCGCCACGAGGGCCGCGAGGCGATCGTTGTCGCCGAAGCGGATCTCGTGCGTGGCGACCGTGTCGTTCTCGTTGACGATGGGCAGGATGCCGAGCCCCAGAAGTCGCTCCATCGCCCGGCGCGCGTTGGAGCGGGGCGTGGCGTTCTCGAGGTCCCCGGCGGTCAGCAGCACCTGCCCCGCGAGCAGCCGGAAGCGGTCGAGAGAGGTCTGGTAGCGCCACATCAGGACGTTCTGACCCACCGCGGCGGCCGCCTGCTGCGTCGCGAGGTCGTTCGGCCGGCCCTCGAGGTCGAGCAGCGGGAGCGCCGTGGCGATCGCGCCGGAGGAGACGAGGACGACCTCGACCCCCGCGGCGTGCGCACGGGAGAGCGCCTCGACGATCGTGTCGATGCGGTGGGCGCCGTCACCGCTGATCGACGACGAGCCGACCTTGACGACGACCCGGGACGCGCGGGGGATGTCGGAGCGCGTGGAAACCGTCACCGATCCTCCCCGTCACCGGTGAGGGCGGAGGAGTCGCCGTCGGGGTCGATGCCGGCGGCGCGCGCCGCGCGGCGCTCTGCCTCGAGCTCGGCGCGGGCCTCGGCCTTGGCATCCATCCGCTCGTGGTACTGCTCGCGACGCTCCGAGGAGGTGCGGCGCGGGTTCTGCACGAGGCGGGGGTCGGTACCGCGGGGAGCGGTCATGAGCTCCGCGGCCGAGGTGAGCGTGGGCTCCCAGTCGAACACGATGCCGTCGCCGGGGCCGATGACGACCGTGGCACCGGCGACGGCGCCGGCGCGGAACAGTCCGTCTTCGACACCGAGGCGCGCGAGACGATCCGCGAGGTAGCCGACGGCCTCCTCGTTCTGGAAGTCGGTCTGCTGCACCCACTTGACCGGCTTGTCGCCGAGGATGCGGTAGACCGGGCCGTACGTGCCGCCCTCGACCTTGATCTCGAACTCTTTGTCGGCGCCCTTGGGGCGGATGACGATGCGCTCGGCGGGAGCGTCGTCGATCGTGGCGATCCGGTGCTGCTCGACGATGTCGGCGAGGGCGAACGTGAGCTCGCGCAGCCCCGCGCGGCTGACCGTCGAGATCTCGAAGACGCGGAAGCCGCGCGCCTCGAGGTCGGGGCGTACGAAATCGGCGAGTTCGTGGGCCTCGGGCACGTCGACCTTGTTCAGGGCGATGATCTGCGGGCGCTCCAGCAGCGGGACCTGGCCCTCGGGGACGGGGTAGGCGCCGAGTTCGGCGAGGATGACGTCGAGGTCGCTGAGCGGGTCGCGGCCCGGGTCGAGGGTCGCGCAGTCGAGGACGTGCACGAGGGCGGTGCACCGCTCGACGTGACGGAGGAACTCCAGGCCGAGGCCCTTGCCCTCGCTCGCGCCCTCGATGAGGCCGGGGACGTCGGCGATCGTGAACCGGACATCGCCCGCCTGGACGACGCCGAGGTTCGGGTGCAGCGTCGTGAACGGGTAGTCCGCGATCTTGGGACGCGCGGCGGAGACGGCGGCGATGAGACTCGACTTGCCCGCCGACGGGAAGCCGACCAGCGCCACATCGGCGACGGTCTTGAGCTCGAGGACGACGTCGCCCTCCCAGCCCGGCGTTCCGAGAAGGGCGAAACCGGGCGCCTTGCGCTTGGGCGAGGCGAGAGCCGCGTTGCCGAGCCCGCCCAGTCCGCCCGGAGCCGCGACGAAACGCATGCCCGGGGTGAGCATGTCGACGAGCACGGTGCCGTCCACGTCTTTCACGACCGTGCCGAGCGGCACGGGCAGCTCCTGGTCTTCTCCCATGGCGCCCGAGCGGTGGTCGCCCATCCCGAAGCCGCCGTTGCCCGCCGAGCGGTGCGGCGAGTGGTGGTACGACAGCAGGGTCGTGGTCTGCGGGTCGGCCACCAGGACGACATCGCCACCGTGGCCCCCGTTGCCGCCGTCGGGGCCGGCGAGCGGCTTGAACTTCTCGCGGCGCACCGACACGCAGCCGTTGCCGCCCTTGCCCGCACGCAGGTGCAGAGTGACGCGGTCGACGAAGGTGACCATGGGAGTCCTTTCGGGACGGGAACCGGGGATGCCGGAAAGAAAAGAAGAGGGGGCGGGCTGTGCCCACCCCCTCTATCGCGCGTTCAGCGCTGTGGATTACTCCGCGGCAGCGACGATGTTGACGACCTTGCGGCCGCCCTTGTTGCCGAACTCGACCGCACCGGCGGCGAGGGCGAAGAGCGTGTCGTCGCCTCCACGGCCGACGTTGGCGCCGGGGTGGAAGTGCGTGCCGCGCTGGCGGACGATGATCTCGCCGGCGAGGACGGCCTGGCCACCGAAGCGCTTGACGCCGAGGCGCTGTGCGTTGGAGTCACGACCGTTGCGGGTGGAGCTTGCGCCCTTTTTGTGTGCCATCTCTGCGTCTCCTGGCTCTTACTTGATGCCGGTGATCTTGACGCGCGTGAGGTCCTGACGGTGGCCCTGGCGCTTCTTGTAGCCGGTCTTGTTCTTGAACTTCTGGATCACGATCTTCGGACCGCGCTCCTCGCCGAGCACCTCGGCCGTGACCGAGACCTTCGCGAGCTTGTCGGCGTCGGTCGTGACAGCGTCGCCGTCGACGAACAGAACGGCGGGCAGCTCGATGCTCTCGCCGACCTTCGCCTTCTGGCGGTCGAGCACGACAACCGTGCCGACCTGGACCTTCTCCTGGCGGCCGCCGGCGCGCACAACTGCGTAAACCACTTCACACCTGTTTCGTTCGGGAGCTCGAGGCTCCGGTTGTCTGATGACGTCGAGAGGGTCTCTCGACCCAAATCTCGGTGCGATCCAACAAGCACACGCTCGCGGGGTCACGCGCCGGTAAGGGCGGACACGACGCACCAAGGGTCGAGTTTAGCTCACGTCTCGGCATCCGGCAAAAGCATCCGCCCGCGTGTCGACCGTAGGATCGCGGGATGGCGATCCTGATCGACGACCCGCAGTGGCCCGCGCACGGACGGCTGTGGGCGCACCTCGTGAGCGACAGCGACCTCGCCGAGCTGCATGCGTTCGCCTCTGCCGCGGGGATTCCGCCGCGCGCGTTCGACCTCGACCACTACGACGTCCCGGAGGATCGGCACGCCGACCTCGTCGCCGCCGGAGCCGAGCACGTCGGCGGGCGGGAGCTCGTGCGGCGTCTGCGCGCCTCGGGCCTGCGGATCACCGCCCGCGAGCGCCGCGAACGCCGGTGAGGGGCCATGTCCGGTCGCGGCCGGGACATGACCCCTCACGGGTGAGAGCGTTCAGTCGGTGGACGGCTGGGCGTCCACGGGCGTGCCCGTGAGGGCGGCGGTGGTCACGCGACGGCGCGACCGGCCCTGACCGGGCGCCTTGGGCTCCGGGAGAGCCTCCAGCACGGACTCGAGCAGCGCGTCCTTCTCGGTGCGCGGTGCCTTCGGTTCGCGCTTCTTGCGCGGACGCTTCTCGCGCACGGGCGCCTCGACCTTGGCATCCAGGACCGCCTCGACCGAGGCCACGACAGCCGCCTCGACGATCGCCGGATCCTCGACGGAGGGATGGATCGTGGATGCCGCGATCTGGGCGAGCGCGGACTTCACGCCCTCGGTGATCACATGCGTGCCGCCGGCGGCGGCTGCTCCCCCGTTGCCAGCCGACCCGCCGTTCCCGGAGGCGTTGCCGTTGCCGTTCCCCGCGGACGAGGAACCGCCGTTGCCGTTGCCGTTCCCTCCGCGCGTGCGGCGGTTGCTCGAGCCGTTGGAGCCGCCGTTGCCGCTCGTGCCCGTGCGGTGGCGGACGACCGGGTCGTGGTGGACCACGACGCCACGACCGGCGCAGACCTCGCAGGCCTCGCTGAACGTCTCGAGCAGGCCGAGACCCAGCTTCTTGCGGGTCATCTGCACGAGCCCGAGCGAGGTGACCTCGGCCACCTGGTGCTTCGTCCGGTCGCGGCTGAGGCACTCGATGAGGCGGCGCAGCACCAGGTCGCGGTTGGACTCGAGCACCATGTCGATGAAGTCGACGACGATGATGCCGCCGATGTCGCGCAGTCGCAGCTGGCGGACGATCTCTTCGGCCGCCTCGAGGTTGTTCTTCGTGACGGTCTCTTCGAGGTTTCCGCCCGAGCCGACGAACTTGCCGGTGTTGACGTCGACGACGGTCATCGCCTCGGTGCGGTCGATGACGAGGGAACCGCCCGAGGGCAGCCAGACCTTGCGGTCGAGCGCCTTCTCGATCTGCTCGGTGACGCGGAAGGCGTCGAACGGGTCCTGCTCGCCCTCGTACTTCTCGACGCGCTCGAGCAGGTCGGGGGCCACGCCCGCGAGGTAGTTCGAGATCGTCTGCAGCGCCTCGTCGCCCTGGATGAGCATGCGCGTGAAGTCCTCGTTGAAGACGTCGCGGACGATCTTGACGAGCAGGTCGGGCTCGGAGTGCAGCAGCGCGGGAGCCTGGATCGTCTTGAGCTGGGTGCTGACGTGCTCCCACTGCGAGGTGAGTCGCTGCACGTCGCGGGTCAGCTGGTCCTCGGTGGCTCCCTCGGCGGCCGTGCGCACGATGACGCCCGACGACTCCGGGAGGACCTCTTTGAGGATCTTCTTCAGGCGTGCGCGCTCGGTGTCGGGGAGCTTGCGCGAGATGCCGTTCATGGTGCCGTTGGGCACGTAGACCAGGTAGCGGCCCGGGAGCGAGATCTGGCTCGTGAGGCGGGCGCCCTTGTGGCCCACGGGGTCCTTGGTGACCTGCACGAGGACCCGGTCGCCCGACTTGAGCGCGAGCTCGATGCGGCGCGGCTGGTTGCCGGTGTCGATGCCGTCCCAGTCGACCTCGCCGGAGTACAGCACGGCGTTGCGGCCGCGGCCGATGTCGACGAAGGCGGCCTCCATGCTCGGCAGGACGTTCTGCACGCGACCGAGGTAGACGTTGCCGATGAGCGACGCGTCCTGGTTGCGGGCGACGTAGTGCTCGACGAGCACGTTGTCTTCGAGGACGGCGATCTGGATGCGACCCGCCTTCGAGCGCACGACCATGACGCGGTCGACGGCCTCTCGGCGGGCGAGGAACTCGGCCTCGGTGACGACGGGACGGCGGCGGCCAGCTTCGCGACCGTCGCGGCGGCGCTGCTTCTTGGCCTCGAGACGCGTGGAGCCCTTGATCCGCTGGGGCTCGGTGACGACCTCGACCGCGCGCTGGCGCGGAGGAGCGGGAGGCGCGTCGTCCTGGTCGTCGCCGGCGGCGCCCCCGCGACGACGGTTGCGGCGTCGCGCGTTGGCCGAGGTGCGCTCGGCGGGGGCGTCGTCGTCGCGCTCATCGCGGAAACCGCGCTCTTCGACGTCATCGCGCAGAGCGGCCGGGAGCGGCTCGGGCGCGTAGAAGTGCAGCTGCGTCGACACGGCAGACACGAACACCTCGGGCAGCAGACCCAGCGAGACAGCGGTGGGGCGCTCCGTCTTCTGCGGCGCGGAAGCTTCTTGGGCGGGCGCTGCGGATGCCGCGACCTCGACCGTCTTCTCCGCTTCGGGTGCCTCGGCGGTGGGCGTCTCGGCGGTGGGCGCCTCGCCGGCGGGGTCCGGTGCGGGGGCGGCCTCGGCGTGCGTCTCGTCTTCCGACGTGGGGGTGTCACCGCCGGCGGCGTCTTGCATCGCGCTGTCCGTTGCCGCGTCAGCGGCGGCGGTCTCAGCGTCCTGCTCGCCCTCGGCGGGCGCCTCTTCGGCGGGGGCCTCTTCGGCGGGCGCCTCCTCGGCGGGCGCCTCGTCGAGCACCGCGGGAGGGGCCGTGTCGAGCGCCGCAGCGCTCTCGGCATCCTGAACCGCGCCCTCTTCCTCGTCGACGGCCGGCGCGTCGGCGGAAGCGGTGTCGGAGACGGGTGTCTCCTGCTCGACCGCTGTGTCGGGCGCCGTCTGCTCGGTGGGGGTCTGTTCGTCGCTTGCGTCTGCCATTGTGGCGTACTCCCTGGCGGGGCGACACCGCGCGTCGCCCGGCGAAATCTCGTGCGGCGCCGCACCCGGCGGGGCCGCGAACTCACTCGGTCTGCAGCAGGCCGGAGGCTCATGCTGCGAAGGGCGGTCATCGCCCGAAGTCTGCTGGTGATGCTCCTGCGGCGCGGCCGCGGTACATCGAAACATCATTATCGCACGGTCCGTCCGGAATCCGCCGCACCGTGCCCCTCGACACCGAGCAATCCTCAGCGGACAGCGAACTCCGCAGTGACAGAATCGAGCCATGAGCGACACCGTCAGCCCTCGCCGCCCCGTCGTCGTCGCGATCTGGTTGGTCTTCGCCGGCGTGGTCGGCTGGTGGGCGGCCTTCTCCCTGACGATGGAGCGCTTCGCGCAGTTGCAGAACCCCGGAGAGGCGGCATCCTGCGACTTCAGCGTCCTCGTGCAGTGCTCCGCGAACCTCCAGTCGCCCCAGGGAAGCGTGTTCGGTTTCCCGAACCCGATCATCGGTCTCACGGCGTGGGCGGCGCCTATCGTCGTCGGCATGGCGCTGTTGGCCGGCGCGCGGTTCGCCCGGTGGTTCTGGGTGCTGTTCTGGCTCGGGTTCGCGTTCGCGTTGACGTTCGTGATCTGGCTCATCTCGCAGAGCATCTTCGTGCTCGCCACTCTCTGCCCGTGGTGCATGGTGACGTGGTCGGTCGTGATCCCGTCCTTCTTCGTGGTCACGCTGCACGTGCTGCGCGAAGGAGTGATCCCGGCGCCGCGCGTCCGTCACCTCGCCGAGCGGCTGATGCCCTGGATCCCGCTCATGACGCTCGCCGCATTCGTCATCGTCGCCGTGATCGCGCAGTCGCGCCTCAACGTCCTGGCGCAGATCTGACCTGGCGGGCGCGGCCTATCGTGCCCTAGCGTCGAGGGATGGATGCCATGAACCCGCTGATCCCTGCCGCGTACGACCTGGTGTGGTCGGGGCTGGCCGTGGTGGCGTTGGGTCTCGCCGTGTGGGGCATCGTGAGCCTCTCTCGGCGAGCGAGACAGCTCTCGTCGACGATGGTGCTCGTGTGGGCGCTCGTGATCCTGTTGGTTCCCGTCCTGGGGCCGGTGTCGTGGCTCGCCGCGGGGCGTCGGGCCGGGATGGCGCGCACCTGAGTCGGGGCGCCGGTGGCTTCGACAGCCTCAGCCACCTCTGGCGCAGATCCCTGAGCCTGTCGAACGGACCGGGATACGACGATGGCCGCCACCCCTCGGGGTGGCGGCCATCTCGGTATCCGGGATCAGGCGAACCAGATCGCGAGCTCGCGCTCCGCGGATTCGACGCTGTCACTGCCGTGGACGAGGTTCTGCTGGACCTTGAGGCCCCAGTCGCGGCCGAAGTCGCCGCGGATCGTGCCCGGGGCGGCGATGGTCGGGTCGGTCGTGCCGGCGAGGGAGCGGAATCCCTCGATCACGCGGTTGCCCGCGAGGCGGATCGCGACCGAGGGGCCGGACATCATGAACTCGAGCAACGGCTCGTAGAACGGCTTGCCCTCGTGCTCGGCGTAGTGCTGGGCCAGGGTCTCACGGTCGGGCTCGACCAGGCGGATGTCGACGAGGGCGTAGCCCTTCGCCTCGATGCGGGCCAGGATGGCTCCGGTCAGGCCGCGGGCGACGCCGTCGGGCTTGACCAGGACGAGGGTCTCTTCGGTGGCCATGGGTCATTCTCCGTTCGAGAGGTCGGGGGAAGCGGCGCGTCGGGCGTTCTGCCGATCCAGTGCCGCTCCCTTGATCGTCGCATACGCCCACATGCCACCGAAAATGAGAGCGACCACCGAGAGGGCCGGCACGAGGAAGCCGCCGAGGAGCAGCAGGATCTGCAGCCCCCACCCGGCTCGCACCGCGCCGCGCCGCGGCAGCAGCCCCGCGACGGCGATCATGCCGACCGCCATGACGACGCCGCCGACGATCCCCCACCACGGGGCGATGCCGAAGGGCAGCACCTTGAGGCCGAAGACGACGAGGCCGCCCAGGAACACGATGATCGACTCGAAGCCGAGGACGACGGCGCCCAGGGACTCGAGGGCGCCGCGCGTGCGACGCGGCCGCGGGGCGCGGGGCTCGCGCGGGCTCACGCCTGCCACCCGGCCTTCCAGTCCTCGAGCTCCGAGAGGCGCAGCGCTTCGCCGGCGAGCACGACCGAGCCCGCGATGACCACGGCGCGACGGTCGGACTCCGCCGCCCACGCGCGCGCGGCATCCGCCGCGTCCTCGAGCGTCGGATGGACGGTCACCGGCAGGTCGGCGGCCTCGGCGACGTCGGCGATCGTGTCGGGGTCGGTCGCACGGTCGCTGTCGGGCGCCGTGGCGAAGACCCGCGCGACGGCGGGGACGAGCGCCGACATGATGCCGACGGCGTCCTTCCCGTCCAGGATGCCGACGACGGCGCCCCACTCGTCGATGTCGAAGGATCCATCCAGCGCGGTGACGAGCGCACGGGCACCGTGCGGGTTGTGCGCGGCGTCGACGAAGACCGTGGGCGCGGTGCCGATGAGCTGCAGGCGCCCCGGGGAGGTCGCGTTGCCGAGGCCGTCGGCGACGACGTCGGCGCTCAGTGCCTGCTCTCCCCCGCCGATGAGCGACTCGACGGCCGCGACGGCGAGGGCCGCGTTGGCTCCCTGGTGCGCGCCGTACAGGGGCAGGTAGACCTCGCGATACGTACCGGCCACCCCGCGCAGGTCGAGCTGCTGACCGCCCACGGCGAGGGTCTGGCCCTCCAGGGCGAACGCGTCTCCGGCGACGGCCACGGAGGCGCCCTCCTTCTCGGCGCGCGCGCGGATCGCCCGCATCGCCTCAGGCGGCTGGGGCGCCGAGACCACGGCCGCGCCGGGCTTGATGATCCCGGCCTTGACGGTGGCGATCTCGGCGATCGTCGAGCCGAGACGGTCGCCGTGGTCGATGTCGATGGGCGTGAAGACCGCGATGTCGCCGTCGGCGGTGTTGGTGGAGTCCCATTCCCCGCCCATGCCGACTTCGAGCACGAGGACGTCGATCGGGGCGTCCGCCGCGACCACGAACGCCAGCACCGTGAGCAGCTCGAAGAACGTCAGCGGAGCGTCTCCGGATGCCGCGAGCTCGGCATCCACCATGTCGACGAACGGCTGGATCTCGTCCCACGCGTCCGCGATCGCGGCATCCGAGACGGGTTCGCCGTCGATGAGGATGCGCTCGGTGAAACGCTCGAGGTGGGGGCTCGTGAACAGGCCCGTCCGCAGGCCCATCGCGCGCAGCAGGCTCTCGATCATGCGACTGGTCGAGGTCTTGCCGTTGGTGCCGGTGACGTGGATCACGCGGTACGTGCGCTGCGGGTCGGCGAGCAGCTCGAGCACGCGGCGCGTGCGTTCCACGCGCGGCTGGACCCACTGCTCGCCCTGGCGCTCGAGGAGCGCGCTGTAGACGGCGTCGGCGCGGGTGCGGTCGCTCATGCGGGGGCTCCGATCCGCGCTACGGCGACGGTGACGGCACCGACGTTCGCGTACGTCTTGGCGGCGAGCTGCGTCTCGTACTCGGCGGGCAGGGCGGAACCGCGCTCGATGAGTCGCCCCCCGGGGCCGGCCACGACGACCGCCTCGGCGAGCGTCTCGGAGGCCACCCCGGCGACGTCGAACGCCTGGGCGACCGCCCGCGCGTCCGCGTCCTCGACGAACGTCAGCGAGAGGAAGATGCGGTCGCTCACGTCGAAGCCGGCGGCCTTGCGGGTGTCCTGGATGCCGCGGATCATGTCGCGCGCCAGGCCCTCGGCCTCGAGCTCGGGGGTGGTGACTGTGTCGAGCAGCACGAAGCCTCCCGACGACAGCACCGCGAGCGCCTCGCCCTCGGGCCGGCCCGCGGTCTCGACGACCAGGTCGTACTCGGCGGGCTCGAGGGCGATGCCGCCGGCGACGACCGTGCCGTCGACCTCGCTCCAGTCCCCCTCGCGCGCGGCCTTGATCGCCTGCTGCACCTGTTTGCCCAGGCGCGGTCCCGCGGCGCGGGCATTCACCGACAGGCGGTGCGTGATGCCGTACTCGGCGGCCGTGTCCTGCTGCAGGGCGACCTGCTCGACGCTCTTCACGTTGAGCTCCTCGCGCAGGATGTCGTCGAACTGCGCCAGGCCCGCGGCATCCGGGGTCACCACCGTCAGGCGCGGCAGCGGCAGGCGCACGCGCTTGCCCTCCTTCTTGCGCAGGGCGTTGGCGACGCTGGAGACCTCGCGGACGGTGTCCATCGCCGTGCGGATGTCCTCCGCGGCGGGGAACGCCGCGGCATCCGGCCAATCGGTCAGGTGCACGCTGCGGCCGCCCGTGAGACCCTGCCAGACGCGCTCGGTCACGAGCGGGAGCAGCGGGGCGGCCACGCGGGTGAGCGTCTCGAGCACGGTGTAGAGCGTGTCGAAGGCCTCGCGGCTCGTCGGGTCGTCGGTCACGCCCACCCAGAAGCGGTCACGCGAACGCCGGATGTACCAGTTGGTCAGCACCTCGGCGAAGTCGCGCAGGCGCTCGGCCGCGGTCGTGGAGTCGAGGCCCTCGAGGTCGGCGGCGACGTTCGTTACGAGGTCGCCGGTGAGCGCGAGGATGTACCGGTCGAGCACGTCGGTCGAGTCGGTGCGCCACTCGGCCGTGTACCCGTCGGGGCCCGAGGCGTTGGAGTAGGTCGCGAAGAAGTACCACGCGTTCCACAGCGGCAGCAGGAACTCGCGCACGCCCGAGCGGATGCCCTCCTCGGTCACGACGAGGTTGCCGCCGCGCAGCACGCTCGACGACATGAGGAACCACCGCATGGCGTCCGAGCCGTCGCGGTCGAAGACCTCGCGCACGTCGGGGTAGTTGCGCAGCGACTTCGACATCTTCTGCCCGTCGTTTCCGAGCACGATGCCGTGGCACGACACGCCCGTGTAGGCGGGTCGATCGAAGAGCGCGGTCGAGAGCACGTGCATCACGTAGAACCAGCCGCGGGTCTGCCCGATGTACTCGACGATGAAGTCGGCGGGGGCGTGCTCGTCGAACCACTCGTGGTTCTCGAACGGGTAGTGCACCTGCGCGAACGGCATCGAACCCGAGTCGAACCACACGTCGAGCACGTCCTCGATGCGGCGCATCGTCGACTGCCCGGTGGGGTCGTCGGGGTTGGGGCGCGTGAGGTCGTCGATGTAAGGACGGTGGAGGTCCACCTCGCCGTCGGCGTTGCGCGGCAGACGGCCGAAGTCGGCCTCCATCTCGGCGAGCGAGCCGTACACGTCGACGCGCGGGAAGTTCGGGTCGTCGCTCTTCCACACCGGGATCGGCGAACCCCAGTAGCGGTTGCGGCTGATCGACCAGTCGCGCGCGCCCTCGAGCCACTTGCCGAACTGGCCCTCCTTGACGTTCTCGGGCACCCAGGTGATCTGCTGGTTGTTCGCCAGCAGATCGTCTTTGATGTCGGTCACGCGCACGAACCAGCTCGACACGGCCTTGTAGATGAGGGGGTTCCGGCAGCGCCAGCAGTGCGGGTACGAGTGCTCGTACGACGCCTCGCGCAACAGCCGGCCGGCCTGCGTGAGCAGGCGGATCAGGGGCCGGTTGGCCTCCATCCAGAGCTCCCCCGCGACGTCGGTGACCGCCGAGAGGAACCGGCCGCCGTCGTCGAGCGAGATGATGGTCGGCAGGCCCGCGGCATCCGCGAGACGCTTGTCGTCCTCACCGTAGGCGGGAGCCTGGTGCACGATGCCGGTGCCGTCGCTGACCGTGACGTAGTCGTCGGCGAGGATTCTCCAGGCGTCCTGCGTGCCCCAGACCTCGGCGTCGGCGTAGTAGTCGAAGAGGCGGTCGTATGAGACGCCCTCGAGCTCTGCGCCGAGGATCGTGGTCTGCACGGCCGCGCGGGCGGCGTCCGGGCTCTCGTAACCGAGGTCCTTGGCGTAGTTCGGCAGCAGATCCTCGGCCAGCAGGTACCGGTGCGCGACGGCCTCGAAGGCTTCGTCGGCCGTGCCGTCGGGAGCCCGGTGCACGTCGGCGGCGCCGTTCGGTCCGCCCTCGATGACCGCGTACCGGATGCCGGGACCCACCGCGAGCGCGAGGTTCGTGGGAAGGGTCCACGGCGTCGTCGTCCAGGCCAGGGCGCGGACGCCCGTGAGGCCCAGGGCCTCGGCCTTGGCCCCGACGAGCGGGAAGGTCACCGTGACCGAGGGATCCTGACGCATCTTGTAGACGTCGTCGTCCATGCGCAGCTCGTGCGTCGACAGGGGCGTCTCGTCGCGCCAGCAGTACGGCAGCACGCGGTAGCCCTCGTACGCGAGGCCCTTGTCGTGCAGGGTCTTGAACGCCCAGAGGACGCTCTCCATGTAGGTCGTGTCGAGCGTCTTGTAGCCGCGCTCGAAGTCGACCCAGCGGGCCTGGCGGGTGACGTAGTCCTGCCACTCGCGCGTGTACTCGAGCACCGACTCGCGGGCCTTCGCGTTGAAGGTCGCGACGCCCATGCGCTCGATCTCGTCCTTCTCGGTGATGCCGAGCTGCTTCATCGCCTCGAGCTCGGCGGGGAGCCCGTGGGTGTCCCAGCCGAAGACGCGGTCGACCTTCTTGCCGCGCATGGTCTGGAAGCGCGGGAAGACGTCCTTCGCGTAGCCGGTGAGCAGGTGGCCGTAGTGCGGCAGACCGTTGGCGAAGGGAGGGCCGTCGTAGAACACCCACTCCTCGGCGCCCTCGCGGTTCGTGATCGAGGCGCGGAAGGTGTCGTCGCTCTGCCAGAACGCGAGCGTGTCCTGCTCGATGGCCGGGAAGCGGGGGCTCGGGACGACGGATGCCGTGCCGGCGGCGCCGGCGTCGGCGGCCGGGCCGAAGGATGAGGGGCGAGGGTAGGTCATGTCTCTCCGCGGGTCGAGGTCTCCTCGCCGGGACGATCCGTGCGGACCGCGGTACCACCCTGCGTTGCGCCCTCTCGCGAGGGTGCCGCTCTCACTGCGGCTGTGACGGGCCTGCCCCGCGCGGTTCTACTCGGGGCCTGGACCCGTTTCTTCCGCGAGCTCCCCGGTGATGGCCGGATCGGTGCTGATCGGTCCATTCTACGCGCTTGTTCCGCGCTCCGCGGGCCGTCGTCCGGCCTCCCGCCCCCACTCCCCTCGAGCGTCCGGAACACGCCGTACGAGCCGCGAGCGTGACGGCGTGTCCTGGACACTCACCGTGCGGGAGGGGGCGGAAGCGTGGACGCCGCCAGCAGCTCCCGGGTGAACGGATGCCGCGGCTCGGCGAAGACGCACGACACCGCGCCGGCCTCGACCACGCGCCCGTCCTTCATGACGATGACGGTGTCGGCGATCCCCGAGACGACCTCGAGGTCGTGGGTGATGAAGACCATGGCGAGCTCGCGCTCGCGCTGAAGGGTCCGGAGGCGATCGAGGATCCGCGCGCGGACGGTCGCATCGAGCGCCGAGACCGGCTCGTCCAGCACGAGGAGGTCGGGATCGGTCGCCAACGCCCGGGCGATCGCGACGCGCTGGCGTTGTCCCCCCGACAACTGCGCGGGCAGGCGCCGCCCGAAGGCCGGGCTCAGCCCGACCTCGTGCAGGAGTGCGTCCACTTCGGCGCGTCGCCCGGGCCGCGGTACGCCGCTCGCGGCGACCGCCTCGGTCAGCGTCCGGGCGACGGTCCACCGCGGATCCAGGGCGCCCCAGGGGTTCTGTTGCACGAGCTGCACGCGGCGACGAGCAGCTCCGCGCGCCGCGTGGGGAGACCAGGGGCGTCCATCGAACGTGAGGGTCCCGGCATCCGGCGCGCTCACCCCGACGATCATGCGCGCCAGCGTCGTCTTGCCCGATCCCGACTCCCCCACGACCGCGAGCGTCCGACCGCGGTGTAGGGCGAACTTCGCGTCGTCGACCGCGACGCGGTCTCCGAAGCTCTTCCGCAGACCGTCGCCCTCGATCAGGGGCGCGTCGAAACGCGGGGCGCGGTGCAGCATCTCGTGCTGCGTCGCGGCGACGAGCGCGCGCGTCTGCGGATCGCGCGGGGAGGAGAGGACCTCGGCGGTGGTGCCGGTTTCGACGACGCGCCCGTCGTGCAGGACGATCACGCGGTCGGCGACGCGCCGCACGGCCGCGAGGTCGTGACTGATGAACACGACGGCCACGCCGTCGTCGGCGATGCGACGGAGCTGATCGAGCACGCGCGCCTGCACGGTGGCATCCAGGGCCGTCGTCGGTTCGTCGGCGATGAGGATCGCGGGATCGGCGGCCAGGGCCGATGCCAGGAGCGCACGCTGCCGGAGGCCGCCCGAGAGCTCGTGCGGGTATTGGCGCGCGCGCCGGTCGGGGTCGGGCAGCGCGACGCGCTCGAGGACGTCACGCACCTGTGCGCGCAGGGCATCGCCGCGGACGGACGGGTGGTGGATGCGAAGGGGCTCCGCGACCTCTGCGCCGACGCGCCGGAGCGGGTCGAGCGAGACCAGGGCGTCCTGGGAGACGAGGGCGATGCGCCGCCCGCGCAAGCGGCGCCAGGATCGCTCGTCGAGGCCGCGGGCGTCGACGCCGTCGACCTCGAGCGCGGTGGCGCTGACCGACAGCGATCTCGGGAGGAGTCCGAGCAGCGCTCGGGCGCTCAGGGACTTGCCGGTGCCCGATTCGCCGACGAGGGCGACGCACTCCCCCGGGGCCACGTCGAGGTCGAGGCCGCGGACGAGGAGGACCTCTCCCGCCGCGATGCGCAGATCGCGGACGCGGAGGCCGCTCATTCGCCCCGCTCCTCGGCCCGGGCGCGCAGGATGCGCCCGAGCACGCTCACGCTCACGACCGTCGCGGTGATCGCGAGGCCCGGGAAGACGGCGACCCACGGGGCCTGCAGGAGCAGGTTGCGTCCCGCCGAGAGCATCAGACCCCACTCCGGCGTCGGTTCGGTGGGGCCGAGACCGAGGAAGCTCAGCCCGGCCGCGGCGAGGATGCTCGTGCCGATGCCGATCGTCGCCAGCACGCTGACCGCCCCGATCACGCCGGGAAGCACATGACGCACGTGCACGACGGCGGCGGGCACGCCGACGATCCGCGCGGCTTCGACGTGCTCGGCCGCCGCGAGGCTCCGCGTCTGTGCCCGCGCGAGACGGATATAGACGGGGACCGCCGCGATCGTCACGGCGATCGCGACGTTGACGGGGCCCGGCCCCAGCACGGCGACGACGAGAAGGGCGACGAGGAACTCGGGGAATGCCAGCAGCACGTCGACGATGCGCATGGCTCCGGCATCCACGAGCCGCGGGGCGACGGCCGAGAGCGAGCCGGCGATCACGCCGATGACGAAGGCGAGGGCCGTGGCCAGGATCCCGATGCCGACCGAGCGCCCGGCGCCGGCGACAACGCGGGAGTAGACATCGCGACCGCTCTGGTCGGTGCCGAACCAGTGCGCGGCGCTCGGGGGCTGCAGGGCTGCGCGGACGTCGGTCACGAGCGGGTCGTGCGTCGCGAGGAGCCCGGGGTCGACGGCCGCGAGGGCGATGACGGCGAGGACCCCGCCGGCGACCCAGAGGCCGACCACACGTCCCGCGTTCATGCGGGTACCCCCGCACGCGCCTGTACGGCCGCCGCCGCTCCGCGCAGGCGCGGGTCGAGCACGGGCACGACGAGATCGACGACCGTGTTGACGACGACGAAGACGAGGGCGCTCAGAAGGATCACTCCCGTGATGACCGGCAGATCGCGATCGGTGATGGCCGTCAGCGTGACGCGGCCGATGCCCGGTCGCGCGAAGACCGTCTCGACGAGGACCGCCCCGCCGAGGAGCGAGCCCACGAGGTACGCGGTGAGGGTCACTGCCCCGACGCCGGCGTGGCGGAGCGTGTGGTGGACGCTCTCGCGCAGGGGCGTCGCCCCGCGTGCCCGCACCGTGACGAGGAACGGCTCGCGCTCCGCCGCTTGCACCCCGTCGCGCAGGACCTGGGCCAGCAGCGCCGCGACCGGCAGCGCCAGGGTCACCGCGGGCAGGACGATGGCCGACGGATCACGCGCCCCCGACACCGGGAACCAGCCGAGCTGGAACGAGAACACGCTCAGCAGCACGAGGCCCGTCCAGAACACGGGCGACGAGAGCACGACGAGCTCGATCCCGGATGCCACGGCCCGGCCCGTCCTCCCCCGCACGAGCACGGCGGATGCCAGCGCCAGCATCGCCGCGATGACGAGCGCGAGCGCCGCCAGCTGCAGCGTGGATCCGAGCTGGCGTCCGATGACCTCGGTCACGGGCAGCCGCAACTGGTACGACTCCCCGAGGTCGCCGCGCGCGAGACGCCCGAGGAACGCGCCGTACTGCTCGAGGACCGGCCGGTCGAGGCCGAGCTCCGCGCGGATTCCGTCCTTCACCGCGTCGCTCACCTGCGCCTGCGGGCCGAGCATCACGTCGACCGGGTCGCCCGGGATGATCCGGAAAGCGACGAACGCGAGCGTCGCCGCTCCCCAGAGCACGAGGACCACGGATGCCACGAGTCCACCGATGCGCGACAGGATCGCGCGCGTGCGAGAGCGTGGCATCCGAGGAATGTGCGGGGAACCGGGTGGGCTCAGCCGACGGAGGCGGTCGCGAACAGCGGACGACCGTAGAGGTCGAACGTGAGGCCCGACACCTTCGGGGTCACCGCGCTGATCAATGTCGGGCTGTAGAGCGGCACGATCGCGGCGTGCTGCAGGTTCCACTGCTGCACCTGCGCGTAGATGTCGTTGCGCGCGGCCTGGTCCGTCGTCGACGCCCCCTTCTCGAGCAGTGCATCGAGGGCGGGGTCGCTCACCTGCGAGGCGTTCTGGAACCCGTCGGTCGCGAGGTGGCTGCGCAGCAGGTCGGGGTCGACGCCCGAGAAGCCCCAGTCCGTCACGTCGAACGTCTTCGGTCCGTACTGCTCGTTGTAGGCCCCGGGCTCGAGCACCTCGCGCTGGAGGTCGAAGCCGACCGCCTTGAGATCGCTCTGGATCGCGTTGGCGAGGGCCGCGCGGTCGTCGGGCACCGGGGTCCACGCGATCCATCGGGCGGTGAGGCGCTGACCGTCCTTGGTGCGGATGCCGTCGGCATCCCGTCCCGTCCAGCCGGCCGCGTCGAGCAGAGAGTTCGCCTCGGCCGGGTCGAAGGGCCAGGCGTTCTCGAGGCTCGCGTCGTACCCGGGCGTGGTGGCGCCGAGGATGCTCCAGGCGCGGGGGTACTGGCCGAAGAAGATCTCCTTCACCGCAGTGTCGACGTCGATCGCGCGGGTGAAGGCCTGGCGGACGTTCTGGTCGGCGAACACGCCGTATTTCTCGTTGAGGAAGAGCGAGTACGGCAGGCCCGGGTAGGCGATCGACTCGACCGTGTCGCCTGCGGGGACCTGCGACACGAGGTTCGGCGGGAGGTTCGTGACGACATCGGCCTGCCCGCTCGACAGGGCGCCGAGCCGTACCGACGCCTCAGGGAGGATGTCGACGCGCAGCGTCTTGAACGCCGGCTTGCCGGCACCGTCGGGGCCCCAGGTGTAGTCGTCGTTGCGGGTGTACACCATGTCCTGGTCGGGCGTGTACTCGGTGAGCTCGAAGGGGCCGGTGCCGACGTTGACGCCGGGGCCCCCGGCCTTGAGCTGGTCGGCCTTCGTCGACAAGACCGCGGGCGAGTACAAGCCCAGCAGAGCCGTGCTCGCCGCCTGGAGGAAGGGCGCGTACGGCTGCGAGAAGCGCACGCGCACGGTGTGCTCGTCGACCACGTCGGTCCCCGCGTAGAGGTCGCCGCCGAGCATGGCCGCCGCTTGCGCGGACGCGGTCTCGGGATCGGCGATGCGATCGAAGTTCGCCTTGACCGCCGCCGCGTCGAACGGCGTGCCGTCGTGGAAGGTGACGCCGTCGCGCAGCTGGAACACGTACGTCGCCCCGCCGTCCTCGACGTCCCACGACGTCGCCAGCCACGGAGAGAACGAGCCGTCCGGCTCTTGGAACACGAGCGAGTCGAGCACGGCGCGCTGCACCATGGCGGACACGTCGAGCTGGCTCGTCTGCGGGTCCATGTGCCCGGCGGAGAGGTTGGCGCCCTCGATCGCCCACACGAGCTCGCCGTCGCCGTCGGCCGCGGGGTCGGATCCGGCGCACGACGAGAGGGCGAGAGCGGCGACCGCGGCGACGGCGACAGCCGAGAGCACGCGGCGGGAAAGCTGAGAAGGCATGACGAAACCTCGAAGTTTCTGGTGGGGAACCTCCAGCCTACCCGCGTTCCTGGACGGGGTGCGGAAAGTCGCACGGGGCGGTGGCATGCGCGGATCCGGAGATCGTCGCCGGATCCGGAGAAATCCTGCGGATCGGTCCGGATCCACGCCCGGTCTCCGGATCTGCGCGGCGCACGCGAGCATGCGACCGCCCCGGTATCCTGGATGCCACACCCATCAGGCACGCTCACACAGTGCCGCCCATATCGCTCGAGGAGTACCCCATGGCTGCCACCATCCCCGACAAGCCCGCGCTGGAAGGCCTCGAGCAGAAGTGGGATGCCGCCTGGCGCGAGCGCGGCACGTACGTCTTCGACCGCATCCGCGCGGCGGAAGCCGGCCGTCAAGGCGTGTACTCGGTCGACACCCCGCCGCCGACGGCATCCGGGAGCCTCCACATCGGACACGTCTTCTCGTTCACGCACACCGACGTGAAGGTGCGCTTCGAGCGCATGCGCGGCAAGACCGTCTTCTACCCGATGGGCTGGGACGACAACGGCCTGCCCACCGAGCGCCGCGTGCAGAACTACTACGGCGTGCGCTGCGACCCCTCGCTCCCCTACGACGCCGACTTCACCCCGCCGTTCGCGGGCGGCGACAACAAGAGCAGCAAGGCCGCCGACCAGGTGCCCATCAGCCGCCGCAACTTCATCGAGCTGTGCGAGCAGCTCACCATCGAAGACGAGAAGCAGTTCGAGGAGCTGTTCCGCGAGCTGGGCCTCAGCGTCGACTGGACCCAGACCTACCGCACGATCTCGGACGACTCGATCCGCACGAGTCAGCTGGCGTTCCTGCGCAACATCGAGCGCGGCGAGGCCTACCAGGCGCTCGCCCCCACGCTGTGGGACGTGGACTTCCGCTCCGCGATCGCTCAGGCCGAGCTCGAGGACCGCGATCAGCCCGCCGCGTACCACCGCGTCGGCTTCGCCAAGACCGACGGTTCGGGCGACGTGTTCATCGAGACGACCCGTCCCGAGCTGCTGCCGGCGTGCGTGGCGCTCGTGGCGAACCCGGATGACGAGCGCTACCAGCCGCTGTTCGGCACCACGGTGCGCACCCCGCTGTTCGACGTCGAGGTGCCCGTGCTCGCGCACCCCCTCGCGCAGAAGGACAAGGGATCGGGCATCGCCATGATCTGCACCTTCGGCGACGTGACCGACATCATCTGGTGGCGCGAGCTCGACCTGCCGAACCGCACGATCATCGGCAAGGACGGTCGCATCGTCGCCGAGGCCCCCGATGTGATCGTGACGGATGCCGCGAAGACGGCGTACGCGGAACTCGCGGGCAAGACGGTGTTCAGCGCCAAGAAGCGCATCGTCGAGCTCCTGCAGGAGTCCGGCGCCATGGAGGGCGCCCCCAAGCCCTTCACCCACCCCGTGAAGTTCTTCGAAAAGGGGGACCGCCCGCTCGAGATCGTGTCGACGCGCCAGTGGTACATCCGCAACGGGGCTCGGGATGCCGCGCTGCGCGAGCGTCTGGTGGCCCTCGGCCGCGAGATGTCCTGGCATCCGGACTTCATGCGCGTGCGCTTCGAGAACTGGACCAACGGTCTCACCGGCGACTGGCTCGTGTCACGCCAGCGGTTCTTCGGCGTGCCGATCCCCGTCTGGTACGGCCTCGACGAGAACGGCGAGCGGGACTACTCGCGAGTGCTCACGCCCGACCTCGCCTCGCTCCCCGTCGACCCGACGACCGACGTGCCCCCGGGCTACACCGAGGATCAGCGGGGAGTCGCCGGCGGCTTCGACGCCGAGCGCGACATCCTCGACACGTGGGCGACGTCCTCGCTCACCCCGCAGCTGGCCGGTGGCTGGCAGCGCGACGAGGAGCTGTGGAACCTCGTCTCGCCGTTCGACCTGCGTCCGCAGGGTCAGGACATCATCCGCACGTGGCTCTTCTCCACGATGCTGCGCAGCGCCCTCGAGGACGACCGGAGCCCCTGGTCGGATGCCGCGATCTCGGGCTTCATCGTCGACCCCGACCGCAAGAAGATGTCGAAGTCGAAGGGCAATGTCGTGACGCCCGCCGACATCCTGAAGCAGCACGGCTCCGACGCCGTGCGGTACTGGTCGGCGTCGAGCCGTCTCGGCACCGACGCGGCGTTCGACCCGCAGAACCCCACGCAGGTGAAGATCGGCCGGCGCCTCGCGATCAAGCTCCTGAACGCGGCCAAGTTCGTGCTGTCGTTCCCCGTGCCCGAGGGCGCCCAGGTCACGCACGCGCTGGACGCGTCGATGCTCGCGACCCTGGATGCCGTCGTGCGCGACGCCACCGCCGCCTTCGAGGCGTACGACCACGCGCGCGCGCTGGAGATCACGGAGTCGTTCTTCTGGACGTTCTGCGACGACTACCTCGAGCTCGTCAAGGAGCGCGCCTACGACCAGACCGACGTGGGCCAGGCCTCGGCCGCCCTCGCCCTGCGCACGGCCCTGTCGACGCTCGTGCGCCTGTTCGCGCCCGTGCTGTCCTTCGCATCGGAAGAGGTGTGGTCGTGGTTCGATGAGGGATCGGTGCACACCGCGTCGTGGCCCGAGCCGCTGGGCATCGAGGGTGACCCCGCGGTGCTGACCGCGGTGAGCGCCGCGCTCATCGGCATCCGTCGCGCCAAGACCGAGGCCAAGGCCTCGCAGAAGACGCCGGTCACCTCGCTCATCGTGTCGGGTCCGAACGTCGAGGCCCTGCGGCTCGCCGAGGGCGACCTGCGCGCGGTCGGGCGCATCGAGACGATCTCGTTCGCCGAGGCAGACACCACCACCGTCACCGACATCGTGTTCGCACCCCAGGAGGCCTGATGCAGCTCGGAACCCGCTGGACCGCCCGTGAGCAGCCGCCGAAGGCCGTTCCCGAGGCGTTGCACGCCCAGATCGCCGCGGTCGAGGAGGCGCTGAATCCCGACGGGCTCAGCGCCCCGGCCCCGCGATGGACGCTGACGTTCCTCGAAGGCCGTCCGGTCGCCGAGCTCGACACCGGCGTCATCGTCACGCAGGATGCCGCCGGCGAGGTCGTCGTGCGCTACGACGAGGGCGACGAGTTCGCCTGAGTCGAGCGCGCATCCGGTGACGGCGGGGACGCCCCCTCGTCACCGGATGCGCAGGGTGAACTCGGCCTCGGCGAGCGGCGATCGCCCGCGGTCGCGCGCCGCGCTACGGATCCGGTCCGCCTCGAAGCGGGCGGCCCGTGCCCGCATGCGGGCGTCGGCCGCGCGAGCGAGCGCGCGCGATAGGGCGAGCAGGGCCCGGTCCCCCGCTGTCGGGGTGAACGTGCGCGGTGCGGTCGGCAGCGGGGCGGTGAACGTCGTCATGATGCAGCTCCTTCGGCGGGCAGGGGGAAGACGTCGGCTCGCATCGTGACGACGCGGAGGCCTTCGCCCGTCTGATCGCGATACCGCGCGACGGTCTCGGAGATGACCGCCTGAAGGCGGTCGGCCAGCTCGGCCATCTGCGCGACCGTCAGGCGCGCGCTGGCGGTGGAGATGAGGCTCTTGTCGAGCCACTGCTCGTCTTCGTCCCACCCGTGCGTGACGAAGGTCATGAGCTGCTGCTGGCGGAGCGTGAGCGTCTCGGAGTGCACCGCCTCCATCACGGCACGGCCGGTCGGGGTCGAGGCCATCTCGGGATTCACCAGTGTCACGGCACCGGCGGGCCGCTCCCACCACCGCTCCCGGGCGGTGCCGCGTCCGGCGACCTCGCGGATGAGGTCCTGTTTCGCGAGCGCCCGCAGGTGGTAGCTCGTCGCCCCCGTCGACTCGCCGGTGAGTGCGGCGAGCCCGCTGGCGGTCTGCGGTCCGTACTGGCTCAGCAGGTCGTAGAGGCGGACGCGGAGCGGATGCGCGAGGGCGCGAAGGGCTCCCGCATCGAGGACGCGCCCTTCGGGGCGCGGGTCTGTCGTCATGAGTACAAAGATACCTTTGCAACACTTCATCTGCAAACGTTTCTTTGCATCCCGCGTCGAAGCGGATGGCTACGCTGGATGAATGACGGATGCCGTGACCAATCCCCTCCTCTCACCGCCCGCGCTCCCCTACGACCTGCCCCCGTACGGCAGCATCCGCGCCGAGCACTACCTGCCCGCGTTCCACGAGGCGTTCGCCGCGCACCGCGCGGAGGTGGACGCCATCACCGCTCAGACCGAAGCCCCCAGCTTCGAGAACACCCTCGTGGCCCTCGAGCGCAGCGGTGCCCTGCTCGACCGCGTGGCCCGGACGTTCTACACCGTCACCTCGGCCGACGGCACCGCGGAGATCCAGGCGATCGAAGAGGAGCTGGCGCCGCTCATGGCCGCGCACAGCGATGCGATCCAGCTCGATTCCGCCCTGTTCGCGCGCGTCGCGGCCGTCCACGCGCAGCTCGACGAGCTGGACCTGGATGCCGAGAGCCGCTACCTCGTCGAGCGTCACCACCGCGAGATGTCGCTGGCGGGCGCGGGTCTGGATGACGCGGACAAGGCCCGTCTCACCGACCTCAACCAGCGGCTCTCCGTCCTCACCACGACGTTCGAGAAGAACCTGCTCGCGGACACGAACGACCTCGCCGTCGTCTTCGACGACGCGGCGGAACTCGACGGCCTCAGTGAGGGCGAGCTGTCCGCCGCCGCGCAGGCGGCCACGGCCCGAGGCCTCGACGGGCGCTACGTCGTCACGCTCACGCTGTACACGGGGCACCCGTATCTCGCTTCGCTCACGAACCGGGAGAGCCGGCGCCGTCTGCTCGAGGCCTCGCGGTCGCGCGGTATCCGCGGGAACGCGCACGACAATCGCGACGTGCTCCGCGAGATCGTGCGCCTGCGCGCCGAGCGTGCCGCCCTGCTCGGTTACCCATCCCACGCCGCCGCCGTCCTCGCCGATCAGACGGCGGGCTCCCCCGAGACCGTGCACGCGCTCCTCCGCCGGCTCGCCGTGCCCGCGGCCGCGAACGCCCGGTCCGAGCAGGCTGCGCTCCAGGGCCTCGCCGACGCCGACGGCATCCGGATCGAAGCTCATGACTGGGCGTTCTACACCGAGAAGGTGCGTGCGGCGGAGTACGACCTCGATCGCGCAGCGCTGCGCCCCTGGTTCGAGGCGGAGCGCGTGCTCCGCGACGGTGTCTTCTTCGCCGCGGAGAAGCTCTACGGCGTGCGCATCACCGAGCGGCACGACATGCAGGGGTATCACCCCGATGTTCGCGTGTTCGAGGTCCACAACGCCGACGGCAGCGACCTCGGGCTGTTCCTGCTCGACCTCTACACGCGCGACTCGAAGCGCGGTGGGGCGTGGATGAACTCGATCGTCACGCAGTCGCGCCTCCGGGGCACGGCTCCGGTCGTCGTGAACAACCTCAATGTCAACAAGCCCGCCCCGGGGACGCCGACCCTGCTGACGCTCGACGAGGTCACCACGCTGTTCCACGAGTTCGGTCATGCGCTGCACGGACTTTTCGCGACGGTGACCTACCCCCACTTCGCCGGCACGGCCGTCCACCGCGATTTCGTCGAGTTCCCGAGCCAGGTGAACGAGATGTGGATCCTGTGGCCCGAGATCCTCACGAACTACGCCCGGCACAACGTCTCCGGCGAGCCGCTTCCCGCCGACGTCGTCGAGCGTCTGCACGCCTCGGAGGCCTTCAATCAGGGTTTCGCGACGAGCGAGTACCTCGCGGCATCGTGGATCGACCAGGCGTGGCACGGGCTGTCCGTCGACGACGCGTCGGCCGACCTCGATGTCGCGGACTTCGAGGCGCGGGCCCTGGCGGACATCGGGCTCGACAATCCCGCGGTGCCGACCCGGTACGCCTCGACGTACTTCGCGCACGTGTTCTCGGGCGGTTACAGCGCCGGGTACTACTCGTACATCTGGAGCGAGGTCCTCGACGCCGACACGGTGGAGTGGTTCCGCGAGAACGGCGATCTCACCCGCGCCAACGGCGATCGCTTCCGCCAACGTCTGCTCGGGGTCGGCGGGTCCGGTGACCCTCTCGCGGCGTACCGCGACTTCCGGGGCCGGGATGCCGAGATCCAGCCCCTGCTGGAGCGTCGGGGTCTCACCGGCTGAGAGGAGTCGGCGTCCCCGCGCGGACGGGACATCGGCGTGGCAGTCGACGGGACCAAGCCGTGCGAGGCGGCAGCGGTCGGTGCCGGGTGGCGGCGATGGAGCGGCGGTCCCGGCGGCGGCGATCTGCTCCGTACGGCTGCCAGTGCCCGTGCTCGCACCTGTGCCGGGTGGCGTGCGGGCGCGGGTGGCGACGCCTGGTACTCGGTGCGGCTGCGGGCGCGGGTGGCTGAGCTGGGCGCTGGGTGTGGCTGCGGACGCGGGTGGCTGAGCTGGGTGCTGCGTGCTGGGTGCGGCTGCGGGTGGCTGCGCCGGGTGCTGCGTGCGGCTGCGGGCGCGGGTGGCTGAGCCGGGTGCTGGGTGCAGAGGCAGGTGCAGGTCCGGGCGCCGGTGGTTGCGGCTGCACCGAGGGTGACCCCGGTTGCGGCTGCTACGGCAACCTCGGCGGTGGCGGGCGCGGGGTAGGAAGGCGCGCGAATGCATACACGGTCGTCAGGTCGCGATTCGCCGGCTCCCCGGGGTATCCCCCGACCCTGGCGAAGGGGCGCTGGCGCACTGATCGTTGCGTCGGGGTGCGTCGGGTCAGAACAGGGCATGGTGGGGGTCGGGTGGTGGTGGGTCGTCGGGGAGGAATCGTGCGGTGGGTGAGGAGGGGAGGGGGTCGTCGCGGTAGGTGCGGCCGGTGGGGCTGGTCCATTCGAGGATGCCGTTGGGGAGTTGTTTCACTTTCCAGCGGGTGAATTGCTTTTGGGTGTGGTGTCGTTGGCAGAGGTGGGCGAGGTTGCCGACGTCGGTGCGACCGCCGAGCGCGTAGTCGAGGGTGTGGTCGACTTCGCAGCGGATGGCGGGGACGGTGCATCCGGGCCAGCGGCAGTGCCGGTCGCGGGCGCGGAGGTACCGGTCGATCGCGGTGGTGCGGTGGTAGGTGTCGGTGTGCAGGACGGCCCCGGTGATGGGGTGGGTGATGATGCGGTCCCAGGGGACGGTGGTGGCGTCGGCGAGGGTGCGGGCGGTGTCGGCGTCGAGGGGGCCGTGTCCGATGAGGTCCGCGGGGTCGGTGTTCTCCTGTGCGGGGTCGAGCATGGTGAGGGCGGGGACGACGACCTGGATGCGGGCGCGGATGGTGCCGAGGGTGCCGGGGCCGTCGTCGGTGCGGGTGGGGTCGGCGTCGGGGGCGGCGGTGAGCAGGAGGTCGGCGAGGATGTCGGCGCGCACTTGCGCGGTGGTGCGTTCGTCCGTGACCGTTTCGGGGGTGTCGCCGCGGGTGTCGATGATCGTGCGGGCCTGCTGGGTGAGACGGTCGTAGATGCCGACGGCGAGGACCGTCGGCAGCGTCGCGACGAGGTCGGACATCCCGTCGTGCCCGGTCACGACACGCACGCAGCGGGTGTCGCGACCGCGCTGATGGCGTTCAGTGATGCTCGTCGGCTGCAGGGCTTCCGCCAGCACGGCCAGGCGGGTGCGCAGTCGTCCCGGGCTGAGACCGGCGGCGGCGGTGGTGGTGGCGAGGGTGTCGAACTCGGTGCGGGCCTCGGTGGGCAGGGGTGCTCCGATGTCGAGGATCGTGTGGACGTGGGCGCGGGTGAGTGTCCCTTCCTCCCACGCGGCGAGCGTGGCCGGGTAGTCGTCGACGAGGGCCATGGCCCGGGTGATCTGGGTCTGCACGGACCGGTCGGAGGAGTGCTCGGCCGCGGCGATCTCGGACGCGACCTCCCGCAACGCCATCTCCGCGCCCCGGGAGGACGAGGGCCGCTCCGCCATGACATCGAGGGCGAGGTGCCCTGCTTCGGCGAGAGCGCGGGTGCGCGCCGCTTCGGCTGCGGCGACCGCGGCGCCGGTGCGGAGGACCTCTGCGAGCACCGCGGACAGGGCCCGCGGGCCGGGGCCCGGGGGTGTCGATGAGGCTTCCATGAACATGTGTGCATGCTAGCGAGGGGGTCCGACATTCAGGAGCCCCGGACACCCCTGATGGGGACGAATCCGACCACCCGACGAATGTGCAGGAAAGGCCCTCACGCCTCGGCGCGCCACCTACCGCCAGCCGAGCACCTCGCGCACGAAAGCCTGCGAAGCCGGAGAGCCGTCGTTGGGGATCCCGTGCATCCGTTCCCGCGAGACGACCGCGCCGGACGCCTCGACGCGATCGAGAGCCGCCTTCAGCAGCGGCGCGGCGTCGTTCGACGACGCCCATCCGCGAACTGTCACGTGCGAGAAGACGACGAGCTCGGCGCCCTGCGGATGAGGACGCGCGCTCGCGACGACCACGGTCGGGGTGACGCGACGCCAGAGGCCGGGGACCACCGTCAACAGAGTGTCGGACAGCATGGCATCCATGAATCCGGTGTTCCACGACGGATTCGGGTGCCCGACGCGCGCGTCCTGCGCGATCCACTCCGAGCCCTGCTCCAGGAGCGCGCGAGCGATGCGATCGTCACCGAGATCGAAACGCTCCTGCTCGAGGGCCTCGAGCGCGAGAGCCAAGGCCGCCGCCGGGGTGTCACGGACGATCAGTCGGGCACCCCGCGCGATACCACCGACAGAGAACGGTCGGACACGCAGCTCCTCGCCGCGCCCCCGCCACCCGCCCACGCGCGTCAGGCGCTGCGACGCTTCTGCGCCAGCACGATCGTCGGCTGAGCGCCGTCCTCGACCGCCGCGCGGGTGATGACGACCTTGGCGATGTCGTCGGCCGACGGCACGTCGAACATGATCGGACCCAGCACGTCCTCGAGGATCGCGCGCAGGCCGCGGGCACCCGTCTTGCGGGCGACGGCGAGGTCGGCGATCGCGCGCAGGGCGTCCTCGTCGAACTCGAGCTGGACGCCGTCAAGCTCGAACATGCGCTGGTACTGCTTGACGAGCGCGTTCCGCGGCGCCGTGAGGATCTCCATCAGCGCATCCTGATCGAGCGGCGAGACGGATGCCACGACGGGCAGGCGACCGATGAACTCGGGGATCAGCCCGAACTTGTGCAGGTCTTCCGGGAGCGCCTCGCTGAAGAGATCCGGGGCATCCTCTTTGCGGTGCAGAGGGGCGCCGAAGCCCACGCCGTGCTTGCCGACGCGAGCGGAGATGATCTCCTCGAGACCCGCGAAAGCGCCGGCGACGATGAACAGCACGTTCGTCGTGTCGATCTGGATGAACTCCTGGTGCGGGTGCTTCCGGCCGCCCTGCGGCGGAACCGAGGCCACCGTCCCCTCGAGGATCTTCAGAAGGGCCTGCTGAACACCCTCGCCCGACACATCACGCGTGATCGAGGGGTTCTCGGCCTTGCGGGCGATCTTGTCGACCTCGTCGATGTAGATGATGCCCGTCTCGGCGCGCTTGACGTCGAAGTCCGCGGCCTGGAGGAGCTTGAGGAGGATGTTCTCGACGTCTTCGCCGACGTACCCGGCCTCGGTGAGGGCCGTGGCATCGGCGACCGCGAAGGGGACGTTCAGCCGCTTCGCGAGGGTCTGCGCGAGGTACGTCTTGCCGCATCCGGTCGGACCGAGCAGCAGGATGTTGCTCTTGGCGATGTCGATCTCTTCGGCGCGGGCCTCGGCGGGTTGCAGCGTGCCGTGCGAGCGCACGCGCTTGTAGTGGTTGTACACGGCGACGGCGAGAGCACGCTTGGCCGGCTCCTGTCCGACGACGTACTCCTCGAGGAACGAGAAGATCTCGCGGGGCTTGGGGAGATCGAACTCCGCGACTTCGCCCGCCGAGGATTCGGCCATGCGCTCTTCGATGATCTCGTTGCAGAGCTCGACGCACTCGTCGCAGATGTACACGCCGGGACCTGCGATCAGCTGCTGCACCTGCTTCTGACTCTTCCCGCAGAAGGAGCACTTGAACAGATCGGCGCTTTCCCCGATGCGTGCCATGGCTGTTCCTCCTCGTCACCCGGCGCCCTCACGCCTGTGTGCCACGAGCCTAACCCGTGCCCGTGCGAACCGAGGGCATTTGCGCGCGCGGTGCCGTTCTGATCGCCCAGGGCGAAGCCCGGCATCCGTCCTCCCGGCGCGACGGGGGCGAGCACGACCCGCTCCCCCGGCAGACGCGCCGCCGGCGCTGACACCCCGCGCGCGAAGACCCGGCGCAAAGAGACCGCTCCGAGACCGCGCCCCCGAGACCGAGCGCCGAGACCTCGCCGCCGCGACACACCCTCCCCCGGACGACACGACGCCCCGCAGACCGAAACGGGTCTGCGGGGCGACGAAGCGACGCGGAGCGTCAGGCGGTGAGCGCCGCCGGCTGACGCTTGCGCGTGGTCAGGACCTGGTCGACGATGCCGTACTCCATCGCCTCCTGAGCGGAGAGGATCTTGTCGCGGTCGATGTCCTTGTTGACCTTCGCGGCCTCCTGGCCGGTGTGACGCGCCATGGTCTCTTCGAGCCACGTCCGCATGCGGAGGATCTCGGCGGCCTGGATCTCGATGTCCGACGCCTGACCGTGACCGGCCTCGCCCATGGCGGGCTGGTGGATCAGGATGCGGGCGTTGGGCAGTGCCAGACGCTTGCCGGGGGCGCCGGCGGCGAGCAGGACGGATGCCGCGGACGCGGCCTGACCGAGAACCACGGTCTGGATCTGCGGCGAGACGTACTGCATCGTGTCGTAGATCGCCGTCATGGCCGTGAACGAGCCGCCGGGCGAGTTAATGTACATGATGATGTCGCGGTCCGGGTCCTGCGACTCGAGCACGAGCAGCTGGGCCATGACGTCATCGGCCGAGGCGTCGTCGACCTGGACGCCCAGGAAGATGACGCGGTCCTCGAACAGCTTGTTGTACGGGTCCTGGCGCTTGTACCCGTAGGCCGTGCGCTCCTCGAACTGAGGAAGGACGTAGCGGCTCGAGGGCATGTGCGCAGCGGCGCCGCCGAAGGTGGGGATGTTCATATCGGTGTCCTTTTCCTCTCGACTCAGGCCGCGGTTCCGCCGCCGCCGGTGACGTCGGTGGCGTGTTCGCGCATGTGGTCGACGAAGCCGTACTCGAGGGCTTCCTGAGCGGTGAACCAACGGTCGCGGTCGCCGTCGGCGTTGATCTGCTCGACGCTCTTGCCGGTCTGCGACGCGGTGATCTCGGCGAGGCGGCGCTTCATGTCGAGGATGAGCTGCGCCTGCGTCTGGATGTCGCTCGACGTTCCGCCGAAGCCACCGTGGGGCTGGTGCAGCAGCACGCGGGCGTTGGGCGTGATGTACCGCTTGCCCTTGGTGCCGCTGGTCAGCAGCAGCTGGCCCATCGACGCCGCCATGCCGATGCCGACCGTGACGATGTCGTTCGGCACGAACTGCATCGTGTCGTAGATCGCCATACCGGCCGTGATCGAGCCGCCGGGCGAGTTGATGTAGAGGTAGATGTCCTTCTGCGGGTCTTCTGCGGCGAGCAGGAGGATCTTCGCGCAGATCTCGTTGGCGTTCTCGTCGCGCACCTCCGAACCGAGCCAGATGATGCGGTCCTTCAGCAGCCTGTCGAAGACGCTCGTTGCCATAAGGGGTTCGGGCATGTGTGCTCCTC